>JACDJC010000066.1_pt1 | contig 131473 bp, 114 predicted proteins | sample 7454191 | NCBI WGS metagenome assembly JACDJC01 (sample SAMN14253291, study PRJNA609438) | sludge metagenome | isolation source: sludge after 25d culture with pyrite and EDTA | collected 2018-12-20 | reverse complement strand
GAAGCGGATCAGCTCGATGCCGAGAATGAACGCGAGCTGGCGCGCCACCTCGGTCTTGCCGACCCCCGTCGGGCCGGAAAACAGGAAGGCGCCGATCGGCTTCTCGGGCTTGCCCAGGCCCGAACGCGCCATCTTGATCGCGGCCGCCAGTGCGTCGATCGCCGGATCCTGGCCGAACACCGTCGCCTTCAGATCCCGATCGAGCGTCTGCAGGCGGCCACGATCGTCCGATGACACCGAAGCCGGCGGAATGCGCGCGATCTTGGCGACGATATCCTCGATCTCGCCCTTGCTGACGATCTTCTTCTGCCGGCTCTTGGGCAGGATGCGCTGCGCGGCACCGGCCTCGTCGATGACGTCGATCGCCTTGTCGGGCAGATGACGGTCGTTGATGTACTTGGCCGACAGCTCGGCCGCGGCCGACAGCGCCGAGGCCGAATACTTGATGCCGTGGTGCTCCTCGAAGCGCGATTTCAGGCCGCGCAGGATCTGCACGGTCTGCTCGACCGTCGGTTCGACGACGTCGATCTTCTGGAAGCGGCGCGACAGCGCGTGATCCTTCTCGAAGATGCCGCGATACTCGTTGTAGGTGGTCGCCCCGATGCACTTGAGCGTACCCGACGACAGCGCCGGCTTGAGCAGGTTCGATGCATCGAGCGTGCCGCCCGAGGCCGAGCCGGCACCGATCAGCGTGTGGATCTCGTCGATGAAGAGAATCGCCCCCTGGGCCTGCTTCAGCTGCTTGAGCACGGCCTTCAGGCGCTGCTCGAAGTCGCCGCGGTATTTCGTGCCGGCCAGCAGCGCGCCCATGTCGAGCGAATACACGGTGGCGTCGGTCAGCACCTCCGGGACGTCGCCCTCGGTGATGCGCCAGGCGAGCCCTTCGGCAATCGCCGTCTTGCCGACGCCGGCCTCACCGACCAGCAGCGGGTTGTTCTTGCGCCGGCGGCACAGCACCTGGATGACGCGCTCGACTTCGTTCTCGCGCCCGATCAGCGGATCGATCCGGCCTTCGCGCGCGGCCGCGTTCAGGTTGTGCGTGTACTGATCCAGCGCACCCTGCTGCGGGCTACCGGTCTCGGCTTCGGCCTCGGTCGGCTCTTCACGGCTCGCCTCGCGCGGCTGCGGCGCCTTGGTGATGCCGTGCGAAATGAAGTTGACGACGTCCAGCCGGGTGATGCCCTGCTGGTGCAGATAGTAGACGGCGTGCGAGTCCTTCTCGCCGAAGATCGCCACGAGCACGTTCGCACCGGTGACTTCCTTCTTGCCGTTGGAGGTGCTCTGCACGTGCATGATCGCGCGCTGGATGACGCGCTGGAATCCGAGCGTGGGCTGGGTGTCGATTTCCTCGGCACCGGGCACGACCGGAGTGTTCTCCTTGATGAAGCCGGTCAGATTCTTGCGCAACTCGTCCCCGTTGGCCGCGCACGCGCGCAGCACCTCGGCGGCCGACGGATTGTCGAGCAGCGCCAGCAGCAGGTGTTCCACGGTGATGAATTCGTGGCGCTGCTGCCTGGCCTCGACGAAGGCCATGTGCAAGCTGACTTCCAGTTCCTGCGCAATCATGCTTCCTCCATCACGCACTGCAGCGGATGCTGATGCTGGCGTGAGTAACTGCTGACCTGTTCCACTTTCGTGGCTGCCACGTCGCGGGGAAAGATTCCACACACCCCCCGACCCTGACGATGAACGCTCAACATCACCTGCGTCGCCTTTTCCCGGTTCATGGCAAAAAACTTCTGCAGGACGATGACGACAAATTCCATCGGCGTGAAATCATCATTGAGCAACATCACCTGATACAGGGGCGGCGGTTCGAGCCCCGACTTCTGCTGCTCCAGTACGGGAAACGGATCTTGACGCGTCGCCATGAAAGCATTCTAGCGAGTGTTCATTCCTCTGCAACAGGCTTCCGGACACTCGTTTCACGGATCGTGATGCGATTCACAAAGGTTGCCTCTAACCCACAAGATGGGGACGCAAAAGCCATTTTCATCTTGACGACATCCCGCTTTTCACAAAGAATCCGTCCGCTGCCGAGGGGATATCCCCGCCTGCACAGGCACGGCGCCCGATCCGGGCACGCGTCGTACGGGCATCCGATATCCGCATGTCACGCCCGCCCGGAAAGATCGCGTGCAGACACAACCGCGGCAAACGCAATAATCCAGTCGATCGCGTCAGGGGAAGACACAGGCATGGCAACAGGTACGGTCAAATGGTTCAACGACTCCAAGGGGTACGGTTTCATCACCCCCGATGACGGAGGCGAAGACCTGTTCGCGCATTTCAGCGCAATCCAGTCGAATGGTTTCAAGAGCCTGAAGGAAGGCCAGAAAGTCCAGTTCGACATCGTCACTGGTCCGAAGGGCAAGCAGGCATCGAACATCCAGTCCAGCTGACTGCGGATACGCCGACAGGCATTCCCCGGATCCCGAAAGGGCCGTGAGCCATCACGGCCCTTTCCTGCTTTTCCGGTCTGCCTTGTCGTCTGGATTCCTTTGTCGTCTGGATTCCTTTCCTGTTCATTCTGCTGTAACCCGGTTCCCGGTCCGCCATCCGGGCCCCACCTGGGCTGATGAGGCCGGCTTCGATGCCGGCCCATCGCCGCGGACCATGACCATTTTGCAACCGGTCGACCGGCAACCATCCCGTGCGTGGATGTCAGCCCGGAGCCCGGCCGGTTCCGTGTCGCCATCTGTCGTACGGACCGCTGCACCGTGAACGCCACGGAATCGTTCCACGTCGCCACCGTGCGGCCCTGTCCGCGCAGCACTTCAGGATGCGCGAAACACACTCCTGAAGCGGCCCGTCCACCATGCGGCGGGAGTGATTCCATGGTACCGCAGCAAGGTCGAAAGGCACCCCGCGATTCAGCGGCGTGACGGCCCCGGTTCGAGCAGATCGAGCAACTCGTCCAGAGCCTCATACAGGCGGTCCAGACGCTCGGCGCCGACCTGCTCTCCGAGTCGCGCATAGATTGCCTCGATTCCGGGGGCCATCCGCTGCGCCAGATCCCGACTCCGATCCGTCAGCGAAACGAGGACGCGGCGCTGGTCGTCCGGCATGCGCTCGCGCGTCACGAGACCAAGACCTTCCATCCGGCTCAGGACACCCGCGAGACTGGGGCTGGAGATCCCGCACAGCGCGACGATCCGGTGCGGTTCCAGCGGCCCGGTATCCAGCAGGGTACGGATGATGCGCCACTGCTGCTCGGTAATCTCGTGCGCATTCAGGAGCGGGCGAAAACGGGACAGGACGCGTTCGCGCGTCTGCGCCAGCAGCATGGGCAGGTTGCGGTGCTGAAAGTTCATCGCTAATATGTTAGTGAATTTTTCATTATTCATGTCAACCCACTTCCGGACTGCGTCGCCGTAGCGCACCGGGGAACGTGGACGGTGACCTCACACATGCCGATCGACCATGCCGATGCCGACACCACCCCGCCTTCTTCCTGCCGTCGATTTCCGGCCCTGGAAACTGTCGGGCGTCGTGATCGGGGCGCTGCTCAACGATCCGGCCACGCTCGAGGCCATCGGCGCGGCCGCGCATGAACCACCGTACAAGGCGCCACCGCGCGCACCGGTGCTCTACGTCAAGCCGCGCAACAGCCTCGTGCCGAGCGGAGCGCGCACGACCCTGCCCGATGGTGTGTCCGGACTGAGCATCGGCGCCGCCATCGGACTGGTCATCGGGCGCGCCACCTGTCGGGTATCGGCGCAGGACGTCGCCGCCGGCGACGCCGGGTTCATTGCCGGATACACCCTCGTCGTCGATCTGTTCGTGCCCCATGCCAGCCTGTACCGGCCGAGCGTGCGCGAACGTGCGTTCGACGCCTCGTGCGTCGTCGGCCCGACCGTGATCGCGCCCGGCGGGTTCGACCCGGATGACGCCGTCATCGACATCCGCATCGACGGCGCACAGGTGCAGTCGATCCCGACGAAAGGCCTGATTCGGCCAGCGGCACAACTGGTGGCCGACATCAGCGAATTCATGACCCTGCAGGCGGGCGACGTGCTGCTGGCCGGTGTGCGCCAGGCACCGCCGCGGATCGAAGCCGGCCAGACCTGGTCGGTCGCATGCGCTGCGATCGGCTCCCTGGACGGCAGGATCGTCACCGCCGGGCCGGACGGATTCCGACCGGCCGGAAAGCCCTTGCCGGAGAACGCAGCATGAAGACCGCCCGCGTCGCCTTTGCCGGCGCCATTCATGAAGCCGTGCCGCACGCGGACGGCCTGCGCCTGGCCGACGGACGTGTGCTGCGGGAACATGAAGTCGTCTGGCTGTCCCCGTTCGAGCCGGGCACCATCATTGCCCTCGGTCTGAACTATGCCGATCACGTGCAGGAACTGGCAAAGGAACTGACGATCAGCCAGCAGGACGAACCGCTCGTCTTCCTGAAGACACCGGGTTCGGTCGTCGGCCATCGCGCGCTCGTGCATCGGCCCGATGAGGTCCGCTTCATGCACTACGAGTGCGAACTGGCGGTGGTGATCGGCACGACCGCCCGCCGGGTGCGACGCGCCGACGCCCTGCGCCACGTCGCCGGCTATACCGTCTGCAACGACTACGCCGTGCGCGACTATCTCGAGAACTGGTACCGCCCGAACCTGCGCGCCAAGAACCGCGATGGCGCAACGGTACTGGGGCCGTGGTTCGTCGATGCCGCCGACGTCGGCGATCCGCAGGCCCTCGGCCTGCGCACGCGGGTCAACGGCCAGCTCACCCAGAGCGGGACAACGGCCGCGATGATCCGCGACGTCGCCTCGCTGATCGAATACCTGAGCGCCTTCATGACGCTCGAAGCCGGCGACGTGATCCTGACCGGCACCCCCGAGGGGGTGACGAACGTCCAGGCGGGTGACGAGGTCATCTGCGAAATCGATGGCATCGGCCGGCTGACGAACACGATGGTCGGAGACGACGCCTTCGGCATCTCGGCGGCGACCGGAAGCCGGGAAAAATGAACACGACAGATCGGGCAGGACCAGTGAGGCAAACGTGAGCAACACACGCATCGAACATCTGATCGACGGCAGGCCGACCGGCAGCCGCGACTATTTCGAGACGACGGACCCGGCAACGCAGGAAGTGCTCGCGGAAGTGGCGAGCGGCGGCGCCGACGAGATCGACCGGGCGGTGGCGGCAGCAAAGGCGGCCTTCCCGAAATGGGCCGGTCTGCCGGCGGCGGAACGCGCCCGCATCCTGCACCGGCTGGGCGAGCTGATCACGGCCAATGTGCCGGAACTGGCCCGGACCGAAACCGCCGACACCGGCCAGACGATCTCGCAGACGGGCAAGGGCCTGGTGCCGCGCGCAGCGCACAATTTCCATTATTTCGCCGAGATGTGCACGCGCGTCGACGGCCACACCTATCCGACGCCGACCCACCTGAACTACACGCTGTATCACCCGGTCGGGGTGTGCGCACTCATCAGCCCGTGGAACGTGCCGTTCATGACGGCCACCTGGAAGGTGGCGCCGGCGCTGGCCTTCGGCAACACGGCGGTGCTGAAGATGAGCGAACTGTCACCGCTGTCGGCGGCGCGCCTGGGCGAGCTGGCGCTCGAGGCCGGGGTGGCTCCGGGCGTGCTCAACATCGTGCACGGCACCGGCCGGGAAGCCGGTGAACCGCTGTGCGCCCACCCGGATGTGCGTGCCATCAGCTTCACCGGGTCGACCGTGACCGGTAACCGCATCGTCCAGGCGGCCGGCCTGAAGAAATTCAGCATGGAGCTCGGCGGCAAGAGCCCGTTCGTCATCTTCGACGACGCCGATGTCGAGCGCGCACTCGATGCCGCCGTGTTCATGATCTTCAGCAACAACGGCGAGCGCTGCACGGCCGGCTCGCGCATCCTCGTCCAGCGCGGCATCCACGACCGGTTCGCCGAGCGCTTCGCCGAACGCGCACGCCGCATTCCGGTCGGCGATCCGATGGACGAACAGACGATCATCGGGCCGATGATCAGCCAGGCGCATCTGGCCAAGGTGCGCAGCTACATCGAACTGGGCCCGCGCGAAGGCGCAACGCTGCTGGCCGGCGGCCTCGAGGCACCCGTCGTCGCGGCGCGCGTCGCCCGCGGCAACTTCGTGCAGGCTACCGTCTTCGCCGGTGTCGACAACCGCATGCGCATCGCGCAGGAAGAGATCTTTGGCCCGGTCGCCTGCCTGATTCCGTTCGACGACGAAGCGGACGCAATCCGGCTGGCCAACGACATCAGCTACGGGCTGTCGAGCTACGTCTGGACGGAGAATCTCGGCCGTGCCCACCGGGTGGCCGCCGCCATCGAGGCCGGCATGTGCTTCGTCAACAGCCAGAATGTGCGCGACCTGCGCCAGCCCTTCGGCGGCACCAAGGCCAGCGGCACCGGCCGCGAGGGCGGCACCTGGAGCTACGAAGTCTTTCTCGAACCGAAGAACGTCGCCGTGGCGCTGGGCGCGCATCCGGTGCCACGCTGGGGAGTCTGATCGATCATGGGACAAGTCGCACTGGCAGCCAAGATCACCCACGTACCGTCTCTGTATCTGAGCGAATTCGACGGCCCGCGCAAGGATTCGCGCAAGGCGGCAATTGACGGACACATCGAGATCGGCCGGCGCTGCCGCGAAGCCGGCGTCGACACGATCGTCGTCTTCGACACGCACTGGCTGGTCAACGCCAATTACCACATCAACTGTGCGCCCGATTTCGAGGGCGTCTACACCAGCAACGAACTGCCGCACTTCATCTCCAACATGAAGTATTCGTCGCCAGGCAATCCGGCGCTGGGCCGGTTGCTCGCCGACGCCTGCTGCGCGGCCGGTGTCGAAACACTCGCACACGATGCCACCACGCTGGCGCCCGAATACGGCACGTTGGTGCCGATGCGCTACATGAACCCGGATCGTCACTTCCGGGTGATCTCGGTGTCGGCAATGTGCACCGTGCATTATCTGGACGACAGCGCACGACTGGGCTGGGCGATGCGCCGTGCGGTCGAAGAACAGTACGACGGCACGGTCGCGTTTCTCGCCAGCGGCAGCCTCAGTCACCGCTTTGCGCAGAACGGCCTCGCGCCGGAATTCGCCCACCGGATCTGGAGCCCGTTTCTCGAACAACTGGATCACCACGTCATCCACATGTGGCAGAACGCACAGTGGCAGGATTTCTGCGCAATGCTGCCCGAGTACGCCGCCAAGGGGCACGGCGAAGGCTTCATGCACGATACGGCGATGCTGCTCGGCCTGCTCGGCTGGAGCGCCTATGACGGCCGTGCCGAAGTCGTGACGCCGTATTTCGGTGCTTCGGGCACCGGGCAGATCAACGTCGTCCTGCCGGTGACGCCGCAGGACGGCAGTGCGGTACCGGCGGCCGTCGCCTCGCAGGCAGGCGGCTATACGCCGGTATCGACGCGGCTCTGAGCTCCGCCCGAGCGTTCACGCTCCCCGTCCGCCGATCCACGCCACCAGGCCACGCCCATGCCGCACGTTTCGGTTTTCTACACGTCCAACCTCGACGCAGAGAGTGACTTCGGCAGCCTCTGCCGCGCACTTGCCGATGCCCTGCTGTCGATCACCGACGAGCAGGGAGGACGGCCGTTCCCGGTCGGCGGCGTGCGCGTGCTCGCGTATCCGGCCGCGCATTTCGCCGTCAGCGATGGACATCGGGACGATCTCGCCTTCTGCTGGGTCCATCTGCGCATGGGCCGCGGGCGCAGCGAAGCGATACAGCAGGCGGCGGGGCAGGCACTGACCAGGGCTGCCGAGGAACATTTTTCGCCGCTACTCGCACGGCGCCCGCTCGGCCTCACGGTGCAGATCGACGAGGGCCGTGAAGTGTTCAGTGCCAAATCCGGCAACCTGCATGCGCTGTTCACCGGATCATGAACGCGGACACGTCAGGCATGCACAAGCCATTGGATCGGAAACCTGACGGCGACGCCATCGGAAGGCTGGCGCACCGACTCTATGAGGCACGCCGGAGCCGCACGCAACTGCGCCACTTCTCGCGCGACTATCCGCAGATGACGATTGCCGATGGCTACACGATCCAGCGCGCCTGGGTCGCGCTCGAACAGGCCGACGGGCACACGATCCGCGGCCGCAAGATCGGCCTGACCTCGCGCGCCATGCAGCAGGCGAGCCAGATCGACGAGCCCGATTTCGCGCCGCTGATGGACGACATGTTCTTCGCGGCCGGGCGCGACATTCCGATCGAGCGCTTCATCGCGCCGCGCGTCGAAGTCGAGCTGGCCTTCGTGCTCGGCACCGATCTCGCCGGCCCCGAAGCATCGATCTTCGACGTGCTGCGGGCCACCGAATACGTCTGCCCGGCCATCGAGATTATCGACGCGCGCATCGAGCAGTTCGACCGGGAAACCGGTGCCCCGCGCAAGGTTGCCGACACGATCAGCGACTTCGCGGCCAACGCCGGCGTGGTGCTGGGCGGCCGGCCGGTACGGCCCGACGCCGTCGACCTGCGCTGGATCGGCGCACTGCTGTACAAGAACGGGGCGATCGAGGAGACCGGCCTGGCCGCCGGCGTGCTCGATCACCCGGCCACCGGCATCGCCTGGCTGGCCAACCGGATTGCAGCTTTCGACGAACGGCTGCATGCGGGTGACGTCGTCCTGTGCGGCTCCTTCACCCGTCCGACACCGGCAAAGGCCGGCGACAGCCTGCATGCCGACTACGGCCGCCTCGGCTCGATCTCCTTCCGTTTCGCCTGACGATACGGTCGGCTCCCCTGCGACGTCACCGCCGGCCCCCGTCCGTTCGCGCCCACTCCCACCCGCCTCTGTTCTTCCCGGAGCCCGCCCGTGCAGATCCCGCAAAACCGTTTTCTCGCCGCCCTGCGCGAAAAGCGTCCGCAGATCGGCCTGTGGATCGGACTGGCCGACCCGAATGCCGCCGAGGCAATGGCTGCCGCCGGTTTCGACTGGCTGGTGCTCGACGGTGAACACGCACCGAACGACCCGCGCACGGTGCTGGCACAACTGCGCGCCGTGGCCCCATACCCGGTGCATCCGGTCGTGCGGCCGGTCCAGGGCGACGTCGCGCTGATCAAGCAGTATCTGGACGTCGGCGCCCAGACCCTGCTCGTGCCGATGATCGACACGCCCGAACAGGCGGCACGGATGGTGCGGGCGATGCGCTATCCGCCAGAGGGCATTCGCGGCATGGGTGCCGCGCTCGCACGCGCCTCGCGCTGGAACCAGGTCGACGACTACGTGCAGCGGGCCGACGAGCAGATGTGCCTGCTGGTGCAGGCGGAAACCGTTGCGGCCATGGCCCGTCTGGCTGATATCGCCCGTGTCGAGGGCGTCGACGGCGTCTTTTTCGGGCCGGCCGACCTGTCGGCATCGATGGGGCTGCGCGGACAGACCGGACATCCCGACGTGCAGCGCGCCATCCTCGATGGCATCGATACCGTACGTGCCGCCGGCAAGGCACCCGGGGTGCTGACCGCAGACCGGGCGCTCGCGCAGCGCTATCTCGATGCCGGCGCGCTGTTCGTTGCCGTCGGTGCCGACACGACCTTGCTGGTGCAGGCAGCACGTGCACTGGCCGGGGCTTTCGGGCGGGCCTGAGTGCCGGCATCAGGTGCCCGCCGTTTCCTGCACCCTCACGTTCCCTGCGCTCTCACTGTCAACCGGTTACTGCAGCGCGAACCGGGTACGCGTCGACAGGAGATGGTCGCGGCCCGGCCATGGCACGGTTTTCAGCCAAGCGTCGTGCCGGTATGATGTCGCCCGTTGGTGCCCGTCGAAGCATTCTGCCGAGACGGTTAAACGGGAATCAGGGAGGAAGCGGCCGCAGCAAGCCGGCGGCGCGTCCTTGACCTGAGCTGCCCCCGCAACGGTACGCGGACGGAACCGTCCGGTCAGTGCCCGGTCTTCACATGACCCGGCCCTGATCGAACCGGTTCCCGCTCGTGACACGAAGCCACTGGAACGGCTGCGCTGCCTGCGCCGCTCTCCGGGAAGGCGTCACGGTCAGATTCCGTCAGCCCGGATACCGGCCAACGAGGTGGCGCATCGTGCCGGCAACGGGCGATGCGCTGGAAAGCGCATCGCCGCGGGGACGCGGGGAAGCGCGTCAGGGTACCGGCACAGCCTTCGTGGCGGGCCCCGCAACCGGCTGTTCTCCACAACATGACTTCATCGTCCTGCCTCGGCGGCATGCGTGCTGCCGTTCGTCGTGCGCGCGCGTCGCTGTCTTCCGGCTTTCGATCCGCCCCGCATACCGGCCATTCCTGTTCCGGCCGTCCTTTTTCTGATCACGTTCTTGCCGGCGACTCTTTTTCTGCCCCTCTCTTTTCGAATCCTCCTTTTTCGAATCCTCCTTTTTCGAATCCTCCTTTTTCGGGCCGTCCCCTTTCGGGTCGTCTCTCACCCGAGACCGCCTCACCGTCGGGTGGCACCCCCGCTCCGGCACGATCCTGCCCACCCGGTGTCTGGTTGAGCTCCGTCCTCGTGCTGGCCACCGGGGCAACACTGCCGCTGGCCGCTTCGGCGCAGGATGCCACCAGCACGGCGCTCGAACCGGTCATCGTCACGGCCAGTCGCATCGCCGAACCGCTGTCCTCGACACTTGCCGACGTCTCGGTGGTCGACCGCAAAACCATTGAACGCAGCGGCGCCGGTGACGTCGCCGATCTGCTCGGACGTCTGCCCGGTGTCGAGTTCTCGCGCAGCGGCGGCCCCGGCACGGCCACCGGCGTCTACATCCGCGGCGGCGAGAACCGCCACACGGCGCTCTACATCGACGGCGTCCCGGTCGATGTGCAATCGGTCGGTGGCGCGGCCTGGGAGCAGATCCCGCTCGACCAGATCGAGCGCATCGAAGTCGTGCGCGGCCCGGGCGCCGCAGTCTACGGCTCGAACGCAGTCGCCGGCGTCGTGCAGATCTTCACCCGACGCGGGGAAGGCACGGCCCGCCCGGAAGCCGCCGTGACACTCGGCTCGCATGCCACGCGTCAACTGCGGGCCGGCATCAGCGGCGCTGCCAACGGTTTCGACTACGCGCTGTCGGCGACGCACGGGCGCAGCCATGGCTTCGACTCTCAGACAAAGGCGGCGATTGGCCACAACCCGGATCGCGACGGCTGGCGGCGCAACGCCGTGAGCGCGCGCCTGGGCTACCAGTGGACGGATGTGCACCGGGTCGACGCAAGCTTCCTGAACAGCCGGCTGCGGGCCGGCTATGACGGCTATGTCCCCGGCCTCGACGACGAGACGCGGCAAGAGCTGCGCGTGGCCAGCATCGGCTGGCGCGCCGACTGGAACGATGCGGCGAATACCAGTTTCCGCTTCGGCGAAAGCCGCAGCAACATGGAAACCCGGCCGGACTTCTACCGCACCGAGACGACGCTGCGCAACTACGTGCTGCAGCATGAACAGCGCGTCGGTGCGCAGACCTGGTCGGCGCTGCTCGAGCGGCGCGAGGACCGGCTGCACAATCCGGCGACCCTGTACTCGGCGGTACTCGACGGCAAGCGCCACCAGGACGCACTCGGCCTGGGCTGGCGCAGCGACTTCGGCGCGCACGCACTGCAGGCCAATCTGCGTCACGATCGTGACAGCGAGTTCGACGGCAAGACGACCGGCAGTGCCGGCTGGGGCTGGTCCTTCCTGCCGCAGTGGCGCGTGCACGCCAGCGCGTCGAATTCGTTTCGTGCGCCGACGCTCTACCAGCGCTTCAGCCAGTACGGCAACCCCGACCTCGTCCCCGAAACCGGTCGCAACGCCGAACTGGGCCTGCGCTGGGCCGATGCGACCACGGAAGTCAGTCTGACCGGCTGGCGCAACAAGCTCAAGCACCTGATCGGTTTCGGTGCCTCCGGCCCCTGCAGCGACCCGTACGGCTGTTACGTCAACGTCGACCGTGCACGTCTGAAAGGCGCGACGCTGGCCGCACGCACGCAGCTCGGCGCCGTCACGCTGCACGCATCGCTCGACTGGCACGATCCGCGCAATCTGGAGTCCGGAAAGATCCTGCAACGCCGTGCGCGCCGCATGGCCAGCTTCGGTGCCGAAACCACCCAGGCCGGCTGGACGCTCGGCGGCGAAATCCAGGCGTCGGGTCGACGCTTCGAGGATGCCGGCAATACACAGCGTCTGGCCGGCTACGCCCTGGTGAATCTGTACGCGAGCCGCGAACTGACACGCGGCCTGACGCTTGAAGCGCGCATTTTCAACCTCGGCGACCGGCATTACGAGCTTGCGCAGAACTACGCTACCGAAGGACGCTACGGCGAAGTCAGCCTGCGCTGGGCCATGCGGTGAGCCGGGTGGGCTGCGAGCGGAAGCCCGGGCACGGCCTGCCTGTCCGCGGATCCGGGGATCTGCGGTACCGATGATGGCAAATCCGGCATGATCCACCCATGCCAAACCTCGACCATGAACTGATTCTCGGTGGTGCGCGCAGCGGCAAGTCGCGCACTGCCGAGGCCCGGCTCGCCGCGTGGCTGACCGGCGCCGGCGGGCGCAGCGCCGTACTGGTGGCAACTGCCTTGCCGGGCGAGATCACGGGCGACGCCGAAATGCAGCAGCGCATTGCGCAGCATCGCGCCGGGCGCGCCGAGCGCCTGCCCGGCGTGCCGACCGTCGAGGCGCCCGTGCACCTCGGCGACGCCCTGCGCCGCCTGGCCGATCCGGCGCGCCTGATCGTCGTCGATTGCCTGACGCTGTGGCTCACCCAGTGCCTGATGCCGCCGCAGATTCCAGCGGACCGGCCGATCGAGGACTACGAGTCACCATGGCCGCGCGAGCGTGCGGAATTCTTCGCTGCACTGCGCGACAGCGCGTCACCGATCATCCTCGTCTCCAATGAAATCGGCATGGGCGTGATGCCGCTCTCGCCGGAAAACCGGGCCTTCGTCGACGCGCTCGGCAGCCTGCACCAGCAGGCGGCCGGATATTGCGCACGCGTGACACTGATGGTCGCCGGTCGGCCGCTGACGGTCAAAGGCGGCATGAACGCCGCTTTCTCTTCGACCGCCAATGAACGGGAGAATGAGATGTCATCGTCTTCGTCTGCCCGGTTCGGCGAAGAGGATCCGTCCCCGGTAGTCAGCGCCGGTACCCGCATGGCAGCGCCCGTCGATGAGCACGCGTTCGCCTCCTCGCGCCCGTTCCCTTCTGCCCCACCCATGTCCGATTCCCGCGACCGATTACTGCCTCTGCCGACGGTGGACGATCCGTCCCGGCGCGCACGCGTGCAGGCGGCGCTCGACGCCAAGACCAAGCCCGTCGGCGCGTTGGGCCGGCTCGAATCCCTGGCCTTGCAACTGGCGCTGATCCAGGGCGTCGACGAACCGGCGCTGCACGAACCGCAACTCGTGGTGTTCGCCGCCGATCACGGCATCGCGGCACAACAGGTATCGGCATATCCCGGCGAAGTCACGCGCCAGATGGTGCTCAATTTCCTCACTGGGGGTGCCGCCGTTTCCGTGCTCGCCGGCCAGCACCGGCTCGGGCTGACCGTCGCCGATTGCGGCGTCGCCACGGACTTTGCCCCGCATCCGGCACTGCAGTCGCTGAAAGTCGCCGGCGCCGAACATGGCACGGCCGACAGCAGCCAGGGGCCGGCGATGACGGCGAGACAATGCCGCGACGCGATCGGCCACGGCCGGCAACTGGTCGCCCGCCTGCCGGGCAACGCGCTGCTGCTGGGCGAGATGGGCATCGGCAACACGTCAGCCGCCGCCCTGCTGATGGCGCGCCTGACCGGAGAGCCGATCGCGCACTGCACCGGCCGCGGCACCGGGCTGGACGAGGCCGGACTCGAGCACAAGCGACAGGTGCTGGCGCGTGTGCTGGACCTGCACGCCGGCGCCACCGATCCGCTGGACGCACTGGCGGCACTGGGCGGGCTCGAGATCGCCACGATGGTCGGTGCCGTGCAGCAGGCCGCAGCCACCCGCCGCGTGATCGTCGTCGACGGCTTCATCACGACGGCCGCGGTCGCGGTCGCCGCCGCCCTGCAGCCGGCGATCCTCGCCTGCTGCGTCTTCTCGCACCGCTCGCAGGAAACCGGACACGGGCTCTGGCTGCAGCACCTGGGCGTGCAGGCACTGTTCGATCTCGACCTGCGCCTGGGCGAAGGCTCGGGCGCGGCGATGGCCTGGCCGCTGCTCGAATCGGCCTGCCGCATCCTGGCGGAGATGGCCAGTTTCGAGTCCGCCGGCGTGAGCCGACGTTCGTCATGAGCGGCTTGCGCCGCGAGCTGAATCTCCTGCTGCTGGCACTGCAGTTCCTGACGCGCGTGCCGATCCCGGCGCAGCTCGTGCGTGGGCCCCCGGACACTGGTGCCCATGCCCGTGCCGTGCGCCATTTTCCGCTGATCGGCGCACTGATCGGCGCCAGCACGGCGGCGCTGGCCGTGCTGGCGCTGCAGCGCTGGAGCGCACCGGTTGCCGCGGTGCTGGCAACCGGCTTTTCCGTCTGGCTGACCGCCGCGCTGCACGAGGACGGACTGGCCGACACCTGCGATGCGCTGCTGGGTATGGCCTCCCGCGAAAAAGCGCTGCGGGTCATGAAGGACGCCCGCATCGGCACCTGGGGTGCCAGCGGTCTCGGCTTCGTTCTGCTGCTGCGCATCCTGCTGCTGGCCGAACTGCTGGCGTACGATCCGCGCGCCGCCGTGGCCGCGCTGATCGCCGCCCACGCAGCCGCCCGAGCCGTCCCGGTCGTGCTGATGCGGACGCTGCCGTATGCCGGCGACGAGGCGCAGGCGCGCACCCGCGCACTGACGCGCGACGGTCAGTGGCGCGACGTCATTTTCGCCGTAGCGGTCGGCACCGCCATTCTCCTGGGCGCGGCCGCCTGGCAATCCGCACCCTTGCCGGCCGGCAGTACCGCGCTCGCGCTGCTGGTGCTCCTGACGGCGGCCCTGCACCTCTGGCTGCGACGCCGTCTGGGCGGTCAGACGGGCGACACGCTCGGCGCTGCCGAACAACTGGGCGAAGTGCTGGTTCTGCTGGCCTTCGCCGCCCGCTGGCCGCTCCTGACGTGAACCCGCGCCTTGCCCTGCCGCCCTTTCCTTTCATCCTGCCGTGGCCCCGCCTGCCGTCCTGAAGCCGTCCCGGCCGCGATCGCCGCCCCAGGCCGCCATGTCTGAGCTGACGCCAGTCGCCACGTCTGCGCCGTCGACACCGTATCTGCACGCCTGGCGCCATCCGCGCGCCTTCGATGCACAGGCGCGCTGCATCGGACGCACCGATCTGGCGGTGGACATCCGGCGCGTGCGTCGTCTGGCAGCGCACATCCGCTCGGTTGCCGCGCGCGAGCGACTGCCGCACATCGTGATCACCTCACCGCTGACGCGCAGCCGCGCGGTTGGACGATGGCTGGACCGTTTCGGATGGCAACACCGCATCGACGATGCGCTGACCGAACTCGACTTCGGGCGCTGGGACGGACAGCCGTGGTCGTCGCTGCCCGAGGAGGAATTCCGGCGCTGGGAAGCCGACTTCGTCGCCTTCCAGCCGGGCGGCGGGGAATCTGTCGGCGAACTGCTGCAGCGCGTGCGCCGCTTCGATCCGGGTCCGGCGCGCGTCGTCGTGACGCACGGCGGCTGGCTGTCGGCGGCATTGTGGTTGCAGCGCGGGCTGCCAAGCTCGCCGGAACGCGAACCGCAGCGCGAACCACAACGCAGCCTGCAGCACCAGCCCCGACACGCGCTGCCGCCCGAACGAAATGCCCTGCCAGACAGCGCTTCATGGCCACTGGCTCCGGCGCACGCAAGCCACGTCTGCCTGCCGTGGCCGCTGCCAGGAGCCGACGCATTGCTGTCCGACCGTCACGCAAAACAAGCGGATGACGGTCGTGCCCATCGATGAGCAAAGTGCCGCGTCACCCGGATGAAACGGCGGCGGGACGGAGGACACACTGAACCTTTGGCGTGACCTCCCGGCGGCCGGACATCCGGACGGGCGCACACTCGCCAGCGAGGCACGCGATTTTCACGAGTGGCATCTGGGCCGGCCGCGCTTTGCCGTCTGGGCCATCCCGATCAACGACGCCCGTGTGCAGCGGCGGCTCGACGAAGTGCGCACCGCCCTGCATCCATTGCTGCTGCCGGGCGATGAACGCCAGCCGCACATCACCATCCAGATCTGCGGCTTTCCGGTACGCGAGGCACGCCGCCCCGCAGACTTCACGCCAGCGCAACTGCAGGCGCAGGTCAGGACGATCACGCATCTTGCGCCGTCCTCCTTTCGCCTGCACATCGGCGGAGCATTCAGCTTCCTGTCGGCTCCCTGTCTGGCAGTGAGCGGCAACGGCAACGGCCTGCACACGCTGCACGATCTCTGGCAACCGGAGGTACAGTCACTGATGCGTGACAGATGGATTCCGCATGTGACGGTCGGGCTGTACCGACACGCCTGGCCGATGGCGGAAATCGAACGGCGGCTGCAGGCACTGGCCGACCTGCCGCCCATCGAGCTGGAGATCCGCACGCTCGACTGGATGAGCTACGACTGCCGGCGAATCGACGGACCGCTGCAGAGCTGGCTGCGCATCGAACTGCCGAATGAAGATGCCGGCACGGCCACCCGTATCCGCGCCACACCCGCTCTCGACGAAGTCTTCGCCCCTTGAGTGCGCAAACTAAACATGCAAAATGAAGGGGCCAACCGAGCACGCAACCTGAGGGTGCCAACTGAAAGTCAAGGTGCAAACCGCGCGCAGACTCCGAATAAACCGTCCGCCGCCGATCCATGCACCTGAAACCCGGGGAGTCGGCGCCGCCTCAACGCCAGCCCGCGGCTCCGAGCTGCTCCGCCAGCCGATCCGCCACCGTCGCATACCCCTTCGCATTCGCATGGATCCGGTCCGAGCGCAAAGCCGCGCTCGACAGGACGCTGGAATACACCCCGGGGATCAGCAGCACCTTCTCGGCCGCAGCGACCTCTTCATAGAAATCAGCATCGCTGAGCGAACCGACGGCCGCACGCAATGGCGCAGGTGCCGGCGTCGCCACCAGCGCCACATAAGGCGTATGCGCGAGCGCCCGATGCACGATTGCGGTGATGTTGTCCTTCGTTGCCTGACGCGACACGCCGCGCAGCATGTCGTTGCCGCCGATGGCGACCAGCACCGCGTCGTAGCGACTCGCCGCCAGCAGATCATCGAGCCGCTGAAGCGCCGCCGCCGAGGTATCGCCGTTGACGCCTTCATTTTCGACCTCCCAGCCCGTCAACTGCGCCAGGACAGCCGGCCAGGCCTGCTCGGGCGCCGCGCCGTAACCTGCCGTCAGGCTGTCTCCCAGTGCCAGCACGCGCGCACCGGATGGCAGCGCGGAAACGGCCGGCTTGCGCCGGCCGCAGCCCGTCAGCAGCCAGGCCGACTGCAGGCCGGCGAGCAGGAGGAGATGTCGTCGATTCATCCTTTACGATTTTTATTGGGGCATTCGATCCAGGGTCCGGATCATGCCATGACGCCTGCCATCACCCTGAAAGCCATGCTGCCCGACGAGCGGGAGGTCGCCACGGCTGCGGAGAGCCAGCACTGTTGGCTGACGGCAGATCCGAGCACGCAGATCGGAACCCGGCGTATCCAGACCTTTGACACAAGGAACCAAGCCCACCAGAAGCCATTTTCTCAAATCATCAGTGGCCCGAAAAATCCGGGTAGGTCAACAACTCCCGAGAAGCAAGGCTCAGCCGGGAGAATACAGACCGACAAGATAGTTGACGCCGACTACGCTGTACCAGGACCGGCCCTGCCGGCGCAGCCGTCCCGGCTATGGCCAGACCGCCGCGAGGGGTTCGAGGCATGCGGACCAGCCTACGATCGCAGGCCGGCCACGGCCCGGGACTCCAGAGAACACAGCACAACCTGTCGACGCCGTGATCTGCACGCAAGCTGCCGTTGCAGCGGTTCGGCTTGATGCGATGATGTGAACATCGGACGAACGCCCGGCGTGTGAACGAACGAGGGAGGATCTCGATGGCTTCAATTATGCCTTCGCCACTGTCGCGTCATCGCGTGCTTCGGTCTGCCGACATCGACGAAGGGATCACCTGTTATTCACGGCTGCTGACGCGCTGCGATGTGTCGGCGCGCGGTCGGGTCGATGCAGATGTGCTCGTCGACGTGGCTGCTGCAAGGCTGGGACCGGTCACGCTGGTGTACGGACATCATCGCGGCGCCGAGCTGGATGTCGAATTACAGGACCCAGTCGACTACTACGACATCCATTTCTGCCTGAACGACGCCAGTTCCGTGGTCGGGGGCTTTGGTGCCATCCGGTTCGACACCTGCACCGCCGGGATCCTGTCGCCCGGCATGAGGGTGGCAATGACGTTGCCACGCGAGTATCGCCAGCTGCACGTGACGGTCGATCGCAACGCCCTGGAGCAGCATCTGGAACGGTTGCTCGGTCGTCCCGTCACGCAACGAATCGAGTTTCGTCCGCGGATGGACCTGCGAAGCGCAAGCGCTGCTTCGTGGCGCCGGACCGTGCGATTGCTGACCCAGGAGATCAATCGTTCTGCCGGCCTCCTCGCGTCCGATCGCATGATCGAGCCGTGGTCCGAAATGATCATGACCGGACTGCTGGTTGCGCAGCCAAACAACTACTCCGGCGAACTAACGGGAAGAGACAACGCGACGCATCGCCCGGCACCGCTATTGCGGGCGATGCAATTGATCGAGGCCGAACCCGCCGCGACCCCAAAACTCCAGCAACTGGCTTCGCACGCCGGCTGCAGTCCCCGCTCCCTGCAGCGGTACTTTCGTGAGCACATCGGCATCACACCTCGCGGCTATATGGAATGGGTGAAGCTCCATCGCGCCCACGAGGAGCTGCAACGCAAGTCACCGGCCACCGCGACGGTGACTTCGATCGCTCTTCGCTGGGGCTTCGAGCACGTCTCCCGCTTCGCCGGCCTCTACCGACAACGTTACGGTCAATCTCCTTCGCACACGCTCAAGCAGCGTTCGCAGTCGCCAACCGTTCGAGAAGCGACAGTCCCCCCACTTGCCAGCGTGACGGGAAACGGATGACGCATGTCGTGACTCGGATAGACCGACATCTGGCTCCTGGATAGCGTTGTGTTCAGCGTCGCCGCGACGGCGCCGCTGAACACAACGCACACCTAGGAGACGGAGATGGACAGCTACAAAGGTCGCAGGGACAAGTATGTCGAAACGGTCGGAGAGTTTGTTTCCTTCCGGCCAGCATACCCACTGTCTGCTTCGGTGCCGTCGATTCCTCCGTTCGAGACCCGATCCGTCGTGCTGAAGAAGGGATCGATCCATGCGTCGGGCGCCTATGCGCTGCCGTGCGACATCGTCTGCGACCAGGATGTGGCGGTGCCGCTGCGCGGCGGCGGCGCCCTGCATGCGGACATCTATCGGCCGGATACGACGCAACCCGTTCCGGTCATTCTCGTGTATACGCCCTACAGCAAGCGCGGCGGATGGTGGAACGAGCATTTCAATGCGACCAAATTCGGCGTATCCCCTTCCGACTTGTCGGGGTTGCAGGCATTCGAGTCGCCGGATCCCGGGTACTGGTGCAACCACGGGTATGCCGTGGTCGTCGTCGATGCAGCCGGCACCTCGCACTCTGGCGGCGACGAGGTCTTCCTGGGCACGGCGTCCGGACGTAACGTCTTCGACGCAATCGAATGGGTGGCCGGACAGCCATGGTGTTCCGGCAAAGTGGGCATGGCGGGCAATTCCCAACTCGCAATGATTCAGTGGACTGCCGCAGCGATGGAGCCCCCGCATCTGGCGGCTATCGCGCCTTGGGAAGGCCTGATCGATCTCTACCGCGAAGTGTCGGTTCGAGGCGGAATACCGGATACGAAGTTCCACGAGAAGGACATCGCGAATTTCATCTACGGCGAGCATTTCACCGAGGATGTTCCCTTCATGGCGCAGCGGGCTCGCCTGATGTCCAGCTACTGGGCTGACAAGCGGCCGGCTCTGGATCGAATCAAGGTGCCAGCCTATGTCGTGGCAAGTTGGACGAGCCCCCTGCACTGCCACGGAACGCTGCAGGGCTTCCGCGACATCTCGTCGCCGTCGAAATGGCTGCGGATCCACAACGACCAGGAATGGCTCGACCTGGCCGACCCGGTCAATGTCGAAGACTTGCGCAAGTTCTTCGATCGCTTTCTCAAGGGCGTCGACAACGGCTGGGAGTCGACACCACGTGTGCGGCTTTCGGTGCTCGACCCCGGCGGCAGCGACATCGTGGCTCGTCCCGAGTCCGACTGGCCTCTGCCGCGCCAGACTTGGCGAACACTGTATCTGGACGCATCGACCGGCGCCCTGGACGACATCTGTCCCGGCAAGGAAGGCACAGCCGAGTATGCCGGCGACAGCGTGGATGCCTCGGTCCGCTTTTCATTCGTCTCGGACGAGGATCTCGAGATCACGGGCTACCTTAACCTCAACCTCTGGGTTGAGGCGGCGGATGCGAGAGACATGGACCTCTTTGCAGCGCTGTACAAAGAGAGCGCCGATGGCAAGCGCCTGCACCACATCACGCTTCGCGCTCCGCAGGCGAGAGCCTTCGTTCAGTCGCTCGAGCACGACGGCAAGCTGCCTGCGACGTTGAGCTACACGGGACCGGTCGGGCGTCTGCGTGTCTCGCACCGTGCCCTGGACGTCGATCGATCGACACCGTCAGAGCCGTTTCTGACGCATGCGTCCGAGGAGTTGCTGACACCGGGGCAGCGTGCGCAGGTCCAGCTGTCGTTATGGCCAACATCCATGATCGTTCATGCCGGAGAGCGCCTCGTCGTCGAAATCGCCGGCCATCCTGTAGGACCACTGGCAAACGAGGCCCATACACTGCCGGGCGGCGACTTGTACGTCCCGACCCGCAACCGCGGCAAGCACCGTATTCATACGGGAGGCAAGTACGACTCGCACTTGCTGTTGCCCGTGGTGCTCTGAGGGCATGCACGCCGATTGAGCGTCGATTGGCAACTCCCCGCTTTGATGCCCTGCTGCGGCAGCAGGTCACGCAGCTGGCCGCTACTACGGGCGAATTCCATCATCAAAGCAAAGGCCAATGCTGACGCCACCCTCACCGCAATCACAAGGGCCTCCACAAGCAGCCGTACGCCTGATGCCTGCGCGCGGCAGCAACGGCTAGCAGCACAACCGCCAGAGCATCGGTCGCGACAGACAGGGACGCGCCCGCTTTCGATGAGGCTGGGATGAAGACTTTGCGCCTGCTGCACCATGTCGTTTGACCAGTCGGTGTAGCAGATATTCTCCAAGCTTCCCACGACGTCGCCGACGAAAGCGCCGTTTCTAAGGCGCTTCATCACTTCAATTTTTTAGGATAGTCACCGCGCAATTCCCGCCAGCGCCCAATACGTGCGCGAGTCCAACCTTCGCACCGGGTACTTGACGCTTGCCAGCTTCCTGGCGAAGTTGCCATACCAGTTCCACGACTTGACCGAGATGCGATGCGCCCACAGGCTCACCCTTGCACACCAATCCCCCACTGACATTTACCGGGTATCGACCACCAATCATGGTAGTACCCTCATCGATCAGCTTGGAGGACTCCCCCTCGCGACACAGTCCAAGCTGCTCGTAGATCTCTATCTCGCAAAACGCATCTGTGTCCTGCACCTCGAACAGATTGATATCGTCCGGTCCGATACCCGCTTTCTCGTAGGCCAGCCGGCTGGTTCTTTCCGTCGGTCCCGGATTGGTCATTGTCGCGCTTATACTGTCCAGTGGCACCCGGAAGTCGGCTGAGTACAGCGCGAGAGTATGGGTGCAGGCCGCTACCGTGACCGCCTTTCTGGCCCCCAGTCGCCTGGCTTTATCTCGTGTTGCCAAGACCACCGCCGCTGCACCTTCATTGGGTGCGCAGATTTCAAGCAGCCGGATCGGGTCGCACACCAGTGGCGAATTCACGATTTCCTCCAACGAGAACTCTTTGCGATACATCGCGTATGGATTATTCACGCTGTTGAGGTGGCTCTTGTACGCCACCTTTGCAATATGCAACTCGGTTGTTCCATGTTCATACATATGGCGCCGTGCCCGCATGGCCCAATAACTCGGATTTGTCGACATGCCCATTTCCACCTGCCAGCGCGCATACAGCATCAGTGGATCCATAAACCCGCGAGGCATCTTCTCCACGCCAAGCACCAGAACCGTTTCGTATTCGCCAGCTTGCAGACCCTGAATCGCCTGTTTGATTGCAACGCCTCCGCTCGCACATGCTGCCTCAACATCGCAGATCGGAATTCCTGTTGCTCCCAACGGCCGCATGATGCGCGCACCCGCCGTTGCGGGCAGATACATCGTCGAGCAGTAAGCGGCCTCAATATCTTTCCAACCAATGCTCGCATCCTTTAACGATTCACGGGCAGCATGCCGTCCGATCTCTTCATAAGTCTCCTCCGGGAAGCGTCCGAAGCGGTGCATTCCGGCGCCAATGATCACGATTTCCTTTTCACTCACCTGACAGTCCTTTCCTGAATTGATCGATCCCGACAACTCGCTTTGCATCAGATCGGCTCGAACTGGAAGGCGATGACTTCTTGTCCTCTTTCGTTCACGTACAGAGGCCGGGCGACAAATGCAAGATCCATTCCAATGCACAAAGCATCCATCTGACCTCCTATCGGCGACTTGATGCGGATCCCTTCCGGCAACTCAACGAGCCCCTCGCCCATCGGCACTGTTCCCTTGAAATCACCGGGCGGCTTATTTCGTATAATCGTGAATGTCCACAGCTTCCCGCGGTCGCTCAAAAGAATGGTGACCAAACGATCTCCTGCACAGTTCTGGCAACTCGATACTTCACCCAGATTCACCTCACCACAATCTGTACATCTGCTGCCAAGCAAACGAACATCACTCAGCTTCGTCAGCGGTGCGCTCAGGAGTTTTTCCCGAATTGGAATTCGCTTGTTCCGTTCACTCTCGGTCATATATCATTACCCTCACTTCAACAATAGCGACATTTTGCCGAGATTATTATTCACACTTTGGCAGCTTCACGAAGAAATACGGAATACTGACTCAATTTCCACCTCAGGATTAAAAAAGAAAAGGAGTTGATCGTGCAGGCATCCAGATGCTCGTCCAGCATGTCGGTGAGATCCGTCCTCCAGATAATTGATACTTGAGATGAAATTCGGCAAGCAAGCGTTTATATCAGAAGTCAATAAAACGCTCTCACTAATACCACTCGTTTTGGAACGGCGTGGTTCAGCACATCAATCTCGCTCAGCCACGACACTCTCCCGCGATTTCCGATACAAACGTCAGGCTACATGCGAACACAACAGGAGGATTGTTAGCAGCAGCATTTTTGCAGGGACATCGCTCCCAAGTTCTGGCATTTATGATTTACGGCTGCCAGCCGCAGAGAAACATCCTCTGTGTCGTCAGACAGCATCGCCGCTTAGAGTGCGAAATTTCTGCAGCAACTGCTCCCTTGTTTCCGGCCGATCGGGATCCGGCAGGATACAATCTACCGGACAGCTTGATACGCACTGCGGCTCATCATAATATCCGACACACTCCGTGCACTTATCCGATTCGATGGCAAATAGTCCATCAATCTCGTAGATAGCATTGTTTGGACACACCGGCTCGCATGCGCCACAGCCGACGCAGTCATCTGTGATGAACAAGGCCATTTCAGTTTTACTCCGGTCAGATCTTCACTGCCACCTTGAAGGCAGATTCGATTGCCTTCATTGCATTTCCCACCAATGCACCGTCGCCAACCTTATAGAGTTCCGCAACCTTCCCTTCGAGTGCCTTGGCCAGAGTCCTGTCGGAACGCTCGCCAACGGTAACCACGACCGTGTCGGCATCCAGCAGAAACTCTATACCCGCCTTCTCAATCATGAGACCATCTTTGGTGACCTCCTTCACCTTCACGTCCGACGCCACCCTGATGTTGGCTGTGTAAAGACGCTTGATGAGGTAGTTGCGCGAGGTGTAGCCCATGCCTGGCACCACGCCGTCCCGCTCCGTAACGATGCTCACCAACTTCCCCAGGGACGCGAGATATTCTGCAGTATCGACAGCGGCGTAGCCGGAGGCGCAGGCGTGGCTGTATTTCGAATGGGCACCGGTAGGATCTCCCTCGATCGGAGTGCGTCGCGCCCCGCACGTGAAGCTGCAGATGTAACTGCAGGTCCAGATTACGACCTTTTCCCCGACATTCGCCTTTCCACTCATGATGTCGCGTGCGTCGATGACATTCGGTCCGTTCACCCCCGGGACCTTGGGCGGCAAAGCGGACTTGCTGCCGACCGCGACGATAGCGACATCGGGCTTTGTCTGATCCACCAACTCCGGAGTCACGTCGGTATTCAACTGGACCTTCACTCCAGCCTTCGGCAGCGCACGTTCGTAAAAGTCGAGAAGCCGCTTGACCTCCGACTTGGTGGGAGAGGTGACTGCCAGGCGATACGCGCCACCGAGGACACCGGATTTCTCGTAGAGTGTCACGTCGTGCCCACGGCGAGCCGAAATCAATGCCGCTTCGAGACCGGAAGGTCCCCCGCCGACCACCATCACCTTTTTCTTCCTGCTCGCTTGCGGATACTGGTCGAGTGATTTCTCATCGGCAAGACCGGCTGCAGGATTACTGAGACATGTTGTCGGACGCAGCATCCAGAGGACGTCAAAACATCCCTGGCAGCACCAGATGCACGGAAGAATATCTTCGGCATTTCCACTGAGGAGTTTCCTGGCGTAATCAGGATCGGCGATCTGGGGACGACCGATACAGACGAAATCCGCCTGGTTCCGCTTCAGAATCTCTTCGACCATGTCTTCGGAGATATGCTTGGCGACGGCAACCGGCACATTCACCGACTTCTTGATTCCCTCCGACATGTACACCCAGGAACCGCGGGGTGAGGCCATCGACTGGTCGTGAAGTCGGTGGTTCGATTCTCGCAAGCCCGACGAGACGTTGATCATATCCGCTCCAGCCTTGACCAGCGCCACTGAAATCATGCGCGCATCGACATGGGTAACGCCGCCGGACGGATGGTAGTCATCACCATTGATCCGGCAGATCACCGGATAATCCTGGCCACAGGTCTTCTTGATTTCCTGAATGACTTCACAGCAGAACTTCAGACCACCTTCCATCCCGCCGTACTCGTCGGTCCGAGTGTTTAGGAAAGACGAGAGAAAGGAACTGAGCAGGTAACCGTGGGCAAAATGCGCTTCTACGGCGTCGTAGCCAGCCTGCCTCGCACGGAGGGCTGCCTCGCCAAACCGACGGATCGTCTGCTGGCATTCATAAAGTGTCATTTCTCTGGGCAATGCATAGGCAAGAGAATCGGCACTACCTATCGGCGAGCACGAGATCGGCTGGGTACCGGCATTCTCTACTGACGCCTGCCTGCCGGAATGCATGATCTGCAATGCAATTTTCGCTCCACCTGCGTGAACACTGTCGGTGAGTCTGCGGTGGCTTTCGATGTACGAATCGTCCGAGATAGAGCAATTGATGACGGAACGACCAATCGGGTAGTCGATTGCCGCCGCTTCGATAATGATTAAAGCTACGCCGCCCTTGGCACGCAGCCCGTAATAGTGGCAAGCGGCTTCGGTGAAGTGACCGTTCCGTGTATAGTTGGTGCACATGGCTGGCATGATGAGCCGGTTCTTCAGCTCCATTGAACCAATCTTGCCCGGCTGTGCGAGCAATTCAGGAATTATCGACATAACAAACGTCTCCACCTCTTAGAGTGTTCGATATTTGTCGCGCCTTTAAGGATCTATTGGAAAACCCCGACAGGTCAGCGCGTACGACCCACGAGATCCTATCAAGCAATGATTCGCACAGGGCCATCCTTTCCGCTAAGCGGACACGAAATCTTGTAAAAAGGCAGATTGCAGCTCGATCATGCCCACAAAAAATGGAAAGAGTAAGGAGAGAGCAGCCGGACATCTCGAAAAATGGTTCCTGCATTGCCGGTCTCTATCTGAAGTTGATGGATAGACGCCCGGCTCGCTAGCTGGAACTGCCCGTGCACCAGGCGCCACGCTTTCTCGCCCTCAGCCGTTTTTCTACATCGTCGCATGCTGACCGAAGATCTGCAGCAATGGTTTTCATCCGCGAGGTGCTCATCCTCTGCGACACGGCCGCTACGCTGAATGCGCCTATTGGTTGACGCAGCAAGTCACGAAAAGCCACGCCCACTGCACTCACGCCCAGGGAGAGCGTGTTCCGAATGAAACCAGCACCCAAGACACGTGCCCGTTCGCAGTCTTGCGTCAAAACGTCAGGCGTAAGTCCCGAAAATCCTGAGAGATTTTTAGATATGCGATCAATGATCGCCAACCTCTCCGCCTCCTCGATCATGGAAAGAATTGCCAATCCGGCCGCACCTACTCCCAGAGGCCGACGGCTGCCAACCTCCAATACAAGTGCCCGAATCGGAAAAGCGCCCTCTTGCCGATGTACGCAGACGACATCAAATCCGCTACGTATCATGAGATATACGGTGTCTTCGGTCGTTTCAGCCACAACTCTCATGGCCGGCTCACAAAGATCTCGGATGTCGAAGATTGTCGATCCCGCCAAGCCCAATTCGAATGTAAGCGGGCCGATCCTGTAGCGACGAGCCTCGGATTCATATTCTACGAAACGTTCCGCCATCAGTTGTTTCAGGAGGCGATGGACCGATGAATGCGGTAGCGAACTTTCAACAGCAATTTCGGTCAGTGACATGCCACGCGCACCGGCTGTTGCCATGATCCGGAGCAAAAGAACTCCACGCTTCAATGATCCCGCGTTGCTGAGTGAACTCATAACCGACCGACTTTCAACTCCAGGGGTTTCGCTCAATACGCAAATGGCTCTCCCATTCGCTGAGGTTGGAAAATTTTTGTCACCTGACCAGCCAAAGTACAATGCCAGGGAATGCCACCAGAATGGCAATCCGAACAAAGTCGGAAGCAAGGAAAGGAATCACACCTTTCGCCGTTTCAAGCAAAGGCACATTCCGGGCGAATTTCTGTATGATAAACAGGTTCATTCCCACTGGCGGGGTGACCAGGCCAATTTCCACAACCATCAAAGCGAGAATCCCAAACCACACCGTCTTGTCGGTTGAACTCAGACCATAGAAGTCGAGACCCAAGACCATTGGGAAAAAAATGGGAACCGTAAGCAGGATCATTGCCAACGAATCCATTACGCAGCCCAGAACAACGTAGACAGCGAGAATTGCCAGCAGAACAGACAGGGGTGCGAGACCGCTCCCTTTCACCCAGTCTGCTAACTCGGCAGTCAATTGCGTAAGTGCTAAGCCTGTGTTAAGGAGGTCTGCGCCCAACAGAACCAGATAGATCATCGCGGTAGCGCGCGCGGTACCGAGCAGACTATGCCGGAGGCCTCTACAGCGCATTCCATTCCAAGCGGCCAGAAGTCCGCAAGCCCCCGCGCCAATCGAAGCCGCTTCGGTCGGATTGGCCCAACCTGCGTAAATACCTACGATCACTATCAGGAAAACGGCCAGCACCGGCAACACGGCAACAACAGCGGTGAAACGTTCTCTCCACGAGTGCTTCACTGATGCGGGACCTGCGTCGGGGCTCACGCTGACGATGACACGTACAACGAACATGTAGCCGGTCATTGCGATCAGGCCTGGAACAACAGCAGCCATGAAGAGCTTTCCGATGGATTCCTGCGTGAGCATGGCGTAAATCACCAGCGGCACGGACGGCGGAATCATGATACCCAGCGTACCAGCGGCAGCGAGTGTCCCGGTGGCAAGGCGTCCGGAATAACCGCGGGATTCCAACTCCGGTAATGCCACCTGCGACATTGTTGCTGCCGTGGCGATCGAAGAGCCGCAGATGGCGCCGAAACCAGCACAGGCAGCAGTTGCAGCCATCGCCAAACCTCCTCGCCAATGACCGATGAAGGCTGTCGCAAGCCGGAATAGCGCCTGTGACAATCCGCCGTGCGTTGCGAACTGGCCCATCAGCAAAAATAGCGGAACCACCGCCAGGTCGTAGTTCGACAGTCGTGCAAAGGCCAGGTGGTTGAGCGTGAACAACAGGGATGCCGGATCCCAGTCGTTCATTGCAAGAAACGCCGTGGCCCCGGCCAGCAACATCCCCACGCCAACGTGAATGCGCAAGCCAAGGGCTACTAACAAGCCAGCCAGGACAATCGAACCGACCGCCAGACCACTCATCGGAGATACTCGGTAAAGGCCTCCAGCGATATCATCATCCGACGGAAAGCCGTCAATGCCAAGAGTACGAAACTCGGCACCAGTAGCGCCACGGGTATCCAAAGCGGAATCAGTAACTGAGAGGAAACCTCGGCGTTCTCATGGCATGCGAGACTGTATAGCGCAGTGCGCCAGGCGATGACACCCGCAACGACTGTGAGCAACGCATGCGCGAGCGCATCCAGAGCGGCAGAACTGCGCCCGCTTAGCCAGACGGTAAATGCATCCACCTTGATGTGGTGATCATCCATCTCGCATAGCGGTAGAAAAGCCGCGGCGCCAACAGCCGAACCCATCATGAGCAGCTCCATATCCCCCTGTATAGGGCCGGCAAACATCTTTCGGCCCACAATGGATATGATGGACATGATGACGATTGCACAGAAGATTACGCCCCCAGCCAGGGCCCAGCCCGTCACGACCCTTTCCAGCAAACAGCAGCCGTTCTTGTTCGAGGATCGTGAAGACCTGTCGATGACGTTCTCCAGGGTGAGCTTGAGTCCTGACATTGGATGAATCGAATAAACGGGGGATCAGTACCGACAGTTTTCCAGCTGAACTCGAACTGGATTATTGAGCCACGTGTTTTGCACCGAACGCACGTAGCTCCGAAACCAGTCTCGCACCATCGAGGCCTTTTTCGTTGGCCTGTTTGATCCACTCTTCCTCGATCGTCTTTGTCGCCGGTTCCATGACTGCATAATCGGCGTCCTGCATCACCGAGATCTTGTTGCCGCGCGCTGCTATGGCCTTGCGGGCTTCGTTGTTCGAAGAATCCCAGGCATGACCAGCCATTTCGATAAGTGCCGATCCACTATGGTTGTCGATGACGGCTCTGAGTTCCGGAGACAACTTTTCGTACCTGGCTTTGTTCATCAGAATCACGACCGGCGTAAGCGTCATCGCCCGGCGTTTTGGATCACCTTCCAGATGAAACTTCGTCACCTCATCCATCTTGATCGGCGGCAGCAGTTCCCACGGCGCCAATGCTCCGTCGATCACGCCTTTCGATATGCTTTCGGTGATCAGATTGACCGGCATATTCACTGGAATCGCTCCCATTGCACTCAAAAAAGCCGAGCCGACCCGGGAAGGACTGCGAACCCTAAGCCCTTTCATGTCCTGTACGGTTGCAATGGGTTTATCAACTGTCGACAACACCAGATCAGTCGTGGAGAAGATCGCAAGCAACTTGTAGTCCTTGTAGTCCTCCATCGCGTTCTTTGAGGTGAAATCCCACATCGCACGTGCGCCCGATAGCCCACCCAATGGAAGCGTGAACGGCAACTCCATCGCCTCGGTACGCGGAAACCGACCCGTGTTATAACTTGGGACTGTCCACACGATGTCAGCTACGCCGTTCTTGACCTGGTCCGCCAGCTGCGCCGGCGTTCCGCCGAGAGTCATCGAAGGATACATCTGGCATTTCAGTCGACCCTGGGAATCTTTCTCGATGGCGGTACACCATGGATCTGCCACCTTTTTCTGGAAAGCCGAGTTGACCGACAGAAAATGAGAGAATTTCAAAGTGACCGTCTGAGCCTCAGTGCTGGATATGGCAGCAAAGAAAAACGCCGCAGCGGCAGTCATGATCATGAGTGACCTGTTTTTCATAATCATCGTTGTCCCCTCTGGAAATACGCATTTGATTTAATGATAAAAATTCTACGCAGTCTCGATAGTGATCGATGCTGCGCGCCAGTTTTGTCTGATTACGCTGAAGCCGGGATCTGCGCGTCAAGGTCGCCAACCGTGTCCCGCCCGCGCAAACGAGCCAATTCAGTCTCATGAATATCGAACTCGGCAAGGATCTCTTCGGTATGTTGTCCCAGATCAGGCGGCGGCTTGTCGCTATTGGCTCCGGTTGATCCGAATCGAAATGGACTCATCACTAGTTGAACCGATCCAGCTACAGGATGTGGGTAGGCCAAAACCATTTCACGGTGCCGTACCTGCGGTTCGGCCAAGGCCTCCGGAATACTGTTGATCGGCCCGGCCGGTACACCGGCCCTTTCGAGAAGAGCCAGCCACTCGGCACGGCTACGGGTTGAAAAAGTTTCCTCAAGAAGAGGCTGCAGCATCGATTGGTTGCGTACCCGGTTGCTGTTTGTTCGAAATCTTTCGTCAGTGACCAACCCTGGCATACCGAGGGCCCCACAGAGTTTCGCGAACTGTTTATCGTTGCCTACGATGAGGACGATGTTGCCGTCGAGACAGGAGTAGACTTTTTGAGGCTGAATATTGGGATGCGCGTTCCCGGTACGGCTGGGCGCCTTCCCGGACAGTAGTGAATTCATCGCCTGATTCGACAGCATACTTACGGCAACGTCGAGCATCGCAAGATCAATATATTCACCCTTTCCGGAAACTTCCCGGGCAGCCAGACACGCCGTTATCGCGGTTGCAGCATAGACGCCAGTGACCACGTCGATAACCGGTATGCCAACCTTCTGCGGTCCTGCGCCTGGTTCAGTGTCGGCCGGGCCAGTAACACTCATCAGTCCGCTCATCGCCTGGATGAGGAAGTCGTATGCAGGCTGTGCGGCTCGCGGCCCCGACTGACCGAAGCCGGTGATCGAGCAGTAAACCAGCCGGCTGTTGATAGCCGACAAGTGGCTCCAGCCGAGACCGAATCGATCGAGAGTCCCGACCTTGTAGTTCTCCAGCACCACATCACACTCGGCAGCGATCTTCCGTGCAACGCCCTGACCATCGGGGCTCGCAAGATCCAGGGTGATAGACCGTTTGCCCCGATTCGCACCCAGGAAGTAGCCGGCAGCGATTTCAGCGCCGTCGTGCGCCCTCAGGAACGGCGGTCCCCATGCCCGTGTGTCGTCGCCGTTGCCCGGCCGCTCGACCTTGATTACGTCAGCTCCGAGATCTGCCAGAATCTGGCCGGCCCAGGGACCCGCCAGAACCCGACTGAGATCCAGAACCCTGATATGCGAAAGCGGTTTTGCCATCGCCGTATCTGCTCCAACAGAGTGCGCAAAAAAGGCCGCGCTACATTCGTACGATCAAACTCGAGTTTGGACGTCAGCTCGCGTCGATCAGATTAGCCTTCACAAAACGCGCGTTCCGTCTCGCTGCTTCCACCTGGAAATCCATCTGCGAATACAGGCCGATATGCGTCACCTTTCGCATGACGCTCAACTCCTTTCGCGTGGAGCCGATCTTGTTGAACGCCTCGACCTGAAGATCCCAAGGCGTGTGTTCGTCACCCTCGACGACGAGCATCTGTATCGGGATATTGAGATTCCGCTTCAAGTAGTCGTTTACCGAATACTGCATCAACAGCTCTGTGGATTCCGTTGTGCTGAATCCTCGGTAATTCGGAGCAAAAGTTTCCCTTGCAGACGAAAAAAACTTGTAGGAAGTCGTGAACGGCCAGGTACAGAGCGCCTGGTCCGGATCCTCCACGTTATGGGGGATCATCTGTTCCGGCTCTTCTCGCGCACGGCGCTCGCGGTCTTCCATGAGCGCCTTCTCCAGCTTCGCGAAGCGACCTTTTCCATAACCGTGCACGAGCCGCATCGACTCATAACCATCGATCACCGGAATTACCGAAATGGCACAGCGCACACGTGAATCGATCGCAGGCAGAATGATCGCGTGGCCACCAGCATAGGAAATACCCCAGACTCCCAATCGGTCACTGACAATGCCGTCGAGATTGGCTGCATAACTCAACGCATTGCGATAGTCCTCAATCTGAGCCCAGGGATCGATATGCTGGCGCCGATCACCATCGCTCTCACCGAAACCCCGATAGTCGAAGCGCAGTGTGGCGCAACCGACGGCAGCAAATTCGCGGGCGTAAGTCGGCATGACGATTTCTTTCACGTAGCACCATCCGCCGGCCATCACCAGCAAGGGATAGGGACCAGATCCATCGGGCGTGTTCAGTACGCCGCGCAGGGTAACGCCCTTGCTCTTGAACTCGACCTTCCTTTCCATCCCCCGTGACTCCTGTTTCGTTTGTTGGATATGTGAAGCCGAATAGAGGTTAGGCCCCGATGATCTGTATGTGTAGTGACCGTGCTGTATGGCAGATATACAGATACCGCACGGTCGCACCAGGATCGTCCCATACCCCACGTGAATGACTGCAATGCCTTCGGATCTCTGTCTTCTCTGTGGTGCGGTGTATAGACTCGTGCCCGCCTCTGCCACGGCGATCCGGCCGTGACCAGGAGCGCCTCCTTTGAATAGTCAAAGGGTGAACCTGAGAACCCGAGCGTATGACCGCATCTGTTTTCATTTCCGAGGACACTGATTCTGTTTCCGCCTTCGCCGACAGTGCGCGCGAAGTCCTTCAGACGCTCTCGCCACTTTCCAGGCTCCGCGTATCGCGCATTGCGCCTCCAGGGTACGAAAGATCGGTCTGGACAGAACTTGCAGAAGCCGGGTGGACATCAATTCTCGCGCCAGAGAGACTGGGCGGCCTTGGTCTCGATCTTCGCCACGCATGCGCTGTCGCGGAGCGCGTTGGGTGTCATCCAATTCCCGAACCGTTTCTTGGCGGAGCCATCCAGGTCGTGTCACTGCTCGCTGCCCTTCCGACAGGCGAAGAGCGGGATAAACTGCTCGCCTCGGTGATCTCCGGAGACAGGCTCGCCGGAGTGGCATGGCAGGAGCAGGCTGCCCAACTGGAGCCCGAAGAATCGCTTGCCACGCGCGCCACCTGCGTCGGAAGTAACTATCGCATCGACGGCCAGAAGCGCTGGTGCTCGCCCGGTACCGGGTCGGACGGATGGCTGGTCTCGGCGGCGAGCGGCGCCGATGCCACCATCTGGTGGGTTCCCGCCTCCAGCGACGGTCTCGTCATCGAGAAGGAGCACCGGGTCGACGGTTCCTCCTGCGCAAGGCTGTCGATGACAAACGTTCAGGTTCCGGCATCGTTCCGACTTGCTACCGGTGAAGAGGCTTTGGCGGCGCTGCGACGCGCGAACGACACGACACGGGTAGCCCAGGCCGCGGAACTTCTCGGCGTCGCCCGGGCGGCCTTCGAGATGACGCTGGAATACCTGAAAACGCGAGTCCAGTTTGGCAAGCCGATCGGCGCCAACCAGTCCTTGCAACACCGGATGGTGGACGCCTACATCAGGATCGAGTTGGCGGCAGCGTGTCTGCGAGAGTCCATCGCAGAAGCGGACGCGGTACCAGATAGACTGCGCTCAGTTGCGAGTCGCGCGAAGGCCCGTTGCCTGAATACTGCCCTGCACGTGACGAGACTCGCCGTACAGTTGCACGGCGCAGTAGGATTCACCGACGAATATGATCTCGGGCTGTTTCTCAAACGCTCGCTGCAGCACGCAAGCTGGCTGGGGTCGGAAGCTGCAATGCTGTCGCGGTTCCACGAAGAGTCCCTGCCTCTTCCGTCACAACACGCTCTGATCGGGGATCACCCGGAGGACGTGGTCGCCCCACCTGATCGGGATTGGGCACGGATGAGCGAAAGCAGTTTTCGCAGAATGGTGCGAAGTTTCCTGCGCCGTAACTATCCGGAACACTTGCGACATCCAACCCATCGACTGCGCTGGCACGAATGCAAGGAGTGGTATCTGACTCTCTCCCGTGAAGGGTGGCTGGCACCAGCATGGCCGCACGAACACGGCGGTATGGGTCTGCCGGGCGACAAGCTGCTGGCTTACATGGAGGAGATGGAGGACTACGGCGCAGCGCGGCTGCCGGACCAGGGCGTCGTTAATCTCGGGCCTGTTCTCATCCGTTTCGGTACGGCGGAGCAACAACACGAGTACTTGCCCAGAATCCTGTCAGGCGAGCACATCTGGTGCCAAGGGTATTCCGAACCAAATGCAGGATCTGATCTCGCCTCGCTTCGAACCGAGGCAATCCTCGATGGCGATGCGTTCGTCGTAAATGGGCAGAAGATCTGGACGACTCTGGCCCAGGACGCTACCCACATCTTCGCACTCGTCCGGACAGACAAGTCCGGGAAGAAGCAAGAAGGCATAAGCTTCCTGCTCGTGGATCTGAAGTCCCCCGGAGTCTCGGTTCGCCCGATCCGGAATATCGCAGGCGACGAAGAATTTTGTGAAGTCTTCTTCGACAACGTGCGCGTCCCATATCGAAACCTCGTCGGCGAACTCCATGGCGGCTGGAAAATCGCCAAATCCCTGCTTGGGTTCGAGCGGCTCTTTGTTGGCAGCCCCAAGACCGCACAGTACGCTATGAGCCTGCTGCGCCAGGTGGCCGAGACACGCAGACTGTTCGACGACAAAGCGTTCCTGGCTCGCTACGCACAACTCGAAATCGACGTAGCGGACCTCAAGGCACTCTACGGAGAGTTCGCTGAGATGGTCAAGCGCGGTAGTGAAATTCCCGCATCGATTTCGATTCTGAAAATCTGGGCGAGCGAGACATATACGGCGATCACCCGCTTCATATTCGAATCGTGTGAGGAAGAGGGTGGATCCCTCAAAATGCCAGACTGCAGCATCGACACCGTGAATGCAATCCCACCCCTGATAAACGCGATGATCACCACGGTCTATGCCGGCTCCAACGAGATCCAGCGCAATATCCTTTCCAAGGCGGTGCTGCACCTTCCCGGCTGAACTGTCCTCAAGTCTCGATTAAGCCGCCGGAACGCTCCCAGTAAGCGCGACTTCGACCGAAGATCTCGCGAATCGTACGCGCCACCTGGCGTGTTGCACGCGATGCCGGGCTAGCGGCCGTCATACCGAGAACGATCGTGCGACTGAGCTCAGGCTCCACGATACGCGAGACTCGCAGTATTCCAGCCTCGATCTCCTCCGTTACGGCATGCATCGGCAGCACCGTGTAAGCACCGCCGAGCTTGGCGATCACCTTCTGGATCTGCGTGGAGTCAGCTTCAAGCGCAACATTGAGCGTGATTCCCGACTGCCTGGCAATTTGATCGAGGGCCAAGCGTACGCTGCTTGGTGCACTAGGCAGAACCAACGGCTGTCCATTAAGGGCAGTAAACCGTACCGTCGGCTCCTCGGTCAGGTCACTGTCCGGCGCTCCGACAACGTACGATGAAATCTGCACCAGAGGATCCGTATCGGACCGGGATGTCGGACCATAGCGATAGGGAAGACCGAGATCGACAAAGCCGTTCGCCAGCCACTGGTCGATCTGCCCACCGGAGCCTTCGAATATGCGCAAACGAATATCGGGAAATGACGCCCTCAATTCAAAGAACAACGGAGCGATCAGCACCCTGTGAAGCGATGGCAGAGAGCCGATTCTGACTTCTCCGCCAGGCAAGCGAGCGCCATCTGCAAGATGAGCGGACAGATTACTGGCTGATTCAAGCAGTGAAATAATTCTCGGGAGTATGCTCTCGCCCAATTCCGTAATGACCGTACCCCGGCCGGTACGATGAAACAGTCGCCCGCCACACTCGTATTCGAGCCTCGCAATCTGTCGACTGACCGCCGGCTGCGGCAAGCCAAGCATAACAGCAGCTCTTGTGAAGCTGCCTTGCTGCACGACGGTGATGAAGATGCGAAGTCGCTCAAGGTCCCATGCTATCGGGGAAGCCACTCAGAAACTCCTGCCGGGGAAATCCAAATCAACCTTCAAAAATAAAGCCTCTCTCGATTCGACGGAGACCTACCTCCGAAATTTCGGACCAGCTGTTATTTGAAAATAATCCCTCTTTGAATCGCTCTGCTTTTCTGGACAACACTGAGAATCAATCTTTGGCGGTTACCCTCACCGCCATCCACCAACACCCCCCAAACCGCTGATCTCCCTGCAACCAAGGCGGCGGCATGGGAAGTCAGCGAACCGGATCAAGGATTCATGGGATCCAGCGAGACGCTCGGGGACACAACGGTCAGCCCATCGCCTCGATCATCACCTGTCCGAAGCCCGAGCACGACACCTGCGTCGCGCCTTCCATCTGGCGGGCGAAGTCGTAGGTGACCTTCTTCGACAGGATCGCCTTTTCCATTGACGAAATGACGAGGTCGGCCGCTTCGGTCCAGCCCATGTGGCGCAGCATCATTTCGGCCGAGAGGATCAGCGAGCCCGGATTGACGTAATCCTTGCCGGCGTACTTGGGCGCCGTGCCGTGCGTGGCTTCGAACATCGCCACCGAATCGGACAGGTTCGCTCCGGGAGCGATGCCGATGCCGCCGACCTGGGCGGCGAGTGCGTCCGAGATGTAGTCGCCGTTCAGGTTCAGGGTGGCGATGACGCTGTATTCGTCGGGGCGCAGCAGGATCTGCTGCAGGAAGGCGTCGGCGATGACGTCCTTGATGATGATCTGCTCGCCGGTTTTCGGGCTGGCGAATGCCATCCACGGGCCGCCATCGAGCAGTTGCGCACCGAACTCGCGCTGCGCCAGGCCGTAGCCCCAGTCACGAAACGCGCCTTCGGTGTATTTCATGATGTTGCCCTTGTGCACGAGCGTGACCGACGACTTGTTGTTGTCGATCGCGTACTGGATCGCCTTGCGTACCAGTCGTTCGGTGCCCTCGCTCGATACCGGCTTGATGCCGATGCCCGAGGTCTGCGGAAAGCGGATCTTGGTCACGCCGAGTTCCTCGCGCAGGAACGCGATCAGCTTCGTGGCTTCCTCCGAGTGGGCTTCGTATTCGATCCCGGCATAGATGTCTTCCGAGTTTTCGCGGAAGATCACCATGTCGGTTTTCTGCGGCTCCTTTACCGGTGAAGGCACGCCCTGGAACCAGCGTACCGGGCGCAGGCAGACGTACAGATCGAGTTCCTGGCGCAGGGCGACGTTCAACGAGCGGATCCCGCCGCCGACCGGTGTCGTCAGCGGACCCTTGATCGACACCACGTAGTCGCGCAGGATGTCGAGCGTCTCGTCCGGCAGCCAGACGTCCGGGCCATAGACCCGCGTCGATTTCTCGCCGGCAAAGATTTCCATCCAGTGAATGCGGCGCTTGCCGCCATACGATTTCTCGACCGCTGCGTCGACCACGGCAATCATGACTGGCGTGATGTCGACGCCGGTGCCGTCGCCCTCGATGTAGGGAATGATCGGTTGCTCGGGCACCTGCAGGGAAAAATCCGTATTGACCGTGATCTTCTCGCCATCGGTGGGGATCTTGACGTGTTCGTACATGAAGCGGATTCCTCGTGTTCTGGGCGCCGGACGGCGGAACGCGTCGGCGGTGCCGACGGCCATCACCGGATTATGCCGCAGCGCCCCGGACAGGCGTGCCGGTACGTACGCATTGGCGGCAGACGGGTCCGGGCGCGGCTTCAGGCATGATGCAGGCAGCGGGCTTTCCTTGAGTCACACGTTCCCGTCGACGGGTCCACTGCCTCCAGTCAGTCTCCGCCTGCGATCATCTCGGGTCGCAGTATCCGTACGCCACTGCCATGTCACCATTGTTCGCGTCGCGCCGTCGCCGGTGGCCGACCCTCGTCCTGCCTCTGATCCTGCTGGTTGCCGCGGCCTGGCCGGCGTCGTTTCCGGGTGCGCAGGAACGGCCGGCAAATGGCGACCTTGCGCAATCCCGGCTGCCCGTCGTGCGGATCGACGCCGGCATGCACGTCATCCACGCCGAACTGGCCGAGTCGGTGAGCACGCGCGCCACCGGACTGATGGGACGGCAGGCGCTCGGGCCGAACGAGGGCATGCTCTTCGTCTTCGACTATCAGGACCGCCATTGCTTCTGGATGCGCAATACGCCGTTGCCGCTGTCCATCGCTTTCATTGCTGACGATGGACGCATCGTCGATCTCGACGACATGCAACCGGAAAACGACGACAGCCACTGCCCCGGGCAGGCCGTACGCTACGCGCTCGAGATGGAACAGGGCTGGTTTGCCCGACACGGGCTGGGAGTCGGCGACACCCTGAAGCTGAAGGGCCGCTTCGGCCCGGATCGTCAGGAGCCCGGACGGTAGAAGGATTCGAGGCGGAAAAGTCCGCCGAAGACCGGTCCCGCTCGGGATGGGGATCGGGTGGGACCCGCGGCTGCGCGCCAACTACTGACCACCGGCTTCCGGCTTCCGGCCGATGATGAGCACCGGACGCGAAATGCAGGCCGGGCCCGGATGAACCCGACGGATGCATCCGGACGCGGCAGCCGCTGCGGTACTGCGATCAGCCGAAGTTCTTCACGGCGAAATCCCAGTTGGCCAGATTGGCGAGAAAGGTTTCGACGAACTTCGGCCGCGCGTTGCGGTAGTCGATGTAGTAGGCGTGCTCCCAGACGTCGATCGTCAGCAGCGCCTTGTCGGCGCCGGTCAGCGGCGTGCCGGCATTGCTCGTGTTGACGATGTCGACCGAGCCATCGCTCTTTTTCACGAGCCAGGTCCAGCCGGAACCGAAGTTGCCGACCGCGCTCTTGCTGAAGGCGTCGCGGAACGCATCGAACGAGCCCCATTTCTTCGTGATCGCATCGGCCAGTGCCCCCGTCGGCTGACCACCGCCGCCCGGTTTCATGCAGGACCAGAAGAAGGTGTGATTCCAGACCTGGGCGGCGTTGTTGAACAGGCCGCCGGATGCCTTGCGGATGATGTCCTCGAGACCCTGATTCTCGAACTCCGTGCCCTTGATCAGATTGTTCAGGTTGGTCACATAGGCCTGGTGATGCTTGCCATAGTGATATTCGAGCGTCTCCTTCGAGACGTGCGGTGCCAGTGCATCCATGGCATATGGCAGGGCGGGCAGTGCGTGTTCCATTCGGCTTCTCCTGGTCGTTGTCGTTTCGGCATCGTCAGGGTGTGACGGTGCCGGTGCGGGCCGGCCTCCGGGGCCAGGGCGGCGGGAGGTCCGGCAGTGAGGAAATCGGCGCAAGGGCCGGTGCGGCGCGCTCAGTGTCTGGACGGCAGAGGCGATCCAGGCTGCATGAACCCGTCGGACAATAGATCTCTCTAATGATAGAGCAGCAATCGATCAAGGCAATCATTGTCGAGCCATTCCATCGGGTGTTTCGCGGGAAGGCGCCGACGATTCCGTCTCGTCCGGCCGGACGGTACGCACTTGCGCGTCCAGCAGACCGTCGCGCATGCGCACCTGGAGGCCCGCTCCGGGCTGCGTCTGACCGACCGACGACACGACGGCACCCTCCGCGTCCCGCACGATGGCATAGCCGCGCTCGAGAACGGCCTGCGGACTGACGAGGTCGAGCGCCGCGGCCGCGCGCTCGAGCCGCTCCCGGCAGCGCTGCCACTCGATCGTTGCCGCCTGCGCCAGGCGGGCGCTGCCATGCTCCAGCCGCTGGCGCGCGAAGCTCGTCGACGGCGCCTGCAGCCGGGCGCTCAGGGACGCGAAATGCAGGCTCCGGCGCTGCAGCAGACCCGTGCCGCAGATGCCCAGACGCCGCGCGAGCGACTGCAGGTGCTGCGCGCGCATCTGCCACTGCGCCGATGGCGGGCGCAACAGGCGGGCCGCCGTATCCAGCCGCTGCTCGAATCCTTCGAGACGGCGGTCGCGGGCCCGGGCCAGGCGAACCTTCATCTGCGCCAGCTTCGCGCTCAGTTCCGCCCGGTCGGGGACGACCCGAACGGCAGCCCCGGTCGGCGTCGGTGCCCGCTCGTCGGCGACGAAATCGGCAATCGTGCTGTCGCTTTCATGGCCAACACCACTGACGACCGGAATCGGACTGGCCGCGATCGCACGCGCCAGTGCCTCGTCGTTGAAGGCCCACAGATCCTCGATCGATCCGCCGCCGCGCACGAGCAGCAGCACTTCGCATTCGGCGCGCTGCGCCGCCCGTTGCAGGGCGGCTCGCAGGGCCGTCGGCGCCTCGCTGCCCTGCACGAGCGCCGGATAGATGATGACGTTCACGGCGGGAGCCCGCCGGCGCAGCGTGATCAGCACGTCGCGCAGCGCCGCGGCACGCGGCGAAGTGATGATCCCGATCGTGTGCGGAAACGACGGCAGGGAGCGCTTGCGCGTGGCATCGAACAGCCCCTCCGTCTGCAGTTTTTCCTTCAGTTGCACGAAGCGCCGGTACAGATCGCCCTGACCGGCCGGACGCATCGCCTCGACGTTCAGCTGGAAGTCGCCCCGCGGTTCGTACAGGTTGACCAGACCGCGCGCTTCGACGCGATCGCCGTTGCGCGGCGCGAACGACAGGTATTGCGCCCGTCCACGGAACATCACCGCCCTGAGCTGGGCGGACGCATCCTTCAGGGTGAAGTACCAGTGACCGCTGGGTGCACGGGTCAGATTCGAGATCTCGCCGAGCACCTCGACCGGCGGAATGTTGCATCGCAACATGTCAGCAACGACGCGGTTCAGCTCGGCAATTGTCAGGATTTCCCGCGTCCCTGCGTGATTTGCGTTTGCAAAACCAGTATTCATGCGGGTTTCCGGGGCGAATCTATCCACATACCGATGGCGGCCCACCGGACTGCGGCGTGCGCTGCATCCCGACCCGAGCACAAAACACCCGGCCTCGTCAACTGTTTGATTTCATTTGGCATTTCGTATCAATGCAGATATTTGCCAATAGCGTCGCTATCGAACCGGCATAGGACAGCGGATGACCGCGGCAAATTGTTCACAGAGTTATCCCCAGGAAACGCGTCTGCAGGCGTGCCGGCGGCCCGCCGACCGCATCCGACCATTCAGCGGCTGCGCTTGCCGGCCGGCAAGGAAAAAAACGACAATGGCGCGGCTTTCGGCTCCACCGGTTTGCGGAGAGATGTCTTGCTGTCCCTGATCCAGGCGGCCGGTTGGCCGATATGGTTTCTCATTGTCACCTCGATTGCCGCCGTTGCGTTGATCATCGAGCGCTCGCTGAGCCTGAAATCGACACGCGTGCTGCCGCCCGGCCTGCTCGATGAAGTGCTCGAATGGCAGCGCACGCATTCGCTCGATGCCGATCTGATCCGCCGCCTCGAAGCCAGCTCGCCGCTCGGACGCGTGCTGGCCAGCGGCCTGCGTCACCGGCGGGCCGGCCGCGAAGAGCGCAAGGATGCGATGGAAGCCACCGGGCGCGTCGTCGCGCACGATCTCGAACGCTACCTGTCCGCGCTGGGCACGATCGCGGCCATTGCACCGCTGCTGGGCCTGTTCGGCACCGTGATCGGGATGATCGAGATCTTCGGCGCCCAGGGTCCGGGCACGACCGATCCGCAGCAGCTCGCGCACGGCATTTCGGTCGCGCTCTACAACACCGCTCTGGGCATCCTGATCGCGATCCCGGCGATGATCGCCTTTCGCCACTTTCGCGCCCGCGTCGACGGCTATCTGGTCGAGATGGAGCAGCAGGCGACGCGACTGGTCGAGCGGATCGGCCCGGGCGACCGGCGAACCGGTGCCGGTGAGCGAAATCCGCGGAAATGAATTTCCGGCGCAACCTCCGCAGCGATGACCCGGAGATCAACGTCGTCCCGTTGATCGACGTCCTGCTGGTCGTGCTGATCTTCCTGATGGTGACGACCACCTGGACGAAGATCACCGAACTGCAGGTCGAACTGCCGGCAGCGTCGACTGCCGAATCCGCCGCGCACTCGTCGGACATCAATCTCGGTGTGGGGGCGGACAGTCAGTTCCGCATCCTCACGGCCACCGGCGCGCGCGTGATCGCGCACGAGCAACTGGCCGCCGAGCTGCACCGCGTGGCGGCCGCCATCGAAACACCCGTGCTCGTCATCCACGCCGACGCCAACGCCCGCCACCAGGATGTCATCACCGCACTGGCAGCCGCACGCGAGGCCGCGATTGCCCGCGTGACCTTTGCGGCGCGCACCGACACGGGCGCTGAGGCGGCACCGACCGGTTCCGGCGGCAGGCGCTGAGCGCGCATGCCGGCTGATCCGGAGCCCCGTCGCGAGAGGTCGACGACGCCACGTGCGCCCCGGCCCGCAGCCGGCGAACGGGCACGCGCCACCGGTGCGCGCGCACGCATCGAGGCCTGGCTGCAATCCCTGTGGTTCACGCGCCGGCCCTCGCCGCGCCAGCGCCTGATCGGCGCGCTGCTGGCGCCGCTCGGCCGACTGACCGGCCGGATCGCCAGACGCCGGCGGGCGGCCATCGAGGCGCTGCCGCCGGCAGCGGTTCCGGTCGTGGTGATCGGCAATCTCGTCGTCGGCGGTGCCGGCAAGACTCCGCTGGTGCTGGCGCTCGTCGAGGCGCTGGTCCGCAACGGCTGGAAGCCCGGCATCATTGCCAGCGGATACGGCGCCCGCCTGCGTGCAGCGCGTCTCGTGCCGCCCGACGGCGATGCGCTCGCGCACGGTGACGAGCCCGTCCTGCTCGCGCGTCGCAGCGGCCGGCCGGTGGCCGCGGCACGGGCACGCGCCACTGCCGTCGAGCTCCTCCTGCAGGCGCACCCGGACATCGACGTCATCGTCAGCGACGACGGCCTGCAGCACGCGCAGTTGCCGCGCGACCTCGAAATTGCCGTTTTCGACGAACGCGGCATCGGCAACGGCCGCTGCCTGCCGGCCGGGCCGCTGCGTGCACCGCCGGATCAGGCGAGCGCCATGGACGCCATCGTGACCAACGGCACCACGCGTGCGCCGCTCGATCATCCGCGTCACTTCACGTCGCGGATCGAGGCCCGCGAATTCATCGCGCTGAGCGGCTCGGCCGCGCCGGTTCCGGCGTCGCAGTTCGCCGGCCGCCTTGCCGGTGCGCGCGTTGCCGCCGTGGCCGCCATCGGCGTTCCCGAGCGCTTCTTCGGCACGCTGCGCGCGCTCGGCATCGAAGCGGAAACGATCGCTGCCGCCGATCATGCCGTGCTCGATGCCTCCTTTCTCGCAGCCATCGATGCCGACATCATCGTCATGACCGAAAAGGACGCCGTAAAATGCGCCGGTTGGGCCGACGAGCGCTGCTGGGCACTGCTCGTGCACGCAATTCCCGCGCCCGGCCTCATCGACTGGTTGATCGGAAGACTGCATGGACTCTCGTCTGCTCGAAATTCTCGTCTGCCCGGTGTGCAAGGGCCCGCTGCAGAAATGGCAGGGCGGCCAGGCCGCTGACGGCACCACTCTCGACGCCGAACTGCACTGCCCGGCAGACCACCTCGCGTTTCCGGTTCGCGACGGCATCCCGGTCATGCTCGAAGAGGAAGCGCGCAGGACGGCCCCCGAAGCACCGGCCGGAGCGATCGACGAACCGGATGCGCAGTGAAACCGGCACGGGCGAAAGCAGTCGGGTCGACGGCGCAGCCGACGTGAAACCGGCGCCGGCCTTCGTGGCAATGATTCCGGCACGGCTGGAATCGACCCGACTGCCGGAAAAGGCGCTGGCCGACATCGGCGGGCAGGCCATGGTCGTGCGTGTGGCCGAGCGCGCCCGCGCCGCCGGAGCGGCCCGCGTGATCGTTGCCACCGACTCGCCACGGATTGCCGACGTCGTGCGCGGCGCCGGCTTCGACGTGCAGATGACGCGCGCCGATCATCCGAGCGGCACGGATCGGCTCGCCGAAGCGGCCGAGGCGATGGCCCTGGCCGACGAGGCCATCGTCGTCAACGTGCAGGGCGACGAACCGCTGATCGACCCGCACCTGATCCGCGCCGTGGCGCAATGCCTGCACGACAATGACCGCTGCGCCATGGCCACGGCCGCGCAGCCGATCGACGAGGTCGCCGCCTGGCTCGATCCGAACGTCGTCAAGGTGGTCTGCGACCGCAACGGGCAGGCCCTGTATTTCACCCGCGCGCCGGTACCCTTCGCGCGCGACGCGATGCCCGGCTTTCCGGCCGTGCTGCCGGCGACGATGCCGCACGCGCAGGCGCCGGCACTGCGCCACATCGGCATCTATGCCTGGCGGGTGCGGGATCTGCGCGCCTGCGCCGCGCTGGCGCCGACCGCCCTCGAACGGGTCGAGGCGCTCGAACAGTTGCGCGCCCTGTGGCATGGCCTGCGGATCGCGGTTCACGTCTGGTCGGCAGCGCTGCCCGGCGGTGTCGACACCGCTGCCGATCTCGAACGCGTGCGCGCCCACTGGAGCGGAATGCAGGCGGAACCGGGAATCGACCGGCCTGTCTGATTGACGCACCGGCGGGTTTGCCGATATGCTCTCGGGCTTTGCAGGCGGCAGGCAACCCGATATGCGGCTGATCCTCCTTGGCGCGCCCGGCGCGGGCAAAGGCACGCAGGCTTCGTTCATCACGAAGAAATACGGCATTCCGCAGATCTCCACCGGAGACATGCTGCGCGCCGCGGTCAAGGCCGGCACTCCGCTGGGCCTTGCCGCGAAGAAGGTGATGGACGCCGGCGCTCTCGTCTCGGATGACATCATCATCGGTCTGGTCGAGGAGCGGCTGCGCGAACCCGATTGCGCCAACGGCTATCTCTTCGACGGCTTTCCGCGCACGATCCCGCAGGCCGACGCGATGAAGAATGCCGGCGTGCGCATCGACTACGTGCTCGGCATCGAAGTCCCGGACGAGGCCATCATCGAGCGCATGATCGGACGCCGCGTGCATCCGGCCAGCGGCCGCACCTACCATCTGCAGTTCAATCCCCCCCGGGTGGCCGGCAAGGACGACGAGACCGGCGAAGACCTGATCCAGCGCGACGACGATCGCGAGGAGACCGTGCGCAAGCGTCTCGAGGTCTACCACGCGCAGACCCGGCCGCTCGTCGACTACTACGGCGCCTGGGAACGCTCGGGCGACAGTGCCGCGCCACGCCTGCGCCAGGTCTCGGGTATCGGCAGCGTCGACGAAATTACCGCTCGTGTTTTTGCAGCGCTGCAGTAAACTCGCAGCGCTCCGGGACATGCCGCACCGCCGTTTCCGGGCGCGTGCGGCCATGCTCCAGGCCCTCGCTTCACCCTGTCTTCTCATCTTTCAACAACATCATCGGAACCGGATGGAGGTCTACTCATGACGGCTACAACGGGGGGCCTGTGGCTCGCGCTGGCCTGTGGTCTGGCGGCTGTGATCTACGGCATCGTGTCGAGTCGCTGGATCCTGTCGCTTGACGCGGGCAACGCGCGCATGCAGGAAATCGCCGCCGCGATCCAGCAGGGGGCAAAAGCCTATCTGAACCGGCAATACCGTGCGATCAGCATCGTCGGCGTCGTCCTGTTCATCGCGATGTGGCTGATTCCCGGGCTGGGGCTGTCGACCGCCATCGGTTTTGCCATCGGCGCCATCCTGTCCGGCGCGGCCGGCTACATCGGCATGAACGTGTCGGTCCGCGCGAACGTGCGCACGGCGCAGGCCGCCACGCAGGGCATGGGCCAGGCGCTGGCGGTGGCCTTTCGCGGCGGTGCCATCACCGGCATGCTCGTCGTCGGCCTGGGCCTGCTCGGCGTGGCCGGCTATTACGGCGTGCTTGTGGCCAATGCGCCGCAGGACGCCGGGCTGAGCCTGCACGACATCATCCGCCCGCTGATCGGCCTGGCCTTCGGATCCTCACTGATCTCGATCTTCGCGCGTCTGGGCGGCGGCATCTTCACCAAGGGCGCCGACGTCGGTGCCGACCTCGTCGGCAAGGTCGAAGCCGGCATCCCCGAGGATGATCCGCGCAACCCGGCGGTGATCGCCGACAACGTCGGTGACAACGTCGGCGACTGCGCCGGCATGGCGGCCGACCTGTTCGAGACGTACGCGGTCACGCTGATCGCGACGATGCTGCTCGGTGCGCTGATGATCAAGGGCGCCGAGAGCGAAGCCGTCATCTATCCGCTGGCGCTCGGCGGCCTGTCGATCATCGCCTCGATCATCGGCGCAGCCTTCGTCAAGGCAACGCCGGGACAGACCAACGTCATGGGCGCGCTGTACAAGGGGCTGATCTGGGCCGGCGGCATCGCCACCATCGTCGCCTGGCCGCTCACCTCGTGGGTGTTCGGCGACAGCGATCTGTCGGGCGTCGGCACTTCGGTCACCAACCTGTGGCTGTGCGTCGTCGTCGGCATGGTCCTGACCGGGCTCATCGTCTGGATCACCGAGTACTACACCGGCACCGAATACAAGCCGGTGCGCTACGTCGCGCAGGCCTCGACCACCGGACACGCCACCAACATCATCGCCGGCATCGCCGTGTCGATGAAGTCGACGGCCTGGCCGGTGCTGTTCGTCTGTGCGGCGATCATCGCCTCGTACGGCCTCAGCGGCCTGTACGGCATCGCCGTGGCAGCCACCTCGATGCTGTCGATGGCCGGCATCATCGTCGCGCTCGACGCCTACGGACCGATCACCGACAACGCCGGCGGCATCGCCGAGATGGCGGAACTGCCGGATTCGGTGCGCAACATCACCGACCCGCTCGACGCCGTCGGCAACACCACCAAGGCGGTCACCAAGGGCTACGCCATCGGTTCGGCCGGCCTGGCCGCGCTCGTGCTCTTTGCCGACTACACGCACGCCCTCGAATCGGTCAACATCGCCGCCAGCTTCGACCTGTCGAACCACATGGTCATCGTCGGCCTGATCATCGGCGGACTCATCCCGTACCTGTTCGGCGCCATGGCGATGGAAGCGGTCGGACGCGCCGCCGGCTCGGTGGTCGAGGAAGTGCGCCGCCAGTTCCGCGAAATCAGCGGCATCATGGAAGGCACGGCCAAGCCCGATTACTCGCGTGCGGTCAGCCTGCTCACCGGTGCGGCGATCAAGGAAATGATGATCCCGTCGCTGCTGCCGGTGGTCGTTCCGGTGCTGGTCGGACTGCTGCTCGGACCGGAGGCGCTCGGCGGCGTGCTGATGGGCACGATCGTCACCGGCCTGTTCGTCGCCATCTCGATGTGTACCGGCGGCGGCGCATGGGACAATGCCAAGAAATACATCGAGGACGGCAACCACGGCGGCAAGGGTTCCGAAGCACACAAGGCATCGGTGACCGGCGACACCGTCGGCGATCCCTACAAGGACACCGCCGGCCCGGCAGTCAACCCGCTCATCAAGATCATCAACATCGTTGCGCTGCTGATCGTTCCGCTGATCGCGTACGTGCACTGAGCAACGACACTGGGCAACAAGAACGCAGAACCCTGAAACGGGCGCCGGGGCATGAAGAATGCCTCGGCGCCCGTTTCGTTTTCCGCCGGGCCACGGGGAAGCTCATGGCCAACCGCGGCGCTGACGGCGTCCGCCCTTTCCCCGCAGCCGTCCCCCAACGTCTGCCCGCGGCAACGCGCCGCCGTCAGCCGCCGTTCGCACCCCCGACGATCCGCTCCGCCCATCGTCCGAGAGCCAGCAGCGAAGCATCGGCATCGCGCCGGGTGACGATCTGCAGGCCGACCGGCAGGCCGTCCACCAGGCCCGCCGGCACCGACAGGGCCGGAAGACCACAGAGCGAGAACGGCAGGGTCTGGCCGAGTACCGCTTCGCGCACCGTCAGACTGCCGCCTTCGACGTCCACCGTCGCCTGCCCGCGCAACGGCGGCAGGACCGTGGTCGTCGGCAGGATCCACGCGTCGCAGTCGTGCAGCGCCGCGTCGAGCCAGGCCGCCAGCCGGTCGCGACCGCGCAGCGCCTCGATGTATTCACGCGCCGGCATGCGCCGGGCCGCTTCTAGCGCCTGCAGCACCGTGGCGGAAAAACCGGTGCCGCCCTGATCGAGTGCGGCACGATGCACCCATGCCGCTTCGGCGCGCACGATCGGCGTGTAGATCTCCCAGGCATCGCGCAGCCCCGGGACGTCCGCCTCGTCGATCCAGGCACCGTGCGCACGCAGAAGCCCGGTCAGCTGCTCGAACCAGGCGCGCACGCGCGCCTCGAGCCGCCCCTGAAGCCAGGCCGCCGGGATGTGCAGGCGCGGCCGCCGCATGACGGCGCCGTGCCCCGTGCGGCGTTGCGCCATGACTTCGTGGAGCACGGCACAGTCGTCGACGCTGCGCGCCAGCGGACCGGCATGGTCGCAGGTCCACGACAGCGGGATCGCCCCGGTGAGTGGAATGGCCCCGGCACCCGGCTTGAAGCCGGTCACCGAGCAGAAGGCAGCCGGAATGCGTACGGAGCCGCCGGTATCGCTGCCGATCGAGGCCAGGCCGATCCCGGTCGCGACGGCGACGCCGGAACCGCTGGACGAGCCCCCGGCCTGACGGGCCGGATCGAAAGGGTTGCAGACATCGCCCGTCCATTCGTTCTCGCCGCTGCAGCCGAGCGCGATCTCGTGCATGTTGGCCTTGGCGAAAATCAATGCCCCGGCCGCGCGCAGGCGCTGCACGAGCACCGCTTCCTCTTCCTGCGGCACGGGCAGCGCGGCCCGTGTGCCGGCCTGCAGGGGCATCCCGCGCACGGCGTACAGATCCTTGATCGACAACGGAATGCCGTGCAGCGGACCGCGCAGATGTCCGGCCCGCGCCTCGTCGTCGAGTTCACGCGCCTGGCGCGCTGCCGCCTCCCAGTCGACCCAGGCAAGCGCGTTGAGTCGCGCATGGTGCAGAGCCTGCTCTCTCGCCTGCTCGAGCAGCGTGGCGGCGAGCCCCGGCACATCGCTCATCGCCGCCACCAGCCTGCGGATCGACGCCCATGGCACCCCGGCGGAGCCGACGGTGGCGCCGGTCAACGATCCGACGGGGTGAGGAGACGGGGAAGAATTCATGGCAGCGGGCCCGGAATGGCGGAAACACGGCACTATGATGCAATGATCGCCGAGGGGACCGGACAACGCGTGCAGACAGATCGACGGGAGGACACGAGCGACGCGCACTCCACCGGGTGCGGCAGCACACGCATCATGCGCTGCCGGCCCCGCATTCCGACGCGCATCCCGGTGCGGATCCTGGCCTGCCTGCTGCTCGTGGCGGCGGCCACCGCACATGCGCTCGCACCACCGGCGCCGTCGGCCCGGACGGAGCCGATACCGGGCACAACGGTTCGCGCGCCGCAGACACAGGCTGCCCGTGCCGAACCGGAGGCGGCCAGCGGATGGCGCGCGCGGGCACCCGTCGCAGCGCACGAATTTCTGGCGGTGACCGCCAATCCGCACGCGACGCGGGCGGCCGTCGCCGTGCTCGAGCGCGGCGGCCACGCCGTCGACGCCGCGATCGCGGCGCAGATGGTACTCGGACTGGTCGAGCCGCAATCGTCGGGCATCGGCGGCGGCGCCTTCCTGGTTCTGTACGACGCGGCCAGCGGCCGGGTCCATGCCTTCGATGGCCGCGAGACCGCACCGGCACAGGCCCGGCCCGAACTCTTCCTGCACGCCGACGGGACGCCGATGGATTTTTTCGAAGCGGCCGTCGGTGGACGCGCGGTCGGTGCGCCGGGTGTCGTGGGCATGCTCGAACAGGTACACCGACGCTTCGGCCGCCTGGACTGGGCGAGCCTGTTCGAGCCGGCCATCGGGCTGGCACGCGACGGTTTCGCGGTCAGTGCGCGCCTGCATGCGCTGCTCGACGCCGACCCGTGGCTGCCCGCACAGAAGGCCGCGGCGGATCTGTACCTGGATCGCAACGGGCGCGCCTGGCCGCCCGGCTACCGCTTGCGCAATCCGGCGCTGGCCGACACGCTCGCGCGGATCGCCCGCGACGGCAGCGCGGCGCTGCGCGAAGGTCCGATTGCCGACGACATCGTCGCGGCGGTCCGGACGCATCCGAATCCGGGCATGCTGAGCGCCGCCGATCTGGCCGCCTGGCAGCCGCTCGAGCGCGAGCCGCTGTGCTTTCGCCATGGCAGGTATCGGATCTGCGGCATGCCGCCGCCATCTTCGGGAACGATCGCGCTGGCGCAGATGCTCGCCTTCTGGCAACTCGCCGGGCCCGTCGTGCATCTGTCGACGCCGGACGGCGCACTGCTCGTCGACGGCATGCACCGCTTCATCGAAGCGGAACGCCTGGCCTTTGCCGACCGCGCCGAATACGTCGCCGATACCGATTTCGTCGCGCTGCCGGGCCAGGCCCCGGGCGAAGCGGTGAAGGCCGGACCCGGCACCCTGCTCGACCCGGCGTACCTGCAACGGCGCGCACGGCGGATCGGGCCGAACGCACGGCCGGTCGTCGCGGCCGGCGATCTGCGGACGCCACCGCGGCGGACGCCACCGCTGACACCACCGCTGACACCACCGCCCGCGCCGGCATTCGAGCCGCGTTCGACGACGCACCTGTCGATCGTCGACCGTGACGGCAACATCGTGTCGATGACCTCATCGATCGAGAACGCCTTCGGCTCGCGCCTGCTGGTGCGCGGCTTCCTGCTGAACAACCAGCTGACCGATTTCTCGTTCGTGCCGCAACACGACGGACGTCCGGTCGCCAATCGCCTGCAGCCCGGCAAGCGTCCGCGCAGTTCGATGTCGCCGCTGATCGTGTTCGATGCCGACAGCGGCCAGCCGGTTCTCGTTCTCGGCTCACCGGGTGGTCCGGCGATCATCTCCTATGTCGCGCGCACGCTGATTTCGCTGCTGGATGACGGCGTCGGTCTCGGACAGACGCTGGCCATGCCCAACTTCGGCAGCCGCCAGGCGCAGACCGTGCTCGAGCGCGACCGCGTGCCGGCCGCGCTGGCCGACCGGCTGGCCGCCCGCGGGCACGACATCCACTGGCGCGAGATGACCAGCGGACTGCACGTGATCCGCCTGCAATGCGGCACCCCGCGCGACTGCGTTCTCGAAGGGGCCGCCGATCCGCGCCGTGAAGGGCTGGCGGCAGGACAATGACCGCTGTCGCATCCGCACGATGCCGTGTACTCATCCTGTGCCGCGTGATCGACAACTACGGCGATGCGGGCGTGTGCTGGCGTTTCGCGCGGCAACTGGCCGCAGAGCATGGCTGGCAGGTCCGCCTGGCCATCGATCAGCCGCAGGTACTCGAGCGGCTGGGCGTCCGTCCGATCGAAAACGGCACTGCGGAGCGCGTAACGATCGAGCCGTGGCACGCCGACAGCAGCAACGGCCCGTTCGATCCGGCAACCATCGACATCCTCGTCAGCGCCTTCGGGGCCGAGCCGCCCGCGGCCTTGCGCCATGCCCTGGCCGGCGGCGCGCGCCGACCGCTCTGGGTGCAGCTGGAATATCTCAGTGCCGAAGACTGGGTCGGCCACCATCACGGCGCCCGCTCGCCCAAGCCGGCCGACGGCGCAGTCGAACACTTCTACTATCCGGGCTTCGGGCCGGACACCGGCGGCCTGCTGCGCGAGGCCGGACTGTTCGCCCGCCGCGATGCCTTTCGTGCGTCGGACGAGCAGCAGGCCTGGCTGCGGGCGCACGCCATCGAACGGCGGCCAGACGAGCGGCTCGCCAGTCTGTTCTGCTATCCCGACGCGCCGGTGGGCGCGTGGTTCGATTGCCTGGCCGACGGGCCGCACCCGTGGCTGGTGATCGTCCCCGAAGGCGTGGCGAGCGAACAGATCGAACGCTGGACGTACCGATGCCGATCGGCCGGATCGCAGTGCGCAGACCGCGACCACGCGGCGCCGACACGGATCATCGACGGGAACCCGCAGCGACTGCACTGCGGTCGTCTGACCGTGCAGACGATCCCCTTTCTTGCCCAGGACGATTATGACCGCCTGCTGTGGAGCGCCGACCTGAATTTCGTGCGCGGCGAAGACTCCTGGGTGCGTGCGCAATGGGCCGGGCGACCCTTCGTGTGGCAGCCGTACCGGCAGGCGCAGGAACGCCACCTGGTCAAGCTCGACGCCTTTCTGCACACCATGCAGGCCGGCCTGCTGATCCGCGATGCGATGTCAGCCTGGTCCGGCCGTGGGGACTGGCCGGCCGCCTGGCAGGCCCTTGAAGCCGGTTTTGACGCGCAGGAGGCGGCGTACGCCCGCTGGAGCGCGCAACTGGGCGCACAAAGCGATCTGTGCACACGCTTCGTCGAATTCTGCATGGAACGACTATAATGACGGGTTGCCCGGAACATCTTCCGGGGAAAACCTGCACACGTCTGCATACAGCTACATGAAACTCGCACAGGAACTGCGCACCGGCAACGTCGTCATGATCGGCAAGGATCCGATGGTCGTGCTGCGTGCCGAATTGAACGTATCGGGCCGCAACGCGGCCGTGGTCAAGCTCAAGCTGAAGAACCTGCTCAACGGCTCCGCTTCCGAACCGGTCTACAAGGCCGACGAAAAGTTCGAGACGCTGATTCTCGACAAGAAGGAAGTCACCTACTCGTATTTCTCCGATCCGATGTACGTCTTCATGGACGGCGAATACAACCAGTATGAAATCGAGCAGGAGACGATGGGCGAAGTCCTGAACTACCTCGACGACGGCCTGCCCTGCGAAGTGACGTTCTACGACGGACGCGCCATCGGCATCGAAATGCCGACCAGCGTGGTGCGTGAAGTGGAATACACGGAACCGGCGGTCAAGGGCGACACGTCCGGCAAGGTGATGAAGCCGGCACGCATCAAGCCCACCGGCTACGAAATCCAGGTACCGGCCTTCGTCGAGATCGGCGACCAGATCGAGATCGACACGCGCACCAACGAATACCGCAACCGGGTCAAGGCCTGACCGGATTGCGCCAGTGTGGCAGCGTCTCCGGCAGCGGATGCGCGAGCCACGGCTGATCGGACACGGCCGCCGGGCCGTCCGATCGGCCTTCCCGGTGCCGTCGCCGCACGCTGCGGCGCAACTGACGCTGCACGATCGCACCCAGTGCGTGCATCGAAACCGGCTTGACCAGCCAGGCGCTGCAGCCGGCCAGGATGCCCCGGGCGCGGTCGATCGGCGACGAACGGCCGGTCAGCAGCAGGATCGGAACATCGCGTCCACCCGCCATGCGCCGCAGGCTTCGCGTCAATGCATAGCCGTCGACACCGGGCATGACGACGTCGACGAACAGCAACTCGTAGCTGCGACTGGAGAAGGCGTCCAGCGCCTCCGGCGCGTTCGCCGCGGCCTCGGCTTCGAGTCCGGTACGCGCCAGTGCCAGCGCCAGTTGCGCCCGCACGGTCGGGCTGTCGTCGACGATCAGCGCCCGCGGACGACGCAGCCGATCGCCTTCGGCAACCAGCCAGCCGGCATCGAGCGCCGCCTGACGGCGCCGCAGGAATTCGTGCATGCGGCGTGCGTCGACCACGCGGTTCAGCGCCTGCAGGATCTGGCCGATGAAATCCGAAACCAGCAGGTCGTCACACGGGCGCGCCGGATCGCTGCGCCGGCCGACGCGCAGCAATGCGCGCTCGTCGAACTCTTCGGCCAGCGCCTGTGCGGTCAGCGCACCGGCCGCACTCGTCATGTCGACCAGTGCGATGTCGAAATCCCCGGGGCCACGGGTCGTGCACAGCACGAACCGGTAACGGTTGCGCTGAAGGTGGCGCAATACGACGCGCAGCAGAAACTGCAGTTCGTCGGCCAGTCCGAACGTCGCCACGCGCCAGGGCGACTGCGAATCGGGATCGGCTAGCTCCGGCATCCGGCATTCCTCCTGTGCGATATCGGCGTGGCCGCATGCATGGCGGGAATCGTGTTGCGCGATAGTACCGCGATCCGTTCGCATCGGAACATCCATTTCAGGCAAAAAAGCTGATTTATCTGCATCCTGGCGACAATCGCTAAAGTATTTTCATCGCTGTCGGAGCACACTGGCCTCGTCGCTGCCCGAGTTCTCCTACAATCGATTCACTTCGACCCACCCCGCCCGCCGGAACCGACCATGGCCGCCACGTCTCCCTTGATGAACACCTATCGACGCGAACCGGTCGCGTTTACGCACGGCGACGGCGTCTGGCTCTACGACACGGCGGGAAAACGGTATCTCGATGCGCTGGCCGGCATCGCGGTGAACACGCTCGGACATGCACATCCGGTCCTGGTGAGCGCCCTGCGCGAGCAGGTGGCGCGCATCATCCACAGCTCGAACCTGTTCGAGATCCCGCTGCAGACCGAACTGGCGGCGCAACTGGTCGCGCTGTCGGGCATGACCAATGCCTTCTTCTGCAATTCCGGCCTGGAGGCCAACGAGGCGGCACTGAAGATCGCGCGCAAGTACGGTCACCAGCGCGGCATCGAGCGGCCGGTCGTCATCGTCTGCGAGCACGCATTTCACGGCCGCTCGATCGCGACCCTGTCGGCCACCGGCAACCGCAAGGTGCACGAGGGCTTCGAGCCGCTGGTCGAAGGTTTCGTCCGGGTCGCACTCAACGACAGCGCGGCCATCGAACGCATTGCCGGCGAACGTCGCGACGTCGCCGCGGTGTTCCTCGAAGCGATCCAGGGCGAGGGTGGCGTCCAGCCGGCGCGGGCGGACTATCTGCGCGACGTGCGCCGCATCTGTGATGCGCAGGGCTGGCTGATGATGATCGACGAGGTGCAGTGCGGCACCGGACGCACCGGACGCTGGTTTGCGCATGAGTGGGCGGGCATCCGTGCCGACGTCGTGCCGCTGGCCAAGGGGCTCGCCTCGGGCGTGCCGGTCGGCGCCGTGCTGGCGCACGGTGCCGCGGCCGAAGTGTTTCAGCCGGGCAATCACGGCACGACCTTCGGCGGCAACCCGCTGGCCATGCGGGCCGGGCTCGTGACGCTGCAGGTCATGCGGGACGAAGGACTGCTCGCCAACGCCGCACGTCAGGGCGAACGCATCCTGACCGGTCTGCGCACGCAACTGGATGGCGTCGACGGCATCGTCGACATCCGCGGCCAGGGGCTGATGATCGGCATCGAGCTCGACCGGCCCTGCGGCGCACTGGTCGGCCAGGGGCTGGCCGCGGGGCTGGTCTTCAACGTGACGGCCGAACGGGTCATCCGCCTGCTGCCGCCGCTCATCTTCCGCGACGCGGATTCCGATCTCCTGCTGGCCATGATCGTCCCGCTGATCCGCGCTTTCCTCGGGGTGGACCAGCCGGTCAGCACACCCGCCAGCTGAGAACCACGCGATGACCATCAAGCATTTCCTGGAACTGAGCGATCTCGATGCGGAAGAGATCGGCTATCTGTTCGAGCGCACCCGCATCATCAAGGATCGCTTCAAGCGCTACGAGAAATTCCATCCGCTGGTCGATCGCACGATGGTGATGATCTTCGAGAAGGCGAGCACGCGCACGCGACTGTCGTTCGAGGCCGGCATGCAGCAGCTCGGCGGCGCCGCGATCTACCTGAACACGCGCGATTCGCAGCTCGGCCGGGGCGAACCGGTCGAGGACGCCGCCCAGGTCATCTCGCGCATGTGCGACATCGTGATGATCCGCACCTTCGAGCAGGAGACGATCGAACGTTTCGCGGCCCATTCGCGCGTACCGGTCATCAATGGCCTGACCAATGAATACCATCCGTGCCAGATCCTTGCCGACATCCATACCTGGATCGAGCATCGCGGCCCGATCACCGGACGCAAGGTGGCCTGGATCGGCGATTCGAACAATGTCTGCAACAGCTGGCTGCAGGCCGCCGAACTGCTCGACTTCGAGGTGCGCGTGTCGGCACCGCCCGGCTACGAGATCGAGGCGGCACGGCTGAACCGCTTCGGGCGCCACGTCGAGCAGTTCGATGATCCGATGCAGGCCTGCGCCGGCGCCGATCTGGTGACGACCGACGTCTGGACCAGCATGGGCTTCGAGGAAGAGAACGAACAGCGCCGACGCGCCTTTGCCGACTGGAGCGTCGATGCCGACATGATGCAGATGGCCGCGCCCGACGCCCTGTTCATGCACTGCCTGCCGGCCCATCGCGGCGAGGAAGTCAGTGCCGAAGTGATCGATGGCCCGCAGTCGGTCGTCTGGGACGAAGCGGAAAACCGTCTGCACGCGCAAAAGGCGCTGATCGAATACCTGCTCCTCGGACGCGTCGACAACGACTGATCAGTTGCGCCGCCCGGCGGCAAGCACACGCTCGACGATCCCGGTCAGCGCCAGCCGCTCGATCGCACCCACCGCAACCTCCTCGCGGCCTTCGGCGCACAGCCCCTGAATGCCGGCGTCTTCCCAGGCGTCGATGACCGCCAGCCGGATCTCCTCACGGACGGCCGCGGCAACGGCCAGCGCCAGCGCCCGCTCCCGGTCTTCGCACGCCGACGCGCCCTCTCCGCTCCCGATCGATGCCGTCTGCATCCCGCCGACCGTTGCCGCCGGCGCCACGGCAGAGTCCTTTGCTGTCATCGCTTTCCTCCTGCAGATTCGCTGACGTTCACGCGTCACCCGATCCCCGCGGGACGGGCGCACGCCGGCGCGGCCCCCGCAGCGTCGGTGGCGTGCTGGTGGCGTGCCGGTGGCAGGGTCGGCAACGGGGCCGACAGCGGGATCGGCAACCGCACCGATCCGGCGACCGGCATGACCCGAATCCTGCGGACATCGTGCCACGCCGGCCGGAAGGGCCTGCGATTCCCTCCTATAATGAGCGGTTTTCGATTGCGGACGGCGGATTCCATGGACAAGGTGCGGAAGGTGGTTCTCGCGTATTCGGGCGGCCTCGACACTTCGGTGATCCTGAAGTGGCTGCAGGACACCTACGACTGCGAGGTGATCACCTTCACGGCCGACATCGGCCAGGGCGAGGAAGTCGAGCCGGCACGCGAAAAAGCGCGGGCGGCCGGTGTGAAGAAGATCTACATCGAGGACCTGCGCGAGGAGTTCGTGCGCGACTATGTGTTCCCGATGTTCCGCGCCAACACGCTCTATGAAGGCGAGTACCTGCTCGGCACCTCGATCGCCCGTCCGCTGATCGCCCGCCGGCTGGTCGAGATCGCACGCCGGGAAAAGGCCGATGCGATCTCGCACGGCGCCACCGGCAAGGGCAACGATCAGGTGCGCTTCGAACTCGGTGCGTATGCGCTGATGCCGGAAGTGCGCATCATCGCACCGTGGCGCGAATGGGATCTGCTCTCGCGCGAGAAGCTGCTGGCCTATGCCGATGCCAACGGCATCCCGGTCGACTTCAAGAAACGCAAGGGCGAGGCGCCCTATTCGATGGATGCCAACCTGCTGCACATCTCCTATGAGGGCGGCGTCCTCGAGGATCCGTGGAACGAGCCGCCGGCCAGGGGGATGTGGCGCTGGACCGTGTCGCCGGAAAAGGCGCCGAACCGGCACGAGGACATCGAGCTGGAGTTCCGTCACGGCGACGCGGTCGCCATCGACGGCCGGGAGATGAAGGCGCACGAGCTGCTGGCCGAACTGAACGTCCGCGCCGGCCGGCACGGCATCGGCCGGCTCGATCTGGTCGAGAACCGCTACGTCGGCATGAAGTCGCGCGGCTGCTATGAAACTCCGGGCGGCACCGTCCTGCTGCGTGCGCACCGCGCGATCGAGTCACTCACCCTCGATCGCGAGGTTGCGCACCTGAAGGACGATCTGATGCCGCGCTACGCCAGCCTCGTCTACAACGGCTACTGGTGGTCGCCCGAGCGCACGGCGCTCCAGGTGCTGATCGATCACACGCAGCAGCACGTCAACGGCACCGTGCGCCTGCGCCTGTACAAGGGCCAGGCGACCGTTACCGGGCGCAAGTCGCCGGATTCGCTCTTCGATGCACGCATCTCGACCTTCGAGGACGATCACGGCGCCTACGATCAGGCGGATGCCGGCGGCTTCATCCGGCTCAATGCGCTGCGCATGCGCATCGCCGCCAACCAGCGCGCGGCCGTCGCCGGCGGCGCAGGAAAGAAGGCGGCGCCGCGCAAGGCGGCCGGCCAGCGCGGCACAGTCCGCAAACGCGCAGCAGATGCCTGAGCACGGATCCGGTGCAGTGTTTCACAGTGATCGGCAATGTCACTGTTGACGCTGCGCGGCGTCAGCCTCGCCTGGGGGCACGTCGCACTGCTGCAGGATGCGGATTTCTCGATCGAGACGGGTGAGCGGGTCGCACTGATCGGGCGCAACGGCACCGGCAAGTCGTCGCTGCTGCGCGGCATGGCCGGGCTGATCGAATTCGACCAGGGCCAGATCGAACGCGTCGGCGGTCTCGGTGTCGCCTGTGTTGCGCAGGAACCCGAACTCGACGAGACCGTCACCGTCTTCGAAGCGGTGGCGGAAGGCCTGGCGGCACAGGCAGCACTGGTCACGGAGTACGAGACACTGACCGGCGCGCTGGCGCGGGACGCCCGGCGATCGGGCGGACAGGCCCCGGGCGCAGGCGACCTGCCGCCGCCGGCCTCGCCCCCCTCACCAGCCCCGGCAAAGCCGACCGATCCGGCCGGCGCACTCGAGCGCCTGGCCGAACTCCAGGCGCGCATCGACGCCGAGGATGCCTGGAGCATCGTGCACCGCATCGACAGTGTCCTGAGCCGGCTCGCGCTGGATGGGCGACGCCGCATCGGCGAACTGTCGGGTGGCATGCGCAAGCGTGTCGCACTGGCCCGTGCACTCGTGGCCGAACCCGATCTGCTGCTGCTGGACGAGCCGACCAACCATCTGGACATCGACTCGATCCGCTGGCTCGAAGAACTGCTGACCCACTGGCGCGGTGCACTCGTCGTCGTCACCCACGACCGGCGTTTCCTCGATCAGGTGGCCACGCGCATCGTCGAACTCGACCGCGGGCGGCTGCGCTCGTATCCGGGCTCCTTTGCCGCCTGGCGGCGACGCAAGAGCGAAGAGCTCGCCGCCGAGGCCGTGGCCGATGCAAAGTTCGACAAGCTGCTGGCACAGGAAGAGGCGTGGATCCGCCAGGGTGTGGAAGCCCGGCGCACGCGCGACGAGGGCCGCGTGCGCCGGCTCGAACAGTTGCGCCGGGAGCGCGCTGCCCGCCGCGAGCGCGCCGGACGGGCACAGCTGACGGTGGACGCCGGCGAGCGCACCGGCAAACGGGTCGTTGAGCTGATCGGCGTCTCGAAGGCCTGGGGCGATCGCGTCGTCGTGCGCGACTTCGACGTGATCGTGCAGCGTGGCGACCGCGTCGGTCTGGTCGGACCGAACGGCGCCGGCAAGACGACACTGCTGCGCCTGATGCTCGGCGAGCTGGCACCCGATGCGGGCCGCGTGCGCACCGGAACGAATCTGCAGATCGCCTATTTCGATCAGTTGCGCGCGCAGCTGGACGACGAGGCCACACTGGTGGAAACGATCAGTCCGGGATCGGACTGGATAGAGATCGGCTCCCAGCGCACGCACGTGATGAGCTATCTCGAGCGCTTCCTGTTTTCACCGCAACGGGCACGCTCGCCGGTCGGCACCCTGTCCGGCGGCGAGCGCAACCGCCTGCTGCTCGCACGCCTGTTTGCGCGCCCGGCCAATCTGCTCGTGCTCGACGAGCCGACCAACGATCTCGATATCGAAACCCTCGAGCTGCTCGAGGAGCTGCTGCTCGATTATGCCGGTACGGTCATCATCGTCAGTCATGATCGCGCTTTTCTCGACAACGTCGTCACCCAGACCATCGTCTCGCTCGGGGACGGTCACTGGCGCGAATATGTGGGCGGGTACTCCGACTACCGGACGGCTCTGGACAGCACCGAAGCCGCTGCGGGTCCTGCCGCCCACGGTACCGCCGCAGCACGGCCGCACGCCGGGACGGCGACCGCCGCGGGCAGCAGCACCCGGCATCCTCCAGGCGCGCCGGCGGCGAGCGCCGCAACCGCCGCCGCCCCCACGAAGCGCAAGTTGAGCTATGGTGAGCAGCGCGAGCTGGCCGGACTTCCCGAGCGGATCACGGCCCTCGAGAACGAGCAGAGGGAGCTCGCACAGAACATCGCCGATCCGTCCCGCTGGGAAAAGGATCCACAGGCGATGCAGACGATGAAGCAGCGTTACGGCGCCATCGAAGACGAACTGCTCGAGGCCCTCGAACGCTGGGAACTGCTCGAATCCCGCAACGGATGAACCCCGGCCGCCGGGCCCGCAACCGGAAGATGGCCGCCGACGGCGGGCGAAACCGGCAGCCCCGTATCCACAGACCCCGAAAGGAGGAACCCGATGCCGTCTTTTGATGTCGTATCCGAAGCCGATGCCGTCGAAATCCGCAATGCCGTCGACCAGGCCAACAAGGAAATCGGCAACCGCTTCGATTTCAAGGGATCGGACGCGCGCATCGAACAGAAGGAGCGCGAACTGACCGCCTTCGCCGACGACGACTTCAAGCTCGGCCAGGTGCGCGACGTGTTGCTGGGCAAGATGGCCCGGCGTAACGTCGACGTGCGTTTTCTCGACTACGGCGACGTGCAGAAAATCAGCGGCGACAAGGTCAGGCAGCCGATCACCGTGCGCCACGGCGTCTCGGGTGAACATGCGAAGCGCATCGTGCGTCTGGTCAAGGACAGCAAGCGCAAGGTGCAGGCCAGCATCCAGGGCGACACGGTACGTGTGAGTGGCGGCAAGCGCGACGATCTGCAGGACACGATCGCATTGCTGAAGAAGGAAATCACCGACATCCCGCTGGCCTTCACGAATTTCCGGGACTGAACGGTCCGCCGGACGGGAAGCCGACAAACCCTCCGGCAGCGAATGATTCGCCCGCGCGGGATGGCCGGGGGGGGGCGAGAGAGGCTCTCCCGCGAAGAAAGGCTCCCCTGCGAAGAAAGGTACTTCTGCAAAAAGACGGTTCAGCGAAACAGTAATCTGTTTTTTCGATTGAATTGATTGTTTTTATTCGTTGGACAGATTACTACCCTACACCGATACTCCTTCCATCGCGACCGGACGCGCTCCGGTCGGCGAACCGGTTCCAGGGGTGGGCCCGTGAACGGATCCGCCCGCTTACACCGATTGAAACCGATTTCCATCGAAAACCGAATGAAAGGAGCAAGCTCATGAAAACCGTTGGCGACAAACTCGAAGCCTTCCGCGTCACCGGCGTCAAGCCGGGATTCCAGTTGCCCGAAGAGAACGGCACCAGTGCGTTCGAAGAGATCACCGAACAGTCGTTCCCCGGCAAGTGGAAGATCATCTATTTCTACCCGAAGGACTTCACCTTCGTCTGCCCGACCGAGATCGTCGGTTATGACCAGCTGGTCGGCCAGTTCGAGGAACGCGACGCGGTCGTGCTCTCGGGCTCGACCGACAATGAATTCGTCAAGCTCGCCTGGCGTCGCGAACACGCCGATCTGAAGAATCTGCGTCAGTGGCAGTTCGGCGACACGACCGGTGCGCTCGTCGACCAGCTCGGCGTGCGCGACAAGGCCGAGGGCGTGGCGCTGCGCGCGACCTTCATCGTCGACCCGGACAACACGATCCAGCACGTGACGGTGAACAACCTGAACGTCGGTCGCAGCCCGGAAGAGACCCTGCGCATCCTGGACGGACTGCAGACCGACGAGCTGTGCCCGTGCAACCGCTCGGTCGGCGGCGACACGCTGTAAGTCCAGCGGACGATGGCCGGATCCCGCTGACGGATCCGGCAGCGTCCCTGCGCCGGACAGACGATCCCGCACAACGATCCCGCCCATTGACGCCGACACGCCTGTCGATCCGTCGTCGGTGGCCGGCCGGACTTCCGAATGCGTTCGCGATTCCGTGTCATGCCGGCCGATGACGGGACAACCGACCCCTCTTCGCTACGGAGCATTCCCATGTCAACCAGACTCGAAACCGTACGGGCGCGCATTCCCGATTACGCAAAGGACATCCGGCTCAACCTCGACGCCGTCGTGCAGCGCTCCAGCCTGGCGCCGGCCGATGCACTCGGCTGCGCGCTGGCAGCCGCCTATGCCGCCGGGAACCAGGAACTGATCGACGCCTTCAGCGAGTCGATGGAGGAAATCGATGTTCAGGCGGCGCTGTCGGCGGCGGCGCTGATGGCCATGAACAACACCTGGTACCCGTACGTCGAAATGGCCGCCGATCCTGAACTGAGCCAGCAACGCCCGGAGCTGCGCATGCAGGCCTATGCGACGCACGGCGGCGTGGCGCGCGAACGCTTCGAGGCCTTTGCGCTGGCCGCCTCGGCGGTCGGCAAATGCCATTTCTGCATCCGCTCGCACTACGAGCTGCTGAAGAAGGCGGGCTGGAGCATCGTGCAACTGCGGGACGTCGGCCGTATTGCGGCAGTCGTCGTGGCCGCGGCACAGGCACTGCGTGTGTCGGCGGCGGAAACTGCCCGGGTATCCTGACCCGGATCGTTCGCCGATTGCCAGGGCTTCGGGCCGCGGAATCGGCGAAACCTGTCTTGCGGGAGCGGGTTGCGCGCGATTCGATGAACGACCCGATGCCAACATGACCTGCTTGCCTGAATCAGTCCTGTCCGGGGCTGGGGCCCGCTTTGACGATGATCTGCTTTGGCGAACCCGGACAGCTCCGAGAGCGGATTTTTTGGCAAACTGAGCCCCGGAAAGGGCAGGAGTCTGTCATGAAACGCAAGCGGAGAGGGTCATGAGCATGTTGCCCGATCATCGCCCCAGGGTCGGCCTTGCCCTGGGCAGCGGCTCGGCGCGCGGCTGGAGCCACATTGGCGTCATCCGTGCCTTGCAAGCCGCAGGCTACCCGCCGGACATGGTCTGCGGCACCTCGATCGGCGCACTGGTCGGGGCCGTACACGCTGCAGGACACCTGGACTGGCTGGAGTCCTGGGTGCGCAAGCTCGATTGGCAGGGAATCCTGGCGTTGATGGACTTCAACATGTCCGGCGGCCTGCTTGAAGGCCGGCGCCTGGTTGACTTCTTTCGCCAGCGTTTCAATGACGAGGGAATCGAGAAGCTGTCCATACCGTTTGCCTGCGTGGCAACCGAGCTGCAAACGGGGCGCGAGGTGTGGTTGCGCGAGGGTTCCGTGATTGACGCGGTGCGTGCTTCGATTGCCCTCCCGGGCCTGTTCACACCCGCACAGTACGAAGGGTATCTGCTGGTCGATGGTGGCCTGGTGAATCCGGTACCGGTTTCATTGTGCCGCGCAATGGGCGCCGATGTCGTGATTGCCGTGGACCTGAACTGGGATCTGATCGGACGGCGTGCCGGTGCAGCGCGAGTACGCCCCGATGAGTCGACGGAAGTACATGCCGCGCCGCCGCCGAAGGCGGGGTTTTTCAGCTGGTGGCCCGGGGGCGAACGTGACGCCTCGACGACACTGCGCGCCGATCAGACGGTCAATCGCTCAATGCTCGGTGTGCTCGTGACCAGCCTGAATATCATGCAGGTGCGCATCACGCAGAGCCGGCTGGCGGGCGATCCCGCAGACGTGGTGATCCGCCCCCGGCTCGCGGGAATTGGCGCCATGGACTTCGACCAGGCAGCCGTGGCGATTGAACAGGGAGAAACTGCGACCAGACTGGTGATGCCACAGATTGTCGATGTGATCGGGGCGGGCAATGCAACGCCATGATGAAGAGTCATTCACCCGGCAAATTCCGGGCGCAAGCACCTTGCAGCCCGGATCGTTACGACCGCCTCAACCTTCGATCCGCGCCAGTGCCGAGTGATTGTGGATCGACTCGAAGTTCTCGGCCTCGGCGACGAAGCGCCGGATGCGCGGATCGGCACGCAGGGCGCCGGCGACATCCCGCACCAGATCCTCGACGAACTTGGGGTTGTCGTAGGCGCGCTCGGTCACGTATTTCTCGTCGACGCGCTTGAGCAGGCCGTACAGTTCGCTCGATGCCTGCGCCTCGGCCAGCGCAATGATCTCGCCCGGGTCGATCGGCTCGCTGCTCACCACCGAGATCGTGATGTGCGAGCGCTGGTTGTGCGCGCCATAGTCGGAAATCGTCTTCGAGCACGGACACAGGCTGGTGACCGGCACGACGACGGTCATCGTCGTGACGATGCCTTCCGCCGTTGCGCCGTCGGCCGTGTCCGCGGCATCGCCCTGGTGACCGCCGTCGATGACGACTGACAGCTCGTAGTCCATCAGGCTGTGCACGCCCGAGACCGGCGCCTGCTTGCGCACGAACAGCGGCAGCCGTGCCTCGATGCGTCCGGCCTCGGCTTCGAGCAGGACCAGCATCTCGTCGAACATCGAGCGCAGAGCGCTCACGTCCATCGCCGGCGCCTCTGGCGCCAGACGCGTTTCCAGCAGGCCGATGAAGCGCGACATGTGCGTGCCCTTCTGCTCGGCCGGCAAGGCAACGTACAGGCCGAAATGGCCGACGGCCGGCTGTTCGCCATCGGCCGTGCGCCAGCGTAACGGATAACGCAGGCCCTTGACGCCGACCCGCTGGATCGGAATCTGCCGCAGATCGCGGCTGGCCTGTACATCGGCGAGCGGAGCGTCTGCCATCAGCACTCCGCCGTCACGAACATTCATCGCATTCTCCACCTGGTCATCCGCTTTGCGCCCGGCGCGACCGGCACCGGCCGGTCGCCTGAGCCGTCCGGCCGAAGGTCTCAGCCGGCACGGCTGGCCACCAGCCGCGGGGCCGGCCCGGTGGCCGGCCGCACGTCGAAGCGCGCCCGCACGGCTTTTTCGATGCCGGCACCATCGAGTCCCAGAAGCGCGAGCAACTGTTTCTGCTCCCCCTGCGCGACCGAATGATCCGGCAGGCCGAGCAGCAGCAGCGGCAGCACGATCGCCGCCCCGGCGAGCGCCTCTGCCACCGCACTGCCGGCGCCCCCCATCACGACGTGTTCTTCGATGGTTACGAACGCTTCGTGATCCGTCGCCAGCGCGCGCAACAGGGCGATATCCAGCGGCTTGACGAAGCGCATGTCGACCACCGTCGCATCGAGCGCTTCGCCCGCTTCCAGCGCCGGTGCCAACATGGTACCGAATGCCAGCAATGCAAGCCGGCCGCCCGCCGAGGCCGGCCGCGAACTGCGCCGACGCACTTCGGCACATCCGATCGGCAGGGGAACGAGATCGTCCGACACCGCGGCACCGATTCCGGCGCCACGCGGGTAGCGCACCGCCGCCGGTCCGTCATGGTGAAACGCCGTCGTCAGCAGCCGCCGGCATTCGTTCTCGTCGGACGGTGCCATCACGACGAGATTGGGCACGCACCGCAGGAAGGCGTAATCGTACACGCCCGCGTGCGTTGCCCCGTCGGCCCCGACGATGCCGGCCCGGTCCAGGGCGAAGACCACCGGCAGATTCTGCAGGGCGACATCGTGCACGAGCTGATCGTAGCCGCGCTGCAGGAACGTGCTGTAGATCGCCACCACCGGCTTCATGCCTTCGCAGGCGAGCCCGGCGGCGAAGGTCACCGCGTGCTGCTCGGCGATGCCGACGTCGAAATAGCGATCGGGGAAGCGCTTCTCGAACTCGACCAGACCCGAGCCCTCGCGCATCGCCGGCGTGATCGCGATCAGGCGCGGGTCGCTGGCGGCCATGTCGCAGACCCAGTCGGAAAAGACCTGGGTGAACGTGCGGCGCGCGGGTGCCGAAGCCGCGATGCCCTCGCGCGGGTCGAAGCGCCCCGGGCCGTGGTAGAGCACCGGATCGGCTTCGGCCAGCTTGTAGCCCTGCCCTTTCCGCGTGACCACGTGCAGGAACTGCGGGCCGCGCAGATCACGCAGGTTCTGCAGCGTCGGAATCAGGCTGTCCAGGTCATGCCCGTCGATCGGCCCGACGTAATGGAAGCCGAACTCTTCGAACATCGTCGCCGGCGCGACGAAACCCCTGGCGTGTCCTTCGAGCCGGCGGGCGAATTCGAGCAGCGGCGGCACGGTCTGCAGCACGGCCCGGCCCATGTCCCGCGCCTTCGTGTAGAAACGGCTCGACAACAGACGCGCGAGATAGCGATTCAGCGCGCCGACCGGCGGCGAGATCGACATCTCGTTGTCGTTGAGCACGACGAGCAGGTCGACGTCGGGGGTGACGCCGGCATTGTTCAGCGCCTCGAAGGCCATGCCGGCCGTCATCGCGCCATCACCGATCACTGCAATATGGCAGCGTCGGTCGCCGCCGGCATTGCGCGCCGCCACCGCCATGCCGAGTGCGGCCGAAATCGACGTCGACGAATGCGCGGTGCCGAACGCGTCATACGCGCTCTCGCTGCGCTGCGGGAAACCGGAGATGCCGTCGAGCTGGCGCAGGCCCGCCATCCGTGCCCGCCGTCCGGTGAGGATCTTGTGCGGGTAGCTCTGGTGACCAACGTCCCAGATCAGACGGTCACGCGGCGTGTCGAAGACGTAATGCAATGCGATCGTCAGCTCGACCGTGCCGAGATTGGACGACAGGTGTCCGCCCGTGCGTGAAACCGACTCGAGCACGAACGCGCGCAGCTCGTCGGCCAGTTGCCCGAGCCGGGCGCGATCGAGTGCACGCAGATCGGCCGGATCGTCGATCGTCGACAACAGGGGGCCGGCGAAATCGGCTTCCGGCATCAGGATTTCCGGCTCATTTTTTGCGCCTGCTTTCCCATTCACGCGCTGCGCAGCACGATCCGGTCGGCCAGCGCGGCGAGCAGTTGCGCGCGCGCGCCGAGCCCGGCCACCGACTCGTGCGCCTGCAGGCGCAGGCGCTCGGCCAGTGCGCGTGCGCCCTCCAGGCCGATCGCCGACACGAAGGTCGGCTTGCCGGCGTCGGCATCCTTGCCGGCCGTCTTGCCGAGCGTGGCCGAATCGCCCTCGACGTCGAGAATGTCGTCGACCACCTGGAAGGCCAGTCCGATGGCCCCGGCATAGCGTTCGAGTGCCGTCATCGGTGACACCGGCGCAGCGCCGTCCTGCGGCGCCGAGCCCCCACCCGCCTGCCGGGCGGCACAGGCACCGCCGAGCCGCACCGACGCGGACAGCAGGGCGCCGGTCTTGCGCCGGTGCATGTCCTCGACCGCGTCCGCATCCAGTTCGACTCCGACCGAGGCGAGATCGATCGCCTGCCCGCCGACCATGCCGGCCGCGCCGGCGGCATGCGCCAGCGTCGCGACCATCGACACGACGACATCGGCCGGCACACCCTGCTCGAGGCTGCGCGCGAGCGTCTCGAAGGCCAGTGCCTGGAGCCCGTCGCCGACCAGCATCGCCAGGGCCTCGCCATGCAGCACGTGCACGGTCGGCCGCCCGCGGCGCAGGACGTCGTCATCCATGCACGGCAGGTCGTCGTGCACCAGCGAATAGGCGTGAATCAGCTCGACTGCGCTGGCCGCGTGGTCGAGCGCCTCGGGCGCCGCTCCCAGCGCCGCGCCGGCAGCGTGCACGAGCAGCGCGCGAATCCGCTTGCCGCCACCAAGGACCGCATAACGCATCGCCTCGTCCAGGCGCGCCGGCCGGGCGTCGGCGGCTGCGAGCGTCCCGGCGAGCGCCTGCTCGATGCGCGCCCGCGTGTCCCGCACCCACTCGTCGAATGCCGCCGGCGCAACCTGACTGTCGGACGCCGGCGCACGAACGGCGGCGACAACCGCCGCACCGGTCAGCACGCCGACCACCGCGCTGCACCGGTTGCCGGCGTCCGCGCGTCGTGAAACCGCTGCTCCGGCGATGCGCGCCACCCACGCGGTGCGCGCGACACCGGAGCCTGTACTTCAGTAATCTCGTTCATCATCCGCAGATTCATCGGCGATCCGGGTTCCGGCCGCACGCGCCGCTCCGCCCGATGCGGCCGGGCCATCCTCCGGTTCGAACGGTTCGAGCAGGCCCGCTTCGAGAATGCGCACCTGCTGCTGCACGTCCGCCAGCGACCTGCGGCACCAGGTCACCAGCGCGGCGCCACGCCGATACGCATCGAGCGACTCCTCCAGCGACAGCGTGCCGCTTTCCATGCGCTGCACGATCTGCTCGAGTTCAGCGACGGCGCGTTCGAAGGATTCCGGGGTGGAAGGCGACGCGGAAGACGGAGTCGAAGGGTCCATGAAGATGCTGATTTTACTTTGATACTGTACCGGAAGAACGTATACCAGACGAAACCGACGGAAGCGACATGGAGATGAACCTGATGAGCCTGACTGACGCGTGCCGCGGCCGCACGGGCGGGAACTGAAACGATGGCCCGCCTGCTCTTTTTCACCGGCCACGCCGGCACGGGCAAGACGACGCTGGCGCGGCGCGCGGTACCGATGCTGCACGCGCGCACCGGAGAAAGCTTCTGCATGCTCGACAAGGACACGGTCTACGGTGCCTACAGCGCGAACGTCATGGGCCTGCTCACCGGCAATCCGGACGATCGCGACAGCCCGGTCTACCTGGCGAATCTGCGCGACGCCGAATACAACGGCCTGCTCGACATCGCGCGGGAAAATCTTTCCCTGAACGTCAACACCGTGCTCGTCGGACCGTTTTCGCGCGAAGTGCGCTCGCATCGCGTCTTCGATGCACAGGCGCTCGACATGCCGGCAGCGACCCGGATCACCGTCGTCTGGATCGACCTCGACGAGCAGATCGCGAAAGAGCGCATCATCGCCCGCGCCCACCCGAACGACCGCTACAAGCTCGAACACTGGGACGAATACCGCGAGCGCCGCTTCGACCCCGACCCGGACCAATATCCGCAGTTGATCCGCCACGACAACACGCACTTCGACCCGGTCGCCTTCGACCGTCTCGTCGACCGGCTGTGCATCCGAGGCTGTGCATCTGAGTAAGGCGTGAAGCGATCGGGCGCGGCCGATGGCTTCACGCGTTCCGGGCTGAACGGGCACCGGCGCAGCACCATCACCCGCCGGTGACGGTCAGTGCGCGAATACCGAGACGATGGCAATGACGGCGACGCCGGTGATCATCAGGGCGAACTGGCCGAACCAGTCGCCATCGCGGCGCGTCTCGCGGTGCAGCCCGGGAATCAGGTCGGCCAGCGCCACGTAGATGAAGCTGGCCGCGGCCACGACCAGCACGTACGGCAGCAGCGCGTGACCGTGGCCGAGCGCGAAATAGCCGACGATGCCGCCGAGCACGGCCGCCATGCCGCTCAGCAGGTTGTAGACGAGCGCGCGCCGGCGCGTGTAGCCGGCATTGATCAGCACGATAAAGTCGCCGATTTCCTGCGGAATCTCATGCGCGGCGATTGCGGCCGTCGTGATCCAGCCCAGCGTCGGATCGGCCAGGAAGGCTGCGGCGATCATCACGCCGTCGGCCGTGTTGTGGATCGTGTCGCCGACCAGCACGACGAGTCCGCCCGGCCCGGCCTCGGCCTGGTCGTGCCCCGGATGGTGCCCGTGTCCATCCTGTTCGTGATGATGGCTGTGGCGCAGGACGGCGAATTTTTCGAGGGTGAAGAAGGCGAGGATGCCGATCAGCAGCGCCCAGGCCAGCGTGTGCATGTCAGCACCGGAAGCGAAGGCCTCGGGCAGCAGATTCAGGATCGCCGACGCCAGCAGCAGCCCCGCCGACAGGCTGACGAGGCGATGCACGGCACCGGCGAGCAGGGACAGCGACAGCCAGGCCGCCGCCAGCACGCTCGCCGCTCCCGAGAGCAGCGTCGCAACGATGATCGCCAGCAGGGTCGTGGAACTCAATGGGCCTGTTCCCAGTTCGCGCCCACTCCGCATTCCACCTCGAGCGGCACCGCCAGCGTCGCCACGCCCGACATCCAGCGCGGGACGTGTTCGCGCACGAGATCGATCTCCTCGTCGGGCACCTCGAGCACGAGTTCGTCGTGCACCTGCAGGATCAGCCGCGCGCGCAGCCGCTCCTGCACGATCCATTCCTGCACGCGGATCATCGCCAGCTTGACGAGATCGGCCGCCGTGCCCTGCATCGGCGCATTGATCGCCGCCCGTTCGGCGCCGGCCCGGCGCGGGCCGTTCGGGCTGTTGATCTCGGCGATCCACAGGCGCCGCCCGAGTGCGGTCTCGACGTAGCCGTCGCGGTGCGCGCGCTCCCGGGTTTCCTCCATGTAGCGCGCCACGCCCGGATAACGGTCGAAATACCGGTCGATCCAGGTCTTGGCCGCGCTGCGCTCGATCCCGAGATTGGCCGCCAGCCCCCAGGCGCTCATGCCGTAGATCAGACCGAAGTTGATCACCTTGGCGTAGCGGCGCTGCTCGAAGCTGACGTCGGCCGGGTCGACGCCGAAGACCTCGGCCGCCGTCGCCCGGTGCACGTCCAGGCCCTGCTCGAACGCGCGCAGCAGGTTTTCGTCGCGCGAGATGTGCGCCATGATGCGCAACTCGATCTGCGAATAGTCGGCCGAGACGATCTTTGCGCCCGGCGGCGCGATGAAGGCCTCGCGGATACGGCGCCCCTCGGCCGTGCGCACGGGAATGTTCTGCAGGTTCGGATCGCTCGACGCCAGCCGGCCGGTGACCGCCACGGCCTGCGAGAAGCGGGTGTGTACCCGGCCGCTGCGCGGATCGATCATCTTCGGCAGCTTGTCGGTATAGGTCCCCTTCAGCTTGGCCAGCGAGCGCCAGTCGAGCACGATGCGCGGCAACGGGTAATCGGGCGCGAGGCGCTCGAGCACGTCCTCGCTCGTCGACGGCGCGCCGCCCGCCGTGCGCTTGAGCACCGGCAGGCCGAGCTGCTCGAAGAGCACCTGGCCGAGCTGCTTCGGCGAGCCCGGATTGAACGGCGCACCGGCCAGTTCGACCGCGCTGGCCTCGAGCTCGCGCATGCGCTGGCCGAGCTCTTCCGACTGGCGCGCAAGCGCTTCGGCGTCGATCAGCACGCCGGTGCGCTCCATCGTCTGCAGCACCCGCGAGACCGGCAGTTCGATGTCGCGATAGATGTATTCGAGGTGTGCATCGGCGGCGATCTGCGGGTACATCGTGCGGTGCAGGTGCAGCGCGATGTCGGCATCCTCGGCGGCATAGCGGGTCGCCGTATCGAGATCGACCTCGGTGAAGGAGATCTGCTTCACGCCCTTGCCGGCGACGTCCGTGTAACGGATCGTGCGCCGGCCGAGATGACGGTCGGCCAGCGAATCGAGATCGTGGCTGCGATGGGCCTCGAGCACATAGCTCTCGAGCAGCGTGTCGTGCGCGATTCCGGCCAGGTGGATGTCGCAGTTGGCCAGCACGTGCGCATCGTATTTGAGGTTCTGTCCGACCTTGGCGGCCTGCCCGTCCTCGAGCCAGGGGCGCAGCCTGTCCAGCACGAGTGCGCGATCGAGCTGCGCCGGCACGCCGGCGTAGTGATGCGCCAGCGGGACGTAGCAGGCTTCGAAGGGCTCGATCGACAGCGACAGTCCGACGAGTTCGGCGCGCATCGGGTCGAGCGATGTGGTTTCGGTATCGATCGCGACCAGTTCGGCGGCGCGCGCGCGTTCGAGCCACCAGTCCAGGCGCTTCTCGTCGAGCACCGTCTCGTAGCGCAGCTCCGGCGCCGCAACAGAGGCATCGACCGCCACGTCGCCCGGCGCTGACGGGTCGGTGACCTGCTCTGCGGCACGGTCACCGTGCCCGTCGTCGCCGGCGGGCGCATCGCCGCCCGGGCGGCCCGACCCGACAGCGCGGGCATCCCTCGCTCCCGCGTCGAACTCGCGCAGCCAGCTGCGGAAATCGCAGCGCTCGAACAGCTCGCGCAGACTTTGCCGATCCGGCTCGCCAAGCACGAGGGAATCCTCGATCGATTCCACCTGTGGCGCCAGTTCGCAGTCGGTCTTCACCGTGACGAGTCGGCGCGCCGTCGGCAGCCAGTCCAGCGACTGGCGCAGGTTTTCGCCGACGACGCCGCGGATCGACCCGGCCTGTTCGACCAGCTCATCCAGCGAGCCGTACTGCGTCAGCCATTTCACCGCCGTCTTCGGGCCGACCTTGTCGACTCCGGGCACGTTGTCCACCGTGTCGCCAACGAGGGTCAGCCAGTCGACGATGCGTTCGGGCGGAACGCCGTATTTCTCCGTCACCGCCACCGGATCGAGCCATTCTCCGTTGACCGCGTTGCGCGCCATCGTGTTGACGAGAATGACGTCATCGTCCACCAGTTGCGCGAGGTCCTTGTCACCGGTCGCGATGATCGTCTTCGTCCCGTCGGCGCTCGCCTGCGCGGCGAGTGTGCCGATCACGTCATCGGCCTCGATGCCGTCGATCATGACGAGTGGCCAGCCGAGCGCGCGCACGATCTCGTGAATGACGGGAATCTGGCGCGCCAGGTCTTCCGGCATCTTCTTGCGGTTCGCCTTGTACTCCGGATACCAGTCGTCGCGGAACGTCCTGCCGGGCGCGTCGAAGACAACGGCACCATAGGTCGGCTCGGCGAAACCGTCCGGTTTGCGGTCGGCCCGCAGACGCCGTAGCATCGCCACCATTCCGTAAATCGCGCCAGTGGGCTCGTCCGACTGGTTGCGCAGATCCGGAAGCGCATGAAACGCGCGATAGAGATACCCCGAGCCGTCAACCAGCAGAAGCGTTTTTTCGGACATGTCCAGCAGCAAGCAGGTGCCGCAGTTGCGTGCGATCGAAAGCCCGGAGCGATCGACGCCGTTGAAGGCGCGCGAATCGTGGCATATTCTGGGAATTATCTCAGAGTTCGTCGAGGCGACGGAACGCCTTGCCGAAGTGCGGCCGGCCGTCTCGATTTTCGGCAGTGCGCGCATCCTGCCCGGCCACGCCTGGTACGAGAACACCGTCGAAGTCGCGCGCCGACTGTCCGACGCCGGTTTTGCCGTCATCTCCGGTGGCGGACCGGGCATCATGGAAGCCGCCAACCTCGGCGGCTACGGCGGCAAATCGGCCTCGGTCGGTCTGAACATCCGCCTGCCGATGGAGCAGGTCGGCAACCCCTACCAGGACATCTCGGTCAATTTCCGCCATTTCTTCGCGCGCAAGGTGGCCTTCGCCAAGTATGCGACTGCCTTCGTCGCCGCGCCGGGCGGCTTCGGCACGCTGGACGAACTGTTCGAGATGCTGACCATGGTGCAGACACACATGGGCCGGCGCATCCCGATCATCCTGATGCAGGCCGGGTTCTGGAACGGCCTGCTGCAGTGGATCCGCGAACAGCTGCTCGGCAACGGACTGATCTCGCCGGGTGACATCGACCTGATCCAGGTGATCGACGAGCCGGCACAGGTGGTCGAGGCGATCTTCGACTTCTACCAGACGCGCGGCTTCGTTCCCACGGCCGATGAACGCGAACGCATGCTCTATCTGTGACGCCCCGACGTGCCGGAAACTGACGAGCGCGCGCCGAAGCCGGTGACGCCCGGATAACGGATGGCTGTTTTCACGCGCCTGGAGCACAATGTGCTGACGCGCTGGATCGGACGCTACCCGATCGGCGGGCTGCTGCATTTCGAAGGAATCCGCTCCGGCATCGAAAACAGCAACTACTTCGTGACGACCACGCGCGGCCGCTTCGTCCTGACCCTGTTCGAGCGGCTCACGCATGCAGAATTGCCGTTCCATCTGGATCTGATGCGTCATCTGGCGGCGCGCGGCATCCCCTGCCCGGATCCGGTCGCCGACCTCGATGGCGCCGTTCTCGCCACGCTGGCGGGCAAACCGGCAGCGTTGTGCACCTGGCTCGACGGTGGCGCCGTGGACGCGCCGGCGGCGCACCATTGCGCGCAACTGGGCGAGACGATCGCGCGCATGCATCTGGCCGCAGCGGAGTTCCCCGGCCAGGCGCCGAATCCGCGCGGCCTGGACTGGCAGCTTTCGGTCGCACCCGATCTGCTGAAACGACTGGAACCGGAGCCGGCGCGGTTGCTGGCCGACGAATTGCAGCAGCAGCGGGCGTTCGCCGCCAGCACCTCCGCGCTGCCGGCCTCGGCCGTGCACGCTGACCTGTTCCGGGACAACGTGTTCTTCGCCGGGCAAGCGCCCGAACCGCCGCTGTGCGGTGTGATCGACTTCTGGTTTGCCGGGGTTGACTACTGGCTTTTCGATCTTGCCGTGGCGGCCAATGACTGGTGCCTGTCCCCGACCGAGCGACCGCGCACGGATCATTGCGACCATGTCGACGGCTTCGATGCCAGGCGACTCGATGCCCTGATGGCCGCCTATCGGCGCGTGCGGCCGCTCGACGATGCCGAATGCGCAGCCTGGCCGATGATGCTGCGCGCCGCCGCCCTGCGTTTCTGGATATCGCGTCTGTTCGACCGGTATTTTCCGCGTCCGGCCGAAATCGTCGCACCGAAGGACCCGGCCCATTTCGAACACCTGTTGCGCCGGCATCGTGCCGTCGCGGCAGTGCTGCGCTGAGTAACGTCTGAAGCCACCATGCAGATTCACCTGCTGCCGGCGCTCGCCGGCTGGTACTGGATACGGGATGCGTTTCGCGTGCTCGTGCGCCAGCCGGTCGCCCTCGTCACGATCACCTTCCTGAGCCTGTTGCTGATGTCACTGACGGTGCTCGTTCCCTTCGTCGGAACGGTCGCTCCGCTGGTGCTCGCGCCTGCGCTGATGGTCGGCCTGATGCGCGCGATCCGCACCACGGACGAAGGCGGCACCCCGCTGCCGTCGATGCTGTTTGCCGCCTTTCGCGAGGACGGCGGGCGTGCCTGGCGCGCGCTGGCCATGCTCGGTGCGATCAACGCCGCAGCCACGATGGCTGCGCTCGCGCTGGCGGCGGCAATCGACGGCGGCTTCCTGCTGGAACTGGCGATCGGCAACATCGACGACATCGAGCCGGCGGCCGTGAACGAAACCTCGCTGTGGCTGGCGGCAGCCACTTTCGTTACCGCCTATGCGCCGGTACAGATGGCGATGTGGTATTCGCCGCTGTTCATCGCCTGGCACCGGATCACGGTCGGGAAGGCGCTGTTTTTCAGCCTGTGGGCCGTCGGGCGCAACTGGCGCGCCTTTCTGGTGTATGCCACCGGCTGGTTTGCCATCCTCTTCTCCGCCTCGATCCTCCTGCGTCTGGCGCAGGGCGCATTCGCGGGCCACCCCTTCCTGTGGTCGATGATCATGTCGCCGATCTCGCTGGTCCTGATCACGCTGATGTATTGCTCGGTCTGGCCGACCTGGCGCGATGCGGTGCGGGAAAGGCCAGACCTGGACGACGGGATGGACCCGGACGACGAGGACCGTGCCGGACCGACGGACGGGCAGGAACCTCTGCTGCGGCACTGACATTCATCGTGCCGACGTGCTCGCTGCGTCGGCATCCTGCATCAGCGCCGTGTTCGCGCCGGCTCCACGGTGTTCAGAGCGGCGTTCAGAGCGTCTGCAGTCTGGCCACCGACAGCGCCAGCCACTTGGTGCCGGCCTGCTCGAAACGGATCTGCGCGCGGGCATCGCTGCCGCTGCCTTCGAGCGCGACGACCACTCCCGGGCCAAAACGTGCATGGGCGACGTTCTGCCCGATGCGAAATCCGCTGCCGTTGCCACCGGCGGCCGCCGAAGCCGGAACACGGGCTCCCGTGCGCAGGCCCGCCGGACTCCCGTGCCCGTGTCCGTTCATGCCGGACAGCGCCGGATCGAATGCGGACCCATGCGCCGACCCCCGCTTCGGCGCCGGAACGCCCAGCCACTTCAACAGGCCGGCCGGCAATTCGTCGATGAAGCGCGAGCGCAGGTTGTAGCGCGTATGCCCGTAGAGCATCCGCGTCTGCGCAAACGACAGGTACAGGCGCTGGCGGGCACGCGTGATGGCCACGTACATCAGCCGGCGTTCTTCTTCGAGCCCACGCGCTTCGAGGCTCGAATTCTCGTGCGGGAACAGACCTTCTTCCAGACCGGTGAGGAACACGGCATCGAATTCCAGACCCTTGGCCGAATGCACCGTCATCATCTGGACGGCGTCGGTGCCTTCGGTCGCCTGGTTGTCGCCGGCTTCGAGCGATGCATGCGCAAGAAACGTGGCCAGCGGAGTCTCGGGCGCGGCGTCGGGCAGCGCAAAGGCATCGTCCTCCGGCAGGGTTTCGATCGCCGCGGCCGCATTGACCAGTTCGCGCAGGTTCTCGATGCGCTCGCGGCCCTCGCGTTCGGTCTCGTAGTGGGCGATCAGGCCGCTGGCCTCGATCACGTGCGCAACCATTGCCGGCAGATCGTGGCCCTGCACCTCGGCGCGCATGCGTGCGAGCAACTGTGCGAAGGCGGCCAACCGGGTGCCGCCCGCTCCGGTCAGCGCGGCGGCCGAGCCGTGCAGGCTGGTGCCGCGCCGGCGCGCCTCGTCCTGCAGCGCTTCGAGCGTGCGCGCGCCGATACCGCGCGCCGGGAAATTGGCCACGCGCAGGAAAGCGCCGTCGTCGTCGGGATTGTCGAGCAGCCGCAGATAGGCCAGTGCGTGCTTGATCTCGGCACGCTCGAAGAAACGCAGCCCGCCATAGACCCGGTAGGGCACGCCGGCCGAGAACAGCGCATGCTCGAGCACGCGCGACTGCGCGTTCGAGCGATACAGGACGGCGATGTCGCTGCGCATCCAGCCCTCGGCGACCAGCGCGGCGATTTCGTCGACCAGCCATTGCGCCTCGCGCGTGTCGCTGAGCGCCTCGAGCACGCGCACCGGTTCGCCGGCACCGGCGTCGGTCCACAGATTCTTGCCCAGGCGGGCGCTGTTGTGCGCGATCAGCGCGTTGGCGCAGTCGAGGATATTGCCGTGCGACCGGTAATTCTGTTCGAGGCGTACCAGATTGCGCACCTGGAATTCGCGCTCGAATGTCGTCATGTTGGCGACGCGCGCGCCGCGGAACGAATAGATGCTCTGGTCATCGTCGCCGACGGCGAACACCACCGAGTGCTCACCGGCGAACAGCTTCAGCCATTCGTACTGAAGCGCGTTGGTATCCTGGAATTCGTCGACCAGGATGTGCCGGAAACGGTTGCGGTAATGCTCGCGCAGCGGCGCATTGCGCTCGAGCAGTTCGTGACTGCGCAGCAGCAGTTCGGCGAAATCGACGACGCCTTCGCGCTGGCACTGCTCGTCATAGGCCGCGTACAGTTCGACCATCCGCCGCGTGTGATCGTCGAAGGCCTCGACGGCACCGGCACGCCGGCCCTCGTCCTTGGCCGCATTGATGAAATGCTGCACCGCGCGCGGCTGGAAGCGGTCCTCGTCGACGCCGGCCGTGCGCAGCAGCCGCTTGATCGCCGCCAGCTGGTCCTGCGAATCGAGGATCTGGAAGCCATGGGGCAGCCCGGCGTCGCGGTGATGCGCGCGCAGCAGGCGGTTGGCCAGACCGTGGAACGTGCCGATCCACATGCCGCGCGGCTCGATCGGCAGCATCGCCGACAGCCGGGTGCGCATCTCGCGCGCCGCCTTGTTGGTGAAGGTGACGGCAAGCACGCCATGCGCGCCCACCTGGCCGGTACTGATCAGCCAGGCGATGCGTGTCGTCAGCACGCGCGTCTTGCCGCTGCCGGCACCCGCCAGCACGAGCACATGCCCGGGCACGAGCGTCACCGCTTCGCGCTGGCGCTCGTTCAGATGGGCAAGAAAACCGGAAGCCGGTCGATCGGTCATGGGAAGCGCTGTCCGGCTCGGGGTGTCCACCCGGCCCGCAGCGGATGCGATCGGACGCATCCGCCATCTGCGGACGCCGGGGCATGGAAACGCGGCGCCCGCAGCCTGGCGCGTGGGCGTCGCAGGCGGCTCAACGGCGGCCGGTCTTGCGCGTACGCTGCGACCAGACGGGCTGGCGCGGAGCCAGTGCGCCGTGGCGGATCTCCACACAGCGGGTTTCACGACGCGCCGCGGCGGAGGTCTCGTCGGCCTGTGGCTCGGCGCCGCGGCTGACGCAGACGATCCGGTGGCTCTGCACACCGAAACTCTCGAGCATCGTCGCAACCGCCTGCGTACGGTCCATGCTCAGGCGCACGGCCGATTCGACACCATCCACCGGATTCGATTGACCGGAAACGATCAGGCTCCCGCCGGTCGCCCGATTGAAACGCAGGGCCTGTTCCCGAATGAGCCCGACATACTCGTCACCGATGCTGTGGGAATTCACGTCGAAATAGACGCGTACCGTCGTCTCGGCATTTTCTGCCGGCACGGCAGCCTTGCGACGGGCGGCCTGACCGGACCGGGCACTCTGGCCGGCAGACGAAACGGTTGCGGACGAAACACGGGATTCTGACTGCAATGCGCTCTCCTCCTGGACGATTCGGGATGCCGGCAGGCAGTCGGGCATTGCGCCCGTCCACCGGCAAGGGCAAGTCCGCGCCTGCGGCAGCGCGACTTGGATGGGGAACGGGATGACTGGTATTTTAGCAAAATTCGCCTGAAACCAGTGCGAGACGGTTTCCGGGCGCCCGGGCGCGGCGGCCGGGGCCGCGTCAGAAGCTCCCGCCGGACAGCCCATCAAGCGGAACCTCAGGCAGCCCGTCGACTTCCCGGACACCCTGTGCGGTGACCAGCAGCGCCGGCACCGCGCATGCCCCGGACACGATGCGGGCAAGACCACGAAAGGCCAGATCCGCTACCTGTACGCGCCGCACGGGCACCGTGCGCTGGCGCGCGGCGTAGCGGCCCTTGTCGTCGAATGCGTCCAGGAAGGCGGCGGTATCGAAGCCGCTGCCGATTCCATCGAGCACACCGCCGGTCAGCCAGAGGCCGCCGTCGATGCCGAAGGCCAGGCACAGATCACCGGCGAACGACCCCAGCAGACGCGAGAACCAGCGCGCGGTTGCCCGTGCGACCGGGTCACCGGCAGCCACGAGGGCCGATATCTGCGCCGCCGGCAGCATCGTCGCGTCGGTTTCCGTCCCGGGCACACGCCTGCCGTCCGCTTGCACTGCATCCCGCGCGAGCCGTGACTGCCAGGCGTGCAGCAGCGACAGTCCGTTGCCGCTGAGGATGCGCTCCCACGACACCCTGGGCCAGCGCTGCAGCGCCAGATCGCGCAGGCCGTCCAGCGCCGCCTCCGAAGCGGCAAAACCCATGTGCCCGGCTTCGCTCGCAAGCACCCGTTCCCGTGTGCTGCCGACACCGAACAGCGCCGCCGCCCCCAGGCCGGTTCCCGGGCCGATCAGCAGCCAGTGTCCGGCCAGGCCCGGCGCGGCACGCACGACGCCGGCCTCGTCGCCGACCAGTGCCGGCAACCCGGCTGCCGCACCCGCGAAGTCGTTGACCAGCAGCAGCGTATCCAGCCCCGTGGCCGCGTGCAGGTCGCGCGCGTCGAACGTCCAGTGACGATTCGTCATCCGGATCCGGGTATCGCGCAACTGGGTCGCGATGGCGATGGCCGCTCTGGGCACCCGCATCGGCAGACTGCATTGATACGCTTCCAGCGCGGCGCCGAACGACTCGAAGCGATCGGCCGGCCAGCGGGCCGCCGGTCCGGCACCGACACCCGGGCGCCAGTGGGCGAAACGCGCCCATGTCCCGCCGATGTCCGCAAAAATCCAGCCGTCCGCGGATTTTTCTCCCGAGCCTGCGTTCCTGTCCATGTGTCCGGACTATAGCCCGACGCCCGAAACCCGGGATCCCGGGCCTGGTACTGCGGCCCGATCCTCTTGATATCCGACAATGCGTGGCACCGAGGGTGCCTCCTACAGTAACGACGGTCGGCCGTGTCTTCCGGACACGATCGATTCCCTTTCCCGGACCCGCCGATCCGGCGAGCCTGACGTCCACCGAGTCGTGCCCCCAGAGCCAGACGATCGATGCCCCCCGTCCCCAGCCGACCCGCAGAGCGTGCGCCCGGCCGCCTGGCGCTGGGCGACGCTGTTCGAGGATCCACACCGCATCGCGTTTCTCACGGCGATGACGGCGCTCGTCGGCGCCTCGGTCTGGTGGACGGTGATCCTGACGGTGCGCGCATTCGGCCCGGCACCCGCGCCGTTCGTCGTCGCGCCGGGTCTGGCGCACGCCTTCGTGATGACCGGGTCGTTCATGCCGATGTTCTTCGCCGGCTTCCTGTACACGGTCGGCCCACGCTGGCTGCACGTGCCGCCCGTCGACGGGCGGGCGCTGCTGCGGCCGGCCCTCATCTGGCTGGCCGGCTGGGCCCTCTTCGTGGCCGGTGCACAGACGGGGTTCGAACTGGCCGCGGCCGGCCTGCTGCTGGTCACGCTCGCCTGGTCGGCGATCGCAGTGCGCCTGCGGCGCATGGCAGGCACGTCCGGGCGCACCGACCAGGTGCATTTCCAGGTGATTTCATGGGCCTGTGCCATCGGTGCCGTCACCTTCGCCGGGGCGACCATCGCCCTGGCCGGTGCCGCTCCGGCATGGCTGATTCCCCTCGAGTCCGCGCTGATCGGCCTGTTCATCGCACCGGTGTTCGCCGCCGCGCTGCATCGCATGGTGCCGCTCGTGCACGTGGCCTGGCCGAGGGTCGACGACCGTTTCGAGCACGTTCCACTCTACGTGCTGATCGCCGCCTTTGCGCTCGAACCGCTGGTGCGCATGACGACGGCCATGGCGGGTGGCGGCCTGCCGGTGATCTTCGCGTTCGCCTATCTGTTCGTCGTCGATGCGGCAATGGCCGGCCTGCTGTTTCAGCTGGCGTGGCGCTGGCGCGCCGGGCAGAACATGCGCATCCGTCTGCTGGCGATGTTTTTCGGCGCCATCGTCTGGCTGGCCCTGGCCTTTGCACTGCATGCCGTCGAAGCGCTGGCCGTCCTGACCGGCTCCGAGGCCGGCGGTCTGCGTCTGGCCGGCCTGCATGCGCTGACCATGGGCTTCTTCGGCTCGGTGATGCTGGCGATGGTCAGCCGGGTCACGTGCGGTCAGGCCGGCCGCACGATGGCTTCGGAGCGCATCGTCTGGCGTCTGTTCCTGATCCTGCAGGCGGCGGCGGCGATCCGCGTCCTGGCCGAGATCGCCAGCGCGGGTGCGTCCGGCGCACGCATCCTGGTGCTCGCGGCCCTGCTGTGGTGCGCGGCGATCCTGCCCTGGTCGCTGCGCTACATCAACTGGTATGGCCGGCCGCGCACCGATGCGCGGGCGCAGGCACGGGCCGGCGCAGTCCGCAAGCCGGGGGCCGGGCAACAACGGCCGGGCGCGACGCGCAGTACCGCCGTACCGGCTGGCGGACACGGCGGCAGACACGATCCGGGGCGACCGGCCGGGCGCCGCCGTCCTGACGACATCGAAGACGCGCGCTGATCCCTGCCGACCGCCGCTGACCCTTCCTGGCCGGCCCCCGGGCCGAACCTCATTCTTTCGGGAACCGTTGAACCATGACTGCTGCTGACTCTGTCCGAAAACCCGAGCTCGTCTGCCCGGCCGGTTCACTTCGTGCGCTGACGCTGGCGATCGATGCCGGCGCCGACGCGGTATATCTCGGCCTGAAGGACGCGACCAATGCGCGCAACTTCGCCGGACTGAACTTCGATCTGGCGCAGATGCGCAAGGGCATCGACTACGCGCATGCCCGCGGGCGCAAGGTGCTGATGGCGCTGAACACCTACGCCAATGCGCGCGATCCGGCGCCGTGGCGGCGCGCCGTCGACACCGCGGCCGAACTCGGCGCCGATGCGCTGATCTGCGCCGACGTCGCCATCCTCGGATACGCGCATCGCACCCATCCGCAGTTGCGCCTGCACCTGTCGGTGCAGGCCTCGGCCACGACCTACGACGCCATCGAGTTCCACCGCGAGCGCTACGGCATCCAGCGCGCCGTGCTGCCGCGCGTGCTGACTCTGTCGCAGGTCGCGCATCTGGCGCGCAACACCAGTGCCGAGATCGAAGTCTTCGGTTTCGGCAGTCTGTGCGTGATGGTCGAGGGCCGCTGCGCGCTGTCTTCGTATGCGACCGGCCAGTCGCCGAACACGGCCGGCGTGTGCTCCCCGCCGTCGGCGGTGCGCTGGGAAGAAACCGGCGACAGCGTCCAGGCGCGCCTGAACGGCGTGCTGATCGACGAATATGCGGCCGACGAACCGCGCGGCTACCCGACCCTGTGCAAGGGCCGGTTCCATGTCGAAGGCGAGCGCGACTACGCGCTCGAGGAACCGACGAGTCTCAACACGCTGGCGATCCTGCCGCAACTGTTCGATATCGGCATTTCCGCGATCAAGATCGAAGGACGCCAGCGCAGTCCGGCCTATGTCGAGCAGATCACGCGCGTCTGGCGGGCAGCCATCGACGAGTGCGCGCTGCGGCGCGACCGCTTCAATGTCCAGCCGCAATGGGTGGCCACGCTCGGGCGCTGGTCCGAAGGCCAGCAGCACACGCTCGGCGCCTACGACCGGCCGTGGCGATGAGTCGGAAAGGCGGCGGGACGAATCGATGACAGGGCAACGGATGACGGCCGGAGGAAGCATGGCAGACACGGAAATGACAGACACGGGGAACGGCAACATTTCGGCAAACGGAGCAGACGGGCGCACGCGCATCACGGTCGGCCCCCTGCTGTATTACTGGCCGCGTCGCGACGTCTTCGAGTTCTACGGGCGCATCGCCGATTCGGCCGTCGACACGATCACGCTCGGCGAAGTCGTCTGCTCGCGGCGTCACGAACTGAAACTGGACGACTGGATCGGACTGGCACGCGATCTGGCCGCCTGCGGCAAGGAAGTGGTGCTCGCCAGCATGGCGCTGCTCGAATCCGAAGCCGATCTGCGCGAAATGCGCACCATCGGCACGCAGGAGGATTTCCTGGTCGAGGCCGGCGATTCTTCGGCACTGCGCAGCCTCGCCGGCCGGCGCTTCGTGCTCGGCCCGCACATCAATGTCTACAGCCAGCCGGCTCTCGAGGAATATGCCGCCCTGGGTGCGGTGCGCTGGGTGGCACCGGTCGAGCTCGATCTCGAGGCCATCCGCTGTATCGATCCACCGACGCAGCCGGTCCTCGGCGGGCCGGCGGGCGACACGCCGATCGAACCGGAAGTCTTCGCCTTCGGGCGCCTGCCGCTGGCTTTTTCGGCACGCTGCTTCACGGCACGCCATTACCGGCTCAAGAAGGACGAATGCGGCTTTCGCTGCATCGAACATCCCGACGGAATGACGCTGGAGACCGGCGAGGGCAAGCCGTTTCTGGCGCTCAACGGCATCCAGACCCAGTCGGCTGCGCTGCACTGTCTGATCACCCGGCGCGAAGCGGTGCGTGCCGCCGGCGTGCGCCGGATCCGCCTGTCGCCCTGCGCCATGCATTTCGACACGGTGATCGGACACTTCGAGGCAGTCTACAATCAGGGTGCTGATGCACAAGTAGCGCTCGACAGCTTGCGTGCACTGCCGCTTCCCGGCCAACTGGTCGACGGGTTCGCCCGCCATGCACCGGGCCTGCAGGAAATCGAGGCATGATGATGACACCGCCACCGGCTCTTGCCGGCCGCTCCGCCGGCACGCCTTCGCGCCCGGGACACCTGCCGGTGCCGGCGCCCCTGCGCGCGCTGGTCGCCCGACTGCCGATCGCCCCGCCGTCACTGGTGCTGGCGCTCGCCCTGGACCGCTTCCTGCGGCCGCATCTGTCGCCCGACGACGTCGCCCAGCTGCGCGATCACGTGGTGGAAATCGAGGTGCTCGATCTCGGCATCCGCTGCCGCGTGTCGCTCGACGAGCGCGGTTTCCATCCGGCGCGTGACGGCGGCCCGGTGACGCTGCGCGTGGCCGCCGGGGCACCGGATTATCTGCGCCTGCTGCGCGGCCAGGAAGACGCCGACCGGCTGTTCTTCGAACGCGCGCTCGTGATGGAAGGCGACACCGAATACGGGCTCATCCTGAAAAACACGCTCGACGCCATCGGACCGGTCCTCGACCGGCCGAACCCGCTGCGCTGAATCGCTGTTCCTGACCCTTCTCCGATCATCCTGGCGCCAACGGGAGCCCTTCTCCACTGATGACGACTGCCGGCTTCATTCTCGTGCTCTCCTGCCCCGACCGTCCGGGCATCGTGCATGCGGTCTCGGGCTTCCTGCTCGAACACGGCGGCAACATCATCGAAGCGGCGCAGTACGATGATCGCGACACCGGTCTGTTCTTCATGCGCACGCATTTCATGGCCGGCACCGGTGCCACGCCCGAATCCCTGTCGGAAGCCTTCGTGCCGATTGCCGAACGCTTTTCGATGCGCTCGCAGTTCTTCGACGCGGCCCGGCGCCCGGCCACACTGATCCTCGTCTCCCGGCTCGGTCACTGCCTGAACGACCTGCTCTTTCGCCAGCGCTCGGGCCAGTTGCCGATCGATATCCGCGCCGTGGTCTCGAACCACCGCGATTTCTATCAGCTGACCGCATCGTGCGACATTCCGTTCCACCATATTCCGGTCACCGCCGCGACGAAGGCACAGGCCGAGGCACGCCTGCTCGAGATCGTCGAGCGCGAAGCGATCGAACTCGTGGTGCTGGCACGCTACATGCAGATCCTGTCAGCGGATCTGTGCCGGCGACTGGAGGGACGGGCGATCAACATCCACCACTCGTTCCTGCCCAGTTTCAAGGGCGCGCGCCCGTATCGGCAGGCGCATGACCGCGGCGTCAAGCTGATCGGCGCGACCGCGCATTACGTGACCAGCGCACTCGATGAAGGTCCGATCATCGAACAGGACGTAGAACGGGTCGATCACGCGATGGACGTCGATACCCTGACGACGATCGGCGGCGACATCGAGAACATCGTGCTGGCGCGCGCGGTCAAATGGCACGCCGAGCGCCGCGTCGTGCTGAACGGCCACAAGACCGTCGTCTTTCGCTGACGGCCGGCGGCGGTCGCGACGTCCGCCAGTCCGGACGAGGTCCGGTCCGACGGACTGCCGTCTTCACCAGTCGAGCGTCCGGGACATGTCGGCGGCGACGCTGCGCATGACCGGCAGGAACTGCAGCGCCCGCTCCAGATCCATCCGGCACACCGGCACGTGCACCGACAGCGCCGCCACCACCCGGCCTTCGGCGTCACACACCGGTACGGCAAGGCAGCCCGTCTCCGGCAGATACTCCTGATTGTCGAGCGCATATCCCTGTTTTTGCGCCTGCACCACCTCGGCTTCGAGCCGGTCGGGATCATCGAGCGTCTGCGGCGTGTGGCGGATCAGCGGGCACTGCCGGATCAGCCGCAGGCGCGTGCGGCGCGACATCGCACCCAGAAACAGCTTTCCGCTGGCGGACGCGCACAGCGGCACACGCGAGCCGGCCGCCAGCGAGATGCGCAACGGCCAGTCCGCCTCTACCCGGTCGAGCAGGACCGCCGAATGCCCGTCCGGAACCGACAGATTGCAGGTTTCCCCGGTCTGCTCGACGAGTTCTTCGAGCAAGGCACGCCGGGCGGAGCAGGACGGCGAGTGCAGCAGCACGGTCCCCGCCAGCTGCGTGAGCCGGCGGCCGCTGTGATAGCGCTTGCCGCCCGGCTCGCGGGCAATCAGCCCGGCATACTCCAGCGTCGCCAGAATGCGGAACACGGTCGGCTTGGGCAAATCGAGCTGGCGGCACAGATCGGCCAGGTGAACCGGGATTTCACTGGCGGCCAGTGCCTCGAGGATGCGGATGGCGCGCAGGATCGCCGATCCGGCCGGAACTTCGGCCGCCCGGGGGGACAGACCCCGTGACAGCCCGTCGTCAGTCGAAACGATTTGCGGATTTCTCATGTCCACGCCATTATGCAGAAAACGGGCCGTACGCCCCCCTTGAACCGCCAGCGAACAGCAGAGGATGAACATGTACGAGCGAATTCTCGTCCCGGTGGACGGATCCGCGTTTTCCGAGGAAGTCCTTCCGATTGCAGCCAGTCTCGCGCGCGCGACGAACGCCCGGCTGGCACTCATGCGCGTGATCGAACGCGATGCCGAGCAGGAAGAGGCATCGCGCCGGCTCAAGGAACTCGCCGACGGCCTGCAGGCCGATGCCCACATGGTGCCCGGGCGCAAGAGCGTCGCCTCGGCCATCCTGGAGGAAGCCAGCCGGGTTCCGGGCACGCTCGTGGCCATGACGACGCATGGACGCAGCGGCCTGGTCGAGGCGATGATGGGCAGTGTCGCGCAGGACATCATCCGGACCGGTCGCGATCCCGTGCTGGCCTACCGTCCACGCGGGCGGGGCGCCGACCAGGACGGCGACATCGCGATCGACACGGTACTGCTGCCGATCGACGGCAGCGGGCATTCGGAATGGATGCAGCAGCAGGCCGGGGAGTGGGCCCGTGCGCTGGGCGCACAACTGCTGGTCGTGCAGGTGATCTCGCCCGATGCGCAGCCCGATCCGTCGATTCCGGCCACCGACACGCTGGAAAGTTCCTATGTGCGCACGCACGCCACCGAACTCGGGCGGCGCTACGGCGTCGAATCGAACTGGGAAGTGCTGCGCGGCGACCCGGTCGAGGCGATTGCAAGCTTCATCGACGGCCGGCGCAATGTGCTCGTGACGATGGCGACGCGCGGCCGCTCGGGCCTGAAGGCAGCCGTGCTCGGCAGCGTCACCGCCGGTCTGCTGCGCGAGGGCGGCGTGCCGATCGTCATCGGCATGCCGTGAGCGCCGGATGAGCGCTTTCTGGATCGCCGGCATCGTCGTCAATCTGCTCGCGCTCGTCGTCGTCCTGACCTGGGCGGTACGTGCCTGGAAGGAAGGAGAGCGTCACCGCGAGCGCATGACGTCCGGACGCGCCCGGGGCGGGCCGTCCGGTTCCTGACGGCGTCCGCTTCCTGACGGCGTCCGCTTCCTGACGGCGGCCGCTTCCTGACGGCGGCCGCTTCCTGACGGCGGCCGCTTCCTGACGGCGGCCGCCACCGCACCGACCGGCGGCAGGGCCGATCCCGGGCCAACATCGGGAAACGTGCGGACGCGGCTCGCGAAGCACGGCATGTACACTATGCGGCGCCGCGGCAAACGACGTGCGCGCGGCCACGCCTGCGAATCTTCTGCCCTTCTTCCCGCCCATGCACGAACGCTACGACGCCTCCGAGATCGAGAAGGCCGCCCGGACTCATTGGGAATCGATCGCCGCCTACCGCGCCGTCGAAAACGATCCGCGTTTCCCCAAAGGCAAGTTCTACGCCTGCTCGATGCTGCCGTACCCGTCCGGCAAGCTGCACATGGGGCATGTGCGCAACTACACGATCAACGACGTCATGTACCGTCATCTGCGGATGAACGGCTACAACGTCCTGATGCCGATGGGCTGGGACGCCTTCGGTCTGCCGGCGGAAAACGCCGCCATGAAGAACGGCGTTGCACCGGCGAAATGGACCTGGGACAACATCGCGTACATGAAGGGCCAGATGCAGTCGATGGGACTGGCCATCGACTGGACGCGCGAGGTCGCCACCTGCGCCCCCGATTACTACAAGTGGAACCAGTGGCTGTTCCTGAAGATGCTCGAGCGCGGCATCGCCTACCTGAAGACCGGCACGGTGAACTGGGATCCGGTCGACCAGACCGTGCTCGCCAACGAGCAGGTCGTCGACGGCCGCGGCTGGCGCTCGGGCGCGCTGGTGGAAAAGCGCCAGATTCCGATGTACTACCTCGCGATCACGCGCTACGCCGACGAACTGCTGGCCGATCTCGCCGGGCTGGGCTGGCCCGAGCGCGTCAAGCTGATGCAGGAGAACTGGATCGGCCGCTCGACCGGGGTGCGCTTCGCCTTCCCGCACGAGATCCGCGACGCCGGCGGTGAACTCGTCGGCGACGGACGCCTGCACGTGTTCACGACACGGGCCGACACCATCATGGGCGTGACCTTCGTCGCCGTGGCGGCCGAGCATCCGCTTGCCACCGTCGCGGCCGCCGCCGATCCGGAACTGGCCCGCTTCATCGAGGAATGCCGGCAGGGATCGGCCAGCGAAGCCGATCTCGCCACGCGCGAGAAGGACGGCCGGCCCACCGGTCTGACCGTACGCCACCCGCTCACCGGCGAGTCCGTCCCGGTCTGGGTCGGCAACTACGTGCTGATGAGCTATGGCGACGGCGCCGTCATGGGCGTGCCCGGCCATGATGAACGCGATCTCGCTTTTGCGCTCAAGTTCGGCCTGCCGGTGCGCCAGGTGATCGCGCTCGGTGACAAGCCGTTTCGCGCCGACCAGTGGCAGGACTGGTATGCGGAGACCGTCGGCACCCGTTGCGTGAACTCGGGCCGGTACGACGGCCTCGACCACGAGGCGGCGATCGAGGCGATCGCGGCCGACCTGGCGGCGATGGGGCTGGGCGAAAAGCGCGTGCAATACCGCCTGCGCGACTGGGGCGTGTCGCGCCAGCGCTACTGGGGTACCCCGATCCCGATCGTGCACTGCGGCAACTGCGGCGCCGTGCCGGTCCCGTACGAGGATCTTCCGGTCGTTCTGCCCGAGGACCTCATTCCCGATGGCAGCGGCAACCCGCTGGCGCGCGACGAACGCTTCCTGCGCTGCGACTGCCCGCGCTGCGGCCAGCCGGCACGGCGCGAAACCGACACGATGGACACCTTCGTCGACTCGTCCTGGTACTACATGCGCTACTGCTCGCCGGACAACGACACGGCGATGGTCGACGAGCGCACCGATTACTGGATGCCGATGGACCAGTACATCGGCGGCATCGAGCACGCCGTCATGCACCTGCTCTATGCGCGCTTCTGGACCAAGGTGATGCGCGATCTGCGCGGCGGGTTCCCCGGGGATGCGGAACGCGGTCTGGTGCTCGTCGACGAGCCGTTCAGCAATCTGCTGTGCCAGGGCATGGTGCTCAACCACATCTACTCGCGCCGCAACGAACGCGGCGGGATCGAGTATTTCTGGCCCGACGACATCGAGACCGAACGTGACGAGGCCGGCAAGCCGGTAGCCTGGCGTTCCGTCACGGACGGCCTGCCTGTCGAGTACGGCGGCATGGGCACGATGTCCAAGAGCAAGAACAATGGCGTCGACCCGCAGGAACTGATCGACCGCTTCGGTGCCGACACGGCCCGGCTGTTCGTCATGTTCGCATCGCCGCCGGAGCAGACGCTCGAATGGTCGGGGGCCGGCGTCGAGGGCGCGCAGCGCTTCCTGCGCCGCCTCTGGGCCTGTGCCCGCACGCACCATGCGGCATTGTCGGACCGGACCGGCGCGCTGGTCATCGATGTCGATGCGCTCGACGACGCGCAGCGCAGCCTGCGCCACTCGATCCACTCGATCCTGGGCCAGGCCGACTACGACTACCGGCGCAAGCAGTACAACACGGTCGTGTCGGCGGCGATGAAGATGCTCAACACGATCGAGAGCGCCACGCTGGCAGCGACGCCCGCCTCGGTCGACGTGATCCGCGAGGCGCTGTCCATCCTGATCCGGATCCTCTATCCGGTCGTGCCCCACATCGGCCACGTCCTGTGGCGCGAACTGGGATTCGAACAGACCTGGGGCGATCTGCTCGATGCGCCCTGGCCGCAGATCGACGAGCGCGCGCTCGTCCAGGACACGATCGAACTCGTGCTGCAGATCAACGGCAAGACGCGCGGCTCGATCCGGGTGCCGGCCGACGCCGACGAGGGAACGATCCGCCATGCGGCCACCGCGACCGACGCCTTCGCCCAGCACGGCCAGGGCCGTACACCGCGCAAGACCATCGTCGTTCCCGGACGCCTCGTGAACGTGGTCGTCTGAGCCACGCCGGAAGCCAGTGAAACGACGCGGCACACTGCGCGCAATCGGCGGGGGCCTGAAGGCCGCCGCCGGCATTGCGCTGGCGACGGCCTTCGTCGCGCCGCTGGCCGGCTGCGGCTTTCACCTGCGCCGTTCGGCAGCATTGCCGTTTCGCACGCTGTACACGGATTTCTCGCCGAGTTCGGCCATCGGCGCCGAATTCCGCCGTCTCATCCGGGTCGCCGAGAACACGCGCCTGATCGACGATCCGGCGCAGGCCGACGCACGGCTGGAAGTGCTGGCGGAAACACGCGAAAAGGAAGTCGTCGGCTATTCGTCGACCGGGCGGCCGCGTGAATATCAGTTGCGCCTGCGCTTTCGCTACCGGGTTATCGCCCGGGACGGCACGATCCTGACCGAACCCGCAGAAATCATGCTTTACCGCGACATCACGTCGAGCGACGTCGAACAGGTTGCGCGGCAGCCGGAAGAGGAGTTGCTGTACGAGGAAATGCAGTCCGACCTCGTGCAGCAGCTGCTGCGCCGTCTGGCTGCGATCCGGTCGTGAGCCAGGTACGCGCCGAAGCGCTTGCCGCAGCGCTCGAGCGGGGAGTACCGCCGATCGTCTGGATCCATGGGGACGAATGGCTGATCGTCCAGGAATGCGCGCAGGACGTGCGCAATGCGCTGCAGACGCGCGGCTTCAGCGACCGGAAGATTTTCGAGGCGGGCCGGAACTTCGATATCGACGCACTGGCCGCCGAAGCCGGCGCGATGTCGCTGTTTGCCGACCGACGGCTGATCGAACTGCGTCTGGGCGGCACCCGTGCGACCCGGGAGATCGGCCAGGCCCTGGCGCAGGTCGCGGCCGGGCTCGATGAGTCGACACGGCTGCTGGTCACCGGCGCCCGGCTCGATCGCACGCAACTGGCCAGCGCCTGGTTTCGCGCCATCGACGACGCCGGCTTCGTCGTCGTCGTGTGGCCGGTGGACCGCGACCGCCTGCCGCAGTGGATCGCTGCGCGCCTGGCGCGCCAGCAGCAACGGGCCGACCGGGCAACCCTCGAATGGATTGCCACGCATGTCGAAGGCAACCTGCTCGCCGCCCATCAGGAAATCACCAAGCTCGGCCTGCTGTGCCCGCCCGGGATGCTGACGCCGGATGCGGTGCGCGAAGCCGTGCTCGACGTTGCGCGTCACGATCCCTTCGACCTGGTCGACGCCGTGCAGACGGCCGATGTCGTGCGCGCCGTGCGCACGCTGGACGGCCTGCATGCCGAAGGGGTTGCCGAACCGCTGGTCCTGTGGGCGCTCGCCGAACTGCTGCGCAACCTGGTGCGCCTGCACGAAGCCTGCGCCGGCGGTCTGGCACCCGGCCAGGCCGTCCAGCGCATGCGCCTGCCTCCGCGCCGCCAGCAGGGCTACGCGAAGGCGCTGGCGCGGATCGACGCCGGGACGGCGCGCGACGCACTGCAGGAAGCCGCGCGAATCGACCGCATGATCAAGGGCCTCGCGCCGGGCAACGCCTGGCAGGCGATCGAGACCCTGTCCTGCCGTCTGGCCGGCGCTCCGCTCGCTGCGGAGTACGTGCCGTAGAGCGTATGGAATAATCGGCCGCACCGGACATCCCGGCCGTACACATTCCCGACCTTTGCACGATGCCTGACGAATCCATCGAATCCTCCGGGATTTCTTCCACCGCCGACCTGCCCTCCGCTTCCGGGCCTGCCGGACTCGCTTCGTATCTGGCCGACGTCGGCGGCCGGGCCCGCCTGGCTTCGGTGGCCATGGCGCGCGCCGGCAGTGCGGCGAAGAACCGCGCCCTGACGGCGATCGCCGAGGCGATCGAACGCGAGGCCGCGGCCCTGATGCAGGCCAATGAACGTGATCTGGCCGCAGCGCGCGCTGCCGGTCATGACGACGCCTTCGTCGACCGTCTCGGCCTGACCGCGTCGGTCGTCGCCGGCATGTGCGACGGCCTGCGACAGATCGCCGCGCTGGCCGATCCGATCGGTGAAATCAGCAATCTGCGCTATCGCCCGAGCGGCATCCAGGTCGGGCAGATGCGCGTGCCGCTGGGCGTGATCGCCATCATCTACGAATCGCGCCCGAACGTGACGGTCGACGCCGCGGCGCTGTGCATCAAGTCCGGCAACGCGACCATTCTGCGTGGCGGCTCGGAAGCGTTCCACAGCAACCAGGCACTGACCGGACTCGTGCGCACCGGACTGCAGGAGGCCGGTCTGCCGGCCGACGCCGTGCAGTCACTGGCCACCACCGACCGGGCTGCCGTCGGTGCCCTGATCGCCGCGCCACAGTGGATCGACGTCATCGTGCCGCGTGGCGGCAAGTCGCTGATCGAGCGCATTGCGCGCGAAGCACGCGTGCCGGTGATCAAGCACCTTGACGGAATCTGCCACGTCTACGTCGACGACGAGGCCGATGTCGAGATGGCGATCCGGGTCTGCGACAACGCCAAGACACAGCGCTACTCGCCGTGCAATGCGATGGAAACGCTGCTGGTCGCCCGCGGCATCGCTGCGCGCCTGCTGCCGGCACTGGCGCGCCTCTACGTTGACAAGGGCGTCGAACTGCGCGGCGACGAGGCCACGTGCGCTCTGCTGGCCACTGAACACATTGCCTGCGGCGCGGCCGTCGAAGAAGACTGGCACGCCGAATACCTCGCACCGATCCTGGCGATCCGCATCGTGGACGGCCTGGATCAGGCCATCGGGCACATCGCCCGCTACGGTTCGCAGCACACCGACACCATCGTGACGACGAATCACGAGCGGGCCATGCGCTTCCTGCGCGAAGTCGACTCGTCCTCGGTCATGATCAATGCGTCGACCCGTTTCGCGGACGGCTACGAATACGGGCTTGGTGCCGAAATCGGCATTTCGACCGACAAGCTGCACGCGCGCGGGCCGGTCGGGCTGGAAGGCCTGACCTCGCTGAAATACGTGGTCTTCGGTCACGGAGAAGTCCGCACGTGAGCGGAACCGCCACCTTTCTCTGGGCGAAGACGCTGCACATCGTCTTTGTCACGAGCTGGTTCGCCGGCCTGTTCTATCTGCCGCGCATCTTCGTGAACATCGCCCTCGTGCCCGAGGCCGGCGCCGAGCGCGACCGGCTGTTGCTGATGGCGGGCAAGCTGTGGCGCTTCATGCAGCCGTTGATGGTGCTGGCGCTCGTCTTCGGCCTGTGGCTGTGGCTGGGCTTCGGCGTCGGCCGCGGCAGCGGCTGGATGCACGCCAAGCTGCTCGTCGTCGTCGTGCTGCTGGCCCACCACCACATCTGCGGACGATTGCTCAAGCGGCTGCGCGACCGCACCGACCGGCACTCGCATCGCTGGTTTCGCGTCTTCAACGAGATTCCGGTCTTCGGCCTTCTCGCGGCGGTCGCCCTGGTCGTGCTCAAGCCGTTTTGACGAGACGTTCGCGCCCGCCGGCCGAACCTTCCCGGGAAAGGACGATCCCCGGTGGGGCAGCGTCGGCTCGCCCCGCCGGACGATCTCCGGCACAGTCGGTGAAACGACCGTCGACGCCGCCCGCGCAACACGATCCACAACACGACCAGCAGCCCGACCTGTTTGCCCTGTGCCCGCGCGGGCTCGAAGCGGCGCTGGCCGCGGAACTTGCTGCACTGGGCGCCAGCGACTGCCGGCCCACCGGCGGCGGCGTGCATTTCCGTGGCGATCGCGCCGTTGCGTACTCTGCCAATCTGCATTCACGACTGGCCAGCCGCGTGCTGCGCACCGTTGCCCAGCGGCGCTACCGTGACGACGACGATCTGTACCGGCTGGCCAGAAGCGTCGACTGGGAACGGCTGCTGGGCGCCGACCATACGCTGCGCGTCGACGTGCGTGCCCGCCACTCGCCGCTGCGCAGCCTGAACTTCGCCACGCTGCGCATCAAGGACGGCATCGTGGATCGTCTGCGCGACACGACCGGCGCCCGCCCCTCCATCGACACCCGGGCGCCGGACGTACGCGTGTTCGCCTGGCTGGAGGCGCGTACGGCGATTCTCCATGTGGACCTGAGTGGCGAGCCCCTGTTCAAGCGCGGCTGGCGCGCCGGGGCCGATGACAAGGGTGAGGCGCCCCTGAAGGAGAACCTCGCCGCCGGTCTGCTCGTGCTCGCCGGATGGACGCCGCAGAAAGCGCTCTGCGACCCGTTCTGCGGTTCGGGCACGATCGCCATCGAAGCCGCGCAGCGGGTGTTTGGCCTGGCGCCCGGAATCGCCCGCACCTTCGGTTTCGAGCGTCTGCTCGATCATGATCTAGCCCTGTGGCAGCGACTGCGCGACGAGGCGGTCCGGCACGGCCACGAGACCACGCAAGCCGTGCTGGCCCTGCCGGACGGGCCATCGATCACGGCCTCCGACCGGGACCGGCGCGCCATCGAACAGGCCAGACGCAATGCGCTGCGGGCCGGCCTGCCGGAACAGGCCATCGACTGGCAGGTGGCCGATGCGACCCGCGTGCGCGCGCCCGGAACGAAGCCTGGCTGGATCGTCACCAATCCGCCCTACGGCCAGCGCATCCACGCGCGCTCCGACCGCTCCGACCGATTCGGCACATCCGTCGAATCCGTCGACCGTCAGCACGAAGAGACGATGCGCCGTTTCGGCGATACCCTCAAACAGGCATTCCCCGGCTGGCGCCTGGCGATGATGAGCAGCGATGCCCGCCTGCCGCAATCGCTCGGCATGCGCGAAGATCGGCGCACGCCCCTGTTCAACGGCGCCATCGAGTGCCGTCTCTACGGTTTCGACATCCGTGCGGCCGGACACGCGAGAAGCGCCGCCGAATCATGAGGGCCGGTCGACTTGCAAAACCGGATCGGCGCCCATATCTCAACAAACAGGCGCTTTTACCCTATAATCGACCGGTTCAGCGGCGACAGCGCGATCGCGTGCGCCCGATATCCCGTCAGGGATGAAACGCGGCACCGGAAGATCCGGTGCATCGGCCCGGTCCGGACTGCCGGGCATCTGTCATCAAACGAAACCCCGCCTCCGGGGTACGGACAGAGGAGTACGAACACAGGAGCATGAAGAAATGGCCAAGGAAGAACTGATCGAAATGGAAGGCATCGTCGCCGAGGTTCTGCCGGACACCCGCTACCGGGTGACCCTGAACAACGGCTTCGAAGTATCGGCCTATGCCGCCGGCAAGATGAAGAAACACCGCATCCGCGTGCTGCCCGGCGATCGGGTCACGATGGAGCTGTCACCGTACGACCTGACCAAGGGTCGCATCCGCTTCCGTCACAAGGACTGAGGCGCACGCAGCGGCGGGCACCTGACCGGCTGTCGATCCGGTTCGGCTCACTTCAGCTCGCTTCGGGCCGTTTCAGGTCACCTCAGGTGACTTTTCAGGTGGCTTCGGATGGCTTCAGACCGTCCCGGACCGCCTCAGACGATCCCCAGATGTGCCGTGTCGCGCGCAAAGTCGTGCTCCGAGTGGCGGCTGTTCAGCTTGATGTTCAGCCGCAGGTCGTTGACCGAATCCGCGTTGCGCAGCGCATCGTCGTAACTGATCTTCCCGGCCTCGAACAATTCGAACAGGGCCTGGTCGAAGGTCTGCATGCCGATTTCCCGGCTTTTCTTCATGACCTCCTTGATGTCGCCGACACTGCCCTTGAAGATCAGGTCGGCGATCAGCGGGGAATTCAGCATGATTTCCACCGCCGGGATGCGTCCGTTGCCGGAAGCCAGCGGAATGAGCCGCTGCGAAATGATCGCCTTCAGGTTCAGCGACAGATCCATCAGCAGCTGCTCGCGCCGGTCTTCCGGAAAGAAGTTGATGATCCGGTCCAGCGCCTGATTCGCGCTGTTCGAGTGCAGGGTTGCCAGACACAGGTGACCGGTCTCGGCGAAGGCGATCGCGTGCTCCATCGTCTCGCGGTCGCGGATCTCGCCGATCATGATCACATCGGGCGCCTGGCGCAGCGCATTCTTCAGCGCGATTTCCCAGCTTTCGGTGTCGACCCCGATCTCCCGGTGCGTGATGATGCAGTTGCGATGCGGGTGCACGAATTCGACGGGGTCCTCGATCGTGACGATGTGACCGTTGGTCATCTCGTTGCGATGCCCGATCATCGCCGCCAGCGTGTTCGACTTGCCCGAACCGGTCGCGCCGACGATGATCATCAGCCCGCGCTTGGCCAGCACCAGATCCTTCATCTGCGTGGGCAGATTGAGTTCCTCGAAACCGGGAATCTCGGTATTGATCCGGCGCAGCACGATGCCGACCCGGTTCTGCTGCACGAAGGCATTGACGCGAAAACGTCCGATCCCGGCCGGACTGATGGCGAAGTTGACTTCCTTCGCCGCTTCGAACTCGGCCGCCTGACGGTCGTTCATCAGCGCACGCGCCAGATCGATCGTCTGCTGAGCCGTCAGCGGCGTGCCGGAAACCCGGTGCACGCGGCCGTCGATCTTCAGTGCCGGCGGAAAATCGACGGTGAGGAAAAGATCCGAACCATCGCGCGTGCACATCAGGCCGAGCAACTGATGCAGAAACTGTGCTGCCTGCTCACGATTCATCGTACTGCGCCTCCCCGATCCTTCTGATGGCGGTCGGCCCGGCCGTCAGCCGGGGAAGTTCTCCTTGACCGCCGCCGCATTGCGGGCTTCCGCGATGGAGATGACGTTGCGCCGGACCAGGTCGGTGAGCGCCTGGTCGAGCGTCTGCATGCCCTGGGCGCCACCCGTCTGGATCATCGAATTCATCTGGGCGATCTTCGCCTCGCGGATCAGGTTGCGGATTGCCGGCGTGCCGATCATGATCTCGTGCACCGCGACCCGGCCGTTGCCGTCCTTCGTCTTGAGCAGCGCCTGCGAGATCACGGCGCGCAGCGATTCGGACAGCATGGCGCGCACCATGTCCTTCTCGGCGGCCGGAAAGACGTCGATGATCCGGTCGACCGTCTTGGCCGCCGATGACGTGTGCAGGGTGCCGAACACGAGGTGCCCGGTCTCGGCCGCCGTGAGCGCCAGGCGGATCGTTTCGAGATCGCGCAATTCGCCGACGAGAATGATGTCCGGATCCTCGCGCAGCGCCGAACGCAGCGCGTTGTCGAACGACTGCGTCATCGGTCCGACCTCGCGCTGGTTGATCAGGCAGCGTCGGGATTCATGCAGAAATTCGATCGGATCCTCGATCGTCAGGATGTGGCCGTACGTGTTCTGGTTGACGTGATCGACCATCGCCGCCAGCGTCGTCGACTTGCCCGAACCGGTCGGGCCGGTCACCAGCACCAGGCCGCGCGGCATCATCGCGATCTGCGAAAAGATCTTCGGCGCCCCGAGTTCCTCGAGGGTGAGCACTTTCGACGGAATCGTGCGCAATACGGCGCCGGCGCCGCGCTGCTGCACGAAGGCGTTGACCCGGAAGCGGGCGAGCCCGGGAATGGCGAACGAGAAATCGCACTCGAGACGATCCTCGTATTCCTTGCGCTGCGCATCGCTCATGATGTCGTAGATCATGCCGTGCACCTGCCGGTGATCCATCGGCGGCAGGTTGATGCGCCGCACGTCGCCATGAACCCGGATCATCGGCGGCAGACCCGATGACAGGTGCAGGTCCGAGGCATTGTTCTTCACGGCGAATGCGAGCAGCTCGGCAATATCCATCGATGTCCTTCGCAATCGTGACCCGCACCTGCGTCACGCACTTGCGTCACGCACTTGCGTCATTGACGCACCGGTGCTGTTATCTTCGTCACCGGAACCGTCCGGCCGGTCGCTTTCGGCTGGCCAACGGCCCGCTTCACGGACAAACCGACGATGAACGATCCCGAATCGCTGCGCCAGAACCACGAACACGTACTCGCCCGCATCGCCCGGGCCTGCGATGCCGCCGGGCGAGCCCGCGACTCGGTGCGCCTGCTGGCCGTGAGCAAGACCTTCCCGGCCACAGACGTACTGGCACTGGCAGCCTGCGGGCAGCGTGCATTCGGCGAGAACTATCTGCAAGAGGCACTGGACAAGATCGCCGCCTGCCGCGACGAACGGCTGCCCGGGAACACCGGTCGATCGGCACCGGACGTCGCCCCCGCCCATGCCCGCGCAACGGCCGGGACGGCGGCCGGCGCGCAGGAACCCCCCGGGTCGCCACTCGAGTGGCACTTCATCGGCCCGGTCCAGTCCAACAAGACGAAACCGATCGCGGAACACTTTGCCTGGCTGCACTCGCTCGACCGCGCGAAGATCGCGCACCGGCTCGCCGACCAGCGTCCGGCTCACCTCGGTACGCTGCAGGTCTGCATCCAGGTCAATGTCTCGGGAGAAGCATCGAAGAGCGGGGTTGCCCCGGCCGATGCCCGGACGCTGGCGGCGCTGTGCACGACGCTGCCGATGCTGCGCCTGCGCGGCCTGACGGCGATTCCCGAACCGACGGACGACGAGGCTCTTCAGCGGCGGCGCTTCGCGCAACTGCGGATCCTGCACGAGGAAATCCGCAGCCGGCTCGCGCCCGAGGCTGCGGCAGGCTTCGATACGCTGTCGATGGGAATGTCCGGCGATCTCGAAGCGGCGATCGCCGAAGGCGCGACGATCGTGCGGATCGGAACCGCGCTGTTCGGGCGCAGACAGTGAATGCGGAAAGGCGGGTGATGCGATGCGGGCTGCCGTCCGGAGGAAACGTGCCTCCTTTTAGCCCCGGACGCGAAAACCGGCCTTCAGGACAGGCCGGACATGACGCCTGTCCGTGTCCCCCGGGCGGGGGACGTCCCGCGCGTCAGGAAGACATCGATTTGACGGCGGCGGCCAGGCGGCTCTTGTAGCGCGCCGCGGCGTTCTTGTGGACGATGTCCTTGTCGGCGATGCGATCGATCACGCCCTGCGCCGACTGGAAGCTGCTGCGGGCAGCCGACGCGTCGCCGGCGGCAATCGCCTTGCGCACGGACTTGATCGCCGTGCGCAGGCGCGAACGCAGGCTCGAGTTGCGCCGGTTGCGCTGAACGGCCTGTCGGGCGCGCTTGCGCGCCGATGCAATATTTGCCATGAGAGAATCCTGCTCTGTCGCGATCCGGCCGTACCTGGCGCGGCGGAAAGAAATCCGCGCGCAAGCCATCCGGAAAATTCTGGAAAGCCTTGGATTATAACCAACAAGAAGGTTCCTGCTCAAGGAACAGATGAAAGCCCGTTCCTCCGAATCCCGTGACGCACCGATGAGCCTGGTCGGGTCTGCCGCGACCATCAGCGGCCTGACCCTGCTGTCGCGCATCACCGGCCTGGCGCGCGAAAACATCACGGCGGTCATCTTCGGCGCCAGCGGCTTCACCGATGCCTTCTTCGTCGCCTTCCGCCTGCCGAACCTGTTGCGCCGCCTGTTCGCCGAAGGCGCCTTTTCCCAGGCTTTCGTGCCGATCCTGGCCGAGACGCGCACCCGGGCGGAACAGCAGCATCCGGACGATCCGGCCGCCGCCGACGCCGCCGTGCACGTCGTGATCGACCGTATCGCCACCGTGCTGTTCTGGAGCCTCATCGTCGTGGCGCTGGTCGGCATCCTGGCGGCACCGGCCATCGTCAGTGTCGTCGCCTTCGGCCTGCGTGCGCAACCCGAGGTCTTCGACGCCGCCATCGTCATGACGCGCTGGATGTTCCCGTACATCGTGTTCGTGTCGCTGATCTCGCTGGCGGCCGGCATCCTGAACACCTGGCGCCACTATGCCGTCCCGGCCTTCACGCCGGTACTGCTCAATCTCGCCTTCATCGGTGCGGCCCTCGGCCTGTCCGATCGTTTCGACCCGCCGGTCTACGCGCTGGCCGCCGGTGTGGTTCTCGGCGGCATCGCACAACTGGCGCTGCAGGTGCCGGCGCTGTACCGCATCGGCATGCTGCCGCGCATCGGCATCGGGATTGGCGCGGCACTGCGCGACGGACACACCCGCCGCGTCCTCGCCCTGATGGGGCCGGCGGCACTGGCCGTGTCGGTCGCGCAGATCAGTCTGCTGATCAATACGCACATCGCATCGCGCCTGACCGCCGGCAGTGTGTCGTGGATCTCCTACGGCGACCGGCTGATGGAATTTCCGACGGCGCTGCTCGGGGTCGCCCTCGGCACCGTGCTGCTGCCGACACTGTCCCGCGCCCGTGCCGGCAATCACGCCGAGGAATACCGCTCGCTGCTCGACTGGGGGCTGCGCCTGTGCGTGGTGCTGGCGGTGCCCTGCATGGTCGGCCTGGCGGCGCTGGCCGAGCCGCTGACCGCGATGCTGTTTCACTACGGGCGCTTCAGCGCGCACGACGTCGCGATGACGCAACGCGCGGTGAGCGGCTATTCGATCGGCATCGTCGGGCTGATTGCCGTCAAGGTGCTTGCGCCCGGCTATTACGCCAGTCAGGACGTACGCACGCCGGTACGCATCGCGCTGGTCGTCCTCGTCGTCACCCAGTTGCTCAATGTGCTGACCGTACCGTGGCTGCAGCACGCCGGCCTGACAGTGTCGATCTCGCTCGGTGCGCTGGCCAATGCGACCATGCTGCTGCGCGGACTGCATCGCCGCGGTCTGTGGCGGCCATCCCCGGGCTGGACCGGATTCCTGCTGCAGACCATCGGCGCATCGGGGTTGCTGGCCATCGCGCTCTGGTACGGTGCCGGGCAATTCGACTGGATCGCATTGCGGCACAGTCCGGGGTTGCGCATCGCGCTCGTGCTCGGCTTCGTGGGCGGTGGCGCCCTCTTCTACGCGCTGGCGCTGCTGGCGCTCGGCATGCGCCCGGCCGGGCTGTTGCGGCGTTCTGGAGATCGATCATGAAAATCGCCTTCATCGGCGGCGGCAACATGGCCACTGCCCTGATCGGCGGCCTCGTCGGCCGCGACACCGATCCGGACTCGATCCACGTCGTCGAGCCTTCGGCACTGCGACGCGAAACCCTGCGCGAGCAATTCGGCGTGCATACGCTCGAAAGCGCGGACCCGGACGTGCTCGCCGGCGCCGGGCTGTGCCTGCTCGCGGTCAAGCCCCAGCAGATGCGTGCGGCGGTCGACGGACTGGCGCAGGCACTCTCCGGTGCGCTCGTCGTCAGCATCGCCGCCGGCATCCGCAGTGCCGACCTGTCGCGCTGGCTGGGGGATCACCCGCGCATCGTGCGCGCAATGCCGAACACGCCGGCACTGATCAGCCGGGGGGTCACCGGCCTGTTCGCGCTCGATGCCGTGACGGAAGCCGACCGCGATCTGGCCACGCGCAGCCTGGCCGGCGTCGGTCAGGTGGTATGGGTCGACCAGGAAGCGGCGCTCGACACGGTCACGGCCGTGAGCGGCAGCGGCCCGGCCTATGTCTTCCTGATGATGGAAGCGATGCAGGACGGCGCGCGGGAACTGGGGCTGGACGAGCGCCAGGCGCGCCAGCTGGTGTTGCATACCTTCGCCGGCGCGGCCGAGCTGGCACTGCAAAGCGACGATCCGGTGCCTCTTCTGCGCGAGCGGGTCACCTCGCGCGGCGGGACGACGGCCGCCGCGCTGGCGGTCTTCGAAGCCAGCCCGCTGCGCGCGACCTTCGTCGACGCGCTGCGCGCGGCACGCGAGCGCAGTGCCGAACTCGGGGACGAATTCGGCCAGGATCCTCCGCAGGAGGAGACTGCTACGCGAAACTGAGCGCGGCCCCGGCAAAGATGACCGCACCGAACCAGTTGTTGTGGTTGAACGCACGAAAGCAGCCTTCGCGACTGCGCCCGCGAATCATCCGGTAGTGCCAGACGGCGATCAGGCCGGCTGCAGCCAGCCCGCCATACCAGGGCCAGCCAAGCTGTTCGATGCGACCCACCTGCACCAGCAGCGCCAGGGTGGTGGCATAGCAGAGCATGACGATCAGGACGTCGAAGCGTCCGAACGTGATGGCGGCCGTGCGGATGCCGATCTTCAGATCGTCGTCGCGATCGACCATCGCATATTCGGTGTCGTAGGCGAGCGCCCAGAACACGTTCGCCGCCAGCATCCAGCCACAAGCCGCGGGCAGCGTGTCCCGTACGGCGGCAAAACCCATCGGGATACCGAAACCGAACGCAATGCCAAGATACGCCTGCGGCAGGGCGAAGAAGCGCTTGGTGAACGGATAGCTGATGGCCAGAAAGGCCGCGACGACGGCCAGCGCCCACACCAGCGGCGGAAACGGCAGCACGAGCAGCAGTGCGATCAGCGACAGCACGACGAACACGAGCACGGCCTCGCGCGACTGCAGGGTGCCGGCGGGCAGCGGGCGTCCGCGCGTGCGCTTGACGTGCCCGTCGAAGTCACGATCAGCCCAGTCGTTGATCGCGCAGCCGGCCGAGCGCATCAGGAAGGTGCCGAGCGTGAAGGCGAAGAACACGTAGAGCCCGGGCCAGCCACGCGCGGCAACGAACAATGCCCACAGCGTCGGCCACAGCAGCAGCAGGGTGCCGATCGGACGATCCAGCCGCGTCAACTGCGCATACAGGCGCAGGCGCTCCCCGAGCGGGTGCCATGAGAAAGAAGATCCGGCAGAACGGGTCAACAGGCCTCCCCGGTGTACCCGGCAGCGCCGGACCGATCCGTACCGGCCGGCAGGTTCGGCGTCTCCGGCATGTCCGACATCGCTTCAGCGCGCACGGCCGATGTGATATTCGACAGGCGCACGCACCGCGGTTGCTGCACCGGCCACGGATGCGTCTGCGTCCGACGGCAGTTCATTCACGCGCGCCGAACCGACTGCACTCGTTGCATGGCCGCCGGCACGCACTTCCAGCCCGGCGGCACGCATCCGGCCGAGATTCTTCTCCCCGATCCCGCGTACCCGGTCGCGCAGGTCATCGGCATCGCGGAATGCGCCCTTGCGCCGCTCGTCCAGGATGCGCGCCGCCATGGCCGGGCCGATGCCGCGGATCGTCTGCAGTTCCTCGCTCGACGCGGTATTGGCATCGACGGCCATTGCCACGCCCCACCCCAGGCCGAACAGAAGCGCGAACAGGCACCGCACGGCGATCCGTTTCATGCGAACAGCTCCGCCGGCGTGACCGCTGCCGTGCCGAGCTTGCCGACGACGATGCCGGCCGCGCGATTGGCGATCCGCACCGCATCCTCCAGCGCCTGTCCCGCGGCCAGCGCCGCGGCCAGGACGGCGACGACCGTGTCGCCGGCCCCGGAAACGTCGTAGACCTCGAGCGCATGGGCCGCGACATCGAGGATGCGGTCCGCGGAAAAGAGCGTCACGCCTTCTTCGGAACGGGTGAGCAGCAGATGATCGATGCCCAGCGCTTCGCGCAGGCGCTGGGCGCGCGCGCGCAGATCCGCCTCGTCGCGCCAGCGCCCGACCACCATGCGCAATTCGGCGCGGTTCGGTGTGAGCACCGTCGCCCCGGCATAGCGTGAAAAATCATCTCCCTTGGGGTCGACAACCACGGTCCGGTCCGCGTCGCGCCCGAGCGCGATCAGCCGGTCGACACGGGCGAGTGTGCCCTTTCCGTAGTCGGACAGCACCAGCACCTGGCTGTCCGGCAGCGCCGCGCGCACCGAGGCCAGCATCGCCTCCTGCGTCCCCTCGCCCGGATCCTGCTCGAAGTCGACCCGCAGCAACTGCTGATTGCGCCCGATCACGCGCAGCTTGATCGTCGTCGGCACGGCCGCCTCGCGCGCAGCGTCGAATCCGATGCCGCAGGCGCGGGCCAGCGACTCGATGCGCGCGCCCGGTTCATCTTCCCCGACCACGCCGACCAGGCGCACACGCGCACCAAGAGTGGCGGCGTTGAAGGCCACGTTGGCGGCGCCGCCCAGACGCTCCTCGGCCCGGTCGACGTGCACGACCGGCACCGGCGCCTCCGGCGAAATGCGGGACACTTCACCGAACCAGTAGCGATCGAGCATCAGATCGCCAACCACGAGCACGCGCGCCCGCGAAAAATCCGGGCCCCGGCTCGGCTCCGGTCGCTGCGCGGTGGCGGGCCGGTGTGCGGCCACAAGGTCCGGCGGATCGCCGGGCGCGACGTTCCTGGAAGCAGCGTTCCCGAAAGCAGCGTTTCCGGTGGCGGCGCGCATGGATTCAGCCACGCTCGAGTTCCTCGCTGCGTCTGGGTTCATAGCTGTCCCAGTGGTTGCACCCGGGGCACTGCCAGTAGAAATGCACTGCCTTGAAGCCGCAGTTCGTGCAGACATAGCGCGACAGGCGGCGTGCCTGGGTACCGATGGCTTCGCGGGCGAGTTCGATGGCCTCACGCTGCCCGTCCCCGGAGATGCCTGCCTGCAGTTCCAGCAGTTTGTAGAGTCCCAGCAGTGACGGCGACCGGCGCAGCGCCTGCCGGGCCCAGTGCACGGTGTCGGCGCGTCCATCGCTGGCGGCGCGGGCGTCGAGCAGGGCGGCAAAGATGTCGATCGAAGGGTGCGCACGCTGGACCTCTTCGAGTGCAGCGAAGCCTTCCTCGCCTCGCCCCAGCGCCGTGAACGCCGCCAGCCAGGCCGGCGCCACCAGGGTCAGCCAGGCGGCATTGCCCTGTTGCACCTGCCGCCACGCGTCGATCGCCGCCGCCGGATCGCCTTCGCGCATCGCCAGTTCCCCGCGCAGCAGCCAGGAACGGGGATGGGTCGGATCGGCGCGCCTGGCCTCGTCCAGCCGGCGCAGGATGTCGGCCACCGGTTGTGGCTCGCCGGATTCCAGCAGTTGCACGGCCTGCTCGCAATGGAAATGCGCAATCAGCCGCGCCTGGCTCTCGCCCGACTCCCGTTGCCGACGCTGCGCCAGCTCGATCGCCTGCGGCCAGTCGCGCACCGCCTGCGCGACTTCTAGGCGGTACTGCAGCGACTGCAGGCCGAAACGGCTGTGTTCGAGACGGTGGAAACAGTCTTCGGCACGATCGAGCAGACCCGCTTTCCAGAAATCCTGGCCGAGTTCGAACAGCGCCTGTTCGCGTTGCGCCGGATCAAGATCGGCGCGATCGACCAGGTGCTGGTGCACGCGAATGGCCCGATCGGTTTCGCCGCGGCGACGGAACAGGTTTCCCAGCGCGAAATGCAGTTCGATCGTCTCCGGATCGATCCGCATGACTTCGATGAAGGCATCGATCGCCTGATCCGACTGCTCGTTGAGAAGAAAATTGAGCCCGCGGAAATAGGCATCGGGCAGGCCCTTGTGCTGCGCGGCCTCGCCGGCCTGCCTGGCATCGAAACGCGCCGCGAACCAGCCCAGTCCGAAGAACAGCGGAATGGCCAGCAGCCACCAGGTCTCGAATTCAGGCATCACGCGCGGGAATCGGCAAGCCGCTCATGGTCCCGCGTCGATCACCGGCTCCGGAGCGGCTCCGGAAGCGCCCGGCGTCGCCGTGGCACCCGCGCGTGCGCCAAGCCGCATCGCCTTGCGCAAGCGGGAAATCTCCCGTCGCTGGCGAAACAGCGACGGCGTCGCGGCGAGCAGCCCCAGAACGACACCGGCGATCAGGAAGATCAGCAAAAAGACGACCAGCGGAGCGTTCCAGGACAATTTTCCGACGAGAAAGTGCAACTCGACGCTGTCCGTGTTCGACAGCGCAAAGCCGAGCGCCACGACAAACAACGCAAAATTGAACACCCAGGCTAGAAAGCGCATCAAGATCCTCCCGGAAATACCCGGACCACGGTACCGGTACAGCACGTCCCCGGACCGTCATTCTGAACGAAGCCGGCGCGGCGCGCTTCGGCTGGATGGTCTAGGAGCGGGCGCGGTGAAACGGTGCTGACGCAGACCCACCGGACCGGGATCGGCGCATGCGTGCGCCCGCCCCTGCGCTACGACCGGTCTTCGGCAGTGCGCCCCCGATCGACCCGCTCGCGCAGTTCCTTGCCCGGCTTGAAGTGAGGAACCCGCTTTTCCGGCACCAGGACCTTTTCGCCGGACTTGGGGTTGCGACCGATGCGCGGCGGACGGTACGACAGCGCGAAACTACCGAAACCGCGGATTTCGATGCGGTTGCCATCGGCCAGCGTGCGCGCCATCGCCTCCAGGATGGTCCGGACGGCGAACTCCGCATCCTTGACGACCAGTTGCGGATAACGTTCGGCCAGCCGGGAAATCAGCTCCGAGCGGGTCATGGCCTCCGCGAAATCCGTGCTGCCCGCCACATCGTCTTCCGCATCCCGTGCCATCTCTCGTTCGCCTCCTGCAAAAAAACGGGGCCGCATGCTGCGGCCCCGGATCGACGTCGATCTGCGCGAAAAGCGCCATGTGCTCCGGCGCCTTCCCGCGATGCGCGGGACCTCCCGATCTTATTCCTTGGGAGTGTCCAGCTTGGCCCGCAGCAATGCGCCCAGGTTCATCGTGCCGCTGGCGGCTCCGCTTTCGGCCTGGATGCGCTGCAGCGCCTCCGCCGTCTCGGCGGTGTCGCGCGCCTTCAGGGACAGGTTGATCGAGCGGCTCTTGCGATCGATGTTGACGATCATCGCCTCGATTTCCTCGCCTTCCTTCAGGTGCTGACGCGCATCCTCGACCCGGTCGTGCGTCAGTTCGGACGCGCGCAGATACCCTTCGACATCGTTGCCGAGATCGACGACGGCGCCTTTCGGATCCACCGTGCGCACGATCCCGCGCACGATCGCGCCTTTCTCGTGCGCCCCCGAGTAGTTGCTGAACGGATCGCCCTCGAGCTGCTTGATGCCGAGCGAGATGCGCTCGCGTTCGGTATCGATGGCCAGCACCATGGCGTCGACTTCATCGCCCTTCTTGAAGTTGCGCACGGCCTCCTCGCCGGGCTGGTGCCAGGACAGATCCGACAGATGCACCAGACCGTCGATGCCGCCCGGCAGACCGATGAACACGCCGAAGTCGGTGATCGACTTGATCGTGCCGTGCACGCGATCGCCCTTGCGGTGATTGTCGGCGAACTCTTCCCACGGGTTGGCGCGGCACTGCTTCATGCCGAGCGAGATGCGGCGGCGGTCCTCGTCGATGTCGAGCACCATCACCTCGACCTCGTCGCCGAGCGTGACGATCTTGCCGGGGTTGACGTTCTTGTTCGTCCAGTCCATTTCGGAGACGTGCACCAAGCCTTCGATGCCGGCCTCGATCTCGACGAAGGCACCGTAGTCGGTGATGTTCGTGACCTTGCCGAACATGCGCGTGCCGGACGGGTAGCGCCGGCCGATGCCGATCCACGGATCATCGCCCAGCTGCTTGACGCCGAGCGAGACGCGGTTGCGTTCCTGGTCGAACTTCAGCACCTTGGCCGTGACGTCCTGGCCGACCTGGAGCACCTCGGACGGATGACGGACACGGCGCCAGGCCATGTCGGTGATGTGCAGCAGGCCGTCGATGCCGCCCAGGTCGATGAACGCACCATAGTCGGTGATGTTCTTGACGACGCCGTGGATGATGGCGCCTTCCTGCAGCGTCTCGAGCAGCTTCGCGCGCTCTTCGCCCTGCGTGAGCTCGACGACGGCACGCCGCGACAGGACGACGTTGTTGCGCTTGCGATCGAGCTTGATGACCTTGAATTCGAAGGTCTTGCCCTCGAACGGCGTCGTGTCCTTGACCGGCCGCGTGTCGATCAGCGAGCCGGGCAGGAAGGCACGGATGCCGTTGGTCATGACGGTCAGTCCGCCCTTGACCTTGCCGGTGATCGTTCCGTCGACGTGTTCGCCGGACTCCAGTGCCTTTTCCAGGTTGATCCAGGCCGACAGGCGCTTGGCGCGATCGCGCGACAGGCGTGTTTCGCCGTAGCCATCCTCGAGCGCCTCGATCGCCACGGAGACGAAATCGCCCTCCTTGACGTCGAGTTCCCCGCGATCGTCGTAGAACTCTTCGATCGGGATGAAGCTCTCGGACTTGAGACCAGCGTTGACAACGACGAAGTTGTGATCGATCCGCACCACTTCGGCGGTGATCACTTCCCCCTGGCGCATCTCCTGGCGCGCCAGCGACTCCTCGAACATGAGGGCAAAACTCTCGACTTCGGTCGATGGGGTGGAAGTCGCGGATCCGGTATCTATATTCAAAATGAATTCCAGTGTGACGATGTCTCGCCGGACGATCCGCGGGACGGAGCGCACGGGCGGTCAGCGCCTGGCTGACTGCCGCGAACGGACCCGGATGGAATCGGACCAGCGGTGTTGCAATATCCGGACATGGACCAGCGGTGGAATCCGCCGCGGATCAGCCTGCCCGGCACCCTCGCGCGCGATACGCCTCCAGCACCCGATCGACGGTACCGTCGATATCGAGTTCGGTGGAATCGATCACGATCGCATCTTCGGCGGGCCGAAGCGGCGCAACGGCACGATTCATGTCGCGTGCATCCCGTTGCTCCAGGTCCCGCAAAAGGTCGGGAAGCATAGCAGAAATCCCCTTTTCGATCAACTGCTTATGCCGGCGTTTCGCGCGTGCTTCGACGCTGGCCGTCAAATACACCTTCAGATCGGCGTCGGGGAAGACCACCGTCCCCATGTCACGGCCGTCGGCGACCAGTCCAGGCGTCTGGCGAAACGCCCGCTGCCGGTACAGCAGCGCACTGCGTACCGGAGCCAGCGCGGCGACACGCGAAGCAGCGTTGCCGACCGCCTCGCTGCGCAGCAGTTCGCCCACTTCCTCGCCGGCGAGCTCGGTGCCGGCCGGCGTGAAACGTACCGGCAGGGCCTGCGCGATGGCCGCCAGCGCGGCCTCATCGTCCAGTGCGACGCCCTCGCGCCCGGCCTGCAGCGCACACAGCCGGTACAGCGCGCCCGAATCGAGATACGCCCATCCCAGGGCGCGCGCGACCCGCGCCGCGACCGTGCCCTTGCCCGAGGCGGTCGGTCCGTCGATCGTGATCACCGGTACGGACATCGGAATTCCTGTGTGCCGATCATGACGGTGGACGGTGCCCGTTCACTCGCCGGAGTGCACGCGAATCGCCATGCCGGCGCCGTGCGCCAGCGCGACGAAGTCCGGAAACGAGGTGTCGACGATGGCCGTGTCGTCGATGCCGATCGCGCCGGTGGCCCGCAGGGCCGCCATCGACAGCGCCATGGCGATGCGATGATCATGATGCGTCTGCACGCGCCCGCCACGGAATACGCCGAGGTCGCCGCCGCGCCCCTCGATGACGATGCCGTCTTCGCACGGCGTCGTCTCGACCCCGAGCCTGGCCAGGCCCTCGGCCATCGTGGCGATCCGGTCGGATTCCTTGACGCGCAGTTCGTGCGCCCCGCGCAACACCGTGCGTCCCTCGGCACAGCAGGCGGCCACGAACAGGGCCGGAAACTCGTCGATCGCCAGCGGCACCAGCTCCGGCGGGATCTCGATGCCGCGCAGCGGCGCCGCGCGTACGCGCAGATCCCCGGCCGGCTCGCCACCACAATCGCGTTCGGCCAGCACCTCGATATCGGCACCCATGCGCCGCAGGATGTCCAGGCAGCCGGTGCGCGTCGGATTCAGGCCGACGTGCTCGAGGACGAGATCCGAGCCGGGAGCAATCGACGCGCCGACCAGGAAGAAGGCTGCCGAGGACAGATCGGCCGGGATGTCGAATGAAGCGGCGCGCAGCGACTGGCCGCCGCGCAATGCAACGCTCGCGCCGTCGCGGACGACGTCGGCGCCGAAACCGCCCAGCATGCGCTCGGTGTGATCGCGCGTCGGCGCCGGTTCGATGACGACGGTCTCGCCGTCGGCATACAGACCGGCCAGCAGCAGGGCCGATTTCAGTTGCGCGCTGGCCACCGGCATCGCGTAGCGGATCGCGTGCAGCCGTGTCGCCGGCCGGATCCGCACCGGCGGCCGGCCGTCGTCCGGCTCCCCTGCGCCGGCACTGCCGGTTTCGATGTCCGCGCCCATCTGCCGCAGCGGATCGGCAACGCGGCGCATCGGCCGCCGGGACAGGCTCTCGTCGCCGATCAGTGTCGATGCGAAACCCTGTCCGGCCAGCAGACCCATCAGCAGACGCATCGCCGTGCCGGCATTGCCGCAATCGAGCGGCCCGGCCGGCGCGCGCAGGCCGTGCAGACCGACGCCGTGCACGACGATGCCGCCGTCATCGTCCGGGCCTTCGACGGTCACGCCCAGCGCCCGGAAGACGTCGATGGTCGAACGCGCATCGGCGCCGCCGAGAAAACCCCGGGCCCGCGTCGTGCCGTCGGCGATGGCGCCGAGCATGACGACCCGATGGGAAATCGACTTGTCGCCCGGGACGCGGATGCGTCCGCTCAGACGTCCGCCCGGTTCAATTTCGAAACTGCGCATGTGAAGGGAGGTTCCTGCAACGAAGGCGTGGGGGTGCCGTTCCGGCAGGCACCGCCACGAGTGAATTCTTTCTCAGGTCAACTGGTTGCGCCAGCGGCTGGCCAGTGAAAACAGCTGTACCAGCGCTTCGCGATCGGCGTTGCGCAGGCCGTTCTCGATCTGTTCGACGCAGGCGCGGAAACGCTCGGCCGAGCCGAGACAGGCGTCCCGGTTGTCGAGCAGGATATCGGCCCACAGCGTCGGCGACGAGGCACCGATCCGCGTCGTGTCGCGCAGACCCGCGCCCGAATATTCGAGTGCGTCCTGTGCCAGCTCATGCCCGGCGATGGCCGCCGACAGCGCGAAGGCCACGGCGTGCGGCCAGTGCGAAGCCTCGGCAAACAGGCGATCGTGCACGAGCGGATCGAGGGTCTCGACGCGCGCACCGGTCGGTTCGAGAAAGCGCGTGACGGCCGCGCAGTGCTGCCGGGGCGTCGATGCGAGCGGGCACAGCAGCCAGCGCCGGCCGCGGAAGAGATCGGCGTCGGCCGCCTGCGCGCCGCTGTGCTCGGAACCCGCGATCGGATGACCCGGAACGTAGCGCAGGAAGGCGTCGCCCAGCGCCGCCCGCGCCGCCTCGATGACACTGCTCTTGGTGCTTGCGCAATCCGTGACGATCGCCTGTGGAGCCAGTGCCTCGCGGATCTGCGCGAACAGCGCGGGCAGCGCGGGCACCGGTGCGGCGAGCACGACGAATGCGGCGTCGGTGACCGCTTCCGCGACCGACGTGCAGGCGGCATCGAGATGGCCGAGCGCGCGCGCGACCTGTGCATCGTCACCCGGCGAATAGCCGGCCAGATGCCAGCCGGCCCGTGCCTGTGTCAGCGCGGCCGCGAGCGAGGCGCCGATCAGGCCGGTACCGAGAATCGCGACCTTGCCGCGTGCCGGTCCGCCATGGGTGGCCGATCCGTTCACTGACACCCCATGACACGCTCGAAGGCCTGCAGGAACGCCTCGTTTTCCTCCGGCAGGCCGACCGAGATGCGCAGCCATTCCGGCAGACCGTAATTCGCCACCGGCCGCACGATGATGCCGACGCGCAGCAACGACTCGTTCACCGCGGCGGCATCGCCCACGCGAACGAGCACGAAGTTGCCCGACGACGGCACGTATTCCAGCCCCATCCGTTCGAAGGTCGTCTGCAGGCGTTGCAGCCCGGAACGATTCATCTCGCGGCTGCGCCGCAGATACGGCTCATCCTCCAGCACGGCGGCGGCGGCGGCCAGCGCGACCGAATTGACGTTGAACGGCTGGCGCACGCGGTTCATCAGGTCGGTCAGCGCCGGATGCGCAATGGCGAAACCGACACGCAATCCGGCCAGACCGTAGGCCTTCGAGAACGTGCGGCACACGATCAGATTCGGATGATCGGCCACCCGCGCGAGCGAATCGGATGCCAGCTCCGGCTCCAGATATTCGTCATAGGCTTCGTCGAGCACGACGACGACGTCGGACGGCACCGAGGCGATGAACGCCGTGATCTCGTCACGCGGAATGTGCGTACCGGTCGGATTGTTCGGATTGGCGACGAACACGATCCGGGTGTCGGTGGCGATCGACGCACGCATCGCCTGCAGATCGTGGCCGTGATCGCGTGCGGGCACGACGATCGCGCGGGCGCCGGTCGCCTGTGTGGCCAATGCGTAGACGGCGAACGAATACTGCGAATACACGGCCGACGCGCCCGGCTGCAGCAGCGCATGCGCAATCAGTTCGAGATTGTCGTTGGAGCCGTTGCCGAGCGTGATCCAGTCGGACGGCACGGAATAGCGGCGGCTGATGGCGGCCTTCAGTTCGAAACCGTTGGAATCCGGATAGCGCGACAGCTCCGCCGCTTCGGCAATCATGGCGGTGCGCGCCGAATCGGGAATCCCGAGGGGATTCTCGTTGGATGCCAGCTTGATGATGCGCGCTTCGTCGAGTCCGTATTCGCGGGCCAGTTCCGAAATCGGCTTGCCGGCGATGTAAGGGGCGATCGCGCGGACGTAATCGGGAGCAGGAATGTTCATGGCGGTGTTCGCGAAGAAGGAAACGAAACCAGGAAACAAAACCGGAAAACCGGGTCAGGTGACGGGTCGCCGTGCGGGGAGACAGCACCCGGCGCGGACGATCCGCTGCGCCGGGACGATCCGCTGCGCGGCGACGATCCGCTGCATGGCGACGATCCGCTGCATGGCGACGATCCGCTGCGCGGAGGCGACCCGCCGGGGCGGATGGACGCGGACGATCATTTCGCCGCTTCAGGGGCCGCGGCCCGCGGATACGAGCCCACGACCCGGCAGAAGCTGGCACGTTCGGCCATCTCTTTCAGCGCCGCGGCCACGGGCGCATCGTCGCGATGACCGAGCAGATCAATATAGAACAGATACTCCCACAGACCCTGACGCGACGGACGCGACTCCAGACGTTTCATCGACACGCCGTGACGCGCCAGCGGCTCGATCATCGAATGCACGGCACCGGCCTGATCGGGCACGGAAAGGATGACCGAAGTCTGGTCGTCGCCGGACGGAGCGCAACGATATTCGCCGATGACGGCAAAACGCGTCCGATTGTGCGGGTCGTCCTCGATGCCGGCAACGACGATCTCCAGGCCATAGCGCGCCGCTGCCCGTTCGCCGGCGATCGCCGCCGTATCATCGTGCAGCGATGCCAGGCGCGCCGCTTCGGCATTGCTCGTTACCGGTACCCGCTCGATGCCCGGCAGTTGCGCATCGAGCCAGCGCGCGCACTGCGCCAGCGATTGCGCATGCGAGACGACCCGCTGCACGCCGTCCAGTGACGGGCGCCGCCGCAGCAGGTTCTGGCGCACGCGCAGCGAGATCTCGCCGCTGATCGTCAGGCGGGTCTGCAACAGCAGATCGAGTGTGCGGCTGATCGCTCCCTCGGTCGAATTCTCCACCGGAACGACACCGAACGCGGCACCGCCGGCTTCGACCGTGCGAAAGACCTCGTCGATGGACGCGCAGGGCAACGCGTCGACCGCCGAGCCGAAGTGCCCCAGGAGCGCCTGCTCGGAGAAAGTGCCGGACGGGCCGAGAAAGGCCACGCGCAGGCGCTGCTCGAGACCCCGGCAGGCGGAAATGATCTCGCGCCAGATCGCCTCGATCGCGTCATCCGGCAAGGGGCCCGGGTTGCGCTCGCGCAGCCTGGCAAGCACCTGTGCCTCGCGCTCGGGGCGCATGACCGGCGCATCGTTGTGCTGCTTCCACGCCCCGACGCGCTGCGCCAGGCGCGCGCGCTCGCTCAACTGCCCGAGCAGCGCCACATCGATGCGGTCGATCTGCTCGCGCAGTGTCTCCAGGGAATCGGCCGGGTCCGTCATTGCGGGCCGCCCTCCGGGCCTGCCGGCTCGCCGGAGGCGTCCTCACGACCCTCGTCGCTCGCATCGCGCTCGACCACGCGCTGCACGCGCGACAGCGTCGTGCCCTCGTCGACGGCAATCAGCGTCACCCCCTGGGTGGCGCGCCCCATCTCGCGGATCTCGCTCACGCGCGTGCGCACGAGAACGCCCCCGGTCGTGATCAGGAGAATCTCGTCGTCCTCGTCGACCAGCACCGCGCCGACGACCTTGCCGTTGCGCTCGCTCGTCTGGATCGCGATCATGCCCTTGGTGCCGCGCCCGTGACGCGTGTACTCGCCGATCGGCGTGCGCTTGCCGAAACCGTTCTCGGTGGCCGTGAGCACCGAACGGCTCTCGTCGGCGGACACGAGCATCGAAATGACCTGCTGGCCCTCTTCGAGCGACATGCCGCGCACGCCGCGCGCGTTGCGACCCATCGGCCGCACGTCGTTCTCGTGGAAGCGCACCGCCTTGCCGCCGTCGGAGAACAGCATCACGTCATGCCCGCCGTCGGTCACGGCCGCACCGATCAGGAAATCGCCCTCGTCCAGGCCGACGGCGATGATGCCGGCGCGGCGCGGATTGGAGAAATCCGACAGCGGCGTCTTCTTCACCGTGCCGAGACTCGTCGCCATGAACACGTAATGCGCCTCGTCGAACGACTGTACCGGCAGGACGACGGTGATCTTCTCGCCGTCGGTCAGCGGAAACAGGTTGACGATCGGCCGGCCGCGCGAATTGCGCGTGCCCTGCGGCACTTCCCAGACCTTGATCCAGTACACGCGCCCGCGATCGGAGAAGCACAGGATGTACTGGTGCGTGTTGGCGATGAAGAGCTGGTCGATCCAGTCCTCGTCCTTCATCGCCGTGGCCTGCTTGCCGCGGCCGCCGCGGCGCTGGGCACGATATTCGGACACCGGCTGGCTCTTGATGTAGCCGGTGTGCGACAGGGTGACGACCATGTCCTGCGGCGCGATCAGGTCCTCGGTGTCGATCTCGCCGGCATAGGGCTCGATCACCGAACGGCGCGCATCGCCGTACTCGGCCTTGATCGCCCGCAGCTCGTCGCCCACGATGGCCGTGATCCGCTCGGGCCGCGCCAGGATGTCGAGCAGGTCGACGATCTGCTCGATCACTTCGCGGTATTCCTGGACGATCTTGTCCTGTTCCAGCCCGGTGAGCCGCTGCAGGCGCATCTGCAGGATCTCGCCGGCCTGCGTCGCCGACAGGCGATAGACGTCGCCGTGCAGGCCGCTCGACGCATCGACGCCTTCCGGGCGGAAGTCATCGATGCCGCTGCCGGCGCGCGCGAGCATCTCGCGCGCCACGCCGGCATCCCAGTCGCGTGCCATCAGGCGGTCTTTCGCGATCGGCGGCGTCGGCGAGGCCTTGATCAGCTCGATCATCGCGTCGACGTTGGCGATCGCCACCGCCAGCCCTTCGAGCAGATGGCCGCGCTCGCGCGCGCGGCGCAGCTCGTACACCGTGCGCCGCGTGACGACCTCGCGCCGGTGCGCGAGGAAGGCGTCGAGCATCTGGCGCAGGTTGAGCAGACGCGGCTGGCCGTCGACCAGCGCCACCATGTTGATGCCGAAGGTGTCCTGCAGCTGCGTCTGCTTGTACAGATTGTTGAGCACGACCTCGGGCACTTCGGCGCGCTTGAGCTCGATCACCACGCGCATGCCAGACTTGTCGGACTCGTCGCGGATGTCGGAGATGCCCTCGAGCCGGCGCTCGTTGACCAGCTCGGCCATGCGTTCGAGCAGCAGGCGCTTGTTCACCTGGTAGGGCAGCTCATCGATGATGATCGCCGTGCGGTTGCCGCGATCGAATTCCTCGAAATGCGTCTTCGCGCGCATGATCACGCGCCCGCGCCCGGTGCGATAGCCCTCGTAGACGCCCTGCACGCCGTAGATGATGCCGGCGGTCGGAAAATCGGGCGCCGGAATGATCCCGATGAGTTCGTCGATGCTCATCTCCGGGCGCACCAGCAGCGCCAGGCAGGCATCGACCACTTCGGTCAGGTTGTGCGGCGGGATGTTCGTCGCCATCCCCACCGCGATGCCCGCCGAGCCGTTGATGAGCAGGTTCGGGATGCGCGCCGGCAACACCGACGGCTCCTGCTCCTTGCCGTCGTAGTTGGCCTGGAAATCGACCGTCTCCTTGTCGATGTCGGCGAGCAGCTCGCCCGACAGGCGCTGCAGGCGGCACTCGGTGTAGCGCATCGCCGCCGGATTGTCGCCATCGACCGAACCGAAGTTTCCCTGGCCGTCGACCAGCAGGTAGCGCAGGGAGAAGTCCTGCGCCATGCGCACGAGCGTGTCGTAGATCGATGCGTCGCCATGCGGATGGTATTTCCCCATCACGTCGCCGACGATGCGAGCGCACTTGACGAACGGCCGGTTCCAGACGTTGTTCACCTCGTGCATGGCGAACAGCACGCGCCGGTGCACCGGTTTGAGGCCGTCGCGCACATCCGGCAATGCGCGGCCGACGATCACGCTCATCGCGTAATCGAGGTACGAGCGGCGCATCTCGTCTTCCAGACTGACCGGAAGCGTTTCTTTGGCGAAAGTGTCCATTCGTCCCTGCAGTGCGCAGCCGCCTGCGGGCCAGCGGATCGATCACGACCCGCGCCGCACCGGCTGGTCTGGGAAAGCCGGCAACCGCACTGGCGTGGTGTGACCGATTGTTCACCACACGCCGGCGCTGCCGGCAGAGAACCCGTTATCCAGGAAAACACACCCCTGGATAAAACCGGGCATTTTATCATGTGACAAATCTTCGAATTCCGGACCGAGATGACGATCCCTGCCGATACCGACCCCCTTGCCACCGCCGCGACGAGTGCCGCCGACACCTCCGGCACCGCCGCCCCCGTGCTGATCGAGGCCCGGTGGACCGCCCCCGTGCGCGCGGCCGACGATCCGCGGGCCGACGAAGTGCTGCACGACCATGCGGTCGTCGTCGAGGGCGGACAGATCATCGCCGTCCTGCCGGTGCAGCAGGCCCGGCAACGCTATCCGCAGGCGGCGCGCGTGCCGCTGCCGGGCCATCTGCTCGTGCCGGGTTTCGTCAATCTGCATGCGCATGCGGCCATGGCGCTCCTGCGTGGCGTCGCCGACGATCTGCCACTGTCGAGCTGGCTGCACGAGCGCATCTGGCCGCTCGAATCGGCACTCGTCGACCCGGCCTTCGTGCGCGACGGCTGCACGCTCGCCTTTGCCGAAATGATGCGCGGCGGCATCACCTGCGTGAACGACATGTATTTCTTTCCGGAGGCGGCCATCGCGGCGGCGCTGGCGCTGGGCATGCGCAGTGCGCAGGGCCTGATCGTCGTCGACTTTCCGACGGCGTACGGGCGGGACGCGGCCGATTACCTGCGCAAGGGGCTGGCGCTGCGCGACCGGATGCGCGACGAAGCGCTGGTCAGTTTCTGCCTGGCCCCGCACGCGCCGTACACGGTGGCCGACGAAACCCTCGTCCAGGTGGCCACCCTGTCGCGCGAACTCGGCATGCCGGTCCACATCCACGTGCACGAGACGGCCGCCGAGATCACCGAGAGCCTGGACCGGCACGGCATGCGGCCGCTCGCGCGGCTCGACCGCCTCGGGCTGACCGGACCGGAGATGATCGCCGTCCACGCCGTCCATCTGGATGACGAAGACCTGCGGCGCCTGGCCGGCAGCGGCGCATCGGTCGCGCACTGTCCGCACTCGAACCTCAAGCTCGCCTGCGGGATCGCACCGACCGCCCGCATGGACGAACTGGGGATCCGCGTCGGCATCGGCACCGACGGCTCGGCCAGCAACAATCGCCTGGACCTGCTTGCCGAAGCGCGCACGGCCGCCTTGCTGGCCAAGGCGACCGGGGCGCGGGCCGATCTCTGGCCGGCCGCGCGCACCCTGCGCGCCATGACTTTCGACGGCGCGGCGGCACTCGGCCTGGAGCGCCGGATCGGTTCGATCGAAGTGGGCAAACAGGCCGATCTGGTCGCGATCGACCTGCGTGCAGCCGAGCTGCAGCCGGTCTACGACCCGATCGCGCAACTGATCCATGCGTGCGGCCGGGAGCATGTCGCCGAGGTCTGGATCGCCGGAAATCATGTTGTCAAAACCCAACAACTAGCCTCCCGCAAGGCCCGTGACCGGGTGCGCGAGGTAGTTGAGCGTACGGGCCTGTGGCAGAATCGGGTTGGTGAAATCCTGTCAGGCAGGGTTTGATTCCGGGGCTGCTCATGTATGCTCGTATGCATCCCGGCTTCATGATCGTGCATAGAAGTCCTGTTGGAAGCACCCTGTTCCGCAACGAAGCGTCCCAAGAAGCGTCCATTACGAACTGCCGTTCCAGCGAAAGGAGAAACATGAACAAACCGATCAAACTGGGCTGCGTCGTCGCTGCTGCGATGATGTCGGTCTCGATGGTCGCGATCGGTCAGGTCGCACCACCCGACAAGACCGGCTACGTGGTCAGCCCCGACCGCACGGTCGTACGCACCGGATCCGGCCTGTGCCTGCACACCGGCTACTGGACTCCGGCCGATGCCTTCACCGGCTGTGACGACGACCTGCTGCCGAAGGCACCGCCGCCGGCACCGGCTGCTGCTCCTGCCCCGGCACCCGCTCCGGCGCCTGCCCCGGCACCCGCACCGGCGCCGAAGAGCGAAAAGGTCACGTTCGCCGCCGACGCGTTCTTCGACTTCGACAAATCGGTCGTGAAGCCCGAAGGCAAGGCCCGCCTGGATGATCTGGCAGCCAAGCTGGGCGACGTGAATCTGGAAGTCGTGATTGCCGTCGGACATACGGACAGCATCGGTACCGACCAGTACAACATGGGTCTGTCGGTACGCCGTGCCGAAGCCGTCAAGGCCTATCTGGTGAGCAAGGGCATCGAGGCGAACCGGATCTACACGGAAGGCAAGGGCGAGCGCCAGCCGATCGCCGACAACCGCACCCGTGAGGGCCGTGCGAAGAACCGTCGCGTGGAAGTCGAAGTGGTCGGTACGCGCACCGTGCGCTGATCCGGCTGCATCGGAACCGGTGCGAATCCGCACCGGTTCGCGACGATGAAGTCTCTTCCTGAAACCCCGCTTCGGCGGGGTTTTCTTTTTGCAGCGCCCCGTCATGTATATCGGCCGCTTTGCCCCCTCGCCCACCGGAGCCCTGCATCCGGGTTCGCTGACGACGGCACTGGCGAGCTGGCTCGATGCGCGCGCGCACGCTGGCCGCTGGCTGGTGCGCATCGAGGACGTCGATGCACCGCGCTGCCAGCCCGGAGGCGATCGCCTCATCCTGCGGCAACTGGCTCATTGCGGCCTGGTGCCGGACGAGGAACCGGTCCGGCAGTCGCGCTGCGGAGCGCGCTACCAGCGCGCGCTCGATCGCCTCGCCGACACACGGCAGGCGTATCCCTGCGCCTGCTCCCGCCGGGACATCGAACGGAAGCAGGCCGGACGTGGCCACACGCGCGTGCCCGGCCGGGAACTGCCCTACCCGGGTACCTGCCGACCGGAACTCGGCGGTCTGCACGGACGTGCCGCACGCGCATGGCGCTTTCACACGCAGGCGTACAGGGAAGCGCAGGCGCCGATGCCCGATCCGTCCCGGGCCGCCGCCCCAGGCCTGGTTCACTGGCACGACCGACGTCTTGGCCCGCAATACCAGGACGTTGCGGCATGCGTCGGCGACTTCGTGCTGCGCCGGGCCGACGGCTTCTGGGCCTACCAGCTCGCTGTCGTCGTCGATGACGCCGCGCAGGACGTCACGCACATCGTGCGCGGCGAGGATCTGGCCGACAACACGGCACGTCAGATCCTGCTGCAGCGCGCCCTCGGCGCGCCGACGCCCGCATATCTGCACACGCCGCTCGTCCTCGGCGAGGACGGCAAGAAACTGGCCAAGGGCAACGGCGCCACGGCCATCGATGTCACCCGGCCGCAGCGTGCCCTGCTGCAGGCCGCGCGTCATCTCGGCCTGCAGGCCGGCGCGGACGCCCCGACCGTAGCGGAGATGCTGGCGGCCCTGGTCGAGCAGTGGCGCGCAAAGATGCATGACAATTGATCCGGTTCATCAGGAGAAAAGAACGACAGTGAAACTTCACGAGTGGACGATCGCACGGGCGCGGGCAGCGCTGGTCAACGGAGACGTAAGCTGCGTCGAATACGTGACGGCCCTGCTTGCGCAGAGTCGGCGCAAGGCGGCACTGAACGCCCTGATTGCGCAGGACGATGACGCCCTGCTTGCTGCGGCGCAAGCCCTTGACGACGATGGATCGGCCCGTGATCCGGGCATGCTCCTGGCGGGAATTCCGATTGCACTCAAGGACAACATCAATACCGTTGCGTTGACCACCTCGGCCGGAACGGGTGCCTTGCACGGCCGCGTGCCGCCGGCAGATGCGCCGGTCGCCCGGCGTCTGTTCGATGCCGGGGCACTGCTGGCCGGCAAGGCCAATATGCACGAACTGGCCTTCGGCATCACCAACAACAATCCGGTGACCGGCGCCACCGGCAATCCGTGGAGTCCCCGCATGATCCCCGGCGGCAGCAGCGGCGGATCAGCAGCAGCCGTCGGCGCCCGGATCGTGCCGGCGGCAATCGGCACTGACACCGGCGCCTCGGTGCGTCTGCCGGCCGCGCTGTGCGGCGTCGTCGGCCTGCGTCCGACGGTGGGCCGCTATCCGGGCAAGGGAATCGTGCCGATCTCGCATACACGCGACACGCCGGGGCCGATCGCGCGCAGCGTCGAGGACATCGCCCTGCTCGACCATATCCTGGCCGCGGAGAAAACGACGTCGGCTCCGGGCGCAGTCGAATTGCGCAACCTTCGCCTGGGTGTTCCCCGGCGACATTTCTACGATGGCGCCGATACCGGAGTGCTCGCCCTGGTGGAAGCAGCCCTGGAACGGTTGCGTCAGGCCGGTGTCGGCCTGATCGAGGCCGAGGTCGACTCGCTCGCTGCGCTCAATCGTGCCGCCAGCCTGCCGATCGTCCATTACGAACTGATGCAGGATCTGCCCGCCTACCTGCGCGAGTGCGGCTACGACCTGACGATGAGCGACATCGCCGCCGGCGTCGAAACGCCCGAGGTCGCCGAACTACTACAGTCACAACTGGGCGAGCATGCGATCTCGCAGGCAGCGTATGAGGAGGCCATGCAAGCGCGTGTCCGCCTGTGGGCGGCATACGCCGGTTATTTTTCGCAACACCGGGTCGAGGCAATGCTTTTCCCGACTTCGATCCTGCCTGCCCGACCGATCGGCCAGGACGTGATGGTGGAACTGAACGGCAGGCAGGTGCCGACCTTCAACACCTACATTCGCAACACCGATCCCGGCAGCACGGCCGGTATTCCGGGTATAAGCATTCCGATCGGGCTGACTGCAGACAGACTGCCGGTCGGCCTCGAACTGGACGGCCCTGACCACAGCGATCGACACCTGATCGCCATCGCCGCTGCGCTCGAAAAAATCCTGCCTCCGATGCCTCTGCCACCGGAGTGAAGCACCCGGACGAACTGCCATGCATGACACTGACCACACCACCGACAAGTTGCACACCGGGACCCGACACGGTCCTGCGGGCGTGACGAACGCACCTCCATCGGCATCTGCACCGGATACCCCGGTAACCGCGCACCCGCCAAACGTCGATCCGGCCGAACTGGCCAAGTTCCAGGCGCTGGCCGCGCGCTGGTGGGATCCGGAGTCCGAGTTCCGGCCGCTGCACGAGATCAATCCGCTGCGGCTGGACTGGATCGATGGCCATGCCGCGCTGGCCGGCAAACGGGTACTCGACGTCGGCTGCGGCGGCGGGATCCTCGCCGAAGCGATGGCGCAGCGCGGCGCAAAGGTCAGGGGCATCGATCTGGGGACCCGCGCCCTGCAGGTGGCCGAACTGCACGCGCTCGAGAGCGGCGTGGCCGTCGACTACGAGCATGTCGCCGTCGAGGCGCTGGCCGAGCGCGAACCCGCTGGCTACGACGTCGTCACCTGCATGGAAATGCTCGAGCACGTGCCCGACGCCGAATCGATCGTGCGCGCCTGCGCGACGCTCGTCCGGGCGGGCGGCATGGTCTTCTTCTCGACGATCAACCGCAGTGCGCGCGCGTTTGCCGCGGCGATCGTCGGCGCCGAATACCTGTTGCGCCTGCTGCCGCGGGGCACGCATGAATACGACAAGTTCATCCGGCCGTCCGAACTCGCCGGCGCGGCGCGGCGCAGCGGTCTGGATGTCATCGACGTGATCGGGCTGACATACAACCCGGTCACACGCCGCTTCCGCCTCGACGCGGGCGATCCGGGCGTCAATTACCTGATGGCCTGCCGGCGCCCCGCCAACGGGGGCGGCGCATGAGCGAAGTGCCGCAGCCGGTGCGGCTTCATCCGCCGGCGGCTGATTCCACACAGGATTCCCGGCACCGGACGGCACCGGGCCGGCACCATCCGGAGCCGTACCCGTCGACGACGCGTCGATCGCATATCCTGACCAGCGCATTGGCGGCGCGCACCGAGGCCGTATTCTTCGACCTCGACGGCACGCTCGCCGATACGGCCGCCGATCTGGTAGCGCCGGTACAGGCGATGCGCTCCGAGCGCGGACTGGCGCCGCTGCCGTTCGACCGCCTGCGCTGCCGGGCATCGATGGGTGCGCGCGGCCTGCTGGGCACCGGTCTCGGCGTCGACGAGACGATGCCCGGCTTCCCTGCCCTGCGCGACGAATTCCTGCAGCGCTACGAAGCGGCGATGCACGTGCATACGCGCCTTTTCCCCGGCATGGCCGAGGTACTCGATACGCTCGAAGCCGCATCGATCCGCTGGGGCGTCGTCAGCAACAAGATCGAGCGCTTCGTGCGCCCGATCCTGGATGCGCTCGGGCTGCTCGAGCGCGCCGCCTGCGTGATCGGCGGTGACACGACAGCCTTTGCCAAGCCGCATCCCGAGCCTTTGCTGCACGGTGCACGCGTGACCGGCAGCACCGCCACGGCATGCATCTACGTCGGCGACGACGAACGCGACATCCGCGCCGGACGCGCCGCCGGCATGACGACGGTGGCCGTTGCCTGGGGTTTTCACCCCGATGATTCGCCGCCAGAGCAATGGGGCGCCGATGCACTGATCGGCGAACCGCACGAGCTGCTCGCGCTTCTGCGAACGCCGATCGCCGCGGGCGGACGTTCCCGCCCCGGATAGGCGCACGGCGGCGCCGGCCGCCAATGGATCGCCGGCCGCGCTCCGCTCAGCGATAACGCTCGAGCAGGCGGCGGCTGCGCGCGTCCAGCGACTCGGGGTCGCGCACCAGATAGTGCACGCCGTTTTCATCGACGAGCTGCAGCAGACCGTGCGCGAGGCGGTGCACCGGTTCCCCGGCGCGCAACGTGAAGCGCGTCTCGCCGCGGTCGGTCGACACCTGCCAATGCAGCGCGCCGGATGAAGACGAGACCGCATGAATGCGCCGGATCTCGGGGGCAAATCCGCGTACCGCCAGTTCTTCCTCGATCAGCACGCGCGCTTCGGACGCCAGCCAGGACAGGTCGTCGAGCCAGCAGCACTCCCGACCATCAGTGCCGACGAGCGCAATGCCCTCGGCCGGCGCCGACAGCGGAAACGCGCGCACCGGCGCCACGACGACCGGCGGCCCGCCATCCGGCAACGTCAGCAGAAGCTGTCCGAAGGCATCGCGCTCCAGGCGGATGTCCGGCGGCGAAGCGGTCTTCATGCGCAGTCGACCGCCGTGACGGCCTCGCCGGCAGCGTTGTCGGTGCCGATGCGGGACACGGGCAGCGCATCTTCCCCGTCGTCGGATGCCGTGACCCGATCGTCCTGCCGCTGCGCCTGGACGAGCGCGAAGTACGCACCGCGACGGCGCATCAGTTCTTCATGGGTACCCTGTTCGACGACCCGTCCGGCATCGAGCACGACGATGCGATCGGCCCGGTACAGGGTGCTCAGCCGGTGCGCGATGGCAATCGTCGTCCGGCCGCGGACCAGATTGTCCAGCGCACGCCGGATCTCCTGTTCGGTGGTGGTGTCGACCGACGAGGTCGCTTCGTCGAGAATCAGGATCCGCGGATCGATGAGCAGCGCGCGCGCAATCGAGATGCGCTGACGCTCGCCGCCGGACAGCGTCTGGCCGCGCTCGCCGACCAGCGAATCGTATCCCTGCGGCAGGCGCAGGATGAAGTCGTGCGCATGCGCGGCGCGCGCCGCGGCGACGATCTCGGCGCGCGTGGCCTGCGGTTTGCCGTAGGCGATGTTCTCGGCAACCGTGCCGTAGAACAGGAACGGCTCCTGCAGGACGAGACCGACCTGGCGCCGGTAGTCGGCCACGCGCAGGGTCCGGATGTCGATGCCGTCGACGAGCACCGCGCCGCTGTCCGGATCATGAAAGCGCAGGATCAGGTTGACCAGCGTGCTCTTGCCCGATCCGCTGCGCCCGACCAGTCCGATCATTTCGCCCGGTGCGATCTCCAGGTCGAGCCGGTGCAGAACCGTGCGGCTGCCATAACGGAAATCGACCTGGCGAACGGAGATCCTCCCGCTCATTGCAGGCAGTGCGGCCGGCTCGCGCGGCTCCGGAACGCTCGAGACGTGATCGAGGATCTCGAAGATCCTCTTGGCGCTGGCCGCCGCCTTCTGCGTATGGGTGACGATCCGGCTCATCGAATCCAGCCGGGTGTAGAAGCGCCCGATATAGGCGAGAAAGGCGGTCAGCACGCCCACCGTGATGCGGCCGCGGGCCACCTGCCAGATACCGAACGCCCAGACGACCAGCAGGCCGACTTCGGTGGCCAGCGTCACCGACGGAGAAAACAATGCCCAGACGCGGTTGAGCTGATCGTTGGCGATGCGGTTGTGCTCATTGGCCGCACGAAAGCGCTCGGCTTCGCGCTCTTCCTGGGCGAAGGCCTTGACCACCCGGATGCCCGGGATGGTGTCGGCGAGCACGCTCGTGATCTCGGCCCAGATGCGGTTGAGCCGGTCGAAGCCGATGCGCAGGTGCTCGCGCACCCGGTAGATCAGCCAGACGATCAGCGGCAGCGGCGCCAGGGTGACGAGTGCCAGCAGCGGATCGATCGAGACGAGGATGACGGCCGTCATCACGATCATCAGCACGTCCGTGGCGAAGTCGAGCAGATGCAGCGACAGGAAGATATTGATGCGATCGGTTTCGCTGCCGATGCGCGCCATCAGGTCGCCGGTGCGCTTGCCGCCGAAATACGCCAGCGAAAGTCCGAGCAGGTGTTCGTAAGCGGTCGTGCGCAGATCGGCGCCCATCTGCTCGCTGACCTGTGCCAGCACCCAGGTGCGCGCCCAGCCGAGAACCCAGGCGAAGAGCGCCGCAAGCAACAGTCCGCCGAGGTACAGGCCCACGGTGGCCGGATCGATCGGCACACCGGCCTGAAACGGAATCAGGACGTCGTCCATCAACGGCATCGTCAGATACGGCGGCACCAGCGTGGCCGCGGTGGACGCCAGCGTCAACGCGAAGCCGGTGACCAGACGCCGGCGATACGGACGCGCGAAGCGCCAGAGGCGCAGCAGGGAGCGCACCGGGACACGATCGCCGTCACCATCCGCTGCCCCGGCCTGCAGCTCCGCGGCTGCCGGCGGATCGGGATCGGGATCGGGATCGGCGCTCCGCAGCACCGCTGGCGACTCGCCGCCGTCCGCCGGAGCGGATGCTGTCCGCGCCCGCTGCAGGGAGGCAACGACGGTGGCGGCACGATCGACCAGCGCCTGCACATCGGCCAGGCAGGCCAGCGTGAAGCGCCAGGAAGCGATGCAGCCCGAGTGGTCGCACAGCCGCAACCATCCGGTCCCGCCCTGCTCGCCGAGCCTGAATTCATGGTCCGGCCGCAGCAGGTATTTCCGGCCGGGCCGATTCCCCTGCCATCCTTCGAGAAACCATGCTTCAGACATGGTCAAAAACAGCAGACCCGGTCCGAAATTCAGTTTTTCGTCCAGATCCAGTTGTGCCCATGCAACGATTCCCCGGGCCGTCCCCTCCGGACAGGACCGGACAATCTCGCGCAACCACTCGGAGGACGGAAGGTTTTCAGGCAGGGACGCAGCGGACGGAGTCATGGATCAACGGATGAGCACGCGTACTGTATCGTAAAAGTCACTCCGGTCTGACCCCTATAGTCATTCAACTCAGGATATGCTTGCGATTTTCCCCGTACCGGAAATTCCATGCCCGACCCGCAGCCATTGACCGCACCGGATTGCCGCGCGGACCTCGACATCAGCGAGGTGCATCACCTCGGCGGACCGAACCGCTGGACCTATCGCCCGGTACTCGAGGCCGTTGTCGACATCGGCATGCTCGAGGATTTTCCGTCGAATCGCATTCCGGGGTTCGCCGAACGGCTGGCAAACTGGCTGCCGGGCCTGATCGAACATCGTTGCAGCCCCGGCGTGCGCGGCGGCTTCCTGCATCGCCTGCGCGAAGGGACCTGGCCGGCTCACATCCTCGAGCACGTCACGCTGGAGCTGCAGACGCTGGCCGGCGTACCCACCGGGTTCGGGCGCGCACGGGAGACGTCGCGGCGCGGAGTCTACCGCGTCATCGTCCGCGCCTTCGACGAACACACGGCCCGCGCGGCACTGGCGCAGGCGCGCGAACTCGTGCTGGCCGCCATGCCGGGCCGGGTCTTCGACGTCGCGGCAGCAGTGGCGCACGTGCGGGCGGCATTCGCCGCCCACGGACCGGGCGCGGGGCCGACCGCCGTCGCGCTGGCCGCCGAAACGCGCCGCATTCCGTTTCTCCGCCTGGACGGCGACGATCTCGTGCAGTTCGGGCATGGATCGCGCCAACGGCGCATGCGCGCCGCCGAAACCGATCACACGAGCGCCATCGCCGAGGGCATCTCCCGGGACGCGGACCTGATGCGGGAACTGCTGCGCGGCTGCGGCATACCGGTTTCGACCGGAGAACTTGCGGCCGGCGCCGGCGCGCAGGAAGGGGCATCCCCCCTGCCCCGGTACCGCCTGCTCGTCGTCGACGGGCGGATGGTGGCAGCCAGCCGTACGGACTGCGCGGCGCCGGATCGATCGGACATCGGCCGACAGATCCATCCCGATCTGGCCGCGACGGCAGTGCTGGCAGCGCGCGTGATCGGTCTGGACATCGCCGGGATCGACCTGATCGCCGAGGATGTCGCACGGCCGCCACAGGAGCAACGTGCCGCGATCATTGCCGTAGAGGCGAACCCGGATCTGACGCTGCATCTCGGCAGCGCGCCCGGTGTGGCGTCGACCGTCGGTGCCGCGATCCTGGCCAGCCTGTTTCCGGGCGAAGCGGACGGGCGGATACCGCTCATCGGAATCGCCGGCACGGGCGGCACGACGGTCGTCGCGCACCATCTCTTCCGGCTGCTGCAGGAAAGCGGCGCAGATCGGGACGGGGCGTCCGGCAGGAGCCGGGGCAGCGAGAACAACAACGATAGCGACAACGACAGCGACAACAGGGGCCGCCGGCGGACCGGACTGGCCAGCGCGGACGGCCTTTTCCTCGATGACCGCCGGATCGCCGACGGCGACGGCACCCGGCGCGAGACGGCCCGGCGGCTGCTGACCAGCCCGCTCGTCGACCTGGCGGTGATCGAGAACGGCCTCGAAGTGATGGCGACACAGGGGCTTGCCTACGATCGCTGCAGCATCGGTGTCGTCACTTCGTTCGCGGCCGACGCCCGTGTCGAGGCCTTCGACGTCCTCGATCACGAACAGGTACGAACGGTGCTCCGCACCCAGGTCGATGTCGTCCTGCCCACGGGCGTGGCGGTGCTCGACGCCGCCAGCGAGTCGATCGCCGCGATGGCTTCGCTGTGCGACGGGGAGACGATGTTCTTCGCCGATTCGCCGGCCGGCGACGAACGCATCGACGCCCATCTGGCCACCGGTGGGCGGGCCGTGCGTATCGAGGACGGCTTCATCGTGCTGTGCGCGGGCACGACGAGGATTCCGCTGACTCCGGCGCAGACGCCCGGCCGGCCGTCGGCATCCGCCTGGTTACCCGCAATCGCTGCCGCCTGGGCCGCCGGCCTGACGCCGGCGCAACTGGCGAGCCGGATGGCGGCGCTGTCGTCGATCGCTGCCGGAGCAACCGCTGCGGCCGCGACCGAGCCGGTGGCCGTCGCCACGCCTGCCTGAGCAGTCGGCTTCATTCCCGATCCGGGATCGACTGATGAAGATCGAGCGTATTCGTGCGCTGCGCGGTCCGAACCGCTGGACCCGCGCCTGTGCCCTGGAGGCCGTCGTGCGCGGCAGCGCAGCGGAAAACCGGCTGCCGGCACTGGCAGGACTGATGCAGCGCCTGACATCGCGACTGGCAACGCCGCCGGAGACCGACGAGCCGGCGCCGGCCAGACTGCTGCTGCCGTCCCTGCCCGCCAGCGACGGGGAAGCCGCCAGGCTGAAGGCGTGGGCGGGCGAGGAAGCGGGCCGGTCATCGGGACACAAGCCACAGGGACACAAGCCACAGGGACACGAGCCGCAGGAGCACTTGCCGCCGGGCCCGCCGACGACACCCGCCCACGCCTTCGGCCTGGCCGCTTTCGCGCTGCAGGTCGAGGCCGGCTGCCCGATCCGCTTTGCCCGCACGATCGCCACCAGCGACCCGGACCTGTGGCTGGTCGTCGTCGAATACAGCGAGGAGGCCGTCGCTCGGCTGGCGTTCGAACTGGCCGAAGCGCTGATCGAGGCGGAGTGCGCCGGCGGACGCTTCGCGTTCGACGACGCCTGCGCGCGCCTGCGCGCCCTCGACGAGGACGAACGCCCGGGGCCGAGCACCGGCGAAATCATCCAGGCGGCGCGGGCGCGCGGCATTCCCGTGCGGCGACTCACCAGCGGCAGCCTCGTGCAACTCGGCTGGGGCCATCGCCAGCGCCGCATCCAGGCCGCGGAAACCGACACGACGAGCACGATCGCCGAGCAGATCGCCCAGGACAAGGAACGCACCAAGCGCCTGCTGCGCGATGCCGGCATCCCGGTGCCCGACGGCGGCACGAGCACGTCGATCGAAGCAGCATGGGCACTCGTGCAGCGCCTCGGCAGCGCCGTCGTCAAGCCCCGTGACGGCAACCAGGGCAAGGGCGTTTCGGTGAACGTCCGGACGCGCGAACAACTCGGGAACGCCTGGGCGAACGCGGCCCGCTACGGCGACGGGATCATCGTCGAACGCCATGTGCCGGGCAGCGACTACCGATTGCTCGTGATCGGCTGGCGGCTGGTCGCGGCGGCCCGGCGGGACCCGCCGGCCGTCATCGGTGACGGCATCCATTCGATCCGCGAACTGGTGGCGGAAATCAACCGCGATCCACGCCGCAGCGAAGGCCATGCGACGGCGCTGACGCGCATCCCGCTCGATGCGATCTGCGAAGCCTCCCTGGCCGCGAGCGGCCTGTCACCCGAATCGTTGCCGGCCGCCGGTACCCGTGTCGTCCTGCGCAACAACGCGAACCTGAGCACCGGCGGCACGGCAGTCGACGTCACCGACGAAGTGCACCCGGAAGTCGCCGCACGCGCGATCGAGGCCGCCCGCACCGTGGGCCTGGACATCTGCGGCGTCGACATCGTCTGCGAAAGCATTTCGCGCCCGCTCGAGGAACAGGGCGGGTGCATCGTCGAGGTGAATGCGGCGCCGGGACTGCGCATGCACATCACGCCTTCCTGGGGCAAGGGGCGGGCGATCGGCGAGGCGGTGATGACGGCCATGTTCGAGGCCGGCGACGACGCCCGCATCCCGCTGGTCGCGGTCACGGGCACGAACGGCAAGACGACGACCGTCCGCCTGATCGCGCATCTGCTCGGGCGCACCGGCCTGTGCACCGCGATGACGACGACCGACGGCATCTACGTCGACGGCCGGCGCATCGACGACGGCGACTGCAGCGGCCCGAGGAGCGCGCGCAACGTGCTGCTGAACCCGCAGGTCGAGGCGGCCGTGCTCGAGACCGCCCGCGGCGGGCTGCTGCGTGAAGGGCTCGGCTTCGATCGCTGCCGGGTCGCCGTCGTCACCAACATCGGTGACGGCGACCACCTCGGCATGGATCACGTCGACGATGCCGACACCCTGGCCGCCGTCAAGAGCGTCATCGTGCAGAACGTCTCGATCGATGGCTACGCCGTGCTCAACGCCGACGACCCGCGCGTGGTGGCCATGGCACCGGTGTGTCCGGGTGCCATCATCTGGTTCACGCGCGACGCGACGACGCCGGTGGCGGCAGTGCACCTGGCCAACGGCGGCCGCATCGTACATCTCGAGGGCAACGCGATCGTCTGCGAAAGCCACGGTGCGAAGATCGTCATCCCGTTGTCCGAGGTCGCCATCACGCGCGCGGGAACCATCGGCTTTCAGGTGCAGAACGCCATGGCCGCGATCGGTGCCGCATGGGCGCTGTCCCTCGACTGGGACACCATCCGCGCCGGCCTGCGCGAGTTCGTCAGCGACGCGACCAGCGCACCGGGCCGCTTCAACGTCTTCGACGGCGGCGGAGCGACCATCATTGCCGATTACGGCCACAACGTCGATGCCATTACTGCGCTCGTCGATGCCGCGGCCGCGATACCGGCGACGCGGCGCATGATCGTCATCAGCGGCGCCGGCGATCGCCGCGACGAGGATCTGCGCCGGCAGACGCAACGGCTCGGCGCCGCCTTTGACGAAGTGATCCTTTATGAAGACCAGTGCCAGCGCGGACGCGCCGACGGTGAAGTGATCGCACTGCTGCGCGCCGGTCTGGCGGGCGCGGCGCGTACGCGGCAGATTCGTGAAATCCACGGCGAAGCCGCCGCCATCGAGGCCGCACTCGATGCGATCCGACCGGGCGAGTTGTGTCTGATCCTGATCGATCAGGTCGAGGCGTCGCTGGCGCAGATTGCCCGCCGGACCGGGGAGATGGCGCGCGCACGCGCGGTCTGCAACGCGCGGGCTTGAGAGGATCACCTCCCGGGTCGGTGATCCCGCCCGAGAGCGAGTGCCGTGTTCAGGCCGCCGGCCAGGCGCGCATGAGGATCGCTGCGCAATCAGCGCCGGGCGGCAGCGTGCCGTATTGGTGCTGTCCGTTCGTGGCCAGACGCGATGCACAGAAGGCGTCGGCGACCGCAGCCGGAGCGTGCCGCACCAGCAACGACGCCTGCACGGCCAGCGCCATGCGATCGACGAGCGCGCGCGCGCCGTATTCGTGCTGTACGGCATCGGTCGGGCCAGTGCGCAGATCGTTCGCCAGCGCTTCGGCATACTGGTCGAGCACGGCATTGCCGCCGTGCGCCCGCGCCAGTTCGGCGCAGAACGCATCCACCGTCGCCGGAGTGCGCGCCATCGCGCGCAGGACGTCCAGACACTGCACATTGCCGCTGCCTTCCCAGATGGCATTGACCGGCGACTCGCGAAACAGGCGCGGGAACGGGCCGTCCTCCATCACGCCGCTGCCACCGATGCACTCCATCGCTTCGTACGCGTGCTGCGGCGTGCGCTTGCAGATCCAGTACTTGCCGATCGACGTCGCAATCCGCGCGAACAGGTCTTCCTCTTCCGCCTGCGCCTGCCCGCTTGCGCGAACGTCGAGCGCGCGTGCCACGCGCATCGTCAGTGCCAGCGAGCCCTCGTTTTCCAGTACCAGATCGGCCAGGACGTTGCGCATCAGCGGCTGCTCGATCAGCCGCCGACCGAAGACCGAGCGCAGCGTGCAGTGATGCAGCGCCTGCACCAGCGCCGCACGCTGGCCGGCGGCCGAGCCGATCATGCAGTCGAAGCGCGTCATCGCGACCATCTCGATGATCGTGCGCACGCCGCGCCCTTCCTCGCCCACCATCCAGGCCAGCGCTCCACGCAGTTCGGTCTCGGCCGATGCGTTCGAGACATTGCCCATCTTGCGCTTCAGACGCACGATGTGCACGGCATTGCGGCTGCCGTCCGGGCGCCAGCGCGGCATCAGAAAACACGACAGGCCGTGCTCCGTCTGCGCCAGCGTGAGGAACGCATCCGACATCGGCGCCGAGACAAAATACTTGTGCCCGATGAGCGCGTAGGCCTCACCGGTGCCGCCCGCGCCATCCAGCGGGACCGCACGCGTCGTGTTGGCACGCACGTCGGAGCCGCCCTGCTTTTCGGTCATCGCCATGCCGATCGTCAGGCCCGTCTTTTCCGCCGCCGGGACGTTGCGCGGGTCATAGCTGCGCGCCGTGATGCGCGGCTCCCACCAGGCGGCCAGCGCCGGCGTCGTGCGCAGCGTCGGAATCGATGCGAACGTCATCGTCACCGGACACTGGTGCCCGGCCTCGACCTGGTAGTGCAGACAGACCTGCGCCGCGCGTGCGACATGCGCGCCGGCGCGCGGCGCCGCCCACGGGGACGCGTGCAGACCGTTTTCGATCGCCGTCGTCATCAGCGTGTGCCAGGCCGGGTGGAAACGCACGAGATCGACACGATTGCCGAAGCGGTCGTGCGTATCGAGTTCGGGCGGCACGTGGTTGGCGTCCACGCCGAGCGCCAGATATTCCGCCGTGCCCAGGCGGGCGCCGAAAGCGGTCAGCTCCGCCTGCGCCCAGGCCGCACCCTCGCGCTGCACCGCGTCCTGCAGCGCGGCATCGGTCTCGTACAGGTTGTAGTCGACCAGCTCGCGGCCGACGTTGATGACTTCGTGCGTCTCGTCCGGATAGACCGACCCGGGGCGCAGTGATCCGGGTGCGTTCATGGCATCCTCCCGATGTCCGGGCGCCGGAGTGGTTGCGTTCGGCGCCACGACGGCGCCAATGAATTTCCGGAGCCCCTTGAAATACCGATTCTGGCCTATACTTGAGCACTGCGCGAGTCGTCGCGCACCGTGTTGCGAAACACAGCGAATCCGGGGCCGACCTGGCTTCGACGTGGGTAGCGAAGCGGCACAGGGCATGCCGAGGCGCCTTTTCCTCGTAAATCCATTGGCAAAACCACAAACGCCAACGACGAGCGTTTCGCACTGGCCGCTTAAGGCCTGAGCCGCTGCACCGGGTCGCCGACAG
>JACDJC010000065.1_pt1 | contig 131942 bp, 119 predicted proteins | sample 7454191 | NCBI WGS metagenome assembly JACDJC01 (sample SAMN14253291, study PRJNA609438) | sludge metagenome | isolation source: sludge after 25d culture with pyrite and EDTA | collected 2018-12-20 | reverse complement strand
GCTGGTCATGGCTTTCGAAGAAGAATTCGGCGTTGAAATTCCTGACGACGCTGCCGAAACGATCCTTACGGTCGGCGACGCTGTGAAGTTCATCGACAAGGCTTCCGCCTAATCTGAACTTGGGCATTGGGCTGGGGTTCTTGCGAATCCCGGCCCTGCTTATTTTTGTCGTTTCATTCGTCTTCACGATCGGAACGCACATGCAAGAAGGCCGTTCATCGGCCTGTTTGTGAATCTGCCGGAACGCTGATCGGAGATCGTGTTCGACATGGCAGGCTCCGGTTTCAACAATTGGAGCACCATCCCTTCCAGTCAGGCCCGGACATATGTTCTGCCGGTTAAAGCCTGCGGGGCGGTGTTTGTGACATAACAAAGTTTTAAGGGGTGGATATGAGGCGTGTCGTCATCACCGGTCTTGGTCTGGTGTCGCCGCTTGCCAGCGGTGTCGAAGAGACCTGGAAGCGTCTTATTGCCGGTGAAAGCGGTGCTCGCCGCATCACGGAATTTGAAGTTGACGATCTGGCCTGCCAGATTGCCTGCCGTATTCCGGTTGGCGACGGCACCAATGGCACCTTCAACGCCGACCTCCATATGGAGCCCAAGGAACAGCGCAAGGTTGATCCCTTCATCGTCTATGCTGTCGGGGCTGCCGATCAGGCGCTGGACGATGCCGACTGGCATCCTGAAAGCGACGAGGATCAGGTCCGCACCGGTGTTCTCATCGGTTCCGGCATTGGCGGTATCGAAGGTATCGTCGAGGCAGGCTACACACTGCGCGACAAGGGTCCACGCCGTATTTCGCCGTTCTTTATTCCTGGCCGCCTGATCAATCTGGCTTCCGGCCACGTTTCCATCAAGCACGGGCTTCGCGGTCCAAACCACTCGGTCGTGACGGCTTGCGCGACTGGCACGCACGCTATCGGCGACGCTGCCCGTCTGATCGCTTTCGGCGATGCAGATGTCATGGTTGCCGGTGGAACGGAATCGCCGGTCAGCCGCATTTCGCTGGCAGGCTTTGCTGCCTGCAAGGCACTGTCCACCAAGCGTAACGACGACCCGACCGCAGCTTCCCGTCCTTATGACGAAGACCGTGACGGCTTCGTGATGGGCGAAGGCGCTGGCGTTGTGGTTCTCGAAGAGCTGGAACATGCACTGGCGCGCGGCGCGAAAATCTATGCGGAAGTCATCGGCTACGGTCTTTCGGGCGATGCCTATCACATCACTGCTCCGACCGAGAGCGGCGAGGGTGCCGAGCGTTGTATGGTCGCTGCCCTGAAGCGCGCTGAAATCACGCCGGACCAGATCGACTACATCAACGCCCATGGCACGTCGACCATGGCTGACACCATCGAACTCGGCGCTGTCGAGCGCGTGGTCGGCGATGCTGCATCGAAGATTTCGATGTCCTCGACTAAGTCGGCTATCGGCCATCTGCTGGGTGCGGCTGGTGCAGCCGAGGCGATTTTCTCGACGCTTGCCATCCGCGACAATATCGCGCCGGCAACGCTCAATCTCGACAATCCGGCTGTCTCGACGAAGATTGATCTGGTTCCGCACAAGGCGCGCGAACGCAAGATCGATGTGGCTCTGTCGAACTCTTTCGGGTTTGGCGGAACCAACGCTTCGCTGGTCCTGCGCCGATACTCCTGATCGGTGTCGCTGACGATAGAATATCGAATAAAAAAACGCGGGGATTTCTCCGCGTTTTTGCCAAAATATAACCCGATGCGATGTTTAAAATCGCGAACAGCGGTTAGTGTGGTCACGACTCCGAAGAGTTTTATCCGCTCTGACGAAAAATAAGTGCAAAAAGCCGTTATGGGCGGGCATTCGGCACAATGTGTCGAGAGGTTCGCCAAAATAGATAGACAGAGTCTTTTTCCTGGTTTGGTTTGAATCATCGAAATACTCTGGACCGAGGTGATTGAGTGAATTCAGAGGCGCCATCCGGAACTCCCCCTGCAGACGAGCAGCCCAAGGGCGCGACGCAGGAAACGAACGCGACGTCAAAGCCGTTCGTGCCGAAATCCGCGTCTGAAGCTCTGCGTCCCGAGCCGGGAACACCGCCGCCGCGCAAGCGTTCGCGCCATGCGCGCAGCCAGATCGTCGTCTTCATGAATTTCATGCTGTCGCTCGTCGTGCTTGTTCTGCTCGGCGCGTCAGCCCTGTTTTATTTCGGCAAGATGCAGTTTGACGGGCAAGGTCCGCTCACGGCTGAAACGACGTTTCTCGTCAAGCGCGGCGCTGGTATTGCCGAAGTTTCCAATAGTCTGGAAAACCGCGAAATCGTCAGTGATGCGCGTATTTTCCGCTACGGTATGCGGACGCTCGGTCATGAAAATGATCTGAAGGCCGGCGAATACGCCATTCCGGCGGGTGCTTCGATGCGCGATGTGATGAATATCCTCATCAGTGGCAAATCCATCATGTATCCGCTGACCATTCCGGAAGGCTTGACGGTCAAGCAAATTTTCGACCGTATCTCGGCTGATCCGACGCTGGTTGGCGACATGCCCAAGGACATGCCGCCGGAAGGCTCGCTCTTCACCGATACGCTGAATTTCACGCGCGGCACGACGCGTTCGGAAATCATCGATCGTATGGTTGCGTCCCAGAAGAAGCTCGTGGATGAGGCCTGGGCAAAGCGTAACCCCGACCTGCCGGTCAAGGACAAGAACGAATTCGTGACGCTGGCTTCGATCGTGGAAAAGGAAACCGGCATCGCGTCGGAACGTCCGCATGTTGCCTCGGTCTTCGTCAATCGTTTGAAGAAGGGCATGCGCATCCAGTCCGATCCGACCATTATTTATGGCCTGTTCGGCGGGGCTGGCAAACCTTCTGACCGACCGATCTTCAAGTCGGACATCGAAAAGCCAACCCCTTACAATACCTATGTGATCAACGGCCTTCCGCCGACGCCGATTGCCAATCCTGGCAAGGCTGCGCTGGAAGCCGTCGCTAATCCTCTGGATACGGAAGACCTCTACTTCGTAGCCGATGGCACCGGTGGTCACGTGTTCTCGAAGACGCTGCAGGAGCATAACGCCAATGTCCGCAAGTGGCGCTCTGTGGAACAACAGAACAATAGCGGCAGCAATACAGACCAGGGTTCGGGCCAGAATGCAGGCCAATAGCGCTTCGCTATGACCTTGGTTGATGTGAGAATGTGTAACCGAAGCCGGTGTTTGCCACCGGCTTCGGCTTGATTTTTAGAGTAAGTCCGCACTGTCGCGGGCGTGAGTTGAGGGGATGGAACGCATGGCGCTCCAAAGCATGACAGGATTTGCACGCCATGCCGTGCAACATGCCATGGAAGGCGGAGAGGCGCGCATCGTCTGGGAAGTGCGTTCCGTCAATGGCAAGGGGCTCGACCTTCGGCTGCGTCTGCCGCAAGGACTGGAAGCTGCCGAACATCCGGTACGCTCCATGCTGGCGCGTCATTTCTCGCGCGGTAATTTTCAGGCCAGTCTCAGTGTGGAACGCAGTGAGACGCAGGCCGGTTTCAGTATCAATCAGACCATGCTCGCGGAGGTCCTGAGGCTCGGTGCGGATTTGCAGGCGAAGCACGGACTGGCCCCCGCCAGTGTAGACGGCATTCTTTCGTTGCGCGGTATCATCGATCAGGCGCAAATGGCTGATGACGAAGACGAACGCGGCGAACTGGAAGCTGCCATCGTTTCCAGTTTTGAGGGGACACTCAAGGCCATCGCCGATGCGCGCATGCAGGAGGGCAAAGCCCTCTTCACCATTCTTTCCGCTCATGTTGACAGTATAGAGCGCTTGACTGCGAATGCGCGTCGCGACCCGTCACGCGGCACGGACGCGATCAAAACCCGTCTCGCCGGACAGGTGGCGCTGCTGATGGACGCCGCACGCGAACTCGATGAAGCGCGGCTCTATCAGGAAGCGGCGTTCCTTGCGACCAAGGCCGACATTCAGGAAGAGCTTGACCGGCTGGAGACCCATGTGGCATCCGCTCGCAAGCTTCTGGCGGACGGTGGCCCCGTCGGGCGCAAGCTCGATTTTCTTTCACAGGAATTTAATCGTGAAGCTAATACACTGTGTTCTAAATCGAATGCAGCGTCGATCACGGCCATCGGTCTGGAACTGAAGGCAGTCGTGGATCAGTTTCGCGAACAAGTACAAAATCTGGAGTAACAGGTCATGGCCATCTCTTCGGTTGAAAATGGCGTCGCACGCAGAGGCTTGATGGTGGTGATCTCGTCGCCATCCGGAGCCGGTAAGTCCACGATTGCCCGGCTGTTGCTGGAAGACAAGAAGATGAACCTCTCGCTGTCGATCAGTGTGACGACGCGCCAGCGCCGCCCGAGCGAGATCGAAGGGGTCCATTATCATTTCAAGACGATCCGCGAGTTTGAACGTCTGCGGGACAATGACGAGTTGATCGAATGGGCTGAAGTCCACGGCAATTTCTATGGCACGCTGCGCGAAACGGCTGAAATCGCGCTAGCCGACGGTCAGGACATGCTGTTTGATATCGACTGGCAGGGTGCAGACCAGTTGCAAGCGAAAATGCCCGCCGACGTGGTCTCGATCTTTATACTGCCGCCCACCATGCGCGAATTGCAGCAGCGCCTGAACCGCCGCGCGGAAGATACAGCGGATGTCATCGAGACCCGCCTGCAGAATGCGCGTTTTGAGATCCAGAAATGGGTGAAGTACGATTATATCGTGATCAATGAAGATCTTGACCGCTCCTTTACGGCTATCAAGTCGATCATTGAAGCTGAACGTCTTCGCCGTGACCGTCGCCCAGGCCTGTTTGATTTCGTAACCGGTTTGCTGGAAGAAGATCCGGCGATATAAGTTCTGGAAAGTCGCCTTAGCCGTGTCGTTTACAAGTGCAGAAACCAAGCATTGGTCCATCGTGGAACCCCTTCACGAGACGGTAAAGAACCCGAACATTCACGTGCGGGGCAGCCACAGCTATTACAGCAATACTTGGACGGGTTCGTTTGAAGAGAGCGTCGTTCGTTATCTTTATGGTGACGAATACAGTCTGAAGGCCTGGGAATCCCAATGGTCTGTCGATCAGCTCTATATTGGCGACTACGTTTGTATAGGTGCAGAGACCGTTATTCTGATGGGTGGTAACCACACGCATCGCACGGACTGGTTCAGTCTCTATCCATTTCCAGATGTCATTCTTGATGCCTATAAGGGCAAAGGGGACACGATTATCGAGGATGGGGCGTGGCTTGGAATGCGCTCCATGATTATGCCCGGGATCACTGTTGGTGAAGGCGCAATTATTGCGTCAGGCGCCATCGTCACCAAAGACGTTGCAGCTTACACTATCGTGGCTGGCAATCCTGCAGTCCCAATTCGCTCCCGTTTTCCGGCAGCGACGGTCGAGACGCTTCTTGGACTTGGAATCTACAGGTGGGACGAAAAGAAATTTGACGCCATGAGAGCGTATCTTTGCGCCGATGTTATCGGCGCGCTTGCGAAAGCTTCTGCTGACTACGACAAAAATGCCGGAACGGCAGAATAAATCCGTTCATGCCAGTTTGATTGTCACCCGATCTGTGTCGGCAACCAATTGCCGAAAGGCATCGAGAAACGGCTTTCCGCTGCGGGTTTTCAAAACGCCCAGTGCTTCGACATTGCTGAATACCAGTTTGCATTCGCCAGGCCAGCCCGGGCCTTGCCATTGCACAGCGTCCCAGAATGAGTCGAGGGTGTAGCCGAAGGATTCCGGGTCTTGGGCTGGAACGACGGAAAGATACCGCCGCCAAAGATCGTCGGAGCTTTCTATTCCAGTGCAATCGATTTCATAAATGGGCAGCATATCAGCCTAGCAGAATCAGCAGGCCGTCCACCATGCCGAGGACAAGAATGATTGCGCCCATCGTGATGGCTGTCACGACCAGCATACGCTTTTGCCGTTCGCGTTTTTCCGTTCGCTTGCCCGTCCAGTCATAAGGCGATTCAGGCATTCCTCTCTCCAGATCAGCCCGGCATCGAATACTGCCGTGCAGGCCGTTTACCCTCACAGCCTGCACTTTACCGGTGATATCTGCAAGTTAGATGACGCTAATAAGGGCTTATGACTGAAACTGCGGATGACCATTGGGCTTCTATACAGCCGTGCCGCCCACCGTGACCTGATCCATGCGCAGATGCGGCTGGCCGACGCCAACAGGAACCCATTGACCACCCTTACCGCAATTGCCGCTGCCGGTATCGAGCTTCATGTCGTTGCCGATCATTGAAATCCGCTGCATGGCATCCGGACCGTTGCCGATCAGCATCGCCCCCTTGATCGGTGCACCGACCTTGCCATCCTCGATCATATAAGCTTCCGTACAGCCGAACACGAACTTGCCCGATGTGATATCCACCTGACCGCCGCCGAAGGAAACTGCATAGATGCCCTTCTTCATGGAGGCGATGATTTCTTCCGGCGTCTTTTCGCCGGAAAGCATGTAGGTATTCGTCATGCGTGGCATGGGCGCATGAGCATAGGATTCGCGGCGTCCATTGCCGGTGGCTTCCATCCCCATCAGGCGGGCGTTCTGACGGTCCTGCATATAATTGACGAGTTTGCCGTCGTCGATCAGAACTGTGCGATTGGTGGGCGTGCCTTCATCGTCAATCGTGAGAGAACCACGCCGCTCGGCGATAGTTCCGTCGTCGACAACCGTGACACCCTTGGAGGCAACCTGCTGTCCAAGCAGCCCAGCAAAGGCAGAGGTCTTCTTGCGGTTAAAGTCGCCTTCCAGCCCATGCCCGACAGCTTCATGCAGCATAACACCCGGCCAGCCATTGGCGAGAACGATATCGAATGTACCTGCCGGGGCGGGGATAGCTTCAAGATTGACGAGCGCCTGACGCAATGCCTCATCTGCCGCGAGCTGCCAGCTTTCGGCGGTGATGAATTCGCCGAATCCCTTGCGTCCGCCAACCGTATGCGAACCTGATTCCTGACGGTCGCCATCGCCAGCCACGACAGAAACACTCAGGCGTACCATGGGCCGTATATCGCGCACGAAATGACCGTCGGCACGCAGAACTTCGACCTGCTGCCACGACCCTGCGAGTGAAACGGAAACCTGACGTACTTTCGGGTCCTTGGCGCGCAGATAGGCATCAACCTGCTGCAAAAGCTGCACTTTCGCGTCGAATGACGGTGAGCCGATGGGGTTCTCATCCGTGTAAAGGTGTCGGTTGGTGCCAGCAGGCGCCGCAGCATAGTTTCCGCCGTAGCCCTTTAAGGTAGCGGAAACCGCGTCGGATGCGCGTTTCAAGGCAGCAAGCGAAAGATCGCCCGCATGGGCATAGCCGATGGCCTCACCTGCAACTGACCGCAATCCGAATCCCTGATCCTGATTGAAGGAACCGGTCTTGAGGCGACCATTATCGAAAACAAGCGCTTCCGCTTCGCGATATTCCACGAAGAGCTCGCCATCGTCGCTGCCTTTCAGGCTTTGGGCGACAAGGCGCTCGATATCGTCGCGGCTGGCGTCGAAACTGTCGATCAGGCTTTTCATAAAAATAAATCCTGCAGCATGTGTTTGCTGCAGGATGTAAGCCTTAAACCGGTTAAGAACAACCACGCGATGCAGAACTGTTGAGATTCTGGTGATGGCGCGGCGAAAACCGTGGGCCGCGAGAACTGGAGCGGAGTATACTTTAAGGGTACATGAGCACCGGAAGCGCAGCGGGATGCGGTTTGCCGCCCGCCAGCGCCAGAATATCGATAGTTCTTAGGGGAGGGCGTCGAAGCCTTCACCAAACCCCTTCAGATCAACGGGGATGCCTACACCTTCTTCCGGTGTCTGGAAGACGATGAAGGTAGCTGCCTTGCCGGAACGCAATGTCTTGAGGAGATCATCCTCAAGGATCACCTCAGCGTAGCAGCCGTCTTCGAAGCAGCGGACGAAATAGGCGCGACCGATATCCTTGCCATCGACATTGAGGCCAAGTCCGTTAGGCAGCAAGACACCGAGCGGGGCCAATACGCGGAGAATGCGGGCCTTGTTATCTGCTGTTTTGAGAACGACAACTGAAAGGCCCAGTTCAGGGCGCTTTGCTGCGACCACGTTCTGGATCAGCGCGCACTGCTCGGTTTTGGCGCCGGCTGGCGTATCACAGAGAACTGACCACGCGCCATGCTGCGACTTGAGCTTGCCGCTCTGCTGCGGGCTCGTCGGAGCAGCCTGCGACTGGGCAGCAGGGGCTTCTTGTGGGGTTTGTAATTGTGCCGGTGTTTCCTGAGCAACCGAAGGAAGCGTTGCAACGGCAAACGTCAAGCTGACGCCTGTTGCAAGAGTTGCGAGGCGCTGGCTGATCGTGCGGCGGGCAAGCATGCGAAAAGTCATGAAATCTCCAGATCGAATCACCGGGACGTTAACGCGCTGCATTGGCCATGAAAAGCGCCGTGATTGGCGTTAATCGGTCCTGGCCATCATAGCAACGGTGATACCGTCTGTTGCGTCGATTGTCACGCGGCACGTTAAAAGAAACGTCTTGTCAAATCATGGCTTCATTATGGGTTTCGTGCGGTTTTCCCAAGTTTTCGCGATGAAAGCGAGCGGCTCTGGCACGTTGAATAAACTTGGACATTTACGTTTCTCCATGCAGGCTGCGCGCAAAAATGCCGCACAGGAACATATTCGCCTTCCTTGCGGTGTGCGCTAAGGTGTGGTTTGAACGCCGACGGGGGATGCGGCCGTCTTTAGCGTCCGGCGTCCAGCTCGAAAGGGCGAAAAGGGAGAGAGTTCTGGTGGATAAGATTGTTGCCACAACGAAGGGCGCCTTCGGCGGCGCTCTTGCAGTGCTGTGGACGACTGGTGCCGCTTTTGCGGATCAGCCTCGTCCCTGGGAATGGAGATTTCAGGACGCAGCGACTGGGATTGCCGAACAGATTCATTGGTTTGAGCGTTATACGCTCTGGTTCATTATTCCAATTACCTTGCTGGTTCTGTTTTTGTTGCTTTGGGTCGTGTTTCGCTTTCGCGCGAGTGCAAACCCCGAGCCGTCCAAAACCAGCCATAATACCGCTATTGAAGTGATCTGGACCATCGGGCCTGTGATCATTCTTCTGTTTCTGGCGGTTCCGTCTTTCCAGCTCCTGACGGCGCAATATTCGCCCGAAGATCCGACGCTGACAGTCAAGGCAACGGGATACCAGTGGTACTGGGGTTACGAATATCAGATCGATAATCCGGTCAGCTTTGATGCCCTTCTGCTGAAGGACGGTGATCGCGCTGCTGCCGGAAAAGAGGATCGTGCGCGTTATCCGCGTCTTCTCGCCGTCGACAATGAAGTCGTGGTTCCGGTTGGTGAAACGGTTCGCCTCCTCGTCACCGCTGCCGACGTGATCCATTCGTGGACGATCCCGGCTTTCGGCGTGAAGATGGATGCCGTTCCGGGTCGCATCAACGAAGCCTGGTTCAAGGCGGACAAGGAAGGCCTTTATTACGGTCAGTGCTCTGAGCTTTGCGGCAAGGATCATGGCTTCATGCCGATCGCCGTGCGCGTTGTCTCGAAAGAGCAGTATCAGACCTGGATCGCCGCTGCGGGATCGGATCTGAACGGCGCAAATAAGGCACTTCAGGCCACTGTTGAAGGTGGTGCAAACGATAAGGTGGCTGCGGCGGGTCTTTAGATCCCGAACGCCAAGACTGTTGAAAAACGGGAGCGAATTCCATGGCTGGCACAGCAGCTCACGAGCATGGTGCCCACGACGACCACAAGCCGCACGGCTGGGTTCGTTGGGTATACTCGACCAATCATAAAGACATCGGTACTCTGTACCTGATTTTTGCAATCATCGCCGGTATCATCGGCGGCGCACTGTCCATCGCGATGCGCGCCGAACTCCAGGAGCCGGGCATTCAGATTTTCCATGGGCTGGCGTCCATGGTCTACGGTGTTGAGGGCGATGCTGCGCTTGATGCCGGCAAGCAGATGTTCAATGTGTTCACCTCCGCGCACGCTCTGGTCATGATCTTTTTCATGGTCATGCCGGCGCTGATCGGTGGCTTTGCCAACTGGATGGTGCCGCTGATGATCGGCGCGCCGGACATGGCTTTCCCGCGCATGAACAATATTTCGTTCTGGCTTCTGCCGCCTGCACTGTTGCTGCTGATGATCTCGCTGTTCATGCCTTCGGCGCCCGGTGGCTGGGGTCCCGGCGGCGGTTGGACGCTGTATCCGCCTCTGTCGACCTCGGGTCAGCCCGGACCAGCTGTGGACTTCGCCATTCTGGCAATCCACATTTCGGGTGCGTCGTCGATCCTCGGTGCGATCAATTTCATTACGACGATTCTGAACATGCGCGCGCCGGGCATGACGCTGCACAAGATGCCGCTCTTTGCCTGGGCTGTTCTGGTGACGGCGTTCTTGCTTCTGCTTTCGCTGCCGGTTCTGGCAGGCGGCATCACCATGCTGCTGACCGATCGTAACTTCGGAACGACCTTCTTCACGCCGGATGGCGGTGGTGATCCGATCCTGTACCAGCATCTGTTCTGGTTCTTCGGGCACCCGGAAGTGTACATTCTGATTCTGCCGGGGTTCGGCATTGTCAGCCACATCGTATCGACCTTCTCGCGCAAGCCGATCTTTGGTTACCTCGGCATGGCTTACGCTATGGTCGCAATCGGTGTCGTCGGCTTCGTCGTTTGGGCTCACCACATGTATACGGTCGGCCTGTCGCTCGATACACAGCGTTACTTCGTGTTCGCGACGATGGTCATCGCGGTTCCCACAGGGATCAAGATTTTCTCGTGGATCGCGACGATGTGGGGTGGTTCGATCACCTTCCGCGCACCGATGTTGTGGGCAATCGGCTTCATCTTCCTGTTTACGGTTGGTGGCGTGACGGGCGTGCAGCTTGCCAATGCCGGTCTCGACCGTGCACTGCACGACACCTACTACGTTGTGGCGCACTTCCATTACGTTCTGTCGCTGGGTGCGGTGTTTGCGATCTTCGCGGGCTGGTACTATTGGTTCCCGAAGATGAGCGGCTACATGTACAATGAGTTCACGGCGAAGCTGCACTTCTGGGTCACCTTCGTTGGCGTGAACCTGGTTTTCTTCCCGCAGCACTTCCTCGGTCTTGCTGGCATGCCGCGCCGTTACATCGACTATCCGGATGCGTATGCAGGCTGGAACATGGTGTCGTCCTACGGCTCCTATATTTCGGGCTTCGCCGTCCTGATCTTCCTCTACAATGTCTTCGAGGCATTCGCGAAGAAGCGTGAAGCCGGTGCAAACCCGTGGGGTGAAGGCGCAACCACACTGGAATGGCAGCTTTCATCGCCGCCGCCGTTCCACCAGTGGGAACAGCTGCCGCGTATCAAGTAATTGTGCGATGGGCGGAGTCGGGAAAAGACTTCGCCCATCTTTACAAAATGTGCTATGGGCGGGCGACATTCTGTTCCGCCCGTCGCCGGTAGACGAAAAGTCGGTCATCAAGCACGGCATTTCCGGCGGGAACAGAACGGTTTCCGGGAGGACATTGTTGTGATTGTGCCGATCCACGCTGTAGGGGCGTGGTGTTCGGGCCGGTGAACTTGAGGTTTTTGAAGTTAAAATGTCTCTGGTGGAAAAAAACGCAGGTACCGATGACGCGCTCGTTCTCTCCGAGGCGACTGCGCGGGATTACCTTGTTCTTTTGAAGCCCCGGGTGATGTCCCTTGTGGTCTTCACCGGGCTGGTCGGTCTCGTGGTCGCGCCGGGACATATGAACCCTGTACTGGCTGCTATCAGCATCCTGTGCATCGCAGTCGGCGCAGGTGCCTCCGGCGCGCTGAACATGTGGTACGACGCGGATATCGATGCGGTCATGAAGCGCACGCGCAACCGGCCTATCCCGGCTGGCGTCATTGCGCCCAATCAGGTTCTGGCCTTCGGTTTGACCTTGTCAGCCTTCTCGGTGGTTACGTTTGGTCTGATGGTCAACTGGCTGGCAGCAGCGCTGCTGGCATTCACGATCTTTTTCTACGCGGTCATCTACACGATGTGGCTGAAGCGCTCGACGCCACAGAATATCGTCATCGGCGGTGCGGCAGGCGCATTCCCTCCGATGATCGGTTGGGCGGCTGCGACAGGCGAAATCACCTGGGACAGCGTTGTTCTGTTCATGATTATCTTCCTGTGGACGCCTCCGCATTTCTGGGCGCTGTCGCTCTTTTCAGCCAATGACTACGAAGCGGCGCGCATTCCGATGATGCCGAACGTCAAGGGTGAGCTTTCGACCCGTCGTCAGGCGCTATTCTATTCGATCATTATGGCACCGGTTGGGGTTCTGCCCTGGGTGCTCGGTTTTGCTGGCCCTGTCTATGGCGCGGTTTCGACGCTGCTCGGACTGGCTTTCGTTTATTATGCATGGCGGCTTTGGGCTGCCGGATCGCAGCCAGCAATGCTGGCTGCTGCCCGCAAGCTGTTTCGTTTTTCGCTGCTCTACCTGTCGGGACTGTTTGCGGTACTGCTTGTCGAGACGCTGGTCATGAAGGCGTTGGTCGCCTTTGGAGTGTTCTAATGGATAAAACCGTACAGAAGCCGGTGGATAGCGAACTGGAGCTGATCGTTCCGACGGAGCAGCAGAAGCGAGCCCAGCGCAATCGCTCCTGGGGGCTGGCAATAGCGCTGGCTCTGTTCGTGCTGCTTGTTTACGTCGGCACGATTGCCAAGCTGGGCGCTAACATTCTGGTACGGCCGCTTTAAATTTTATCTGGGAGGAAAAAATGGCGGATCAGCAGGAAAAAGATCAGAAGCTGAAAAAGCAGCAGCGTTCCAACGCGACGATTGCTTTTGCTTGCCTGTCGTTCTTTGTCTGCATGATCGGTGCGGCCTATGCCTCTGTGCCGCTATACCGTATTTTCTGTCAGGTGACGGGCTATGGCGGCACGACACAGCGTGTCGAACAGTACTCGGATACGATTCTCGATAGGACCATCAAGGTACGTTTTGACGCGAATACGGCCAACGGGCTGCCATGGGATTTCAAGCCCGTGCAGCGTGAGGTTACGGTTCGCATTGGCGAAACGACGATGATCAAATATGAAGCACGCAACCTGTTCGATCAGCCGACCTATGGCCGCGCAAGCTTCAACGTCGCGCCGGGCCGGGCTGGGGCTTATTTTAACAAGGTTGAGTGCTTCTGCTTCACGGATACGACCTTGAAGCCGGGCGAGGACATGGAAATGCCGGTGGTGTTCTTTGTCGATCCGGAGATCGTCAACGATCCCGATCTCAAGGACGTCAAGACGATCACGCTGTCCTATACGTTCTTTCCGATTGAGAAACCGAAGCCTGTCGCAAATGCCAAGGCGGAGACATCGACAGACGGAAGCTGATATCTAGCGGCGCATAATGCCGCAAAGACAAAACAATGAAGCGGTTTTATTCTGATAAGAAATACCGCTTGTTACAGACAGACTTGCTTGGAACCGTATTGGCGGTTTAAGCAGGAAGGTACGAGAGAGGAGCCCCTAAGGGGATTTACGGGGAGAGACATGGCCGACGTTCATCAGAAAAATCACGACTATCATATCATCGCGCCCAGTCCTTGGCCGTTTCTGAGCTCGGTGGGTGCATTCGTGCTTGCCGTCGGCGGTATTGCGTGGATGCGTTACATCAATGCCGGTGAGCTGCCGTTCTTCGGCCTCAACGTTGTGACGCCATGGATTTTCTTCATCGGCCTCGCGATTGTGCTCTACTGCATGTATGGCTGGTGGTCAGATACGATCAAGGAAGGGCATGAGGGTCACCACACCCGCGTCGTGTCGCTGCATCTGCGCTACGGCATGATTATGTTCATCGCCTCGGAAGTCATGTTCTTCGTGGCTTGGTTCTGGGCGTTTTTCGACGCAAGCCTTTTCCCGAATGAAGTGCATCAGGTAGCGCGCGCCACATTCACGGGCGGCGTCTGGCCTCCAAAGGGCATCGAGGTTCTCGATCCTCTGCACCTGCCGCTCTACAATACCGTAATCCTGCTCCTGTCGGGCACGACGCTGACCTGGGCGCACCATGCGCTGTTGCACAATGATCGCAAGGGCATGATCACCGGTCTGGCGATCACGGTCGCTCTCGGCGTCCTGTTCTCCTTCGTGCAGGCCTATGAGTACGTTCACGCACCGTTTGCGTTCAAGGACTCGATCTACGGCGCAACCTTCTTCATGGCGACCGGTTTCCACGGATTCCACGTCATCATCGGCACGATCTTCCTTCTGGTCTGCCTTATCCGCGCCATCGGCGGTGACTTCACGCCAAAGCAGCATTTCGGTTTCGAAGCCGCTGCCTGGTACTGGCACTTCGTCGACGTGGTCTGGCTGTTCCTCTTCTTCGCCATCTATGTATGGGGTGGATGGGGCGCACCGATGCACGGTGGCTGATAGTTAGCAGTCACAAGTTTCGAGGCGGCCCTGGCAACATGGCCGCCTTTTGTTTGTGAACAGATAATGAGAAGGGAATCGCAATGCCGGATCACAATATTTATCCTCCCGTTGATCCAATAAAGAGTGGCATTGCCGGATATTGCCCGCGTTGCGGTGAGGGGAAGCTGTTCGACGGTTTCCTGAAAGTCGCTCCGCGCTGCAAAGCCTGCGGACTGGATTATTCGTTTGCCGATTCTGGTGACGGTCCCGCGGCATTTGTCATTTTGATTATTGGCTTCATTGTTGTCGGTCTTGCGCTCTGGATGGAAGTGAATTTCGGGCCCCCGCTCTGGGTGCATTTCATTCTTTGGGTGCCGCTAGCGATCATTCTCAGCCTTGTGGCCATGCGATGGGCCAAGGGTATCCTTATCAACATGCAATATCGCCATAAGGCCGCGCAGGGGCGTCTGGACAACCGACAGGATGACGGCCAATGACGGCAGCACAGCAGTCGCGTCGTTTTCCCTGGGGTGTGTTGATCGCTTCTGCCATAGCGCTCGTCATTCTGCTGGCGCTCGGCACCTGGCAGGTGGAACGCCTGCAATGGAAGGAAGCGCTGATCGCATCGACCGAACAGCGCATTCACGAACCGCCGCTGCCGCTTTCCGAAATGGAGAAAGTCTACAAGGCGGAGGGATCGGTCGAATATGGTCCGGTGACAGTCTCGGGCACTTTTATGCATCAGGGCGAACGGCATTTTCTGGCCACCTATGAGGGAGCAGCCGGATATAATGTCTATACCCCATTGATGCTTGAGGACGGGCGTTTCGTGCTGGTTAATCGCGGCTTCGTTCCTTACGAGAAGAAGGACCCGTCAACGCGCGCCGAAGGGCAGATAGACGGTCCGGTGAGCGTGACTGGGCTGGCGCGCGATCCCTTGTCGGCGAAGCCGGGTTTCTTCCTTCCCGAGAATGATGTTGCCAAGGATATCTTCTACTGGAAGGACTGGACGGCGATGGCGGAAAGCGCCGATCTGCCAAATCTGGATGAGGTCGTGCCGTTCTTCATTGATGCCGACAACAAGCCCAATCCGGGCGGTTTACCTATCGGTGGTGTAACGATTATCGATTTTCCCAACAACCATCTGCAATACGCGGCGACGTGGTATGGCCTCGCTCTGGCCCTGATAGGGGTTGTCGGGACGTGGTTGTGGCGCTATCGAAAGGGGTGAGGGCTTGACAACGGTCTCGTTGCAGCCCAACTCCGGGATTAAAGCATGTCTTCCAAAAGCGGGCACCGGTTTTGGGGACAAAGACATGAGTCAGAACAAAAACTGAAAGCGCAACGCGCTTGAGTTTAAAGCCACGCCGAACCTTGCGAGCACGCTTCATGACCGATCAGCGACCAACACTGGAAATTCGCCTTTGCGGCCCGCGCGGCTTTTGTGCCGGAGTGGACCGGGCGATCCAAATTGTCGTGCTTGCGCTGAAGAAATACGGCGCGCCGGTCTATGTTCGCCATGAGATCGTGCACAACCGCTATGTGGTAGAGGGTTTGCAGTCCCGTGGCGCGATTTTTGTGGAAGAACTGGACGAAATCCCCACAGCGCACCGCGATCAGCCAGTCGTGTTTTCTGCGCACGGTGTGCCAAAGTCCGTGCCTGCGGATGCGGAAGCCAAGAACCTGTTTTATCTCGATGCAACCTGTCCCCTTGTTTCCAAGGTGCACAAGCAGGCCATGCGCCATCAGCGCCTCGGTCGCCATGTTATTCTGATAGGTCATTCCGGCCATCCTGAAGTGATCGGCACCATGGGGCAATTGCCGGATGGTGCGGTGACGCTGATCGAAACCGTTGAGGATGCGCGTAACTGCCATTTCGATGATGAGAACAATCTCGGCTTCGTGACGCAGACGACGCTTTCGGTGGATGACACGGCCGGTATCATTGAGGAATTGCAGGCGCGCTTTCCGAACCTTTCGGCTCCGGCTGCGGAATCGATTTGCTATGCCACGACCAACCGGCAAGATGCGGTGCGATCTGCCGCTCCGGGATGTGATCTGTTTCTGATTGTCGGCGCACCGAATTCTTCCAATTCCAAACGTCTGGTTGAAGTGGCGGAAAAGGCTGGCGCGCGGATGTCGATGCTGGTTCAGCGCGCGACTGATATCGAATGGGAGCGCATAGGGGATATATCGGTGGTAGGCCTGTCGGCTGGGGCGTCGGCACCGGAAATCATCGTTGATGAAATCATTGATGCCTTCAAGGCGCGCTTCAACGTGAAGATCGAGCTGGCTGAAACGACGGTCGAAACCGAGAACTTCCTTGTGAACCGCGAGATTCGCGATGTGGAACTGACGGTGCAGGATATGGCATTCGTCAACGGGGAACACCGGGTGGTCGGTATTCCGAAATTGATGCCCAAGATCATACAAGGGAAATAAGCGGCATGGCCGTCTATACGGATATTAATGAAATCGAACTTGGCGCTTTCCTGCAGCAGTACGATATCGGCACACTGACATCTTACAAAGGCATCGCGGAAGGAGTGGAGAACTCCAACTATCTTCTGCACACCTCTTCAGGTTCCTTCATCCTGACGCTTTATGAGAAGCGCACCAATCGCGAAGACCTGCCATTCTTTCTCGGCCTGATGCAGCATCTGGCCAGCCGTAGCCTTGAATGCCCGCAGCCGGTGGTTCGTCGCGACGGCACGACAATCGGTGAACTTGCCGGACGGCCCGCCGCAATTGTCACTTTCCTTGAGGGCATGTGGATGCGCCGCCCGACGGTGGAACATTGCGAAGCTGTCGGTGAGGGGCTGGCGCATATGCATCTGGCAGGCGCTGATTTTTCGCTGCGCCGCCGCAATGGCCTGACGCTTTCTGACTGGCGCCCGCTGTGGAACCTGTCGCGTGAACGCGCGGATACGGTGGAGCCGGGTCTCGTCCGCGAGGCGGAAGCCGACCTTGCCTTTCTTGAAAAGAACTGGCCCGCCGATCTGCCGCAGGGCGTGATCCATGCCGATCTCTTTCCGGATAATGTCTTCTTCCTCGGCGACAGGCTTTCGGGCTTTATCGATTTCTATTTCGCCTGCACGGACATTCTTGTCTACGATGTCGCCGTCTGCCTGAACGCATGGTGCTTTGAGAAGGATTTCTCCTACAATCGCACCAAGGGAGCAGCGCTTCTGCGCGGCTACACCTCGGTTCGTCCGCTGTCTGCGGCTGAGGCCGATGCGCTGCCGGTGCTGGCACGTGGGGCTGCCATCCGTTTCATGCTCACCCGGCTTTACGACTGGCTCAACGTCCCGGAAGGCAGTTTCGTGGTCAAGAAAGACCCAATGGAATATGTGCGCAAGATGCGTTTCCATCGCCAGATTGAAACTGCTGCCGAATATGGGCTGGAGCAGCAGGGAGCGGCTGCGTGAAGCGGATTGAGGCTTTTACGGATGGTGCCTGCTCCGGCAATCCTGGTCCCGGTGGCTGGGGCGCAATTCTGCGCTGGAACGGCAATGTCAAGGAACTGAAGGGCGGCGAAGCCGACACGACCAACAACCGGATGGAGTTGATGGCGGCTATCTCTGCGCTTTCGGCACTCAAAGAACCGTGCGAAGTCGATCTCTATACGGACTCAGTCTATGTACGCGATGGCATTTCCGGCTGGATCGAAGGCTGGAAGCGCAACGGATGGAAGACCGCTGCCAAGAAGCCGGTCAAGAATTCCGAACTGTGGCAGGCGCTCGACGAAGCGCGCAAACCGCACAGGGTCAACTGGCATTGGGTCAAGGGCCATGCCGGACATCCGGAAAATGAACGCGCCGATGAACTTGCCCGGGAGGGCATGGAGCCGTTCAAATATGGCGGCCGTAAATCATTGAAAGTGCAATAAACTTGCATGAAAAAGGGCGGCATTGCCGCCCTTTTTGTTAGAGCGTCGAACGTGAATTATTGTAATTTTCGTTGAAATTGGTGTTCTGAGTATGCGGGTGGGCTTTTCGATTTCGACATTTATGGATTGCTGTGTGATCACCACTACTGTGGGTGGCACTCGTTTGGCATAAGAGCAGCCAGCATAAGACACAAAAACTGGCTGATCCACTTGAGCAGCAGCGAGAAATTGTAGCCGACGGCGGCAAGGATCGCATTGATGGCATCGCCTTGTTTGCCGGCCAGATAACTTCGATCCATCCTGTGTTCATTCTTGCAATGGCCGATTACCGGTTCAATGGCTGAACGTCGCTTCATCTGCCGCTTGATTGCCGGCGTGACACGCCGCCTCTGACCACTAATGAAGACCCTGAATTTATGGCTGTCCGGAGCATTGTGACCGCGATACCCCTTATCAGCCAGAATGAGCGACAACTCATTGCCAACCGTTGTCTCAATGTCGGGTATCACGGTTGCAAGCGTGTGGCCATCATAGGGCTTACCTGGCAAAGCCTTTGCATGCAGCGCAAACTGACCGCCCTTCGAACGCTTCAATGTCGTGGCGACAGAGACCTTTACACCAAACTCATATGGCTTATGCGCCTTTCCTTTGCCAATGCACTCCACTTCAGGCGCATGGAGACTATAAATCTTGCCGCCCTTCTGGCGTTGCTGCTGAGCCAGAACGGTTCGGGCCTGATGGAGCGCCACGCTGAACATCTGGCTGAGCTCTTCATTGCCAGAGATCTTGCGCTCAATGTCACGCATGACGCGGCCAAGATAAGTTCTGAGCTGACGCAGCGCCTTTCCTGCACGCTTGAACTGTTTCGCATGGGCGTAACGCTGTTGAGCGATCAAAGCGAATTTGGCTACGCGCACATAGGTCTGACGAAGCTTCAAACCAGCCTTTCTGGTCAGGCACAGCAGTCTTATAAGAGCGCGATGCAAGAGTTTTGCATCGGTAGGAAACATCACATTCTTCGGCTGCACGGTGGTGTCAACGATCACTTCACGCGTGTCCGATGGCTTCATAGCTCCCGTCTTAATCGCTACCGACAAGCTTTCCTGCAAAAGCGTCCTGATGCGCTCTTCTCCCATCCGCTGCCGCCAGCGCGTCATTGATGAGCGATCAAACGGCAAGGAATGCTGAAAAAACTCTTCACCGCAGAAATACTGGACATACGGACTGTCGAGATAACGCGCGCAGACGGCTTCATCTGACAGATTGTAGGTGTGCTTGATGATGGCAAGTCCAGTCATCAGGCGGGTTGGTAAAGGCGGCTTGCCAGCTTTGTCACCATAAACCTCGCCAAAGTGCTTCTCAAGAAATGACCAGTCGATCATCTGCGCCAGCAAAACCAGTTCATGTTTGGGGTCGATGATCTGATCAAGACGGGAGCGGAACAGTTCCTGATTTCCCGTTTCTCTGCGTTCACGTGGTCTGGACATTGGCAGCCTCCGGCAGATCGCAACAACCGAAGTGAATCAGACTTTGGATATCAGCGAAAGCGAATTCTTAAATTGCAAGGAAACGCGCACCAAATTACTATTTCCTTGCAATAAACCACAGCCATAAACGATCATTCAGAACGTTAATTCAATGGCTTAAAGATAATTCACGGCCGACTAGAACGCTTCCCGTTTTAATGAAATCGTTGGAAACGCTCTAACCATCTGTTTCTAAGCATTATCCTTGGCATCAAAGCGGGGCAGGAAATCAGTCCAGCGGACTAATTTCTCCGCGAAGGCGCTTCGAACTTTTGTTGGAAAGGCTCCGGATCAAAGCTGTTCGAGAATGCCCGACGCAGCCGATGTAACCGCCTGTCCGGCCTGTTCTTCGATGTTGAGCGTCTTGACGACACCGTCTTCCACAATTGCCGAATAACGCTTGGAACGGATGCCGAGGCCGCCAGCAGTGGCGTCGAGCTCGAGGCCTGCAGCCTTGGTGAAGGCTGCTGAACCATCAGCCAAATAGAGGATCTTGCCTTCGCCGCCCGTGCTTTGCGCCCATGCGCCCATGACGAAGGCGTCGTTTACCGCAACCACAGCAATCTGGTCGACACCCTTGGCAAGGATGGCGTCGCGATTATCAAGATAACCCGGCAGGTGATTGAGGCTGCAGGTCGGCGTGAAGGCGCCTGGAACGGCAAAGAGAACGACTTTCTTGCCCTTGAAGACTTCGTCGGTCGTCATTTCCTTGACGCCGTCTGCAGTCTTCACCTTGAAAGTCGCTGCAGGCAGCTTGTCGCCAACTTTGATCGTCATCTAATTTCTCCTCGGGGCAGGGGGCCGTCTGCTCCACTGCCTATTGTCAAACGCTAATCGCACCGCGAAGCGCGGGCGACACAGTTAAACCGATAACAGGTCGTCGGACAATTTCAAAACACGGATAAAAGCAGGAAAGGGCTAATCCAGGGTCACCTGACCGGCGACGGCTTTTCCATTTTGCACGATGGTATAGTCGATAACGGGCTTGTCGGCCTTTCCATGCATCTGGACGGAAAAACGATGCCCGGTCTGGCCGCTTTCAACTGCAACAGCGTCGGAAAGCCTGACCTTGTCGCTGGCAACGAACAGCTCCGCAGGGGTCGCGGGATCGGGAACGGTGAGATCGAAGACGGCCTTGTCTCCATCCCGTTTCACATTGCTTATGCCGAATGTCGAAGTTGCCGGTGTCGGGAGCCGGTCGAAAGCGGTCTCAATGATTGTGCGCGCAGCTATCGCTTGTGGCGAAGCCTGTTGTCCGTCTTCGTTGAGGGGGAAGTCGAAATTTGCCTGCACCGGAACGCAGATTTTCTCGCAGACCCCGAGAAAAACATGGCCCTTTAGCCGTGTGTCGGCGGATGTCAAATGAAACACGATTGGCAGCGAAACGGGGTGTTTATATCCGATGCCGCCTTCATCATCGCCGCCAAACCGGACAGGTGCCGGGAAATCGATCTGCGCTTTTGCATTTCCCTCGATATTGATCTGCGGTGGAACGCCTGCATCGCCGGGATTACGCCAATAGGTCTTCCAGCCGGGCTGCAACTCGATCTGCAAGGCACCGCGCCGTTCGCCACTGGCCGCATCGTTCGGGCCGTTGTCTTCAATAACGACACGCACACGCCCGCCGGGCGTCTCGGTCCACTCGGAGGTCGAGGCCAATGCTGGTAGTGCCAGTGAGGCCAACAAAAGCGGGGCGAAGGCAAAAGTTCGGTTGTTCATGGGCAAAAGATGGAACGAAAAGATGGTCGCTTCAAGTCCAATATTACCGGGATCGTCGGGCGCAAATTTGTTGCTTGTATGGCGGCGTTCCGTCCGGTTGTGCAAGCTGGGTTCTGCTTCGAATTCGGGGCTCAAAATAAATGGCCATTGTTATTTTGCGTAGTCTTGCTACCTTCATAATCATGACCATTCTCAAGACGCCGAACAAAGAGCAGGGTTTTCTAAACGGGCAATTCCTGCTTGCCATGCCCGGAATGAGCGACGAGCGTTTTGCCCGGTCAGTGGTCTATATCTGCGCGCATTCTGATGAAGGTGCGATGGGCTTCATCATCAATCAGCTTCAGCCGGTCGAGTTCCCTGACCTCCTGCGTCAGATCGGGGTTATCGATGAGGATGAACTGATTATTCTGCCGGATCGTGCGCAACATATGATGGTGCGCAATGGCGGTCCGGTGGACCGTACCCGCGGGTTCGTGCTGCATACCGACGATTATATGGTCGATTCCACCATGCCGGTTTCAGAGGATGTCTGCCTCACGGCAACGGTCGATATTCTGCGTGCCATTTACGGGGGCAGGGGACCATCACAAGCCCTGATGGCCCTTGGTTATTCCGGTTGGGCACCTGGTCAGATCGAAGTGGAACTGGCCGAGAATGGCTGGTTAACCTGTGATGCGCCGCTCGACATGTTGTTCGACAGCGATATCGAGGGCAAGTATTCGCGCCTGATGCTCCATATGGGCATTGATATGTCCCGGCTCGTTTCCGATGCGGGGCATGCGTGAGGAAGGGATTGAGGCGATAGGGCATTAAGGCAATATGTTTGAATTGCATACGGCCGAAACGACCATATTTTCCTACTGCCCTACTGCCCTACTGCCCTACTGCCCTAATCAAGCCGCCGCAGCGTCCAGTTGTTCGCGGATCATGCGGGTTGCTTCGTCCCGGCTGGTCGGCTGACCGAACATGAAACTCTGCACATATTCACAACCCATCTGGCGAAGCTGAAGCGCATCGCTTTCGCTCTCCACACCTTCGGTCACGACCGCAAGGCCGAGATCATGCGCCATGCTCACAATCGAGCGCAGCAAGGTGGCTTTCTGCGGCTGGTCGCCCTTCACGAACGACCGGTCGATCTTGATGATGTCGAAGGGGAAGCGCGTGAGATATGCCAGTGAGGAATAGCCCGTCCCGAAATCGTCAAGCGACAAGCCTATGCCCATCGCTTTAAGCCGGGCCAGGACATGCGTGGATTGTTCCGGATTTTCCATGAGAACAGATTCCGTCAGTTCAAGCTTGAGGCTGCCCGGATTGAGATGAATACGGGAGAGCACTGAACGGACATCATTGATGAGGTCCTGACGGATGAGTTGCGTGGATGAAAGATTGACTGAAACGAAAAGCTCAAGTTTCGGGAACAGTTCCTGCCACGCGAACAGGTCTTCCGCAGCCCTTTGCATCGCAAACAGACCAAGTTGAATGATAAGACCGGAATTTTCCGCAATTGGAATAAACTCCGAAGGCGAAATCGCGCCGCGCCGCGGATGTTCCCAGCGCATGAGCGCTTCGAAACCGGCAATCGTACCTTCATCAAGCTTGACGATGGGCTGATAGACAAGGCTGATTTCGTCGCGTTCAAGCGCACGACGCAGATCGGACTCAAGCTGGAGCTTATCGCTGCCGATGGCTCTGAATGCCGGACGGAACGGTTCGATCCGGTCACCACCGAAACGCTTTGCCTGATACATGGCAAGCTCGGCGTCCTTCACGAAATCTTCAGCGGTTGTCGCCGTTTTCGTCCAGGTAATCAGGCCGACGGATGACGTCAGAACGATTTCGCGCTTTGCATAGGCAATCGGTGCGCGCACGGCCTGACGCAGAGCTTCGGCGAAGGAGGCGATGCGTCCCGGATCGCTTTCAGACGCGAGCAGCAGGCCGAACTGGTCGGAAGACAGGCGCGAGAGAGTATCCTGCGGCTTCATGAGGCGTGCCAGACGACGTGAAATCGTCAGGAGGATTGTATCGCCTGCCGACATGCCAAGGCTGTCATTGACCTGTTTGAAGCGGTCTATGTCGATGATGAATACCGTCGGGTGCAGATTGCTTTCCCCGCGTGCCATGTTCATGACGTTGCTGAGACGGTCGAGGAACAATTCACGGTTCGGGAGGCCGGTCAGATTGTCGTGCACGGCATCGTGCAACAGGCGTTCCTCCGCCTTTTTCTGTTCCGTCACATTGACCAGCGTACCAACGCAACGCACCACTTCACCATCCGAACCGATGACGGGGCGCGCACGCAGCGCATACCAATGATAGTGGCCATCATTGGCGCGGAGCCGGAAAATCTGGCCAATCCGCCCGCGCCGGTTTTCCAGAATGGCATCAAGCGTCGAGCGGAAGCGATCGCGATCATCGGCATGCATGGCGGGAAGCCAGTTGCGCACCGGACCTTGCAGGCTGTTGGCCGTATTGCCAAGATAATTGGCGATGTCCGGCGTGGTCACAACACGATCACGCGGTACATCCCAATCCCAAACGATGTCCCCTGCACCGATGACGGCGAGAGCCTGTCGCTCCATGTCGGACAGGAGGCCCTGTTGCAGCGCTCCGCCAGCAAAGGCGTGCTGCATGACGGTAAAGCCGATCAGAAGAACGATAAGGACCAGACCGCCACCAAGGGCAGGCTGCACGATATCATTGTCGAGCCTGCCTGAAACCGTCATCCAGGCTCCCAGCAACCATATGAGGGTAAGGAGCCAGGCCGGTATCAACATGACGGCGCGATCATACCCTTTGACCGCCAGATAGCCGATAATGGCAACGCCGGACAGGACGGTTAGTGCCAGCGAAATGCGCGCAATACCGGAAGCTACGGGCGGATCGAAAACGGCAACCCCTGCAAGCGCCAGCAGACCCAGAACCCATGTTACCGCGCCATAGCTGAAATGATCGTGCCAGCGGTTGAGATTGAGATAGGTGAACAGGAAAATCACAAGCGAGGCGGCAAGCGCCACCTCGGTGCCCGCGCGCCAGATTTGTTCATTACCCGGCGTAATCTCCATCAGCTTGTTCCAGAAGCCGAAATCGACGCAGATATAGGCCAGAACCGCCCATGCAAGCGCGGCGGTGGCTGGAAAGAGCGAGGTGCCCTTGACGACGAAAAGGATAGTTAGAAACAGTGCCAGCAGGCCGGAAATGCCGAGCAGAATACCGCGATAAAGCGTGTAGGAATTGACCGCATCCTTGTAGGCTTCCGGCTCCCAGAGATAGAGCTGGGGCAGGTTGTGCGAAGACAGTTCGGCCACGAAGGTAACAACGCTGCCCGGATTGAGCGTGATGCGGAAGACGTCTGCATCAGCACTTGGCTGGCGGTCGAGCGCGAAGCCCTCGCTGGGCGTGATCGATGCAATGCGCGGAGAGCCAAGATCAGGCCAGATGACGCCGGAGCCGACAAGACGGAAATGCGGAGCCACAATCAGGCGGTCAATCTGCTCGTCGGTGGGGTTTGCAATCGAGAAAGCGGCCCAGTCGCCGGATGCCTTGCTGTTCTGATCGGCCTGCACTTCGATGCGGCGCACAATGCCGTCAGGACCCGGTGCAGTCGATACCTGCACGCTCTCTCCCTTGTTGCGCAGAAGTTCGACAGCGCGAGACAGATCGAGGGCCGCATCTTCTTTGGAAATCTTGATCGGTTCAATGGCCGATGCCTGAACGACCGAGACGGTCAGAAAAACCATGAGCGCGAGAAATCGCGCACCAGCAACAAACCACTTATCCGCAAAACCCGTCACGAGCGTCCAACCTTGCCATTGATCATGCGGCTATCCGTCATACGTTTGTCGCTTTCTATAAGGGCAAAAAGCAGGTGATCCTGCCAGTAGCCGTTTATCTTGAGATAGGAACGCAGCAGTCCTTCTCTCTCAAATCCGGCTTTTTCGAGAAGCCGTATCGAACGCTCGTTATGAGGGATACAGGCTGCTTCAATCCGGTGCAACCGGAGTTGATCGAATGCGAAGGGGATAATCAGCGATAGGGCTTCGGTCATATAGCCCTTGCCGGCGTAAGGCTCGCCGCTCCAGTAGCCGATCATGCCGTTCTGGCCGACGCCACGCCGGATATTGCCGAGCGTAATGCCGCCGACGAGCTTGTTGTCGCTATTGCGGAACACGAAAAATGGATAGCCGGTTCCAGCCGATATTTCATCTTGAAAACGGCGCATCCGATGGCGGAAGGCGCTCTTGGTGAGGTCGTCGTCGGGCCATGTTGGCTCCCACGGCGCAAGAAAGGCGCGGCTCTGTTCCCGCAGGCTGGCCCAACTCGCAAAATCGCTCATCATCGGCTCACGCAGATAAATGCGCTGGCCACGCAGGACAGTCGGATTGCTTCTACGGAAGGGCAGGCCGATCATGACGGGATAAAGCAATATGGCAGTAAGTCAGTAAGGCAATAGGGAAGGGTGGACGTATTCGCCGAGCTAAACATACTGCCCTACTCCCCTAATGCCCTATTGCCTCAATTATACAGCGATCTTCCTCGCATGCGCGCTGGTCGAAAGTGCATCCGATAGCCCGTCGAAGCTCATCAGTCGCCCAACTGGGCCGACACCGGCGATGGTGGGCTTGCTGTCGAGGAACAGGCGTCCTGCCAGATCGGTCAACCGTTCTGGCGTAATCAGCGAAAGACGATCCATCAGTTCGCTGTTATCGACAGGGCGACCATAGAGCAGGAACTGGCGCGCGACCTGTCCCGCACGGCTTGCAGCGCTCTCCTGTGACATGAGAAGGCTTGCACGATACTGCGCGCGGGCGCGGTCCACTTCTTCGAGGCTGATGGAGTCGGCTGCCTTATGCAGTTCATCGATGAGGACGGGAACCAGTTCGACCAGCTCGTCGCGACCCGTTGCAGCGTGGATGCCGAACAAACCGGTATCCGAGAAGCCCCAATGGAAGGCATAGACCGAATAGCAGAGGCCACGTTTCTCGCGCACTTCCTGGAAGAGGCGTGAGGACATGCCGCCGCCAAGGACCATGGAGAGAAGCTGCGAGGCATAGAAATCGCGCACATGGTAGGCACGGCCTTCGAAGCCGATCAGAACCTGTGCATCCATGAGTTCGCGATTTTCACGGAAATCACCGCCAACATAGTGAGCAAGGTCAAGGGTCGGCGCTGTGTTGTGGGCGCGGAAACCGCCGAGGCGTTTTTCGACTTCCTTCACGAATGCATCGTGATCGACACCGCCGGCAGCCGTCACGACCATGCGGTCGGCGCTATACTGCTCGTCCATATACTGGCGCAGATCAGCGGAGGTGAAAGACATCACCGTCTCAGGTTCGCCAAGAATGGCGCGTCCGATCGGTTGATGGCGGTAGGCTGTTTCCGTGAAACGGTCGAAAACAATATCGTCGGGCGTGTCGTGTGCCGCGCCGATCTCCTGCATGATGACCTGTTTCTCGCGTTCCAGCTCAGCTTCGTCGAACTTGGACGCGGTCAGGATATCGGAGAGAATGTCGATAGCCAGCGGCACGTCATTGCGCAGAACACGCGCATAATAGGATGTGGTTTCGACGCTGGTGGCGGCATTGATCTCGCCCCCGACATTTTCAATATCCGATGCTATTTGCCAGGCAGTGCGGTTTTCGGTTCCCTTGAATGCCATATGCTCGAGAAGATGAGCAATGCCATGCCTGTCGGCAGCTTCGTTTCGCGCACCGGCCTTGACCCAGATTCCAAGCGCCACGCTTTCCACGTGGGACATTGTATCGGTGGCTATCGTCAATCCATTGGAAAGACGCGTTACTTCAACACCCATAAGCAAACTGCTCCCTGCATTCCCGCTCTGGTTCTCGTCTCGGAGCCGGTCTTTTTAAGCTCTCGAATGGCGGCGAACGTATTCTTCCACGATTTTCAGGTCGTTGTGAAGAACTGTGAAGCTTTCTTTTCGTTGCATCAAGTCCGAAAGCCATGCTGGAAGCTGCGGCTCGACACCACTGGCAGCCTTTACGGCATCGGGGAATTTGGCCGGATGCGCGGTTGCAAGAACAACCATCGGTGCAGCATCGGACACATTTTCGCGAGCGACCTTCACGCCGATTGCCGAATGCGGATCAAGCAGATAGCCGTCCGCCTCAAGCACGGATTTGATCGTTGCTGCGGTCTCGTCGACAGTCGAACGGCTGGCCGAGAATTCGCTACGGATCGCCGAAAGAGGCTTTTCGGAGATCGAAAAGCCTCCCGACTGCTTCAGGCTGTCCATCAGGCCGCGCAATGCTGCCGCATCGCGTCCATGCGCTTCGAACAGGAGACGTTCGAAGTTCGAGGAGATCTGGATATCCATCGACGGCGATGTCGTCTGTGCAACACCGCGCATTTCATACGCGCCGGTTTCCAGCGTGCGCGAGAGAATGTCGTTGTCGTTGGTGGCGATAATCAGCTGGTTGATGGGCAATCCCATGCGCTTGGCCACATAGCCTGCGAAAATATCGCCGAAATTACCAGTCGGCACGGTGAAAGATACAGCGCGATCCGGCGCGCCGAGGCTCAGTGCGGCCGTAAAATAATAGACAACCTGCGGCATGATGCGCGCCCAGTTGATCGAGTTCACACCCGAAAGCGACAGCGCATCACGGAACTGAAGGTCGTTGAACATACCTTTCACAAGGTTTTGGCAATCGTCGAAATTGCCTTCGATGGAAAGGGCATGGACGTTGGAAAAACCGGATGATGTCATCTGGCGCTGCTGCACCGGCGATACGCGACCGTTCGGGAACAGAATAAAGATATCGGTATTGTCGCGACCACCAAAGGCTTCAATGGCTGCGCCGCCCGTATCGCCCGATGTGGCGCCGACGATAGTTGCACGTTCGCCGCGCTGTGCCAGCACATAATCCATCATGCGGGCGAGAAGCTGCATGGCGACGTCCTTGAAGGCGAGCGTCGGACCATGGAAGAGTTCAAGCACGAATTCGTTTGCGCCCGTCTGCACCAGCGGGCAGACCGCATCGTGGCGGAAAGTGCCGTAGGCTTCATGTACCATGCGACGGAAATCCGAATGCGGAATTTCGCCGTCGACAAATGGAGTGAGCACCGCCAGCGCAATATCCACATAGGATTTTCCGCGCAGATCGCGGATCTGTTCTGGCGAAAACTGGGGATAATCCTGCGGCAGATAGAGACCGCCATCCCGGGCGAGACCGGCGAGCAATGCATCGCTGAACCCCAGGACCGGCGCTTCCCCACGCGTGCTTACATATTTCATTTCTTGGGCCTTCATTTCAGATCGGCGCGGTTTTGAGCCGGGTAATGCAATAGAGCCTCCCTAAAAAAGCCGCAAGGTTTTAAAGCATGTTGACGTGTATGGGGTTGCTCTCCGGAGCAAAAAACGGGAAAACGTCATCGCGCTACACACATGCGTGATGTAGAAGACAGGTCGATCAGTGCAGGGAAGCCCGGTTTATGCAAACAGCACCACAGAATCGTTCATCGTTGTTTCCAGTCTTTGCAACGGTTTTGCTCGCAGCCCTCGCAGGCTGCACAACCAGTGGCACTGATAAGGCCGCCGACGGAGGCTCAGGTTCTTCGTTGACCACGCCCGCCTCTACCAGCGACCAGCGCATCAAGGAATCCGAGTTGCGCGCTTTCTGTCCCTCGGTTTCGCTGCGTGACGGTACGGCCTTCTTCAGTACATATGAAAAAGGTGGTGATAAGGATCCCGCACGTGTGATCTATCAGGCCGCTCTGACCGATACGACCCGTGCCTGCCAGTATGGCGCCGGGACTATGACGATTGACGTTGCCGCTGCCGGCAAGGTCGTACCCGGACCAAAATACAGGAGCGGCACCATCACCATGCCAATCCGCGTTGCCGTCCGCCAGGGCGATCAGGTTATCTATTCCAAGCTGCACAAGCAGGCGGTTACGATAGCCAATGGAGATACCGCTACACAGTTCGTCTTCAATGACAAGGCAATCACCGTGCCGATGACGGAAAAGAACAATATCCAGATTTTCGTAGGCTTCGACGAAGGTCCTTACGACACGAAATAATGATTTGCCGTCAGGCGCTTGATCATGAAACCGTTCTTTTAGTTATAATGCGCGGAAAGATATTTCCGCGCATTATTTAATTTTGGCCTTCCCATTTAATAACAGTCGACTTGACGTTTTGCTCAGTAGCCCGACAAAAACTTACGGAGTGCATGCTTGGCACGTTGAATGCCATGGTCATTAGAGACTGTGGGAAACGCAACCTTTTACGGTATCAATATAACAGGCATGATTTTCTTGATCCTGGTTGTCGAATAAATTTGCGGTTATGTATCGATGAACAAGGATGCTGCATTCTCGAAAACGGTTCGTGGTAGCGCACGTAGCTCGGACGCCTCATATGGAAGATGTTTAAAGTAAGTGGTCGTCAATTGGGCGACGGTTTCTGCCTGCGCACGATCACGCTGACGCTTAACTGGTTCACGATCTCCCCTTTGGGAGATCCAGAATTTATGAGCGGCAAAAATACGTGGGTCCGGAGCGACTATACGCAAAGGCTCGCCCTTTTCATCAATCGCAATTGCCTCGAAGGGTGGCGAATTTTCGAGCCAATCAAGCCCTTCGATCGCAGCGGCAACAAGTTCATCTTCACCGTTGCCGATGCTTTCACGGTTTTCCCTCCAAATGGGTTTGGCCGGAGGTTTGATTAAGTCAACCAAATATCCCTCTCGGTTCGCGGCGCGATAGCTGGAACGAGTACGTTCAAAAGATTTATCGACTTTCTTCAGAAGGCCGAGAAGTGAGTTATTCTTTATGTCGTCATCTACGACCATTTTGAGAGAACGACGCGCATCCATGAGCAGATCAATATCTTCAGTGGCGGTGATGCCTGGATCTACAAACACACCGGCGATTGCTTCGTAAGCAAATATCGCGTTAGTACCAACGATCCGAATCCCGGCACCAAGCAAGCCAGCATTGTCGACGGCTCGAATAATCCGAGCCGTAAGATGAGGTACGCGGCCAAGCCGTAGTGCGCGATTAACAGCTGTCTGGCGTTCCATTTGGGATTTGCGCGCGCTCAAGACCTCTTGAGCGGCTTGACGAGCTGCATCCCATTTGACTTTTATCGCCTCAGTTTCTGGTGAGCGGCGACCTTCCACCTTTTGACGTCTGACTCCGGCAGAATTATAATAGCTGCGCATCAAATGCTCGGTTCCGCCAACAGTATGCCAAACTAATGAACCACGGAAGCTTTTGACCGTTGCAGATGCTTGCTGAAAGGCTTCATAGCGTTGATCGGAATTAACCTTTTCACGCCTCTGATCATTATTTAGTTCTATAAAATCAATCATATCAACATAACCGACATAATTTACAACAAGCTGTTGCAGGCGCAGATTATGCAAATTTAATCAACGTTGCAACAGTTTCGATTGATAATATTATTATGTGTTGATCATATTGAAATTAATGTTCTTTTTTAGATTAAACGACTGTATGCCGTCAGATGAACGAGTGGTTCAGCCGCGCGCACGAAGATGTATGGCGCCGGTAACGATCCGTTTGCGGAGAACAAGACAGAAGCGCAGCAAAGCCGTCGCTGAAAAGTTTGATTGCGACAATGCTTGTGAATAAATGCACATCGATAAAATTCGAATTAAATGCGACTGCCTGCGTGAAATGAATGGCAACAGATTTACGCTAGTGTGTTCTCATGAAACAGAAATATGAACGCATTCTCGAACCGACGGACACTTGGGCGATCTTCGATACGTCCACTGGCGAACCCGTCATCATGGGAACCCGTATGCTGATCGGCCTCTCGGAGAGTGAAGCCGAAGAGCTTCTGGCAATTCTCAATGCCCCGCCAAAGGGGCGCAACAAGCAATCCGCCGCCTGACAATAGCCAGGCGTCGGATCAATTCACTCAGGCATCGGTCCAGACGGACAGGGCCTCGATAACGCTCGGCAGGTCCTTGTGGCGATGGATGACGGTTTCCGCACCGGCATCGGTCAACTTGTCGGCATGCCCCGGATAGGTGTGAGCACCACCCGTAAAGCCGATCACACGCATGCCAGCAGCGCGAGCACCCTGAATGCCATGCGCGGAATCTTCAATCACGATGACATCTCTCGGATCGACCCCGAATTGCTCGGCCGCATAAAGGAAAACGTCCGGCGCAGGCTTGGTCTTTTTGGTGCCGACTTCCTTGGCCGAAAAAATGTTCTGCGCAAACAGTTCGTAAAGGCCGACACGTTTCAGCATGCTTTCCAACCGATGGCTGGTCGAATTGGAGCAGATGCACTTCGGCAGTTTAAGTGCCGAGACCACTTCCACGATATCCTCAACCGCCTGAACTTCGTTCTCAAGCTTCTGGTCCAGAATTTTTTCGGATTTGTCGAGAAGTGATGCTGAAAGCGGAATTCCGGCTTCGCGCTCTACCGTCAGAAGAATATCCTGCCACGTCAGACCGGCAAAACGCTCGGCCATTTCATCAGCCGAGATCTGATAACCAGCTTCGGTGAGGAGGGCGGATTCGACTTCTGCCGCGATGATTTCGGAATCCACCAAAACGCCATCGCAATCGAAAATGATGAGGGACGGTGCCGCCATGATCATAGCCTTTTTATTGGGAGGAGTGGGCACCGGCAGCAGCCGGAAACACCGCGATTGAGCTACACCTTTATGGCGAAGCCGTCAAATCGGGGTTGGTGCGAATTCAGACCTCCCCGGAAACTTCGCGCCGCCGCCGGTCCAGTTCTTCGCTGTAGCGACGTAGCGTGTGTGCTTCACTGAGAAGGCCAAGTACCTTGCGCTCCTGCGCATTGTTTACCACGGCCAGCGCTTCGCTTTCTGCCCGGTCGAAACGGGCGACGGCTTCCTTGGCATTCATCTGGGGCAACAGGAACTCGTCCTGATATTTGAGAAGCTCGCTGATGCTGTGTTCGCCGTCGGATGTGTCGAAGCTGTCGGCATAGACCTCCGGAACTGGGATCATGCCGACATAGCGTCCATCGGCATCGACCGCGATGACACGCTGGGTCGAGCCGAGAGGGAAATCGTGCCGGAAGGTTTCTATATCGGTATCGATCAGCACGGTTCGCACATCGTGACGCATCATCCGGTTTACGGTCAGATTGCGTATCCAACCGATATCATGGGCGGACCGGATGGCCTCGCCACGCAGGTGAAAGCGCCATGTTGCGAAGGAGTAACCGAAGGTCTTCCGCACCATCAGCGAGGACGAGACGACAGCGCCGAGGACTAGCATTGCGATTGGAAAATCGCCGGTAAGTTCCAGTGCAAGGAAGGTCATGGTCATCGGACCGCCAACGACGGCGACGGCAAGTGAGCTCATGCCGATAACTGCATATACTTCAGGTGCAAGTGCCAGACCGGCAGGTAGAACGGCTCCGGCCACGGCTGCAAACAGCTTGCCCGTCAGTGCACCCAGAAACAGCGATGCGAAGAACAAGCCCCCACGAAAGCCCGCACCGATGGAGACAGCGGAAGCGAGAGACTTGGTGAAGATCAGCAGCAACAATGCCGGTATTGTAATGTTTGCATTCAGATCGAGGTGTAACGCTCCGTGGCCCGATGCCAGAACTTGCGGAGAAAAGAACGCGATCATACCGACAACGGCACCACCGATTGCTGGTGCCAAAACATTGGGCACTATGCTGCGTCGGGCGGTCGTTTCAACAAAAGTGACTCCACGCATGATGAGGATGGCAATACCTGCCGAAAAGAAGCCGAGAACGAGCGCTGGCACGTAGTCGCGCGGCGTGATGTCGTTGATCTGACCGATATCGATGACAAAGGGCGCTCCGCCAATTGCCTGCGTCACCAGCGCGCCAACGATCGCCGCCACGACGACAGGCGCCAGCGTGGCAATCGAATAGACGCCGATGATGAGTTCGAATGCATAGAATGCGCCAGTCAGCGGAGCATTGAAGGCGCTGGCAATAGCTGCCGCAGCGCCGCAGCCGACCAGCGTTCGCAAATCGGCGCGACGAAGCTTGAGTGCCCGACCGATACGGGATGCAAAACCGCTCGCAAGCTGCGTATAAGCGGCTTCAAGCCCGACCGATGCGCCGAAACCGTTCGAAATCAGGTTCTGTCCGACGAGAATGAAACTGTCCGTCAGCGATAGGCGTCCACCATGAAGTGCATTTGCTTCGATAGGGTCGACGATGGGCCGCTTGCGCCAGCGCGCGAGAACCCAGATCACGATCCCCATCAAGATGCCGCCCGCGAGCGGCGCGATATAAGCGCTGGGTTGCAATGATGCCGCCGAGCTCAGTTTCTCACCGGGTTCAAGAGCGAAGATTGCCTGATGCATCCATTGGGAAATGCTGCCAATCGCGGCAACCATCAGCCCTGAAATGATGCCGATGACGGTGCCGGCGATAACGAGGCCTATTTCGCTGCCGCGAACCAGTGCACGCATGCGAAAGGGTACAAAGAGAACCCGCAAATACCGGTTATGCCGCAGTTCAGCGATATTCATCATAAAATACACCGGACAAGCGGGGCGGCGCGCATGCCCGCCACGCAAATTCAGAAGTTGACTGCCGATTATAGGCAAAAAGGGATAACCAAGCCTTATCAAGGGCAAGAAGTTAAAGTTACAATTGCATAGCGATCGCGGCGTTAAGATGACAGGCGGCAAAATGTCGAGGGTCAATTGACCATGAAAAGCCCGGAACTGCGGACTTTCCACCTCGCTTAAGAAAAGATTTACGATTTCAATCACTTGGCGTTAACTGCATATTTACCCTACCCGGTAACCATAAGGACAAGTTTTTTGCGTCCACAGGTAATCGAGTATCCCATGTCTCTTGTACGTCTTGCACATGAGTTGCCCATTGAGGCTCCGCGTACCGCCTGGCTTGATTCCATCATCAAAGGTGATTGCGTCGCGGCTCTGGAACGCCTGCCGGATCATTCCGTGGACGTTATTTTTGCCGATCCTCCCTATAATCTCCAGCTTGGCGGCGATTTGCATCGCCCCGACCATTCGATGGTCAGCGCAGTTGACGATCACTGGGATCAGTTCGAGAGCTTTCAGGCCTATGATGCCTTCACGCGTGCATGGCTTATGGCCTGCCGTCGTGTCCTGAAGCCGAATGGCACCATCTGGGTCATCGGCTCCTACCACAATATCTTCCGGGTTGGCTCGCAGTTGCAGGATCTCGGCTTCTGGCTCCTGAACGATGTCATCTGGCGCAAGACGAACCCGATGCCGAATTTCCGCGGCCGTCGTTTCCAGAACGCTCATGAAACGCTAATCTGGGCTTCGCGCGATCAGAAGGGCAAAGGTTACACTTTCAATTATGAAGCGATGAAGGCCGCCAATGACGACGTACAGATGCGCTCGGACTGGCTGTTCCCGATCTGCACCGGTTCTGAACGCCTGAAAGACGAAAATGGCGACAAGGTTCATCCAACCCAGAAGCCGGAAGCATTGCTTGCCCGCATCATGATGGCATCCAGCAAGCCTGGCGACGTCATTCTTGATCCGTTCTTCGGTTCTGGAACGACGGGTGCGGTTGCCAAGCGCCTCGGACGCCACTTCGTCGGTATCGAGCGCGAACAGAGCTATATCGATGCAGCGATGGCCCGTATTGACGCTGTTGAACCGCTCGGCAAAGCCGAACTGACGGTGATGACGGGCAAACGGGCCGAACCGCGTGTCGCGTTCACTAGCGTCCTCGAAGCGGGGCTTCTTCGTCCCGGCACGGTGCTTTGTGATGAACGTCGCCGTTTTGCTGCCATTGTTCGCGCGGATGGTACGCTGGCTGCCAACGGTGAAGCGGGTTCGATCCATCGTATCGGTGCAAAGGTTCAGGGCTTTGATGCCTGCAATGGATGGACTTTCTGGCACTACGAGGAAAACGGCGCGCTGAAGCCAATTGACGCCTTGCGTAAGGTCATTCGCGACCAGATGGCAGTTGCAGGCGCTTAAAGCGCGTCCCGAAAAGTGCGAAGCGGTTTTTGGATAAGATGCGCAAACGATTAGATATCGGACGGCCTCCAGCATAGTCTGATAGTGAGGCGCTCGAAGCATCGGCTTCGGGCGCCTTCGCTATTTTAGGCACGGAGCATTTCCTGTTTTGATTGAATCGTAGGAGATGCTCTATTCGTTTGTTTTTACGCATGTCTTTACCCCGAAGCCGGTTCCCGATTTCAGGGATGCTCTAAAGCGTGTCGCCGTTAACCGGATTCATGATTCCAGTTTGGCTTGAAGTATGCTTCACTTTGCCCATGGAAGGAGATGCACCATGGGCTAGCCGCATCCGATAGAGTTGCGTGAGCGTGTTGTTGCGCTTGTGAATGAGGGGCATGGCAACCGTGAAGCCGTTCGGCATTTCCGGGGTTCGCTTCGGTTCGTCAACAACATGGTGATCCTGCATCAGTAATCCGGTTCTCTGATCGCCGCCAAGCAGGACCACCCGCCTGGTGGTGCGAATCTCTTGGCTCATGGGGATTGGGTCCGCGAGCGGATGTCTGTCCGTAGAGTAACGACTTTGGACGAACTGTGGGTTGCGTTCGCGGAGCGCGGCATTGAAGTCCAACGTGCCACGGTAGGGCGATTTCTGCACCGGCTCGGGCTGAGCAATAAAAAAGCCCCAAGGCAAGCGAGCAGCGCAGGCTTGAGATCGCCAAGGCGCGTGACCTGCGGATCAACCGTCGAAAGCGGTTCTTCAACAAAGCCTTGGCGCGGCTCATCTTTATCGACGAGACCTCCACGAATACGCGCCTGACAAAACGCACCGGATGGTCGGCCAAAGGAAGTCGCTTTGCCGACTATGCTCCGTTCGGGAACTGGAAGACGCAGACCTTCATTGCCGGACTGTGCTGCCATGGCCTGACCGCGCCATGGATCGTCGACGCTCCGATGAACAGCCGCATCTTCGAAAAATGGATTGTGAGACACCGCTTGTGCCGACACTGTCGCCCGGTGACGTCGTGATCCTCGATAATGTCGGCTTCCACAAAAGCGAAAGGGCGGAACAGTTGGTCAAGGCGGAAGGCGCATGGCTTCTATTCCTGCCGTCCTATTCGCCAGACCTGAATCCCATCGAAATGGCCTTCTCAAAACTCAAGGCACTCCTGCGAAAGCGCGCCGCGCGAAGCTTCGATGCCATCTCCAATGCTCTCGGTGGCATCATCAGCCTCTTCTCCGTCACCGAATGCCTAAACTTCTTCAAGGCAGCAGGATATGAGGCTGAATAAATGCGACACGCTTTAGCCTGTTTTGCCTGTGACAGCCCTGATACAGGCAAGCACCATATCTTGCGCCCGTTTCCTGTGCTTTTATTCGCGGTCAACTTGTTATAAGGTTTTGGCAGGAACTTATAACGCTGCTAACGGTAAGATCGGCTATAAGGTTTTTGGCAGGAACTTATAACGACATAGTTCAACTCGCCGCCGGTACGACCAACTCATTCGAAAAGGCCAAGGATGAAAGAGATCGACATCAGCTATAGAACGATGTTCGCGGAGTTGGCGCAGCGGACAATGGATGCACAATTCGTAGCAGACTTCCCTTTAGAAGGATGGTTTGTGACTGTAACTGTCAAAGATCGCGATTATTGGTATTTCGACCTCCCCACCCCCGAGGGCAAAGACAAACGAAGCTACGTCGGCCCCGCGAGTGACGAAGCTATCACTAAGCGGGTAAGAGCCCACAAAGAGATCAAGGGCAACATCCGAGAGCGTAGACGCATGGTTAGCACGCTGCGACGCGCCGGCCTTCCCGGTCCTGATCCCTTCGCTGGTGACGTCACGAAAGCCTTGGCCGATGCTGGGTTGTTCCGGCTGCGCGCCATCTTGATTGGGTCGGTGGCATTCAGCACCTATGCTGGAATGCTCGGTGTCCGGCTGCCCTCTGCCGCGCTGCAGACAGGCGACGCAGACTTCGCTCAGGACTTCGCAATATCGGCTGGTGTCCAAGATAGTCTCCCGCCAATCCTCGAAATCCTCCAGTCAGTCGACCCTGAATTCCGCGCGATTCCGCACCAGGCCGATAAGGCTAAGGTGGTCGCCTTCGTGAACGCCAAAGGCTATCGGGTGGAGTTCTTGACCGGAAATCGGGGATCAGAAGAATACACTGGCAAGCCGTCGCCCATGCCCGCCCTCGGCGGCGCGTCGGCGGAGAATCTGCGGTTCCTTGATTACCTGATCTACGAGCCTATCCGCACAGTGCTTCTTTTCCGCGAAGGCATAAACGTTCTCGTTCCTGCTCCCGAGAGGTATGCCGTCCACAAGCTGATTGTCTCGTCGCGAAGACTCACTGACACGTTGGGGCGTTTGAAAGCTGACAAAGATCTAACGCAAGCTGCCTTGCTCTTCGAAGCCCTCGTGCAAACGCGCCACGGCATTGAGCTTAGCGATGCTTGGGAGGAAGCATGGGAGCGCGGTGATGCATGGAAAGAGGGTATTGTCAGCGGCCTATCCAGACTACCCAAAAACGGAGTTGAAGCGTTAAGAGAGGCACTCGGGTCCGATTTTGTAGAAGGCTTACTGAAAAGGTGATTGACAGATTTCGCTAGAAACGAAAGACGACGACAGGCCAGTCTATGATTAGGCATAAAAGGCCGTGATCCGCTCTACCGCTGCCATAGCGAAAGGGCGTGACGTTGGTCAAGGCGGAAGGCGCATGGCTTCTATTCCTGCCGTCCTATTCGCCAGACCTGAATCCCATCGAAATGGCCTTCTCAAAACTTAAGGCACTCCTGCGAAAGCGAGCCGCACGAAGCTTCGATGCCATCTCCTATGCTCTCGGTGACATCATCAGCCTCTTCTCCGTCACCGAATGCCTAAACTTCTTCAAGGCAGCAGGATATGAGGCTGAATAAATGCGACACGCTTTAGAAGGCGAGACCCAGGGCTTTCAAATCAGCGCCCAACTTGCCCGCATCCGTAAAATGCACAGCCTGCCAGCCAGCCTGTCTGGCGCCATCCACATTGTGCATTGTGTCATCGATGAAAAGCGTTGCCGCGGGATCAAGGTCGAACGATGCAACGTGATGATCGTAGATTTCGCGGTCAGGTTTCAGCATATGAATGTCGCCCGATACGGTGACGCCCCGACTTTCGGCCAGAAAGGGAAAGCGAATCTGTGCTTCTCGGAAAGTGTCTAAAGCAAAATTCGTCAGCATGGTGACGTCATTGCCATGGCTGATCAGACCGCGCAGAATTTCGACGCTGTCCTCGTACGCATGGGGAACCATGCGGTTCCAGTTTTGCCGGAACGCACGAATATGATCGCGTTTCTCGGGATATGTATCGATCAGAAGTGATTCTGCTTCCTGCCAGCTTCTGCCGCGATCCTGTTCGATATTCCATGCGCTGGTGCAGATGTTTTCCAGAAACCACCGCCGTTCCGAAGCATCGGGAATGACATCGAGATAAGCAAGTTCAGGATCATAGTGGATCAGAACTCGGCCAATATCGAAGACGACATGCTTGACGGGACTGTTCAATGGTTTCTCCTCCCTCGTTTGAATGCTTCTGGTATGGCGGCGATGATCGCCTTTTTCATGACGGTGGGCAGCGCCTCATCGGAAAGGTCGTCTGGCTGTGACCACCATCCATCCGTAGACGCACTCTTGCTGACATTCTCGGAGCGATAGACCGACAATCTCAGTTCGAAATGTGTAAAAACATGCGTGATTGAACCGGAACCGTTCCATTGTGCCGCGAACGGTGCTGCAGCGATTGTTGCATCTCCGTCGATACGCGCCGTCCAGTGGCTGCCCGGAACTTCGGTCATTCCGGCAAGCAGGCCTTCACCTTTCCGCTTGCGCAGGAGAATTGAACCATCCTCCGCAATGGCGATGAATGCCGCCCCGGTGCGAATTGGCTTTTCTGCTTTGGGGGCCTTAACCGGAAACTCCTCCGGATCGCGTGATTTGAGAGCCAAGCAATCATCGTTGAGCGGGCAGATCGCACAGGCTGGCCGTCGTGGCGTGCATATGGTTGCGCCCAGATCCATCATGGCCTGAGCAAAGTCTCCCGGTCTGTCGATGGGCGTCATTTGACCCATGAGTGCGCGGATTTCAGCTTTTGCAGCGGGCAGGGGCGTGTCGATTGTGTAGAGCCGCGAAATTACACGCTCCACATTGCCGTCGACCACGGCAGTCGCCTCGCCAAACGCGATTGCGGCGATTGCCGCCGAAGTGTAATCGCCGATGCCCGGCAGTTCCTTCAGTGCAATGGCATTGTCCGGAAACTTGCCGTTGTGCCGTAAGGCCACGGCGTCGGCACATTTTTTCAAGTTACGTGCACGCGAATAATAACCGAGCCCGGCCCATGCACGCAGAATATCGTCTTCACTCGCCTTTGCCATGGCCTGGACGGTGGGCCAGCGTTTTACGAATTTCATGAAGTAGGACTTGACCGCTTCCACCGTCGTCTGCTGAAGCATAATCTCGGAGAGCCAGACGCGATAGGGATCGGGCTTGACGCCGGAGGTCTGTTCGGACGGGCTCACGCGCCACGGCAGAATGCGATGGTGCCGGTCATACCAGCGCAAGAGCTTTGTGGATTGATCGGAATTGGTAGAATTCAGCATGAGAAGGACATCGGTTAACAGTTGGGCAGCATTCTGATTAATGCCTTATTTTTACAATTGATAGAAACAACGCTGTGCATAATAAATCCTAGCGCATAGAAGTCTCATTGTGGGCCTTCTGATGTGCTCGGTTGGAAAGAGAATAAGTGGACCATTCTATACCTGTCTATGTCATCAATCTTGCGCGGTCACGGGATCGCTGGGACAGGCTGAAGTCCAATGCGGATGCGCTTTCGATCGATCTGAGGCGCGTGGAAGCCGTTGAGGGAAAACTGCTGTCTCCGGAAGAACTGACGGATTTCGATGATGCAGGCTTTCGCCGTTGGCACGGTAAAACTGTACTGCCCGCGGAAATCGGTTGTTATTTCAGCCATATCCAAGTGCTGGAAATGATAGCCGCAGCACCTGAATCTTTTGCGGTCATTGTGGAAGATGACGTAGTTTTCACTCCTGCTTTTCAACCGTTCCTGACGTATTTGACAAAGGTGACGGGTTGGGATGCGGTTAAACTCGTGAATCACAGGACGTCTGCCTTTCGCCCGTTTCAAAAAGCCGACGATCAGTTTTCCATAGGTCGCTGTCTGCATGGCCCGCTGGGCAGTTCAGCAGCATATGTCGTAACCAGGGAAGGCGCGTCGAAAATGCTGAAGGCGCTCCGGCCCATGCGACTGCCTTATGATGTTGCATTGGAACGTGGGTGGGCTGGTGCATATCAGGTTTTTACGACCGACAAGCCGGTCGTCGAGTTTTCGGATATTGCGATTTCTACGATCGCTCAGGGGCGTTCTGCCTACGCCAAGAAGCGTTTACCCGTATACAAAAGGATAACTACCCTTCTGTTTCGAGCAACTGACTATGTCCGACGAATCGCCTACGCTCTTGATAAGAAACGCTTAAGAGAGGGCAGAGATTGAGTTATTTTAAAAAGTCTTTTCTCCTGCGGCGCCGGATAGATTCCTGGGTGCTCGGGATAGCGTCGGCCGCGATGCCCATTCGCATCGGTTTTGGACCGCTGATACTTTTCGTCTTTTCATGCATCGGCATTTATCTTGCCTGCGGACGTCACGCGACGACACGTATGTTCGCTAAAAAATTCTATCTTTTCATCGTCTTATATGCTGTATGGTCGTTGGGCTTGATCCTGTTTCGAGGCGAGCCCTTCCACGATAACCGGCAGATCGGCTATACTCTGCTAATTGCCATTTTCGCTTTTGCTGGTTCGGGGATGGTGCTCGTTCGCGATCCGTTGCGAGCTTATGTTCTCGGCGCGCGGGTTGGAACGTTGCTTGCCGTGGTCATCGCGCTTTATCTTGCTGTGACCAATGGCGGCCGTATTGGTGTCGGCGGCAATCAGGCAGTCTTTGCATTCGTTGCAGCAGTGGCGGCGATCTCGGCTGCAGTCCCCCTGCGCAATGCCTCCCGATATTTGCCGAACGGCCCACATTGGCTGGTGTTGGGGTTCACTGCGGTTTTAACTTCTGAAACACGAGCAGTCATTGTGGTCTTGCCGATATTTGCGGCCATAGAAATTCTTATTTTCCTAAGGCGTTTCAGCATCCGGCAACAGGGAGCGGCTTATGCGATACTGTTCGCAGCAATAGCGGCTCTCGTCGTTGTCGGACCGGTTGGCGATATTATCTCCAAACGGTTCGCGGGTATGGTGGAATATTATGACAGCGGCAACAGTTCCAACTGGAACGATAAAGTGTCTGCCGATATCCGTGAGGTCATGTGGACGAGCGCGTCCCATGTCATCAAAACTCACCCTTTCACAGGAGTCGGCTCCTATTCGAAGATGGATTTCGTGAAGGCTGAGGCTGGTGACAAGGCTCCAATGTTGGAAGGCTTCCGTCATGTCCATAACACGATTCTTGATGAGTTGCTGAACGACGGGATTGTCGGCCTTATCTTTATGGCGTGTGCATTTATCTCGATCTTTGTCTATCTGTGGCGTACAGCCGATAGCTGGGCGATGCGACGAGCATTGATTTACTTCGCGGCGGTGTGCGGCAGCTACGGAATGTTGCACAATCCGCTTTTGCACGAGGTGACCATCGCCTCGACTATGTTCTTCCTCGCAGCACTGAATGCGGCTGCATCGCGGCGAATGATGGCCGCGCGCCGCGCAGGTCTCACCTCGTATATTTTTGGAAAGAAATCAGCCGCATGAAAGCCATTGTAACGGGCGCAGCCGGGTTTATCGGGTTCCACACGGCGCAACGACTGCTGGATGAAGGCTGGCAGGTCATTGGCATAGACAATGTGAATGACTATTATTCGGTTGCCCTGAAAGAAACCCGGCTCTCCAAACTTCATATGAGGGAAGGCTTCCGGTTCGCAAAGGCGGATATTTCCGATGCAGAAGCGATCAATGCGGCGATCGGCGCTGATCGGGATGCAGATATCATCGTGCATCTGGCAGCACAGGCGGGTGTGCGATACTCCATTGAGAACCCCACCGTCTATATCTCCGCTAATGTGCAGGGACAGGTCACGGTCTTCGAAACCGCGCTGAGACTGGATAAGCGACCGCCTGTCGTTTATGCCAGCTCATCGTCGGTCTATGGCGCGAATGAAAAGGTGCCTTTCTCCGAAAGCGATCCTGTCGATCATCCCGTCTCGATCTATGCCGCGACAAAGCGTTCGGGCGAACTACTGGCCTACTCCTACCGTCACGTGCACAAGCTCCACTCTGCGGGCTTGCGCTTCTTTACCGTCTACGGTCCTTACGGGCGGCCTGACATGGCGCCATGGCTGTTCACGTCCGCGATCCTCAAGGGTGAGCCGATCCGGGTGTTCAATAATGGTGAGATGCAGCGGGACTTCACCTTCGTGGACGATATCGTCAGCGGTGTAGTCGGTGCGGTACGGCGCATACTCGACAAGCCGGAAGATACCGCACCTGTTTATAATCTTGGCAACAACCGGCCCGTAATGCTGAACGATTTCATTGCTGCAATCGAGAAAGCGACGGGCAAGGAGGCAATCCGTAAGCTGGAACCTATGCCAGCCGCCGACGTGCCGCGCACCTATGCCGACATCACGCTTGCTGCTGGCGATCTTGGCTTTAGCCCGAAAACGACACTCGATCAGGGGATTCCTTTGTTTGTCGAGTGGTTTCGCGGCTATAATGGAGCGCGATGAGCGAACCAACATCCAGACGCGGCTTCAGGCCGCTGGCAGACATGGCTTCGGGTCTGGTGGACCCGATGCTGCAAAAGCGTGCCGGTATCAATCTCGCCTTGCTTCAGTCGTGGGAAGATATTGTCGGGCCTGCCATCGGTGCAACGTCACGTCCGCTGCGCATTATCTGGCCGCGCCGTCTGCATGAGGACGATCCGTTTTCACCAGCAACGCTGATTATCGCCTGCGAAGGCTTCGCTGCCTTGCAAGTCCAGCATGAAACAGGGGAAATTATCAGTCGTATTAATGGCTTTCTCGGCTTCTCCGCAGTCGGGCGCATTCGCATCGAACAGAAGCCACCAGTCATTCCAGCCAAGCGTCGGATAAAGAGGCTGGCGCCGCTTGGGCCTGCCGAAGAACGCCGCATCGACAAGGCCACGGACGGTATCGAAGATGACGCGCTTCGCGCAGCACTGGCACGTCTTGGCAAGAACATTCTCGCAGAGAAGCGGACAATCGGTCGAAAAGACGGTAAGGACAGCTGAATTCGGCCTGCTGCCATAAAATTGATGCAAGCTTTCAGCAGTTTGAACTTGGCACCCCAATTGATTGTCGCAAATATGAAGACAAAAAACGCAAGGCGCTGACTTTCATGTGAACGCTGCGGGTCTAGCGAAGTGCGATCTGCCGCTTTAGATTGTATGTCGAAGTCAACTATTGAAACAGGACTGGATGATTCGGATGCCTGCAGCGTTTAATCGCAGACACGTTATTTCTCTTGCCGGAGCAGCGGCTGCCGGGCTGGCGTTTGCCGGTGGCGCGAATGCGCAGCAGCGCGATCCTGAAGGCACCGTTGATGCGGCCAAGATTGCCGAACCCGGCAAGCTCAAGGATATGGTCTATGGCAAGGCTGACGCGCCGGTCACCATCGTTGAATATGCATCGCTGACCTGCCCACATTGCGCAGATTTTACGATCAACACATTCCCGAAAATCAAGGAAAAATATATCGATACGGGCAAAGCACGGCTCATCTTCCGTGAGTTCCCGTTCGATCCGCGCGCGACTGCCGCTTTCATGCTGGCGCGCTGCGCACCGGAAGACCGTTATTTCCCGATGGTCGACGTTTTCTTCAAGCAGCAGCAGCAGTGGGCAACCGCCGAAGACGGTGAGGCAGCTCTCCTGCAAATTGCAAAACTTGCCGGTTTTACACAGGAGTCCTTCAAGGCTTGCTTGACGAACCAGCAAGTTCTCGATGATGTGAGAGCAACGATGGAGCGTGGGTCGAAGGATTTCGGTGTGAATGCAACGCCGACTTTCTTCATTAACGGACAAAAATACGCTGGAGCGCTTTCGGTTGACGAAATGTCGGCAATCATCGACAAGCTTCTCTGATCCGTTTTTCAGATCGAAAAGCGGGCGCTTCTCTGCGCCCGCTTTTTGCGTTTTTGAGATAGGGCATTTCCAGCAAAATTGCGAAGCGGTTTTGCGTGGGATAATGCGTACAAACAATGAGCAGGAGCGGTTCCAGTACCCAGTTTTAACAGGCACCGCTCTCGCTGCAGGAGGGGCATTCTGATGCGCTTCTCCAAGCTGCGCCTTGTTGGTTTCAAATCCTTCGTCGAGCCCATGGAGTTCGTCATCGAAGGCGGGCTGACCGGCGTTGTCGGCCCAAATGGCTGCGGCAAATCCAATCTGGTCGAAGCGTTGCGCTGGGTGATGGGTGAAAACTCATACAAGAACATGCGCGCCTCCGGCATGGACGATGTGATCTTTTCCGGCTCGGCCACGCGGCCCGCGCGCAATACTGCGGAAGTCACGCTTTTTCTCGACAATTCCGACCGCACTGCGCCTGCCGCTTACAATGATGCGGACGAATTGCAGGTCTCTCGCCGTATCGAACGGGAATCCGGGTCGGTCTATCGCATCAATGGCAAGGAAGCGCGTGCCAAGGATGTGCAGCTTCTCTTTGCGGACCAGTCCACCGGCGCACGTTCGCCCTCCATGGTCGGGCAGGGGCGCATTGGCGAGCTTATTCAGGCAAAGCCGCAAGCCCGTCGTGCGCTTCTGGAAGAAGCGGCTGGCATCTCCGGCCTGCATACGCGCCGTCATGAGGCCGAGCTGCGCTTGCGTGCTGCTGAAACCAATCTCGAGCGTTTGGACGATGTGGTTGGCGAGCTTGGAAGCCAGATCGAAAGTCTGAAACGTCAGGCGCGTCAGGCAAACCGCTTCAAGGCACTTTCCGCAGATATTCGCCGGGCGGAAGCCGCACTTCTGCATTTGCGCTGGTCGCAGGCAAAGATGCAGGAAGGCGAGGCGCAAAGCGCCCTGGCGCAGGCAACCTCGGCTGTCGGTGACATGGCGCAAGCCCAGATGAACGCGGCGAAAGTACAGGCGGTCGGCGCACACAAACTGCCCGAACTGCGTGAGGCTGAAGCGAAAGCCGCGGCTGCATTGCAGCGCCTTTCCATTGCCAGAACGCAGCTTGATGAGGAAGGCGAACGTCTTCGTGCCCGTCGGGCAGAGTTGATAAAGCGTCTTGAGCAGCTTTCCGCCGACATCGCGCGCGAAGAAGAAATGATGCGTGAGAACGCCGACATTCTGGCGCGTCTCGATGACGAAGAACAGGAACTGATCGCTTCCGCTGAAGAATCCGGCGAGCGCGATCAGGAACTGCATGCACTGTTTGAGGAAGCGGAAGTTCAATTGCAGGACAGCGAGAGCGCTTTGTCCCGCGTGACGGCCGAACGTGCCGAAGCTGCCGCAGAGCGTGTGCAGATCGAACGTGTATTGAAGGAAACACGTGATCGTCGTGACCGTCTTTCTGTCCAGATGGAAGCGATCGAGCGCGACATCGCTGCTGTCGCGGAACAGATCGGTGGCCTGTTCGATCCGGCGGAAAAGCGCATCGTAGTCGATCGCTGTGCGGAAGAACTGGCATCCGCTGAGGAACTGGTCGCAAGCGCGGAAGAGCTCGTTGCAAGCGCGCGCGAAGCGGAAGCCGCCAGCCGCCAACCTTTGAGCGAGGCGCGTACCGAACTGAATCGCATCGAAACGGAAGCGCAGACGTTGGCCCGCATTCTGAATGCTGGTGAAACAGGGCAATTCCCGCCAGTGGTGGAAGAACTGCGTGTTGAGAAAGGCTATGAAGTAGCACTTGGTGCGGCACTCGGTGAAGATCTTGACGCGGCCAGCGATGAACATGCACCGGTCTACTGGGCTTACAATCCCGCAGCCAATGCCGATCCCGCTCTGCCCGACGGCGTGACACCCTTGGATCGGCTGGTAGAAGGGCCGCAGCAATTACGCCGTAGGCTGGCACAGGTCGGCGTTGTCTCGGAAAGTGAAGGCAAGCGCCTGCAGGCCATGTTGCGGCCCGGCCAGCGGCTCGTCAGCAAGACCGGAGCGCTCTGGCGCTGGGATGGCTATACGGCAAGCGCTGATGCGCCGACCCCGACAGCTCAGCGACTGGCACAAAAAAACCGGTTGGTGGAACTCGAACAGGAAGCGATTGCCGCGCGCAAACGTGCCGAGCAGGCTGAGCAGGATGTGCAGCGAACCGAAGCAGGCGTCCGCAAGGCCGTCGAACAGGAACGTGTCGCGCGCGATCAATGGCGTGCCAACCAGCGCAAGCTTGATGAAGCGCGTGAGGCTCTCGCGGCTGCGGAGCGTGCAGCAGGCCAATTGGCAACACGCCGTGCCGGTCTGGAAGACAGCAAGGCGCATCTGGAAGAAAATCTCGAAGAAGCGCAGATCCGTGTCACGGAAGCCGAAGAGCGGCTTGGCGAAATGCCGGATATCGATGCGATTGGCGAACGCCTTGCCGCATTGAGCAGCGAAGTCATGTCGGACCGCACGGCTTTGGCAGAAGCGCGCGCCGCCTATGAGGGGCTGCGGCGCGAGGCTGATGCTCGCAAACGGCGGCTGGAAATGATTGCGCTGGAGCGTCGCAACTGGAAATCCCGCGCCGAAAATGCTGACCGACATATTGCTGCTTTGAATGATCGCCGTGCGGAAACGGCGGATGAGGCCGAGGCCCTTGCGGAAGCGCCTGACGAAATCGAGAACCGCCGCCGGGCACTGTTGAACGAGCTTTCGCAGGCCGATGCCCTTCGGAAACAGGCTGGCGATATTCTGGCCGAGGCTGAGGCTGCGCAGGCGGAACTCGATAAGACGGCGACCCTTGCCATCCAGCAACTGGCTGCAAGTCGCGAACAGCGTGCGCGTGCCGAAGAACGTCTTGCAGCGGCAGAAGAACGACGCAAGGATGCTGAAGCCCGGATCGCCGAAGCACTGAACTGCCCACCGCACGAGGCTATTCGCCAGACGGGTTTAAGGCCGGATGAGGCTTTGCCCGATCCCGATCAGCTTGAACGCCAGTTGGAGCGGTTGAAGATTGAGCGGGAGCGGCTCGGTGCAGTCAATCTGCGCGCCGATGAGGAACAGGAAGAACTGTCTGGCCGCCTCGATACCATCGTCTCCGAGCGCGAAGACGTGATCGAGGCGATCAAGAAATTGCGTCAGGCGATCCAGAGCCTCAACCGCGAGGGACGCGAACGCCTGCTGGCTGCGTTCGACGTGGTGAATGTGCAGTTCCAGCGCCTGTTCACGCATCTCTTTGGCGGCGGCACGGCTGAACTGCAACTGATCGAAAGCGACGATCCGCTGGAAGCCGGTCTGGAAATCCTAGCCCGTCCGCCCGGCAAGAAGCCGCAGACCATGACGCTGCTTTCCGGCGGCGAGCAGGCGCTGACGGCCATGGCGCTCATTTTTGCAGTGTTCCTCACCAATCCGGCACCGATTTGCGTGCTGGACGAAGTGGATGCACCGCTCGACGATCATAACGTCGAGCGCTACTGCAATCTGATGGATGAAATGGCGGCTTCGACCGAAACGCGCTTCGTGGTCATCACGCATAATCCGATCACTATGGCACGCATGAACCGTCTCTTCGGCGTGACGATGGGTGAACAGGGCGTGAGTCAGCTCGTTTCTGTGGACTTGCAGACGGCTGAACGGCTGCGCGAAACGGGATGACGATCATAAATCTTCAGAGCTAACAGCAGGGGCGACAATTTCGGTCGCGTAAATCACTGGATCGTGTAACGTCCTAGCGCCACTTATATCCACCGGGATGCCTGCCATTGCTGACGAAAACGTTTATCCGTCGCGACGGCACGGGCCGGAGGCATCATCAGCTCGGCAATCTGAGCCTGAATGTTGGGAAATGGCGCGCGCGCGAGGGCGATGTCGGTGCGGCGCAGAACGGCGTCGTTGCTTGGCGTTTCTGGAACAGCGCTTCGGGGAAGGTTACAAGGATGGCGGTGGCCTACCACTCTTGCCGACGCGGCTGATGGCAGGACTTGCAATCCTCCCGCCTATCTGCGCGATCTCTTCATCAGCCTCGCCAACGGTCATCTGGCCAAAGACATCGACGCCCTGATGCCATGGGCATATGCCGTCCACATCAATGCCTCTCAATGAGCTCATCCGGCACTATACGGCGAGCTCATTGCATCATTCACCGCATTTCAACGCAAAAGCGTGCCAACCAAGGACCAACGGTCGTTTGTTATGGGGGTTGCTGTGCCGTTTTGGAATTTGCCTGCCAACGGTCATATGAAGACCGATGACAGGCTGGCGATACAATCTATGCGCTGCTAAGGGCTACAGGGCAAAGTTAGCTGTTAATGATGAGAACTTACTTAGTCATTTCATCGACCGTCTTCACGAGCATGGGAAGGGCATCTTCAGGGGTAAGGTCGCCCCGCATAACCTTGGCAATGATGTCGCGTTCCGCACGCCAGATGCGCACCGACGATCCGGTCGGATAGCCCTCCCACGGGCGCGCCAGCTCGATTTGGGATGCCACTGTTTTGAAGCGCGGTTCCTTTTGGTAAAAAGGAGCAAGATAATCAGCGCCGTCAGCCAGTTTGTTCGTCGGCAGATACCCTGTCGTTTCTACCACGATACTCTGTCCTTTCGGGCCGGTAGCGAATTTCAGATATTCCCATGCAGCTTTCTGCACGGCCTCATCTTGTGAAAGAATGATGCCTGCTGCGCCGCCCGTTGGGAGGCCGCCATTCTCCTTATCGTCAATCGGTACTCTTATCGTGTTCAGTTTGAAGCGGTCTCCTACAAGGCCGATAATCTGTGCAAGGCGGGCGGGAGTATCGATGAAATAGGCGGTTTGTCCAGCTGCGAATTGCTGGCGCGCCTGTTCAAATTCCAGCAAATTCTCGCCGCCCTCAGTCACGATACGACGGAGAATTTTGAGGGCTGCCAGACCCTTTTCATTGTTGAAGCCAGCCTTTCCTGTTTCAGGCTCGACGAGCTGCGTTCCTTCCTGCCGCAAAATGGTCTGCCAGAGCCAATCGTCGGGCCAATCGTAGATTGTATAACCGATGCCCGTCATCTTCGGGTCTGCGTCATGGATTTTCTTGGCGCGCGCCAGAAGATCGTCCCAAGTCGCAGGTACCTCCTTGGGGTCCAAACCTGCTTTCTCGACGGCGCTTTCATTGACGTAAAGAATTGGAAGCGACGCGTTGAAAGCCATACCGTATTTGACACCATCTACAACGCCAATATCGAGCATGGACTGTGAATAATTCTGCGTTATCCAGTCTTTTGGTTCGGCATCCAGAAACGGCTTGAGGTCTACGATCTGGTTGCGCTTGGACAAAGTGCGCGCAAGCTCGGGCATAAGATGGTAGCCGGGAAAGTAGAGGTCTGGAAGCTGATTGGTGACGGCCAGCCGCTGCATCAGGAGATGGCCTTCGTCGTAGTCCTTGGCAGGAGCCCGGAATTTTATCTTGATATCCGGGTGCTCCTTCATGAAGGCTTGAGAAATTGGATCATGGAACTTCGCGAAGCCGGATTGTGCGTAGAGCACGTCCAGTGTCACCTCGGCGGCGGGTGCCGTTCCCGCCATACAAAGCGTAAAGGTTCCGGCTGCGATGAATTTTGCTATGTGTTTCATATGTTCCTCCCTGGATTCAGACGTTTATATATTGAGGCTTCTTATTTGACACCGGTCATGGTGATGCCCTGAATGAAGCGCTTGCGCGCAATCAGGAAGCAGATCACGAGCGGGGCGGTGAGCATGGTGGCGGCCGCCGTCAGCGCTCCATAATTCGAGCCAGTTTCCGCGTCAGCGAAGAGCAGCATGCCAAGCGGCGGCGGTGCGAGCTGGTTGTCGGAAATGACGATGAGCGGCCAGTAAAGGTCGTTCCAATGCGCGACAATCGAGAACACCGCGAAAGCGGCGATTGCCGGCATGGCACTCGGCGTGACGATGCGCCAGATGATTTCAAGCTCGCCCATGCCGTCAAGTCGTGCGGCATTGATGATATCGTCAGGGAAACTCCTGAAAAACTGCCGGAACAGGAATATTGCGAAGGCTGACAGGAAAAATGGCAGCATCATCGAAAAATAGCTATTGAGCTGACCAGCCCAGGCCAGAGCGATATAGAGGGGAAGCGCTGGCACCTGGATGGGGATCGCCAGTGCCAGCAGGATCAGAACGAAGAAAAGGTTGCGGCCGGTAAATTTCAGCTTGGCCAGTGCGTAGGCACACGGGATCGCGACGATCAACTGGACCAGAAGGATACCGCTGCACACAATGACGCCGTTCAGTGCAAAGCGCAGCAAAGGTGCGCTTTCAAGCGCGAAGCTGTAATTTTCCACGCCATAAAACTGCGTTGGCCATAGCCGCAGCTGAGCGCTGAATATCTCATTTGGCGGTTTGATTGATGTGACCAGCATCCAGACGAAGGGCATGACGATGAAGATTGCACCCAAGATCAAGATGGCGTGGACCGCGATGAAGCAAAGTCCCCGTTTTAGCTCTGAGAGGCTGCGTGCAGGCGGGCTGGCGATTTGTGCCTGTTCGTCCGATAGCGGTGTCAATAGTGCACCCTCCTGTCGATGAAAAAGGTCTGGATGCCCGAAAAGATCAGGATGAATGCCAAAAACACCAGCGTCAGCGCTGCGGCATAGGCGGTCGAAAAATACTGGAAGCCTTCCAGATAGATCGCATAGAGAATCACATTGGTGGAATCTTGTGGGCCGCCCCGCGTGATCGCGACTACCGTGTCAAAGACCTTGAAGGCGGTGATGGATGTGGTGATGAGGACGAACATGGTCGTCGGCCCAAGCATCGGCCAGGTCACGGTCAGGAAGCGGTCGATCACGCCAGCTGCACCATCAATATCAGCGGCTTCATAGAGGTCTTTGGGGATCGCCGAGAGACCGGCCAAAAACAGCACCATGTTGAACCCGACAAGTTGCCAGATTCCAATGACCGCCAACGTCGGCAGCGCATAGGCAGGGTCGCTGAGGAAATTGACCGGCTGGAAGCCCAGGGCAACAATAATCGCGTTGATTGGTCCAAGGCTTGGATGAAGCAGGAATTTCCATACCGACGCCATGGCAATAAGCGTTGCCGTGACCGGCAGGAAGAAGATGACCTCATAGATTGCGCGGCTACGCGTTCGGCCATGGATGAGAAGGGCGAACAGGAGGCCGAGCCCCACTGATCCGGGAACCACGAAGGCCACGTAGATGAACGTGTTGAAGAGCGATCGACGGAAGGTTTCGTCGTGCAAGGCATTGGAAAAATTCTTGAGGCCGGCAAATGACAGCGTCAGGTCGCCAAGCTGATAATCGGTGAGACTGAGCACCACCAAGACAATCAGCGGCACGATATGGAGCAGCACGAGCAGTATGAATGCGGGTGCCGCCAGGCCAAGCCCTGTCAGCTTCTCAACGAATTCTCGCCGCCCGAGCCTTTGTCCAAGAGCCGGTTCAACGGGTTGAGCCATGTTTTGCCCTCCCGGAATCGTCGCCTGACAAGAGCACATGCGTTTTTTCCGCCCGCCGTCCGTCGGGGCCGAAAATATGGCAAAGCGTGGGGTCGAAGGTCAGTCGCACAGCATCGCCTTCGTGGATGTCTTCATGCGGCGAAGTCGTGCGCATGATGAAACTGGTCGCTTCCGTGCCGGTCAGGTCGAGGTGATGGAGAAATTCGGCGCCGAGATTTTCCGTGCGGCGCAGGCGTGCGTCGATGATTGGTTGACCTGTGGCCGTCTGCTTAAGCGAAAGAAGGTCGAGCGCCTCCGGCCTGATGCCGATGGTCACACTCTCGCCCTGCGGCAGGTTGACGGCGATGCCAAGTGGCCTGCCTTGTATTTCCACCCGACCAGCCGGTCCAATCGATGCGGGCATAGTATTGATTGTTGGGCTACCGATGAAGCGGGCCACTTCCAGATTGGTCGGATGCTCATAAAGTTCCGTCGGCGTCCCGAGCTGCTGCACCTTGCCGCCGTCCATCATTGCGACACGGTCCGACATGGTCATGGCTTCGATCTGGTCGTGCGTGACATAGATGAAGGTCGCGCCCATGCGCTTGTGCAGTTCGGTCAGTTCTGTGCGCATGTGGACGCGCAGTTTCGCGTCCAGATTGGATAGCGGTTCGTCCATCAAGAAGGCGCGCGGCTGGCGGACCATCGCCCGGCCGAGCGCCACACGCTGGCGCTGCCCGCCAGAAAGCTGCGCGGGTTTGCGGCCAAGCAGCGCCTCGATCTTCAATTGGCCGGCCACGGCTTCGACCTGTTGTGCAATCTCTTGTGTTAGCCTTTTGCGGCGTGGCGAGAGATGTTTGAACAGCGGGATGCGCTCCAACAGGCTGAGTTTTTCTACGGTGAGGGGAACAGCGATGTTGTCGAAAGCCGTCATATGCGGATAAAGCGCGTAACTTTGAAACACCATCGACAGCTTGCGCTCATGCGGGCGCAGGTGATTCACCGATGCGCCGTCCACGCTGATCGTACCTGCCGACTGGCTTTCCAGGCCGGCGATGATGCGCACGAGCGTCGACTTGCCGCAGCCCGAAGGTCCAACGAGGGTAAGAAATTCCCCGTCGCGGATCGAAATATTAATGTCGTCCAGTACCTTGAAGCTTCCGAACGATTTAGTGATGTTTTGTATATCGACCTGGGACAAAAGTTCTCCTCCAGCATTCGTCGCCCGCTCCAACTATCGCGGGGGGTAAACTTCGTGCACGACGTCGTCGATCCACATCATCGTCAGCTCCGGCAGATGGATGCGCTCGAATGTGAAACCCGCATCCGAGAATTCATAACGCACGGCGCCAAGCTGCTTTTCACCGCCCAGCGGCGGCTGCATGTCTGGACCGACTGCGAACGCGGCCGACGGACACCAGACAAACTGGACCCCGTCGAGAACAAAATCATGTGACAGATGAAGATGACCATTGGCGATAAGATCGACACCGAAGCGCTGCGTGAGGCGCTGCAGCCGGGTGCGCGGTTCCGGCCTTACTGACCAATAGCCGTTGTCGATATCGTCCCAGCCATTGATAAACAGAGGTTGGTGGGTAAACCATGCGATGCGGCGGCCGTCCGCGCTCTCCATTTGTCGTTCCAGCCAGTGAAACTGCGCTTCTTCCGCCGCAAGACCGGAACTCAGGATCATGGAATCGAACCCGAGAAGGCGCCATGCTCCCACATCCTTTGCCCAGAAATCTGCGCCATACTGTCGGTTCCAGCGTTCCAGACGATGTTCGTTGGTCGGCTGATGTGCGCTTTGCGGTTCGCCGACATCGTGGTTTCCAGGAACAACCAGCATCGGGGCGGGCAGGCCGACCATCACTTCGCGGCAGAAGGCAAAATCGTCCTCGACATCCGCGCCGTCCACGCTGATATCACCTGAATGGATGATCAGATTGGGATTTTCACTGGCGAGCCAGTTTTTCAAAGGCTGCCAATTTTCCACGAAATGCGCCTTGTGGCGTCCAAGATGGGTGTCTGAAATCTGTATGACGCGGACCATTCTTTCATTCCCCTGATTGCAAACTGATCAGATCAATTCACCACATCAAAAAAATTTTACAACTGTTGGCGCGGATTTGCAAATGTAACGATGCCGTCGGTTGGTCTGTCATGTTTACCGATGAGGATATTGGCAGCGGTTATCGCAGCCGGTAATTCTGCTGCTCCGTTGACGACGAAATCAGCGCCGCTGGCCTTGAGAAGCGAAGCCCGGTCGGGACGCGGATCTGCTGGATCGACAAATCCGATTGCAGTCATGCCTGCTGCATTGGCGGCGATGACGCCGTGCGAACTGTCGTCGATCATCAGGCAATGCTCCGGCTTGACGTGGAATTGTTCAGCGCAATGCAAAAGAAGGTCCGGGGCAGGCTTGGGTTTTGCCACCATCTGGGCGCTGAACACTGCGGGATGGAAATGCTCCCATAAATCAAGCTTGCCCAAACTGCTTTTGAGGCGCTCGATGGAACTGTTCGAGGCAACGCATTTGGGCCGCCTCACGCTTTTGACCACCGCATCAATGCCCGGCATCGATGTGAGCGAACCCCCAAATTCCTCATAAAGACGCGTGTGCCAGGCGGAGAAATGGGCATCGATGTCGACCATGCCCAGTTCTTCCGCACAGATCCTGCGGATAGACGGTTCTGAATGGCCGGTGAACCTGACATGCGCCTCCTCGTCCGTGATGGACATGCCGGCATTGCGCAGCATTTCGGCAAGTGTCCGGCTGGCGATAGGCTCGCTGTCAATCAGCACCCCGTCACAGTCAAAAATGAGGAGAGCAATATTTTCAAGAGCATCCAAGCCTGCTGATGTTATGTCGGTCATGGCAATCATCCCTGCACGCAGGGCATTGGATGGACGGCAGGAAAGCCAGCCCGCATATCGTACGGGATAGGTCGGTGTCGTTTTGCCATTTTGATTTCCGGCAGCATCGGTCTTTCCTCCCGGTAATGCTTCAACTTTGACGACATTCAGTCTAGGTAGGTCGAAACAGTTGTCAATAGATAATTACAGATGTAAATACATTATATATTGAAACAGTGGAATCAGCGATTTGTGCCGTAAATTCGGAGTGCCGGTATCTTTCCGTGCGGGAGAAGCGCTGCTACACCAAGGCAGACAGGCAGAGGGTCCGCCTGGCGGGCCCGGTTGGCAAATGAGGTTCTGATGATGAACGGAAAGCCGTTGTTGAACGGTCCAGCTACGCTCGCCGAAGAACAGATGCAGATGCGCGTCGTCTGGCAATATTTCATGGAAGGTCGGACACAAGGAGAAATCGCGCAGGCCTTCTCCACCAATCGCCTGCGCATCAACAAGATTATCGCCGAGGCGCGCCGGTCGGCGCTGGTGACGATCACGTTGAACTCTCGACTGGTGTCATGCGTAGAATTGGAGCGACAGCTCGTCGCCGATTTTTCGTTGCGGCACGCCAGTATCGTGCCGACGCCCGACAATCCTGAGCTGGTGCCTGTGCTGGTGGGACAGGCGACCGCCGATTATCTCTTAGACCAGCTGAACACCACCGACATATCGGGGATCGGTGTGGGGTGGGGCGCGACATTGCGCGAGATGGTGCGTCACATGCCTAAGCTGAAACGGCCCGATGTTTCCGTCAATTCCGTCCTCGGCGGTCTCACGCACGGCATCGAGATCAATACATTCGATATTGCGAGTGATCTGGCGCGCCAGCTCAATGCGCAATGCGCTTACCTCGCCGCGCCGATTTACGCTGGCAGCCCCCAATCTCGCGACGCCATCGTCAGTCAGGACGTGTTCGAAAGCGCTTTTGAGCGGATCAGGAAGAACGACATCATCCTTGTCAGTATCGGCGACTTGACGATGCGTTCGCTGCTAATCCGCTACGGATTGCCGAGTGACGTTTCGTTGGATGAACTGATTGCAGCTGGTGCCTGCGGCGATATCGTCGCGCAGTTTATTGACCGGAATGGGAAGCCCATCGACCATCCGATCAACCGGCGCGCCATAGCGCCGTCATTCGAGACCCTAAAAAGCGTGCCGACTGTGGTGTTCGCGTCGGGCGGGCTTAACAAGGCAGAAGCGCTTGCTGCCGCGCTGCTCTCCGGCACCGGCAATGTACTCATTTGCGACGAGGAAACCGCGCGCCGTGCTCGCCAGATTGCGCTTGATGCATTAGGTGTTTCAGGCGAGTAGCCAGATCATCTACGTTCCAATCTGCGCCGTTGGACGCTATCATCTTTAGCGATAAATAGCTCTCCTTAATGCTGGCCGCTTTTCTCCAATCAGCGGAAACCTTCAGTCCAGCTTGGAAATTGCCAAATGCGAGCGATTCTTGGACACCAAGGGGAAAAATAACTATCGCATCAGGCTCCAAAAGCCATGTTTTCGACCATGCACATTTTTCAAATTCGCAACGTAGTCATCATGCGTTTTGAACTCTGCGAACTCTTCTATCTGATGTGCCAGAGACGCACATTCCATGAGATGTCGCGCGGCGTGCTTGTAACGACTGGAGCGAGCATAATTGAGCGTAAAATCGATCATGGCACGCAGAAGGAGGGTCGCTGCCAGTGGATATTTCGCGCTTAGCACTTCTGCTGCAGGAGAAAGCAGTTCGTAACGATCGCCATCTAGTCCGGCGGCTCGGTGCGTTACCAATTTGGCTGCTTCGGCAGGAGAAGGATAGTTCAAAAAGAGTATCAATGCCTGCTGTACATCGGGATGGGTCTGAGCGTATGCAAATGCCTTTTCCTCAGCCTCCACATCGTCAAAATCCGGTAATCGGCGCACAAATTCCTTCAGCATGCCGTCATTGAGAGACTGTTCAAAGCACTGCCAGCGAAACTGTTGTGCTTCTTCACCACGACCGAGCATTTCAAGAGCGTCGGCTCGTGTCGCCTGCCAATCGTAGGGAACTTGATACCGCTCACCGATTTGTGCGTTGTCAAGGGTTCTCAAAGCTTCCTCGGCTCTCCCTGCCGAAACCATCCTCCTGCCGATCTCTGTCGCTACTGTGGGGACAATATGCGTGTGCTCGGCATGCTGAGCGACATACAGGTCCACGTCACCTAACGCGTCAGCGATTTGCTGCAAGGACACTTTTGCTGTGAAGAATGCGCTACTCGCATAGACATCGTCCCGATAAACAGGCTCGTTTGAGCTCAAACCTATCAGTTGTCTGCTTTCGTTGGTTCGTTTCGTGTCGCGTGTCTTCGTTCCGCCTTCGAATAGCTGCTGCAATTGCCGCAGCCCTTCTTCGCCAAGGGCTGGTACCATGGATGGGATCAATCTGTCGAATTGACTGTAGCCATTGTTATTCTGGAGTGCTGCATAAATTCGCCCGACAAGGCTCTCCGTGGAGATCTTGACCTGTCCAGCTATCCGTCCTGCGTCATCAATTGCCTGATGAAAGCTTTCGGTGAGCGTTCCGCTACCGTCATGTGTGCGTTCGTAAATAGAATCTCCTAACAACAAAAACTGCCATATGAGTTCGAAAGCCTCATCGGGATTCGTCGGTGCTATTTTTTCGACGATTGTTTTACGCTGGGTTTCCAGATCGGATTTGACCGTCTTGACTTTCTGCCAGTCGATCCAACTCTTGGCACGAGCGATACTGCTGAGACGTTTGCGAACCTCCCTGGCCAATTCTTCCCCGCTAGAGTTACCAGCAAGTTCCATTCGAAGACGTCGTTTGTGGTTGGCATTTCCGGTACTGATTTCGATCAGCAGTTCAGCCAGTTTCTCTACGCCGAGCGCTTCGAGATTTTTTGCATTGAGCGTCGTTTTGGATGCCATGAAATAAGCCATTCGATTAATGCATAGCTGAAATCTGAATAGCGGACTGAACAGGTTTTCACCAGCATGATTAATCTCTTCTACGGACGGGTCTCCCTCGATTGAACTTTCAACGAACTCATTCTGGCACATCGTGATGCCGTTGGGAGCCGTCCACACCAACATGGAAGAAAAGTTGGTCATCGGGTTACATTTGTTTCACAAGGTTCTCGCATCGTCTCAATGTGTATCGTTGGGGCGATTGTTGAAGGGTTGCTCCGACCATTGAGCACCGCGATCCAGCCTGAAGAAGAGGCAGAGCAAAAAGCCAGTCTCGTTCAGGTTTGCCGGTCAGTTTGCCAGATGAGCGGCCATGGCACCTATCGCTTAGTTTGCCACGAAGGGTCATGACAGGGGAGCGTGGCCCCGAACAAAGATGAAGATCACGCTTTGTGTCATTGCGATTCGTCGCTTTAACCGGACGGGAGGAAACTTTAAATGAAGCGCAGTTTTTGCGGTCTTTATCGTTTGACGAACCGGTTGACTTCTGCGGCCTCGTCCATTTCCTTTCGCCGGAAATAGATGGCGCGCCCGCAGCGGATCGGACTGTGTCCCTGTACAATGATGATCTGCTCATCCTTGCGCATGCTTTGAGTGATTTCGTGTGGCATGATCAGCGGGCGACGTTGGAAATTGAGGTTTTCGGATTTTCGCGAGGCGGTGTTTTTCGTATCCCAGCCGGTATTTCGTGAACTGCTTTTTACCTCCACCGTCATTTCCCCGCATTGGGCCGAGACGTTTCGCGCGGTATCGAGTGCCTTGATCGCCGCGTAGCTTGTAAAGGCGCATCCATCGAGCCATGACAATGCACCGTCTTTGCCAAAATGGCGTTCCAACTGTCCGACGGATTGGTACATCAGCATCATACTGATCCCGTATTTGCGACCGCGATCACGCGCTTCTTCAAGAACGCGCATATAGCCAAGCAGGTCAACTTCATCGAGCATGAACAAGGCACGGCGCTGGAATGCACCATCCGCCTCAATCATTGCATTGATCAGCGAGCCGATGATTACACGCCCGATCCCCGGATAGGAACGCAGGATCGATGCAGGGATATTTAGAAACACATCCTTTTTGCCTGTCGCGATCTCTGCGGATTTGAAGCTATCGCCACAGACGAGGGCAGCGTAATTGTCGAGAGATAGCCATTGTGTATCCTTCGATGCAGTCGAATAGACACCTGAAAACGTCTGCTCGGTCATATTGACGAAGACGCCAAGTGTTTCACGAATGAAGGCAGATTCTGAATGCTCCTGAACCTCTCGCAGCATGGCGAGCACGGATGTCTCGGGTTCGGAAACGATCTGTCGCAGGCTTCGCAAATTGCGTCGGCCGGAAAACTCCGGCGACAGCGTGACATGTGCGAGAAGCCCAGTGAGAAGATTATGGGCCTGATCTTGAAAGTAAGAGCCGGTCGAGCTTTCGAAGCGCACACTTTCCGACAGCAACATATGAGCGATACCGACAATATCCTCTTCTTTGCTGGTTGATGTCTCAATTGCGTCAAGCACATTGAAACCTGTGACAGGGTTTGTCGGGTCAAGGATCATGGCTTCTCGCCGCAGTTTCTTCCGGCGATGTTCAATGACCATTGGTGCCACTTCGGTCGAGGGATCAAGACAGATGATCGGACCGGTGTAGCGCAGCGCTGTCGGCACGACATTACTCGTCGTCTTGTAGCCGCCTGATCCGGCAAAGAAGAGCATGTGGGTGGAATCGAAATCCTGCTTGTAGGTAAGAAGCGGTGCCTTGCCGCCGCGTCCCCATGTGGCTGGGTCGTTTGGATCGAATGGTAGTTTATGAACGAGCTCCTTGTCGACGCGATAACGTTCGCCAACGACGATTTCGCCATCTTCCGGGAATAGTCGTGCTGCAGCACGCATTGGCAGCCAGTCTGCATCGCCGAAGGTTGCGCGCCGGGCGCGCATTACCTGTTCAGGCACGACACTGGAAATGCGTGCTGATACAGCAATGGCAATAAAGCCGATGACAGCGCTGACGACCGCGATCATATCCAGGTATGACAGCGTCTGGTCCCAACTCAATGCCCGGCTTTCCACGAAGGGGGAAAGACGGGTAATTTCGCGCAATGCGTAGAAACCAGTTATGAGCAGGAAGCAGGCAAGGCTTGCCAGTGCGATCGTTTTCCGCCGATGCAATGGCAACATCCAGACAGTCAGGAGCCCGGCAAGCGGGCCGAATATAAGGGCTGGTACAGGAGACGCCCGTAAAATCCAGTATTGCGGTTTCCCTGATAAGCCAGCGGCCAATTCCGGCCAACGCCAGTTGGCAATATAGAATGCCAAACTGGAAACAGCGATTGGCACCAGGGCGAGCAATTGGCTTGGATGCGGTTTTGCGCCAGTCGTCATTGCGCAGCATCCGGCTTTTCTTGCCAATGAGGATCCGATGCTTTTACGCGGAAAGCCATTTCACAGAGATTGCGCAAGCGCTGAAACTCAGCCGTATCCGGTAAAAGTCGCGCCAGTTCCAGCAAGCCACCGAGCAGGAATGCCCGGTCTGCCGTCGACAGACCGGCACGAACGACAATTTCGCCGAGTAGGTATTTTTTGCGAAGGTCTTTCTTACGTTTAACTGACACGAGCAACCTCCGTCGACGCGCCAGTCCCACCATTTGTCTTTCGATGCGACGCAGCGGATGCGTCACCGATGTTCCTTTTTTTCCTTTCGCGAAATCGTGTCGTAATTTCACTAATGATTTGATCGATCTCCGTATCGGCGATGTCCATTTCCGCCAAACCGGATTTCGTGGCTGCACGCGCAAAGCGCTCGGCGGACTTTACCAGCAGTTCTTTTCTGCGTTCGTGCAGCTTCTCGATTTGCATGTCGATATCAAGAATAGAATTTTTGCCTGCCATCTATTGGGTTCCTTCCCATTTCGCGCTTTGCCCCTCGTTTATTTAACTATATATAAAAAGATAGTTAAATATGTTATAAAGCGCAAGTCTATAACATATTGTGCCGAAAAAGCTTGTTTAACTATCTAAAAATTCCACGTCGATCAAAGCTCGTGTGCCGAGATACGACGTTCTTTGAAGGTCGGGAGGAGTGTCATGGCGATCATGTTCGTCAGAGCGCAGGTGATCAGCAGAGGGGCGGGGCGCAGTATTGTCTCGGCTGCTGCCTATCGCCATCGTGCGCGGATGGTGGACGAGCAGGCGGGAACTTCATTTAGCTATCGTGGCGGGGCCGATGAACTCAAGCATGAGGAACTGGCGCTTCCCGATGAGATTCCTAACTGGCTGACGACAGCCATTGAAGGAAAGACGGTCGCAGCGGCAAGCGAAGTTTTATGGAATGCGGTCGACGCTTTTGAGAAGCGGGTGGATGCACAGCTTGCCCGTGAACTCGTTATTGCGCTGCCGGAGGAACTGACACGTGCAGAAAACATTGCGCTCGTCCGCGAATTTATCAGGGAAAATCTGACCGCAAAGGGCATGGTTGCCGACTGGGTCTATCACGACAGGGACAGCAATCCGCATATCCATCTGATGATGACGTTGAGACCGCTGAGGGAACAAGGGTTTGGCAGCAAGATGGTGGCGGTATCTGGGCCCGACGGCAAGCCGTTGCGGGTGATCAAGCCCGATCGTCCGAATGGTGCTATCGTTTACTCGCGCTGGGCCGGTGACAAGGAGACGATGAAGGAGTGGAAGATTGCCTGGGCGGAAACGACCAATCGGCATTTGGCGCTTGCTGGCCATGACATTCGTCTTGACGGACGCTCTTATGCCGAACAGGGGCTCGATGGGATCGCGCAAAAGCATCTTGGACCGGAGAAGGCTGCTTTGGCGCGCAAGAATATGGAGATGTATTTCGCGCCGGCCGATCTTGTTCGCCGCCAGGAAATGGCAGATCGGCTTCTTGTAGAGCCTGAACTTCTTTTAAAGCAGCTTGAGCGCGAACGTTCCACTTTCAACGAACGCGACATTGCCAGAACGTTACATCGTTATGTTGATGATCCAGCCGATTTTGCCAGTATCCGCACACGGGTGATGGCGTCCAATAATCTGGTGTTGTTAAGGCCTCAGCAAGTTGACCGGCAAACTGGTAAGGTGGCGGAACCGGCTGTCTTTACGTCGCAAGAGATCTTGCGCACAGAGTTTGACATGGTTGGCTCGGCGGAGGTTTTGTCCAAGCGAACTGGCTTCAGGATCACTGACAAACAAAGGGCGTCGGCGTTGGGGGCCATCGAAACGGCTGATCCTGAAAAGCCTTTCAGACTTGAGCAGGAGCAGATTGACGCCGTCCATCATGTCACCAGTGACAGCGCTATTGCCGCCATTGTTGGTCTTGCCGGAGCGGGCAAATCGACGCTTCTTTCAGTTGCACGTATTGCGTGGGAAAGCGGACATCATCGCGTTTTGGGTGCAGCACTTGCTGGCAAGGCAGCCGAGGGATTGGAGGAAAGTTCGGGTATCAAATCGCGAACTCTTGCCGCATGGGAACTTGCCTGGGCGAACGAACGCGATCTGCTGAAACGCGGTGATGTTTTTGTCATAGAAGAGGCAGGAATGGTGCCGTCGCAGCAGATGGCACGTGTGTTGGAGGCAGCAAAGGAGGCCGGAGCAAAAGTCGTCCTTGTCGGTGACGCGATGCAGCTTCAACCAATTCAGGCCGGGGCAGCGTTTCGCGCTATTGCTGAGCGGATAGGTTCTGCAGAACTTGCTGGTGTTCGTCGCCAGCGCGAAGGATGGGCACGCGACGCCTCACATCTGTTTGCGCGTGGTGAAGTCGAAAAAGGTCTTGATGCATATTTAAAGCATGGGCACCTTATCGAGGCGCGAACCCACGACGAGATTATCGGCCGTCTGGTTTCGGATTGGGCAGATGCACGCCGCTCGTTTCTCCAGCAATCAAAGGGAGAGGAAAGTGCATTTTCATATTGCGACAAATTACTCGTGCTTGCCCATACCAACAAGGATGTAAGGCTCCTCAACGAATCTCTTCGTGAAGAAATGAAGAAGGAATGCGCGTTGACGGTGCCGCGGGAATTCCGAACTGAACGTGGTATGCGGGAATTTGCTGTTGGTGATCGCATCATTTTCCTCGAAAATTCCAGGTTTATTGAAACGCGAGCAACCGGGTTCGGCCCACAATATGTCAAGAATGGTCTGCTTGGTACCGTCGTTTCCACCGGCGACAGACATGATGTTCCGCTGCTTTCCGTCCGTCTCGATAACGGTCGCGACGTTATTATAAGCGAGGATAGCTATCGAAATATTGATTATGGCTATGCTGCCACCATCCATAAAGCGCAAGGAACGACTGTCGAGCGGACCTTCGTGCTTGCCACCGGCATGATGGATCAGCATCTGACCTATGTGGCGATGACGCGACATCGGGATCGGACAGATCTTTATGCAGCACGTGAGGATTTTGAGCCGAAAGCGGAATGGGGTGGGAAATCGCGTATTGACCATGCAGTGGGCGTTACTGGGGAACTGGTTGAGGCCGGCATGGCAAAGTTCCGACCGCAGGACGATGATGTTGACGAAAGCCCTTATGCCGACGTGAAGACTGATGACGGGACTGTGCATCGGCTGTGGGGCGTCAGCTTGCCCAAGGCGTTGTCCGACGCAGGCGTATCGGAAGGCGATACGGTTCTTTTGAAAAAAGACGGTGTCGAAATCGTCAAGGTCACAATTCCTGTCCTCAACACGGAAACGGGAAAGAAAACTTACGAGGAAAGGCAGGTGGAGCGAAACGTCTGGACGGCAAAGCAGATCGAAACGGCAGCCATGCGTCTTGAGCGCATTGAGCGCGAAAGCCATCGCCCGGAACTCTTTGGACAGTTGGTTGAACGTCTTGGCCGTTCAGGCGCAAAAACTACAACACTCGATTTCGAGAACGAGGCCGACTATCAGGCGCATGTTCGCGACTTTGCCCGCAGGCGCGGTATCAACACAATTTCCGGGATGGCTGCAGACATAGAAGATAAGGTGACGCGCCAATGGTCATGGATTGTGGAAAAGCGCGAGCAGGTGACAAAACTTTGGGAGCGAGCAAATGTCGCGCTTGGCTTTACGATCGAGCATGAGAAAAATGTCTCCTATAATGAAGAGCGATCTGAAAAGCGTGCGACCGACAATCCCATCGAGCGGGTCTATCTTATTCCACCGACAACCCGATTTGTCCGTAGCATAGAGGAAGATGCCAGGCTTGCTCAACTCAGTTCGGATCGCTGGAAGAAGCGGGAGGTAGTCCTCCGGTCGTTTTTGGAAAAGATCTATCGTGATCCCGATAGCGCTTTGGCCACATTGAATGGACTTGCATCGGATGCCAGCGTCGAGCCGCGTCGGGTTGCCGATAATCTGCAGCATCTTGGCCATCTGCGTGGATCGGGTCGCCTGATCGACGATCGTATTACCCGAAATGACCGCAAGGCTGCACTCAACGCACTGTCGCAACTCGCTCCCTTGGTGCGAGCCCATGCGACAGAATTCCGACGTCAGGCCGAGCGCTTCAAAAATCGCGAAGAAAAACGTCGTTCATATATGGCCTTATCAATCCCGGCACTCTCGAAGCCGGCACTGGCCCGCCTCACCGAGATTGAAAGCGTGCGAGAACACGGTGGACCGGATGCCTACAAGATTGCTTTTGCTTATGCCGTCGAGGATCGTTTGCTGGTTCAGGAGGTAAAGGCAGTCAATGAGGCGCTGACGGCTCGCTTCGGCCGGACTGCTTTTACTAAAAATGTCGATGCCGTCGGCGAACGCAACATGATTGAACGCATGCCGGAGGATCTTGATTCCGATAGACGCGATAAACTGACCGATCTGTTTGGAGCCATACGCCGATTTTGCGACGAACAGAAACTTGCTGAACGGCAAGACCGTTCGCAGGTGGTTGCCGCCGCTAGCGTGGAGCCGGGGAAGAAAACGAGAGCCTTGTTGCCCATGCTTGCGGCTGTGACGGAGTTCCGGATACCAGTTAAAGATGAGGCTCGGGCGAGGGCGCGCGATGTTGCCCACTATCGTCATGATCGAGCAGCCTTGGTGGAAATAGCCAAACGCATCTGGCGTGACCCGGCGGGCGCTGTCGACCAGATCGAGGCTCTTATCTTGAAGGGGTTTCCTGGCGAGCGGATTGCTAGAGCCATCGTGAATGAACCCTCAGCCTATGGTGCAATTCGCGGATCTGATCGTATCATGGATAGACTGTTGGCAATCGGTCGCGAGCGACGAAACGCCCTTAAGGCCTTGGGGGATGCGGAAAGTCAGATCCGGTCACTTGGTTCGTCTTATAGGGCGGCGCTTGAAAACCAGATCAAATCAATCACCGAGGAACGTCGACGCATGGCAATCCCTATCCCGGGTATGTCGTCAGCCGCCGAAAATGCATTGCGTAAGCTTACAGATGTCACGAAGACGAAGGGTGCCAAACCCAATGTTGCCGCCAACTCGCTTGATGCCGTCGTCTGTCAAGAGTTTGAACGGGTTAGCCGGGCGCTTGACCTCAGATTTGGACGTGATGCGATTTTGCGTGGGGAGAAAGCGGTCATCAACCATGTCTCGTTAGCACAGCGTCCAGATTTTGAGGCAATGCGGTTCAGGTTAAAAATTCTCCAGCAAACCGTTCGCAAGCAGGCGCACGACAAGGTAATTGTTCAGCGCCGACAGCGCAGCGTCAATCAGGTACAGAGCATCGACCGATAAACTCGACTTAAATGAGATGGAACAAGAATGCTTAAAACCGCGATAGTTCCTTCAGTCATATGTTTATAATGGACGCATGCGCTCAAAACTGGAGGACTACGTCGCTTGTATCTGGTATTGTTGACGAATGGAGATAGACGAGGACAAAATCGATGACGTGGTTCTGGCCCTGTTGTGGCTGACGCTCCACAACGAGCGTTGCGCCTGGAAGGGTTTTGACTGGTCAACGACGGATCGGTTGCATGACAAAGGCCTGATCTGTGATCCGGTGAACAAGTCGAAGTCATTGATCTTGACGGATGAAGGGTAACCGGTGTCACACCCGCACCTTGACGCCGCAGCCTATTTTTTGTGGCGAACGGGTTCAGACTGAGACGTAATTGCAAAACTGGACTGCGTGAGCTACTTAGCGTCATCCACAAGGACCCGGTGAAACTCCGGGTGGCTCTTCTGGCCGCCGATCCGCCAGACAACACAGCAACGCAACCTATTCCATTTTCGAGGACCGAGTTTCGCTCGGCCCGTTGCCTCAACTGTGAAAAATCTCTCATGCGAACTCTTTCAAACTACCGTCAGGAGTGGTTCTCCAACATCCGTGGCGACGTGCTTTCGGGTATCGTCGTCGCTCTCGCGCTTATCCCGGAAGCGATAGGCTTCTCGGTGATTGCGGGTGTCGACCCCAAGGTCGGCCTGTACGCCTCCTTCGCAATCGCCTGCGTGGCGGCCTTTGTGGGCGGTCGGCCGGGCATGATCTCTGCCGCCACGGCTGCGACCGCTGTCGTCATGATCTCGTTGGTCAAAGAGCACGGTCTTCAGTATCTGTTCGCCGCCACCATCTTGATGGGCGTCATCCAGATCGTCGCGGGATGGCTGAGGCTCGGCCGCGTGATGCGCTTCGTCTCCCGCTCTGTCATCACGGGCTTCGTCAACGCCCTTGCGATCCTGATCTTCACGGCCCAGTTGCCCGAACTCATAGGGGTCCCGACGCTTACCTACGTGATGATTGCAGGCGGCCTCGCCATCATCTATCTCTTTCCATACGTGACCAAGGCTATTCCATCGCCGCTCGTGGCCATCGCGGTCCTCACGGCCATGGCGTGGTGGTTTGGCATGGACCTGCGCACCGTCGGCGACCTCGGTGAGCTACCGTCTTCTATCCCGTTACTGATGCTTCCGCAGGTTCCGTTGACCTGGGAGACGCTGCAGATCATCTTCCCATACTCGGTGACGCTTGCTGCTGTCGGCCTGCTCGAATCGCTGCTTACCGCGCAGATCGTCGACGACATGACGGACACGCCGAGCAACAAGAGCCAGGAATGCGTTGGACAGGGCGCGGGGAACATCGCCTCGGCACTGATCGGCGGCATGGGCGGATGCGCCATGATCGGACAGTCGGTCATCAACGTAACATCTGGCGGTCGAGGACGGCTTTCAACGTTCGTCGCGGGTGCTTTCCTGTTGTTCCTGATCGTCGTCCTTAACGACCTCGTCCAGATCATCCCCATGGCTGCGCTTGTTGCGGTTATGATTATGGTTTCCATTGGCACTTTCTCCTGGCGGTCGATCCGCGACCTGATACGCCATCCGCTTCCGTCATCCGTCGTCATGCTGGCGACGGTCATCACTGTCGTCGCAACGCATGATTTGGCGAAAGGCGTGATCGTTGGCGTCCTGCTGTCCGGCATCTTTTTTGCTGGTAAGGTAGCCCGTCTGTTCAGGGTCACGCGCGTGGAGGATGCCGAACAAAACAGTATCACCTATGCAGTGGTGGGGCAGGTCTTCTTTGCGTCGGCGGAAGCCTTTATCCATGCGTTCGACTTCACGGATAAGGGTAAGCGGATCATCATAGATCTCACGAAGGCCCATCTCTGGGACATCACCGCAATTGGCGCGTTGGACAAGATCGTATTGAAGTTCCGTCAGGCGGGCGATGAGGTCGAGGTTCTCGGCTTCAACGAAGCGAGTGCTGATATGATTGACCGCTTCGCGCTGCACGACAAGGATGAGCGGCTTGCGGCAAGCGCCTCACTGCACTGAACAACGTGGCTGCGTACATTCGCGCGCAGCCATCTGCCCCGTTACTGTTGCCTCTTGGTCTGCTCCAAGATCGAATGATTCCAAGGCAAAAGCTCGGCGATACGGCTCTGCCGGTGTCCGTTCACGATGGTGGTGAGTGTAGCGGTCAGATAGGCCAGAGGATCAACCGAATTGAGCTTGCACGTCTCGATGAGCGAGGCGATGGTGGCCCAGTTCTCTGCTCCGGCATCATGACCAGCAAAGAGTGCGTTCTTCCTCTTATGCAAATCTTTGCATAAGAGGAAGAACAGCCTGTTTGCCGGAAGCGAAGGCGGTGGACGGACCTGGGCTACACTGGCCACGCTTCTCCAGACATGCAAAATGAACAGCGTCGATCCGCTCGACTGGCTATCCCAAACACTAAGCCGTATTGCTCAAGGCTGGCCTGTAACCGAAATCGAAGCCCTTATGCCTTGGAACTTCAAGTCTAGCGCCATCGGCTGACCGCTTACCCTTGATCTCGTCAGGCCAATGTCGGTGAGCCTCACGCCCAGGCTTCCTGGTGGTGAGAAACTATGAGGTCTCCATGGAGAAACTCCCGTTCTTCATCCATGAAAATCTCGATCACAGACTAGGCGGCGAAGGACAATGTGGGGGGAGAACACCGGTTACGATGAAGGTCTGCGTCGTTCAGAAGAACTGTTTCGCCAGCTTTTTACGCGGTAAACATCGGCTTTTGCCATCGTATTCAAACCGATATTCAGGATTTGCGGCGTATTCTTCAGCCCCATTCGTAGCCAAATATCCGTGGCCGTTGGCTTTCGGCGGGGTATCAGCGGCGAGGGAAACGGGGATAAACAATAACGCAGCACTCTTTGTTGCAATCGTTTGAAAAGTTTGAGTTTGCAGATAGTTCATTGAATTTCGGAATCCAAAGGGACATTGCAGAAACTGTCGGGATGCAAAACCTAAAAATTTTAACCGATTGCGACGCATATCCGGTGTGAAACATTTGTCGGATTGGGGGAAATGTTCATTTCCCAGTTTATCATTTATTTATATTTCCTGGATCTTACAGGGCTGCTAGGGAGCCATTATTGGGTGTTCCAAATGTGGTGAACGCTGCCTCCGTGTAGCAGGATCCAGATGCCGTGGTAGGTGAGGATATCCTCAGCTTCAATCCGGAAGTGAACGCCAGCGTCAGTTGTTCTCACAACCAGGAAAGCATTCCCAAAATCCAGGGTTCGTATATTTTTTCTTGTCGAAGTATGCTGGATGTAGGTACCAGTTTCCTCGCTGAATTGTTCTTCAACCTCTTTAGCATGCGGATGAGGAATGAACATTTCATCGATATGTTTATATATTCGATCTCTCATTTTGGAGGCCTTTTGGTTCGTTTCATTCCAATCGGTGTAAGTCTCCAATGCGTCCAAAGATAAAAATGTGTGCCAACTTAAAAGTTCTGTGCAGTCGAGCATTTGTCAGCGATCAATATCTTGCGATCAATGCCCAGATGGTATGAACCCAATTGGAGTTTACGCAGCGCTACGGGACAATGCGAAAGCTGGAGCGGCGCGCTAGGGCAAGCCGTCCTGCATGATATTGCTTATGATGTTGCGAACGGTGTTACAAAAACATTCGATGTGATTAGATTGATGGCTGGCTGTTATCGATACGCGCAGCCCCGCCGCGCCTCTCGCTACCGTCGGAAAAAATATAGCCGAAGCGTAGAAGCCGTGCTTCAATAGTTCCTGGGCGCATGCGATGGACGTCATTTCGTCGCCTATTGGAATAGTGCGGATAGGCATCGATGAACCGGTTTGCGCTGTTTCCAAAAGTCTGTCGAAAAGCGCTATATTTTCGCAAAGTGCGATCTGTCGTTGTTTTAGTTCCGGCGATCGGTGGATCTCGGCGGATGCCAGGGCGGCGCCAATTGCTGCAGTGTTCATGGATGCCGAAAATGCGTGTGCAATTGCAAAGCGGCGAAACAAGCTTTCCTGTATTCCGGTTCCAAGCATCAACAAGCCACCAGATGCTCCAAAGCCCTTACCCAATGAAGTAGCGATAATCGTTCGATTTCCGAGATCCCCAAATTGGGATCTCGCATAGCCTTCGCCATTCTCTCCGAATATTGAAACCCCATGCGCATCATCGATGTACAGAAATAGGCCAAATTTCTCCTGTAATCGCTTCAGTTCATTTATTCGTGCGTGTCCTCCCATCGAATAAACGCCGTCACAGACGTAGACTACCTTCCCGTTTTCCTTGCATATGTCTTCAAGTGCACCGTAATCATTGTGGGGAATTGTTCGTACGGAAGTTTCGTTTGCGATGACGGCTTTGTGATAAGCAAGTGTTGCATGTGCAAAACGGTCAAAGACCATGACTGGCTTTACACCTCCAGTCAGATGCCCTGATGCGACAAGTGGAAGTGCGCTCATATTGGCAGCTAGAACGGTCGTGTAAGCTATGGCACGGGCCTTGAATAGATCAGAGAGGCTCTCTTCCAGTCGGTAAAGGTCAGCGAAGTTCAACCTTGTCCGCGCACATGACCAGTGCAAGCTGCCGTTTTGGCGGATTCCATCAATAGCTCCAGCAATGATACGAGGATGATTATCCAATCCGAGGTAAGAACATCTGACGAAATCGACGATCGGGTCTTCTTGGCCTTTCAACAAGACCTGTCGCCCCGGGTATGGGGTTGCATACAGCGCCATAACCCCCTGAAGGTGGGCTGCGTCGAAATGGGAGACAGCGGTATCGATGACTTTGGTTGTATTGCGCGCTTCGGCCTTTGAATAGTGCGGAAGCGATTCATTCGAACTCTTTGGCATCACATCCTCCATCGTGGTGCCAACATTTGAGTTTTTGTTTAAGCGCAATGCAACAAAGTATTTATGAAGACTTTTTATGAAGTATTAAAAAAAATTTATTTTTATAAAGTGCAAAGTTATTGGGAGTAATCAAATGCGTAGCCTGTCGTATGTACTGTACGTATCATATTTTTACCGGTCAATTTCCGCAGTCGACGCCGCAGATTGCCGACGTGAACGTCTACGGTGCGGGGTTGGACATAATGATGCGGTGGCCAGCCCATTTTTATAATCTGTTCTCGCTTCATCACCTGACCGGGCGCATCGACAAATCCTTGCAGAATGCGGAATTCGATCGGGGGTAGCTGTACTTCAACTTCTCCGTGTCTCAGTGTTCTTTCCTCAGGGCTCATGTCCAGGTTACCAAAGGTATTTTTACGAGGAGGTAATGTTGACGAGGTTGTGTTTGTCGAGACAGGCCGCCGATCTTGCAAGAAGGATAAAACTCGTTCGGGAGTGAATGGATGCGGAAAGCACTCGTCAAATCCAGACTTCAAAAAATCTAGGAAAGTCAGCTCGTTGCATGGATGAAGCAGGGCGACAAGAATTATCGATTCGGTCATGGAATTACGTTTAATTGAGGCGCAAAGTTCAAAAATCGGATCTGTGTTTTCACTTGTGTCAAATAATATAGCGTATGGAATCGTCTCAAGGGAGAAATCTGTGGAGAAGGGGAGTTGCAACAGGTTTGGGTTGTACCCCGCGACGCTGAGAATATGCCCCAATATAAGGTATGTTTGGGGATCCTGTGTGCAGATTGATACGTTAATATTCAAGGCAGGGGTCTCCGTCGGAATGAATGTTGCGTCAAAAAAATACATTCAATGGAGTAATTTTAATAAAAAAATCAGAAGCGTCAATAAATATCATTTTTAGAATATGATTACTTGGTAGGAAAGCAAAATATGTGATATCAAAAAGATATTGGGTGTGGGTAGCTAACATTGTAGCCCGAATATCTCGAGGAAGCCTGCTTCTGGGTATCCGTGGATGAAGCTCGAGATGCGCAAAGTAAACGGAAAATCGGGCTCTGCCGAGTTCATCCGATGCTTTGCATTTGTGCGGGGAACATCGGCGGCAACTTTGTTGATCGAGTTTGGATACCATCCGACGACAGCGAGCAGGTGGGCTGATACAGGCTGGTGGACCAATTTTTTTATGGCTTGTAAATTGAAACGCCCCGATCGGTTCGTTCATCAATTGTTTATCCTGAGCGGCCCACCTTGCGCCTGGAAATGGAAACTGTGATAACATTTTAAGCACCCAAACCAGTGCCTATTTTCTTTTCGTCCTATTGGCTTTGTCATAGAGACAAGAACCAACGAGGGCGTGCGATTTTTTGGGTGCTTATTATTGTGAATTTCACCCCCGAACCCACAGATTCCATTTTTGCAGTAACATTCTGGCATTCTCGTTTATCCATTTAGCATCAGGAATGACGACGCTGTCTTGCACCTGTTCGGCTGTCGGCATGAAGCGCTTTGTTTCGGCGGACATCATAGCGATCGCTTCTGTACTTGGTGGTGTACAGGCCAAGACATCGCAAGCTTTTGCCTGGGCGATCGGATTGTCGAGCCAAAAAGCTATCAGTTTGAGTGCATTTTCACGATTGGGGGCTCCTTTAATGAGGGCAATGCGATCGCCTACAAGAAAAGATGCGTCATAAGACCAGCCGATAGGAAGACCTTCAATTTGCATAGCTCTCGCACGGGTAAGCCAAATCTGTCCCAATGCATATTCATTATTGCGGAAACCTTGAACACTTTGGTCGCCGCTTTTCCACCACAACGAAACTGAGGGACGAATTTCATCTAGTTTTTTGAATGCCCGCTCGACGTCAAGGGGAAAAAGTTCGTCCCGTTTTACACCGTCAGCAAGCAGCGCAGCAGCCAATACACGCCAGGGATCGTCAAAATTCGGGAACGCCCGGCCCCCGGGAAACTCGGCAGTATTCCACATATCCGCCCATGTCTGCGGTTCCCGTTGGCCTTCCTTTTCTTTCCGGTAGACGAGCAACGTTGCGGTCGACTGGAGCAAAGCACCGCCCGGCGCACACGCATTCTCGGGCAAATCAGGCCGGTCAGCGAATGCTTTACAAAACTCGCTCAGATCTTCGGTTACAAGTCGATGAGCCTCGGATTCCGACTGGATTTCTCCATCAAGATAAAGATCCCAGGAAACGTTTCCGGCCTTGACCATTGCTGAGGCCTTAGCGCGCATTTCTGAATTGGTGGCGGAGACAATTTTTACGCGAATCCCCGTCTGTTTGGTAAACGGATCGAACCAGGCTTCCTTCAAAGCGCGATCATAAGCGCCTCCTGTTGATGCGATGATAACATCGCTTGCGTGAGCGATGTCGGCATATAAGGCCGCCCCCAGGGTCACCGCCAAAACCAACGAATTGCGAGCAATATCTTTAACGCTTTGAGATTTCATGACGATTTCCCCACTTCTCAGTGTTGCTTGGATCGTGAAAGCACGAAGGAAAGTGCAATCAGGCACATTGACACCAAAACGATGACCGTCGAGGCGGCTGCGATGGTTGGTGTCAGATTAAAGTCAATGTCTTCAAACATTTTTCTACCGATTGTCTTGCCGTTGATATCCGAAATGAAGAACGCGACGGTGGCTTCATCGAAAGAGGCCAGAAAGGCGAAGACAAATCCGGCCCCTATACTTGGGGCGATCATTGGCAAAGTGACGTGGAAGAACGCTCTGCCACGTCCTGCTCCGCAATTCAGGGCCGCAAGCTCCAGTGCTGGGTCGAAACGCTGTAGAGCCGCGACTACGGTAATCATCACGAACGGAACCGACAGGACCGTGTGACTGACCAGAAATCCTGAAAAGGTTCCGGTCAATTGATGCGGTGCAAAAACCAGATAGAGGGCAACGCCAAGAACGATATGCGGAACAATCATCGGGCCGATCGTCAGTACCTGGAACACCCCTTTGAAGGGGAGCTCGCCTCTAACAAAAGCGAGAGACGCCATGGTTCCCACAACGGTAGAAGTCAGGGCTGTCGCCAAGGCGATTTTCAGACTGAACCATGTTGAAGCCATCCAGTCAGGGTCGCCGAAATATGCAGCATACCATCTTAACGACAGACCTTGCGGTGGGAATTGCAGGTAATCCGTCTGGCTGAACGACATTGGAACGATGATCAGTGTGGGTAGGATGAGAAACAACAAGATGATACTCACGAAGAAGGCCGCGAACAGTTTCCAGGCGAGATTACCCATGCGCCATTCTTTCAGTGACATTCTTGAAGTCCCGGTCTCCGGTCTCGAACCGATTGTAGAGAACTGATTAATGGACACTTCCGAACCCCTTATTGAGAGCTAGTACTCGTCGGAAGCACGCGACAAAGATAATTGTCATGCCAAGCAACACAGTTGAAAGAGCAGCAGCGAAGGGCCAATCCAGCGTCACAGTAGTTTCCTGACCGATCAGCGTTGCCATCAACATGGAATCCGGCCCTCCAACCAGAGCGGGCGTTATGTAAAAGCCGAGCGCCAAAACAAAGCATAGGGTGGCTCCGGCAAAGATCCCGGGAAGACACAAAGGAAATGTGACGAAGAAGAAAGCCTTCCAGGGATTTGCGCCTAGGTTCAGAGCAGCTCGATCAAGGTCCTTGGGTATAGCTTTGAGCGCAGCATAGATGGGCAGTACAACGAAAGGCATGAGAACATGTGCCATCGCCAGTGTAACCGCGCCTTGCGTGTAAAGAAGCTTAAAGGGTTGCTCAGTTAAACCGACGGCGCTGAGAAACCCGTTCACGATCCCATTCCGCTGCAACAGGACAATCCAGGCATAGGAGCGAACAAGAACCGAAGTCCACAGCGGAATGAAGACGCAAATCGCCGCTATAATCCCTGCAAGTTTTCCTGCTCTTGCCATGGTCAGAGCGACAGGAAAGCCCAGCACGCATCCAATGGCAGTCACAGCGACCGCAACACCAACCGTGGAAGCCAGAACATCAAGATAAAGACTCCCCTCAACGATGCGTCCATAGCTTATCGCATCGTCCGAAAAACTAAGAGCGATGAGTCGGCCGATCGGATACATAAAGCCGACGACCAGTAGAATTAATAATGGTAGCACCAGAAACCACGATATTACCGGCGGGTATTGGCGTGCGGATCTTCCTCTAAGGAATGTGTCGAAACCGGAAAACAACGAACTCATGCGGCCAACCTCGTTTCAAGGTCGAAAGTCAGGAGCGAGAGGGTGTCCAAGTTTACACCGACGCGGCTATTCTTTCGCAACACCGGTGACGATGTTGTTGCAGGCAATTGGACACGCAGGTCGATATCTGGAAAAGCGTCTAGCCTTACCAGGACAACTGTGCTCGAACCGATGAAGACGGAAGCCTCAACAGTTCCGGACAGTTGCCCCTTTTTCGGGTCGGAAAAGATGCCGACATGTTCCGGTCTCACGGCTAGCCTGATTTCGGAACCGATAGATTTGTGAGCCAGTTTGGGATGAAGCAGCGCATCAAGTTCCACAGCAACACGTTCGGAGATATCCAGAATGCACTTGCCGTTTTTGTTGCCGCGATAAGTCGCCGGAATAAAATTGATAGAGCCGATGAAGTCGGCAACAAAGGTTCCATTGGGTTCGTTATAGAGCTCGGAGGGAGTACCAACCTGCTGGACGCAGCCATCGTGCATTACCACAATGCGGTCGGACATGGTCAACGCCTCTTCCTGGTCGTGGGTGACGTAGATTACTGTTGCTCCGAGATTCTCCTGAATGCGTTTGATCTCAAACTGCATTGCCTCTCGCAATTTCTTGTCGAGGGCACCGAGCGGTTCGTCCATCAAGATGACGGGCGGAGAAAAAACCAGCGCGCGGGCGACGGCCACACGCTGCTGTTGTCCACCTGACAACTGGTTTGGATAGCGGTCAGCGAAGTCATTGAGTCTGATCAGCTCAAGCATCTCATCGACGCGAGACCGGATATCTGTCTTCGAGCCCAGTCGTCGCATTTTCAACGGGAACGCAATATTCTGCCGAACCGTCAGATGGGGAAACAGCGCATATTTCTGGAACACCATGCCGACGTTACGCCGGTTGGGCGGCAGGGTGGTTATATCTACGTCTCCTACAATAATCCTTCCGTTCGTCGGTTGTTCGAAGCCGGCGACCATGGTGAGCAAAGTCGTTTTGCCTGATCCGGACGGTCCGATTATTGAAACGAATTCGCCTGCACGGATGTCGAGCGTGGTTTCATGGACAGCCCAGGTTTCGCCAAATCTTTTCTGAACGCCAGCAAGCATTAATTTCTGACCGATCAATCTTTCCTCCTCCGGAAACCACGTTGGTATCTGTGCCTTTGCATTCGGTCCTCGATGCAAAATGCATCATTGACGTTCCAGACGCATAGACGTGCTCATCCAGCTACCGCGTGACTCTATGAGTACGCGCTGCTAAAACCTAAAATGACGCGACAAAAACTTTGCAAAAACTTTACATGGTCATTTTGTTGCATCATAATCCTGATGTGTCAACAGGGATTGAGGCTTAGATGAGCGCGATAAAATTGTCGGACCAGGTCAATGAAGGGCAGGCACCGGGTCTTGGCGACGTCGCATACCGCGAGATGAAGGAGCGCCTGATACGAGGCGAATATAAGCCCGGCAAGAAACTTACGGTCCGAGCCGTAGCGGAAGATCTCGGATTTAGTTCCACCCCTGCGCGGGACGCTATCAACCGGCTCACCGGCGAAGGCGCACTAGTCTATTCGGGACCGAAAACTGTAATCGTACCGGTTTTAAATGAAGACAGTTTGCGCGAGATCACACTAATTCGGCTCGCCCTGGAGGGGTTGGCGGCACAGCTGGCAGTTAACTCGGTTACCGATGAAGATATTGAAAAACTTAAAGATATTCAAAATTATATAAACGATGCACTGGATCGTCGCGCTTACGAGACGGTTTTGCGGCATAACAAGGATTTCCATTTTCATGTGTACGGAATGGCCGGAATGCCTCGGCTTTTATCCATGATCGAGGGGGCCTGGCTTAGGGTTGGCCCATCACTTTACGATCTCTATCCAGAATTTGCTGAAGAAAAATACGGCGTTCGAAACCACCAGCTAGCCATTGAATCGCTAGAGGACAAGGATGGCGCATCCCTGCGCGCCGCATTCGAGAACGACATTCGGGATGGCTATCGGCGCTTGCGCCTGGCGGCGCGAGCGCGCTCCTCGGCGAGATAGTTTTTTGTTGTATGGGCTTGACCTTTCGCATTTTTGTTGCAACAAAATTGTGAAGCTAACGCAAAAGCATTAGCTGATGTGCGTTTTAAAGGCCCAATCAATGATACCTAGTCCGAGAATAAACCGTGGCGATCCAGTGGAAAGAACGGAATCGTCACGTCTTTACGCCCGCGGCCTGCAGGTTTTGCCGCAGGGTGTGTCACGCGTCACGATCGATATCGATCCAACACCGATTTACATTCAACGTGGTGAGGGCGCCTATCTGGTTGATGTGGACGATAACCGTCTTCTGGACCTCAACAACAACTTCACCACGCTTATACACGGACACGGATTCGAACCGGTTGCGGAAGTGGTTGCGAGGCTTTTGCGTAACGGGACCTGTTTTTCCAACCCGACGGAACACGAGGTCGCACTGGCTGAATTGCTGATCTCGCGGATCCCGGCAATGGAAAAGATTCGCTTCGTCAACAGCGGAACCGAAGCGGTCATGTTTGCAATCAAGGCAGCTCGAGCGTTCACAGGTCGCTCTGCGATCGTTCGCTTCGAGGGAGCTTATCACGGGGGTTATGATTGGGCTGAAACGGGGCAAACCGGCACCTATCCCAATAACGGGTCCGGTCGAAACATTGCGCGGCCAGGATATCATGGTGCGCCGTCCAGCCTTGGAGACGATGTGATCGTGCTCCAGTTCAATGACAAAGAGGGGATTGTTTCGAAACTCGAAGGCCACGCGCATCGGATCGCCGGTATTTTGATTGATCCGATGCCGAGCCGCGCGGGGCTATTTGGGCCAAGCCAAGGATTTATTGAAGCGCTGACAATCTTCGCGCAAGAGCATGGCATTCTGCTGATCGCCGACGAGGTGTTGAATATCCGGCAAGGTTATAGGGGTGCTTCGGACCGTTACGGTCTTAGTCCCGATCTGATAGCAACCGGCAAGATCATTGGTGGCGGGTTTCCAATTGGAGCCATCGGCGGGCGCGCAGAAGTCATGTCGGTCTTCGAAAAACGGGATGGTAAGCTGCGGGTTCCGCAAGGTGGCACGTTCTCCGCTAACCCAGTCTCCATGGCGGCAGGTCTTGCCGCTATGAATGCATTGACACCTGATTCCTTTGCACGGCTTGAGGAACTAGGAGATGCCTTGCGTTCGCGTCTCTCGCAGATCGCTCAGTCGCGGCAGGCTCCCTATTCGATCACTGGAGCCGCTTCCCTCTTCCGCATTCATTCCAAACGTGAAGCGCCGACTGATTATCGCGCTTCAATCATGTCGCCTGATCAGACCATGCGCATGCGAGAGCTCACACGGTATTTCGCCCGGAATGGTGTTCTGTTGCCCTTTGGAGCCGCGGCCAGCCTATCCATCCCGATGGGCGAAAAAGAAATCGACCTCATTGCCTCGCTTTTTGATGATTTCCTTGCACAAAACCCCGTACGGGAGGACTATCCATGAAACATGCCGCAATTACAGACAGCGTTGCCGATCGTATCGCACAAGCACTTGTCCGCCATGGTGTGGAAGTCATCTTCGCACAAAGTTTGCCCTCCGCTGTTATTCTTGCAGCCGAAGCCCACGGCATTCGCCAGATCGCCTATCGTCAGGAGAATATGGGAGGAGCGATGGCGGACGGGTATGCCCGGGTTTCCGGCAAGGTGAGTGTCGTCGCGGCGCAGAACGGTCCCGCAGCGACGCTGCTTGTTCCGCCACTAGCCGAAGCTTTGAAGGCGAGTATTCCAGTGGTCGCGCTTGTACAGGATGTCGAGCGAAACCAAACGGACAAGAACGCCTTTCAGGATATTGACCAAATCGCCCTCTTCCAATCCTGTACAAAATGGGTCCGTCGACTAAATGTAGCCGAGCGCGTCGATGACTACATTGATGCGGCTTTTACCGCCGCGGCAAGTGGGCGAGCGGGACCGGTTGCGCTTTTATTGCCAGCGGATTTGCTGCGTTGCCCGGCTCCGAAGATTTATAAGCCGAGAACTGCTTGTCTTGGCTATTGGCCGCTTGACCGGTTTCGTCCATCGGACGATCTCATTCAGATCGCAGCGGATACTATTGCTGAAGCCCGAACCCCTGTTGTGCTGGCTGGCGGCGGTATTCATGCCGGTGGTGCAGCGGCAGCATTGGCTCGGCTTCAGGAGATAGCCTCCCTTCCTGTGTTCACGACGAATATGGGCAAAGGGGTGGTTGACGAATTTCATCCTCTATCTGCTGGCGTTCTAGGGTCTCTGACTGGCCCTCGTTCGCTAGGTTTCTACAGTCGTCATCTCATGAATGAAGCAGATCTGGTTATCCTTGCCGGAACACGCACCAATCAGAACGGAACTGACAATTGGCAGCAGATTCCTTCTTCGGCGAAAGTCATTCACATTGACATCGATCCCGGAGAGATCGGACGCAATTACGAGGCATTGCGTTTGCACGGCGATGCACGCGAAACGCTCATGGCCTTGTGCGAAACATTGTCTAAACGAGACTTCCTTCGGCGCAGTATGCCTCGCCTCAATTATGAAGAAAGAATTGCCGGTTTCTGGGCGGAATATGATGAAGCTCGCCGACCAGTTCTTGATGAGCGATCAGGCGCCATGCGGCCTGAGCGCGTTATGCAGGAATTGCAGCCCTGGCTCGACCACGACGTGACGGTCGTGGCGGATGCGAGCTATTCGTCCATGTGGGTTGTCGGTCAGTTGCGTTGTCGCAAGGTGGGCACGAGATTCATTACACCGCGCGGGCTCGCTGGCCTTGGATGGGGTCTACCACTTGCGATGGGGGCAAAGGCCGCTCATCCTGACAAGCCGGTGGTTGCCATTGTAGGAGACGGTGGATTTGCGCATAGCTGGGCGGAACTGGAAACGATGATGCGTATGCAGTTACCCGTCACCGTCGTCCTCTTGAATAATGGCGTGCTAGGCTTCCAGAAAGATGCGGAAACCGTAAAATTCGGCCGCTATACAACGGCGTGCCATTTTGCACCGGTCGATCACGCGGCGGTCGCCTCAGCGTGCGGATGTCGATCTGCCACCGTCGATAATGCTGCTGACTTATCGGAGCAGCTACGTCTGAGTATTGAAAGCGGTAAACCCTCGCTCATCGAAGTTATTACCGATCACGACGCTCATCCTCCGCTTTCTCTTTTTGCGGCAATGGATCAGGCAGCATGACGGTTGGAGCGCGGGAGCGTATAGCGGTCGTAACCGGGGGCAGCTCAGGCATTGGGCTGTCAACGGTTAGACGATTGGTTATCGAAGGCTACAAAGTAGCGTTTTTCGGGCAGACACCTCAGCGAGTCTCGGCGGCTGGCGAAATGCTCATTTCGCAGTTCGGGGAAGATGCCATCTTTTATCGAAGTGTAGACATAAATGAGCCGACAGCAATTGTCGGTTTTTTCGATGAGGTGCGAAGCTATTGGGGTTCGCCAGACACGCTGATCTGTAATGCTGGCGTATCGCCCAAAGCCAAGGATGGTAAAGCTGCAGCGTTTGTCGAAACGTCGACAGAGGAGTGGAGCGCAGTCCTTTCAACCAATCTGATTGGACCTGTCCTTTGTTGCCAATGCGTTTTACCTAATCTGATTAAACGGCGCTTCGGCAGAATTGTTTTGGTTGGCTCTATCGCCAGCAGGGCCGTGCCCTGCCTCGCTGGCAGCGCTTATACCGCATCAAAAGCTGCGCTATCGGGTTGTCTTCGTTCTCTCGTGTCCACACTTGCCGGCACCGGAGTTACGACCAACATGGTTGCCCCGGGACATGTAGTAACCGGAATGACAGGCCCGATTGATTCCGATGCAAATCGCAATGCCCTTTTGCGTATTCCAGTCGGTCGGCTGGGGAGCCCTGACGATGTAGCAGCTGTAATTGCTTTCCTGGCTTCGGAAAATGCTGGCTTCGTCAATGGCGCCACGATCGATGTAAACGGTGGAGAATATGTTTCCCCTTAATAGTGCTTCAGCAGGGCGATGAATGTTATGTCGAAGATTCTTATAAAGACATCTGACGCGCAATTGTTTTTGATGCTTCGTCATCTGCTCTCGGTTGAAGGATTCGATGCGGAACTCGTATCAGAGATCAGAGACCTGACCAGTGCCGAGATAGGCGGCGAACTGAATGCGAGCGTCTTGATACTGGACAGCGGCGAGGCTGACCTTTTCGAGTTTTCTCACCTCAAGGGGCAGCTTCCCGGTCTCGCACTGATTTTACTGGCAAAGAGCGGTATCGATAGTAGGCTCGGGATCAATGAACGATTGGATCTTGTTCTGAAACGCCCGTTCGATCCATTTATTTTGCTACAGTTTCTCCAAAGGTACCGAGGCGAATTCACGACTACTAGCGCCACACGAGTTGTTTTGACCTACTGCGACTTATTGCTGAACCGTTCGCAATTCAGGGTGTATCGAAACGGTCATCACATCGATCTCACACCGTTAGAATTCAGTCTACTTGAAGCGCTCATGCAAAAGCCTGAAATTGTCTGGAGCAGGCAGGACCTTATCGATGCTGTATGGGGTCGAGGAGCTATCGTCGAGCCACGTACGGTCGACATTCATATCGGACATATCCGGCGTGCATTGGTGCGGCATGGTCCAAATCTGATCAGAACGGTGCAGGGCCGGGGCTATGCGCTCGATCGGCCTGCAGACCCGTTTCAGTAAGCTTCAATTCATGAGGCGCTGAAAAATCCGCGTCCAGAACTGAAAATTTCGCTGATCGTCTTCGAACCAGGCGTCGAGTGCAAAAAGCGCGGCAGCTGTGGGGGCTGTGTCTGCATAGATTCGCCTCGTGGCATCCACAATCAGACTGTCTTCAGCGCCATAACGGATAGCATCCTGCTGCAAAAGTTCCCGGGCGGCTCTCACATTCGAAATTTGCAACACAAGCATTCCTCCTGCGCCCGGCGGAGGGTTCAATGAATAGAGCCGGACGTTGTGGAGACCGCATGACGGCTTTTTTTAACAGCAATCGCTGTATCGTCGTCCCTGGCATGTGTTGTTTGAGAATGCACCCTCTTGTAACAGAATCAAATAGTTGTGGCAACAATCGGAAATAAGGTTTAGATGAAATTCGAGATATTTCGAGGAGCGCAACAACAAAGGAAAATAAGCGCTGTAGGATCGGTGGAGAAAACTCCTATCTCGTCGGCAGAGCCACATAGGAATAAAATCGCACAAACTTTGCAAAGGCTTTCTTGATCGACGTCGTTCAATTTTGCAATTTAAGCCCACATTCAAAATAGTTCGCCCTTACTTTTGACCGACAGGTGCGCCCGTGCTGATGAAAGACCGTATTGATCACTTGCCTCACGTAAAGCAGCGTGAGTTGCAGCGCGTGCTTGAAGTTATCTTCGAGGAATTCGAGGATGCGCTCAAGGAAGGCTCGGCTGAGTTCAAGAAGCGCGGTCGTATCGTCAAGGCAATTTTGTTCGGATCCTATGCACGTGGCACCCAGGTGGATGAGCCGCACACCGGCAAAGGCTACCGTTCCGATTTTGACCTGCTGATTATCGTCAACAATCGTAAGCTGGCGGACTTTGAGTTCTGGCGAAAAACCGAAGACCGGCTTATGCGCCTGCGTGATGTGCAGACTCCGGTAAACTTCATCGTCCATTCTTTGCGTGAGGTAAACACGCGAATTAAGGAAGGGCGATATTTCTTCACTGACATCCGCAAAGAAGGCATTGTACTTTACGAACTCGATCCCGAGCCCCTCGCCCAATCCGGTATTCTTAATCCGGAAGACGCCCATCGTATTGCAAGAGAATATTTTGATGATCGGCTACCGCATGCACGTAATTTTGTACTGACCGCCAATTTTTGCATTGAGACGGGAATTTTCAAAGAGGCGGCCTTCCTGCTCCATCAAGCGATAGAACAGGCGTATTCCACGTTCCTGTTGGTAACAACAAACTACTCTCCGTCATCACACAACCTGAAATTCTTGCGCCGGATCTCTGAAGGGCAACGCAATGAACTGGCCAAGGCATGGCCGCAAGATCAACAGCGCTACAAGGCGTGGTTCAATATCGTCAATGAAGCTTACGTGAAGGCGCGGTATTCTCCGCATTTTGATATCACCGAGGAAGCACTACGATGGCTCCTGAAGCAAACGAACCTGCTTATCGCTCAGATTGAGAAAATCTGTTCCGATTATCTGGAAGAAATGAACGATGCGCGATAGATGGCGCAGAAAAATTCAGTCGGAAGCATGTCCGTTTTATGATTGTTTCGGTTTGCTGAGTCTGCAAAGCTTATGAATGTCGATCCAGTTGAAATAATTTTTATAGTATAGGCGCCAGTATCCATTAATTTGTTGACCGAATTTGCGCAAAAACCTCAGGCGCAAACTCGAACTGTCGCGCTGTGCCTCTGCCCATGGAATTCTTGCCCATTGTTTCGGTCAGAATGCCACGTTGTACAAGAGTGTCCATCGTTTCAATGACGCCACCGCGGGTCATTCCTGTAAAAACCATAACATTTGCAAGGGTTAAAGGCTCATGAGCCTGATGCATCATATAGAGGATGTTTACCATTCCAATCTGTTTGATGCGGGATTGAGGTGATTCATCCGCGAGCGGTTTTTCGAGAATTTCACGAACCGCGAAAACCGCCAGTGCCTGACTTTGCCATCGATCACTTAAAAAGCTTGCCATTTTTTTAACTATGCATTATTTAATCAGTATGGGTGCTGATGACATTACTTCATCATAACGTCGAAAGACGGTCGATAACGGAGTTATGAGCATGAGAAGCCTTCTCTTAAAACTTGCGATAGGGGTTATGGGTTGCGGTTCACTATACCTCATTCAAGCCCCCGACGCTCGCGCCGAAAGCTGGGGATGCCAAGTTATCCTGTGTTTATCCAATCCCGGCGGCCCAATGCAATATTCCGAATGTCGACCGCCTATCCAGAAACTCTGGAGTTGGCTGGCAAGAGGCCATGCATTTCCCACTTGCAATGGTGTTGGTTTCAAAAGTTCGCGGCCGCGCTATGAGCCGTATTATTGTCAATCCGGATATCGTCTATTTGCCGGACAAAGTGCAGGCGGACGTGCGGCGACATGTATCTCAACATCTCTTCAGGCTGTGGATGGCGCCTTTTGCCGGAACGAAAGAAGCATCGCTTCCACTGAAAAGACGGTCATCTCGCCGCGAATGCAGCGAAACAATAGCCGCAATCAATGCTTGGCATATGTAACCACCCGGCCATTCGTTCGCGAAAAACCGAGTTATATCGATGTGACTATCGATCACTTGGGTAAGCACAGAGTGTGGTACTAAGCCATGTCTGTTTCGTTTCTCGTTCTCGCTCAAACTTGCGCAGCTTTTGTTTCGCCCGAAACGCTCGCCGGTGTCGTCAGCCTGGAAAGTGGTTTTGCCCCTTTTAATATTCGCATCAACAGCGGTTTGCCGCTCAAGCAGCAACCAGCGACAAAAGCCGAAGCGATCGAGGTTGCAACTTCACTTGTCGCCGAGCAGCAGGACATTCAGCTTGGTCTGGGCGGTATCAGCCTTGAGGACTTGAGAAAATCAAATCTATCGATCGCTGACGCATTCGATCCCTGTTTGAATCTCAAAACAACAGCTCAACTTCTCGATGGCTATTATCGTCATGCAGTCGAGGAAAATTTCGACCCGGTAAGGGCTGAAAAACGGATGCTGAGATCCTGGTATGGGCGTGGTGACGCCTCGATCGGTGAAATGGTCCGATACGACGAACAGGTCTTCCAGAAAATCAAACAACTGCGGCCAACCATGGCCAAGCTCGTCATCGAAAATGCCGTGGAGAAAAGGGGCGCGGTACATGATTCATCTGTTGCCGCTGTGACAAGCAGAAGCAGGCAGAGCGCGACCAATACTGCCCCGGAGGAAGCAGCTTCCGTCCCACCTGTGTCCTCGTGGGATGTCTTCAGGAACTCACTCAATTTATCGGTTCTCGTGTTTCAGAACAATCAAAAGGAGCAAAGCGAATGAATTTCTGTTGCCGCCTCCGTCCAATTGTCGCCTCTTGCATTATGGCCGCGGCCATTGTGCCGATAGTGAGCCAGCCTGCATTTGCACAAGCCGCTGGCATTGAAACCATTCTCCAAAACATCGTTGATCTTCTCACCGGCAACATATTCAGACTGCTTGCGACCATTGCGGTGATCGTGATCGCCATCGCATGGATGTTTGGTTACATGGATTTGCGTCGGGCAGGGTACTGGATCATCGGGATCGGCGTCATTGCTGGTTCATCCGAGCTTGTTGGTAGCATCGTCGGAAGCTGAGCGATGACAAGTGTTGAGCCAATCTTCGAGGAAGACACGTTGTTTCTCGCCTGCACCCGACCCGCTATGGTTGCTGGCGTGACGATGGAGGCCATGGGCATCAACGTCATGGCAACGACGATATTCTATCTCCTTGCTGGCTCGATTTCCTATGCTCTTGTCGGCATCGTTTTCCATTTCGTTTTTCGAGCTCTCATCAAACACGACCATAACATGTTTCGCATTGTGCTCGCATGGGTGGATACGCGTGGTCGATCTCGCAATAGCGGATATTGGGGTGGGGCAACGCTGTCTCCGCTTTGCCTGATACGTCGATATGATGAAAGGGATCTCAACCTTGCCTGACATCATGAAGCTAAAGGTCCGGGAACTTCGACCGGAAATCTACCTTCCTTACGTCCGTCATGTCGATGAGACGACGATTGCTCTTAACGCCGGAACGCTGATGGTGATGATCGCACTGGAAGGAGTGTCATTCGAAACGGCAGATGTGCTCGATTTGAATGGATTACACCGTGACCTCAACACCCTTTATCGCAACATCGCCGATGAGCGGCTTGCCTTATGGACGCATGTTATCAGGCGGCGGAACGACAGTTATCCGGACGGAGAATTTTCGGCAGCGTTTTCGAACGCCCTTAACGAAAAATATCGCCTCAAGATGGCTGGCGAAAACCTCTTTTGTAACGACCTTTATCTCACGCTGCTCTGGTCTCCGGCCCGTTACGGTGCTGATAAAACGACACGATTTTTTTCAAAGCTAAGACGAGTGCAAAATGTCGAACTTGATGAGGAGGCATTTAAAGATCTGCAGGACAAGGTAATTGATGTAACTGCAGGCCTGGAGCGGTTTCAGCCGCGCGTGCTTTCGCTTTATGAGCGAGGCGGGCTTGTGTATTCACAACTGAGCGAAGTTTTGCACCAGCTGGTTGGTGGTAGGCGCGAGCCCGTTCCGTTGACGGAAGGACCAGTTTCTTCCGCTATTTACTCTGACCGCGTTATCATCGGGCGAGAAACTGTCGAGATCCGGCACGAGGCTGAAAACCGCTATGCCGGTATACTGAGTTTCAAAGAATATCCAGCTCGCACCAGAACAGGCATGCTCGATGGAGTGCTCTCGAGCCCATTTGAATTTATCCTGACGCAATCCTTTGCATTCATCTCCAAATCAGACGCTCGATCGATCCTGGACCGTAAGCAAAATCAGATGCTTAGCAGTGGTGACAAAGCAGCATCCCAGATTGGTGATCTCGACCAAGCGATGGACGACCTTGAATCAAACCGATTTGTTCTGGGCGGGCATCATCTTTCGCTTGCCGTCTTTGCTTCCTCCCTCAAGGATCTCGCCGACAACCTCGCCAAGGCGCGGGCAAGTCTTACGAGTGGTGGGGCCGTCGTTGCACGCGAAGATCTTGGATTGGAGGCGGCCTGGTGGGCACAGCTTCCTGGGAATTTCCGCTACCGTGCACGGTCTGGGGCGATTACATCGCGTAATTTTGCAGCGCTTTCACCCTATCATTCGTATCCGACCGGTCAGAAGGACAATAACGAATGGGGGCCAGCTGTCGCGCTATTGAAGACGGCTTCCGGGTCGCCGTTTTATTTCAATTTTCATTACGGCGATCTCGGCAACACCTTCATGTGCGGACCATCGGGGACCGGTAAGACAGTCATCATCAACTTCATGCTTTCTCAACTCGAAAAACACGATCCTCATGTTGTGTTCTTCGATAAGGATCGAGGAGCCGACCTTTATGTGCGGGCCGCCGGCGGAACATATCTTCCGCTTAAAAATGGTAGTCCGACCGGATGCGCTCCTTTAAAGGCGCTGGAGCTCACAGCTGAAAATAAAGTGTTCCTTGCTGTGTGGGTTGGCAAACTTGTTCGCTCCAATGTTCGAGATTTGACCGTAACCGAACTGCGTGACATCGCTGCTGCGATCGATGGCCTATCAGATCTGCCTAGAGAGCGCCGAACGATTGGTGCACTACGCACATTCTTGAACAATACCGATCCTGAAGGGATCGCTGCCAGGCTTCGTCGTTGGGAACGCGAAGGGCCGCTTGGCTGGGTTTTCGACAATGACGATGACGATATTGGCCTCAACGAATTTGCCCCGATGAGGGCAGGAAGGGGCGGGAAGTTCGTCGGCTACGACATGACGGAGTTTCTCGACCATGAAGAAATCCGCACACCCCTTATGGCCTATCTGTTTCATCGTGTCGAACAGCTGATTGACGGAAGGCGCATACTCATCGTTATCGATGAGTTCTGGAAAGCGCTGCAGGACGATGGCTTTCGCGATCTGGCGCAAAACAAGCTCAAAACCATCCGCAAGCAAAATGGTCTGATGCTATTTGCAACACAAAGCCCACGCGATGCGATTATCTCTCCAATTGCTCATACGATAATCGAGCAATGTCCGACGCAGATTTTCCTCCCGAATTCGCGCGGTAATCACGCTGACTATGTCGATGGGTTCAAGCTTACCGAACGTGAATACGAACTGATTGCGCGCGAACTATCAGTCGAAAGCCGGCAATTCTTGTTGAAGCAGGGGCACAACAGCGTCGTTGCAGAGCTCGACCTGCACGGCCTTGATGATGAACTGGCTGTTCTTTCCGGTCGTACCGGAAATGTCGAGCTTGTCGATACGATCCGCGCTGAAATCGGAAACGATCCTGCGGACTGGCTTCCAGTTTTCCAGAAAAGAAGGAGTGCAAGTTGATGGCTTCCTATAGACGTTTTTGCGCAATGATGGTTGCAGTGCTGACCTTGTCGACAGGAGCTGCGATGGGGCAGGGCATCCCTGTCATTGATCAAACGGCGATCGCCAAACATCTGGAAAGTATCGCGCAGTTGAAATCGCAGCTCGATGCTCTTCATCAGCAGATTGAGAAGGCCGAAGAGCTTTATACCTCTTTCAACAAGCTGACAGACATGGCGGATGTCGCACAGGTTCTCAATGATCCAGCAATCCGAAAAGTCCTTCCGCCGGAATTTGCTGCCGTAGAAGGATTATACGAAGGCAATGGCAGCGGGGCGTTGAACGATGCTGCAACAAAATTCCTCGACAAAAATACGACCTACAAAACCTCTGCCGACGATTTTTACGCAAAAGAACTGTCCCGTGTGCAGAACAAAAATGCCGGCCAGATGGGGATCGGCCAGAAAATTTACGACGCAGCAACAAAACGCATCGAAGGAATTGATGAACTGCGTCAGAAAATTTCCACGGCAAGTGAAGCCAAGGAAATTGCCGATTTGCAAGCAAGGCTCCTGGCCGAGCAAGCCTTTGTGCAAACCGATGTGCTGCGAATGGAAGGCTTGCGCATGGTTCAGCAGGCGCAAACGCAGGTTGATGATCAGCGCAAGGCAGAAGATTGGCGCCGTCGCATGGATGCAATGAAGGGGGGGCTGAAATGAAAAATGTCCTGATCCTGACAGCGTTCGTCCTCCTGTCCGCATGCGCAGAGAAAGCAGAAGCGACCTACACGGTCGAAGACTTGCTGGCCGATCACAGAATGCTGTCACGCATTCTCGACAAGTGTCGCAACAATCCAGGTAAGTTGCGCAATACGGTCAATTGCATGAATGCCGAAGCGGCCAATAGCAAGTTGCGTTTCCAGAATATGCGCAAGGCGCTTGGAGGCTAGCACCGTGTATCACGTTTTCGAGTTTATTGATGGACAATTCAAGCGGCCGTTGGAGATGTTCATATCCGATGGGACGTCGAATATTGCCGAATGGCTTTCAGGCCCGCTTACCGTTGCCGTGACCCTTTACGTTATCCTGTTTGGTTATCTTATCTTGCGCGGTTCGGTGCATGAACCCATCCTGGATTTTGCTTTTCGCGCAATCAAGCTTGCGATCATCGTGACGCTGGTCAAGAACGCCAGCGAATACCAGACCTATGTCACCAATATTTTTTTCGAACAGCTGCCGCGCGAGATTTCGCAAGCACTTAATTCCGGCGCCGCGCCGAGCGCATCGACTTTCGATAGTCTGCTGGATAAAGGACAGAACTCAGCGACCGACATCTGGTCACGATCCTCCTGGCCCATCGATATTGTAACTGGTGTTGGCGGATTATTGGTGATTGGCGTCAGCTTTCTTGTCGCGGGAATAGGCTATGTCGTTTCACTTTATGCGCGATTGGCACTAGCCATCGTGCTGGCGATCGGCCCAATCTTCATCGCATTTGCCATGTTCCAGTCGACGCGACGCTTCACAGAGGCTTGGATCGGACAAGTGGCAAATTTTGTCATTCTTCAGGTTCTTGTCGTCGCTGTTGGAGCACTGCTGATTGCATGTCTCGACACCACTTTTACTGCAATCGAGGGCTATTCCGATGTCTTGATGCGCCCCATCGCGCTTTGTGCCATCGGCATTGCCGCTCTTTATGTCTTTTATCAGCTTCCAGGCATCGCTTCGGCTCTAGCGTCCGGCGGAGCGTCTCTGGCTTACGGCTATACAGCTTCACGCGATGCGCATGAAGGATTGCTTGCCAAGGCAACATCGCGCGGCGTCGGGTTCATGGCTCGCGGCACCCGCATGATGAGAAGAGCATTCTGAGCGAAGGAGATCTGCGTATGACCTCGTCTGCGGCGATAAAAAACAGGTATTTATCAGTGATCAAGCCGACCTTGGTTCTCGGGATCGCGGTCGCACTTGCCAGTTGTTCGTCGCTGACAAATTCCTTGCCAAAATGTGATGGAAATGCGCGAAGACCACTGAATCGCGCAATGTGGCAATGGGAAAAATCGAGTGCACTGCCGAAGTCCAAAGCCGAATCCATCACGCGCTTTGTTGATGAACGCAAACCATCCAGGGCTTTTGATCATTTCGATATTGGTGCTTCTTTTGGCGATTGCGAGGATTGATGGTCACGACAGACAATCTCAAAAGCTATTTCGAGAAAGCGCGTCGCTTTGATCAAGACCGCATGATTCAGGTCGAGCGATCAAATCGCTTGGCGTGGTCGATCGCAATTGCGTCCGGTATTGTTGCCGGCATATCAATCCTCGCCGTTGCGAGCCTTGCGCCGCTGAAAACTGTCGAACCTTTCGTGGTTCGTGTCGACAATTCTACCGGGATCGTTGATGTCGTTTCAGCGCTATCGGCGACCGCTGGCACTTACGACGAAGCCGTGACCAAATATTTTGCGGCAAAATATGTTCGTGGACGCGAAGGCTATGTCTGGAGCGAAGCCCAGGAGAATTTTCGAACAATTGCGCTTCTCTCTACGCAAGCCGAACAGGCGCGGTTCGCAGCTACTTATCGTGGCAGCAATCCGCAATCACCACAAAATTTCTATGGCCGTTCTGCCACGGTGCGGATTAACATAGTCTCCATCGCGCTCATTAATCAGAACGTGGCATCGGTACGCTATATGCGTAGCGTAACCCGCGGTGAAGAAGTGCGGACAACACATTTTGTTGCGACCCTCACCTATTCCTACGCCAACGCACCCATGTCATCGACAGACCGACTGGTGAACCCGCTTGGTTTCGCTGTTAGCGAATATCGGGCAGATCCGGAGGCAATCGATTGATGCGCTTTCCAATAATTGTCACATTTTTTCTGGCGTCATCTGTGTCCAGTGTCCTCGCGCTGGAGATACCGACAACAGCATCGCAGGACAGTCGGGTCCGTTTTGTCAGTTATCAGCCTTACAATATCACAAGGATCATCGGGTCCTTGCGCTCCTCGGTTCAAGTCGAGTTTGCTCGGGATGAGGAAATTGCACATGTGGCCCTTGGCAACAGCGTTGCCTGGGAAGTAGCACCAGCCGGTAATATCTTGTTTTTAAAACCACGAGAAAACCAACCGGTTACCAATATCTCTGTTGTAACGACACGTCGGGACGGATCTACGCGCAGTTATCAGATGGAACTTAAGGTGCGGGAGGGTTCGGTAGAAGTCGGAGAGAACACTTACTTTTATGTGAAATTCAGATATCCGCAGGAGGAAGCCGAACAGCGCCGCCAGCAAGCTGCGGCCCAGGCGCGCACAGTCCAAGCAAAGGATGCTGACGATGTGCTGTCGCTTCACGAGGCATATGGTCCGCGCAACTGGCGGTACTCTGCACAAGGGGCAGAGGCACTGGAGCCACAAAGCGTCTACGACAACGGTAAAATCACAACATTCTCCTTTGCGGGCAATCAGGAAATGCCTGCGATCTATATGGAAAACTCCGACGGGTCGGAGACCCTCGTGCCCAAAACTGTCGATGGCAATCTGGTCATGGTCCATGCGTTAAGCCGGAAATTCATTCTGCGACGAGGCAAAGATGTGCTGTGCGTATTCAACGAAGCCTATGACCGGATTGGCATCAACCCTGCCACAAACACGACGTCTCCTTCAGTTGAGCGCATCGTGAAACCGGATCTGGTGGGACAGGGGAAGAAGTGATTAAGATGGCCGAGATCGAGGAACATCAGATCCCAGGCGAACGCGCCGAAACGGTTACAGCTACACGCATCGACAATAATCCAGTCCTCAAGCGTGGTGCTGTTGCACTCGCCATTGTGTTGTTTATTGGCTTTGCTCTGTGGTCGACATCTGGAAGCAAAACAAAGGACAACAATATCCAGACCGAGCGCGTCGTGATCCGCCAAACGACACCCTTTGAGGCGGCAAGAGAAAAGACAGAGCCGGTTGAAGAAAAGCCGGTGGTAAAACTGCCAACACCGGTCCTTGAAGACCCCATGCCCGAAGTGGACGAATTGCTTGATGCCGCCCGTCGTGCGCCCGTTATGGCTTATAGCGGCGGACAGAAAAATTCGGCCTCACGAGGCGAGGGCGGGAACGGCAGTAATGCGGTGCCAGATGGGAATTTTGTGCCAATCGATGGCAATTTTATTGGCCAGAACCAGCAGAATGCCGACGAACAACGGTTCGAAAATCTTCTGCGACCGACCCGACTAGAGGGATCGCGCGCCGGTATGCTCGGAAATCGCGATTTCATCATCGCCATGGGTAGTTCGATCCCTTGTGTGCTCGAAACTGCACTTGCCTCTGATCAGCCGGGGTTTGCAAGCTGCGTGATCAACCGCGATGTTTTATCCGATAATGGCCGCGTGGTGCTGATGGAAAAGGGAACCCAGCTTGTCGGGGAATATCGTGGCGGCCTCCAACGGGGTCAAAAACGTCTGTTTGTGCTTTGGAACAGGGCGAAAACGCCTCAAGGTGTGATCGTCATGCTTGCCTCGCCAGCAACAGATGCGCTTGGCCGCGCTGGCGTTGATGGGCAGGTCGATACGCATTGGTGGGAGCGTTTTGGCAGTGCGCTTCTCCTTTCCGTCGTCGGCGATGCGACAAGTTACGCAAGCAGTCGTCTGCAAGACGGCAATTTTGATGCACAAAATACCGCAGATGCCGGCAAACAGGCTGCTGCCATTGCAGTGGAGCAATCTATTAATATTGCCCCGACACTCAACAAGCATCAGGGGGAATTGGTCTCCATCTTTGTCGCTCGCGATCTCGATTTTACAGGCGTTTACCAGCTTCGTGTAACCGAACCTAGAAATCGTATTCTCGATCGGGCAGCTTTGGGTGATTTCCACCCGCCATCGACGCTTGTGACAAAATAGGTGGAAAAATGGCTGAAGCCCAGGACAGCACTGTCGTTCGTGAACTTCTAAAGCCTCTCGCGGTCTTCCTGGATGATTGCTCGTTATATGAGATCATTGTCAATCACCCCGGTCAGGTGCTGACGGAAGGGCCGGGTGGTTGGCAGATACACGATCTTCCTGGGCTTTCCTTTGAAAAACTCATGCGCCTTGCCCGGGCGGTGGCGAGCTTTTCCCATCAAACCATCAATGAAACGCGACCGATACTTTCGGCAACACTTCCAGTTGGCGAGCGAATTCAAATTGTCATTCCGCCTGCCACCACGAAAGGAACGGTCAGCATCACAATCCGCAAACCATCATCGCTCGATTTTACGCTTGATGATCTGGACGCCAATGGCTTTTTCTCTCATACGCAAACAAGCTTTCGTGCCCTTTCAAAAGAGCAAGAACGTTTACAAGAACTCTACAAAAAAGGGCAATTCAAGGAGTTTCTTCGTCAAGCTGTTATCGCGCGGAAAAATATCATTATCTCTGGTGCGACAGGGTCCGCAAAAACTACTCTTTCAAAAGCTCTTATCAAGCATATTCCACAACACGAGCGTGTCATTTCGATTGAAGACAGCCCGGAACTTATAATTTCCCAACCAAATCAGGTGCGTCTGTTTTATTCAAAGGGCTCGCAGGGGTTATCGAATGCGGGTCCGAAGGAACTACTCGAATCGTGTCTGCGAATGCGTCCCGATCGTATATTGCTGCAGGAACTCAGGGATGGAAGCGCGTTTTATTATATTCGCAATATCAACTCGGGCCATCCAGGATCCATCACAACAGTTCATGCAGATTCTGCCAGACTTGCCTTCGAGCAACTGACTTTACTAGTCAAGGAATCGGAAGGGGGAAGCGCACTCGAACGCGCTGACATCCGACGTATGTTGGAGATTTCTGTTGACGTTGTTGTGCAATGTAAACGCACCGATGGAACGTTCCGCGCTGCTGAAATTTACTTTTCTGGCTGTGCGAACGATTGAGCACAATTGGAAGCATAATAATGATTTTTTTGCTTTCTCGTCCTCCCAATATGAACCTTTACCGTGCTGATCTCGCGTTTAATCGATTCTATTGTCGCGGTTGGTTTTTTTTGGTTGGCAGCAGCCTTTCTGATCGCATAAGCAACGGGAAGCAGGTTCTGGGAGTGCTTGCAACTGTTGCAAGCCTTTTCGTGAGCCTATCCTGCAGTAAGGAGGCCATGATGGCGAAGTGGGTGTACACGTTCGGCGACGGCAAGGCAGAAGGTGCGGCAAGCGACCGCAATCTTCTCGGCGGCAAGGGAGCGAATCTGGCTGAAATGAGCAGCCTTGGCCTTCCGGTACCTCCAGGCTTTACCATCACGACCGAAGTCTGCACCTATTACTACGATCACGACCGGTCTTATCCATCCGAGCTCAATGATCAGGTTCAGGCGGCTCTGACCCATATCGCAAAAGTGACGGGGCGCAATTTCGGCGATGCCGAAAAGCCGCTTCTGGTGTCGGTGCGTTCCGGCGCCCGTGCTTCCATGCCGGGCATGATGGATACGGTGCTCAATCTCGGCCTCAATGACGAGACGGTGCAGGCTATCGCCCGCGAGGCGGGTGACGAGCGTTTTGCCTATGACAGCTACCGTCGCTTCATCCAGATGTATTCAGATGTCGTGCTGGGCGTCGATCACGGCTTCTTTGAAGAAATTCTTGAAGACAAGAAGGCCGATCTCGGCGTTGAGGTCGATACGGCACTGACGGCCGAAGATTGGAAGGGGGTCATCGCCTCCTACAAGGCCAAGGTCGAGGAAGAACTCGGCCAGCCTTTCCCGCAAGACCCGCGCGAACAGCTCTGGGGCGCCATCGGTGCTGTCTTTTCAAGCTGGATGAATGCGCGCGCCATCACCTATCGGCGGCTGCATAATATCCCGGCGGCCTGGGGCACGGCGGTTAATGTGCAGGCCATGGTGTTTGGCAATATGGGCGAGACCTCTGCGACTGGCGTTGCGTTTACACGCAATCCTTCGACAGGCGAGAAGAAGCTTTACGGCGAGTTTCTCGTCAATGCGCAGGGTGAAGATGTCGTAGCCGGTATCCGCACGCCGCAGAACATCACCGAGGAAGCGCGCATTGCGGCCGGTTCCGACAAGCCGTCGCTTGAAAAGGTAATGCCGGAAGCTTTCGCTGAATTCCTCAAGGTCGCTGACCGGTTGGAACAGCATTATCGCGACATGCAGGACCTCGAATTCACTATCGAACGCGGCAAATTGTGGATGCTCCAGACCCGTTCGGGCAAGCGCACCGCAAAGGCAGCGTTGAAGATGGCCGTCGAAATGGCAGGCGAAGGCCTCATTTCCGAGGAAGAAGCGGTTCTGCGCGTCGATCCGGCAGCGCTTGACCAGCTTCTGCACCCGACCATTGACCCGCGTGCGGAGCGCCAGATCATTGGTCAGGGCCTCCCGGCGTCGCCGGGCGCTGCAACGGGCGAAATCGTCTTCTCTTCGGAAGAAGCCGAACAGGCAAAGTCGGAGGGCCGTAAGGTCATTCTCGTTCGCATCGAGACCAGCCCTGAAGATATTCACGGCATGCACGCGGCAGAAGGCATTCTGACGACGCGCGGCGGCATGACCAGCCATGCAGCCGTTGTCGCACGCGGCATGGGCAAGCCATGCGTTTCCGGTGCGGGGTCGCTTCGCGTCGACTATCGCAATGGCGTCATGCTTGCAGCAGGCCAGACCTTCAAGAAGGGCGATGTCGTTACCGTTGATGGTGGCACCGGGCAGGTCCTGAAAGGCGCTGTGGCCATGCTGCAGCCCGAGCTTTCCGGCGATTTCGGCAGGCTGATGGAATGGGCTGACCGGACCCGCCGGATGAAGGTTCGCGCCAATGCAGAAACCCCGGCGGATGCCCGCACGGCGCGTTCGTTTGGTGCAGAAGGCATAGGCCTCTGCCGGACTGAACACATGTTCTTCGACGGAAGCCGGATCGTGGCCATGCGCGAAATGATCCTTTCCGACAATGAAGAAGGCCGCCGCACGGCTCTCGCAAAGCTTTTGCCGATGCAACGTTCGGATTTCGTCGAACTTTTCGAGATCATGAAGGGGCTCCCGGTTACGATCCGTCTGCTTGATCCGCCATTGCATGAGTTCCTGCCGCATACGGACGAGGAAGTCGCAGAGGTTGCCCGGTCGATGGGTGTCGATGCGGCAAAGCTGCGTGAACGCGCAGATGCCCTGCATGAATTCAACCCGATGCTGGGCCATCGCGGCTGCCGTCTGGCTGTATCCTATCCGGAAATCGCGGAAATGCAGGCACGGGCGATTTTTGAAGCTGCCGTTGAAGCAGGCAAGAAAACCGGCGAACACGTGGTGCCGGAAGTAATGGTGCCGCTGGTTGGTCTGAAAGCCGAACTCGATTTCGTCAAGGCACGCATCGATGCCATTGCCAAGGAAGTCATGGCAGAGGCGGGCGTCAAGATCGACTATATGGTCGGCACGATGATCGAACTGCCGCGTGCAGCCTTGCGCGCTGCCGAAATCGCGGAAACGGCTGAGTTCTTCTCGTTTGGCACCAACGATTTGACGCAAACGACATTCGGCATTTCACGCGACGATGCGTCCTCGTTCCTGACCTCCTATCAGCAGCGTGGTGTGATCGAACAGGACCCGTTCGTGTCGCTCGATCTTGAAGGCGTTGGTGAACTGGTGGAAATTGCCGCTGAACGCGGACGAAAAACCCGCGAAAAACTGAAGCTCGGCATCTGTGGCGAGCATGGTGGTGATCCGGCGTCGATCGCCTTCTGCGAAAAGACAGGTCTCGACTATGTTTCCTGTTCGCCGTTCCGCGTGCCGATTGCCCGTCTTGCCGCTGCGCAGTCGGCCATACGCAAGGTTTGACAGCACGCCACAATTTGGCTTAGCTGCCGGAATAATCTCCGGTGGTTAAGCCATTTTCAGAAGATATTGTCATGCTTCGTTTTATTGCTTCGGCAGGAGCCGTCATTCTCGCCACGACTGGCATTGCCAGCGCATACGATATCTCGCCGCAGGAGCGCGCGGAGAATAAGGCTGCGCACGACACGATCAAGATCGTTGAGCCGCAATTGCATATCGCGCGGGGTGGTGCTGCATCGCCCCAGGTGGCACTGACGCTTGATGCCTGCATGGGCAAGACTGACCATCGCATTCTGGACATGCTGGTGCAGAACCGTATTCCAGCGACGATCTTCGTGACGGGGCGATGGATAAAGCAGAATCCGGCTGCCATGGCGGTTTTGAAGGCCAATTCCGATCTGTTTGATATCGAGAACCATGGCGCAATGCATGTTCCGGCCATTACCAACCAGCCGAAAATGTATGGCATCAAGACAGCAGGATCACTTGAGGCGGTTTATCTGGAAATCGATGCCGGCGCGACGGCGATCACTGATGCCGGAGTGTCGAAGCCTGTCTGGTATCGCGATGCGACTGCCCGTTATTCGACCGATGCCATCAAGCTGGCAACAAGCATGGGCTACAAGATCGGTGGCTATTCGCTGAATGGCGATCAGGGCGCCTCGTTGCTGGCGCCGACGGTTGAGCGCCGCATCGCTGCTGCGCGTGACGGCGACGTCATCATCTCGCATATCAACCAACCAACGCGGTCGGCGGGTGAAGGGGTGGCCAAAGGCGTTCTGGCCTTGAAAGCGAAGGGGATGAAATTCGTGCGACTCAAGGATGTCGAGACGATGATGACACTCAACCCGGTTGCTCCGCACAATCTTCATGCGGGCGTTCCAAAGCCTGTAGCGCCGAAATAATCCCGTTCAGGCGCCGTTGACTTTTTCCTTCGGGGAAAGACTTTTCATGACGGCGGCGTAGTTGCGACCAAGGCTTTCAAAAACGGCATTTTCGCCCGTTGGCGGTTCAACGGACAACGTCGTGCCGTCGTTGCGCAATGTGACGAAGATAACCTGATCTTCCGGTTGCCCGGCAATAGCAATTGCACCGATGCGTTGTGCTTCGCTGGTGTCGAGAGCAGGCATATTGAACAGAACTTCGCCGCCAACGCGTTCTGCGGCCTTGGCGAGCGCGGAATCAAAACCTTCGATAAGCACGTCGATGGCTCCAAGCGCAAACTCCAGTTCGACGGCTTCGAGCGTCATCGCATCCTCTGCGGTTGTGCAGTCCGATGACTGGTTGCCATTTTGAAGGGCGCGATCCATTCCGTCCTCTCCGACGATTGCAATATAAGCCCCCACATACGCAATCATGCCTTCTGTTAGCGGTTGCTGCAATGTCTTTTTATTTGATTTACCTAGCTTTTTCTCACTTATTCTTAAAGCTGGTGATCTTTGCAGGCTAAGAACGCATCCCGAAAAATGCAAAACGGTTTTCGAACCAGATGCGTGCTGAACAAACAATTGGAGCGCCAATCTGCCGTAATCAGATTGAATTGCGCCCCTGGAGGGTGCTGCCCCTAATGCGATTTGCCTAATCTATCAAGCACGTCAAACGTGCATTAGCTGTTGCTTTTGTAGATCGCTAAATATTCCCCCGACAGGTTTTGATCGCGGTCAATGCTCTTTCATCCCGAATCTTCGACGTTCTCCTCATCACAAGGGAATTGGTGTCGGAGGGCACATGAAACTGATCTGGAAAGCGGCGGTCGGCGGCGCGGGTGCGCTAGCCGCAGCTTGGCTCTTTGCGCTTTCAACACCCCATTGGCTGACGGCGAAACACGAAGCCGCCGTCGATGTCACCGACAAGGCTTTGATCGAAAAAGGCGAGTATGTCGCCCATGCGGGCGACTGCGCTGCGTGCCATACGGCTCCGGGAGGCAAGGCGTTTGCGGGCGGGCTTGGCATGCAGACGCCGCTTGGCACGATTTATTCCACAAACATCACGCCAGACAGTAAAACCGGTATCGGCGGCTACAGCTATGCCGACTTCGAGCGCGCCGTACGGCAGGGAGTGCGTCAGGATAATGTACCTCTTTATCCGGCAATGCCCTTTGTTTCCTATACGGTCGTTAATGACGAGGACATGAAGGCACTTTATGCGTTCTTCATGTCGAAGGTGGAGCCGGTACAACAGTATAACCAGGCCAGCACCTTGCCGTGGCCAGCCAACATGCGCTGGCCACTCGCCTACTGGCAGCTTTTCTTTGGAAATTCGCGTCCGTTCGAAATTGCAGCCGACACTGATCCGGTGATCGCACGCGGCGCTTATCTGGTCGAGGGGCTTGGTCATTGCGGCGCGTGCCATACGCCACGTGGTCTCGACTATGAAGAAAAAGCGGTGAAGAACGATCCGAAGGGCAAGTTCCTGTCCGGCTCGGTTCTGGAAGGCTGGTATGCGAAAAACCTGCGCGATCAGGATACAGGCCTTTCGACGTGGGCGGAAGATGAGATTGTCACCTTCCTCAAGACCGGGCGCACCGATCGCACGGCGGCGTTCGGCTCAATGGCCGATGTCGTGCAGCATTCGACCCAATACCTTGTGGAAGATGATTTGCGTGCGATTGCCCGTTATTTGAAGTCGCTGCCACCAAGCGAAGGACGCGAACGTGAATGGCAACCGAAGGAAGATGTGACGACAGCGGCGCTTAAGGCGGGAGATTTCAGTGCACCGGGCGCTTTGTCCTATGTCGAGCAATGTTCGGTCTGCCATCGTATGGACGGTAAGGGTGCACCGCGCATCTATCCGGCGCTTGCTGGCAATTCGATTGTCTTTGCCGATGATCCAAGCTCGCTCATTCAGTTCACTCTGACCGGGGGCAGGACGCCTGACACGCCAGCGGACAAGATGGCTTTCACCATGCCGGGCTTTGCCAATCTTCCAAACTGGCAGGTCGCCGAAATCCTGAACTTCATTCGCAACGGCTGGGGCAACCACGGCGCTGCCATAACGGAGCAGGATATCGCGCGTATGCGGCGTGAAATCGCTCACAAGCCCGTCCATTACGTTCCGGAGAACAAGCAATGAAAACCAGTACGATTGTCGTTCTTGGTGCCAGTTTTGCCGTGGCAGTAACGGGCGGCGCATTTCTCTTCAATCACTTGCGGCCTTCGCTGGATGCCCCGGCTCCTAAAGCCTATGCGGTTCTGGACAAGGACAAAAATCAGGTCGGAACCTATGTCATCCCGCCGGACCGTGACATTCTCAAGCAGCCGAACGCGCCTGAAATCATGCACGGCAAGCGGTTGCTCAACGAAACCGCGCGGCTTCTGCCCGACAATGTCGGCAACGGCCTGAATTGCAACTCCTGCCACATGGGGCAGGGCAAGATGGATAATGTTGCTTCCTATATCAACAGCAGCAATTTCTATCCCGCCGTCATGCGCCGTGCTGGCAAGGAAGTCGATCTGGTGATGCGCATCAATGGCTGCTTTCAGCGTTCGATGAACGGCAAGCCGCTGCCGCCTGACGGGGCCGACATGAAGGCGATGGTCGCCTATATGGACTGGCTTCGGCAGGATGTGAAAAAGGGCACCAAAGTGGCGATCCGCAATGCCGGTCCCATCGATGAAAGCCTTGTTCCCGATCCAGTCAACGGTGCCAGAATCTATGCAGCACAATGCTCGACCTGTCATGGCGCGGGTGGCGAAGGCATGAAGGACCAGGCCGGTGACTATATCTTCCCGCCGCTCTGGGGGGATGAAAGCTTCAACATCGGGGCCGGACTGGCCCGGACTTACAAGGCGGCGCAGTTCGTCAAATATGCGATGCCGCCAGCCCAGAACTACAATCTGCCCATCGGGCAGGGCGGTGTTCTGACCGATCAGGAAGCCATTGATGTGTCGGAATATTTCACTCATATGCCGCGTCCCGACTTCGCAGGCAAGGTGAAGGACTGGCCCAATATGAAGAAGCCGAAAGATGCGCGTTACTAGAGCATTTCCAGCAAAAGTGCGAAGCGGTTTTACGTGGGACAATGCGACGAAACAAATAGTTAGAGCGGTTCCGGCAACTCAGTTTTGACCGGAGCCGCTCTAAATGACATCGCCGAGAAAAGTGCCCCCCATGTCCAAGCCAGGTGGGGCATTTGAATTTCTACGCCGAAGTTTTGCCGAGCGAAAATCTCTCTGCTATTCATACTGTGTGAAAACAGAGAGACAGAGCGGCTCCAATGATTCAGTATAAGCTGGAAATGCTCTCGGAGACTGCATGAGAAAACTTCGCTACCAGCGGCGTCAGTCGCGCTCTGCAGTGTGGGCGCTTCGGCTTGGCATCTTTGCGCTCGTGCTGCTTGCGATGGCGTTTCTTCTGCATCGCTTCTGGACACTGGAGACACCGGATCTGGTGCTGCTTGCCGGATTGAGCACTGGTCTTGCCGCTCTGGCCCTTCTCTGCTCGGCTAAAGGTTTTCGCAATCTCTGGGTCAATGGCGACAAGGGCGGCGCACGCTCCTTCTGGGGCGGCATATTCGCTTTTGCCGTGCTACTTTCAGTCGGACTGGTCACGGCACTGTGGTATCTCTCTCCACCCCTCTACGACATCTCCACGGATTTCGAGATGCCACCGCAATTTCCGTCCAATATGCCGCCACGCCTGCAATGGATGAATCCGCTGACAGTGGCCGTGAGTGGCGATGCGCTGACCCAGTTGAGCGCCTATCCCGATGTGGTCGGACGCCGCTATGAAGCCGCACCGGACCGCGTTGCGCAGGGGGTCGAGACGGTTCTGAGGACTTTCGGGTGGCAGGAGATCGCACGTAATGCGTCTTCGCCGGAACAAAACGCGACGCGATTTGCCGTGACCGCGCATAGTTTCATTCTGGGTCTGAAAAGCGATATCGTCATCCGCCTGCTCGACGAAGGCGAAACCACCTATGTCGATGTGCGCTCGCTGTCACGCTATGGCAAGCGCGATATGGGGCAGAATGCCGGTTTCATTACCGATTTTCTGGGGGCGCTGGAAGGCGAGGTCAACAAGGCTCCAGCGGACGTGGAATAATCAGCCGGGAAGATAGATACTGCCCAGCGACGGATGGCCATCTGTCGTGACTTCCCCGCGCCCGACCAAATCTTCCAAATGTGCGAGCACGGACAGTGCAGCCGCACCGTGCAATCGCGGATCAGTCTCGGGATAAATCACTTTCACCATGTCGCCGATTGTCCGGTCCCCCTGTAGAACACGCTCTAGAATGGCACGTTCGCGCATCTTGCGATGGGCACGCAGGCCACGAACGAAGGCGGCAGGCTTGGTCACGGCGCCGCCATGCCCCGGCAGATAGACCTTGTCGTCGCGTGCCAGCAGTTTTTCGAGCGAGACCATGTAGTCATTCATCGAGCCGTCCGGCGGTGCGACGATGGACGTCGCCCAGGCCATGACATGGTCTGCGGAGAAAAGAATGCCGGTTCCTTTCAGGCCGAACGCCATGTGATTGGCGGCATGTCCGGGAGTGTGAATTCCTTCCAGAGCCCAGCCATCACCTTCGATCGTGCTTCCGTCGGTCAGTGCGATATCCGGAACGAACTCCGTATCGGCGCTTGCCTCATGCATGTTTGTTTCGCCCGCATAATAGGGGCGGGCAGGGCGATGCGGTCCCTCGGCAACGGTGCGAGCGCCAAGTTTTTCCTTCAGGCGCTGCGCCAAAGGTGAATGGTCGCGGTGGGTATGGCTGACGAAGATATGGCTGACCGGACGACCGGCAATGGCTGCGATCAAGGCGTTGTAATGCGCCTCATCGTCAGGGCCGGGATCGATGATCGCCAGCGTATCCGTGCCGATAAGATAGCTGTTAGTGCCGTGAAAGGTGAAAGCGCTCGGATTGTTGACGGTGAGGCGCAAAATGCCTTTACTCAGTTCAACCGGCTTCCCATATTGGGGCGTGAAACTGCTGTCGAAAACAAGCGCCATTGAAGCGGCTTCCATTCTTCTTTGGTTTGATTGATGAAACGGCATAGGCCTTATATAGTCGGGTTGCAAACGTGAACAGTCACGCGGGCTGACAATCGCGTCAGCGGGCAGGTTCCGGAGAATTTCACATCCCGGTGTCTGTCGCCGCGTCAAAAGTGGAGTTGGATATGCCTCATAGAGCAAAGTCTCGCGTCGCCACCGCCTCTCTCGCAGCAGAATATCTGCCGACAAGACAACTGGCCCGTGCTTTCTGGTTTGTCGGGCTTGCGCTGATCGGAACGGCTGTTCTCACCATTTCTGCCAAGATCAAAGTCGATCTGGTCTACGTCAATGTGACGATGCAGACCTTCGCTCTCTTTGCAATTTCAGCGCTTTACGGTTCGCGGCTCGCCGTGGCGACTGTCGCTCTTTATCTGCTCGAAGGTGCGCTTGGCATGCCGGTTTTCACCGGAACGCCGGAGAAGGGCATCGGCCTTGCCTATATGGTTGGTCCGACAGGTGGTTATCTGCTCTCCTACCTTGCCGCTGCCTGGATCGTCGGACGTGCTGCCGACAAGGGACTGGCGCGTAACCCTCTCGCTCTCGGCGGTGCAATGCTACTCGCAGAAGCCGTCATTCTTTTGATGGGTGCAGGCTGGATGGCTTATCTTTTCGGTCTGGAAAAGGCGATTGCCTTCGGGTTCGGTGCCTTTATCGTCGGCGATCTCGTGAAACTCGCACTTGCCGCATGCGGTGTCCCTGCGGTGATGTCACTTTTGAAGCGCTGAAATTTTATCGGTCCTGCATGTTGAAAGCCGGGTTGTTGGCCCGGCTTTTTCTTGTTTCGGTTGAAACTGCTTCGCAATTGACAGAGACCTCTTCAACAAGCTTTGTCGTTATAAGAAATCTGCTTTTACAGGGAGGATGATTTGCACGTCGAAACTCTGGTGGTCGAACCGCTGACAAAAGACGCTTTTGCGCCATTTGGCGATGTCATCGAGACAGAAGGAGCCGAGCTTCGTCTGATCAACAACGGCACGACCGAGCGATACCACGATCTCGCGCGTGTCGAAGCCGCTGGCACTGAAGCAAGGGTTCTCGTCAATATTTTCCGCGGACAATCGTTCGAAGCGCCAATCGACATCGTCATGATGGAACGTCATCCTTTCGGTTCGCAGGCATTCGTTCCATTGAACGGCAGGCCGTTCCTTGTGATCGTCGCCGAGGATGACGGAGGCAAGCCTGCACGTCCGCGTGTTTTCCTTGCGCGCGGTGATCAGGGCGTCAATTATCTGCGCAATGTGTGGCACCACCCGCTACTGGCGCTTGAGCAGAAATCCGATTTTCTGATTGTCGACCGGGCAGGCAAGGAAGACAATCTGGAGGAGTTTTTCTTCTCCGATACCGCCTACCGCATTGAAACGACGCAACCTGCCTGAGCTTTATCGAGGGATATTATGGGTAAACTTTCCACACATGTTCTCGACACTGCCCACGGCAGTCCAGCGGCGGCGATGCGCATTGAGCTTTATCGTATTGCTACAAACGGCGTTTCCGAACTCATCAAGCGGACGGTGACCAATCTCGACGGACGCACGGACGCGCCTCTGCTTTCCGTTGGTGAATTGCGCACCGGCACTTACGAGTTGCAGTTCCATGTTGCTGAATATTTTGAGGGACGCGGTGCGGAACAAGCCAATCCGCCGTTTCTCGACCTAATTCCGATCCGCTTCGCAATCGCCGATGTTGATGGAAACTACCATGTCCCGCTGCTTGTCAGCCCGTGGTCCTATTCCACCTATCGCGGAAGCTGATCCGGACTTATCCTCTTTTCGGACAGACGAACTAGACTCCTCGCATTATCCACTGCGAGGAGCTGTTCATGGACCAAACCCCAAATCTGAAAATGCCCTATATTCTGCCCAGTCAGGCGCAGAAACATGTCACCCACAATGAGGCCTTGCGGTTGCTCGATGCTGTTGTGCATCTGAGCGTCAAATCACGGAATCGAGCTGAAGCGCACCAATTGGCGCAGCATTCGCACCAACACCATAATTGCCTGACAATAAATGCGGCGGATTGGCCGCTTACAGTTGCCGCGGACGGTCTACGAGCCGTAATTTTGCCAAAAGATGTTTGTTAAGCGCCTGAAACGGCAATTGATATAGTCCTTCCGGAGGACTCATGTTAACGGTGGCGAGAAATTAGAATGCTTCGCAGTTATGGCGTACGGCAAGTCGCGAAGGGATTGACTAAGCTTTAGTCCCCATTAGTAGTATAAATAGCCTTATGGCGCTGGAATCGTTCCGGTATTTCTCTCCGGCGGAGAGCGGGATAGCACGCGTATGAGTTTGAAATATCCATGGCAGAGATTGGCACTTTTGCCCCGCGCCAGCAAACAGATCATTCTGATGCTGAGCGACTGTGTCCTGCTGTTGTTGAGTGCTTATCTGGCCTTTGTTATCCGTCTCGGCTTCGTTTTCGTGCCGAACGAAGGGCAGACGTTTCTTATTTTCATCGCGCCCGTTCTGGCAATTCCGGTTTTCATTCGCTTCGGACTCTACCGCGCCATCATCCGTTATCTGGCTGAACGTGCAATCTGGCCGATCTTTCAGGCTACCGCCATCGCCGCGTTGTTTTGGGTTGCTCTGGTGTTCCTGATGGAACTCTACGGCAGTGCCGGTCTGCCGCGCTCTGTTCCGTTGCTTTACTGGCTTTTGAGCACTGTATTCATCGCTGCCAGCCGTTTCGGTGCGAAATGGCTTTTGCGTAGTTCCGAGTCGGACAAACGTTATACGAGTTCAGCACTGATTATCGGCGTGGGCGAGCCCGCCCGCCAGCTCGCGACGGCGCTCCGCAGCCATAGCGACACTCTGGTCGTCGGCTTCGTCGATCCCGATGGCCAGCTTAATGGCATGGATATTATCGGGCTGCGGGTCTATGGCGTGGAAGACATTTCCGTCTTGATCGAAAATTACGGTATCAAGCAGGTGGTGGTATCGGAACCGGCGCTGGAACAGAAACAGCGCCAGGATTTCGCGCGGCTTTTGGGGCGCCTTCCGGTCAATACGCGTATTCTTCCGCCGATCGCCGATCTGACGGCTGGGAAATATCTGGTCAGCTCGCTGCGCAATGTCGAGATCGACGATCTGCTCGGGCGTTCGCCCGTGCCGCCTGATGCGGCCTTGTTGCGAGAAGTGGTCGAAGGCCGGCGCATTATGGTGACGGGAGCGGGCGGCTCGATTGGCAGCCAGCTTTGCCGTACCATTTCACAATGGAACCCGGCCTGCATCGTTTTGTTCGAGTCGAGTGAATTCGCACTTTACAATATTGAAAGGCAGCTCAGGCAGATCGCCAGTTGCGAGATTGTGCCGATCCTTGGGACGGTTAGCAACCGGGACTGCGTCGAGAAAGCCATTCGCGACAACAATGTCGATACGGTCTATCACTGTGCAGCATACAAGCATGTGCCGCTTGTCGAGAAAAACCCCCTGGTCGGTATATTCAACAATGTGTTCGGCACGCTGGAAGTGGCGCAGGCGGCTCTCAATACCGATGTTGAGCGCATGGTCCTCATCTCGTCCGACAAGGCAGTGCGACCGACGAATGTGATGGGCGCAACCAAACGCTGGGCTGAGCTGGTCGTCTATTATTGCGGTTTGCTGGCCGAGCAATCGGGAAAGAAGAAGGCGTTCTATTCTGTCCGTTTTGGCAATGTGCTGGGGTCGAACGGTTCTGTCGTCCCGCTTTTCCGTGAGCAGATTGCCGGTGGTGGTCCGATTACGCTGACGCATGAGGACATGACCCGCTACTTCATGTCGATCAAGGAAGCTGCCGAGCTTATCGTGCAATCTGGTGGCATCGCCGCCTCGGGCGATACGGTTCTGCTCGAAATGGGCGAACCGGTGAAGATTCGTGATCTGGCCGAGAATATGATCCTGCTGGCAGGACTGACTGTTCGAAACAATGAGAATCCGCACGGCGATATTGCAATTGAGACGACAGGGATTCGTGAAGGCGAGAAGATGTATGAAGAGCTCTTCTACGATCCTTCACAGGCGAAGCCGACCCGCCATCCCAAGATCATGCGCGCCCCGCAGGGAAAAAAGGCTGCAGTGGATGTTCCGGCAAGTCTTACGGCCCTGCGTGTTGCCATGGAAAGCGGCGATATCGATGCCGTTCGCAAGGTGCTGTTCGACGTTATAGCTTCCTGAAGCGCCCGCGAAAATCCAGCAGCAGAACCAGTGTCGCGACAATGGCCACAAGCAGGAAAGCGATCTGGGTAATTGTGTGATCGAGAGCGAGCAACGCTATGGCACAGGCAATGAGGATCATGTTCAGAAGCGCCACGTGGCCGACGACCTTGAGCACGCTCCAGCCTGAGCGCTTCGCCGTCTGATAGGCATGTTTGGAATGCGCTTTCAGGATGTTCTCTCCTTGGCTTAACCGCATCACGATGGTCGTGCCTGCGTCGAGAATATAATAGAGCGGCAGGATCAGCGCGACGGCGATATGCGTTTCCCGTGCGAGCAGGATTAGCGCTGTTCCTGTGATCAGGCCAAGTGGCAGGCTCCCAGAGTCACCCAGAAAAATCGTTGCTGGTGGACGGTTGAACAGGGCAAAGCCCAGCACTCCACCTGCCGCGATGATGCCGATACCGCCACTTTCGAGCCCGGCAAGGCCAAGGGCGGCCAGAATGCCGATCCCCGCCAGCGGAATCCCTATGCCTGCGGCAGTCATAAGATCGAGACCGTCCATGAAGTTAGTCACATTGATGGCCACCACCAGCGCGAAGACAATGAGAGTTGCCTCCAGCCAGTAGGGCAGGAGGTCCGGCAGCAACCGGAAATCCGGACCCAGGCCGTAGACAACCAGTCCGGCGGCAATGAACTGCGATCCCAGTCTGATGATCTCTGAAAGCTCATAGTGGTCATCCAGTCCGCCGACGATCCAGAGCAGCAGCGAGGCCGCGGAAAGGCAAAGCGCCAGAAATGCGTTGATTTCCAGATCCGGCGCAAAGATCAACAGCGTTGCGATGATTGCGGGAATAAGTGCCAATCCGCCGATCTGCCGCGCTACCGTCGTATGGTTGGAACGCGAACTCATGCGAGCCGCGAGAAAGCGCTCGGGCAGGAACCGGTTTAGCAGATAGAGACCGATGCTGCACAAGGCAGCGCTGACGAGAAACGAAATCAACAAAAACAGCATAGTGAATACCGAAAATACACTCTTCCGTAGGAAGTAGCAGCTTTGAAGCCGGACGCAAATCAGCGGTTTCGTTTTAGGGAACGAGGAGCGATGATATGCGGTTGAAAACGTTGTTCACAGGGCCTGTAATCCTGAACGGGATTTCGCGATTAGGCGATTGCGCTCGGGTTTCGAAGCGGCTATAAGGCCGCGCAACCGATTGCTTCGGTTTGATTTGTTGGGGCGTAGCCAAGCGGTAAGGCAGCGGTTTTTGGTACCGCCATTCCCTGGTTCGAATCCAGGCGCCCCAGCCATGAATCACGTGTAAAATCAATATCTTGTTGATTTTACTTAATGTTTTCCCAGCTGGGAATCCTCAAGATTTTTTCCATTTCGCCGACTGTGCACAAAACTGTGACACAGAGCTATGACACATGCCGATTCGCCTGATCGGTTTGTTTCGTGGCTCCAAACGGCGAGTTCATTATGGCAATCAGGCATCAGGTTCAGAATCTTCATAGGCGCGGGAATATTTTTTACTGGCGTGCGCGCCTTCCGGCACATCTGGGCCGCAATATTGGTTCGCGTCACCTTGCTTTCAGCCTCAAACAATCTGATCATCGACAGGCAGGCTACATGGCCCGCAAGCTCAATCTTATGCTTTATGAAATTGCAGAGAACCCGCGAAGTGTATTGATGTCGAAAGAAGCTCTCGAAGGATTGTTCCAGTCCGAAATCGCGCGGATGAATGATCATATGGACAACCTGCAGGCTGCCAGCAGGAGTACGACGGTAGGCTTCCATCACATTGATAATATTCGTTCCGATCTGGAAGCAGGTTGGGCCTACAGGCTTCTGGAAAAATTTGGTACCCGTCGGATCCTGTTTGAAGATGCATCCTGTCTGGGCTGGCGTGTTCTCGAAAAGGCAAACGTCCCGCCGAGCCTGTATCAAGGCATCGTTACAACATATCACGGAGAGCGAGAATACGCAGAAACATCACGCTTCGCTGATGAACTGAGAGCGCTCATGCAGGAACATGGCCTCGCTTATTCGATCCTGAATTTCGAAAAAGCGAAGGCCGAGTATTTTAAAGCGCGTGCTGATGTATTGTTGAGCACCGAGGATCGCTATCTCATCGAATATACTGACGAGCAGGCTGAACCAGCCCCCATCCAGCCAGCACCAATTGTTTCGGTTGTAAACTTGGAACCTGTGCCGGATATCATTCCACAGCCACAGCCACAGCCACAGCCACAGCCACAGCCACAGCCACAGCCACAGCCACAGCCACAGCCACAGCCACAGCCAGTTGTAGAAAACCCTGTTCCTGTATCAGCAGCTGACATGCTGGGGCTTACTGGGCTGGATCTTCCAGTGAAGCAATTCATGAAGCAGTGTGACCTTCTGATCGCTAACAACCGTGAGAACTGGAACGAAGATACGGCAAAGGACGTCAAGACAGTCGTTCGCATTTTCTGCGGTATTCTGGACGAGCACAATGTTCTCACGAGCAGTGCCATTAATCAAACCCACCTGGCGGCATTGCGCCAGCATTTCAATAACATCCTTGTCAGATGGGGAAGCAGTTCGCGTTACGTGGCAATGACGACCGTGCAATTACGGGAGGCGACAGAACGGGAAGTAATCCGCGCACAAAAGCTTAATTTGCCAGCACCGAAGGTCGGCTTGTCGACTGGAACAATCAGGCGTCACCTTGGTAATCTCGAACAGTTCCTGAACCATCTTGTCGCGTCAGGTTTCACGTTGCGGGCATTCACGTTCAAAGGGATCAAGCCGAAGAAACGCAGCCTCGCATCCGTTCGGGCGCTGACTGCTAAACCCGGCCCTGAGCAGGTTGAGCCGATCTTCCAGCTTCCGGTGTTCACCGGTTGTGCCGGGCCGATGCCGCAGGAAATGCGGGAGTTCGGGCAGGCCGTATATCATTCGTCCCTTTATTACGTGCCAATGCTTTACGCTTATCTGGGCGCAAGGCGCGCCGAATTTACGGGCCTCATGGTTAATGATGTGGTTTACGCAAAGGATGAAGGTATGTGGTCCATCAAAATTCGGAAAAATGAGCTCCGAGGATTGAAGAACCTCCAATCAGAACGCGATCTCCCCGTACCAGATGAGCTTATTCGACTGGGTTTTATCGACTACTCAAAGCGTCTGAAGGAACTCGGGCACAGATGTTTGTTTCCGGAATTGGTCGCTCCAGGGCGCAAAAACGATACCGGTGATCGTTTCTATAAGAGCTTTGTCCCTTTGCTGAAAGCGGAAACGGGGCTTGGTGATCAGCTTTGGGGGCGCGCAATCCATGCCCTGCGCCACGGTTTCAGCAACACGCTGAAACAGAAGGGGATAGAAATGTCGATCATGGAAGACATTACCGGGCATCTGGGCCGAACGGAGGGAGAGACACGTTATACGAACATTGCCAGCTTGACGGTGATGAAAAAAGCAATCTCCGTGTATCCTGTCATTACGGGGCATCTGCAACCACAGCCCTTACGCTTGCTGACGTATGTCGAGACAAAAGAACCAGCGCCCTGGTTTAGAAAAGAAAAAGAGAAGCCGTCCCGGCGTCGCAATCCGTAATCAAGGAAATAGCACGACATCGTTAGATGTCGTGCTGTACCGATTATTAGCGTGGGATGCATCCATCGAACCGAGCGGAAGGCGTAGCAAGCCCGCGTTTCGGCAATAGGTTCGGGAAATACATAGCATAATACAAACGACGTTTGCATCGGCGGCCCCAGTACGTGATTTGAATTGCAAGAATTTCCCGGTGCTTCATTTGAAGTTGCGGGTAGGGTACCGCAACGTGTCGGCAAGTTGCTTTGATTTGCCAGCAACGCATTTTAAATCGCAATAATTTGCAGTATTCCGATTCAAAACTTGGGAAAAGCGTTACAGAGTTCCGGGTAAACGTTGCTGAACCCGAGATTTCCGATTCAAGGGCAAACGCCGTTTGTGGGTAGGCGGGGAGGAAGAAAAACGCTTTTCGCCGACAGGTTTTGATCTCATAATTTGATTGTTAGCGGGCAGTTGGGGGTGAAATGGCATCGAGCAAGCAGCAGGCAGAACGCTTGCGCAAACAGCGAGAACGGCAGAAAGAATATCGGGATCGTTTGAGAGCAGAGCGCAAACCGACGCGCGACGACGTTGCTCGGGTGTTCCTGCATTTCATGATTGCCAAAGCGATGAAGTCTGGCAATCAAGACGGGATGGAGAAGCTAATTGATATGCTGCTTGACGGGCTGGCAGATCAAGGCTTCGATAAAGATGCTTCATTGGATGTCATTGATGATCTGATCGACAAATACACCAAAAGGGGGTGGGATTTCCGACGCAAAGTGCATCTGATGCCTCATGGAGATGCAGACGACCCCGAGCAATGAGGATGGCTTCCAAAACCGTGGCAGCCTGATTTCAACGGTCTCGTTTCACAAACGGCGTTTGTTCTTTTTGTCTGTTCTCCCCCCATTACTTCATAAAACGCCGTTTGCAGATGAATCGGAAATCTCGAGCTAGAAATGGCAGGCAGGTAGGGCCGCGCAATGTGCAGGCACGTCATTTCGATTTGTCGGCAACGCGTTTCAAATCGAAATAATTTGCAGTAATCCGATTCAAAATTCGAGAAGAGCGTTACGCGAGGCAACCTTTCCGATTCAGCGGCAGACGCCGTTTGAAAGTAAGCGTTAAGCTATCCCACGCATCATTTGTCGGTGTGAGGGGTGATGCCGCGTCAGCCACAACAGGGCCAGTACTGTATCGTTGATTTTGTCCTCATCTATCTCCATCACGCAACCATATCACGCGAGAACAACATAGTCCTGCGGTCTTGCCCGTATGCGTACAGAAGTCGCAGCCGATGACTACCAGAATCGTGTTAATGGCATTACCGTGCTGTCTGTGGATGGTCCATCCGATGCTCATTCTTAAGATGGCCGATGACGGGTTCGACTGCTGCCCTTCTAATCCTCGCATAAGACACGTCGCTAAACACGTGTCTCACGCCGCGAGGTCTTGCTTTAAAAAGGCGGTAGCAATCGGGACGTTGCAGACCAACTTTCTTGGATGACAAAAACTGCGCTGGATCATCAACAGGGGAATTCAATCGGTCGTTAACAAACGACGTTTGTTCCTTTTGTCTGTTCTCCCCCCATTACTTCATAAAACGCCGTTTGCAGATGAATCGGAAATATCGAGCTAGAAATGGCAGGCAGGTAGGGCCACGCAATGTGCAGACACGTCATTTCGATTTGTCGGCAACGCGTTTCAAATCGAAATAATTTGCAGTAATCCGATTCAAAATTCGAGAAGAGCGTTACCCGAGGCAATTTTCCCGATTCATTGGCAAACGCCGTTTGAAAGTAAGGCCGAAACGTATTGGGCGTCTTTGTTTCTGGTGAGATGTCGGGCAGGGGCGCTTCGTTCGATGAGCACTCTGGCCTACTGTTAAAATGGGGGCAAGGCTCAGCCTGTGGATAACTTTTTGTCTTGCTTTCAGCCGCCCGGAACAGTCGCCGACCAAAGCAGAAGCGTTACGGCTACTGGGTTTTGAAGCGATTGGGGGCAATTCGAAAAAGCCGGTGATATCCGGGACTTAGACAAAAATGTTGTCTGGAGATCTTTTTTTGTTCCGGATCCTTGCAGCGCGTTTGAGATCCTGCAATAGTCACCTTGTCTGATCAATCAGACATCTCCATCCCGGTGCTGGAACACCGGAATGGAGACTAACTTAGCCTGCCAACAACAGGAGCCAAGCTATGCTGGTTATTATCGACATTCGTCCCGGATTAAAAGATCTGCGGCTTGATAATCTTATCAGCCTTGCGGCTCCGCAGCGGAAATAATTTCCGCTTCTGACGCGTTCGGCGCTCTTTAAAGCCCGAACTCCCAATATCCCATTTTGACACTCTGGTCGTGGGCGTTTGCGCGCAACGTCACGGGCTTTGCTGTCTTCAGAATCCGACGTCGCTTGCAATGGCAAGCGCGACCAACACTTCACACCATTCAGCTCGGGCGATTGCATCGCTCCGGGGAAGGAGGACTTATGTTTGCGGAAACCGTCGTTGGTTACATCGACTTAATCGAAAACAAAATTCCGCAGCGCAGCTCCAAGCGTGAATTAAACGCGGCGCTACACCTGTCGTTATGTTTTCATCTGATCGACCGTGCTCATGACAGAAGTAGCCAGAAGCGAGCTTTGTCAGAGCAGATCTGTCGCTGGGCGCTTTGGAACAAAGGAGAAAAGATCATCGGGCTGATGGAAGAAGCTGTAGCAAAATCGGCTGTGAAAGTTCAAAAAGATTTCCGCCCATCTCGTTCTATGCCGCTCACACGTGATACTTTTAATAACGTTATCGAGTCTGTTGCATCGAAATCTCTCGCAGTGGAAAACGATATAGACCGGAGCGCCTTGGAACTCCCGGCAGGCCCTTACACATTCGAATTGATGTTCTATGAGCAAGAACACAGACGCCTCCGTGTGTTCAGTCTGATTTATGGCATTAGCGCGCATAAAAGGGCTCTGGATCAGTGGCGCATTGAAGTATCGAATACCTCAGCATTGTGGGGGCGGCTTGCGCAACAATATTATGGCGTTGATATTGATCACTACGATTTCGCGCTGATCGATCCGTTACTGAGCGAAAGCCAACGCGATGCGGGGATCTGGGCACTGGCTGATCTTGACCGGCTGATCGGCGCACCGGGTGTCGCAGAAAAAGTGCTCGGCGTGCAAGAAGCGCTTCGTGAAGAGCTCATCATTTGGCTTGGTGACACTTTCGCGGAAACGGAAGCTGAGCAAGCGCGTCTGATTGATGAAAAAATTGTGAAGATTGCTGTCGAAGCACTCGACCGCATGTCTTTACAGCAAGTTCAAATCCTGACGCCGTGTCGCGTTGACCGGACGTAGCCCCGTAGCATCTCCGGATCAGATTCAGCCACTGGAATTACCCTGTCTTTCTGTTTTCACGCACATCTTGATCCGAAAGCCGGTTCCCGCCTTTCGGGATGTGCTTAGGAATTTACTCTTTTTATATCCATGAGGTCACTCCATGACCACTTCACCACCCGGCTCCGGTCGGTTTGGACGGCATCTGCTTGCCCGCCTGAAACATGCAGCCTATCGCGACTTGCGACAGGTGTTCTGCGAACTTGATCTACTGTCTCATACCGAAGTCGATATCGACGGATTTTTCGCGATGCGCTTCGATTTACCGGATCCGAGGTCTGATCTCGACGATGAAAGCCGACCGTTACTACCTTTAACCGGTCATCCGATCCACGATCTGCGTGCACTGAACGCTCATCTCGGTGCCGGCTTTGATCTGGATGCTTCCGGCGTGAAACACAAGTTTGGTCTCTCGATGCCGTTTCCAATGTCCTTGGCCGATATGCCCCATCATCCGGTCGAGCGACCATATCTTTTGAAACTCCTGCGCTGTTTTCGTGCCGAGCCTGACATCGGTGATGTCGCGGTGTGCCATCTGCTGGCTCGCGCCCTGGAAGAGGGTAATTCCGGGCGGAACCAGCTGATGGAGCTCGCGCGCGGACGGCCTGGGCTTGTCATTGTGCGCACCGATATCGAAGGTTTTGAAGATATCCTGTTACGGATGTTACGAGAACAGCGGCTTTATCGCGGACATGTTGTGGTGCGACCTCTCGATCACTGGGCAACGACAACGGTCCGACAGTTAAAGCGAACTAGGAGCCGCATCCGTCAGCCAGACCTGATCATCAATACTGTCGATGCTGACGTGTTCGAGAAACTCGCATTGATCGACGAAGATAGCATTGGGGATGCCCTGTCGCGCGGCGAATGGCTTCTCGGTATCATTGATATGCAATACGAGATTCCGGCCAAACTAATGGTGGCAGCAGACGTTGTCCTCGACACGGGGCTGCTTGATGGCGCTCTTCTCAACAGGCTGCTCGATACGGTGACAGCACACGATGCTGACACCGTCTTTCCAGAGGATTTCACACTCAATTCATTACGAGAGCTGAGACATTCGTTCCGGGAGGCAAACACACGGCAGGAAACTTTTGCCTATCTGCTGGCCCAATGGGAACTGGAGGGGAGAAAGCAGGCACGTCCGGTAAAGAAGCAGAAGCAGGAAGAGGTTGACAAAAAGAAGAACAAGTCTGATGACAAGAAATCGTTCTCGACTGAAGAACGCGGCTGTCATGGAAGAAAGATTGTTTCCGACAGCCGATTGATTGAACCAGAACCGTTCGATGATAGCATCAGTGACGGCGGTGCGGCAGAGAGCGTCATTCGTCGAACACCAACTCTATGCGTGGAGACCTTGTTCGGCTATGGCGAGGCGGTAGACTGGGCGCTGGGGTTGAAGGAAGACCTCACATTATGGACGTCTGGGTCGCTCACCTGGACTGACATGAGTACACGGCTGCTTCTGTCTGGTCCGCCTGGTACCGGCAAAACCACTTTTGCACGGGCGCTTTGTAACAGCCTGCGCGTTCCTGTTCTCGCCACTTCTATCGCGACATGGCTCCGGATGGGTCATCTGGGTGATGTGTTGCTGCGCATGAAGACTGCTTTTGAGGAAGCGGCGTCTCATACCCCGGTCATCCTGTTTATTGACGAGATCGACAGCATCGGGCGACGTCAGGATCCGTCCCGCGATTATGCGGATTACTGGAACGCTGTCGTCAATCAGTTCCTGGAATTGATGGATGGTGCGGTCAAACAGGAAGGCATCATCATCGTGGGTGCTACCAACCGGCCTGGCGATATTGATGAGGCATTGTTACGGTCAGGGCGACTGGAAACCCATATCCGGGTTCCGAAGCCTGACACGGATGCATTGATCGGCATTCTCGCGCATCATCTTGGTGACGATCTTGAAGCTGTGCTGGAAACACGACGGGCGGAGCAACAGCGATGACAGGCTCCAAACCAGATGAACGTATCAGGACTTCGCGCGATCTACGTCCGTTGGCGCTAAAGGCACAGGGCATGACCGGAGCCGATATCGAGCGCATTGTGCGTCAGGCTCGCCAGCTCGCACGCCGTGAGAAGCGTCGGCTTACCTGGAAGGATATTGAAAAGGGCATAATCGGCAATCGCAGATCAATTCTACCGGAGGAACGCTGGCGCATGGCGGTGCATGAGGCGGGTCATGCGGTCATCCGTCATATATTGCAAGTCGGCTATCCCTTGACACTCAGCATTGAAGAACAGGTGGGGTTCGGTTTTGTAACGGAGCGGCGCAAGCTTATTCCGCTGGAAAAGGATTGCGAAGACAATCTTGCCGTGATGCTGGCGGGAAGGGCGGCGGAAGAGCTTGTTCTTGGGGCTGTCTCTGTAGGCTCCGGTACGCGGCCGGGGAGTGATTTGGCTAATGCAACCGATCTGGCGCTCGCAATGGAAACAACGCTCGGCTTTTCCAGAAAACGGCCACTACTGTTTTGCGACGGTCTGACACGAGGGGAACTGGTCCATGCAAACCATCCCGTAACCAACCGTGTCAATGAGCGGATGCAAAGAGCCTATGACACCGCCCGTCACGGACTTGTCCGTTACGCGGCAGCGCACAGGACGCTTGCCGGGGCATTGCTTGAATATGGCGTTCTGGAAGGCTGCGCCGTTACCGCCATTCTTGACGATGCCATCCGGCAACAGGATCAGCAGGGCAGTCATGTTTCGATAAGCGTAGCGGATAACAGCTCTCAGGAGACGAACACACCCGGTCCGCCCTGAACAGTCGCCCCGGACTGACGCCCAACCCAACCAACAATCCGAATTCATTCCAAAAACGCGCTCGCCAACACGGACGCGAACGATCACCCATATCCGATGAAAGAAATATCTCATGGCAATCATTGCACACGATGGCACATTCAACCGGCAAAGACTGGCAACAGAGATCGAGACACTCAAAGCCCTTGTTCGTGATCTCGAGCGTCTGCTGAACGGTGAGGACCCGCACCAAAGCGAACTGGAGGATGCACCATTGATCGACAACTGGGATTTTGATCGTCGGGGCACAACATGCCTCGTTGGCACATTCCTGGATCATCCACGTCTGGGACCCATCGTGCCAAACGGCATTACCTCCGAACTGTGGTACATCGACCCCGAAAGAGAATATGCACGCACATTCAGCCGCTTCTGCAGGCTGGGTAAACCAGTCCGGTTTCGGGATGGCAATCGTTGGGGCCGGTCTGTAAGAACAGAAGGGAAGCCTGTGGGGAAATAAACAAGGGCAAGACTACGTTTGGCGGACGGGGAGGAACAACCCGAACCGCCTGATTGACAGAGCTAACTTATGATCACAGACCTCAAGGAGAGCAGGCCGCAAAAATTCTTACGAAGTTTTATTAGCTCGACACATGTGGCAAGCTCAAATCGAATATGAGATCTTGAAGTTCCATAGCGCGGTTACTCCACGACATTTTGTCCGCCCAATCTCTACGGGTGGCGGAATCAGTTCTGGCTAATGCGGTGCGGATGGACGTTATGAATTCAGCGGGAGTCTTGTAATAATCGATCAGATCACCTGCCTTTATAGTTTCTTTGGAAATATAGCTCACGACAGGTAGCCCACTGGCGCAATACTCATATAATTTCAAGGGATTTATAGCGCTTACAAAATCCGCCTGATTGACTATATCGAACGGAATGATTCCGACTTGGGAATGCTGGAGAAATTCTGGTACGCGATAATGGGGCACGGTTCCCAGAAAGTGAACATTTGAAATGCTAGCGAGAGAAGGATGTTCTGTGCTGGACTTGCCGAGGAGAACAAACTGCATATTCGGAAGTTCGAGCGCTGCCGTGCGAATGGCGGATACATCCAGCCATGGCCCGAGTGTTCCGCTATAAATTATGCGGGGTTTAGGAATGCCCATCAGTTCGGGCGGCTCGTCATATGGCTGACCATAGAGTGCTGTATTAACGCCGTTGGGTAGATAATAAGTGGGTTTGGTTCTGTCTTGCAGATCCGCCTGCATTGCTTTGGATGTATAGAGTACGATATCAGAGGATTGTAACGCGACCTGTTGTTTTACCAGTAAGGCTGGCGTCACTTCAGAAAAATACTGAATGCGGTCTGCGTAACGATAAACAATAGGCAACTGTAAATTCTGCGCCAATGAATAAAAATAGGGGCTATCGGTCAGAAATGCCTGCGGACGCACTAATCCAGATCGCTTGAATACGTTCGCAAGGCGAGGAAAGGAATATTTCCACCAAAAATTCAGCATATGTTCGCCACGGAGCAGAGGCATGTTGATGTGTGGCCACGGTACGATGGTCTGATGCACAGTCAGGCTACCATCTCCGAAACGGTAGGTTCGTGCATTGCCAGCGAAAGTGCGCAGAGCACCAATAAACTTCTGCCGTGCCCGTTTGCGAGACTGAGGGTGGACGAGATGCAACGGACTCGTTGGCTGCTCTATATACAGAATATCCCAGCCCAACTCACACAGAGCTTCTGCGAGATAAGAAGTTCCAAATCGCATATCGGCCATAAAGGGGTGTGTGGATGCGATAATGATCTGTTTGGCTGTCATAGAACTCCAGGCACTTCCTTGAATGCCGAATCGAATATGGAATGAACTACATATATCCTATATTCGCGATTTGCCTCAGATAATGGGGTGATCATTTGCTAGGGATATGGCGATGCGAAGTGCTCCCATTGTTGTCATATAGATCATGGCGAAGAAAAAGGTGAGATTGGCTAGATGCATAATCGCCTTCTTCGAAATGTCGCTATAAAGTACTACCGAATGAAATTATGAATAAGGCTATCCATTGTCTCGATCTATTATCTATCTCATAAGTGAGGATTGGTTCTTTTTATCGCATTTTATGGATAGAGCCAACGCTGCGAAGAAAGCTGGATTTGAGGTGTATGTCGTTACGCGGATTAGTACTCATGGTGAAGAAATACGCGCTGCGGGTTTTAATTTAATTCATCTCAATATGCAGCGCGCGAGTTTGGGGCTCTTTCAACTTTTGGGAGAAATAGCTGAGGTCGCACGGATTTATCGGCGAACTACGCCAGATATTGTGCACCATATTGCTTTACGCCCCATAATTGTGGGTTCGTTTGCCGCCTTTCTTGCGAGAGTTAGGAAGGTCGTTAATGCCCCGGTTGGGATGGGGTTTATTTTTTCATCCGATACAATCAAGGCAAAGTTGCTCAGACCTTTCGTTATCGAGGCGCTTAAGATCGCCTTGTATGGACGGCACAAAGTTGTCATTGTCGAAAACGACGACGACCGAAAGGAATTTGTGGAGCGTAAACTTGTTAAGCCTGATAATCTGGTCGTCATAGAAGGGGCGGGGGTTGACTTAAATGCTTTCTCTTACGTGAAACGGGAGGGAGTAGACGAAATTTGTGTTATGCTGGCAGCGCGTTTGCTGAAGGAAAAAGGGATCAGGGAATTCGTTAACGCTGCAGAGATCTTGCAGAAGGAACATCTGAATTGCAAGTTTGTCCTTGTTGGCGAACCTGACCCAGATAATCCCGGTAAAATTGACGACAATGATCTCAAGGATTGGCAAGACAGGAATCTGGTTGATTGGCAAGGTCGGTCTGACAACATGACGAAAACGATTCTGCTGGCGGATATTTTCTGCTTACCGTCCTATAGAGAAGGTCTGCCGAAAGTACTGCTAGAGGCTGGAGCCTCGGGCAGCGCCATAATAACGACTGATGTTCCAGGTTGCCGACAGATTGTGACCCACATGCACACAGGACTTCTTGTTCCACCTAGGGACGCCATGTCTCTTGCTAAAGCTATAAGGGCGCTTGTCAAGGATGGAAGTCTGCGACTCCGGTTGGCAGATTCGGCTCGAAAAAAGGTCGAAAATTGTTTCTCAAATAAGATTGTCAATGAACGAACACTCTCCGTTTACCAACACATGATTTCCGAAGATGTTGATAATAGGTCCCGCCCCCAATGAAGGTTTGGTAGTGGCCGATCTGAGGAGCTGACATGAAGGTACAACGGCCGGCTGTGAGCGTTGTCATCCCGCATTATAATCAAGGTCAACTGATTGAAAGATGTATCGCTTCAGTTGCTTGCCAATTAGGCAAAGAGGACGAAATCATCGTTATAGATGATCATAGCCATACACCTTTGAGTATCGAAAATGATATCTGGATCCCACACGTGCATGTGGTTGTTCTTCCTGAAAATTGTGGCCCTGGGACGGCACGCAACATTGGTGCCGGACAAGCGAAACATGATTACATCGTTTTTCTGGATGCGGATGACCTTGCATTGCCCGACCGGATTCCCGCACAGTTGAGTGCCATGAGAAGTCATCCTGATTGGGTCGGCTGTGTAGGTGACTACGTTTATCAGCGTGATGAAAAGCGTGATGCGCAAGCTACTCACCAAGCCGAATTGACTTTCAATATTCGGCGCGAACTTATCGCAGGACGTATATTTGCGGCGGGTAGTACATTGATGGTGAGGCGGCAACTATTTATGGAAATGGGTGGCTACAATCCCGCACTCCGTGTGTATGAAGATTGGGATTTGCTATTGCGTCTGGTTCTCCAGTCTAAGGTCGGTCATGTGGGCATTCCGCTTGCCATTATTTCGCCCTCAACTCGTCGGGCGGGCAAAGAGGATCGTTTGCGGATATTGTCGCAACTTGATGCTAGCTATGCCGGGCGCATGGAGAAAGCAAACGAATACCGTAGTTTCCAGCAGGCTTTGGCTTACGAACGGGCCAGCACATATTTTAGGGCCAAAGAGATATGGGGGGGGCTTGGAGCACTTCTGATCGGCTTCAAATATGCTCCGCTTGCCTTATCACGGAGGCTTGCAGCCAGAATATTCTACGGAGTGCCATAGGCCTCATCGTTGTCATAGAACGTCAGCCACCGTTGTAGCTGCTGCAATCAGGGATGATTTACTGAGTTTGATAAAGGCTTGGTCTATGAGCTAACAAAGATGGGGCGGCAAATTGACTATTGTGCTGTATCAATCAAATAGGTAGGAACCGGGTTCCAAATCTGTTGGGGATTAATCCAATGAAGCCTATCAAGACGTTTTGCGTCATGGGAACCCGTCCGGAAGCCATAAAAATGGCACCGCTATCGCTCGCTCTTCATGATGATGATCGCTTTGATGCGCATACATGTGTAACCGGGCAACACCGCGAAATGCTGGATCAGGTTTTGCAAATTTTTAAAGTTATTCCCGATAGTGATCTGGCAATTATGCGTCCCAATCAGGACTTGACCGATGTAACATCGTCCATTCTACAGGGGATGCGAAAAGTACTTAAAGACGTACGACCTGATATTGTTCTTGTCCATGGGGACACCGCGACAACTTTTGCTGCTTCTCTTGCTGCCTATTATGAGCGAATCTCGGTTGGACATGTTGAGGCGGGCTTACGGACAGGTAATCTTTACTCGCCGTGGCCAGAAGAAGCCAATCGCAAATTGACTGGGGTACTAGCAAATTTCCATTTTGCGCCGACCGAGCGCGCCCGTGCCAATCTCTTGGCAGAGGGGGTGAATCCTGATTGTGTTCTTGTTACAGGCAATACCGTTATCGACGCATTGCTGACTATTAAACAGCGTATCGAGATAGACTCGAATCTCGCTGCGACTTTGCGGAAGCAATATGACTATTTGCACTCTGGCCGTAGAATGATTCTCGTAACGGGGCACCGGCGCGAGAATTTCGGTGGTGGTTTTGAGCGAATATGCGAGGCGCTCCGAGCGATTGCGAATGCCAATCCTGATGTGGATATTCTCTATCCTGTCCACCTCAATCCTGCTGTGCGCGGGCCGGTGCATCGCATTTTGAGCGGTGTTCACAATGTTAGATTAATCGAGCCGGTAGGATATGTCGATTTTATCTATTTGATGATGCAATCCTACATGATCATCACTGACTCTGGCGGTGTTCAGGAAGAGGCGCCTTCGCTGGGCAAGCCTGTGCTAGTCATGCGCGATACGACAGAGCGCCCCGAGGCGGTGGATGCAAAGACTGTCCGGCTAGTCGGGACCGACGTTGGACAAATCACGACATGGGCTCAGCAATTGCTTACGGATGAGGATGCTTACCGTGAAATGAGCCTCGCACACAACCCTTATGGGGATGGGCGAAGCACTGCTCGTATCTGTGATTATATCGCAGCAGAATTCTCTAGAAAGGCAAGTTTGACGGCATGACATTCAAAACGATTTCTGTGGTAGGTTTGGGGTATATAGGCCTGCCGACTGCTGCGGTGATGGCCAATCAAGGGCAGACTGTAATTGGGATTGATGTCGCGACTCATGTGGTCGAGACAATCAATGCCGGCAAGGTGCATATCGTTGAGCCGGACCTTGAACGGGTCGTACGGGATGTGGTCAAGATCGGCCGTCTGCGAGCGGCGGTCACGCCGGAAGAATCTGACGCTTTTATTGTGGCCGTGCCAACACCGTTTAAGAAGACGATGGCAGGTGACATCCCTGAACCTGACCTCAGTTATATCCGGTCGGCGGCGCTTATGATTGCGCCCGTCTTGAAGGCCGGAGACTTGGTCATTCTTGAATCAACGTCGCCGGTCGGGTCTACTGAACAGTTGTCTTCCTGGCTTGCTGATGCCCGCCCAGATCTCAGCTTCCCGCAAACTGCAGGTGAGAATTCTGATATTCGTGTTGCTCATTGTCCTGAACGCGTACTGCCTGGTCAAGTTTTAAGAGAGTTGGTATCCAATGACCGTGTCGTCGGGGGAATGACACCACGTTGTGCGCAGCGTGCGGTAGAGCTTTACCAGCTTTTTGTTGAAGGTGAATGCATCGTTACCGATAGCCGCACTGCTGAAATGGCTAAGCTGACGGAAAACAGTTTTCGAGATGTGAATATCGCATTTGCGAACGAACTATCTCTCATTTGCGACAAGATGGGTATTGACGTATGGGAGCTTATTCGATTGGCGAATAGGCATCCTCGGGTTAACATTCTGCAACCGGGGCCAGGTGTTGGTGGGCACTGTATCGCCGTTGATCCTTGGTTTATTGTCGCTTCCGCACCAGAGCAAGCCAAGCTTGTACGGCAGGCCCGTGAAGTCAATGATTCGAAACCACGTTGGGTTCTTAATAAAGTTGACGCCGCTATTGCCGACTGGAAGAAAGACAATCCAGGGGGGGTGCCCAGCGTTGCTTGCTTCGGACTAGCTTTTAAACCCAATATTGATGACTTGCGTGAAAGTCCCGCTCTCGATATCGCGCGGCAACTCGCAGATCGGAAGGATATACGTTTGTTGGTTGTGGAGCCTCACATCGATACCATTCCTAACCGGCTTGGCGATGCGCAGTTAATGGAAGCTGGGGAAGCTCTGGCAGCGGCCGATATCTGCGTACTGCTTGTTGACCATACGGCCTTCAAGAGCGGAAAATGGCCGAATACCAATAGGCAACGGCTTATCGATACACGTGGCGTGTGGAGATAGACTGTACCGCCCCCGAGAGGAAAATTACTCCAGGACAGGTCATTATAGGGCGTTACGAGAACGATGAGGAGCACACGCCGATTGCTATTTTTGTTGAGCCTGTTCCCAAAGTCTCCGTACCGGCCTGCAGATGGTGTTTTCTGGGCTTCAGTGCTCGAAACTTACCATTTTCGCTATGGCCTCCCGCTTTTTGTTTCAGGCTCTTAAATTTGGATATTAAGGCTTCAGCATGAGTAATGTGTTGCGCATAGGATTAGGTGATTTTCTAAGTGGTTGGCGCAATAGGCGTCTTTGGTTGGCATTTGCAAAAGAAGATATTGGCGATAGCCATAAGAATACTATGCTGGGCCCGTTGTGGCTTCTTATTAACTATCTAACATTCATTGCTACTTTTGGCTTTGTTATGCAGACAGGGGTCGGAAACCAAAAGTACCTTGCTTATATCTCTGTAGGGTTGTTGGTATGGTTCTTTATTCTGGAAGTTATTACGCAAGGCGTGACACTATTTTTCCGCGAGGAGAGTTTCATCAAGGGAACGCCCCTACCGCTTTCGACCTATATTTTTCGCCTGACGATGCAATCCGTGATTCGCAATAGCTATGCCTTATTAGGGTGCTTGGGAATGCTGCTATTAACGGGGGTATACCCAACCACCTCCTGGTTGTGGAGCGGCCTTGGTATTATCGTGATCATTATCGCGGCGCCCGCCGTAGTAACGGTGTTTGCCTTTCTGGGGGCCTATTTCCCCGATAGCCATTATCTCGTGTCGAATGCGATGCGCGTAGGTATGTTTTTGACGCCGGTGTTCTGGACCTATAACGGCAGTCACGGCGTTCGGCATGTGTTCTACTGGTACAATCCATTCACCTATTTCTTGGAAATGGTGAGGATACCGGTCATTGACGGTTCGATGCCGATCAAGGCATTCTATCTGTGCATTTTTATCTGCGTTCTGGCTTGGATATTGGCACTGTTTCTAATGGGTCGTTACCGGAAAAAGGTTGTGTTCGTACTGTAATGGTTTCAATTCGCGCAGATAATCTTAGGTTGATCTACAGGTTGGTTCAGCCGGTTTCACTTTCGGGACGCAAGTTGCTGACGGCGAAATCGAGGCCGGGAGGTACCATCGTTCGCTCTGGTCGTCACAGCGAGGTAAAGGCGCTGGACGGCGTCAGCTTCGATCTGAAGGCAGGCGACCGTCTGGGCTTGATAGGCTCGAATGGAGCAGGAAAGACAACCTTGCTGAAGGTCTTGTACGGTATTTTTGAACCTTCTGGCGGAAGTCTGGAAGTCAACGGCAAGATTGATGCCCTTTTTAATATCAATCTCGGCTTTCGAGGGGGGGCGACAGGGCGGCGTAATATAGAATTGCGTGGCTTGATCAATGGATGGTCATCTAAGCAGATTGCCGAGCGCATGGAGCCTATCATCGAGTTCAGCGAACTGGGTGACTTCATCGACATGCCGTTGAAATCTTATAGCCAAGGGATGGCGGCGCGCCTAGCCTTTGCCATAGCAACGAGCTTTGAGCCGGAAATTCTTCTGATGGACGAATGGATCGGTGCTGGCGATACGAGCTTTCAGGAAAAGGCTAAGTTGCGCATGAACAGCATGGCCGAGAAGGCTGGTATCATCGTTCTTGCCAGCCATAATCATTCATTGATAAAGCGCACTTGCACCAAAGTACTGGAGTTGCAGGCGGGGCATGTCAAAACCTTCTGTGATGTAGATAAGTGGTCTTCTCGTGATTGATAAAGCAGTTTGCGATGCCAATCATCTCGCTTGTTAATCTGTGGCTGTTGGAAGTGCTTTAGCATGTGCCACGTTTTATTTTCGGGGTGTTTATAGTTAGGAGCCTGTTCCTGGAAACCGCCCTTAGTGGTTGTAGATGGCAAATTTTTGCCTTCTGGTGCTCGAAAATCACCATTCTTACATAGGCATACAACTTTTTGTTTCGGCCTTTAAAGCTTTGAAAGAATCTGATTGGATTTATATTACAAATCGTAAAGGTATGCGAATATGGACCCGAAAGCAGAAAATAAATTTGAGGATGTTGTTCGTATCTCCGAGGGAGGTTTCGAATACTTAATTTATTTGCCTGACAAGGGCACTGATTATATCCAGACTCATATTTTCAATCAAAAGATCCCATACGAGCGGGATATGCTCGTGAGCATGTGTTGTCATTTGCAGGAAGCGGACGTCGTTCTTGATATTGGCGCGAATGTAGGCAATCACACTCTTTATCTCGCCAGTGTTAGCCAAGCTAAAGTTCTGGCCTTTGAACCGAACCGACACTTGGCTGATGCAATACGCCGAAGCGTTCAATTGAACGGGTTGGAAGATACTGTTTCTGTGAGCAACCTCGGCCTGGGTAAAGTACCGGGGTGCGGACATTTTGAAAGAGACATACCAGAAAATCTGGGGATGCAGAGACTGGAAGTCGGAGACGGCGGTATCGAAATAGCACGTCTTGATGATCAAAATATTCCCTCGCCTGTAAAGATCATCAAAATCGACGTAGAAGGGATGGAACTCGATGTTCTGGAAGGCGGACGGAATCTTATTTTACGCGACCGCCCACTTCTCTATATCGAAAGTGCCACCGAAGCGGATTATCGCCAAATTTCAACATATCTCGCCGAACTAGGATATGGCTACTGGGAAAGCTTCAATGCCACTCCGACCCATTGTTTCCGTCCGCTGGCTAGTATTTCTCTCAATGAGCAAGTCGAAAGGCTCATTCAACGAGAGGTATTTCAGGAGTACAGATTACACGAGCGATTGCGCTCGGCTCGTCGCACCCAAAATGATGCCGTTGCCAAAAGTAAGAAACTAGAGGAACATATTGCCAGACTTTCGGCTGAATTGGCTATTAAAAATGAACAACTTCAGGAAAATGAAGATGCCTTAAAGACCAAGGATGAGATTCGGGAGAGAATTACCGCCGCCTTACAGGAGCATAGGCACAAAATCGGAATAGCAAATGAGCAGTTTAGCGGCGTCGAAGAACCGCACTCCCAAATTGCGGAAGTTGCTAGCAACGCGAAGCCAAGTGCGACACTGGAAGAGGCCTTGAAAGGGTTGTTGTCTGACACCGTTGCGGTCCAAGAGAATCTCAAGCAGAAAATCGCGCTTCTTGACTTAACACGTGTTCGGTTGAAGGCAACCGAGCGGAAACTTGATCATATCGTCAATAGCACATCCTATCTTTTATCGAAAAAAATCGTCGAGGCCGGGACATCTCTTTCGGGCTTCTTGCTGCTACCTTTTGCCATAATTGCGTTGGCAGTGCGCGGTGTAACAAGACGATTCGGTGGAAAAAAGAGCGCACAAAAACGACCATTAAGCCGGAGGATTAAAGACTACGCTATTCGCGAGGTGAAGGCTCGCCCACTCTTGGAACGTCCAGCGCGAAAGGTAGTTCTTTGGTGGAGGCATAAAGGCGGCAATATTAGTCCAACGGAGGCGGTACTGCCAGCGTATAGAGATCGGGGAACGCACACTCTCGTTCTGGCGACTGAAAATGAGAAAGTCGTGTTATTTGCATCACAAATCAAGGTTGCAACTATTCTTGACGAATTCTCCTTCGGTAGTTTTGCATGTGAGTTTGAGGCAATTCCGGTAGAGCCTGATAATTGGAGAGAGCGCTTTGAATCCGAGAAACCCGATATATTTTTCTGCGAATCTGCATGGTCTGGCCCAGATCCGGTTCGTAGGCCTTGGAAAGGGAAGGTTTACGCAAGTGTAAATTTTAAGAACGAGAACCGGACGACTCTACTTGAGATTATCGAATATTGTAGAATAAATAAAATACCGACTTTATTTTGGAATAAAGAAGACCCTACTCATTTTGATGATCGTATTCATGATTTTGTTAAAACGGCACAGTCATTCGACTTTGTTTTTACCTCCTGTGAAGAGTGTGTCGAGCGCTATAAGTTAGAGTATAATTGCAAACATGTTTTTGCTCTACCTTTTGCGACGCAACCTAGACTGTTCAATCCCATTGAAGTTACGGAAGAACGAATAAAAGATATAGTCTTTGCCGGAAGTTGGTATGCCCAACATGCGGAACGCTCCGCATTGATGGAGCGGGTGCTAAGCAAATTTCTGGAGGATGGGTTTTCCTTAAAAATATTTGATAGACACTTCGGTTCTGGTGATAAAAATCACTTTTTCCCAGAAATATTTCAATCGTATATAAAGCCAAGCGTAAGGCATAGTGAAATAAATAAGATATATAAATCAAGTGTATACGGATTGAATTTTAATACAGTTGTTGACTCCAGCACGATGTTTGCTCGAAGAGTGTACGAGTTGGCTTCGTCGAATACACTCATTCTAACGAATTATTCAAAAGGAGTGGATGAGTTGTTCGGCGATAGTGTCGTTTTCGTCGACCGGCAGCCAACCCGTCTTAAGGAGTTGACGCCCGCAGATGTTATAGCAATGAGGGAAAAGGCATTATACACGGCTCTTGAAAAGCACACGTATGAAAAGCGTTGGGAATACATTCTAGATTGCATTGGCTATCCTTATAGAAAAAAAGATAACTCATTAACAATAGTGTGTCGTATCTCTAATGATGAGGAGGCGGAGAAGGCTGTTTTTTATGCAAATCAATTGGATGGTGTTCTTCCAAATACGAAGCTCCTTTTGCTAGTAGACAGGCTGGTGGTGGATAGCAATATTGCTGCATTTTATCAGAAGTATAATAGGTACGGCCATTGTGTCATTGCTGAAAGCTATATAGAAAACTATAGCACGGAGTTTGATGGGGTGGTGAATACTCCAAATGTCTTATACATACCGAAATGTAGCTTTCCTCCCTCAGATTGGGTAGAGAAAGCTATGATTCATCTCACCTACGCAGAGAAGCGGTATATATGTTTCGACCAGGCTCAACAAAAGTATCGAACTTTTAATGTTGATCCATCGAAACCGTTACTCTGTCGCGCGGATGGTATGCAGTCTTTATTGGGTAAAGAGCCGGAGGATGAGTGGTCTTTGGCTTTTTGTGTATAGGTGCTTCTGGTGAAAATATCCGTTGTGGTTCCTTGTTATAATGCCCGTGGCAAGATTGAAGGATGTATTGCATCTTTGCGCCAAATTGAGTTTTCATGCTCAGAGTATGAGGTATTGTTTATAGATGATTGTTCTTCGGATGATACTTTTGATTATCTTCGTACCATTTGCGCCGACGTGGTGAACTGGCATGTGTTCAGGTTAAAGATAAACAGCGGCTCACCTTCGAGGCCGCGAAATTTTGGTACAGAAATGGCCAAGGGCGAGTACATTTTTTACCTTGATTGTGATGACAGGATACTCCCCAGTGCTTTGAGGCAGCATTATGATATTGCCGTAAGGGAGAATGCTTGTATCGTGCGCGGATACTTGCTAGCTGATGATGGAAAGTCTTCTCTGTTGGAGATGAACAGAATTCATGATTGGCGTGAGGGTTTGACAAAAAAAGAGAAGATAAATCTGATTGTATCGAAACAGAGTGCAGTACCGGTATCATTAATAAAAAAATCGTTGATTACTGAAAATGATATTAGCTGGAATGAAAATATTCGAATGGGCGAAGACACAATCTTTATGCTGACTGCCCTCGTTGCTAGTAATAATATCGGATATGTGGACTCGCCAGCTTATATATATAATAAGAGAAGCGGTAGTGTTGCTTCTAGTACTCAGAGGTATGGCTCTCATGAACTAAGAAATCATATTTTCGTATGGCAAGAATCGGAAAAAATTCTAGAGAAGGTTGATTTAAGTTACTATAACTCTCGCCTATATACAGGAATAACGGCCGCCTTGCGGTCTATAATTGTTTATGGGGCTGGGGATATTACTTGTGATGATTTCCATTTTCTTTCACTTTTTTTGAACGAAGTATGGGAGCATTTAAGCGGGAAACATTTTGATCCACATCAGGTTGAGGTATTGGATGCAATTTTAGCAGCTGATTACAACGCATTTGCTGGGGCTCGTAAGCCGAGGCTGCTGATAGCAGGATATGATTTGAAGTTTATTTTACCCAGCATAGATGCTTTAAAAGTATATTTTAATATACAGATTGATGAATGGGCGGGACATGATGCTCACGACGAACGGAAAAGCCGCGAGCTCTTGCAGTGGGCGGACTATATCTGGTGTGAATGGCTACTGGGTAATGCTGTCTGGTATTCTAAGCATAAAAGCAGGCATCAGAAACTAATAATACGCATGCACCGCATGGAACTGGAGAGTAATTTCGGTGAAGATATCTATTATCAAAACGTTGACTTTATCATCACTGTATCAGTGTTGTTTTTTGAGAGGTTGCTGAAGAGATTTAAGAATGTGGAACGCAAGAAAGTTAGGCTTGTTCCTAATTACGCTTCATTAGGTGCAGTCGACGAGCGTCCTGTCCCGGAACGGTTATTTAGATTGGGTGCGATAGGAATTGTACCGAGCCGTAAAGGCTTTATGCGGATGCTTCGCATATTGGCAGGGTTAAGAGAGAAGGATGTGAGATATTCCCTCGATGTTTTCGGCCATGGACCCGAGCATTTTAGCTGGGTCACCCGTGATCGGGCAGAAATGCGGTATTATGATGAATGTAACGCATTCATTCGAAAACATAACTTGTTAGATCACCTGAATTTTATTGGATTTGAAAAAATGCCGGAGGCTTTATCTGAAAGAAAGATCGGCTTTGTTCTGTCGACCAGTGTATCGAGTGGGTTCCCTGGCTTTGAAAGCTTTCATCTTGCTGTTTTGGACGGCTTCGCCGGTGGCGGGCAAGGTGTCGTTCTTCGTTGGGATGGTTGTGAGTATATTTATCCATCATCAATGATTTTTGAAACCGAGGAAGAAGTTGTCGAGTACATATCTGATATGACCATTGGGAAATTCTACGAACATTCCGAGATTGGACGGGCGCTGATTTCATCAAGATATAGCCAGGATCACTTTATAAGCTCGGTTGTCTCGATTTTTAAGGAATAGGTTCAATATATCGTAGTACTGGTCATGCGACCTGTAACTAGGACGACAACAAAGCCCTAAGGTTGCCTTCGATGGTAACCGCCCGATTGTTACCGTGGTGAATATGTCTTGAGGCGGGCGACGATCTCTTCGTCATCGACAAAGCATTCGAGGAATTCTTGCCATTTTTCGACTGATTTACGGGCGTCAGTGGAGTGCTCCCCATTTCACCGGACAGGTCGGCTAGTTTGATTTAGCCCTGATGAACTGCCGAGGGGAAGCCATCTTGAGCGCGGAATGTGGATGGATTTCATTATAGTCCTCGATCCATCCGTCGATGAACTGGAGCGCTGTTTCTGCGTCCGGTAGTGCTGCGATGCGAATATAATCCCGCTTCAGGGTTTTGACGAAGGCCTCCGACATGCCGTTCGACTGCGGGCTGGCGACCGGCGTGAAGCAGGGTGTCAGATTGAGTGCTTGCGCAAACAGCCTCGTGTCCCTCGCGGTGTAAGCAGAGCCGTTGTCCGAGAGATGCTCGATTGCATGTGGGGCTCTGGTTCCATTGAAGCGTTTCTCGACCGCCTCCAGCATCATGTCGCGCACGTCTGAGCCGGAGATGCCCGCGTTGGCGACCGCCGTCCAGGCAATGATCTCGCGGTCGAAGGCGTCGATGATGAAGGCGAGACGGATGACCTCGCCGTTCCAGCAGGTGAACTCCAGCCCATCCGAGCACCAGCGCAGGTTGGAGCGCATGACCATGACCTTGCCATCGTGGAGGCGGCCCTTGCGAACGGCTGTGTGCTTTTCCAGCAGCATGGCGTGGTTGCCCATGATGCGATGGACCCGTTTGGCGTTGATGACAGGCTTATCGGCGGCTCGCCTTTCGCGATTGAGGAGCGCGGCGATCCGCCGATAGCCATAGGTTGGCCTTTGATCTACCAGCCTGCGAATGATGGGCAAAAGCTCTGCATCCTCGGCCTTGTGATAGGAGCCGCGCGGCTTCGATCTGCCTTTCAGCCGCTCGTTGAGGTTGGAACGGGATACGCCCAGCGTGTCTGCGACGGCCTTCATCGCGAACCGTCCTTCGGCAACAAGATCGGCCGCGATATCCGTTTTTTTGAGTCTGCTTTGGACAAGGCTTCCCGAAGGATTTCGACCTCCATCGTCTTGCGGCCGAGCATGCGCTCCAGCTCGCGGACGCGATCTTCCAGCTTCTTCACTTCCGAATTGCCGACCACCGGCTCGTCAGAATCCACAGCTGCAGCACCTCCCTCGCTCAAGAGCCTGCGCCACCGATAAAGCAGATTGGGCGCGACGCCATGGCGGCGAGCGGTGGACGATACCGTCTCGCCTGGTTCGAAACTCTGCTCAATGATTGTCAGCTTTTGCTCGGTTGTCCACCGCCTGCGGCGAACATCACCCGTCAGCAATTCAACGTGTCGATACTCGTTAGACATAAGCCTATACCCAAGCCTGTGCTTGAGCCTTTCTGCTTATGCCGACTGTCCGGTCGAAATGGGGGGCAGTTCAGTCAGCCAGCATCTGTCTTAGCTCATCAATGCCGTCGTCCGTCAGGGCGCTTGTAGACTGGTCGTCTCCGGTCACGACACTGATGATATGTAAGCGTTCGCTGCGAACCACTTGTGTCTTAGCTTGACGTCTTGAAGTTCCATGGAAGCAGGTCGTCGAGGCAGCTTTGGGGATGTCCGGCTGCGATGGCAGTGAGTGTTGTTTTGAGATAAGCAAAGGGTTCGACATCGTTGATTTTGCAGGTTTCGATCAGCGAAGCGATGCGGCCCCAAGCGATGCCGCCTTCGTCGTGACCTGCAAAGAGCGCGTTCTTGCGATTGAGAGCGATAGGCCGGATGAGGTTTTCAACGTAACCGCCCGATTGTTACCGTGGTGAATATGTCTTGAGGCGGGCGACGATCTCTTCGTCATCGACAAAGCATTCGAGGAATTCTTGCCATTTTTCGACTGATTTACGGGCGTCAGCCAGCATCTGTCTTAGCTCATCAAT
>JACDJC010000064.1_pt1 | contig 134167 bp, 128 predicted proteins | sample 7454191 | NCBI WGS metagenome assembly JACDJC01 (sample SAMN14253291, study PRJNA609438) | sludge metagenome | isolation source: sludge after 25d culture with pyrite and EDTA | collected 2018-12-20 | reverse complement strand
GCCCGATGTCAGCGGCGACGACATGGCTTACGTGCTGTATACCTCGGGCTCCACCGGCAAGCCCAAGGGCGTCGGTATCTTGCATCGCAACCTGGTCAACTTCCTGCTGAGCATGGCGCGTGAACCGGGTTTCACCGAGAATGACACGCTGTGCGCGGCCACCACGCTCTCCTTCGATATCGTCGGCCTGGAGCTGTACCTGCCGCTGATCGTGGGCGGGCGCATGGTGATCACCACCGACGAAGAGCAGCACGAGCCGAACCAGATGTGGGACCTGATCGATCGCAGCGGATGCAACGTGCTGCAGGTCACGCCCTCCGTGCTGCGCCTGCTGCAGGACACGGGCCAGGACCGCGCAGTGCATCAGCTGCGGCTGTTCGTGGGCGGGGAGGCACTGCCGCTGGTGGTCGCCAGCAGCATGGCTGGGCGCTGCCGCGAATTCTGGAATCTGTACGGCCCCACCGAGACGACCATCTGGTCCACCGTGGCTCGGATCAGACCCGGCATGACTACCGTGCCACTGGGCAGACCGATTGCCAATACGCAGATCTATGTGCTGGATGCCCAGCGCCGCCCGGTACCGCCAGGCGTGATCGGGGAGATATGGATAGGCGGCGATGGCGTCGCCGACGGGTATCTGTTCCAGCCCGAATTGACCGCCGAGCGCTTTGTCGCCGATCCGTTTGCCGGTGGCGCGGCACGCATGTACCGCACTGGCGACCTGGGTGCCTGGCGCGATGGCGTCCTGTACTTCCACGGCCGCACCGACCACCAGATCAAGATCCGCGGTTTCCGCATCGAGCCGGGCGATATCGAAGCGACTGCGGATGGCCATCCGGCCGTACGCGAGTCGGTGGTGGTGGTGCGCCAGTTTGGCGACAACGACGTGCGCATGGTGTTGTACGTGGCCGTTGGTGGTGATTTCGATGCGACCACGCGGGAGCTGCGCGAGCACTTGCGCGAGCGTCTGCCCGGATACATGCTCCCGCAGCACATCGAGGCGTTGGCGGAGCTGCCGAAAACCCCGAACGGCAAGATCGATCGCAAGGCGCTGCCGATGCCGACCGCTGCTGTCGCCGTCGCGCAGACAAGATCGGCCCAAGCGGAATCCGCCGCGACGGTCGTGGAAACCATGACCGATCCCCGCGAGGTCTACCTTGCCAATATCTGGCGCGAACTGATTGGCGTGCAGGATATCCATCGCAGCGACAATTTTCTCGACCTGGGTGGACACTCCATGCTGGCGGTCGAGTTTGCGGCCAGGGTCAGGAACGAAACCGCCGTGGGCCTGCGACTCCTCAACGTCGTCACCGGAACGCTGGCGTCACTGGCCGCCGAGTTGCCGTTGGAGCAGCAAGCTCCCGCCGAGCGAGCCTCGGTGTTGTCGCGCCTGCGACGACGATTGGGCTGGGCTTGAGATGGGTCGGGCAGACAGATCCGGGCGCGGCTTCCTTCGGTACCGGGGGCGCAAAGATCGACCGGGTGTTCGAGGGTCGTCCCGGATCGTACGCGCTCTCCCCGGCAGTCGACGAACGTGCCAGCGGCATGCCTGGCGAGTCGGTCAGGGAACCCGGTCCACGGATGTCGCCGGTGTTGGCCCGGTGTCGTGGAGAGTCATGTCATCGATGTCTCCGACGTCATGGATGTCGCCACGCTCGTCACGGGGATGGTGGCATGGTTCGTCGGGGCATCATTGACATGGATGGCCACAGGGGGGAACGACCAGCATGATTGTCCTGGCGCAGGCGACCTTCTGGAGCTGTGCACTGTTGTTGATGCACATATTTGCCGGCTATCCGTTGTGGATATGGCTGCTTGCGCGCCTGCGCGCACGGCCGGTGGCTTTGCACGCAGCCGTGCCGAGCGTGAGCGTGGTGATGGCGGCGCACGATGCCGCAGCCCATATTCGCGACAAGCTGGCCAGCCTGGCCGCGCTCGATTACCCGCCGGACCGTCTCGACATCATCGTTGTCTGCGATGGCTGTCGCGACGGCACCGCGACGTTGTGCCGGGAGTTCGGCGACCCGCGTATTCGGGTACTGGAGTTCGCCGCGCGACGGGGCAAGGCGGCCTGCCTTAATGATGCCGTGGCCGCGGCTCGCGGCGACCTGCTGCTGATGACAGACGTGCGCCAGAGTCTGGACCCGGCGGCGCTGCGCGCGCTGGTAGCCAACCTCGGCGATCCCTCCGTGGGTGTGGTCAGTGGCGAGCTTCGCTTGCTGGATGCGCACACCGGTTTCGCCAGTGGTGTCGATGCCTACTGGCGCTATGAGAAGTTGATCCGTCTTTCCGAGAGCCGCTCGGGCTCGACCATCGGCGTTACCGGCGCCCTGTATGCCTTGCGTCGTGAGCTGTTCGAACCGTTGCCACCGGGTACGGTGCTCGATGACGTGCTGATACCGATGCGCGTGGCAGCCAAGGGCTGGCGCGTGGTGTTTGAACCGTGCGCGCTGGTGTGGGATCGGGCTTCGCAGCAACCTGACGAGGAAAGACGGCGCAAGATCCGCACACTTGCCGGCAACTATCAGTTGATCCAGCTCGCGCCATGGTTGCTGTCACCATGGCGCAATCCGTTGTGGTTCCGTTTTGTCAGCCACAAGCTGCTGCGGCTGTTTGCGCCCTGGTTGCTCGTGCTGCTGATCATTGCCGCCGCAGGGCTGGTTCGCCACCACTTGATCTATGCGCTCGCCCTGCTGGCCTGCGCCGCCTGTGGGGCGTTGGTGGTCCTCGGGCGTCTGCTGCCGGCGTTTGCCCGGATCCTGCCTGTGCGTATGGCGACGGCATTCTGCTACTTGAACTTTTTCGCCGCGCAGGCACTGTTGGCCTTCGCCCGCAATCGGAGGCTGCACCTGTGGTAATTGGAGAGCGTGCCGATGTGCGAGATGGCGGCCTGCGCGGTCGCACCGGAGCGATACTGCATGCGTGCGGCTTGCTGGGGCCATTGCAACGCATGCGTGCGTGGTGGCACCGCGATCTGCGCATCCTGGCCTATCACCGGGTGCTGGCGCAGTTCGACTCCGAGACATTTGATTTCGACCTGGACCTGGTGAGTGCGTCTGCCGATGGCTTCCGCGAGCAGATGCAGCTGTTGCAGCGGCGCTTTCAGCCGATGCGGCTGGGTGACGCAGTGGCGGCGATCAGGTCAGGGAAGCCGCTACCCGCGAACGCCGTGGTGGTGACTTTTGACGATGGCTACGACGACAACTACCGGGTGGCTTATCCGATCCTGCGCGAGCTTGGGGTGCCTGCCACGTTTTTCGTTTCCACCGGCCACATCGACAGCGGCTTGCCTTACGACTACGACTGGTTGGCGCACATGCTGCTGGCGACGACGCAGCCGCGCATCACCATCCCCGAGCTGGCCATGGACATGCCGGCGCCACCGACGCGCCGTGCGCGCCGGTACCTGGTGGGGCGCGCGCTGCGCCGGCTCAAGATGCTCGACGGTCCGGCCCAGGCCGCCCTGATCGACCGGCTGGCCCGCGACTGGCAGATGCCGCGTGAGCAATCCCATGTGAATTGCCAGCCGATGAGCTGGCTCCAGTTGCGCGAAATGCATGCGTCGGGTTTCGAGATCGGCTCGCACGGCGTGCATCACCGCATGCTGGCCAAATTGCCGCAGGCAGAGCTTGAATTCGAGTTGCGCGAGTCGAAGACGGTCCTGGAACGCGAGCTTGGTACGCCAGCATCGCTGGTTGCCTATCCGGTCGGTGGCTACAGCGCCTTTGATGATCAGGTCATCGACGCGACGGCCGCGGCCGGCTATCAGGCCGCATGCAGCTACATCAGCGGTACCAATCCACTGGCGGGACTGCAGCAGTATGCGCTGCGCCGGCTGGCGGTCGAACGCAACATGGGGCTGGGCTGGTTCGATGCCATGCTGACCTTGCCCGAATGGCTCAGCTACTCCACCTCGAGCCATGCCAACGAGCTTGTGCAAACCGAATGTTCATCCTGAGTCTTCTGTACCTGGCGCTAACCATCATCCGGCCACAGGACTACTTGCCTGGGCTGGAGGGGGTGCCTTTGTTGCCGGTGGTGCTGATACTCGCCTTCCTGGCCTGGGTGGTTTCCAGCCCGAAAGACTTCGATGCACCGCAATTCCTGATCCTGCCGGCGTTTTTGCTGATCACGATGCTGTCACAGGTGGCCAACGGCTGGACCGGGGGTGCGCTGGATCAGCTCCTGCAGTTCGGGCCCACCGTGATCGCCTTCTTCGTGCTTGCGGCAGGCTGCAACAGCCAGCGTCGGGTGGTCACCGCAATGACCGTGTTCGTGTTGTGTGCGGTGGTACTTGCACTGCACAGCGTGGAGCAGGCGAGTACCGGCGTCGGCTGGACCGGCGTGGCGCTCGGCGAGGACGAGCGGGTGCGCTACGTAGGCATCTTCAACGACCCGAACGACCTCGGCTTGTTGTTTGCCGCCACGTTCCCCTTCGCATTTTATCTTCGTCTTCGCGCAGGCTTTCTGCTTCGCATCGGCTGGCTGGCTGCGGCGGCGCTGTTGCTCTACGGCATCTATCTGACCAACTCGCGTGGCGCGATGCTCGCGACGCTGGCGGTGGTGGGAGCCTATGTCTGGCGCAGGCGCGGTCCAGTCACGGCAGCCGCGCTGGGCATTGCCGCGTTGGCCGTGATGCGCCTGCTTTCCTCACGCATGGGCGAACTCAGTGTCGACGAGTCGTCGGCCTTTGGTCGCGTGGATGCATGGTACGCCGGGCTGCACATGTTCTTCTCCGATCCCTTCTTCGGCGTCGGTGTCGGCAACTTCACCGAGTACAATGACCTGACCGCGCACAATTCGTGGATCCTGGTGCTGGCAGAGACCGGATTCATGGGTTACGTGTTGTGGCTGGCGTTCGTCGGTTACTCGATCTGGATGATGATCGCCGTCCTTCGACACCATCCGCACGATCAACAGGGTACGGAGCAGGTGGCGTTGTGGCGGAAAGAGCGGGCGATGGCGATGGCCCTGCTGCTGTCGATGTGCGGCCTGTTCGCCTCGGCCTTCTTCCTCAGCCGAAGCTATACGGTAGTCATGTACCTGCTGCTGGCCGTGGTGGTGGGTTACTACACGGGAGCCCGTCAGCGCTTTCCCGACCTTCCGGCGTTCCGCCTGGCCCGGACCGGATGGCGTTGGGTGCCGATTGCGCTGGGGAGCATCTTCGTGCTGTACGTCATGGTCGCCGTGATGTTGCGCACGGCATGAACAGATCAGCGTCACTGCCCGGCGTGGCCATGGACCGCACCGCTTCGAGGGTGCGGCAAGCGGCTGGCGTGCCGTCGGTGGCGTCGCCATGTCGCGGAAATCCGCAGGAGTCCGACGATGAGCGCGTATGAAGCCGTGTTCAGGCACGTGTTGTATCCCGCCTATGAGGGCGGCCTGCGCGGTCGCCGCACACTGACCTATCTGAAAGAGTACCAGCGCGATCAATGGCTCGATCCGGAGCAGATCGCCGCGCTCCAATGGCAACGCCTTGAACGACTGCTTGAACATTGCGAGCGTGAAGTTCCGTACTATCGGCAGCGCTGGCGCGAGCTGGGCATCACAGTGGCCGACATCCGAAACCTCGATGACTACGCACGACTACCGGTGTTGACCAAGGGCGACATCCGCGATCACTTCGACGATCTCAAGTCGACCTCGATGCGCGACAGCCTGCTGTACAAGGCTACCGGCGGATCCACCGGTGAACCGCTGCGCTTCGGCTACACCCGCGAGAGCAACGACCGGCGTGTGGCGGTGATGTGGCGCGGCTACGGTTGGGCCCGGTCGCGCATGGGCCGGCGTACGCTGTTCCTGTGGGGTGGCGCCGTGGGTGATCCGGGGCGCTGGCACCAGTTCAAGGATCGCCTGTACAACGCGGCGTTCGCGCGCCACAGCTTGAACAGCTTTCACATGACCGAGGCGAACATGGCGCGGTTTGCTGATGCCATCGATCGCTATCGCCCGCGCGTCATCGTGGCTTATGTCGGCCCACTGGTGCGCCTGGCGCAGTGGTTGCTGGACAACGGGCGGAAGGTGCATGCACCGGACTCGATCATCGGCGCCGCCGAGGCACTGCACGAGTTCCAGCGCGACATCGTGCAACGGGCGTTCGGCTGCCCGGCCTACAATACATATGGTTGCCGCGAGTTCATGCTGATTGCCTCCGAGTGCGAGCAGCGTCATGGCCTGCATGTGAATGCCGATCACCTCGTGGTGGAGTTGCGCGATCCGGGCGCAGCGGGCTCCGGCAGCTGCAGTGGCGAACTGGTGATCACGGATCTGTTCAACTACGGCATGCCGATGTTGCGCTATGTCAATGGCGACATGGCCACGGCGTCGGATCGCCGCTGTGCCTGCGGACGTGGCCTGCCCTTGCTGGAGCAAGTCGAGGGCCGTGTCCTCGATGCGATCCGCACGCCAGCCGGGCACATCCTGCCCGGCGAGTTCTTCCCGCACATGCTCAAGGATGTACCGGGTGTCATGCGTTTCCAGGTCGTGCAAACCAGGCTGGATCGGCTGGAGTTGGCCATCGTCCGTGGGGAGGACTTCGATGAAGTCTCGCTGCGATACATCCGCCGGGAAGTGGCCAAGGTGCTGGGCGACAGCGTCGAGCTGGCGTGCCGCTTCGTGGACGACATCCCGTTGACGCCCAGCGGCAAGTTGCGCGTCACGGTGTCCAGGCTGGCCGCGCCGGAGGTGGAGTGAACATTACTCATGTCGTTGAAAACCTCAATCGCGGCGGCCTGGAACGGATGGTGGTGAATCTGGTCGGTACGCAGCGGCAACAGGGTCACCACTGCCAGGTGGTATGTCTGTTCGAGCAGGGCACGCTGGCGGGCGAACTCGACGCGCTGGGCGTACCGGTGCACGTCTGCGGAAAGCGCAATGGCGTGGATCTGCGTGCGCTGGCCCGCCTGCGCGGTCACGTGCGCAGCCATGCCAGCGATGTGCTGCACACGCATAACGCGATGGCGCACTACCAGGCGGTGCTGGCCACGCGTGGGCTGGGCCTGCGTGGCGTCATCAATACCCGCCACGGCATGGGCGAGAACCGCAAGTCGACGCGCCGGGAGTGGCTGTACCGCAGGACGCTTCCGGCTACCGATGCCGTGGTCACCGTGTGTCGCGCTGCGCGTGATGCCGCCATCCAGCGCGGCATCGCGCCCGTGCGCAAACTGCGTGTGATCCCCAATGGCATCCGCGTGGAGGCCATCGCACCCGCGTCGGCCGCGCTGCGACAGCGGCTGCGGCAGACCCTTGGCGTAGCGACTGCCACGCGCCTGGTCGGCAGCGTGGGTCGGCTCAACTGGGCCAAGGACCAAGCCAGCCTGATCCGTGCCTTCGGCAAGGTCCATGCGCAACTGCCCGAGGTCGCCCTGGTCCTGATCGGTGGCGGCGAGCTGCTGGCGGAGCTGCAACAGGTGGCACAGGGTGAAGGGATCGCCGACGCGGTTCATTTTCTGGGGGATCGCGACGATGTGCATGACCTGCTCCAGGGTCTGGACCTGTTCGTGCTGTCATCGGTGAGCGAGGGGTATTCGATGGCTTTGCTGGAAGCATGTGCCGCGGCCTTGCCGATCGTGGCCACCGATGTGGGCGGCACCGCCGAGATCGTGCGCGCTGGTATCACCGGAAGCCTGGTGCCGGCCCGCGATGCGCAGGCACTGGCCGGTGCCCTGCTGGGTATGCTGCGCCAGCCCGGACAAGCCGATGCGTATGGCCGCGCGGCGCGGGCATGGGTCGAGCAGCATGGTTCGCTGCAGACGATGGCGGCGTGTTACCAGCAGCTTTACCAGGAGATTGGGAGCATGAGGGCATGCGCTTGAAGGTACTGGTACTGACCAATCTGTATCCGACCCCGTGGGATCCCTTGCGCGGCGTGTTCAATCGACAGCAGTTCGAACGGCTGGCCAGGCGGCATGACGTGGAAGTGCTTGCCGCGGTCGACTTTCGCCAACGCCTGCGCGGCAAGCGGGGCGATGCTTGCCCCGGAACCCTGCGTGCCGGGCATTTCACCTTCGTCTATCCGCCGCGTGTCGGCCGCGCGCTGCATGGCGTTTGCTGGTTTGTCTCGTTGCTGCTGCAGCGGGGCGCAAAGCTGCGCAGGGGCGGCTACGATTGCATGCTGGTCAGCTGGGCATATCCGGATGCCGTCGGCGCCGGCTGGCTGGCTCGCTGGCTGGGTATCCCATATGTCGTGAAGGTGCACGGCAGCGACCTGAATGTACAGGCCAGTCATGCGCCGCGTCGCGTGCAAATTCGCTCGACACTGCGCCATGCCGGTGCCGTGGTGGCGGTGAGCCGGGCGCTGGCAGACAAGGCGGTGGCGATTGGTGCCGACGCGAAACGCGTGCATGTGATCTACAACGGTGTCGACAGCGCGTTGTTCTCACCAGGCCCGCGCGATGCGGCGCGGGCGCGCCTGCAGCTGCCACTGGCGCAGCCGTTGCTGCTCTTCGTGGGCAACCTCAAGCTCGCCAAGGGCTGCATGGATCTGCTGGAAGCTTTTCCGGCGGTGGCTGACGCCTGTCCGCATGCGCGCCTGGTATTCGTGGGCGATGGCCCCTGTCTCGCGCGTATCGGCGATCGGTCCGCGCAGATGGGTCTCGCCGAACGCGTGCAATGCATGGGCGCGGTCGAGCACGCGTCGCTTGGGGACTGGTTCCGCGCCGCGGACCTGCTTTGCCTGCCCAGCCACAACGAGGGCGTTCCGAACGTGGTACTGGAAGCCATGGCCTGCGGCACACCAGTAGTGGCCACCCGCGTGGGCGGCATTCCGGAAGTGGTGCCGGAATATGCCGGTACGCTTGTTCCGGTACAAGATCGCTGCGCTCTTTCACGTGCCCTGATCGAAGCCAGTGGTCGAACATGGGACACTAGACGAATCGCTACCCATGCGCAGGGATTCCGCTGGGACGACAATATCGATCAGCTGGACGCGATCCTGCGCAGCGTCGGCACCAGTGCACACCAGGCAGCGGGTTCCCGGGCATGAACTTCAGACCGAGAAAACAACATCTGCTGAACCTGCTACCCGACAGGTGGGTGATGACGCATGGTCCGCGTGGCCTGCCGGCCCGTTACCTGACGTTCGACGATGGTCCGCATCCGGAGTACACGCCGCGCCTGCTGGACATTCTGGCCCAGCACGATGTCCGTGCCAGTTTCTTCATGGTTGGTCGCCTGGCTGAAAAGCATCCGGACCTGGTGGCGCGCATCGTGGCCGAGGGCCACATGGTGGGCAACCATTCCTGGAACCACCAGCAATTCGCCCGGATGCCGCTGCGCGACCAGCTGGGAGAAATTGAGCGCACCGACCTGCTGCTCAGCCATTTCGACCACCACCCCCGGCATCGGGTAAGGCCGCCGCAGGGCCACTTGCCCTTGCCATTGATGCTGGCTTTCGCACGCAGGCGCCGAAGCATCGCGTACTGGTCCTATGACAGCCTCGACTATCAGCACCGCTCGTCTGCAGACGTGGCTGAACGCATGCGCAGGCGACCGCCCAAGGCGCGGGATATCGTGCTGATGCACGATGACAGCGACTGCGCCATCGGTGTGCTGGGCCTGCTGTTGCCACAATGGCGCGCCGAAGGCCTGGAGTTTGCTGCCTTGCCGCAGGAGCCGGCATGAGGATTCTCTATCATCACCGCACCCGCGGCCGGCACGTCGAGGGCGTGCACATTCGCGGCATCGTGCATGCGCTGCGCGAGCTCGGTCACGACGTCACGGTGGTGTCGTTTCCGGGTGCCGATCCCGAACATGAGACGGCGGCGCACAACCCATCGGGCAGAGGCAGACTGGCGGTACTGGTTACTCGCCTGCCGGGCGTGCTGTTCGAGCTCTTCGAGCTGGCCTACAACCTGGTCACCTGGCCGCGCATGGCGTTGGCCATCCGGCGGCAGCGACCGCGGCTGATCTACGAGCGTTACTCGTTGTTCCTGTTTGCCACGGTATGGCTGGCGGGACGCCACGGTATTCCGATCATTCTTGAGATCAACGATTCGGCGCTGGTCACGCGCGTGCGGCCGTTGTGGCTGAAACGGCTGGCGCGACGTATCGAGGGCTGGTGCCTGCGCCGGTGCTCGGGGCTGGTCTTCATCTCCACGCATTTCCAGCAGCAGGCGCAATCCGCCTACCGCGGGATCGCCCGCTCGGTAGTGTCGCCCAACGCAGCTGATCTGGCGCGCTTCGATCCCGCCCGTTTCGATATTCCCCGCCTGCGCAGCGAGCGGGGTCTGGATGGTCGCGTCGTCTGCGGCCACATCGGCGTGTTTGCACTGTGGCATGGTATGGATGTGTTCATGGATGCCATGACCGCCCGGCTTGACGAGGTGCCGGAACTGACCCTGGTGCTGGTCGGCGATGGCCGTACGCTGCCGGCGATCCGCGCCATGGTGGTCGAGCGCGGATTGTCCGACCGCGTGTTGCTGCCGGGGCGGGTGACTCACGACGATATCCCGGCCTGGATTGCCTGCATGGATTATGCCGTGCTGCCGGACTCCAACGAATACGGTTCGCCGATGAAACTTTTCGAATTCATGGCCATGGGGGTGGCGATGGTTGCACCCGACTACGCACCGATTGCCGAGGTCGTCGACGACGGCCGCACCGGCTGGTTGTTTCCGCGCCGGCAGACCGAGACCTGCGTGCAGCGCGTGATCGAGCTCGCCATCCAGACCGACGAGCGGCAGCGGGTGGGCCAGGCGGCGCGCGAGTGCATCGTGCGCGAGCACCAGTGGCGCAACAATGCCGAGCAGTTGTTGAGCCTGTTGCCGGCCGGAGTGCTCCGCTGATGTGGATTGTCGTGTTGTGCATCGTCGCCCTGGCCCTGCTTGGCGCCGGCCTCCTGCTGTGGCGCGAGGTACGCGCACGCCACATGTCGATCTGGCTGGGCAGCTATTTGCGTCGTCGCCGGCCAGATCAGGGGGACGGGCCGGTCCACGTGATGTTCTGTTTCGTCGATCATTTCGAACCGGCCTGGGGCAAGGTGGATCTGGTCACCCAGCGCGCCCGCGTCGACCGTTGGTACCGCGACTATCGCACGCTGGCGGCCGCCCACCGTGATGCCGACGGCCGCCCGCCGCAGCACACGTTCTTCTATCCCGAGGAAGAATACCTGGAGGAACACCTCGACAAGATCGCGGGGCTGTGCGCGGATGGTTACGGCGAAATCGAGATCCACCTGCATCACGACGACGACACCGAAGCCAACTTTCGCCAGACCATCGATCGCTTCAACAAGTTGCTGCACCAGCGTCACGGCGCGCTGCCACGCGACCCGACGACCGGCCAGCTACGCTTCGGCTTCATCCACGGTAACTGGAGCCTGGACAACTCGCGCGCCGATGGTCGCTGGTGCGGCATCAACAACGAGTTGATTTTGCTGCGCGAACTGGGTTGCTATGCCGACTTCACCCTGCCGTCCGCGCCCAGTGACACGCAGACGCGGATGGTCAATGCCATCTACTACGCGACCGACGATCCCGCACGCCCCAAGTCCCACGACAGCGGCGAGCCGGTGCGGGTCGGCGGCACGCCCAGTGGCGACCTGATGATTGTGCAGGGACCGCTGGGTCTGAACTGGCGCCAACGTCGGTTCGGCATCATCCCGCGCATCGAGAACGCCGACGTGCGCCGGGCCTGCCCGCCGACGCCGGACCGGGTCGATGACTGGGTGCGTACGGGCATCCATGTCCAGGGCCGCCCCGAGTGGGTATTCGTCAAGGTGCACACGCACGGCACCCAGGAACGCGACATGGATACCCTGCTGGGTGAGCCGGCGGATCGCATGCACCGGCACCTGGAGCAGGCCTACAACGACGGCCGCCGTTATGTGCTGCATTACGTGACCGCTCGCGAGGTGTACAACATCATCAAGGCTGCCGAGGCCGGCAAGAGTGGTGACCCGAATGCCTGGCGCGACTTCGAATTGCCGCGCCCCGCCGGCGTGCCATGATGGCGTTACGCAGTGTGCTCATCTGCCATGCGGGTAACGACTTCGACCGCGTGGGGCTGGCCGCCTGGCTGGCGTCGTTCTCGCAACTGGCCGGCATTGTCGTGCTCGACGAGACAGGGGGGCAAAAGCGCGCGCGGGTACGCCGTGAGTTGCGCCGCGTGGGCTGGCTGCGCTTCATCGATGTGGTGGCGATGCGGCTGTACCAGCGCCTGTTTCTGGCAGCGCGCGACCGGACCTGGCTCGGCCACGCCATGGAGAGCATGCACGCGCGCTACGGGTTGCCTCCGGACGTGCCGCAGATCGTGGCTGCCGACGTCAACGATCCGGCGGTGGCGTCATTCCTGCGCAAGGTTCAGCCGGACCTGGTGCTAGCCCGCTGCAAGCAGCTTTTGAAGAAACGCGTGATGGGTATTCCGCGTATCGGTTGCTTCGTGCTGCATCCAGGCATATGTCCGCAGTACCGTAACGCTCACGGCTGCTTCTGGGCATTGGCTGAACGTGACCTCGAACGAGTCGGCGTGACCCTGCTGAAGATCGACCCCGGTATCGACACCGGGCCGATCTACGGCTACTACAGCTACCCGTTCGACGAGCGGGCAGAGTCGCACGTGCTCATCCAGTATCGCGTGGTGCTGGAGAACCTGGACGCACTGGCGCAACGTTTTATCGAGATTGCCGCGGGTACGGCGCGGCCGCTGGATACGGATGACCAGGCCAGTGCGACCTGGGGCCAGCCATGGTTGACCCGCTATCTGCGGTGGAAGCGCGCTGCGAGGGGGCAGGCTCTGCCATGAAGCTGCCGACCCTCATGTACCACGATGTGGTGGCGCCGGATGAGATGGACGCCAGCGGTTTCGCCGGTCCAGCCGCGGGCCATTACAAGCTCGACGAAGCGGCATTCGCCGGGCATCTGCGCGCACTGGGCGGGAGCGGGCTGCGTTTCGTCGCGGTGGACACGATGGCGGGGTCTGGCGATGGATGCTGCCTGCTGACGTTTGATGATGGCGGCGCCAGCGCGCGTCGTGTGGCCGATGCGTTGAGCGCCGAGGGCATGATCGGGCATTTCCTGATCACGACCGCGCGCATCAGCACGCCGGGTTTCGTGTCCGCGGGCGACCTGCTTGCGCTGCACGCGCAAGGGCATGTCGTGGGCAGCCATTCGCACACCCATCCGGCTGAGATTTCGCGGCTTGACGCGGCGCAGCTCGGGGCCGAGTGGCAGCAGAGCGTGCAAAGCCTGAGCCAGATCCTGGGGGTCCGGGTGACGACAGCCTCGGTGCCGGGTGGCTTCTACTCGGGGCCGGTGGCGCAGACGGCGATCGCGGCCGGAATCCGTTTCCTGTTCACCTCCGAACCCACCGTGCAGACGCACCTGGTGGACGGCTGCCTGGTGCTGGGCCGCTACGCGTTGTGGCGCGGCATGGACGCTCACACGGCGAGCGCGCTTGCGCTGGGCAACGGTGGGTTTCGGCAACGGCAATGGCTCGCCTGGAATCTCAAGAAACCGCTGAAGCGCTGGGCGCGACCGCTTTACCGGCATGTACGCGAGCAGTGGCTGGATGGCGCGTGAGCCTGAGTTCCGGGAGGCGAGGTTGACGCCGGGAACCATGGGGTTCAATCTCCCCGCGCAAAGCCATCGCGCGCCACCCGGACTCAACTTCCCGCCGTGGTGCTGCCGCGCTTGCGTCGCATCCAGCGCGCGGCGTCGTACATCCAGCGCAACGGCGTGATCATGCTGAAACACGCGCGCGCTCGCAGGTCGCGAACCGCATACAGTGAGCCGCACGGGGATTGGCGGGTGCCGAGGATACGCTTGTACTGGTTGTCGCCATAGCCGAAATCCACCAATTGCGTGGGGTTCCGCCCGATCAGGTCCTGCACGGCCTGGAATACCAGCGCCAGGCCCACGCCGAGTTCGCCAAACTCCTCGTCGTAGCCGGTATCGTCAAGCAGGTAGCGGCCACCCAGGCGGTAGCCGTGGACATACGCGACCGGCCGGGTGCCCAGCATCAGCAGATGGCCGATGAACTGCTGGTTCGCCGCCAGTTGCCGGAAGAGATTTCGGCGGGCCGGCAATTGCCAGTCGATGGCCAGTGCATCGGCGTGCCAGCTCCTGGCGTAGACCTCGTTCATCAGTGCGCAATACTCGTCGACGTCATCAGGTGTTTCGACGATGCGCAGGTGGGCCTCGGCGCCAAGCTTCTTGTAGGCGTTGCGTACCCGGCGCGACAGTGTGTTGCGGCTCTTGGAACTGAATCTGGCCAGATAGGCGTCGAGGGATTCCTGTGGCTCGATGACCCAGTTCACCTGGTCGAGCAGGTTCGCCCGGCAACGGGTGAAGCCACCGCGGCCTTGCCCCAGCCGTTCGGCCAATGTGTTGGGTAGCGCGGCTTCCTGGAAATGGATGACGCGCACCGCCGCCTCGCTCCTGATGACGAGGGCGATGATGCGCTCGACATCGTCCCGCCATGCGGGCGCAGCGACGGCCTGCGCACCCAGCAAGCGCAGCGTACGGCCGTGGTATATGGGCAGGGCACGCTTGCCGACCGCGATACGCGTTGTCGTCGTGGCAGCGAGAAACGGTGCATAGCCCATGATCGCGCCTGCTTCATCGCGAACGATCACGACGTGCGGTACGGTGCCACCGCGTCGGCTATCCAGCTCGAATAGCACCCAGTCCGGGTGCTGCACGATGCTGGATGCCGCGCCCGGCAGCTCCGCCAGGCTGGCCAACTCGTCACGCAGCTCGCGCAATGCTGCCGCGTCGACCAGCACCGTGCCATGTAATGCGACGCCTGAAACCTGGGTCATGGCAGCAGCCTGCCCTGGCGCAAGCCGTTCAACGTGCGCATCAGCATGCGGCCTGGTGATCCGAGCCGCGCGGTGATCAAGCCCATCAGTCGGTAGTCCTCATCGGTCCAGTAGTTCACCATGATGCTTGCCGGAACATACAGGGCAACGAAGACGACCGCGCCCACGACAAAGCCGTAATGCACCGGCAACCATGCTGTCGACAACCACGCTACCGCCGTTACCAGGACACCGACGACAAACAGGCGTGCCATGGCCGCCACGGGAATGCCGCCACTGGTCGCGAGCCTGAGGTAGTAGATGGACAGCACCAGCTCGACCATCCTGCCGCCGAACAGGCAGAGCACCGCGCCGGTCAGGCCCATGCTGGGGATCAGCAAGATGCCAAGGATTGCGTGGGCGACCAGCGAGCCTGCGGTGACGCGGATTCGATCGTCCTGACGATCCACCACGGTCTGGAAAGCGGCGATGCCGTTGCCCACCAGCAACAACCCCGACAGTACCAGGATCGCCTCGATCACCGGGATTGCGTCCAGATAGCGTGTGCCGTACATCAGGGTGACGAGGCCCGGGGTGACCACCGGCCCCAAGCCGGCGATCGCCAGCCCCATCGCCCAGTAGAAGCGGCTTGCCTCGGCCAGGAACAGCGTCGCGCGGTCCTGTCCGTGCTGTCCGAAAGATTTGGCCATGTACGGCAGCAGCGTCGAGGTCAGACCGACCGAAAACAACTGCACGGCGCCGCGAGTCAGCATTAGCGCTATCGCGAAGAAACCCACTGCAGTGGTGGTGGAAAAGGTGTTCAGCAGGAACATTGCGATCGTGGTGCCGCTGAGTGAACCGAGCAGCACCAGGATGGCAGTCAGGCGCAGGTGCCGGTAAAGACGCTTGCGGATATCGTCGGGTATCGGGCCAGGGAAGAACGGGGTGCAATACTTTCGATAGGCAATGCGATTGATCAGGTTGAGGCTCAGACATGAAATCGCGAAGATGCCGATGAAGGCCATCAGGCCGGCCCGCGCCAGCGTCGCGGCGATGACCAGGGCCACGCTGACCACGCCCGCCGTCACCGTGGCGATCGCCTCGGGTTCAAAACGTTCCTGCCCTTTTGCGATGGCCACCAGCATGCCGTAGCTGGCCTTGGCGAACACCGCGATGGCGATGGCCCCGGTCACCGGGATCAACAGCTCGCGCCACTCCTGTGGCTGGATAATCAGTGTGCCGGTCAGGAACAGCACCAGCACCAGCAGCGAACTGGCATGCTGGAATCGGCTCAGGTGAGCGGCAATGTGGGCAGCCACGTCCGGGCGGCTGGCGCCATCCGCCTCGGCGATGAATTTCGTCGAGGATGTCGTCAGCGCATGGTTGCTGCACACGATCAGCCAGCCACACAGCCAGACGGTGAAAGCGTAGCGACCAAAGTCGGCAGGGCCAAGGGCACGTGCAATCCAGATGCTGACGATGAAGCCGATCGCAAATTCGATGTACGTTGATACCGAGACGATGGTTACACTGCGCAGGACATCGAGGCGTCGATTCATGCCCAGATATCCGGTTCCAGCGTGGCGACAGCAGTGAACATGCCGGTCAATCTGCCCCGAGTCGAGTTGCGGCGCCAGCCGTGCCACTGCCGGCGGGCTGCTGCATCAGCCACTGGACGACGCCGGTCCCGCGGTTGTTCCAGTTGAATCGTCTCGGCGTGTCGCCGTCCGAGGCGCAGGCAGCGTGGTACGACGAGGCCAGTCCTTCCATCCGATGAGTCAGGACGGCGACCTGCTTCGGATCTTGCTCGAAGTAACGCGCCGCAGCCACGGCCAGGGTCAGTTCCACGTTATGCGCGTCGCTGTACCAGCCTTCCGAATCCTGGATCTTGGCAAGTACCTCGGTGCTGGCGTGGGCCGACGACCAGTACCAAGCGATCTGTCCATCGGGCCCGCTGCATGGCGAGCGCCAATCATGCGGCTTTACCAGCAGGTCGGGTTTGATCCAGCCGTAGTTCTCCAGGTAGCGGCCGAAGTCACTGATCATCGACGGGATGCGGGGGTCGCCGGTGACCAGCCATGCGTGCCAGAGGCCATCGATGATGTTCTGGGTCATCCATGGTGAACTGCCGCGAACGTCGGTGGCGCTGTCGTAGGTATCGCCTTCGTGGGCTTGCCAGCTGTTGCGCCAGGAGCCGTCGTCGCCAAGGTTGTCGGGATTGTGCTTCTGGTGCTGGTAGAGCCACTCCACGCGGCGCTCGATGTTCGCGAGATAGTCCTTGTCACCGGTGATCTCCCAGGCGCCGACGACGGCCAGCAATCCCAGCCCCGCCTCGCGCTCGGTGAAGCGCTGGTCGGGGCGCGTGTATGGGCCGGCGGGGTAGTTCCAGCCGCCGGTGTCCCAGGAGCCGACCATGCGCTTGATCAGGGCTGCATCGTGCTCGCTGTCGTCGCCGGTCAGGGCCAGGGCGAGCTTGATGGGCTGGATATAGACGTACTTCGGATCGCATACGTTGACTCTACCCAAGCTGAAGCCGCCGCCGCAAAGCGGCCAGCCCGGTGTGCCGTGGCGACGGACGTGCTCCATGTAGTAGCGGTAGCTCTCCTCCGCTGCAGCCAGGTAATCCACGCGGCCGGTGCGCACATATTGCTGGAACAGTGTGGTTGGGCGGTCGAACAGCCACGCCGGGCCATTGTCGCGCGGCAGCTTCTTCGCCCAGGCGAACTGCGTGGCGAAGTAGCGGTCGTAGACGCCGGGCGGCACGGCGGGCAGCTGCGGGCCGGCGATCAGCGAGGCTGACATCCACTGCGGGCTGAGTGTCGCCAGCACGCCCGGTACGCGCACGTCATCGACACCAGTGACCAGGCCGTCGGCGTAGGGCCAGCCTTTCGCGGTCGGTGCAGGCGTCGCGCCAGCGTTCGTGACGATGGTGAAACGCGCGGTGTCCCGGTCACCCTTCAGGGTGATGTGGAACTGGGCACGTATCGCGCGGATGCCGCCACCGGCGAAATGCCAGGAGAGGGTCGGTTCGATGTGGGCCGCAATCGGCCTGCCCTGGCTATCCTCGATGCGAACGTCCTGTACATCGTGGAGCAGGCCGGGTGGAAAGGGGATACCAACGGTAACGGCGACGTCGTTGCCGAGCGCACCGTTGCGATGCAGTTCGATGACTTGCCAATCGGGATGGTTGGACATTGCGGCGCTCGTACCGGCCCGAGCCAGTTGGGCCACCGGCGGCAGGGCCGCATCACGCGATGAAGCTGGTGTCGAGGATGAAGCGTCAGCGCTCGACATGCGCGAACTTCCCGTGGCGTGTCCGGCGTGCATGGTCGCGGCCAGCAGCACGGTGCCCAGGGCGCAGGAAGTCAGCATGGCGCCGAGCCGGTGCATGATGCCTTGCGCGGAGCGAACCGGGTCGTTCACGTGCTCTTTTCCCGGGCGGCCAGCTTGCGCTCCCATGCCAGCGCGGTGCGCACGATGAACTCCAGGTTGTCGTGACGTGGGCTCCAGCCGAGTCGCTGGCGCAGTCGGTCGGCGCGCGCGATCAGCATCGGGGGGTCACCGGCGCGTCGTGGCTGTTCGGTGACGTTCAAGGCGCGGCCACTGATTCGCTGCACGGCATCGATCACCTCGCGCACGCTGTAGCCGTGACCGTAGCCGCAATTGAGGACCAGCGATTCGCCGTCCGCGCGCAGATGGTCGATCGCTCGCAAGTGGGCGGCGGCCAAGTCCTCGACATGGATATAGTCGCGGATGCCGGTACCGTCCGGCGTGTCGTAGTCGGTGCCGAAGATCGCCAGACCGGGACGCTTGCCCACCGCGTGCTCGCAGGCCACCTTGAGCAGCAGCGTGGCGTTCGGCGTGGACTGGCCGATGCGGCCCTGCGGGTCGCAACCGGCGACGTTGAAGTAGCGCAGGATCACGTATTGCATCGCGCCGGCCGCACCGAGATCGCGCAGCATCACTTCGGACATCAATTTGGAGCTGCCGTACGGATTGATCGGCTGCAGCGGTGTTTCCTCGTCGGCGATGCCACTGGGTGGCGTGCCGTAGACCGCAGCGGTGGAGGAAAACAGGAAGCGGCGTACGCCGGCATCGACGCAGCAGGCCAGCAGGTTGCGCGTGTTGCAGGTGTTGTTGCCGTAGTATTTCAACGGGTCGCGCACCGACTCGGGCACCACGGTGTGTGCGGCGAAGTGCATCACCGTGCCGATCTTGTGTTCAGCCAGCACGCGCGACACCAGCGCCTGGTCGCCGACGTCGCAGACTACCAGTTCGGCGCCGCGCACGGCGTCGGCGAAACCGCTGGCCAGGTTGTCGAGCACAACCACTCGCTCGCCGCGCGCGCTGAGTTGCTGGACGACGTGGCTGCCGATATAGCCGGCGCCGCCGGTGACCAGAATCGTGTCCATCATGGTGTACTCGCGTCGGCAGTCGGAAAATTGCGTTGCAGCCAGCCTTCGATGTCATCGAGCAGGCGTTGGCGATCTACCTGCAGGGCATAGGTGTGGTCGGTGCCATCAAACAGGCGCGCGCTGATACCCGGGCGATCGGCCAACCGCCCATAGCATTCGCGGAACTGGCGTGGATGGTTGAGATAGCGAGTCACCCCGCCACTGTAGATGAAGTGCAGCTTGAGGCCGCGATCAAGCATGTCGGCCAGCTCGCGTTTTACCTGGTCCCGTGGCGGAAAGCGCACGGCAAATACATCGTCGCCACCGTTGTCCCGGGCAGCCTGCAGCTTGCGACCGATGAATCGGCGCCAGCGTGCTGCGCTCCATAGTCGCGGCAGGTAGTGGCGCAGGTGGAAACCGGTCGTTCGATAGGCATAACCGTCGAGGAAGATGGCGCCAGCCACGCGGGGCTCGTCAACAGCGACGGTATGGGCATTCTGCGCGCCGGAGCACAAGCCAAGCAGCACGAAGCGCGTGCAGCCGGCATGGCTCGCCAGCAGGCTCATGGCATCGGCGACGTCCGCATGGATCTGTTGCGCCTGTGATTGCGACTCGTCGCTGGCGCTGCTGTCGCCGAGCGAGGACAGGTCGAAGCGCAGTGTCGGATAGCCACAGGCGTTGAGGCGCCGGGTGATCTCCACGTGCAGCCGGAATGGACCTACTCGATGGACCATACCGGCATTCAGCACGATGATGCCGACCGGCTCGGTCGGCGACGGTGATGCCGCGAGTCCGGCCACGCCGACCAGATGCTGGGCGCGGCCGAAGCGGAAGGCTCGTTCCTTCGTCATGCCGAAGCTCGCAGGTGATCGCCGACCGCGCGGATCAGGCTGGGCGAAAGAATGGCGTGTTCCAGCCGATCCAGTTCGTCCCAGCCCGTTGTCGAGGGCAGGTCGATGACGCTGCCGGTGTTGCCGAGCTGAGCCACCCAACTGTGCACTGCGGTGGGCGGAAGGGAATCGAATACGAGGGTCGGAATCGACGATGGTTCGGCGTTCCATGTACCGAGTTGCCGGCGCAGGTCCGCGCTGACCGGGAAACCCAGCCACTGCCCGGCGGCATCGGAGCTCGTCCGTGGCTTGCTGAAACGCTTTGAATCAACTCGAAGTGCGTCCTGCATGGCGTCCAGCCGGGCCACGCATGTACCACCATCGAGCACCGGATCCCATAACAGCAGTTTGGAAAAGCGGGCCGTGCTCGCGGCGCTGAGCGCAATGCTGCCACCGAGGCGCGCGCCGAACCCGATCAGCCGACCGCAACCGCTGCGTGCACGCAGTTCGCCGGCGGCCAACACCGTGTCGGCAAGGCAGCGAGTCCAATCGAGGCCGTTGCTATCACCGGCTGAATCGCCACTGCCATAATAGTCGAAGCGCAGCGCGGCCACGCCTTGCGTGGTCAACGAGTCGGCAAGCTGCCGATAGACGCGGTGACTGCGGATCATGTCCTGCCCCAGCGGCGGGCACAGCACCACGGCGGCCCGGGCCGGACCGGCGACCGCATGGTAGAGGCCGAACAACTCCCCGCCGGGGCCGAAGTGGCACGGTTGCGCTGGTTCGGACCGCACCCTTACCTCCGGTACGCAACGCCGAGATAGATCTCGTTCGCGTGGTAGGAAGCATCGATTGCGGCAGTGCTGCGCAGGCGGCGGGTGAACAAGACGTTCCAGCTCCAGTGCTCGGTTCGTTGATTGGTCAGGGAGACACCGAAATTTCTGATACGGTCGGTTCGCGCAAGCGAGTCGTAACGTCGCGACTCCGTGTTCGCAAAGGCGCTCAGGCTGAGTCTCGGGCGCAGGCGATAGTCCAGGCCGGCGCTGCCGCCATGGCTGGTCTGGTTGGAGGCAGGGTCGTTGACGTAATCCAGCTTGCGATACAGCGGGGCGATCGTCAGGCTCAGCAGCGTCCCGTTATAGGTATATTCCACCTGCAGCCGACGCTCGATGTAGACCTGCGAACTGATGACGGCGTTCCCAGTACCGATGTTCGAGGGCAGCGGCGCGGTTGCTGCGAGCGTGTCGGAATTCAGGCCAAGCTGGGACAGCAGATCCTGGGTGCTATCGGCGTACTGACGTGCCGCGTTGAAAGCGAGCGTGCTCCGCGGGCTCGCCCGCCAGGCCAGATTCAACCGAAGCAGTGGGGTGTCGACGGTGTCGGCATGGCTGAAATCAAGCTGGGACCAACCCACGGACGCCTCCACATCAAATTGGCTCAAGTGGCTGACCGAGCCCACGAATAGCTGCGTGCGGTTGTAGGCGGGACTGGTGCTGTCCTGGTCGAAAGTGACCCGCTCGGTTTCGGCGTTGGCTGACAACTGGGCGGTGGGGGAGATGTTCTTGAGTAGTCGCAGCGCCAGCATACCGCGTGAGGAGTCGAAATCACTGGTCTTGGAGGCGCGGCTGTTGGTGTAGTTGAGCTCGGCCTGGCCACGCAATGTCTCGCCGAGGCGGAAACGCAGCGTGGGTCCGAGTGCCAGCACATTGGTCTGTTGCTGGTTGTCCGGCGCGTTGCTGGAAAAAGTCGACAGCGGCTGTACGCTGGCCACGTCCCTCACGGTGAAGTCCAGGCGCTGCGGCATTATGGTCCAGTTGGCCTGGCCAGCCAGCTGGGCCAGCTTCTGGCTGTCGAAGGCGTTACCCAGGTAGTCGCGGTACTCTAGGTTGCCGACAACATTCGCCTGGAGTGCCGAACCCTGTTGCTGGTAGCTGAAGTCGAACCCGGGGATCAGCACATTCTGGCTGACCCGGTCGGTTTCATCGAGGCCGACGTTGTCGCTGTGGCCGCCGCCCACTCGCCAGCCATAATCGAACTGTGCCGCCGACACGCTGGTCGAAACGATGGCGAGCGTCATGCCCAGTGCGCGGATACAGCTGCTGTGTGTCGACATGTGTGCGTCCTCCCCTTCTGCGTGTCCATGAATTGTCGAGTTCAGCGGGCTGCGTCAGGGTGCGTGGTTGAATACCACGCCGGCCATCTTGCTGGTATCAAAATTGGCAACGGCCTGGTTGATGGCGGCCGGTGTGTCGCGACCGTAGCCGGCGACCACGACCACCTGGTCGGCCAACTCGGACAGGATGCGCGCGTCCGGCGAACCCTTGATGGCGGGGCCATCCAGGATCAGATAGCGGTCGGGGTAGCGGCAGCGCAGCGAGTCGAGCACCGCGCGCATCCGGAACGACGAGAAATACTCGCCGCTGTTCTCGCGCGTGGAGCCGGCAGGGATCAGACGCAGTCTGGGAATGCCTGTGGGGTGGAGGATGGCTTTGATGCCGATCGACGGTTGCTCGAGGAAGTTGATCAGGCCAACACTGTCCGGCGGCACACCCATGGCCTCGTGCTGCGCCGGGTAGCGCAGGTTGCAATCGACCAGCAGGCTGGTCTTGGCTTCGTCGAAGGCGAATGCAACGGCCAGGTTGCGAGCCACGAAGCTGCCGCCCGACTTCGGGCTGACCGGTACCACGAGGGTCACGAAATTGCGCTCGCCACCAAGCCACAACAATCGGGTGCGAATCTCGCGGAAGGCGTCCGACTGTACGCGTACCGACTCCTCGCGATGGATCAACCGGCGTTCTTCCAGCTGCCGGGCAACTAGCGCTCCGGTTTCAGTCATGAGTGCGATCGAGTTGCCGGGGGCCGCCTTGAGGTCGTCGCCCGCAGACGCAAGCCGTTCGCGTGATTCCGTCTCGCGCGGATTCAAGTTGACCACCGACTTGCTTTCATCTGTCGCGTTCATGCGAGTCCCTTCAGCTTGAGCCAGAAAAGAACCAGGTAGGCCAGCACGACGGTCAGTACGATCAGCACCAGCGCCACGTTGCGTTGTCGTTCCCGCCGATGATCCGATGGTGTCGGATAGAACGGTATGTTTGCCAACACCGGCAACCCGGTCAAGCTTTCCAGTTGTTCGATCGAGCGTACGCGCGGATCGAACCTCGCGACGCCGAACAGCAACCCGAACGGGACAGCCAGTGCGGCGAAGATACCGGCGATACCGAAGTGCATGAAGCGTAGACCGGAGGGTACCAGCGGCATCACCGCGGGGTTTTGCACGACGAAGGACGGCCCGTCCTGGTTGGCATCCAGATTCATCGATACGCGCGCGCTCTCGCGGCGCTTGAGCAGGTCCTGGTAAACGTCGCGATTGACGGTGTAGTCGCGAGTGAGCTCAGCGGTGACCGCTTCGGAATTGGCGATGCGCTTGCTGCGATCCAGCTCTGATTCGAGCCGGGTCTGGGCAGCGGCCAGGCGTGCCGTGGCTGCGGCGATATCGGAGCGCAAGGTGGTGAGTTGACTCTTCATCTGCTGGTACAGCGGATTGAACTGAACCGCGCTGCTGTTGTTGCCCGAGTCGCCAATGGCTCGCGGCGCCTGCGCCTTCTGCTGATCGGCGCGGGCCAGCAACTGGCGCAGGTCCTCGATCTGGTGGCGGGTGCGCACCACGTCGGGGTATTCGTCGGTATAGGTCAGCCGCAGCTTGTCCAGCTTCGATTGCAGCTCTGCGAGCTGGCTTTCGTAGATGCCGCTGGAGGTTTGCACCGAACTGATTTCCGATTCGCCGGAAAGCTGCGATTGCAGCGACGCCGCCTGCGAGCGCTTTTCCATCAGGTCCATGTGCGTCGCCTCGATCTGGTTGCGCAACTGGCTGATGCTGGCATTGGTGTCCGCTTCGCTGCCGGGACGCGCATCGGCATTGGTATTGCGGTAGTCCTTGAGCTTGTCCTCCGCATCGGTCAGCTTCTTGCGATACGCCTCGACCTGGCTGTCGATGAAGTCGAACGCAGCGCGGCTTTCCTTCTTCTTCGACGCCATGCTCTCGCTGATGAACAACTGGCCGAATGCCCGGGTCACTCCGTAGGCCCGCCGGGCGTCGCTGTCGTGGTAGCTGATCGTGATGAGGTTGTCGCGCGAGATCTTGACGACGGTGCGCGCATTGATCTCCTGGATGAGCTTGTCCTGCTCCACTGGCGAGGGATGGCCATCCATCCAGCCGCCCTCCACCAGGATCTGGTTCATCACCTTGCGACTGAAGATCACTGCCTTGGCGATGCCGGCCCGGTTGGCGTTGCCGGTCGCTGCTGCCGCGCCTTCCATCAGCGGGGTGATGATGTTGTTGTTCTGGGCCAGAATGGTGACCGACGCATCGTATCGACGCGGCCAGTTCACGCCGACGATCAGAGTCAACAGGGCGATGGAGGCGAAAATGATGGCCAACACGATGCGCCGCCGCTTCGCCTCGGTCCACAACACCGGCAGCATCGCCAGCAAGGGATTGGCTTCTTCGCTCATGGACTCACCTGACTCATGGATCTGTACCGCGCATGCTCAGAATGCCCGCTGCGGTACAGTAATGACATCGCCCGGCTGTACCGGATAGTTGGTCGTCAGCTCGCCTTTTTGCAGAATCTTGTCTAGCCGGATCGCGTAGGGTCGGGTCTCGCTACCGGACTTTCGATACAACTCGGTGCGGTCGGGTGCGGCGAATTCAGTGGTGCCGCCCGCCGCGAGTATGGCATCGAGGACGGTCATGCCCTGCCTGTAGGGGATCGAGACCGGCGTGCGTACGGCGCCGGTCACCCGCACGCGGGAGAGGTATTCGTGGCTCCGCAGCGAGGTGAGGATCACCGCCACCTGGGGGTCGCGTACATAGGCCTTGAGCTTGTCCTTGATCTCATCGGCCACCTGTTCCGGTGTCCTGCCGCCGGCCTGGACGTCGCCGATCAGGGGGACGGTGATCTTGCCGTCCGGTCGCACTGGTACGCTGACGCTCAAGTCGGGGTTGTGCCATACCGACACCTGCAACTGGTCGTCCACACCGATATGGTAGACGGCGACCGCCTGGGCATCGGGGTTGATCGCCGGCGCCTCGGTGGAGCCAGGCGTGGTGGCGCAGCTCGCGAGCGCCAGGAGCGAACCCAACAGGAATAGCTGGTACAAAAACTTCATGGCAATCCCCCCGGTTGTCTTTCAGAATGTGAAGAATATCACGGTACGAATGGTGAAAAACGGATAAATGGGCGAGTCGTCGCCCTCATGTGTTGTAGGCGGAACGCCCTTCGGCGCGGGCCGGATGGCACGGGGCGGTGTGGTTGGATCACACCGGGGCACAGTAATGATGGAAAACCATAGGGATAGTACGCATGCAACAGTTGGGAAGCACCAAGATTGCGATTGTCGGGCTGGGCTACGTCGGTCTGCCGCTGGCCGTGGAATTCGGGAAGCAATACGACACGGTCGGCTTCGATATCCGCGCCGCGCGGGTGAGTGAACTGCGCAGCGGACACGATCACACGCTGGAAGTCGACCCGGCCGGGCTGGCGGCGGCCACGCGCCTGCAATTCAGCGCCAGCCTGGATGACATCCGCGGCTGCAACGTCTACATCGTCACCGTGCCCACCCCGATCGACACCGCCAAGCGGCCGGACCTGACTCCGCTGGTCAAGGCCAGCGAGGCGATCGGCAGCGTTCTCAAGCCCGGCGACGTGGTGATCTACGAATCCACGGTCTACCCTGGCTGCACCGAAGAGGTTTGCGTTCCGATCCTCGAACGCGTCTCCGGCCTCAGCTACAACACCGGTACCTCGGGCCATGAAGCCCGAGCCCCGAATACCTTCTCCTGCGGCTACAGCCCCGAGCGCATCAATCCCGGTGACAAGCAGCATCGCGTCACCAGCATCCTCAAGGTCACCTCCGGCTCCACTCCCGAAGTGGCCGATTTCGTCAATCGCCTGTACGGCTCGATCATCACCGCCGGCACGCACAAGGCCAGCTCGATCAAGGTGGCCGAGGCGGCGAAGGTGATCGAGAACACCCAGCGCGACCTCAACATCGCCCTGGTCAACGATCTGGCCAAGCTGTTCAACAAGCTCGGCATCGACACCCTGGAAGTGCTCGAGGCGGCTGGCACCAAGTGGAACTTCCTGCCGTTCCGTCCCGGCCTGGTTGGTGGCCATTGCATCAGCGTGGACCCGTACTACCTCACCCACAAGGCGCAGGAAGTCGGCCATCACCCGGACGTGATCCTGGCCGGGCGGCGTACCAACGACAGCATGGGCGAGTACATCGCCGGCGAGGTCATCCGGCTGATGGTGCGCAAGGGCATCAACCCGGTGCGCGCGCACATCCTGGTGCTGGGCCTGGCGTTCAAGGAGAACTGCCCGGACCTGCGCAATACGCGGGTGGTGGATATCGTGCAGGCCTTGCGTGGCTACAGTGCCGAAGTCGACATCTTCGACCCCTGGGTCGACGCGGGCGAGGCCAGGCATGAATATGGCCTGGGCTTGATTGACGCGCCGTCACCGGCAAGCTACGACGCCATCATCGTGGCGGTGGGCCACCGCCAATTCGTCGAGCTGGGCAGTGCTGGCATACGCGCGTTCGGCAAACCGTCGAGTGTGTTGTATGACGTCAAGTACGTACTCCCGCACGATGCCGTCGACGCTCGACTCTAGCCGGCGCTCGCAAGTGCGACTGCGTATCATGGAAAGGGTATCCATACTGCAGGCTGCGCTCGCATGAAAGTTCTCGTCACCGGTACCGCCGGCTTCATCGGCTCCCACGTCGCGCTACGCCTGCTCGGGCGCGGCGACGAAGTGATTGGTATCGACAACCTCAGCGACTACTACGACGTCGAGCTGAAGAAGGCGCGGTTGGCGCGCTTCAGCGACCACCCCGCTTACCGGCACGAGCCGGTCGACCTGGCCGACCGCGCCGCGATCGAGGCCGTGTTCGTCCGGCACAAGCCGCAGCGCGTGATCAACCTGGCGGCGCAGGCCGGCGTGCGCTATGCGGCGCAGAACCCGCATATCTATGTGTCGACCAATGTCACCGGTTTCCTGCACGTCATTGAAGGTTGCCGCCATCACGACGTCGAGCATCTGGTGTATGCCTCGACCAGCTCGGTGTACGGCGCGGACATCAAGATGCCGTTCTCCGAGCATCAGTCGACCGAGCACCCGCTGACCCTCTACGCGGCATCGAAAAAAGCCAACGAGATGATGGCGCACAGCTATGCGCACCTGTACGGTCTGCCCTGCACCGGACTGCGCTTCTTCACCGTCTACGGGCCATGGGGCCGGCCGGACATGGCGCTGTTCCTGTTTACCCGCGCGATCCTGGCTGGCGAGCCGATCCAGGTGTTCAACCACGGCCACCACAAACGCAGCTTCACCTACATCGACGACATCGCCGAGGGTGTCATCCGTACGCTGGACCAGGTGCCCGGCAAGAACCATGACTGGGACGGCCTGGCGCCGGACCCGGCCAGCAGCGGTGTCGCGCCCTATCGCATCTACAACATCGGCAACGAGCAGCCGGTGGAGCTGTTACGCTACATTGAGGTGCTGGAGCAGTGCCTGGGGCGCAAGGCGCAGATGGAGATGCTGCCGCTGCAGGCCGGCGATGTGCCGGATACCGAGGCCGACATGACGGCGCTGGCGGCAGCGGTGGGCTACAACCCCCGCGTACCGGTGGAACAAGGCGTGGCGAACTTCGTGCGTTGGTACCGGGACTATTATCGGGTGCCGGCCTAGGAGCCTGTCGGACTTTGGTGGTCGAGGCGAGAATTCGGCTGTGTGAGGACAGATTTCCGACGGTTCGCCGGTCCATAGTGGTTCTATGGACCAAGAATCGGCGGGAATATGGACCGCACAGGTGAATTCGCAGACCGGCCGACCAAAGTCCGACAGGCTCCTAGGCAGAGCCGGTCGGGTTGATCGCCAGCACGGGACTGGCGGCAGGCGCGGCAATGCCATGCCGGCGCAACCGCTACACTTGTCAGTTGATGCCGTGCGGATGCAGCCAGCCCAGCCAGATGCCCAGAATGACCATCGCGATCAATACCAGCGACAGGCCGATGCGGCGGGTCAGTGCCCACACCGTGCGCCTGTCGTCGTCCTTGTCGGTCATCATGAAGTACAGCGCCTGGCCGAGGTTGAAGATCACCACCAGCAATACCACCACCAGCGCGATTTTGTAGATGGTTTCCACGTGATGAGTCCGAACGATTTCGACCAAGGCAGTATAGCCACCAGCGGCGGCCGTTCAGGGTGATCGGATTTCGCCGTCCATCGTGGTGGGCGCTGCTGCTGACCATCGCTGGCGCCTTGCTGTTCATGTGTCTGGGCGTCTGGCAACTGCATCGCGCCGATTTCAAGGAATCGCTGCTGCGTCGCTATGCCGCAGCGTCGTCGGCGCCGTTGCAGGACTTCGCCGCGGTGGCGGCCAGGCCACCGGCGGATAGCTTTCCGCGCGTGCACGCGCATGGCCGTTACCTGGTCGATCGTCTGTATTTGCTGGACAACCCGAAGCATGACGAGCGAGGTGGTGTCGAGGTATTCGCACCGTTCGAGCTGCCGGACCACTCGCGCCTGCTGCTGGTCGACCTGGGTTTCCTGCCCGGGGACGGCAGCGGCAAGCGACCGCAACTGCCACCGCTGTCGAGCGCGCCGGTCGACCTGTACGGCTTGTATGTGCCGCCGCCGCCGACCGGTTTCGAGATGGGCGGCAACGCGTTGGCGCGGCAGACCGATTGGCCGAAGGACAGCATCTTTCTGGCCATGAACGAGGTCGCCGGCGACCTCGGCCGAGCGTTGTACCCTCGAGTACTGGCGCTCGACGCCGACACTTCCTCGATTTACGTGCGCAAGCACGCACTTGATCTTTCGATGCCGCCGGCCCGCCACCGCGCCTATGCATTCCAGTGGTTTGCGTTCGCGCTTGCCGCGGTAGTGATCTTGCTGGTATTGCATCGCAAGCACGGGCCGAAAAAGCGCTGATGGGCCGACTCGATTCCACCTGGTGAAGATCCTCCATGAATACTGCTGACTCCAAACCCTCGCGCAAGAGCCGCCTGTATCTGCTGTTGATCGCCCTGGTATTCGTCGCACCGATGATTGCCGCCGGCCTGTTGACCCTCAGCGGCTGGCAACCGGGTACCAAGGGCAATGGCCAGCCGATCCAGCCGCAGCGCAATTTCGTCGACGAGAATCTGCGCGTGCAACTGGCCGATGGGCGCGACTATGCCTGGCGCGACAGTGCACCGCGCATGACCCTGCTGGCCCTGGCCGGGCCGGACTGTGCCACGCATTGCCTCGACACGCTGACCGCGATGGCCAAGGCACGAGTGATGCTGAACAATCAGCAGTCGCGATTGCGACTGGTCTACCTCGGCACGCCGCCCGGCGACGTGGCGGCGCGTCGGGCCATGGAGACTTACTGGCAGCTGGGCCACGATGTCGACGGCAAGCTCGCCAGCTACCGACCCGCTGCGGCGGACAGCGTCAGCGCCGTGCTGGTGGAGTCCAACGGCACGGCGTTGTCGTTCTATCCCGTCGGGTTCGATGCGGCCGGTCTGCTGCGCGACCTGCGCAAGGTGATCAAGTGACAGGCCCGCGCCAGTTGAAGATCCTGCGCGGCCTGGCGCTGCTGGCGGCGGTGTTCGCGTTCGGCCTGGTGATGTTCGGTGCGTTCGTGCGCTTGTCCAACGCCGGGCTGTCCTGCCCGGACTGGCCCACCTGCTACGGCCAGGTCACCTGGCCGGAACATGCGCAGGCCGTGGCGCGGGCCGATGCCGCCTTCCCGGAGCGCCCCTACGAAGCGCACAAGGCCTGGCGCGAGCAGGTGCACCGTTTCCTCGCCGGCACGCTGGGCGTGATGGTGCTGGCGCTGGCGCTGCTGGCCAGCTGGCGCCGGCGTGGTGCGATGTGGGGGCTTATTGTCGCGTCCGCATTTGCAGCGGCCGGGGTGGGTTTGTACATGAGTGGTGAACACCAATGGTCGTCGCTGCTGGCGGCCTGTTCGATCGTGTTGCCGCTGATCGTGGCGTTCCGGTTGCCGCGACCGGCGGCCTGGAAGATCTGCGTGCTGACGCTGGCGGTGATCATCTTCCAGGCCATGCTCGGCATGTGGACGGTAACCCTGCTGCTCAAGCCGATCGTGGTCACCGGGCACCTGCTGGGCGGCATGTTGACGTTTGGCCTGCTCTCGTATGTGGCGCTGCGCTTTGCCGGGGTGGCCGCGCCTGACGGGCAACTGGCCGGGTTGCGCCGGCTGGTGATCCTCGGCGTGGTGCTGCTGACGTGCCAGATCGCGCTGGGTGGCTGGACCTCGTCGAACTATGCGGCGCTGGCCTGCGGTTACGGACTCGAATCGTTCCCGCAATGCCTGGGTCAGTGGGCGCCGCCGACGGATTATCATCAAGGTTTCGTGCTGTGGCGCGGCATCGGCGTCAATTATGAAGGTGGCGTACTGGACATGGCCGCGCGCACCGCGATCCAGATGGCGCATCGGATCGGTGCGCTGGTGGTGTTCTGCTATCTGGGCTGGCTGGCCTACAAGGCCACGCGGCGCGGGTTGCACGGTTACGCCGTGGCGATCACGCTGACCTTGCTGTGTCAGGTGTTGCTGGGTATCAGCAACGTGTACTTCGGGCTGCCCTTGGCGCTGGCGACCGCGCACAATGGGGTGGCGGCCCTGTTGCTGTTCACCTTGCTGGCTACGCTGGCGCGCACCCGCCGTGCCGCGTCAATGTCAGGGGAGTTGCGTTGAGATGGAGTTGATCCACGAATATTTTCAGTTGACCAAGCCGCGCATAGTTGCGCTGTTGGTGTTCTGTGCCGTGATCGGCATGTTCCTGGCGGTGCCCGGGATTCCGCCATGGCGCGCGCTGGTGTTCGGCACGCTGGGGATCTGGTTGGCCTCCGGTTCGGCGGCGGCGTTCAATCACCTGATCGACGAGCGGATCGACAAGCTGATGGCGCGTACCGCTCGCCGCCCCCTGGCCACCGGCAAGCTCACCGTGCACCAGGCCCTGCTGTTTGCGGTGCTGCTGGGGATTACCTCAATGGTGGTGCTCGCGCTGTTGGTCAACCGATTGACCGCGGTGCTGACCTTCGCCGGATTGATCGGCTATGCGCTGGTCTACACCCGCTATCTGAAGCGTGCGACGCCGCAGAACATCGTGATCGGCGGCCTGGCCGGGGCGGTCCCGCCGATACTGGGCTGGACCGCGGTGACGGGCGAACTGCACGCGTTCGCGCTGCAACTATGCCTGATCATCTTCGTGTGGACGCCACCGCATTTCTGGGCGCTGGCGATCTTCCGCCGCGACGATTACGCGCGGGCCGGCGTGCCGATGCTGCCGGTCACCCACGGCGTCGTCTACACGCGCTGGCAGGTGCTGTTCTACACCATCTTGCTGACCTTGGTGACCGTGTTGCCGGCAATCACCGGGATGAGCGGGCTGATCTACCTGGCCGGAGTGGTGGTGCTCGACCTCGGCTTCCTGTACTACGCGATCCGGTTGCTGAACCCGCCGGATGAGCTGTTCGCGATGAAGGTGTTCAAGTATTCCATCGTGTACCTGATGGCACTGTTCGCCTTGTTGCTGCTTGACCACTGGCTGGTCGATCCGCTGGTACAGCAAGACCTGTTGCTGCACCGCGTGAGTTGACCAGGCTCGTGCCGAAGATGTTTTCGCGTGCCCGGACATTGACACTTGCGCGCTGCAGCACGACAATACGCGCGCCTTCCAGCCGCGTTGCGCCGGTCGGCTTCCAGTCCTGACAAACCAAGGCATATGGACGTTTACCCTAGTCGCAACGTCGACATCCGCTCGCTTCGGGTGCCGGCGCCGCACAACATCAAACTGAACGCCTGTGGCGACCGCCTGCGGTCGGCTGGTGCCTTCCTGATCCAGGGTTAGGCACGGCCCCTCCGGAGACGACGCCAACGGCGTCGTCATGAGGAGATGGGCCGATGAAGCTCCTTCAAGATTTTATTCGTTTGCGTCTTGCCGGCGTCCGCGCCGCTGCCGGCCGGCCGGCAGCACTGCCGTCCGATTTCAATGTCACCGTACCCGCGCCACTGGCCGGGCCGGCGAACGAGTCGCCAGCCCCGGTCGAGTTTCCGCGTGCTCGCGCCCAGCGCCGCGAGCCGGCATCGTTCCTGCGTTCATCGCGTCATCTGCGGCTTGGCAGCGGGCGTCGATGATCCGTCGACTCCTGCCCAAGGCTCGGCCCAGGCCGACACCGTGCGGAAGTCTGACAGCGGGCAAGCGGCGACCGTCTCCCACCGCCCGTAGGCGTCTGCAGTCGTTGTTCCAGTCCGGTTGGCCCATCAAGGGCCTGCTCTGGCAGACCTGATCGTGCACATGATCCGCACCCGGCGCATTCCATTGGTGCAGAGCATAGCCGCCGCGCCGGTGCAGGGGCTGACCATCACGGTCAGGTGATCGGCATGCTGGTCCCGTTGAGCGCCCTGGAGGCGAAGATCGACATGGTGCGCTTGCCGCCAGTGTATTTCGCCTGGCTGGCGCTGACCTTGGCAAGTTGCTGCGTGCTGACGCAGCTGATGAAGGTCGGCTACATGTGGCGCTACGGCTGCTGGCTGCAGCGCCGGGACGTATCGTATGGAGCCGCCATGCCCGCAGGCGCCCGCGAGCGGGCTCCTAAAAACATAGGATCATGGCTGAATCGCCATTGAAACCGAAGTTGTCTCAATCTGCCTCGCGGCTGTCGTCGGCTGCGACGTTGGCGCTGCTCACCGCATAGCGCCGTGCCACCACCGCACAGACCATCAGTTGCAGCTGGTGGAAGATCATCAACGGCAGCACCAGCGCGCCGATGCCGCCGAGCTGGCCAGCGAACAGGATCTTCGCCATCGGGATGCCGCTGGCCATGCTCTTCTTGGCGCCAGCGAACACGATGGTGATCTCGTCCTCGCGCGAAAAGCCGAGTCGGCGCGCAGCCCGGGTGACGATCGGCATCACCAGCGCCAGCAGCAGGGCGCATATGCCCAGGGTAGCCAGCAGGGCGGACAGTGGCGTGTCACGCCAGAGTCCCTCGACCACCGCGGCGCTGAATGCGGTGTAGACCACCAGCAAGATGGTGCCCTGGTCGGTGAACCCGAGCAGCGGCTTGTGCCGGTCGACGAGGTCCCCGATCCAGCGCCGGGCGAAATGGCCCAGCGTGAAGGGCAGCAACAGCAGCAGCACGATGTCCAGCACGCCCTGCCAGGAGACGCCGTGGCCGTGGCTTTCCAGCAGCAGGCCGACCAGCAGCGGGGTCAGCACGATGCCGATCAGGTTCGACAGCGAGGCGCTGACCACGGCGGCCGGGACATTGCCGCCGGCAATCGAGGTGAATGCGATCGACGACTGCACGGTGGAGGGCAGCAGGCATACGAACATCACGCCCAGGGCCAGCTCGGGAGTCAGCAGGACGTGGCTGAGCGGCCGCAGCAACAGGCCAAGCACCGGAAACAGCACGAAGGTGCTGGCGAGTACGGTCAGGTGCAGTCGCCAGTGCGTCATGCCCTGCACGATCGCCCGGCGCGGCAACTTGGCGCCGTGCAGGAAGAACAGCAGCGCGATCGCCGCGTCGGTGATCAGGTCGAAGATCCGCGCCACCTCGCCTCGGCAGGGCAGTAGCGACGCCAGCACCACGATGGCCAACAGGGTCAGCGTGAAGTTGTCCGGAACGGGGCGCCGCCAGCGCATCCGGTGGCTCAGTCCTGCGCGCAATCGGTGCGTCGGCGGTGCCGCCACCAGGCGACCAGCACGATCAGCACCACGATGCCCAGCAGAATCCACAAGCTGGTCTGGCCGCGGTGCATCCAGGTCAGCAGCCACTCGTGGTTGTCGGCGCCGAAAAAGCCCAGGTAGACCCAGAACGGCACGCTGATCAGGGCTGCGCTACCGTCGAGCAGCAGGAAGCGCAGGAACGAGACGCGGTGGGTCATGCCGGCGGTCAGATAGACCGTGGTGCGCATGCCGGGCAGGAAGCGCGCGATGAACAGCACGCGGTTGCCGTAGCAGTGGAACTTCTCCTGCACCCTGGCGTAGCGCGACGGAGTGAGGATGCGTGCGACGAAGCGCCATTGCAGGATGCGCGCACCGTAGCGATAGCCCAGCAGGAAGATCGCGCAATCGCCCAGCAGCACGCCGAACATCGCCAGCGCGAACATCGCATGCACATTCGCGTAGCCCAGCCCCGCGATCACGCCGCCGGCGACCAGGGTGATGTCCTCCGGCAGGGGCAGCCCGGCGCCGCAGATCATCAGTGCGATGAACACGGCCACGTAACCGTTCTCGGCGAAGATCGTGACCAGTTGCTGCAACAGATCCATCAGAATTCTTGTGCCTCGCGCTGCAACTCTCTGGATGCAGCCGCCCATGATCCCACAGCAGGGCTGCCGCCGCAGCGGGCCGGGACAGCATGCCGCAGGGCGGGCCGGCGCAGGTGTGACAACACCGAGCTCATGCTGGAGCGGCTGGTGGCGACACCCGTGCCGCCAGCAGTTCGCGCAGCTCGGCTTTCTCGGCGTTGTCCAGTGCTCCCTCGCGACTCTTGGCGGTCAGTGCGTCGCGACGCTGGGTGACGGCCTGCTCCTCCATCCGCCGCAAGGCGTCGAAAAACTCGGCCGCCTGCGCTTCCGGTTCGCCCACCACGGTGGCGGCCATCAGTTTCTGCAGCGAGGGATATTCCGGCCGTTCGGCGAAATGCTCCACCAGCATGGCCGGATTGATACCCGGGCGCGTCTGCGCCAGGTCCAGCAATTCGGCCAGCAATTCCACGCCGGGCTTGTCCAGGCGCAGGAAGCGGTAAGGTGTCTCGACCTGGTCGGCCAGGCCGGGCTGGGTCAGCAGCAGCGAGATCGCGCTGCGCACCAGGCTGCGCTGCACGGCCATCGGGCGCTGGATCGCGCGGCGTGCGGCCGGGTCGGCCTGCAGCATCGCGCGGGCGCCGCTGCGCTTCTCCAGTTCCTGCGCCATCAGGTCGCGGAACGCACCATCGGGCAGCTTCGCGAGCAGCGGGCGCGCGCGCTCGGCCAATCGGGCGCGGCCATCAAGGCTGGCCATGTCCACGTCGCGCGACAGCTCGTTGAAGAAGTAATCCGACAACGGCATCGCCTCCTTGATGCGTTGCTCGAAGCCATTCTTGCCTTCCTTGCGCACCAGCGAATCGGGATCCTCGCCCTCGGGCAGGAACAGGAAATATGCCTGGCGGCCATCACGCAGGCGGGGCAGTGCCGACTCCAATGCCTTCCACGCCGCCGCACGGCCGGCACGGTCGCCGTCAAAACAGAACACCACATCCGGCGCGGCGCGGAACAGCAGCTCGGTATGCTCCGGCGTGGTTGCCGTGCCCAGAGTGGCCACTGCGATCGGCAGACCGGCCTGGTGCAGCGCGAGCACATCCATGTAGCCCTCGACCACCACGATCCGCGCGAGGCTCTGATTGGCCTGCTTTACCTGCCACAGCGCGAACAGCTCACGGCCCTTGTGGAACAGCGGGGTTTCCGGCGAGTTGAGGTATTTGGGCGACTGCTCCGAGCGCAGTACCCGACCGCCGAAGGCGATCACCCGCCCCCGGCGGTCCAGAATCGGAAACATCAGCCGCTCGCGGAAGCGGTCATACTTGCCGCGATCGCCGGTGGCGATCATGCCGGCTTCTTCGAGCAATGCCTTGCGTCGATCGTTGTTGCCCAGCGATTTGAGCACGCCGTCGTAGCCGGCGGGCGCCCAGCCGAGGCGAAAGCGCTTGATCGTCTCCGCATCCAGCCCGCGCTTCTTGCAGTAAGCCTGCGCATCGGCGTTGCGCGGGAGCTCGCTCTCGTACCAGCTGGCGGCGGCATCGAGCAGGTCGTAAAGGTCGGTCTTGTCCTCGCGCGGACGCTCGTCGCGGCCGCCTTCGCGCGGCACGGTCAGCCCCACCGTCTGCGCCAGTTCCTCGACCGCGTCGGGGAACTCCAGCCGGTCGTAGTCCATCAGGAACTTGATCGCGCTGCCGTGCGCGCCGCAGCCGAAGCAGTGGAAGAACTGCTTGCCCGGGCTGACGTAGAAAGATGGCGTGCGCTCGTTGTGGAACGGGCAGCAGGCGGTCCACTCGCGCCCGGCCTTTTTCAGCGGCACCCTTCGCTCGATCACGTCGACGATGTCGACGCGGGCGAGCAGTTCATCGATGAAGCTGTCGGGAATCAGGCCGCGCATAGGCCGCCTAGTTTAGTCGGTTGATACTACGGCCGCCGCCCGGACTTTGCGCCAACCCGGGCCGTCGTCTCACCGGGAACGTGACGACGGTGGCTGGATTGACTTTCTGCCCCTCCGATGGAGGCGGGCGCGGGTGCCGCGGCGCTGCTGATTCCATCGAAATGTGTTCGGCGTGTCCGACGTGGGCGATGCGCAAGCTTTTCTGCGCCGTGCGTTGGTCGACGGCGCAGGCACGGTCGGCCGGCGCAACCAGGTGGTGGACGAGTGGAATGGTGTGGTGGCAGCCGTGGGGCAGGTTGCAGCGGGGCAACCGGGCGCCGTTCATGCTGGCCGCGACGCGGCAGACCTTGGCGCATGCCGTGGCAGGCGCCGGACTGGACCGCCGTCAGAAGATGCTGAACACCCCGATCAGGGCCAGCAGGGCGAGCAGGAACAGGATCAGGAAAATTGCGAACAGGACCTTTGCAATGGTGCCGGTGACGCCGGCCACGCCACGGAAGCCGAGCAAGCCGGTGACCAGCGAGATGATGGCAAAGATGATGGCCCACTTCAGCATGCGATTCTCCGGCGAGGTACGAGTCGTCGGCGCTTTGTAGTCGGGCCGGTGTGAAGGCGATGCATGGTCGTGCTTGCCGGGGCCAGTTGCGGGCGGCAAGCTGTGCCGTCAAATCAGCTCGGGAGGCGTCCCATGGTGATCACCTGGGTCATGCTGCTCAGGCAGCGCGCCATCGTGCGTGCGTTCGAACAGCGCGCCGTGACCAGCGCGGCGACGGCACGCAGCGTTGATCACACGGCATTGAAGCCGGGCATGGCCTGGCATCATCTGGTTGCGCAGGGGGTCCTGCGCTGTCCGGGTGAGAGACGCTGTTTCCTGGATGTGACGGCTTGGCAACGCCTGCGTCGGCGCCGCCTTCATCTGGCTTTCGCGGTGATCGGCGCCCTGCTGGTCGGCCTGGCCCTGGTGTGGCTGGATCGCGCGCGCCCGTTGAGCGCTCAGCCGGCGAGGCGGGCCTTGATCTTTCCCGAGACCATGGCCATGTCGGCGCGACCGGCGGCCTTGGCCTTTACCGCGGCCACCACCTTGCCCATGTCGCGCGGTGAACTGGCGCCGGTTTCGGTGATGGCCGCGTCGATCAGCGCGTCGATCTCCGCTTCGTCCAGCTTGCTGGGCAAGTAGCCCTCGATCACCACCATCTCGGCCCGCTCGATCGCCGACAGGTCGTCGCGGCCGGCGGCATCGAACTGACTGACCGAATCGCGCCGCTGCTTGAGCATCTTCTCCAGCGTCGCCATCACCTGTCCGTCATCCAGCTCGATCCGTTCGTCCACCTCGCGCTGCTTGAGCGCGGCCAGGATCAGCCGGATCACGCCCAGGCGCGGCTTGTCGCCGCTGCGCATCGCGGTCTTCATGTCTTCGGTGATTTGCTGCTTGAGCGTCATGGCGATGACCTTGGCAAGAGAGTGGGCAAAACAATACGGCGAAAACGACAAAGCCGGCGTTGTCGTTTGGGACAACACCGGCCGGGTCGTGGCGACTGTGCTTGCGGCGGCTGCGAATGACCGCGCCGGCCGGTTTCCCCGATGCGTGGCGCCGAGGCGCCGCATGCGTGATCCCCCGCGTGGGCGGTGGATCAGAGGAACTCAGTACATCCGCGTCTTGCGGGTCACGTCGCGCGACAGGCGGCGCAGGTGACGCTTCACCGCGGCGGCGCGCTTGCGCTTGCGCTCCTGGGTCGGCTTCTCATAGAACTCGCGCTTGCGTGTTTCAGCCAGCACGCCGGCCTTCTCGCAGGTACGCTTGAAACGACGCAGTGCGATCTCGAACGGCTCGTTCTCGCGAACTTTTACGTTGGGCATGGAATCTCCAGGTGGTAATCTGCCCGCTCTTGCGGGACAGTCAGAAAGTGGTGAGCCGCGAATTATACCGTGGATAACAAAGAATTTTCAAAGCCTGGCGTGTTGAAGCCGATCCTGGGCATCGAGTCCTCCTGCGACGAAACCGGGGTGGCGATCCTGCGCTGGGAGCCGGCCGCGCCCGGGCGCGGCCTGCTGGCGCACACCCTTTACAGCCAGATCAAGCTGCACGCGGATTACGGCGGGGTGGTGCCGGAGCTGGCAAGTCGCGACCATGTGCGCAAGCTGCTGCCCCTGATCCGCGAGGTGCTGGCCCAGGCCGGACTGGGCGTGCGGGATCTGGGCGGGGTGGCCTACACCGCCGGGCCGGGCCTGGTGGGCGCCCTGCTGGTGGGGGCTTCGGTCGGGCGCGCACTGGCCTGGGGGCTGGGCGTGCCGGCCATCGGCGTGCACCACATGGAGGGCCACCTGCTGGCGCCGCTGCTGGAAGAAGACCCGCCGGAGCCACCGTTCGTGGCCTTGCTGGTGTCCGGTGGTCACTCGATGCTGGTCGAAGTCAAGGCGATCGGCCAATATACGATCCTGGGTGACACCCTGGATGACGCCGCCGGCGAGGCCTTCGACAAGACCGCCAAGCTGATGGGCCTGCCGTACCCCGGCGGTCCGGCGCTGGCCAAACTGGCCGAACAGGGCCGCGCGGGCGCCTTCCGCTTCTCGCGGCCGATGACCGCCCGGCCCGGTCTGGATTTCAGTTTCTCCGGCCTGAAAACCCAGGTGCTGCTGGCCTGGCAGAAATCCGATCAGAGCGAGCAGACTCGCGCCGACATCGCTCGCGCGTTCGAGGAAGCCATTGTCGACACGCTGATCATCAAGTGCCGCCGTGCGCTGGAGGCCAGCGGCGCGCGGCGGCTGGTGATCGCCGGCGGCGTCGGCGCCAACCGTCGGCTGCGCGCGGAACTGGCCGCCGCCGGCGAACACGACGGCTTCCGGGTGTATTTCCCGCGGCTGACCTTCTGCACCGACAACGGCGCGATGATCGCGCTGGCCGGCGCGATCCGCCTGGCCAGTGGCCAGCAGCAGGACGCCACCGTGCAGGTGCGCCCGCGCTGGGATCTGCAAACGCTGCCCGCCGCCTGAGCACCTGCACTGCGTAGGGTGGGCACTGCCCGCCGGCTCTTGCCCACGGCGCCAGCAGGGAGGCGGGCAGTGCCCGCCCTACCGAGCTAACCTACCGGCGGAGCGTAAAGATGATCCAGCCCCATGAAATCCTGATCCGACTGCTGCTGGCGGCGGTGCTGGGCGGCGTGATCGGCGTCAACCGCGGTCGCCTGGAATGGGCGGCTGGCCTGCGCACGCACATGCTGGTGAGCGTGGGCGCGGCGCTGGCGATGATCGTCTCCGCGTTCGGCTTCGCCGACGTGCTGACCCGGCCGGACATCGTGCTTGACCCCTCGCGTATCGCCGCGCAGGTGATCAGCGGCGTGGGCTTTCTTGGTGCCGGCACCATCTTGTTCCTGCAGCGCGAACAGGTGATCCGCGGGCTGACCACGGCGGCGGGTCTGTGGGCGGTCTCGGCGATCGGCCTGGCTGCCGGCAGCGGGCTGTTCCTGGCGGCAACGCTCGCCACGGCGGTGATCTGGGTGATTCTGGCCCTGCTCAAGCCGATCGAGCGGCGCTTCATCCAGACCCGCAACCGGCGCCCCCGGGTGACCGCGCGCCTCGGCGGCGCGCCGGCGCTGGCGGCGGTGGAGGAGGTGCTCTCGCGCCATCACCTGGCGACGTTCAAGATCATCCTGCGCCGTCACGAAAGTGGCGAGGATGTCGTTGACATCCTGTTCGAGCGTTCGGTGAGCAAGGAACAACTGGCCACGCTGGTAGACAGCTTGCGCCAGGTCGAGGGCTTGCGTTCCGTTGCGTATGGCACGCCCGACGAATCGCGTGTTCCCCCAGGCTGAGTACCGGGGTGCGGATGATTGGGGAGGCGGGAACGGGGAGCGGGAACGTGTGATTTTTCCAAGGCAGACCCCGAGCTCCGCCCTGTCTCTTGATCACATCTCGATAGAATGCCGCGACAAGAGCGGCGGACAGTGCCCGCCCTACGGCGCGGCAATGGTAGGGCGGGCACTGCCCGCCGGCCCTTCGGTGTCAATGCGGAATGTGATCAAGAGACAGAGCTGTGTTGGGGGACTCACAAAGTTTGATTTTTACTTGTGGCTGACATCACTGGCTGTGCCCGATGCTGCGTTCCGAAAGCGCTTTCAGACCCGTGGTGGAGCATCGCGACGGCCCCATGCGTTCGTCGTTTCCTGTTCTGATCAGCTCCTCAGCCCCACCCCCCGCCGCAGCAACTGCAACGCCGCGATCGTCAGCCCGGCGATAAACGCGAGCATCACCGCGAAGGCCCAACCCACCGACACGTCGCTGATGCCCAGCACGCCGTAGCGGAAGGCGTTGACCATGTACAGGATCGGGTTGGCGTGGGAGATGGCCCGCCAGGGCTCGCCCAGCATGTTGATCGAATAGAACACACCACCGAGATAGGTCAGCGGGGTGATGATGAAGGTCGGCACCAGGGCGATGTCGTCGAACTTGCTGGCGAATATGGCGTTGATGAAGCCGGCCAGCGCGAAGATGACGGCGCCCAGGGTGACCGAGGCCAGAGCGATCCACGGATGCGCCACCTGCAGCGAGGTGAAGAACAGCGCCACCAGCAGCACCAGCAGGCCGACCACCAGACCGCGCGCGACCGCACCGATCACATAGCCGGAAAGGATCGCCCAGTTGGCCATCGGCGACACCAGCATCTCCTCCACCGCGCGGCTGAACTTGGCACCGTAGAACGAGCTGGAAATGTTCATGTAGCTGTTGTTGATGACGCTCATCATCACCAGCCCCGGCACGATGTACTGCATGTAGCTGAAGTCGCCCTCGATCTTGCCGATCTTGCTGCCGATGAGCTTGCCGAAGATGATGAAATACAGCGTCATCGTGATCACCGGAGGGATCAGCGTCTGCGTCCAGATGCGCAGGATGCGCACGATTTCGCGCCGGGCGACGGTGTACAGGGCGACAAGGTTGGTCGAGCGGATCATGCCACCTGCTCCCGCTGGGGTTCGCTGCGGCCATGTTCGACCAATCGCACGAACAGCTCCTCCAGCCGGTTGGTCTTGGTGCGCATGGAGTGCACCGTGATGCCGTACTCGGTGAGGGCGGTGAACAATGCGTTGAGATCCTGCTTGCGCGCCATTTCCGCTTCCAGCGTGCGCTCGTCGACGCGGCGCAAGGTGATGCCGGGCACCGTCGGCAGTTCGGTCGGCTTCGCGGTCAGGTCGAGCACGAAGGTCTCCACGTCCAGCGTGGCCAGCAGGCGCTTCATGCTGGTGTTCTCGATGATCGTGCCGTGATCGATGATGGCGATGTTGCGGCACAGGGATTCGGCTTCTTCCAGGTAATGCGTGGTCAGGATCACCGTGGTGCCGGCGGCATTGATCCCGGTGATGAAGTGCCACATCGAGCGACGGATCTCGATGTCCACACCCGCGGTGGGTTCGTCCAGGATCAGCAGCTTCGGCTCGTTCATCATCGCCCGGGCGATCATCAGGCGGCGTTTCATGCCGCCGGACATTTCGCGCGCCTGGTGGAACGCCTTGTCCCACAGGCGCAGTTCCTTCAGGTACTTTTCCGCACGCTCGGCCGCGAGCCGGCGCGGGATGCCGTAGAAACCAGCCTCGTTGACGCAGATGTCGAACGGCTTCTCGAACTGGTTGAAGTTGATCTCCTGCGGCACCAGGCCGATCAGCTTCATCGCCTCGCTGCGCTGCTTGTTCACCGACACGCCGAACACCTGCGCATCGCCGCCGGTGGAGTTCACCAGCGAGGACAAGATCCCGATCAGGGTGGATTTGCCCGCGCCATTGGGACCGAGCAATGCGAAGAAGTCGCCCGGCTGCACGGTCAGGCTGATGCCCTTGAGCGCCTCGACGCCGTTGCGGTAGGTCTTGCGCAGGTTGTCGACGACGAGCGCGGGGGGCGAATCGGTTTGTGGTACGGACATGGGCTGCGCCGAAAGGGTCAAGCCGCTTATTATACGGGGCTGAGTCCTGCCGTCCGGGTTCGCCCGACGCACCCACCGTTTCGGAAACCCCATGGCCGACCACTTCCAGCTCCGTCTTGTCGACGGCTACATGCTTGCCCCGACGGTGCGCCACCTCGTGTTTGAACGCGTCGATGGCCAACCGCTGAAGTTCCAGCCTGGCCAGTTCCTGCAGTTGCACTTCCACGACGATGAGGGCCTGGCCACCAAGCGCAGCTATTCCGTGGCCACCGTCGGCGAGCATGGTTCGCCCGGCTTAGCCATGGAAGTCGGGCACATCGAGATCGCGGTGAGTTATGTCGAGGGTGGCGCCGCCACCCGACTGCTTGGTGATCTGCCAATGGGCGGCGTGATCGACGCCAGCGGCCCGTACGGCCGTTTCTGCCTGCAGGTGGCCGATACGCACCCGCGTTACCTGCTGCTGGCCACCGGCACCGGTGTGACGCCGTATCGTGCGATGCTGCCGCAGATCGAGCAGTTGTTGGTTGCCGGCGATCGCGAGGTGGTGCTGTTGTACGGCGCGCGCAGCGAAGCCGAGTTGCTCTACGGCGAGCAGTTCGAGGCCTTCGCGCGGGCGCATCCGGGTTTCACCTTCCATGGCTGCCTGAGCCGTCAGGTGCGCGCCGTGCCGCGTGCCACCGACCGTAGCGGTCACGTGCAGCACGTGCTGGCCGAACTCGGCCCCAGCGCCGAGCGCGACATCGCCTACCTGTGCGGCAACCCGAACATGGTCGACGCCGCATATGCCGTGCTGCAGGAGTTCGGTCTGCCCGTGCGGCAGATTCGGCGCGAGAAGTACATCTCCTCGCGTTGATCAAGGTTGTCGCTTTCGCGCCGATAGGATTTTTGGCTCGGTACCACGCTATTGGCACGCGCCAGGGTTGTCTGGTCCATCGTCCCGTTCTTCTCACGTGCAGCTCACCATGGAAGGCGTAATCACCATGTCCGGCAGGTGGCTGCAGCGACATCTGGTTCCCGCAGATCGCCAAGTGTGATGGGCGTCACGTTTCGTGACAACCGTTGCTTCCAATCGGTAAAGCCCGGGCGGAGAGCGCCGAAAGCCACTTAAGGAACCCCGCGATGGCCGGGGACCTCGAGAGGTGAACGGCATGGAACGTCCGGTTGGCACCACATGGTTTGGTTCGGCCCTGGTCGCACTGGCCCTGCTTGCAGGCACACCGGGCGTGCATGGCGCATCCGCCCGTATCGTGTTTTCCGGCGCGGTGGTCGAGCCCACCTGCTCGACCGAAGGCGTGCCCATGGGCTCGGCCTCCCGGTTTCTCGATGGGTCTGCCGCCGCACGCCTCAGTTGCGGGCGCACCGCCACCGATCCCGGTCGTTCCTATTCGCGTAGGGTTACCCGCCTGACGGCAGCGGATATGGAGCACGACCAGTTGCTCGCCTACTTCGCCAGCTACGCTGGCCGTGGTGACGAAGACGAGGCGACGGTGAAAGTCGTCGTCCACACCTACGATTGACGCTGACTGCGGTGGACGCTGCGGCTACTGGTAGAAAATATCGAAAGTCACGGTGGCCTTGACGTTGCCGCCGGAGACGGTCGACGCCGTCTGGAAATACTGCGCGAAGTAGGGGATCGAGGTCGTGGCGTACTGCGCGGGGACCACGCTCTGGGTTTCGAAAACCACCGGGTTCGAGTTGGCGTCCAGCACCTGCACGCCAATGCCGGCGGCGTAACCCATACCGGCAGGTGCGACCACGCCCTGATGACTGTCCGGCGTGGTGGTGTGCATGGTGATCTTGTCGACGGCGGTTCCCGACGGGCACGATAGATCGATCTGGAACGACGTCTTGCCCGAGACCGAGCCGACCCCAGTGAACGCGTTGGTGGTCACGGTGGGTAGGGGCACGTTGACCGGATTGGTGACAATGCTGCAACTGGGTGTGGTGAAGGTGACGGAGTTGCCGAGCCGGAAGGTTTCCGGGATCAGGATCTTTCCCCCCGAGTCTTGCCATTTCCAGTCACCGAGCGCTCTAGCCGCGAGCACGCTGCCGGAGGCGATCGGGCCGGTCTTGACCAGTTCCAGGGTCGAGGACACGTTGAACGTCTGGGAGCTAAGCGACTTGGAGTTGAGCGGATAGGGCGTCAGATAGGCGGATGACTGGGTAATGCGGTAGCCGAGGCCAGAAATACCGGTTTCGTAGGTCTGGTTGTCGTAGTTCCCCCCAAGGGAATTGGCGACGCCGTAGGTCACTGTCTCCGCGCGAGGAATCCAAAAAAAAAGGAACTGGAATCCGCACTCGATCGTCGGTGGACTGGCAGGGTTTGCTGGCCCCGAAGATGCGATGACGTCTCCGTTCCGCGCATTCGCAGCGATCGAGATCGTCGGCGGCAGGTTGAAGGTGACTGAGGTGTTGCCGCCCGAATCGTAACGGCATTCGGCGCGAACCCCCAGCGGCACCAGCGCCAGCAGCAACAGCATCGCCCACAGCACGCTCGTGCGCATCATGTTCCACTCCTGGCGTCTTGCGCCGTATCTGCGGATGGTTCGCAGGTCGCGTCGATCTGTTCGATCAGGCCATTGCCCGGCTTGCCGTGCTGGTCGCGCGGGTTGAGGTGATAGGGCAGTGAACAGGCGCGGGTCACATCCTGATCCTGCCATTGCACGCTCAGACGGCCATTTTCTTCGGGCACCCGCACCATGATCCGCCCGGCCTGCCCCACCACGCCGACTGACTGGCCCTGTTCGTTCTCCACGTCCGCACCGAACGGCAGGTTGCCGCCATCGGCCAGTTGCGCCTGGATCAGCAGGAAGCGACCGCTCTCGCTCTTGAACTTCACCATCACCACGGCGCCGGCGCGGGGCGCCAGCTGGGTGCTGGTGTTGTCCAGTTGCACGTCCAACGGCAGGCCGCTGGGGTCGATGCTCACCGTATCGAGCACGTAGGGGGTGAGGTAGGGCACCAGCGCGTAGCCGGCGCGGTCCACCCGCACGCCGGCCGCATTGCCGATGCGCGCACCGGTGGCGTCCGGGGCCTCGACGATGGCGACGGTATCGCCCAGCGGCTGGCCGAAGGTGATGCCGCCGGGATGGGCGACGATGCCGCCGGCCAGGTTCAGCGACGATTGCGAGTAGCCGCTGCCCGCACCGACACTGGCGTTGACCTGGACATGGGCGCCGCGATAGCCGCCGTTGATGCTGCCGGTGCTGCCCGCCGATCCGGTGTCGGTGCCGTTGTCGTGCGTGGCGGTGGCGCCGTAGCTGTAGCGGTCGTCGACCCCGGCGGTGCCGCTGAGCGTGGCCTGTTCCTGCGTATCGCCGCTGCTGTTGCGGTTGAGTCCGGTGGTGAGCAGCGGGGTGTGTGCGCCGTTGCCCAGGGGGATGGTGAGGTTGATCGTGAAGCGATTGTCGCTGCGCCCGTACAGGTCGCGTTCGCGGCTGGCCGAGAGGTTGTAGCTCACCCTGCCGATCGAGTTGTTGTAGCCCAACTGGAACTGGGTATCGGTGCCGCTGCGGTTCCAATAGTCGTGCGTCGAACCGTTGATGTAGAACGAACCGCCGCGCGTCCCCAGCCGCTGGCTGAGGGTGAGGGTGAAATTGTTGCGCTGGCGATCCACGCCGGTGGGTGCGGTCAGATCCCAAAGGTCAACGCCGGCCAGGGCCGCTTGCTGGGCTGGCGTGAGCAGGTCGGAAACCGGTACGCCATCGATCAGGATGGGCTCGGTGCTGTCGGTGGCGAATACGGGCTGGCCCCGGCGCGCGGAATCGCGCGCGCGCGCAGCGTCGCCCAGGGAGAGATAGCCGCTGGTGGAATAGCGGTAGGCGGCCACGGTCAGCGAGGTGCCGGTCTGCGCCATGATCTTGCTGTAGCTCAGGCGCACGCTCTGGCCGGACAGCGTGTCCATGCCGGGGATCTCCGTGCGTGCGGTGGTGATGTCCACGGCGAAAGCGCCATAGCGGGTGTTCAGCGCGCTGCCCAGCAGTGCTGCGCCATAGCCTTGCGCGCCTTCGATGCCGGCGTAGCCGGTCAGCAGGTTGGTGAAACCGCGTTGCATGGTGGCCAGCGCCACGTTGGGTTTGTACCGGATCGACTCGTCGCGCAGCTCGCCCGCCGCCACGCTGAAACGGGTCACGCCGGGGCGCAGCAATTGCGGCACCGACGCATATGGCACCGAGAACTTGTGCACGCGGCCGTCTGCTTCCGACACGCTCACTTCGAGGTCACCGCCATAGCCGGTGGAGTACAGGTCGTCGATGGTGAACGGGCCGGGCGCCACCGTGGTCTGGTAGAGCACCATGCCGTTCTGGCGCACGGTCACCTTGGCATTGCTGTCGGCGACCCCGCGCACGGTGGGCGCATAGCCGCGCAGCGATTGCGGCAGCATGCGGTCGTCGGTGGCCAGTTGGACGCCGCGAAGGCCGACACTGTCGAAGACTTCGCCGCTGGTCCAGGAGTCGCCCAGGGTCAACTGCGCGCGCAGGCCGGGCAGGTCGCGTTGCGCATAGGTGGCAATGTTCTGCCAGCGATGGGTGGATGGGGTGCTGCCGACGGCCGACTGCCAGTTCAGCGAAGAGTCGTGGCGCAGATGCCAGCGACCCAGGTTCAACCCGGCATTCAGGCCCAGGTACGAGGAGGTCTGCGACACGCCGCCGCTGCTGGTGCGGTAGCTGTTGAGGTTGTAGTTGAGCAGGCCTGCGTTCACCCCGGAATCCCAGTACTTCGGGTCGACGTAGCCGCGCGCCTGCAGGCCCATGTAAGCCTGCGGCACGCTGACATGCAGACGCAGATCGGCCATGTCGAACTCGATGCTGGCGCCGGGGATCACGTCGGCGATATCGACGCAGGCACTGTCGCTGGCCAACTCCGCGGTGAGCTGGTCGGACAGGTCGGCCGGATGCAGGCCCAGTTTGTCCAGCACGGCGCGGGTCACGCATGCTGTCGCGCTGGCGTCGGTGGAGGGCGCGGCGAAGCGGACGTTGCTACGTCCGACCGAGATCTCGTTGAGATAGATGTCGACGCTGTAGCTGCCGGGGAAAATGAAGTTGCCGCGCTCGAACCGGGACAAGTCGGTCGTGTTCTGGCCTGCACCGGAGAGCATGCTGCGATCGAACGTGGCATCGGCGGCGTCGCCGCCTGGTGCGTCTGGTCCGGCATCGGCTGCCGCCAGCACATGGCTGCCCCAGCCGCACAGCGCCAGCACGATCAGCGCCGACAGCAGGTGGCGGCGTGCCGCGGGCGTGCCCCCGGCTGGCTTCCCCGCGCTGGCGCGCCGCGAGCTCACGGCGCGATCTTGCCCTTGTAGGTCTTGGCGGCGCCGAAATCATTGATCGCGGTGTAGTCGACCGGACTGCCTGCCGCTGGTGCGTGGCCGAGCTTCTCGATTGGCAGGCGCAGCGTCGACAGCGGCGCCACCATGCTGCTGCCCAGCGCGTACTCCGCCTGGTCGACGGTGAGCGAGAGCTGGCTGAAGGTGATGTAGTACGGCGTCGGGTTGTGCGCCTGCAGGACGTAGTCCGCGCCATCGGCGGCCACCGACCAGGTGACCTGTTGCGGCGCATTGGGTGCGTCGTCAGTCAGGTTGGCCGGACGGAAAAACAGCTTCAGCCGTGAACGCACGGCGAACTGCAAGGTGTTCTGCTCCTCGCCCGGCTTGGCTACGGGCTTGGGCGGGATTTCCAGCACGTTGAGCCAGAACAGCGACTCGCGATCGGTCGGCAACGGCTGGCCGGTGTAGACGATGCGCAGACTCTGCCCCTTGCCGGCGTTCATGCGCACCAGCGGCGGAGTGATCAGGAAGGGTACCTTGGCGGTGTCGGGCGTGGAATCCGGATTGCCGGCATCGATCCACGCCTCGACCAGCGCGGGCGTGCTGCCGTCGTTGTTCAGGCGCACGGTCACTTCACCGTTTGCCGCCGGAAACACCACGCGGGTGCCGGCGATCACGACGCTGGCGCGGGCGGTACCGGCGACGGCGGAAAGCACTATCAAGGCTGCGCCCATCGCGCAGAGCAGGCTTTTCATCGGGGTACTCCGTTCAGGGAATCGGACTGCCGCGTGAGCCGGCAGAGTGCGCGCTGCAGCCAGGCACTGGCTGCAGCGGCCGGTTGCGACTTACAGATAGGTCAGCGTGAAGCCGACGGTCGAGGTGACCAGACCGGCCGTGGTGGCCGTTGCGGTCGAGATGTACTGCGCCGTGAGCTGGGTGGAGCCCGCGCCGGCGGTGACATTGATGTCCGGTGCATTCGCGTTGGTGGAGGTATTGATCACCGCATCCGAGCTGTTCAGCAACTGGATCTGTACGTTCGCGCCGCCGCTGGTGGTGGCGTTCTTCAAGTCGCCGGTGCTGGCGTCGACGTTGGTGCCCGCGGTGAAGCGCAGCTGGGCCGTGGTCGTGTTGGTGTCGCAGCCGCTCAGCCCGATCACGAACGGAGTGGCGCCGGCCACGGTGCCTGCGGTGCTGCCGAACGCCGCCGTCATGACCGTGGGCAGGGTTACCGTCGATCCGCCGTTGACGGCAACGGTGCAGGTGTCGGCGAGTACCTTGCCGCTGAAGTTGATGGTGCCGCTGTTGGCCGCCTGGGCGGTCGGGGCGAAAGCAGTGGCGGCGATGACGGCGACCAGCGCGGCGGAAAGCAGGGTCTTGTTCATTCGTTGTGGTTCCTCGTGGATAAATGGATTGAAACTTTGCACTGCCGCACGCGGAACACCCGGGTGTCGGCAAGGCATGTGACGCAAGCCGGTGGATCTGTTGCTGAACCGATGCCTCCGGATGCCGTACAGGCCACGTGTAATCGTGACTTGCATGTCCCTAAGCAAACGGTGTGCCAACGTTTTGTTGGTGGCGATTCCGGACACACTTTCCCCTGCGGCGAGACTTTTCCGCCGCATGAGGGATTTTTGGCAAGACTTGCAGGAGTCCCCTTGCAAATTATGTCATGTGAAGTGCGACTTGCGTCACATAAATGTACGGAAATTTGCCACCTGTGACAGCTTGCCTCATCCCGTTCGGGAATATATGTCAAGGTTGCTTGACATATTCCAGATTCTGCAGGAAGTCCTTGTGTCAAGCGGGCTTGACACCGGATATCCCCGAGGAGGTGCCATGAACCAACTTCGTTTCCCGATCCGGATGATCTTCCGGCCGCGGGTTCCGGTCTTCCGGCCGCTGGGCCGCGGTGTCCTGGCCATGGTTCACCCGGTTGCGGCAACGGTCCGAATGCTGACCGTGGCGCATTGCGGCGGTCAGGGTCGGGCCGTCATTCTTGTCCCGAGACTGCGGCGGGCCGTGGAACTGACCGCAGACCATCGAAAACTTGTGCAGGCACCCGTGGTTTACGCGGTCCATGCTGGCCGGGCGGTGAGCTGGCGTTTTCACGATGAGTGGCCGGGGATGAGGACGATCGTGTCGCCACGCAACCCCTCCCCGTACGAAGCGCAAACACGTCTCTGGCTGTGGAACGGCGGCCAATGAACAACCGCCTGCGTGACCTGCGCGGCGAGCAAGGCTGGTCACAGGCCGACCTGGCCGAGCGACTGGATGTTTCGCGGCAGACAGTCAACGCGATCGAGACCGGCAAGTACGATCCCAGCTTGCCGTTGGCATTCAAGATCGCCCGCCTGTTCGGGCAATCGATCGAAGCCATCTTTCTACCGGGCGAGGCGTAATCACGCATGGCACTGAAAACACGTTCGGCGCTCCGCATCGGTCTCGCACTCGTGGCGCTTGGTCTGCTGGCGTGGGGCCACTTCCGCCATCAGGGGCAAGCGACGACGGCGCCCGCCGGGACGGCAGTAACCAAGCCGGCAGCCTCGCCTCAGGCGACGGCGGAGCCGAACACCTGGAAACTCGGCAAGCTGACGCTGAGCGCGTGCGAACTGGCTCGGCCGCACAGCGGTCTCACCACGCCGGCGTGGTGCGCGATGTTTCCGGTGCCGGAGAACCGCGCCGATCCGCACGGCCGCATCATCCAGCTGAAGCTGGCCGTGCTGCGCTCGCGGGCGCAGGTGGCGAGCCAGGACATGCTGGTATTCCTGGCCGGCGGTCCCGGCCAGGCGGCGACCGAGGCGGCGGCCTCGGTCGCCGCGGTACTGCAGCCGCTGCGCGCCCATCGCCACGTGTTGCTGCTCGATCAGCGCGGCACCGGCGGTTCAAATGCACTCACCTGCAAGGATACCGATCACCCGTTGCCCGGGGATGACGACAGCAGCCTCGACGCCGCCCGGATGCGCCGCGATGCCGCCGACTGCCTCAAGCAACTGGCGACACACGCCGATCCACGCTACTACACCACCAGCATTGCGGTGCAGGACCTGGAAGACGTGCGCAACGCGCTCGGCTCCCCACAGGTCGATCTGCTGGGTGTCTCCTATGGCACGCGGGTAGCGCAGCAATATGTGAAGCGTCACCCCGATACCGTGCGCAGCGTGGTACTGGACAGCGTAGTGCCCAACCCGCTGGTGCTGGGCGAGGACTTCGCGCGCAACCTGCACGATGCGCTTGAGGCACAGTTTGCCCGCTGCGCCGCCGAGCCGGCCTGCACGGAGAAGTTCGGCGACCCAGGCCAGACTTTGTACCAGTTGCGCGATGCCTTGCGCGCCAACCCGCACCAGGTCAGCTTCCGCGACCCGCAGACCTGGCAGAGCGTCACGCGGGTGTTGAACGAGAACGCGCTGGCCAGCGTGGTGCGCATGTTCGCCTATACCCCGCAGACTGCAGCGCTGCTGCCACTGTCGATCGACGCGGCGGCCCGCGGCGATGTCGGCCCCTTGCTGGGACAGGCCAACATCCTCTCTGCCGATCTGTCCGAACTGGCCGGCAGCGGCATGCAGTATTCGGTGATCTGCAGCGAGGACGCCGACCTGCTCACGCCGCGTCCGCAGGACGCCGACACCATCCTCGGCACCCGCATGATCGACGCGCTCAAGGCGATCTGCTCGGTGTGGCCCAGAGGGGTGCGCCCGGCGGATTTCCACCATCCGCTGAAGTCCGCCACGCCGGTGTTGCTGCTGGCTGGCCAGTACGATCCGGTGACGCCGCCGCGCTACGCCGAGGACGTGGCCAAGGGCCTGTCGAACGCACGCGTGCTGGTGCTGAAGGGCCAGGCGCACAACGTGATGGCGGCGGGTTGCACGCCGCAGCTGATCCAGCGCTTCGTCGAGCAACCCGATCCGAAAACGCTGGACGCAAGCTGCCTCGAACGCCTGCGGCCGACGCCGATCTTCATCGATTTCAACGGAGCCACGCCATGATCGAGGCAAGCAACCTGCACAAGGCGTTCGGCTCGGTGAAGGCGGTCGATGGCGTCAGTTTCGTGGCCCGCGACGGCGAGATCACCGGCCTGCTCGGCCCCAATGGCGCCGGCAAGACCACCACGCTGCGCATGCTGTACACGCTGATGGCGCCGGACCGCGGCCAGGTGCTGGTCGATGGTATCGACGCGGCGGTGGATGCGCTGGCCGTGCGTCGCCGGCTCGGCGTCCTGCCAGATGCGCGCGGGCTGTACAAGCGGCTCACCGCGCGCGAGAACATCGACTACTTCGGGCGCCTGCAGGGCCTGCCGGAAGATCTGTTGAAGCGACGGCGCGAAGCCCTGATCACGGCGCTGGAGATGGGCGACATCGCCGATCGGCGCACCGAGGGCTTCTCGCAAGGCCAGCGGGTAAAGACGGCGATTGCGCGCGCCCTGGTGCACGACCCGCGCAACGTGATTCTCGATGAGCCGACCAATGGTCTGGACGTGATGGCCACCCGCGCGTTGCGCCAGTTCATGGCCAAGCTGAAGAGCGATGGCCGTTGCGTGCTGTTTTCCAGCCACATCATGCAGGAGGTGGCCATGTTGTGCGACCGCATCGTGGTGATCGCGCGCGGCCGCGTGGTGGCCGACGAAACGCCGGATGTGCTGCGCGCGCAAACTGGCGAGGCGAATCTGGAAGATGCCTTCGTGAAGATCATCGGCAGCGAAGAGGGCCTGGCTGCATGAACCAGATCGAATCGCCCGCACCACGCGGCCGCGCCATCCTCACCGTGTTCCTGAAGGAGGTGAGGGAGAACCTGCGCGACCGCCGCACCCTGGTCAGCGCCTTCCTCACCGGTCCGTTGCTGGGGCCGCTGCTGTTCGTGATGTTCATCAGCGTCAGCCTCAACCGCGAGCTGGACAAGGCGGACCAACCGCTGCCGGTGCCGGTGATCGGCGCCGACTACGCGCCGAACCTGGTCGATGCCCTGAAATCCGGTGGCGTGGTGCCCGGGCCGGCGTTTGCCGACCCGGCGCGGGCGGTGCGCCAGCAGGATGCCGACGTGGTGCTACGCATCGCGGCCGGCTACGGCGAAGCCTGGCGCCAGGGCGAGCCGGTGCAGGTGGAGTTGTTCTACGACTCCTCGCGGCGCGACGCCAGCGCCGCGGTGGCGCGCGTCAGCCAACTGGTCGAGGCCTATGCACGGCAACAGGGGGCGATGCGCCTGCTGGCGCGCGGGCTCTCGCCGGCCACGGCATGGCCGCTGCAGGTGGCCAAGCGCGACCAGGCCACCCCGCAGTCGCGCGCCGTACTGCTGTTCGCAATGCTGCCGTACTTCTTCGTGATCACGTTGTTCATGGGTGGCATGTACCTGGCGATCGACCTCACCGCCGGCGAGCGCGAGCGGCAATCGCTGGAACCGCTGTTCGCCAACCCGGTGCCGCGCTGGAAGATCCTGTGCGGCAAGCTGGCGGCGATCTGCCTGTTCTCCATCGTCAGCCTGCTGATTACCCTGCTGGCGTTTGCCGTGGTCGGGGGCTTGATCCCCGCCGAAAGGATCGGCATGGAGCTGGATCTTGGCCTGCACTTCGCGTCCCGCGTCTTGCTGTTGATGCTGCCGCTGGTGTTGCTGCTGTCGGCGCTGCAGTCGATGGTGGCGGCGTTTGCCAAGAGCTACCGCGAGGCGCAGACCTATATCTCGCTGCTGATGCTGGTGCCGCTGATACCCAGCGCGATGCTGCTGTTCATGCCGATCAAGTCCCAGGCGTGGATGTATGCGGTGCCGTTGCTGGGCCAGAACCTGGGCATCGTGCAATTGCTGCGCGGCGATCCCGTGACCGGCGAACAACTGGGTCTGTGCCTGGCAGGAAGCACGCTGGCAGCGCTGCTGGCGGTGCTGGCGACGATCCAGCTGTATCGCTCCGAGCAGCTGGCGATTTCGGCCTGACCCGCCGCCTCGCCGCCAGACCCACGCCGTTGCATGGCCCTTCACGGCAGGAGCCCGCTTGCGGGCGATGCCGTTGATTTGATCCACATCGTGCATCAGGGCATCGCCCGCAAGCGGGCTCCTGCCGCCGGGGCGTGTGGCGGTTGTCAGCGTGGCGGCGCTGTCAGCTCCTGCGCATCGAGATAGCCGTGTTGCTGGCGGTCGAGGCGGTGGAACTGGTTGCGCAGATTGCGCTGGAATGCCTCCAGCGTGATCGCCTGGCCACGTCCCCCGGGCAATTCGTCGACGCTGAGCGTGCCGTCGCCGTTGCGGTCCATGCTTCGGAAGCTGCGGCTCATGTAGGCCACGTACTCGGCTTCGCTGACTTTGCCATCACTATTGCTGTCGAACTGCCCGAGGTAATCGGCGCGCGACTCCTGCGCCTGCAGCGCCGTTGCCAGCAACAAGGGAGCGATCAGGGCAACTCCACACCAACGCACGTTCAGCGGTTGCTGCCGTGGATGCCGATGAACTGCAGGAACTCGGTGCGCGTGCGCGCGTCGTCACGGAAGCTGCCCAGCATCTGGCTGGTCACCATCGACACGCCACGCTTGTGCACGCCGCGGGTGGTCATGCATTCGTGACTGGCATCGATCACCACCGCCACGCCGGCCGGCTCCAGGGATTCCTGGATGCACTGGGCGATCTGCGCGGTAAGCTTTTCCTGGACCTGCAGGCGCCGCGCAAAGCCATCCACCACGCGCGCCAGCTTGCTGATTCCGACCACGCGATTGGTCGGCATGTAGCCGATGTGGGCGCGGCCGATGATCGGTGCCAGGTGGTGCTCGCAGTGGCTTTCGAACTGAATGTCGCGCAGCACCACCATCTGGTCGTAACCGGCTACTTCCTTGAACGTGCGGCGCAGGAACTCGCCGGGATCGGATTCGTATCCGGCAAACCACTCCCGGTAGGCCTTGACCACCCGCTTGGGCGTATCCAGCAGGCCTTCGCGCGCCGGATCATCGCCGGCCCAGCGCAACAGCGTGCGCACCGCTTCCTCGGCCTGTTGCTGGGTGACGTCACTGGATTTGTGCTGCTCGCTCATGCGGGTGCCTCAGGATGGCCGATTTGTCAGTCTAGCGTTCCTGATCGATTTCGTCTGTGTCATGTTGACTTGCGTAGACAGCATGTCCCGAAAACCCTGCGTTACGTCGTGTTGATCGCGCTGTCCGTGCTGGCGTTCTACATCTTGTTCGTTCTGCCGGATATCGATATGCGGCCGCGCGTAGGGCGGGCATTGCCCGCCGGCTCTTGTTCCGAGGCGAGACATAGAGCGGCGGGCCGTGCCCGCCCTACGAGTCGCTGGTCTCGTTGCTGTTGTCGTGCAGCTCCAACGATGGCGTCCCACATGGCGCGTGCGTTCGGGGTGGGCGTGTAAGACGTGTTCCAGTGGAAGCGCTGACCTGGCCAGCCGCGTGGTCTGAATGCGGCCGCGCGTAGGGCGGGCATTGCCCGCCGGCTCTTGTTCCGAGGCGAGACATAGAGCGGCGGGCCGTGCCCGCCCTACGAGTCGCTGGTTTCGTTGCTGTTGTCGTGCAGCTCCAGCGATGGCGTCCCGCATGGCGCGTGCGTTCGGAGTCGGGGTGGCAGACGTGTTCCAGTGGAAGCGCTGACCTGGCCAGCCGCGTGGTCCGAATGCGGCCGCGCGTAGGGCGGGCATTGCCCGCCGGCTCTTGTTCCGAGGCGCGACATAGAGCGGCGGGCGGTGCCCGCCCTACGAGTCATCGGTCTCGTCGCTGTTGTCGTCCAGCGCCGGCACGTCGTCCAGCAGCAACTGGCTGGCGTCGCCCGGCAGCGATTCCACCGCGCGCAGCTTGCGCTCGATCGCGCGGGTGCGCACGCCGGCGCTGTCGATGCTGTTGCGGGCGGCGTCGAGTTGCTTGCGGGTCTTGTCCAGTACCACGCCGAACTTGCCAAATTCGTTCTTCACGGCACCGAGGATCTTCCATACCTCGCTCGAACGTTTGGCGATGGCCAGCGTGCGGAAACCCATTTGCAGGCTGTTGAGCAGGGCGCTCAGTGTCGTCGGACCGGCCACGGTGACGCGGTGATCGCGCTGCAGGATCTCGAACAGGCCGGGGCGGCGGATCACCTCGGCGTAGAGCCCTTCGGTGGGCAGGTACAGCACGGCGAAGTCAGTGGTATGTGGCGGCGCCACGTATTTGCCGTGGATGCGCTTCGCTTCCTCGCGTACGCGCAGTTCCAGCGCGTTGCCGGCGCGGTTGGCGCCTTCGGCATCGGCGGCCTCCTGCGCGTCGAGCAGGCGCTGGTAGTCCTCCACCGGAAACTTCGCATCAATCGGCAGGTAGACCTGCTCGCCCTCGTCCTGCCCGGGCATGCGGATCGCGAACTCCACCCGGTCGTTGCTGCCGGGCACGGTGATCACGTTGGAGGCGTACTGCTCGGCGGTGAGCATGTCCTCCAGCAACGTGCCCAGTTGCACCTCGCCGAAGATGCCGCGTTTCTTGACGTTGGTCAGCACCCGCTTCAGGTCGCCCACGCCGGTAGCCAGGTTCTGCATTTCACCCAGCCCGCGCTGTACCGCCTCGAGTCGCTCGGAGACCAGCTTGAACGATTCGCCAAGGCGGGTTTCCAGGGTGGCGTGCAACTTCTCGTCGACGGTGGCGCGCATCTGTTCCAGCTTGGCCGCGTTGTCCTGCTGGATCGCGCCGAGCTTGGCTTCCAGCGTGGCGCGCACCTCGCCCATGCGTTTTTCGTGTTCGGCACCGAGTGCAGCCAGTCGTTGCTGCTGCTGCTCGCCGAAACGGCCCAGCGCGAGCGTGGTTTCCTCGCGACTCTTGCGCGCGTCCTCGGCCAGACGCTGCGCCAGCGCCTGCAGGCCGGCGTCGGTGCGTTCGGTGAGCAGGTTCAGGCGCTGGCCGAAGCCATCGATGCGCTCGGCCTGTTGCTGCGACATGCCGTTGAGCTGGTCGCCGAGATGGCCACGGAAGCGGTCGAAACTCTGCTGCAGTTCTTCGCGCCCGGCGCGCTGCTCCTCGCGCAGCGTGCGCTCCACCCGGACGCTGGCCTCGTTCAGTCCATCCAGGCGCCCGGCCAGCGCCGGATCGCCGCGGCCGCGCAACAGCGCCACGATCTGCAATACGAGGATCAGCGCGGCCAGGCCGATGAGGATGATCAGCGCAATGTCTTTGAACAGCATGGAGTGTTTCCTGGGTCGTGGGGTCCAGTGTATGACCCCGGGTGTCTCATCGTCTGCGCAGGGATTTCACATCGTCGTTTCGGGTGCTGTGCATCATGGGTGGACAGGTTCGCGCGGGAGGCCGCCATGGAACATGTTCACGATTATCTGATTGTCGGCGGCGGCATGGCGGCCGATGCCGCTGCCAAGGCGATCCGCGAAGTCGAGGCCAGCGCGAATGTCGGCATCGTCGGCGAGGAAACCTCGGCTCCATACCAGCGGCCGCCGCTGAGCAAGGGATTGTGGAAGGGCGACAGTTCGCTGGCGGCTGTCGATCTGGCCACCGCGGGCAGCGGCGCGACCCTGCACCTGGGCCGGCGGGTCGAATCGCTGGATCGCGCAGCGCGCCTGGTACGCGATGACCGCGGCGATACCTATCGTTATCGTCGGCTGTTGCTGGCCACCGGCGCCGCGCCGCGCAGGCTGCCATTCGAGTGCGGCGAACGGGTCATCCATTACCGTACCCTGGCCGATTACCATGTGCTGCATGGTTTTGCCCGACCGGGGGCCTACATCGCGGTGATCGGTGGTGGTTTCATCGGCTGCGAACTGGCGGCGTCGCTGGCTACGCTCGGCTGCAACGTCAGCTTGTTGTTTCCCGGGGAAATGATCGGCGCCGGGCGCTATCCGGAGGGTCTGGCCCGCTATCTGGACGACTACTACCGCCGTCACGGGGTGGACGTGCGCCCCGGCGTACGCGTGGAGGGCAGCAATCCCACCGAAGGTGGCGTGGAACTGAGCTTGTCCGATGGCAAGTTGCTGCGGCTGCAAGCGGCGGTGGCCGGGCTTGGCGTGACACCGAATACCGTGCTGGCCGAACAGGCCGGGCTGGCGGTCGACAACGGTATCCTGGTGGACACGCAACTGCGCAGCAGCGACCCGGATATCTGGGCCGCTGGCGACGTGGCGAATTTCCACAGCGCGGCGCTGGATCGCCGCCTGCGGGTCGAGCATGAGGATGCCGCGGTCAGCATGGGCCGGCTTGCCGGGCGCGCGATGGCCGGCAAAGCCGAGGAATACAGCACGCTGCCGTTCTTCTACTCCGACCTGTTCGACCTGGGCTACGAGGCGGTCGGTCTGCTCGATGCCCGGCTGGAGATGGTCGAGGACTGGCGCGAGCCTTATCGCGAAGGCGTGGTGTATTACCTGGAGGCCGGCCGCGTGCGCGGCGTGCTGCTGTGGAACGTGTGGGATCAGGTCGATGCGGCGCGCGCATTGATCGCCGAGCCCGGACCGTTCGACGCGGTGTCGTTGCGTGGGCGCTTGCCGCGCAGCGCCTGAGTGCGGATTTGCACTCGTAGGCGCGCGCTGGCGGGTTTCTACCCCACCCGGCAGAACACCGCCTTCAGGTAACGCCCTTCGGGTACGTCGGTGCGGAATGGGTGGTCGGCGCCGGCACCACGCACTTCCAGCACCTGGATTTCGCGGCCGGCGTTCAGGGCGACCCGGCGCAGCATCTCCAGGAACTCGCCCTCGCCGACCAGGCCGGTGCACGAGCAGGTCAGCAGCAGACCACCGGGCGGGATGATGTCCAGCGCCATCCGGTTCATCGCGAAGTATTTCTTCAGCGCGTCCATCACCTTGCTGCGGTCGCGGGTAAGCTTGGCCGGGTCGAGGACCACCGCATCGTAGCGTTCTCCGCGCGCCACGGCGGCGCGTACCCAGTCGAAGATGTCGGCTTGCTCGAACGTCACGGCGACGTTGTTGGCGGCCGCGTTGGCGCGCGCGACTTCCAGGATCCCTGCGTCGAGGTCCACGCCGACTGCCTCGCGCGCGCCGCCCGCCATCGCGTGCACCGCGAACCCGCCAGCGTTGCAGCACAGGTCGAGCACGCGGCGCCCCTTCGCCAGTTCGGCGAAGCGCTTGCGGTTGTCGCGCTGGTCGGCGAAGAAACCGGTCTTGTGGCCCGAGCCGGGCGCGGCGTGGAAGCGCAGGCCGTGCTCGTGAACCTCGAACGGTGCCGGCACGTCGGGGCCGCGGCAGTCGAACGATTCCTGCTTTTGCACATGTGTTTCGGCAAACCAGTACAGCTGCGCACCGGGGAAGTGCGCAAGCAAGGCGGCGTGGATCGCCTCGCGGAACTTCCACATGCCCGCCGCGAAATACTCGATCACCAGAACGTCGGCGTAGCGATCCACGATCAGGCCGGACAGACCGTCACCCTCGCTGTGCACGACACGCCAGGCATCGCTGACCCGATCCAGCTGCAACCACTCGCGGCGCAACTGCACGGCACGGGCGATCCGTGCGGCGATCCACTCCGCGTCGATGACCGCGTCGGCATGCGTATCCAGCAGGCGCAGCGCGATCCGGGCATGACCATTCCAGAACGCGCGGCCGATGAAGCGGCCCTTCGCATCCTGCACCTCGACCACACTGCCGGGCGGCAGTCTCGATTCGGGTTTGTGCAGCTGTGCCGACCACACCCATGGATGGCCGGGGCTGCGATCGGATTTCAGGCGGATGACGGGCAACGTGGCAGCGGTATTCATCCGTGCATGATAACGGGTGGTGGCCGCAACTCTCGCGCTTGCAGCCGTAGGGCGGGCGCTGCCCGCCGCTCTGGTCTCCTCGTGCCGTGGCAGAAGTGGCGGGCAGTGCCCGCCCTACCTGCGGATGAGGGGGAGTGTCGGGACATGCTCAGTCGGCCTGCATGACCGCCAACTCGTTCCCGTGTGGATCACAAAACTGAAAGCGACGTCCGCCGGGAAACGCAAAGATGGGGCGCACGATTCGCGCGCCGGCTGCGGTCACGGCGGCCAGCGCTTCTTCGAGATTTTCCACGGTGATCACCGGCAGTGGCGCAAGGGTCGCTTCGGTGGAATCACCCTGCAGGCCGATGTCGACATCGCCAGTCATCGTGCAGGCGTAGGTCGGGCCGAACTCGGTGAGATCCCAGCCGAAGGCACGCACGTAGAAGGCCTTGGCGGCGTTGATATCGCTGGCCGGGAGTTCGATGAAACCGGGACGTGCCATGACTTGCCTCGCTTGCATGGGTGGAGAGAAGGTTTGCAGCCTAACGCAATCGCAGCACCAGCCAGGACAGCAACGCCAGCAGGTTGACGCCAAGTCGCGATACGCCCGGACCGGCTACCGCCAGCGCGAAGCCTTGCGTGCCAAGGTTCCAGTCGATGCCGAGGCGTGGCGTGGCCTGCAGGCTGACCAGCACGTTGACAAACGCGCCGCTGTGCAATGCATAGCTGAACACCGGCGTGGCGATCAGCGGCACCTGCAGCAGTTGCGCCCAGCGCGACATGCGGATGCCGCGCTCGCTGCCGTCGATCAGTTGCACCCCGGCGGCCAGCACGAAGCCGAACAGGGCCAGTCCGATCAAGGCAACCACGCTGTCGTGGGTCGAGCCGAGCGGCAGCAGGCGGCGCAACATCACCGCCACGCCGTAAAGGCCACCGGCTACTTCGAGGACGCCGATCAGGCGGAACAGGGTGGTGCGCATGTGGAACTCCGGAAAAATGAAAGCATTGTAGGAGCTTGCCAGCGGGCTCCTGCCGGCGGGGCGAATTATTCGAGTGTGTCGGACAGGTCGTGCAGGTCGGCGACATGTTGCTCCCACCAGCGCGATTCGGCGGCGAACGGGAAGGCGGCAGGGAAGGCCGGGTCATGCCAGCGGGCGGCGATCCAGCCGGCGTAGTGCAGCTGGCGCATTGCACGCAGGGCGGGAATCAGTGCCAGCTCGGCATCGTCGAAGTCGCGGAACTGGCGGTAGCCTTCCAGCAGAGCGGCGAGCGTGCGCTCGTCGTTGGTGAGCATCCACAGGTCTTGCACGGCCGGCCCGCTGCGGGCGTCGTCCAGGTCCACGAAGTGCGGGCCGGCGTCGGTCCACAGCACATTGCCAGGGTGACAGTCGCCATGCAGGCGCAATTGCCGCACTGGCCTGACTGCTTCAAGCCGCGCTGCGATGGCAGTATCCAGTCGCGTCGCCGCAGCCCGATAGTTGGTGTGCAGCGACGTCGGCAGCAGGGATGACCCGAGCACTGCGTGCGTCGGCTGCGCCACCATCGTTTCGCGATCGAGCCGGCCACGATGGGCAAACGGCGTGCGTGCACCGACCACGTGCATGCGCGCGATCAATCGACCCAGCCATTGCAACTGGTCGCTGGCTTCCAGTTCCGGCGCACGACCGCCGTGGCGCGGGGAAAGCGCGTAGCGAAAGCCTTCGTGTAGCAGCAGCGTGTGCCCCTCGAACGCCAACGGCGCCACCACCGGCAGCTCGGCATCGGCCAGTTCCTGCGCGAACTGGTGTTCCTCGATGATTGCCGCGTCCGTCCAGCGGCCGGGCCGGTAGAACTTCGCGATCACCGGTGCGCTGTCCTCCAGCCCGACCTGCCATACCCGATTCTCGTAGCTGTTCAGTGCCAGCAGCCGTCCGTCCGGCCACAGCCCGCAGGCGGCAACCGCATCGAGTACGACATCGGGACTCAACCGCTTATAGGGTTTGTCGGCGGGCATCATGGTGTCGTACCGGGCCTCACCCCGAAGCGGAGCGGTCTCTTGATCCCCTGTTGCATGGGTGGCGAAGAGCCGGCGGGCAGTGCCCGCCCTACGATCGACGCGCCGTAGGGCGGGCACTGCCCGCCAGTCGTGTCACGGTATTCAGTCGAGTTCTGATCAAGAGCCGGGAACGGGAGAGGGTCGGCGTGAAAGGCGGCTGCTCGCCACGAACGCCCCACGAAACCTCCATGTAGATCCGCAACTGGCGAACAGCTCCCATCGACGCCAACGTGACGGATGACTAGTCGTGGGCTAGCCACCATCACCGCGCCCCCGCCACGCGCGCCGGAATGACCGCCATGGTGATGCGCGAGATGCACACCAGCGCTCCCTCCTCGTTCTCGATGCGGATCTCCCACACCTGGGTGGTGCGGCCGATATGCAGCATTTTCGCCGTGCCGGTGACGGCGCCGCTGCGCACGCCGCGGACGTGGTTGGCGTTGATGTCGAGGCCGACCGCGAGCTCCTTGTCCGGATCGAGCGTCAGCATCGCCGCGGTGCTGCCCAAGGTCTCGGCCAGCACCACCGAGGCGCCGCCGTGCAGCAGGCCGTAGGGTTGGTGGGTCCGGTGGTCGACCGGCATGGTGCCCTGTAGCCAGTCGTCACCGATGGCGGTGATGCGGATGCCCAGCGTCTCCATCATGGTGTGGGTGCTCCAGCCGTTGATGCGGGCGAGGTCGGCCGGTTGTTTCCAGAGGCTCATCGTCGGTTCCTGTGTGCTGAACTCGCATTGTTGTCCGCTGCGAACGCGGCGACAATGCACCTCGTGTTCACCGTCACTCTCAAATCTTCCGGCCGCCAGTTTACGGTGGCACCCGGCGAGACCGTGCTCGAGGCAGCGCAACGGGCCGGTGTGGCCTTGCCTTATTCCTGTCGCGCCGGCGTCTGCGGCAGTTGCAAGGCGACCTTGCTGCAGGGGTATTGCCAGTATCCGCGCAATCCGCCACTGGCATTGAATGCCGGTGAGCTGGCGCATCACGCGGTGCTGCTGTGCCAGGCGGTGCCGAGCAGCGACCTGTTGCTGGAAGCACGCCCGGTGACCTCGGTCGAGGACATCGCGCGTCGTCAGCTGTGCATGGTGGTGACCGACAAGTGGAAGCTGGCGTCGGACGTCGTCGGCGTGCGCCTGTCCCCGGCGGCGGGCGAACGTCGGCTCAAACGGCTTCCGGGTCAATATCTGGACGTGATGTTGGAGGATGGCAGGCGACGGCCGTTCTCGATTGCCAACAATCCGCAGGCCGACGGCATGATCGAGTTGCACGTGCGCCACGTGCCGGGCGGCGGCTTCACCAGCTGGGTCAGTGACGAGCTGCAGGTAGGCGACCGGCTGCGCGTGGAGGGCCCGCTGGGCACTTTTGTGCCGCGCGAGGACTCGGAGCGACCGATCGTGTTCGTGGCCGGTGGTACCGGCTTTGCCCCGGTCAAGGCGATTGTCGAACACTTCATTGCGCTGGGTACGCGGCGCCCGATCCATGTCTACTGGGGTGCACGCAGCGTGGCGGACCTGTATCTGCGCGAACGAGCCGAACACTGGCAGCACGAACTGCCGCAGTTGGTATTCCATCCGGTGGTTGCCGATCGGCGGCAGGCCGGTGGCCTGCGCACGGGCCTGGTGCACGAGGCGGTGTTGTCGGACTACCCGGACCTGTCCGGCCATGATGTGTACATGAGCGGGCCGCCGGCCATGGTCGACGCAGCGCGCCAGGCTTTTCTCGATGCCGGTCTGCCGGAGGACCGGCTGTACTACGACTCGTTCGAATATGCGCCGGATGTGCTGGCCGAAATCATCGCCAACCGGGCCGGCATCCACGATCTTCCGCTGTAGACGTCCGCCAGCGAGCTCCTACCGGTTACCCTTCGCGACGGGCAATTGGGCCGCGTGCCAGCTGAGCACACCGCCGCCAAGGATATAGATCTTCTCGAAGCCCGCCTTGAGCAGGCGCTGCGCTGCCTTGACCGAGTTGCCGCGGCCATCCTTGTCCATCAGCACCACTGGCAGGGCCTTCGCCTTGGCCAGGTCTTTCTTCTCCGGGTCGAACTGGCTCATCGCCACATGCTTTGCGCCGGGCACGTGCATCTTCTCGAAATCGGCCAGGGCGGAGAGATCGATCAGCAAGGGATCATCGCGGTTGATCAGCGCGGTCAGGCCGGCTGGCGTCAGTTCCTTGATCTTGCTGAACATGCTCTTGACCTGGATGACGATCAACGCCACCAGCAGGATCGCGAACAGCGCCGAGAGGGCGACATGGTTGCCGATAAATTGCGGCAGTTTGTGCAGGAAATCGTTCATCGTCAGTCCACTTTGCACGCCGGGCGCGCCGATCCGGGTAAACCGGCGATTATACGGGTTGCGCGAGGCGACCAGGCAGTCGCGATCCGGGGTCTACTCCCGCGTGATGTCAGGCAAGCCGCTGGTCAACCACCAGTGCTTGGCCTTTTCGTCGTAATGCCAGGTCTGGCGGTCGACGATGGTGCGTTCGGCTTGGGTGTGGATGTTGACCAGGCCGATCCGCACCGCCTGCTGCACCTCGGTCGGGCTGATCGGTACCGGGCCGGCGCCGTCGTCGTATTCGGTGACCCGCACCTGCTTGTAGCGCGCCAGATCCAGATCGCTCAACGGGTGTTCGGCATACACCTCGGGGTCGATGAACTGGGTGGCACTGGCGAAATCACCCCAGCGCAGCACGCCACCGTAGGCGGACAGCGTGGTGGTCAGCGAATGGCTGCGCTCCTGCGTGGCGCAGGCGGCAAGCAGCAGGATCGACAACATCAGCACGATGCTCGGGATACGGCGCATGGGCGTTACTCCTGGACGGGGTTACCGCGCCATTCTGCCTCAATCATGCCTGCTCAGTCCGGTCGCGGCGTTTGGCGACGAAGCGACCGCCCAGGGTAGCGGCCGGCTGGCCGTCCTCGCCGGGCACCACGCAATCGACGCTGATCCTGGCGCGACCACGCGCGACCAGGGTGTCGAAGAAGGTACTCCAGTCTGCCTCGCTGGCCAGTCGCGCCTCGCTGTGGAAGTCCTGCCACAGCGGTGCCAGGTAGCGAACGTCCGATCCGGCCACGAATACGTCGCAATCGAGGCCCCGTTGCCGCAACGCCAGCTCGACCAGCGCCCAACCGTTCAAGGTCATCAGGCTGACCAAGCTGCCACCGAAGGCGCAGCCCTTGTCGTTGACGTTTGGCGCCAATGGCGCGTGCAGGCTCAGGGTGTCGATGTCGTATGTGCCCAGTTGCAGATCCATCGCCCTGGCCAACGGTATTTCGTCGCGAATGAACTGGATCAGTCGGCGCGCCTGGTCGCAGGCGCTCGTGGTGTCGTCGGTTGTGCTCACGTGACTCGCTGGGTGCTGGAAAGGTCCCTGAGTGTAGGGCGGCCGCTACACTTGAGCCATGCCGGATCGGCGAAGGTGGTATGCGAATGCGATCGAATTCATCAATGCGCGAGGGTGAATTGCGCGGGCGGGTGCTCGTCATCACGCGCCCGGTGGGCACTGCGGGCGCGTTGGCGCAGCGGGTGCGCGCGCTCGGTGGCATGCCTGTGTTGCTGCCCGGATTGGCCCTGCGCGGACCGGACGATGTCGCGGCGGTACGCGCCGCCCTGGCCGTCGGCCTGGCAGGCGAGCTGGTGATTTTCACCAGTCCTGCGGCGGTGCGCCACGCGGCGGCGCTCGCACCGCTGCGCACCAGGGCGGTGGTGCTGGCGGTGGGGCAGGGGACCGCGCGCGCCCTGCGTCGGCACGCCGTGCCCGATCCGCTGGCGCCCAATCAGCAGGACAGCGAGGGTTTGCTGGAGCATCCGCTGTTGCAGGACCTGCACGACCGCCGGGTGACCCTGGTCGGTGCGCCCGGAGGACGCGGCATCCTGCGTGGCCAACTTGCGGCGCGCGGCGCCAGGTTGTGCGAAGTACAGGTATATCGACGCGTGCCACCACGACTCGACCGGCGCCATGTCACGGCGTTGATGGGGTTGCCCCGCTCGGCGCGGGTACTGCTGTCCAGCAACGAGGCATTGCAGAACCTGTGCCGGCTGCTGCCACCGCCGGCGCTGGCGCGATTGCGCGCGGCTACCGCCGTGGTCAGCAGCGAACGTCTGGCCGCGGCCGCGCGCAGCGCTGGCTTCACGCGGATCGAGCTGGCTACCTCGGCGCTGGCCGACGACTTGCTGGCTGCGGCGGCGCGCCGAGCCTGAAATCTTCACGCGCAGGTGCTACGAACGCAGGCGTATGGCCTGTTAGCATGCATATATGAGCCATCCAGACCAGCCGGCTGACCAGCCGAAGACACCAGACGCGCCCTTGGGCGCGCGCCCCGACCCCGCCGTGGTCGCTCCGTCGTCATCGCGCCCGGCGTCGGCCACCACCACGCGCCCCGCCCCGCGACCGCGTGGTGGTGGCAGCCTGGCGCTGGCCTTGCTGCTGTCGCTGCTGGCGCTGGCGGCGGCCGGTTATGTGGCCTGGCAACAATGGCAGCAGCAGCGCGGCAGCGCCGCGGAGAGCCAGGGCGTGGCCAGTCTGCAACAGCGCGTGGATACCCTGGAAACCCAGTTGGGCGGCCTCAGCGGCCAGCGCGCCAGCCTCGATCAGCGGGTGGACGACGCAGCCGCGGTCAACCGTTCGCTGCGCGAGGAACTGCTCGGACAGGCCGAGCGCACGCGCAATCTGGAAGACGCGGTGGCCAGGCTGGCCGAAAAGAGCCAGTCCGGGCACGACGCCATGTTGCTGGACGAGACCGACTCGCTGCTGCGCATGGGCGCTGAACGCTACACGCTGTTCCATGACGCGCAGGCTGCGGCTGCCGCCTACGGGCTGGCCGACCAGACTCTCGCCGCAGTCAATGACGGTGCTTTCAGCGGGGTGCGCCAGAGCATCCAGGCCGAACGCGAAGCGTTGCTGAAGAGTGAACCGGTCAGTCAGACCGGTGCGCTGCGGCAATTGCAGGACCTGCGTGGTGCGTTGAGCAACCTGCCGGTGAAGCCGCTGGACTCCCCTGTTGCCGGGCAGGCCACGGATGCCTGGTCGCGTATTCGTCGAGCGCTGGGCAGCGTCGTCAACGTGCAGCGCGATAGCGGGGGGCCACTGGCAGTGGCCGACGCCCGCTTCACCCGCGAGCTTGCCGCGCTGGATCTGGCCCAGGCTCAGGCTGCGCTGCTGGCGCGTGACCCGGACAGCTACACTGCCGCGTTGCAGCGCGTGGATGCCAGCCTGGCAAGCCAGTTCGACGCCAGCGCGGCCATGGTGCAGCAGGCGCGCAAGACTCTCAAGCAACTCGAAAGCCAGTTGCCGGCCGAGGCCCCGGTAGAACTTGGCGCCGCCCTGGCCGAGCTGCGCAACCTGCGTGCCGTGCATGCACTCACCCCGGCACCGGCCAGTTCGGCGCCGGCGTCGACGCCGGGCGGCGAGGCCGTGCGCAAGGACGGAGCCCACTCATGAGGCTCTGGCGCTGGATCCTGTTGCTCGTGATCGCGGCCGCGTTGGCGGCGTTTGGCTGGCATTGGGTGGCGGAAGATCCTGGTTACCTGCTCCTGCGGATGCGCGGCTGGCGGGTGGAGACCACGGTGGTCGCGGCGATCGTGATCGTGCTGCTGGGGTGGGCGCTGCTCAGCCTGGTCTGGCGGCTGCTGCGCTGGCCGTTCGGCGCACTCACCCGGCGGCACCGGCGACTCAGCCAGCAGCGCCTGGGCGAAGGCCTGGTCGCCCTGATCGAAGGGCGCCACGGCGACGCCGAACGCGATCTGAATCGTGCGGCACGATTGAACACGCTGCGCGGCCCCGCGCTGCTGGCCTCGGCCGAAGCTGCGTCGCGTCGCGGCGAACATGCGCGTGCGCTGGAATCGCTGAACCAGGCATCGCAGTCGGTTCCCCAGGCGGCACGGGTCCTGCGCGCCCGCCTGTTGCGCCGCGACGGCAAGCCGACCGAAGCGCTGGCCCTGCTCGCGCCCGAATCCGACACGGGCACGTTGACCCCGGGCGGCTGGCGCGAGCTGACTCTGGCGGCCTTGGAGAGCGGGGATGTTCGACGCGCGCACGAAGCGCTGGAGCCGCTGCAGAAAAGCGGGGCGCTCGGCATTCGCGCGTACGCTGCGCTGGAAGCGCGAGTGCTTACTGCAACCTTGCAGGCCGCACCGGATGGCGCCGCGCTGAACGCGTTGTGGTCGCAGTTGCCGAAGGCGCAGCGGCGCGTTCCCGCCGTGGTCGACGCCTATGTTCGCCGGGCCTCGTCGTTCGGGCTGAATCTGCCAGCGATGGATGAAGTGGAATCGGCGCTGCGCCGTGAGTGGTCGCCACAATTGATCGAAACTTACGGCAGCCTGCCCGGCAACGATGTCGAGCCGCGCCTGCGCCACGCCGAAGGCTGGCTCGACGCGCATCCCAACGACGCCGATCTGCTGCTTACCTTGGGCCGCATGTGCGTGCGCTTGAAAGTGTGGGGCAAGGCCCATCAATATCTGCAGCGCTCGCTGGCGCTGACGCCAAGCGCCGCTGCGTGGGAAGCGCTCGGTGACGCGTTCGTCGGACAGGGGGATATAGCGCAGGCGCAACGCTGCTATCGCAACGCATTGGCGTTCGGTCGCGGCGAGCCGGTCACGCTGCTGGCGCAGCGTGCACAACCCGGGCAGCCCGACACGCATTCGGTCGCGATCGAGGAGCGCGACCGGCATGGGGTGCCGCGACTGCGGGAGTGACTATCCCGTCGACACCATGTCGGGGATCGTCACGATGGTTGCGCACACGGATGTCGGACCGTACCCGCGGGACAGCGCTTCGAAGCAAGGAACTCATGAGGTTCAATGCTCCTTGACCCGCAGGTTCTTCATCAGCAGGTCGAGCTTGCGTTTCATCTCGGCCTGCAAGTGCGTACCCGCGGCGCCGTAGCGCGGCTTGTGGAGGAAGGGCGCGCCGGTGCCCTTCTTCCATGAGCGGAGCTACAGCGCCGTCAGGTTGGCGTACGCCGCTACCAGCCACTTGCTGCCCACGCCCTCGAAGTTCACTTGCAGCCGCGTGTGCGCGCCGCTGCCCTCGGCGCTGAGCACGACGCCCTCGCCGAAGCTGGGGTGGCTGACGCGCTGGCCGAGCTTCACCGGCAGGGTTTCTTCCAGCGATGGCGATGTTTCACGAGGGCGACCGGCGTACAGCGGGCGGGTGACGTGCACGCGTGGGCGTACTTCGTCGATCAGTTCGGCGGGCATCTCGGCCAGGAAGCGCGAGGGTCGCGCCAGCATCTCGGTGCCGTGCATGCGGCGTGATTCGGCGTGGCTGACGATAAGTCGTTCGCGCGCGCGGGTGATGCCGACGTAGGCGAGCCGGCGCTCCTCTTCCAGCCGGCCCTCGTCGTCGACCGAACGCTGGCTGGGGAACAGGCCCTCCTCCATGCCGACCAGGAACACCACCGGAAACTCCAGTCCCTTGGCCGAATGCAAGGTCATCAGCTGCACGCAGTCGTCGCCTTCCTCACCCTGGTTTTCCCCCGCTTCCAGTGCGGCATTGGAGAGGAATGCATTGAGTTCGCTCAGGCCGGCGTCGATGTCGTCCGGGCTGCGCTCGAAACGGCTGGCCACGTTGACCAGCTCGTCCAGGTTCTCCACCCGCGTCTCGGCGTTGCCGCGGCTGTCTTTCTCGTAGAAGTCGCGCAGGCCGGTGTGGGTGATGGCGTGGTCGATCTGTTCGGCGAGGGTCAGGACGGGAATCGGGAATGGAGCATCGGCACTCGGAAGAGCGTCGGCGGGAGGCACGGTGCTTGTTTCTGCTTCGCCCATTCCCGATGCTCCACTCCCGATTCCCGCGAAGCTGCGCGCCATCCCGTCAATCAACGCCAGAAACGCCTTCACCGCATTCTTTGCCCGCCCGGCCAGCTCGCTGCCGGTGAGTTCAACCAGTGCCGCTTCCCACATCGAGATGTTGTCGCCGCGCGCGCGGCGGCGCAGCACGTCCAGGGTGCGGTCGCCAATGCCGCGTGGCGGCGTGTTCACCGCGCGCTCGAACGCGGCGTCGTCGTGGCGGTTGGCGGTGAGGCGCAGGTAGGCCAGCGCATCCTTCACCTCGGCGCGTTCGAAGAAACGCTGGCCACCGTAGACGCGGTAGCCGATCCGGCGCTGGACGAGTTGTTCCTCGAAGTTGCGCGATTGCGCGTTGGAACGGTACAGGATCGCGCAGTCGCGCGGGTTACCCTGCTCCTTTATGTATTCGCGGATGCGCTCGACCACGAAACGCGCCTCGTCCTGCTCGTTGTAGGCGGCGTACAGCGCGATGCGCTCGCCCTCGTCGCCGGCCGTCCACAGCTGCTTGCCGAGGCGGCTGCCGTTGTGCTCGATCACGCTGTTGGCGGCTTTGAGGATGGTCGAGGTGGAGCGGTAGTTCTGTTCCAGCTTGATTGTTTTCGCGCCGGGGAAATCGCGCAAAAACTGCTGCACGTTCTCCACCTTGGCGCCACGCCAGCCGTAGATCGCCTGGTCGTCGTCGCCGACCACGAACACTTGTCCGCTGGCACCGGCGAGTACACGGATCCACGCGTACTGCAGGGTGTTGGTGTCCTGGAATTCGTCGATCAGCAGATAACGCCAGCGTTGCTGGTAGTGCTCCAGCACGGCCGGGTTCTTCAACCACAGTTCGTGCGCGCGCAGCAGCAATTCGGCGAAGTCGACCAGCCCGGCGCGGCGGCAGGCGTCCTCGTAGGCCTTGTAGATGTTGACGAAGGTGTGGGTGACCGGGTGGTCGCGGTGTTCGATGCCGTCCGGGCGCTTGCCCTCGTCCTTCCACTGGTTGATCTGCCAGCAGGCCTTGCGCGGCGGGAACCTTGCCTCGTCCAGGCCCAGTCCGGCGATCACGCGTTTGACCAGCCGCTGCTGATCGTCGGCGTCGAGGATCTGGAAGGTTTCGGTCAGTCCGGCCTCACGCCAGTGACGGCGCAGCAGCCGATGGGCGATACCGTGGAAGGTGCCGACGGTGAGGCCCTGGGTGCTGCCGGGGATCAGTGTGCCCAGTCGCGCGCGCATCTCACCGGCGGCCTTGTTGGTGAAGGTGACGGCGAGGATTGCCCATGGCGGCACGCCTTCGGCCTGGGTCAGCCAGCCGATCCGGTGGGTCAGTACGCGGGTCTTGCCGGAGCCGGCGCCGGCCAGCACCAGATAGTGGCCGGGCGCGGCACAGACGGCCTCGCGCTGGGCGGCATTGAGCGGGTCGATCAGGTACGAGACATCCATTACGTTGATTGTAACGGCCCCGGCTTCGTTGAGCCCGCTTGCGTATCGCCGGGTCGATGGCAAAAGGAAACCGCCGCAAGCGGCGGTTTCCTGATTCACATGACGCTTGCTCAGCGCTTGCTCATGAAACCGCCGATCCCCAGCAGCGCACCAACCACGATGCCGGCGATGCCGATCCATTGCGGGATGCCCTTGTCGTGGGTGGCGGTGACCTTGGCCGAGCCGATCTGTACCAAGGTGTCGGTATCCTGATAGGAGGCGTGGCCCACCACGATCCAGATACCGGCGGCCACCAAGATGAGGCCAATGATGATCAGTCCTGCACGCATGGGAATTCCCTGAGTTGGAGGTGACCCGAAGTATGACGCGTATCGGTGTGCAAAAAATGTACAAGGATGGCGCGCAGAGTCGCCGAGCTGCCCGTGTGCCAAGGGTGCTGTGGTCGGGCAAAAAAGATGGCCCCGAAGGTTAGGGGGAACCTTCGGGGCCGGGGTGGACGCGGAAACCTTGGGGAGAGGTGCGCGGCCGTGGCGGCCCGGGGAGGCAGGCCAGCCGTGGATGCCGTTGCGTGCATCCGAACGTTAGTGTTGCGCAGGCGAGAAAAGTTTCAGGATTTCAGAAGTAATTCAACGATGATTCATCCGGCGAAAATGTAACGTGCAAGTCGTTGTTCTGCCGAAGAAGTATTCTTTTCGCCCGAGGGCGCCTCAGTGCGCCTCGTCCCAGTTCGCGCCCACGCCCACGTCGACCAGCAAGGGCACGGCCAGTTCGGCGGCGCCGGACATGCGCTCGATCACGGCGGCACGCACGGCGTCGACCGCCTCCGTACGTACCTCGAACACCAGTTCGTCGTGCACCTGCATCAACATGTGGGCGTCGTCGCGCTCACGCAGCCACGCCGCCACCGAGATCATCGCCCGCTTGATGATGTCCGCAGCGCTGCCCTGCATCGGCCCATTCACCGCGGCGCGCTCCGCGCCCTGGCGCAGGTTGTGGTTGCGCGAGTCGAGGTTTTGCAGATACAGGCGGCGGCCGAAGATGGTTTCGACATAGCCGTTGCGATGCGCCTGCTCACGGATCGCCTCCATGAACGCGTGCACGCCGGGGTAGCGGGCGAAATAGCGCGCCATGTAGTCGCTGGCCTCGCTACGCTCGACGCCCAGCTGACGTGCCAGACCGAACGCGCTCATGCCGTACATCAGGCCGAAGTTGATCGCCTTGGCCGCACGACGCTGGTTGGCGCTGACTTCCTCCAGCTTCAGGCCGAACACCTCGGCGGCGGTCGCACGGTGCACGTCGCGGCCTTCGTGGAACGCCCTGAGCAAGCCCTCGTCGCCGGACAGGTGCGCCATGATGCGCAGTTCGATCTGCGAGTAGTCCGCCGCCATGACCTGCCAGCCGTCGGGCGCGATGAAGGCCTGGCGGATGCGGCGGCCTTCCTCGGTACGCACCGGGATGTTCTGCAGGTTCGGGTCGGACGAGGAAATCCGGCCGGTTGCGACCGAGCCCTGGTGATAACTGGTGTGCACGCGGCCGGTGCGCGGATTGACCATGCCGGACAGCTTGTCGGTATAGGTCGAGCGCAGCTTGGCCAGGCTGCGATAGTCGAGGATCAGCCGCGGCAATTCGTGCGCGTCGACGATCGCGTCCAGGGCTTCCTCGTTGGTCGAGGGCTGCCCGGTGGGCGTCTTCAGTTTCGCCTCCAGGCCGAGCTCGTCGAACAGGACGCCCTGCAACTGCTTGGGCGAGTCGAGGTTGAACTCGTGCCCGGCCAGCGCATAGGCCTGTTGCTGCAGCGCCAGCATGCGCTTGCCCAACTGCTGGCTCTGCCGGCGCAATTCGTCGCCGTCGATCAGCACGCCGCGGCGCTCCATCTCCGCCAGCACCGGTACCAGCGGAATCTCGATCTCCTGATAGACCTTGCGCAGGCTCGGCACGCTTTCAAGTTTCGGCCACAGTGCATGGTGCAGGCGCAGCGTGATGTCCGAGTCCTCGGCGGCGTAGCGGCAGGCCGTGTCCAGGTCCACTTGCGAGAACGAGATCTGCTTCGCGCCCTTGCCGGTGACCTGCTCGTACTTGATCGTCTCGTAACCGAGGTAGAGCCGGGCCAGCGAGTCCATGTCGTGTCGCGTGGCGGTGGTGTTCCATACATACGATTCGAGCATCGAGTCGTGCGCCAGGCCGTGCACGGCGATGTCGTAGTGCGCCAGGATGTTGATGTCGTACTTGGCGTGCTGGCCCAGCTTGGGTTTGGCCGGATCCTCGAAGATCGGCCGCAGCGCACCCAGCACCTGGTCGCGATCAAGCTGCGCCGGCGTGCCAGGGTAGTCGTGGCCCAGCGGAATGTAGCAGGCCTTGCCGGGCTCCACCGCGAAGTTGATGCCGACGATGTCCGCGCGCATCGCGTCGATGCTGGTGGTCTCGGTGTCGAACGCGATCAGCTCGGCTTCGCGCAGTTTTTCGAGCCAGACACCGAAGCGGGCCTGCGTGGTGACCAACTCATATTCGCCAGGGCTCGACAGCGCTGCCGGAATGTCCTCAGCTGCGGCTTCGATAGTTGCGGCGACGGCGGTCGGACCAGGCGCGGCGCCGAGTCCCGGTTCTTGACCGTTCAGGTCCCTCAGTGCCGCCTTGAACTCGTAACGCGTGTACAACTCGCGCAGTTGTTCGACGTCGGGTTCGCGCCGGGCCAGGTCGGTGGGGCCAAGGTCCAGCGGCACATCGGTCTTGATGGTCACCAGTGCGCGTGACAACGGCAGCTGGGGCAGGCTTGCGCGCAGGCTTTCGCCGATCTTGCCGCCGATCTTGTCCGCGTTCGCGATCACGCCGTCCAGCGAGTCGTACTCGGCCAGCCATTTGGCCGCCGTCTTGGGACCGCACTTGGGTACGCCCGGCACGTTGTCGATGGCGTCGCCGGTGAGTGCGAGGAAGTCGATGATCTGCTGCGGGCGAACGCCAAACTTCTCCATCACCCCGCTGCTGTCCGTCACCGTGTTGCTCATGGTGTTGACCAGGGTTACGTCCGGGCCAACCAGTTGGGCCATGTCCTTGTCGCTGGTGGAGACCTCCACCTCAATGCCCTGCGCCTGCGCCTGCACGGTGAGCGTGCCGATCACGTCGTCGGCCTCGACCCCGGGTACACGCAGGATCGGAAAACCCAGCGCGCCTACGATCGCCAGCATCGGTTCGACCTGGGCGCGAAGATCATCCGGCATCGGCGGACGGTTCGTCTTGTACTGATCGTACATCTCGTCGCGGAAAGTCGGCCCCGGCGCATCGCTGACGAAGGCCAGGTAATCGGGCTCCGCCTTCAGCGTGGCGCGCAGCATGTTGACCACGCCGAACAGCGCACCGGTCGGTTCGCCGCGCGCGTTGCTCAGCGGCGGCAGCGCATGGAACGCGCGGTACAGGTAGGAGGAGCCGTCGATCAGGATGAGTTTGGCCATACGTCATTCTCGCATGCACGGCGAAACGTCGCGCTTCACAGAAGCGTGTGGCCAGCGCCTGTTATGCTCCAAGCCCCGATCGAGATTGCACTCATGAAAATCGCCACCTTGCTGGTTGCCGTCACCGTCGTTTCGGCCACGATGCTCGTTTCGACTGTCCAGGCCCAGACCTATGAGCCGGGCCAGGCGCCGCCGCCGCCGGGGATGAACGATCCGGGTGTGCAGGCCAGCGTGCCGCCGGCCAGTTCCGTCACCCCACCGCCAGCGGCCACGCCCAAGCCGGATCTGCATCCGCTGACCTTGCCGGCGATGGAGAGCGGCGACAGCCGGATGGGTCGTCCCGCCTCGGAACCCGAGGTGCAGGTTCGCCAGCAAGGCGAAAACACCGTGCAGGAATACAGCCGCAACGGCCGCGTCTACATGGTGGTGGTGACGCCCAAGCACGGCTTGCAGCGGACCTACATGGTCGATCCGCAAGGCCGGCTGGTGGATGAACATGGTCAGCGGCGTGCGTCGCCAGCGCTGTACAAGGTGCTGGAGTGGGGCAAGAGTCCGCCGCCAGCCGCGGCCTCGGACAGCGCCGGATCGGCCGCACCGGCGCCCAGCAGCAGTCGCTGAGTATTGGGTCGACGGAACACGATCCACGGCTCAAGCCGGGTCATCCAGCGCCGGATAATGGCGGAAGATCCCGCTTTCGTTGAATGGCAGCCGCCTCGCAGACGCGAGGTAGGCGGCGATGCGCGGTCGTTGCGCCACCCGTTGCTTCAGTGCGCACATTAGCGGCAGCTCGCGCTCGAGGCGTTGCATCGCACGCGGAAACGCATACGCCAGTCCGCTCAGCAACTGGAACAGCGACAGGTCGACGCAGGAGTGCTCGTGCAGCGCGTGGTGGCCGCCGCCGCGTTCCAGCACCTGCTCGAAGTAGTCCAGATACTTTGGCAGCCGCGTCTCGCGCAGGTTGGCCGCACGGCGGCGTGCCTCGACGCGCTGGTCCTCGTAGTACAGGTTGCCGGCGATCGGATGGTGGGAGTCGTGCACTTCGGCGACCAGGTCGGCGATGGTCAGTTGCAACTGGTGCGCATACATCCGCCGGCTTTTGCTTGGCGGCGCCAGGTCGAGTGGCGGGCCGAGGTATTGCAGGATGTTCGCCGTCTGCGCGATCACCAGCCGGCCCGCCTTGAGGAAGGGTGGTGCAAACGGCAGCGCAGCATCGTGGACGCCGTCGAGGTAACGCATGATTGCGTCATCGCCCTGCTCGCGGGCCACGTCGGCATAGCTGGCGCCAGCATCCTCCAGTGCCAGTCGCACGAACTCGCCGCGACCCTGGATGCCGGACCAGTAGTACAACTGATAACGCATGGCGGCCTCCCGCGCAAAGGGTGGATGCCGAGCGTGCGCCTGCGCGCGTGCAGACTCAATGACGGAAGTGGCGCATCCCGGTGAATACCATCGCCATGTCGTGTTCATCGGCGGCGGCGATCACTTCGGCGTCGCGCATTGAACCGCCCGGCTGGATCACCGCGCTGATGCCGGCCGCCGCGGCCGCGTCGATGCCGTCGCGGAACGGGAAGAACGCGTCGCTGGCCATCACCGAGCCACGCACTTCCAGTTTCTCGTCGGCGGCCTTGATGCCGGCAATCTTCGCACTGTACACCCGGCTCATCTGGCCGGCGCCGATGCCGATGGTCTGGCGGTCACGGGCGTAGACGATGGCGTTGGACTTGACGAACTTGGCCACCTTCCAGGCGAAGATGAGGTCGTGGATCTGCGCTTCGGTGGGCGCCTTGCGCGTCACCACCTTCAGGTCGGCCGCGCTGATCATGCCGGTGTCGGCGCTCTGGATCAGCAGACCCGAACCCACGCGCCTCGAGTGGTCGCCGGGATGGATGTCGCGCAGGCTACCGTCGGCCGGCAGCGGAATTACCAGCACCCGCACATTGCCTTTCTTGTGGAACGCTTTCAGTGCGTCGTCCGCATAGCCGGGTGCCAGCACCACCTCGACGAACTGGCGCTCGACGATGGCCTTTGCGGTGATGCTGTCAACCTCGCGGTTGAACGCGATGATGCCGCCGAAGGCCGACGTGGGATCGGTCTGGAAGGCCAGGTCGTAGGCCTTGCCAATGCCGTCCAGATTCACCGCGACGCCGCAGGGGTTGGCGTGCTTGACGATCACGCAAGCGGGCTTGACGAAGCTGCGCACGCATTCCCACGCCGCGTCGGCATCGGCGATGTTGTTGAACGAAAGTTCCTTGCCCTGCAACTGGCGGAAGGTCGCCAGCGTGCCCGGCTGCGGATGCAGGTCGCGGTAGAACGCAGCCTGCTGATGCGGATTTTCGCCGTAGCGCAGATCCATCAGCTTCACGAACCGGCCATTGACCTGGCCGGGGAAGCTGGCGTGACCGGTGATGGCATCGTGGTTGTCGTTGAGTTCCAGGCCAGACAGATAGTCGCTGATTGCGCCACCGTAACTGGCTACACGATTGAACGCGGTCACCGCCAGCTTGAAGCGGGTTTGGCGCGACAGGCCACCGTGGGTCTCGATTTCGGCCAGCGCATCGGCGTACTGCGCCGGCGATGTCAGCACGCCGACATCATTCCAGTTCTTGGCGGCTGAGCGCAGCATCGCCGGGCCGCCGATGTCGATGTTCTCGATAGCCTGCTCCAGCGTGCAGTCCGCCTTGGCCACCGTGCTCTCGAACGGGTACAGGTTCAGCACCAGCAAATCGATCGGCGCGATGCCGAGTTCAGCCATCACTGCGTCGTCGGTGCCGCGGCGGCCGAGCAGGGCGCCATGTACCTTCGGATGCAGTGTCTTGACGCGGCCATCCATGATTTCGGGGAAGCCGGTAACGTCGCTGACTTCGGTGACCGCAATGCCCGCTTCGCGCAGCGCTCTGGCACTGCCGCCGGTGGAGAGCAGCTCCACGTCAGCAGCGGCGAGGCGCCGCCCCAGATCGATCAGGCCGGTCTTGTCGGAAACGCTGAGCAGGGCGCGACGAACCCGGACGAGCTGGGGAACGGGCATGGGAGGGCTTCCTTGATGGAGAAACCGCACATTATAGCCGTCCGAACGTGCGGCGGTGGCTGCCGCGGGCAGAGTTACAGCAGGCCGTGCGTCGCCAGTTTCTTGCGCAAGGTGGCGCGGTTGATGCCGAGCGCGGCGGCAGTGCGGCTCTGGTTGCCGTCGTGGAAAGCCAGCACTTCACGCAACAGCGGCACTTCGACTTCGCGCAACACCAGAGCTTGCAGGCCTTCGCTGCATTTGGTATCCCCGATGTCCACAAGATAGCGACGTACCATGCGGCTGACGCATTCGCTCAGCGCGCTACTGGAGCTGGTGCCATGCGAGCCCGCGCCTTGCGGCGAGGTCGAACCAGCGGCCTCGGTAGCAGGCAGTCTTGCGGCATTCACGGATATGTTCCCTCGTGTGCGGTGCGGCAGCTGCATGATTCGCTGCGTTTGCTGGTGACGAGTGTTGCAATCGCGGCGTGTGTCCAGTGCCGCGCGGCACCCAGCGCGAGGGGTTGAGTCTACCCTTGTGCGCCGGCAATTTTAAGCCCCTCTGACGACCACCCATCGCAAGGCCTGCCCGACACCCGGTTACTCGAAGGCGAATTCGAACGCGACCGCCTTGTCGCCGGGATCCTCCACCTCCAGCAACAGCACGGTGGTGGCACTCGGTGCCAGGCCGCGACGCAGGATGGCGCGGTCATCGAGATATTCCCACGGCTGCAGGCGACGCATGGCCAGGCGTTGGCCTTGCGCATCGGAGAGCGTGATCGTCACTACCGGGTAGGGTTGCGCGAAGCTGGCTTCGTTGCGCACGCTGGCGCTGATCATCAGTGAGTCCGGTACGCCGGGGTTCGCCTGCACGTTACTGGCGAGCAGGCGCAAGCGGGTTGGGGCCGACACCAACGGCAGCCGGCAGTGCAGCACCGCGCAGCTGCTGCGCAGCCAGCCACCCACGGCCGGGTTGCGGATCAGTGCGTCGCGTTGCACCCAGGCCAGTTGGGCCAGCAGCAGCGACAGCAGCAAGGTGCATACGAGCACCCACGGCCAGTGCCGCACACCGGAGCCGGCACGGGTGCGGTGGGCATTCGCACGTTTCTGTTCGCGTCCCCGATGAGCATGCCGCTCCCGCACAAAGCGTGGAGCAAACACCAACTGGGCGAAGTCTCCGGACCGCGGTGTCGATGCCGCGACAGGTCCATCGGACAGCACCACCGCCGGCTCGGGTTGCGGCCGATAGACCACCAGATCCAGCAGCGGCGGTTCAAGTGCGGGTTCGTTGACCGACAACTCGACAAACGGTTCCGGTGGCAGCTGTTCGGTGAGCGTGGCCAGGCTGCCGAAGCTGGCACTGCAGTGCCCACACACGACATGGCCGTGAGCCATGGCCAGCGTCTGCGCGTCCAGCGAAAACACGGACAGACATTCGGGGCATTGTGTGTACATACAGGACGCTTTGAATCAGTGTCGAGCAAGCTTAGCAGGCTGGTCGGGCGGTCACGTCGGTGCGATGAGACATCAGCCGCGACGGCAGCCGCTGATCCGGACCCAGTCTTCGCGGGTATCCACGTGCAGGTCGTCGAACCACTCGCCGTAGCGTCGCAGCAGTTCGTCCTGCTGTCCGGCGAGAATGCCGGAAATCGCGAACGGCGCGCCGGGCTTCGCCGCGGCCGCGAAGGTGGGTGCCAGCGTGCCCAGTGGACCGGCAAGGATGTTGGCGACCAAGACATCGGTGGCCCGGCCTGGATGGTCGTCCGGCAGGTACAGCGCGAGGCGGTCGGCCACGCCATTGCGCGAGGCGTTGTCGGCCGAGGCCGTGAGCGCCTGGGGATCGTTGTCGACGCCGATGGCACTGGCCGCGCCAAGCCTCAGGGCGGCGATCGCCAGGACTCCGGAACCGCAGCCATAGTCGGTGACGGTCTTGCTGGCGAGCTCGAGGCCGTCCAGCCATTCCAGACACAATGCGGTGGTCGGGTGGGTGCCGCTGCCGAACGCCAGGCCAGGATCGAGTCGTACCGCCACCACATTTTCGTCCGCGGGCGGCTCGATATTCCACGGGTAGATCCACAGGCGCTGGCCGAACGCCATCGGCTTGAACTGATCCATCCAGGCGCGCTCCCAGTCCTGGTCGGCGATCTCGCGGTAACTCAGCTGGTCGGGTTCCAGCCACGGCAACAGTTCGCCCAGGGCTTCGGTCAGGCCGCGCCGATCGGTGTGTTCGTCGAACAGCGCATCCAGCGTGATCGTCGACCACAACGGCAGTTCGCCCACGCCCGGCTCGAAGATGGCCTGCTCGTCCGGCGTCTCCGCCTCCGCATCGCGCAGGGTGATCGACAGCGCGCCCAGATCGTCCAGCGCCTCTTCCGCACCGGGCTGCTGTTCGGTACGGATGATCAGGGAAAGTTCGAGGAAGGGCATCGGTTGGATCCGGTGTCGTCAATTGGTAGGAGCCCGCTCGCGGGCGATGCCGTTGCTTCGATGCACGACGTAGGTCGAATCAGGAGCATCGCCCGCGAGCGGGCTCCTACCCGGCGATTTTTTCTTTTTGTTCGGCCATCCGCTTTTCGAGGTAGTGGATGTTCTGACCGCCGTGATGGAAGCCGGCGTCGGCCATGATCTTCTGCTGCAGCGGAATGTTGCACTTGACCCCTTCGATCACGGTCTCGGCCAAGGCCAGGCGCATGCGCGCAATGGCGGTTTCGCGGTCCGGCCCGTGCACGATCAGCTTGCCGATCATCGAATCGTAATTCGATGGAATGCGGTAACCGTCGTACAGATGGGTGTCCACCCGCACGCCGGGACCGCCCGGTGCCTCGAAACGCTTCACGGTGCCGGGGCAGGGCATGAAGGTTTCCGGATCCTCGGCATTGATACGGCATTCGATCGCATGGCCGCGGATCACCACGTCCTCCTGCCGGATCGTGAGTTTCTCGCCGCCGGCGATCAGCAATTGTTCGCGTACCAGGTCGGTGCCGGTGATCAGCTCCGTCACCGGATGCTCGACCTGGATGCGGGTGTTCATCTCGATGAAGTAGAAGCGGCCGTCCTCGCACAGGAATTCGAAGGTGCCGGCGCCGCGATAACCGATGCGCAGACAGGCGTCCACACAGACCTTGCCGATCTGCGCACGTTGCTCGGGCGTGATGCCTGGCGCCGGTGCCTCCTCGACCACCTTCTGATGGCGGCGCTGCATCGAGCAGTCGCGCTCGCCCAGGTGGACCGCGTTGCCCTGGCCATCAGCCAGCACCTGGATTTCCACGTGGCGCGGATTATCCAGGAACTTCTCCATGTACACCTGATCGTTGCCGAACGCCGCCTTGGCTTCCTGCTTGGTCATTGTGATCGCGTTGCCCAGGTGTGCCTCGGTGCGTACCACGCGCATGCCGCGTCCGCCGCCGCCGCCGGAGGCCTTGATGATCACGGGATAGCCGATCTCGCGGGCAATCTTGATGTTGGCATCAACATCGTCGCCCAGTGGCCCATCCGATCCGGGCACGCACGGTACCCCGGCCGCCTTCATCGTGCGGATCGCCTCGACCTTGTCGCCCATCAGGCGGATCACCTCGGCGCTCGGGCCGATGAAGATGAAGCCGGACTGTTCCACCTGCTCGGCGAAATCCGCGCGTTCGGCCAGGAAGCCGTAGCCCGGATGGATCGCCTGGGCGTCGGTGATTTCCGCCGCCGCGATGATCCGCGGGATATTGAGGTAACTGTCGACCGAGGGGCCGGGTCCGATGCAGATTGCCTCGTCGGCCAGGCCGACATGTTTGAGGTTGCGATCCACGGTGGAGTGCACCGCCACGGTCTTGATACCCAGACTGTGGCAGGCGCGCAGCACGCGCAGGGCGATTTCGCCGCGGTTGGCGATGACGACTTTTTCTAGCATATGAGCTCCAAAGAGCGGGAACGGGGAACGGGGAACGGGGAACGGAAAAAGTCAGAAGCTGCAAGAGTGTGCCTTTGATCTTTCCGTTCCCCGTTCCCCGTTCCCCGTTCCCCGCGCCATCATCAGGCAATCACGAACATCGGCTCATCGAATTCCACCGGCTGGCCGTTTTCGACCAGGATCGCCTGCACCGTACCGGCGACCTCGGCCTCTATCTGGTTGAACATCTTCATGGCCTCGATCACACCCAGCGTCTCGCCGACCTCGACCTGCTGGCCGACCTTGACAAAGGGCGGCGCACCGGGCGTAGCCGAGGCGTAGAACGTGCCAACCATGGGTGCCTTCACCACATGTCCGGCGGGTAGTACATCAGCGGCCGGGGCTTCGGGTGTGCTGGTTGCAGCCGCGGCAGCGACGGGCGCGGCGGCCACCGGGATGGCGACGGGCGCGGGGGCGGCGACCGGTGCGGTGCCCTTAGGTATGCGCGACAGGCGCACGACCTCCTCGCCCTCCTTGATTTCCAGTTCGGCGAGGTTGGATTCCTCGAGCAAGTCGATCAGCTTCTTGATTTTGCGCAAATCCATCGGATCAGCCTTTGGTCAGTCATGCCACCGACAAGGTGGCTGGAAAGGAATATGGGTGGCGTTGCCGCTGGCGGTCCGGTTCAGGCGCTGGCCGCCGATGGTGTTCGCAGCCGCCGGATCGCCGCTTCCAGCGCCAGGCCATAACTGGCGCTGCCGAAGCCGCAGATCACGCCGATCGCCAGATCGGAGAGATACGAGTGGTGGCGGAACGGCTCGCGTGTGAACACGTTGGACAAATGCACCTCGATGAACGGGATCGCCACCGCCGCGAAGGCGTCGCGCAGCGCGACACTGGTATGGGTGAAGGCGCCGGCATTGCACAGGATCAGGGCGGTCTGGTCGTCGCGGGCCTGGTGGATCCGTCCGATCAGTTCGTGTTCGGCATTTGACTGGAACCAGACCAGCACATGCCCGGTCGCTTGCGCGCGCTCGGCCAGCGACTCGTTGATCTCGACCAGGGTCTCGCGGCCGTAGATCTGCGGTTCACGGACACCTAGCAGGTTGAGGTTGGGTCCATGCAGGACCAGAATTTTGGCCACGAAAACACCCAGCTTGCGTGCGGACGTCCCGGCACCGGGCGCAGTGTGCTCGCACCGGTTGATGTTGTCCAGTTCACTGCAGATCGACGATGTTCAACGGAGAAGTGCGGGAATCGCCCTGCGCTGGCGTATGTTTCGCGCGAATCAGGGTGATCCGGCGGCCGGCGCCAGCCATTGCTCCAGTTGCGCGTGGGACAGAATGCCGGCATGTGTTGCGATAATGCACCCATCTACGCTGACCAGCACGCTAAAAGGCAGCGTTTCACGCGTGTTGCCCAGTTGCAGCGATGTGCTCGGAGCATCCAGTCGGCCCAGTAAAATCGGGTAACTCACCGGATGTGCGGCCAGAAATGCACGAACACGATCGGGTTCATCCATGGCAATTCCCAGCACGATCACTCCATGTTCGCCGAACTTTTGCTGAGCCTGGTTCAGCGCCGGCATCTCGTCCAGGCAGGGGCCACACCAACTGGCCCAGAAATTGAGCAGCAGGCGCCGGCCGCGATAATCGCTCAGGACGTGGGCGCGGCCTTCAAGATCGGGCAGGGTCAGGGCTGGCAGCGGTTTGCCGATCAGGATGGATTCGGTGGATTCCACCGGTGGCGTCTGGTATCGATGCTGGATGATGCCGCCGAGCAGGGCGGCCAGCACGGCCAGCGCCAGGATCACGCTGGTGCTGCGACCGAGCATCAGCGCGCGGCGTCGGTCAAAGCCCGCTCGACCATCGAGGGCGTCAGCACCGTGGACAGCTGCCGGCCCGGGCCACCTTCCCGGGGGAATACCACGTACAACGGCACGCCCGGCGAGTGGTATTGGGAGAGGAAGGCGCTGATGGTCGGGTTCACGTCGGTCCAGTCGCCTTGCATGTAGACCGCGCCGGTACGTTGCAGCAGGTCACGGAAGCGCTGCGTATCCAGCACGGTGTGCTCGTTCGCCTTGCAGGTGACGCACCAGTCGGCGGTCATGTCGACGAATACGGGCGTGCCGGCGGCGCGCAGGTCGGCCAGCTTCTGCGGGCTGTAGGCGATCACGCCGTCCGCGGTCATGGCACTGCTGGACGGTGGCGGGACCTGGGTCAGCAACGCCATCGGCACCAGCGTGGCGATTGCCAGCACCGCGACGGCAAGCTTGCTGATTACCCCGCGCGAGCGGCTGCGCTCGAACCACCACAAGGTCATCGCCAGCAGCACCATCGCCACCAGCACCAGGCCGACCGCATCGGCGCCGCGCTGATTGGCCAGTACCCATACCAGCCATACGGCGGTGAGGTACATGGGGAAGGCCAGCACCTGCTTGAGCGTATCCATCCACCGACCCGGTTTCGGCAGCAGGCGTGCCAGCGCGGGCACGAAACCGATCGCCAGGAACGGCAGCGCCAGGCCGAGGCCCAGCGCCAGGAATACCAGGAACGCCGACAGCATCGGCGCGGTGAATGCGTAGGCCAGCGCGCTGCCCATGAACGGCGCGGTGCACGGCGTGGCCACCACCACCGCCAGCACGCCGGTGAAGAAGTCACCGGCCGGGCCGGCGCGACCCGCCAGGCCGGCGCCGGTATTGCCCAGCGACGCGCCGAACTGCACCACGCCGGACATCGACAAGCCCACCGCCAGCATCACGCAGGCCAGGATGCCCACCACGAGGGGTTGCTGCAGTTGCGTACCCCAACCCAGGGCGTGACCGGCCGAACGCAAGGCCAGGATGCCCAGGCCCAGCGCGGCAAAACTGGCGAGCACGCCGGCGGTATAGAACAAGGCGTGGTTGCGTCGGGTTACCGGGTTCTCGCCGCTTTCCAGCACGCTGACGGTCTTGATCGACAGCACCGGCAGCACGCAGGGCATCAGGTTCAACACCAGGCCGCCGGCCAGCGCCAGCAGCAAGGCGGCCAGCAGGCCGATCCGCAACGGGCTGGCGCCGCTATCCGCCGCTGGCGGCGCTGGGCTGGCTGCGATCGCGTCGACGATCACCGCAGAGCTGTTGCCCAGATCGAGGGTCACCTCTCGGTGCATCACCGGGTAACACAGGCCGCCTTCCTGGCAGCCCTGAAAACTGGCCTCCAGGCTCAGTTGCTTGCGTCCGGCCAGATCGCCTTCCACCGTGACCGGCAACTCGACCTCGTCGAAGTACACCGTGGCCTCGCCGTAGTACTCGTCGTGGTGCAGGACGCCGGCCGGCCACGCCGGTTTCAGGTCGAGCCCGGGGGCGTCGGCCAGCCGCACGGTGATCTGGTCGCGATACAGGTAGTAACCCTTGGGCATGGTCCAGCGCAACAACAGCCGGTGTGGGCCCTGCGCCAGTGCCGCAAAGTGGAATGCCTGCTCCGGTGGCAGCGCGGCGCCGGGGCTGCTCAGCGATGGGCTGCCGATCGACCGCAACACGTCGCCCAGCGATCCGGCCGCCGCCGCTGGCGCAGCGACATGTTCGTCGGCTGGCAGCGGCAGATCCAGTTGCTCGGTATGTGGTGGGTAGCAGATCTTCGGGTCGACTTCGTGGCAGCCCTGGTACTGCACGGCGAGGCGCAGGCGGGTGGTGCCTTCGTCCAGGGTATAGGGAATGCTGGCGTCGACACCGTGGTGATAGGTCTCCACGTCACCCAGGTATTCGTCGTGGTGCTTCTCGCCGTCGGGCAACTGTGCCGTACCCAGGGTCACGCCGTCGCCGGCCTTGAACTTCATGCGGCCGCGGTAGAGGTAGTAATCCGGGGCGATCTTCCAGTGCAGTTTCAGCACGCCGGGCGTGCTGGCGTCGGCGCTCAGCTGGTAGGCCTCGGTCACCGGCAACAGCCCGTCGGTACCCTGCGCAAACGCCGGCGCGCCGGCACACAGCAGACCCAGGCAGATCAGCAGGCGGGTGGCCATTCGGCCGACGGACAACGGACGCATCACGACTCCAGCAACCAGAACCTGTGCAGACAGGTATCAGCATATTATGGCTCAGGCGGGTCTCACGACTGCGCCTCGCTTCATTTCGCCGCGCCGAGCCTGCAGGTTGCGTCGGGCGCAATCAGCCCTGGCTCTGTTGGCGGACCCAGTCGAGGTAGGGCTGATGCCCTCGTTCCACCGGCACGGCGATCAACTCCGGCACCTCATAGGGATGCAGTTCAAGCAGGCGAAGTTCCAGCGCGGCCAGGCGATCGCCGGTGGTCTTGATCAACAGCAACTCCTCGTTGTCCGTGTGTACGGCCTCCCGCCAGCGGTAAGTCGAGCGGACCCCGGGCAACTGGTTGACGCAGGCAGCCAGGCGTTCACCCACCAGGGCCTCGGCAATCCGTCGGGCACTGGCCGCGTCGGGGCAGGCGCAATAGCAAAGCAGAACCGGGTCGGACATGCCGTACAGCCTAGCCCGCACGGCGCGGAAGCGCACCCCGCGGGGCCAGTTTGTGGAGAGCGGGTCTCGATGGCCCTTGAAACTCGTCACCAGCCACCCAATTAGCTGTTCATTCCCGCTTCGAAGCTCTTGCAGCGGCGATCTGTACCGCTAGAATTGGCACTCACCAACCATGAGTGCTAGCAAGATCGACGAAGAGGGTCTTGCAAGCCTTGTCCCACCTCAATCGACCATTGGAGTCCTTCCATGAGCAAACTGCGTCCGTTGCATGATCGCGTCATCGTCAAGCGTCTCGAAGAAGAGCGCATTTCGGCCGGGGGCATCGTGATCCCCGACAGCGCGACCGAGAAGCCCACCCGCGGCAAGGTTGTCGCCGCCGGCACCGGCCTGATCATGGCCGACGGCAAGGTCCGTCCGATGTCCCTGAAGGAAGGCGACACCGTGCTTTTCGGCAAGTATGCCGGTCAGGAAATCAAGATCGACGGCGAAGAGCTGGTCTTCCTGAAGGAAGACGATATCGTGGCCGTGATCGAAGGCTGATGGGTTGGGGCCTTGTTGGTTGAGCGCGATCAAAAGTCAAAACCGCGCCTGCCAGTCGCCTTCAGCTCCTTTCTGCAGCAGTTTCGCAACGTTTCCCATTCTTATTCAATTTTTTTGAGGCAAAAAAATCATGGCAGCCAAAGAAGTCCGTTTCGGCGAAGACGCCCGCGCGCGCATGCTCAAGGGTGTGAATACCCTGGCTAACGCCGTCAAGATCACCCTCGGCCCCAAGGGCCGCAACGTCGTGCTCGAGAAGAGCTTCGGTGCGCCCACGATCACCAAGGACGGCGTGTCCGTCGCCAAAGAGATCGAGCTGGTCGACAAGTACGAGAACCTCGGCGCCCAGATCGTCAAGGAAGCCGCCTCCAAGACCTCCGACGTGGCCGGTGATGGCACCACCACTGCCACCGTGCTGGCGCAGGCGTTCATCCAGGAAGGCCTCAAGGCCGTCGCCGCGGGTATCAACCCGATGGATCTCAAGCGCGGCATCGACAAGGCCGTCACGGCCGCCGTCGGCGAGCTGAAGAAGTTCTCCAACCCGACCGCGAACGACAAGGAAATCGCCCAGGTCGGCACGATCTCGGCCAACTCCGACCCCAACGTCGGCGACATCATCGCCACCGCGATGAAGAAAGTCGGCAAGGAAGGCGTGATCACGGTCGAGGAAGGTTCCGGCCTGGACAACGAGCTGGACGTGGTCGAGGGCATGCAGTTCGACCGCGGCTACCTGTCGCCGTACTTCATCAACAACCAGACCTCGCAACAGGTTGAAATGGATGACCCGTACATCCTGATCCACGACAAGAAAGTGTCGAACGTGCGCGACCTGCTGCCGGTGCTGGAAGCCGTCGCCAAGGCCGGCAAGCCGCTGCTGATCGTGGCCGAGGAAGTCGAGGGCGAGGCGCTGGCCACGCTGGTGGTCAACACCATCCGCGGCATCGTCAAGGTCGCCGCCGTCAAGGCGCCGGGCTTCGGTGACCGTCGCAAGGCGATCCTCGAAGACATCGCGGTGCTGACCAACGGCCAGGTCGTGTCCGAGGAAGTCGGCTTGTCGCTGGAGAAGACCACGATCAACGATCTGGGTCGCGCCAAGCGCATCGTCATCACCAAGGAAAACACCACCATCATCGATGGTGCCGGTGATGCGGAGAAAATCCAGGCGCGCATTGCGCAGGTCAAGGCGCAGATCGAGGAGACCTCCTCCGACTACGATCGCGAGAAGCTGCAGGAGCGCGTGGCCAAGCTGGCCGGCGGCGTTGCGGTCATCAAGGTCGGTGCTGCCACTGAAGTCGAAATGAAGGAAAAGAAGGCCCGCGTCGAAGACGCCCTGCACGCCACGCGCGCAGCGGTCGAAGAAGGCGTGGTGCCTGGCGGCGGTGTCGCGCTGCTCCGAGCGTTGAAGGCAGTCGAAGGCCTGAAGGGCGACAACCCCGACCAGGACCTGGGTATCGCAATCACCCGCCGCGCGCTGGAAGCGCCGATGCGTGCGATCGTCGCCAACGCCGGCGAAGAGCCCTCCGTGATCCTCAACAAGGTCAAGGAAGGCAAGGGCAACTTCGGCTACAACGCCGCCACGGGCGAGTTCGGCGACATGGTGGCGATGGGTATCCTGGATCCGACCAAGGTGACCCGCACCGCGCTGCAGCACGCTGCGTCGGTCGCCGGCCTGGCGATCACCACCGAGGCGATGATCGCCGAGCTGCCGAAGAAGGAAGATCACAGCCACGGCGGCGGAGCCGGCGGCATGGGTGGTATGGGCGGCATGGGCGGGATGGATTTCTAAGTCACGCTTTTCTCGCTGTACGCAACAAAGAAAACCCCGCTTCGGCGGGGTTTTCTTTGAGTGATCCATGCTCGCGGCAAGGACAAGATGGCCGTGTTTACAGCCATGCGGAGCACGGCGACCCAGACCGCCTGATCCTGCGATAATCGGCCGATGGAAATCGATGAAGTCCCCCATGAGTTCTCTGACGCCCTGGAAGGGATCTGACACTTTTGTATCAGCCTGATTGCTCGCGACGTCGACTACCCGCGTTACGTCGACGCCATCAAGGCGACGCACGCCACCATGCCGGCGACAGAGCACGGTGGTTTGATGGACTGGCCTATGATCCTGGCGATTGCGCGCGCGGTATGGCGACAGACTCTCCAACCACAGTTGCGTTATGCGCTGCCTTCGTTGCCGGTGCCCGAACGCAACGCCGCGTGTCCATGCGGCTCCGGCCGCAAATACAAACAGTGTTGCCTGGCACTGGAACGCGAGGTGCCGACGGGCGGGGCAAATTTTCTGCCGATCCTGCTGGAGGGCCTGCCGCGGAAACGCTGGGGTGAACTGGCCGGCAGCCGGGTGGCGCTCGACCTGGTGATCGATACCGCGATGGGGATGCACGAGGAACATCGCGACAAGGATGTTTGCAGCCTGGTTGAGCCGTGGTTCGTCGACGATGCCGACTTTCAGGGCCGGCGCGGAGCACTGTTCGATCTTCTGCTGGATGCGTATACCGAGCTGGGCCGGCCACGCAAGAAGGCGAAACTGCTCGACCGCGCAGCGACCGTAGGCGATCGCACCATTCGCTCGGCCTCGTTGCAGCGCAAGAGCACGATGCTTTCCGATGAAGGGGGCGATCCCGGCGCCTGGCAGGCCTTCGGCGAGGCCCAGCAGGCCGATCCGCAGTCACCGTCAGCGTCGCAGTTGGAAGTCATCCTGCTGCTTTCCGAGGGACGCGAACAGGAGGCTCGCGCTCGGGCCACGTTCTGGGCACACCGGTTGGGCGCCATGCGTGATCCGGAGCTGGACGATCTCATTGCGTCCCTGCGGGAGGTTGCAACGCATGGCGAACAAGCCCTGTCCGGACAGGTGCTGACGCGTGACCCGGCGCTGCGCGAATTGCTGGAGCTGCTGAAGTCGGCGCCTCCCGTCGCGTCCGAATATGTCCTCGATTGCACCGACACCGAAACCGGTCCGCTGAAACCCAAGCCGGCATTGAACAAATGGCTGCGTGTGTGGGCCGAGCTGGCACCGACCCTTGCGCGCTCGCCGGCTTTTGCCGACGACGCGTTCGACGCGGACGAACTGGACGGATGGTTGCCCTTGCTGCGCCAGCATCCCCGACTGTGGAACGCCTTCGAGGTGCTGGACACCCTTGCCGCCAGTATCCGGGCTCGCGGCATGACTCTGCTCACCGAACCGCTCTGGGGACCTGTGCTGGAGCGTGCCGAACAACTCCTGCGCGAGGTGTTGCGCGACAACCATGCGGAAGGCAAACGGTTGGAGTGGGGCTGGATGGAAAACCGTCCGGCATTGAGTTTGCTGGGCGATCGTATTGCCATCGACATCGACAATGTGGCTCGGCTCGAATGGCTGGTGCTCACGCTCAACCCCAACGACAACCAGGGCTTTCGCGACGAGCTGATGCGTGCCTACCTGCAGGGCGGTCGCGTCAACGACGCCTTGGCGCTGTCCGACAGTTACCCCGACGATTTCGGTTCCATGCGCTACAACCACGTGCTGGCCCTGTTCGCCGCCGGTGAACGCGGTGCGGGCGCTGATCGCCTTGCGTGATGCCGTGGGCGATTCACCCAGACTGCTGGCGTGGTTGCTCAAGTCCAATCCCAAGGCGCCACCGCAGAGTTCATGGGGTATTGCCATCGGTGGCGACGAGGAGGCCTGGATTTATCGTCGTCAGACCCTGGCGCTGTGGCAGCAACTCGGCGCCATGGACTGGCTGCGCGACTGCGCCAAGGCCATCAGGAAGTCGACGGAGCATGGCTCCACCGTCGGAGCCGCTGAGACATATCGCCCCGACGAAGGTGAGACGCCAACGGGTGCTGCGGACCAGGCCGCTCAGTGGATGGCCGCAGCCGATGGCTTCCCCGGCGCGGCATCGCTGTGCGCGATGTTGTTGACGGGTGCCGGCTCGGCCTCCGGCAGCAGCTTTCCCAACTTCCCGCTCATGCGCAACTGGCCGACGCTGGCCATGGCATCGTCGAGCGGCTTCAAGTCTGCGCTCTGGTTGGAAGGCGGTGCGCCGGGCGCTGCCGTCAGCGCGGCCAGCTTCGGGCCGATCAGCCGGGTCAGGGCGAAATAGGGCGCGTCGTGGATACCGGCCTGCGCCAGCAACTGGCCTGGCAGCAACCACGCGGCGGTATCTTCGCGTTGGGGCTTGCCCTTGCCATGCGGGTCGACCAGCAGCCAGGTACTGGCCTGGCTCAGCATGTCGCGGCCGTCGACGAAGCCGATGCTGTGGAAGCTGTTGGTGAGCGCGGGCAGGTGGTCGCCGTAGAACAGCACCAGGCTGGGCCGCTGGCGCTGCGCCAGCCTGGTCACCAGCCGGCCGAGTTCCGCGTCGGCATGCTTGAGGTGGTACAGATAGGTCTGCATCTCCACTTTGTCGCGGCCGGCGATGCCGGCGGGTATCGGAATCGCGTCGCGTTCGGCGGCGTGGGCTGGCTCGATGTCGTAGGGGCCATGGGCCTCGAGGCTGATGGCAAAGATGAACTGCGGTGGGCCGCTGTCCTTGAGCTGGACCAGGATCTCGTCGGTCATGGCACTGTCGGTCATGTACTTGCCATCGTCCGGAGCGTTGGCCGGAAACCCTGATTTCGACAAGAATCGCTCGAATCCGATCGCCTTGAATGCAGCGGTGCGGTTCCAGAACGAGGGATCGTTGCCATGCAGGGCGAGCGTGCTGTAGCCATTCGCCTCGAGCGTACGCACCAGGCTCGGCAGCGACTTGTGGTTCATCTGCAGGTAGGGGAATTGCAGGTTGTCGAAGTAGCGCAGTGACAGGCCGGTGAGCACCTCGAACTCGGTGCGGATGGTGCCGCCGCCGAAGGTGGGCACTTGCAGCTTGCCACTGATGCCGTGGGCGGACAGCCGGCGCAGGTTCGGGGTGAAGTCGCTGTGCTCGTAGCCGCGCATGATGGCGGGATCAAAGAATGATTCGCTCTGCACTACCACGATGTCCGGCAATTCCCCGAGCGACGGTTGCTGCATCGATCGCAGCAGGGCCGGAGTGGCCTGTGTGATCAGGTGCTCGGCGGCGGCACGGTCGGGCGTGCGGTCGACGCCGCCGAAATGCAGGTGGAACAGCACCAGCGAACTGACCAGGCCGGAGTGGTTGGTGGTGGCGCGGGCCGACCACGGCTCCAGCCACAACACGCGCGCGTTGTAGATCTTCCCCCATGCAGAAAGGCCGGCCAGGATGCTGACCAGTACCGCGGCCAGCACGCTGCCGGCGATGAGGCGCTTGCCGCCTCCGTGCTTGGGCAACAAGGGTGGTTCCCATCGCCATGCCAGCACCACCAGCCCCAGCGCCGCCAGCATGGCCAGGTAGGGCCACGGGCTGTGCGGCAGATAACCGCCCAGCACATGCATGCCGCCATTGCGCAGCTGGCCGATCATACGGAAATCGTCCGGCAGCAGCGGCGTGCCCAGGTTGGCGACCTTGAGCCGATTGACGCCGTAGACCAGTCCTTCCAGCAAGAACGCCAGGCCGAACGAGAGCACGGCGCGGCGAGTCCACAACAGCAGGGCGCCAGCCAGCAGCAGTCCGGGCAGGGCGTTGGCGAACGGAAAGCGCGGTTGCCTGACCAGTTGCGCTGCGCTCACGCCGACGCCGCCGTCGACCAGCCCGGTCAGCAGCACGAACGCCAGCGCCAGCAACATCACCAGTGCAAGGCGTGATGCCGGCAGGCGCCAGCGGCCACTCGGGTCGGGGAGCTTCAGGGACATGTCGTTCCTGCACGCGTCGTCATGGGTCGGTTCGCCAATGTAATCATGCGTGGATGAACGGCAGGTAGGTGCCGAATGGTGAGTCTCGGGCTACGGAACGGGTAAATCAACGCATAAGTGGCGTTTCCGCGCCCAGCGCAGTCGGCAGCACGGGCGCACTGCGGCACAATGGCCCGATGGCCCTCCCCGAATCCGCCGAGCTGCGTGCGCTGATCGACGACCGCTACCGCGATCTGGTGGCGCATTGCCGGGCCGCGGGCGTGCCGCTGCACGACGATGCCGGTGTGGCCGAGCGGATTCGACGCACCTTGCTGGCCAGCGATTTCGCGTTCGAGGTATGGTGCCGCCAGCCGCAGCTGCTTTCGCCGCAGGGTCTGGAGCGGCTGCGCTCCAGTGGCGATGCCAGCGCGCGTCGGGATGCCTTGAAGCTGCCCGAGGACGAGGCCGGGTGCATGGCCGCGCTGCGCCGCTTTCGCCACGCCGAGGCGTTGCGCCTGGTGTTCCGCGATGTCAACGCGCTGGACGAGCTGCCGGAAATCCTGTCCGCCACCAGCGTGCTGTACGAGTCCCTGCTGGCGGCGGCGCTGACGTGGGCCACGGACGCGATGGCGGCCCGCTATGGCCACAGTCGCAATGCGGACGGCGATCTGCAGCGCCTGCTGGTGGTCGGCTTTGGCAAGCTCGGCGGCAGCGAGCTCAATTTCTCCTCCGACATCGATCTGCTGTTCGCCTACCCCCAGGGCGGCCAGAGCGATGGCGCGCGCGTACTCGACAACAGCGAATACTTCGTGCGACTCGGCCGGCAACTGGTGCGCTTGCTGAACGAACCGACCATGGACGGTATCTGCGCCCGCGTCGACATGCGGCTGCGACCGTTCGGCAAGTCCGGGCGACTGGCGTTGTCGTTCGCGGCGATGGAGCAGTATTACCAGAGCGAGGGGCGCGACTGGGAACGCTACGCCTGGATCAAGGCGCGCGTGGTGGCCGGTGACTACGCAGCCGGCAAGCAGTTGCAGGAACTGCTGCGACCGTTCGTGTACCGCAAGTATCTCGACTACACCGCCTTCGCCGGCTTGCGCGAGATGAAGGTGCTGATCGATGCCGAAGTGGCGCGCAAGGACCTGGTCGACAATCTCAAGCTGGGCCCCGGCGGTATCCGCGAGATCGAGTTCATCGTGCAGCTGGTGCAGTTGATCCGTGGCGGTCGCGAGCCTTCGCTGCGGGTGCGCGGCCTGCTGCCGGCACTGGCTGCCTGCGAGGCGCGCGGGCATATCGGCGCCCAGCGCGCGCGACGTCTGCGCGAGGCCTACGTATTGCTGCGTCGGGTCGAAAACCGCGTGCAGATGCTGCGCGATGCGCAGACCCACGATATTCCGGACGATGCGTTGAGCCGCGAGCGCATCGCACTGAGTCTGGACTATGCCGACTGGGACATGCTGAATCAGGCGTTGGTGACCCATCGCGCGATCGTCAGCGAGGAGTTTGCCGCCGTGTTGATGCCGGAGCATGGCCAGGCGGCGCGTGCGCCGGTGGCGGAGGCGCGCCTGTGGGAACTGGCTTGCGACGAGACGCTCGACGTGGCCACTCTGGAGGCTTCCGGTTTCGTACCGGGGGCCGAATTGGCCGATGCACTGCTGAAATTGCCGCAGGCCTCGCAGGTGCGCTCGATGTCGCCGCGCTCGCGCGAACGGCTGGATCGACTGGTGCCCCAATTGCTGAGCGCTGCCCGCGATACCGCGGCACCGGTGCCCAGCTTGTTGCGCCTGTGCCGCCTGATGCAGGCGGTGGCCCGACGATCCTCCTACCTGGCCTTGCTGGACGAGCAGCCGGCGGCGTGCCGGCGGCTGGTGCGACTGTTTGCCGATAGCGCCTTCCTGGCCGAACGCGTCATCGCGCAACCGCTGCTGCTGGACGACGTGCTCGATCCACGGATCGATGAACTGCCGTTTCGCCGTGCCGACATCGCCGCCGAGATCGCCCGCGTGCTGGGCACGCTGGACGAGCGCGACGGCGAAACCGAACTGGAGCGGATCACCGAATTCAGGTCGTCCACCGCGTTTCGGCTCGGGCTGGCCTTCAATGATGGTCGCGTCGACGCCGTCGCCACCTCGCGTCGCCTGGCCGCCCTGGCCGAGTCGGTGGTAGGTGCGGTACTGGCGCTGGCCGAACGCGACCTGGTCGCCCGACATGGACGCTTGGCTGGCGAAGGCTCCGGTTTCGCCGTGCTCGGTTACGGCAGCCTCGGCGGCGAGGAACTGGGCTTTGCCTCCGACCTGGATCTGGTCTTTGTCTTCGATGGCCGTCGCGCCCAGGCGATGAGCGACGGCGAGCGGCCGCTCGAAGGCTTCCGCTGGTATCAGCGACTGGCCCAGCGGGTGATGAACTGGCTGACCGTGCTGACCCGCGCCGGCCGCCTCTACGACGTGGATACGCGGCTGCGCCCGGATGGCTCCAAGGGCTTGCTGGTCAGCAGTCTCGATGCCTTCATTGCCTATCAGGAAAGTCGAGCCTGGACCTGGGAGCACCAGGCGCTGCTGCGTGCGCGCCCGGTGGCCGGCGATGCGGCTCTCAACCAGGAACTGGCCGCCGTGCGGCGCACGATACTGGCGGTGCCACGCGAGCGCAGCACCGTGCTGGAGGAGGTCAGCAGCATGCGCCGACGCTGGCGCGCCGAGCGCGACCGTTCGGATGAAAACCAGTTCGACCTGAAGCAGGGGCCTGGCGGCTTGCTCGACATCGAGTTCGCGCTGCAGGGGTTGGCGTTGGCCCATGCGTCGAGCCGGCCCGAGTTGCTGGACGTCACCGCCAATGCGCGCCTGATCGAGGCTTGCCGCGTCGCTGGCCTGCTCGATGCGGGGCAGACCGCAACGCTGACCGCTGCGCATGCCGACCTGCTGCAACGGGCGCTGGCGTGCACGCTGGACTTGCGCTCGCGTATCGCACCGCGCGCGCCAGCATTGGAATCCTTGTGTGCCGGCGTGCGCGCGGTCACCACTTCGCTGGGCTTTGTATTCTGATCATCGCCGGGCTGGTGGGTGGAAAGGTTCAGACCGATCGCGAGCGCGGCTGCCGCGCGGCGATCAGCGTAGCCAGCGTGGTGGCGATGGCTGCCGTTTCGCGCAAGGGGGCAACCCCATCGCGCAGCGCGGATTCGCCCAGGTCCTGCAACAGCCCCGCGTTGCGCAGTGCACGATGAAACCGCTCGATCTTTCGGGGCAGCGGTGCGGTCTTGAAAGTCTGCACCGGGCAACCCACTGCACAGGCTTCGGAGAGCATGTTGACCGAATCAGGCGTGACCACCAGTCGATCCGCCCAGCCGAGTACGCCAGGGTAAGGGTTGATGCCGTCGTTGCGGCCGGCCCAGAATAATCCGGGGATGTTTCTGAGCATCGGTCGAAGGGCCTCGACCGCCGCTTCCGGCGTGCGCCGCGAGCCCAGGACCAGCAGGCTGCCGCCCTCGTGGCGCTGGCGTTCCAGCAGCCGCCGGGCCAGTACGCCGGCGTAGTCGACATCCAGGGCGATGCCACGGCGCGGGCCGCCCAGCAACACGCCGACGCGTGGCTGCGGCAGTTCCTCTAGGTACGGAAAGGCTTCGCGGCCGTCCGCGAGCCATGCATCGTCGATGGCGTTGAGCGAGCCCAGCGTTTGCAGCACGTTGGCGCCTTCCAGGCCATCGTGGCGTGGCGCGACCACGCTGTCCCACCGTGCGGGATCGATGCGCGGATCGAGGATCTGCACGGTGTAGCAGCGGCCCCCCGACAGGGGACGCAGCATCCGGGTGAACAAGGCGGCCGCACGGCCACAGCCGATCGCCACCGCCGGCCACGGCGGTGAAAACCATGCGCGCTGGCTGGCCGGCAGGGCGAACCGCTCGCCCAGGGTCAGCCGCGGAGCCAGCCAGGACCAGGGTAGCCGCGGTTCCAGCAACAGGTGACGGCTCGGCAACTGCAGGTGTTCGGCCAGGGCCAGCGCCTGGCGCTGGTTGCCGGCCGCCGCGTCGGTGATCACCCAACACTCGCCCGGCAGCTTCAGCATGTGCGAGTTCGCCGCGAGATGGTTTCCCGAATCGACACGATGTGTTTTCCCGCTTCGGCGCCTGCCTGCCGGCACCCACCTGTACACTGGTGCGGCGCCGGTGTCGGCTTGGCTTTGCGCGAAGGATACCGATGAACGAGATGATTTATCAGCCTTGGCGACGTTGCTGCCTGTCCGCGCAGGCTTGCGCCTGACTGGCGTCCGCTCTTCAATGAAGCTTCCGCGGTCGCCTGAAACAACCTGTACCCCTTTCCCCACGGAGTCTCCGCCATGTCCCCATTGAAGTATCTGGCCGTTGCCGGTCTGCTCGGCGCGGCGATGTCGGTGCAGGCCGCGCCGGTAACCTACCAGCTCGATCCCGACCACACGATGGTGCTGTTCAGCTGGAACCACTTCGGCTACTCCAACCCCACCGCCGACATCGGCTTGAGCGAGGGCAAGGTCGTGTTCGACGAGCAGGATCCGGCACAGTCCAGTGTCGAGGTGACTTTGCCGCTGGCAAAACTCGACACGCATGTGGCGGCGCTGGACACCCACCTGAAGAAAGCGGATTTCTTCGATGCCGAAAAATATCCGGTGATCACCTTCAAGAGCCGCAAGGTGGAGCCGCTGGGCGAGCACAAGTTCAAGGTCACCGGTGATATCACCATTCACGGCATGACCCGGCCCATCGTGCTCGACGCCACGCTGAACCGGGTGGGCCCACACCCGATGAGCAAGGCGCAATCGATCGGCTTCGACGCCACGGCAACGCTGAAGCGCTCGGACTTCGGCATCGGTGCCTACGTGCCGAGCGTCAGCGACGAGGTGCACGTGCGTATCACCACCGAGGGTTCGGTGCCGAAGGCCGACGCCACTCCGTAAACCCCGTGGAAACGAAGAAAACCGCGCCGGCAAAGGCGCGGTTTTCGTGTGGAACGACGATCGAACGGCGCGACCGGACTATTCGGGCTTCACGCCCTCATCCCTCATCGACTCCAGCTTGCCCAGATCGATGCTGCCGACCGCCTGCTTCAGCTGATCGATGCTGTCGGCGCTGCCGTTGGCCTTGACCGTGAATCGCTTGCCGACGATCACGCTGTATTCGCCGGATCTGGATTGATTGTCCCACTCCTCGTGGACCAGGTTGCCACCTGCACTGTAGGTCTTCTCGTAGCCGTGCCCGGTCTCCTTTTCCGATTCCGGCGCCATCGCGGCGGCCATCGCCATGAAGCCCTTGGCGCCTCCGGTATCGGTCACTTCCAGCGTGATGCTCTGGTTGTCGTCGCCGGCGTATTCCGCACTCGCTTCGGATACCTGCATGCCCATCGCACCATGGCGTTCGGCCGAGATGCGGGTGCGCTTCAGATTGCCGACGCGGTCAGGCAGGAACGCCTTGATCTGGGCAGGCGAGAGCGCTTCCACCGGGCCGCTGCTGCCGGACATTGCGCCGATCATCTTGCCCATCGCCGCCGATTGTGCGGCGCTGTCGCCGGACTTCTGCGCAGCCTCCAGCTCCTTGCTGGCCTGCTCGGCCTGCTGGCCCATCGCCGCGAGCTTGCCCAGCGTGCTGTCGCTGTCGATGGTCACGCGGTCTCCATTGCTGCTGGTAACGTGCACGCCGCTCATTGCGGCGCCGCCCATCGCGCCGAAGAAGACCAGGCCCACGATCAGGCTGACCACCCAGCCGAGCACGATCGCGATGATCACGCTGACCGCGGTATAGCCAGCTGCCTTTTCCGGCGGGCACTTCATGGTGTGGGGCAGACCCAGATAGAGCAGATAGATGCTGTAGATACCGCCAGCGAGCATGATCAGGAAGCCCAGCCACGGCACGATCACGCCGATGCCGGCAATCCACCAGGCGGTCCATGCGTAGGCGACGACCTTCAGCGCCTGCACCAGGTTCGGCTGGGCACCGAAGGTTCCCGCCAGGGCATTGATGATCCATGCCATCACATAGACAAGCACCAGCGAAAGGATATAGCTCAGTATCATCCGGCCGATGCCGGCGCCGATCGAGACATGTACCGTGACGCCGAGGAAGCTGCTGCCGATCAGACTGCCCTTGATGAAATGGGCAATCACCGGCAACGCGGCCACGATGGCGATGTAACCGGCATACAGGCCGCCCGTGGTGGCGGGTTCGGCGGCCGCAACCGGCCATTCGGTCTTGGGTGAGATCAGGATGTTCTTTGCGCGCGCGATGATGTTTGCGAAATCCATGGTCTACTCCTGGATCAGATGCCGTAGGTCCGGCACGAAGCGCCGGTTCGTGGTCGATTTCTCCTCTTGATGACAAGTCCTGCGGCAACCCGTCGGCTGGGCCCAGGTGCTGGTTCCCCGTTGCCACAGGATTGCGTTCGCCCGACAGCAGCCGTCAGCCTGCTACCATTTGCGGTCTGCTGTCCAGTCTGGAGTCTGCCGATGTCGTCCTCTCTTGCCGCGACGGTGCCCCTGGTGCCGGCAAATGCCGAAAATCGTTACGAAGTGACGCGGGAGGACCTGCCGCTGTCCTGTCCGATGCCTGGCATGGCGCTGTGGAATTCGCACCCCAGGGTTTATCTGTCGATCGTCGACGACGGCGGCGAGTCAAGCTGCGCCTACTGTGGCGCGCATTACGTCTTGCGCGATTGAGCACAGCAACAAAGCAGCGCTCTAGTGGTGGCACTTTTTTTGCTTTGCTTTTGTCATGAAAGCCTCCAGTCCTGAGCTCATGTCCAGCGTCGCCGTACCCGCCAAGCTGCTGACCGTGATCCAGCTGATCCCTGCGTTGCATTCCGGCGGCGCGGAGCGGTCGGCGCTGGAGATTGCCCGTGCGCTGGTGCAGGCCGGCCACCGTTCGGTGGTGATTTCCGCCGGTGGGCGTCTGGTCGAACAGTTGCAGGCCGAAGGCAGCGAGCACATCACGCTCGACCTGGGCCGCAAGTCGCTGCGCACGCTGGGCCGACTTGGCACGCTGCGGCGCGTGCTGCGTGAGTTGAACCCGGATATCGTGCATGCCCGCTCACGACTGCCCGCCTGGATGGGCTGGTGGGCGCTCAAGGGCATGACGCCGCGCCCGCATTTTGTCACCACGGTGCACGGATTCAATTCGCCGGGTCGCTACAGTTCGATCCTGCTGCGCGGCGAGCGCGTGATCGTGGTATCGCAGACCCTTCGCGACTATGTGCTCAGCCACTACCGCTGGCTGGAGCCGGGCCGGGTGCGGGTGATTCCGCGCGGTATCGACCAGGACGCATTTCCCTACGGGCATCGGCCGGACGATGCCTGGCACAAGGCCTTTTTCGCCGAGTTTCCGGCCTTGAATGGTGCGCCCTTGCTGACCATGCCGGCGCGCGGCACGCGCCTGAAGGGTCATCATGATGCGATCGAGTTGCTGGCCGACCTCAAGCGCCGCGGCATCGAGGCGCGATTGCTGCTGCTCGGCGTGATCGAGCCGGGCCGCGAGGCTTACGTGGCCGAGCTGCAGGAACTGATTCGGACTCGCGGCGTGACCTCGCAAGTTGTGCTGTCGCCGCCGCGCGACGATATCCGCGATATCTATGCCGTGTCGGCGCTGGTATTGCAGCTGTCGAACAAGCCCGAGACGTTCGGTCGCACGGTGATCGAGGCGCTGTCCCTGTGCCGTCCGGTACTGGGCTATGCCCATGGCGGCGTCGGTGAACTGCTGGCCGAACTGTACCCCGCCGGCCGCGTGCCGCTGGGCGATCGCGAACGGCTGGTGGAGCGGGCCGCCGAGTTGCTGCGGGTGGCGCCGCCGATCCCGCTGTTGCAGAGCTACCGTCTCGGCAACATGCAGCAGGCCACCCTGGCGCTGTACGAGGAAGTGAGCCAGCGGCAAGCGTGATCGCGTGTGCGCCGGTCTCGTCCGCGTTCGCGCTCGCCTACAATGCGTGATCGCTCCCGCCACGGTTCAGGCATGACTTCCCTCGGCAGTTCACTCAAGGCCGCACTGCGTTCCCCCTTGTTGCCGTTCTGGCTGGTGATCGGGCTGTTGCCGTTTGGCCGCAGCGCCGAGCTGGGGACGTTCCTGTGTCTGCTCGGCGTCATCATGCTGTTCGTGCGCGACCCGCATGCCTTGCGCCAGCATCCCGGTGCGCGGTTGCTGCTGTGGTTGCTGGCGGCCTACATGGCGGCAGCACTGTTTTCCGCCGTCGATGCGGTCCGGCCCGGAAAGAGCTGGGGGACAGTCGCCGGCTTGCTGCGCTACGTGCCGCTGGGCCTGTATGCATGCTTTGCGATCCGTCGCCAGAGCAAGTTGCACGCGTTGTACATGGCGGTGGCTGCGGTGCTGGCCGTGTGGTGCGCCGATGCGTGGCTGCAGGCATTTACCGGCTGGAGCATCGGTGGCCATCCCGAGGCCGAGCGCATCTCCGGTATTTTCGGCGCAGACAACCTGAAGCTGGGCCCGGTCCTGGCGGTGTTGTCGCCGTTTGCGCTATGGGCGGCTCGCCAACGCTGGGGCCGGCCCGGCCTGCTGTTCGCCAGTGTGCTGGTGCTGGGGCCGGTGTTGCTGGCGGGCTCGCGCGCGGCCTGGCTGTATTACATGCTGGTGCTGATGGGCTTTGCCTGGCGCGAGGCCCGCTCGGCCTGGCGCTTTTCGCTCTGGTGTGCGTCAGCGGCATTGTTGCTGATACTGGCCGGTGGCGTGGCCTGGAAGACCTCGACGCGCTTCCAGGACCGGATGGCGCGCACCTTGCTGGTCTTGCATGGTACCGACCAGTCGCTGGATACGGCGTTCAGCGGCCGGCTCGACATCTGGCACGCCAGTGTTGCGATGATTGCCGCGCATCCGCTCAATGGCGTGGGCGTGCGTGGTTTTCGCTATGCGTATCCTCACTACGCGCCGCCAAACGATCATTTCGTGGTTTCCGGCGAGGCCTGTGGCGTGGGGCAGGGTGCGTGCCACCCCCACCAGCTGGTGTTGGAGATCCTCACCGAAACGGGTGCGCTCGGCCTGCTGCTGTGGCTGGCGGCGGCGGCATGGGCCTGGCGGGCCTGGCGACGCGTGGGGGCGGCGGCGCGTTCACGCGCTTTCCCTGTCACGCTGGCGTTGGGCGTGATGGTGTTCCCGCTGAATTCGCACCTGGCCTTCTACTCGGCGTGGTGGGGACTGCTGTTTGCCTGGCTGCTTGGCCTGTGGTGCGCGGCGCTCTACGTGGAGAACACCGATGGGGTTGCCTGAGCCGTTGTCGGTAGTGGTAACCACGTTCAACAGCGCCGACACACTCGACGCCTGTCTGCGCAGTGTGGCGTGGGCCGACGAGATTGTGCTGCTGGATTCGGGTTCGACGGACGCGACCCTGGCCATCGCGGCGCATTACCAGGCGCGTATCCACGCGCAGCCATTCGCCGGCTACAGCGCCCAGAAGCAGGCGGTGATCGACCTGGCCAGCCATCGCTGGGTGCTGTTGCTGGATTCGGACGAGTCACTGCCCGCCAATGCTGCCGCGTCGTTGCGACACGCGTTGCGGGCACCCGCGCATGCCGGCTATGAGTTGTGGCGGCGCGAATGGCAGCTCTGGCGCTGGCAGTCGTCGCGCGCGCGCCTCAACCACTACGTGCGACTGTTCGATCGACAGCATGCGCGGATGAGCGGACACGAAGTTCACGAATCGGTGCAGGTCGATGGCTCGATCGGCGTGCTCGACATCATCCTCGATCATTATGGCGAGCCCGACATCGCCGGCCGCGTGGCCAAGGCCAACCGCTATTCCAGCATGCAACTGGTCGACCTGGACCAGCGCCCCGTATCCTGGTTGCGTCTGCGCATGGTGGCCTATCCGGCGGTCGCCTTCGCGCGCTACTACCTGCTGCGGGGCCATTGGCGTTCGGGTTGGGCCGGTTTCATTGCCGCGCGGGTCCACGCGTTCTATGCGTTCCTGAAGTACGCCAAGCTGTACGAAAATCGTCGGCGCGCGGCGGATCGGGCCGAGCCCGATCAATAGACGGACGGTTGCCCCGGTGGCCGCGTCTTGAAGCGCTTGTGCACCCACAGGTATTGCTCGGGTGCCTCGCGCACCATCTGTTCGATGCAGGCGTTGATACGGGCGGTGTCGTCCAGCACGTCGGAGCTGGGGAAATCCTCCAGCGGCGCGGCCAACCGCAAGGCATAACCCTGCCGATCCGGCAGGCGCCGATGGAAAAACGGGATCACCACCGCGCCGGACAGCCGCGCCAGGTGGTGGGTGGCGGTGATGGTCGCCGCCGGCACGCCGAAGAATGGTACGAACACGATGTCCTTGCTGCGCATGTCCTGATCCGGCGCATACCACAAGGTGCCGCCGCCGCGCAGGTACTTCACGGTGCCACGGATGTCGTCCTTGTCGAACATCGCCGCGGCGTAACGCAGCCGCGCGCGCAGCACCACCCATTCGAACACGGTCGAATCCATGCGTCGGTACATGCCGGCGATGCGGATGCGTTGCGAGACCAGGCGCGCGCACAGTTCCAGGTGTGAAAAGTGCCCGCCGACCAGCAGCACGCCTTTGCCCCGGGCGCGCGCCGCTTCCAGGTGTTCGAGCCCCTCGATGCGTGTCGCCAACGACGCCATGCGTCGGTCGCTGCCCAGCCAGCCCAGCGCGAACTCCACCATCATCGAGCCGACGTCTCGCAGGTTGGCATCGACCAGGGCTGCCTGCTGTGCGGCGTCGAGTTCGGGAAAGCACAGCCTGATGTTGGCGGCGGCGATGCGCCGTCGCGCCGCGGGAATCCTGCGCACCAGCGCACCGAGGCGGCGGCCGAGCCACGGCAACGCGACCTGCGGCAGGTGCGCGATCAGCCAGATGGCCGCCACGCCCAGCCACGCCGGCCAGTGGCGTGGAGCGAGCAGGGACCGGGTGAAGTCGGGGCGGGGCATGCCAGGCATCGTCGATATTGTAGCCGGCTGCCCGCGCGCGAGCTCGCCCCGGCGGCTGTCGCTATACTCGCGCGTTGATTGCAAGGATCGACCGTTGCGCCTCCTGTATACCCTCGCGATGTTTCTGGTCACGCCGCTGCTGATATTGCGGTTGCTGGCCCGAGGTGTGCGTTCGCGGCCGTACCACCGGCGCTGGCCGGAGCGCTTCGGATTTTTCGATGCGCCCGGCTTCGTCGGCAGCCTGTGGGTGCATGCCGTGTCGGTCGGCGAGGTGAATGCTGCCGAGCCACTGATCAAGGCCTTGCAACGCAGCTATCCGAATGCGCCGCTGGTGATCACCACGGTAACGCCGACCGGCGCCGCGCGGGTGCGCCAGCTGTTCGGCGACCATGTGTTCCATCTGTACCTGCCGTACGACCTGCCGTTCGCAGTGCGCCGATTCCTGAACCGAATCCGTCCGCGACTGGCGCTGATCGTGGAAACCGAGATCTGGCCGAATCTCTATTTCGCCTGCCGTCGGCGCGGCATCCCGCTGATGATCGTCAATGCACGACTGTCCGCGCGCTCCATGCGCGGCTACCAGCCGTTGCGCAGCCTGGCCTCCTCCGCATTGCATTGCGTGGACCTTATCGCCGCGCAGTCGCGTACCGATGCTGCACGCTACCGGCTGCTGGGCGCCGATCCGCAGAAGGTCCTGGTCAGCGGCAACCTGAAGTTCGACATGCCGATCCCCGAGGGTGCGGTGGCCGAGGGTGCGGTCATGCGTGGACATTGGGGGGCGCGGCGGCCGGTGTGGATGGCAGCCAGTACGCACGAAGGCGAGGAACTGGCCGTGTTGGAGGCACACCTGAAGGTGTTGCAGCGGCTGCCCGACGCGCTGCTGCTGTTGGCGCCGCGCCATCCGGAGCGCTTCCGCGTGGTCGAACACGCGGTGCGCAGCCTGGGTTTCAAGACGGCGACGCGCAGCATCGATGGCGTGCCGTCGGCGGTGCACCAGGTTTGCGTGATTGACGCGATGGGCCAGCTCATGCCGTTCTTTGCGGCCAGCGACGTGGCGTTCGTGGGCGGCAGCCTGGTGCCGATCGGCGGTCACAACGTTCTCGAACCGGCGGCGCTGTCGGTGCCGGTGTTGGTGGGGCCGCACACGTTCAATTTCGAGGAGATCACCCGCAGCCTGATCGAGCAGGGCGGTGCCGAGCTGGTACCCGACGCCGGCCGGCTCGGCCCGGACGTGTTGCGGCTGTTGCTCGACGGTACCCGACGTGAACGCATGGGCGAGGCGGCACGGCAACTGTTCGAACGCGAGCGCGGCGCCGTGCAGCGGGTGATGCAGTTGATCGACGGGCTGTTGCAGGAATGATCTGCTTGCAGAATCCCGTCGTACCGAGACTTACTGCAGCAGCGCGTTGATCGACTCGATATCCTTGAGGTCGGCTGTGCCGGCGGCCTGCTGCAGCAGCAACTTGTCCAGGATGAACTGGTGGCGTGCCTGCGCGTAGGTGCTCTCGGACTGGGTCAGGGCCTGGATTGCCAGCAGCACGTCGGTGAAGGTCTGGGTGCCGACCTCGAAACCCGCACGCGTCGCTTCCAGCGCCTTCTCGCCTGATTCCACCGCCGCCTTGCCCGATTCCACCTGGGAGATGCCAGCCAGCACCGAGCGGTAATAGTTGAGCGTGTCCTGCACTATCTGGCGGCGTTGCAGTTCCATCGCGTCAGTGGCCGCGTCGCGCTGGTAGATCGACTGGCGCACGCGCGACTGGGTGAGTCCACCGGAGAAGATCGGCACGTTCAAGGTCAGGCCGATGGTGGTCGAGGCGGGACGGTTGGGATCGTAGCCGACCGGGTTCTGATACCAGGTAGTGTTCTTCCCATAACTCACGTTGGCCATGATCGTAGGCAGGTGGCCGGCGCGCGCCGTGGTGATGTTGTGCTCGGCGGTCTGCACATTGTCCTTCTGCGCCAGCAGGGTGGGATTGTTCTGCATCGCCTCCTTGACCCAGGCGTCCGGATCGCTGGGCACCGGTGGCTGCATCGGCAGGTTGTCGCGCAGCTTTTTGAGATCGCCGATCGGCGTGCCCGTGATCACGCGCAGCGCCTCCTTGTCGTTGTCGAGCGTGTTCTGTGCGGCAATCGTCTGCGTCTTGGCGTTTTCGTAGTAGGCCTTGGCCTGGTAGACGTTGGTGATCGCCGACAGACCGACCTTGTATTGCTCGTTGGCCTGGTCATACTGGCGCTTGTAGGCGTCTTCGTTGGCCTTGGCGAAGGTCAGCTGATCCTCATCGTTCAGCACCGTGAAATAGGCGGCGGTCACACGCACCAGGAGATCCTGCAACGCGGCCTGATAGGTCGCGTCCTGCGCGTTCGCGGCGGAATGGGCGGCCTTGAGGTTGGCGTACTTGCTGAAGTCGAACACCGTCTGGCTGAGCGTGCCGTCGATGCTGCGGGTGCGCGAATGGCCCGTCTGCCCGCTGATCGGCAGGCCGGTGTTGGGATCGTAGACGGTGTCGCTGTCACTGCTGCCGTAGTTGGTCTGGCTCAGGGTGAGGCCGGCCGAGACCTGCGGAAGCAACAGGGCTCGCGCCTGCGGCACACCCTCACCGGTCGCCAGACGGTTGGCATCCGCTTGCGACAGTACCGGGTCGTTGGCGCGCGCGTCCCGATAGGCATCGAGCAGGTCCTCGCCGTGGCTGGGCAGCGAAACGGCGGCCAGGGCCAGGGCAAGGGTGAGCAGCTTCAAACGCATGGGATGCCTCGTGTCGATCGGTCGGGGGCGGGCAAGCTAGAGGACGAACCGGGGCACCGGTTCGGCATGGATCAGGTAGGGCAGGTCGGTTTCGAACAGGCCCTCCTCGCGAAAATGACCCGCAACCTCCTGGGTCAGCAAGGTGGCGTGCTGCGCCGGTGACTGGCCACGCACGACCAGCATGCGGCCGCCGGGCTTGAGCCACCCAAGCCAGCGCGACGGAATTTCCGCCACCGCGCCAGTCGCCACCAAGGCGTCGAACTGACCAGCCGGTCGCCAGCTCTTGACCGCCTCGCCAGTGATCAGGCGGACGTTGTCGATGCCGGCATGGCGCAGCCGTTCCGTGGCGGTATCCGTGAAATCGGCGTGGATATCGACGCTGGTCAGCTGCGCCGACAAGGTCGCCAGGCACGCGCTGAGATAACCCGAGCCGGTACCGATTTCCAACACATGATCGGTGGGCTGCAAGCCGAGCGCCTGCAGCACGCGGCCCTCGACCACCGGTTTCATCATTACCTCGCCATGGCCCAGCGGCAGGCACAGGTCGGCGAAGGCCAGTTGCCGATGCTCGGGCGCCACGAAATCCTCGCGGCGCACATGAGCGATCACATCGAGCACCCGGCCATCGAGCACTTCCCACGGACGCACCTGGTTTTCCACCATGTTCGCTCGCGCCTGTTCGAAATTCATCGCCATCTGCCCGTGCCCTGTGCTGATCGTAAAAAGACCCAGTAGGATAAGCGTTGCCATCCGGTCCTTCAATGACGTGCGCGTTCGGCGACCAGCATGCCGGCTGCGGCACCGTCCACGAAGTGCCGGAAGTCATCGCCTGGGGCTGACGCCAGTCACCTGCCGCAAAGGCATGTGCCGACGCCAGGCGTTGGCAGAATGACTGCCCATATGGCAAATAAATGAACCGAGGCGTATAGTAAAGCCTTGCCTTACGTTTGTGAAGGTGGAGGGAGGCATGAATACCAGCGCGCCAGTCAGAACCCAGGGACCCGGTCGCCCGAAGGACATGGAAAAGCGTGCGGCTATTCTGGCCGCGGCCAAGGCCTTGTTCATCAGCAATGCGTTCAGCGGCACCAGTATGGATGCAGTCGCGGCCGATGCCGGGGTGTCCAAGCTTACCGTCTACAGCCATTTTGGCGACAAGGACAACCTGTTCCGCGAAGTGATTCGCTCGCGCATCCAGGACCTCCTGCCGGAGGAAACCTACCGTTTCGACCCGCAGGCGGATATCCGCGAGACCCTGCTGCGGGTGGCGTTGACCCATGCCAATCTGGACTGCAACGCAGAAACCGTGGGCACCTTCCGTGCGATCGTCAGCGACTGCCGCCAGGGCAATCCGCGCTACGGCAAGCTGATCTGGGAGGAAGGGGCAATGCGTACACACGGATTGATGGAGCAGTTGCTGGAGCAGGCAGTGGAGGCAGGCCAACTGGACATCGAAGACGTGTCGCGCGCCAGTGTGCAGTTCCTCACCCTGATCAAGGGCGATCTGATGATGCGCCAGATGTTCGGGTGCGCCGACTGCCCCGAGAGCTACCTCGAGGAAATCGAGACCACCGCGCGTGCCGGCGTCGACACTTTCCTGCGTGCGTTTCTGCCACGTTGAGAAGTTTGCGGCTGGCGCTCCATCGCTGTCGGGCCGCCATCCGGACCGTCGCTCTTTGACGCGCCAGCAGTGATCTTCTTGCCGGGTTGGTGCCAGCGCCTGGCTTCCTCGGCCGATACATGACTTGTATGCCAAGCCGGCGGGTGTCAGCCCAGTGGTCCTGGCCGATCTTCACCCGGCTTTTTCGTTCCCATTCCTATGCTCCCGGGACATCCCGCGGCATCGAACGGCTACCGTCCGTCGATGTCCTCCCTCGTCTGCAGGAGCAAGTCATGGCCAAGACCAAGCCGTTCATCAGCGACATCGAGAACATCCGCAAGCGTGCGCGCCAGGACATCGACAAGGGTGCGATGACCGCAGGCTACAGTGCCGACCGCGAGACGGTGGTCAAGTTGCTCAACCAGGCGCTGGCCACCGAGCTGGTCTGCGTGCTGCGCTACAAGTACCACTATTACATGGCCTCGGGCATCAATTCGCAGGCGATCAAAGCCGAGTTTCTCGCCCATGCCAACGAGGAGCAGGGTCATGCCGACTTGCTCGCCGAACGCATCACCCAGCTCGAGGGCAAGCCGAACCTGTCGCCGGAAGGCATGCTCAGCCGCAGTCATGCCGATTACGTCGAGGGCGAGGATATCGTCGACATGATCAAGGAGGATCTGGTGGCCGAGCGCATCGCGATCGACAGCTACCGCGAGATGATCACCTACGTCGGCACCGACGATCCGACCACTCGCCGCATGCTGGAAGGCATCCTGGCGATGGAGGAGGAGCATGCCGAGGACATGAACACCTTGCTCGAACAGCTCGGCAAGAAAGGCGAGCCAGCCAAACCTCGGCCCGCGGGCAAGACACCTGCCAAAAAGCGCGGCTGATCGCCCCGTACTCGTCGCAGCGGCTTCCTTTCCAGTGCTGCGTTCGACGGCGAGTGACCCGGCGGAGCGGCGCAGCCATCAGGCGAATCACTGGGGTTGTAAGCTAGTCGTGTCCCGCCGTCCGCCCGCAGGAGTTGCCCGATGCCCCCCCAGGCCACTTTGAACCAGCCACGCCGAGGTATCCGTCGCGCCATCGTGGCGCTGATCGCGTTGCTGGTGCTGCTGATCGCCGGACTGATGTGGTGGTGGGACACCGAGCCGCCGCTGTTCGATCCAGTGGCGGACACCCAGGCACAGATGCGTGAATTGAATCGGCCGGTCTCGACCGGGGCGACCACCACGGTAACCCTGATCCGTTCGGTACGGACCCTGCTGGACAAGCGCGGAGGCTATCTCAGCAACGACAAGCTGCCACCGAGCGTGTTCATGGACAACGTACCCAATTGGGAATTCGGCTCGCTGACCGCATCGCGCGACCTGGTGCGCGCGTTGCGCAACGATTTCAGTCGTTCGCAGACGCAATCGACCGAGGACAAGGATCTGGCCGAAGCCGATCCCCTGCTCAACAGCCCGAACGACCGCTGGCTGCTGCCCAGCTCGGAAAGTCAGTACCGCAAGGCGATCAAGCATCTGGATGGCTATCTGGACCGGCTTGGCGATGCCGAGAACAGCAACGCGCATTTCTACGCACGCGCCGACAACCTCGCCGACTACCTGCAACTGGCCTCGTCGCGGCTGGGCTCACTGTCGCAGCGGCTGTCGGCCAGCGTGGGCCAGATCCGTGTAGGCGACGTGGACGCATCCGATCCGGCCAGTGCGAGCACGGCACGGGCGCCGGGCGGTGGGCGTCTGGTGAAGACGCCATGGACAAAGATCGACGACAACTTCTACCAGGCGCGCGGCTACACCTGGACCTTGCTGGAGCAGCTCAAGGCGTTCCAGCAGGATTTCGGACCGATCCTGCGCAGCAAGCACGCCGACGTCAGCCTGGAGCAGGTGATCCGCGAACTGGAGGAAGCCCAGCGCCCGCTGCACAGCCCGATGGTGCTGAACGGCTCACCGTTCGGCTTTTTCGCCAACCATTCGCTGGTGATGGCCAATTACGTGTCACGCGCCAACGCGGCGCTGATCGACCTGCGCGAGTTGCTCAAGCGCGGTTGATACTTCCGGACTTGGGCCGGATGCAAAAATGGCGCAGCACCGCGAGGTGGTGCGCCGTCTTTCACTCGGGAACCGCTCAGGCCACGCTGGCCCGGTAGCGCTCGATGCTGGCCATGATCTCGGCCTTGGCCTCGTCGGCGCCAGCCCAGCCATCGATCTTGACCCACTTGCCGTCTTCCAGATCCTTGTAGTGCTCGAAGAAATGGCCGATGCGCTGCAGCCAATGCGGCGAAACGCCCTCCATGTCGTGGATCTGTGCGTATCCCGGGAAGACCTTGGGGGAGGGGATCACGATCAGCTTCTCGTCGCTGCCGGCCTCGTCGCTCATCTGCAGCATGCCGACCGGGTGGCAGCGGATGACCGAGCCGGGAATCAGTGACAACGGCAGGATCACCGCCGCGTCCAGCGGGTCGCCATCGCCACCCAGCGTGCCGGGCACGTAGCCGTAGTTGCACGGATAGCGCATCGGCGTGGACAGGATGCGGTCGACGAAGATCGCGCCGCTTTCCTTCTCCACCTCGTACTTGACTGGCTCGGCGTCCTTGGGGATTTCGACGATGACGTTGATTTCGTGTGGCACGTCGCGACCGGCGGCGACAAGATGCAGGCCCATGGGAATCCTCGGATCAGGCGGAAAACGCAGTTGTCTAGAATACGCCATACGCTGCTGCATCGCAGCAACCAAAATGCAGTCGGGCGCGCTCAGCCATGCGCGGGCTTCCGATAAGGGCGCTCGCGCAGCCACTTGGTGGCAATCCACTTCTCGCCGCGAATCACCGGCAAGCCTGCATGCAGCGAACTCGGGTCGCCGCCCTCATAGGCGAAATAGACGGCCGAACCGCGGCGCGCGGTGACTGTCAGGCCGAGCTCGGGGAACGCCGTGCCACCGCCTCGTTCGGGTGTGTTCAGATACATCACCACGCTGGCAATGCGCTGGCCGCCGTCGTGGGTAATGGTCTCGTAGCCGGGCAATTCGGGATCGAACCAGTCGAAGTGCGGCTCGTACTCCTGCCCGGGCCCGTAGTGCAGGATCTGCAGGCCCTCGCCATGGCTGGCCGGAAGACCAAGCAGCTCGGCCAGGCGCTGCTCGATACGTCGGACCAGCGGCAGCTCGCTGAGCGTGAAGAACATGCCCTCGCTGGTGCGCCTTTGATCCACCTGCTGCTTGCCGTTGTCATCGACGGTAAGCGCGCGCTGCAAGCGCGGGCGCGCCAGCTCGATCAGTTCGCTGCACTCCGCCTCGTCGAGGATGCCTTCCAGCACGCGCAGCGGAGGCGCATCCACGCACAGCGACACGTTGATGGTGTGTCCGTCGATGCGGACCGATGGTGCCTGGGGGTGTGTCGTGCGCATGCCACGCGGCGCCGACTCGTCCCTGCTTGCGGTCAGTGCGGTCAACGGCAACTTCAACACTTCGGCGACGATGCTGCGGCTCTGGCGCGGATCGTAGCCGTTGTCCTTCATCACCCGCAGCACGTCGGGCACGCCGTGACCGGCCCGCGTGGTGGCGAGGATCCATTCGCGCAGTTCGGAACTTATGGCGGTGCGTGGCGGCATGGCAACGGAATGATTCGCGTAGCGCCGAAGCATACTTCGGCGAGGATGGTTGCCGCACGCCAGCGGAGACACAGCGTGCGGCGTGCCGGCCTATTTGAGCTCATCCCACAGGAAGTCGTAGGCCATTGCATGCATGTGTGCGGACTGCCGGTTGTCCGCGCCGGCTCCGTGACCGCCTTCGAGGTTCTCGTAGAACCACACGTTCGGGTGGCCCTGTGCCTGCATCATCGCGGCCATCTTGCGTGCCTGCACCGGGCCCACCCGGTCGTCGCTGGTGGCGGTGTAGAACAGCACCGGAGGATAGTGGTCGTTTTTCCTCACGTTCTGGTAAGGCGAGAACGTCTTGATGAAGTTCCAGTCCGAGGTGTCCGGATCGCCGTACTCGGCCATCCACGAGGCGCCAGCGGAAAGATGCGAGTAGCGCTTCATGTCCAGCAGCGGCACCTCGCAGGCGATCGCGCCGAACAGCTGCGGATAGGTGGTGAGCATGTTGCCCATCAGCAGGCCACCGTTGCTGCCACCTTCCGCACCGAGGTGCTTCGCCGAGGTGACGCCACGGTTGATCAAATCTTCGGCCACCGCCGCGAAATCCTCGTAGGCGCGCGGGCGGTTCGCTTTCAGTGCGGCCTGGTGCCAGCGCGGGCCGTATTCGCCGCCGCCGCGGATATTGGCCACCACGTAGACGCCGCCCCGGTCCAGCCAGGCACGACCGATACTGCCGCTGTAGTGCGGCAACAGGGACACTTCGAAACCGCCGTAGCCGTACAGCAGGGTGCGGTTGGACCCGTCCAGCTTGATGCCCTTCGGGGCGATCTCGAAATACGGCACGCGGGTGCCGTCCTTCGAATGCACGAAGTGCTGGCTGACAGTGAACTTCGAAGCGTCGAAGAAGGCGGGCTCGCGCTTGATCGTCTCGGCGGGAGTGCTGTCAAGTACGCCGCGTTGGAGCGACGAGGGAGCCAGGAAGCCGGTGACATCGAGCCAGTATTCGTCGCTGTGATCGGGGTCGGTATCGACCACGCTGATCGTGCTCAGCGCCGGCGCGCCGGGCAGCGCCTCGGGCTGCCAGTCGTCGTCCGGGCCCGCCATCTGCGGCGGGGTAAGCACTTCGAGCCGGCTCTTGACGTCGTCCAGCACGTCGAGGATCAGGTGATGTCGGGTCCAGGCATAACTCGACAGCGCCGTGTGCTCATCCGGGGCAAACAGCACGGTGAAATGCCGCTTGCCCATCATGAAGTCGTCGAAACGGGTGGCCAGCAAGGCACCGGACGGGTAGGTGGTATCGGCTACCGTCCAGGGCGAGCGCGTCTGCACCAGCAGCCATTCGCGGTGCGCATCGGCGCGCGCATCGGAGGGTACCTCAACACGGCTCAGCATGTCGCCCCTGCGCAGGAACATCTCGCTATGGAAGAAATCCTTGGCGACCGAAACGAAATCACGCTCATGGCCCGGTGTGCGGTCGTGGAATGCGCTGATCGCCAGATCGTCGGGTTTACCCTCATATACGGTCGCGGCGGTGGACAGTGGTGTACCGCGCTTCCATTCCTTGGTGATGCGCGGGTAGCTGGATTCGGTCATCGAGCCGGGGCCGAAATCGGTACCCACGTAAATCGTGTTCTCGTCGATCCAGCTGACTTCGCTCTTGGCGACGGGAAGCTCGAAGCCGTGCGTCACGAAGGCCTTGTGCGGGATGCTGAACTCGCGGACCGCCACCGCATCGCCGCCGTCCGGCGAGAGCGAAATCAGACAGCGCTGATACTCCGGCTTCAGGCATTGCACGCCCTTGAACACCCAGCGCTTGCCCTCGGCCTGGTTCAGCGCATCGATGTCCAGCAGCACTTCCCAGTCCGGTTCGGCCTTGCGGTATTCGGCCAGGGTGGTGCGGCGCCAGATCCCGCGCGGGTGCGTCTGGTCGCGCCAGAAGTTGTACAGATGGCTGCCCATCCGGTTGACGTAGGGAATGCGCGCTTCCGAGTCGAGTACCTCGAGAATGCGGTCGCGCGTGCGCGCGAATTCAGCGTTGTCGACGAACTGCCGCGCCGTTGTCGCGTTCTGTTGTTTCACCCAGTCCAGCGCACGGGTCCCGCGGATGTCTTCCAGCCACAGGAACGGATCGTCGTCGGCCACGGTGGCCAAGGGTGATTTGGCGGGTGTCGTGTCGCGGGCGTGGACGTCATTCATGGTGGTCAGTGTGATGCCGAGTGCCAGGATCAGCCAGCCTGATCGCATCGTGTTTTCTCCTTCGCATCCGCATCCACGGTTTCACGGTCGCCCAGCGTACCCTCAATGGTTGCTTGTTGCCTGTGACCAGATTCAGGCTGCGCGGTGAAGCCAACAAAAATCCCGCCGGGGCGGGATTCTTGCCGAACCGGTTGCGAGCGCAACCTACAGTAACGGGATCAGCAGCAGCGCCACGATGTTGATGATCTTGATCAGCGGATTGACTGCGGGGCCGGCGGTGTCCTTGTACGGGTCGCCCACGGTGTCGCCGGTGACGGCGGCCTTGTGCGCCTCGGAACCCTTGCCACCGTGGTGACCGTCCTCGATGTACTTCTTGGCATTGTCCCAGGCACCGCCGCCGGTGGTCATCGAGATCGCCACGAACAGGCCGGTGACGATGGTGCCGATCAGCACGCCGCCGAGCGCCTGTGCACCGGCTTCGGAGGAACCAGCCAGCCACTTGAAGCCGAACGCCACCACCACCGGCACCAGCACGGGCAGCAGCGAGGGTACGATCATCTCCTTGATCGCCGACTTGGTCAGCATGTCGACCGCCTTGTCGTATTGCGGCTTGCCGGTGCCCTGCATGATGCCGGCGATGTCGCGGAACTGGCGGCGCACTTCCTCCACCACGGCGCCGGCCGCGCGGCCGACCGCCTCCATCGCCATCGCACCGAACAAGTACGGAATCAGGCCGCCGATCAGCAGGCCGATGATCACGTAATGGTTGGACAGGTCAAACGTGGTCTCGAAGCCGAAGTGGGTCTTCAGGTTGTGCGTGTAGTCGGCAAACAGGACCAATGCTGCCAGCGCCGCCGAACCGATCGCATAGCCCTTGGTCACGGCCTTGGTGGTGTTGCCGACCGCATCGAGCGGGTCGGTGACGCCGCGTACTTCCGGCGGCAGGTCGCTCATCTCGGCGATGCCGCCGGCGTTGTCGGTGATCGGACCGTAGGCGTCCAGCGCCACGATCATGCCAGCCATCGACAGCATCGCGGTCGCGGCGATGGCGATGCCGTACAGGCCGCCCAGCGCGTAGGAGCTCCAGATCGCGGCGCAGATCACCAGCACCGGCCAGGCGGTCGATTTCATCGAGATGCCCAGGCCGGCGATGATGTTGGTGCCGTGACCGGTGGTCGATGCCGCAGCAATATGCTGCACCGGCTTGAATTCAGTGCTGGTGTAGTACTCGGTGATCCACACGATCAGCCCGGTCAACACCAGGCCGATCAGCGAGCATTCGAACAGCGCGAGCTTGGAGATCACCGTGCCGTCGACCTCGGTCAGACCCTGCGGCAGCAGGTTGCCGGTGACGAACCAGAACGCGATGGCGGAAAGCACGGCCGAGATGATCACGCCCTTGTACAGCGCGCCCATGATCGAGCCGCCCTGTTTCACCCGCACGAAGAAGGTGGCGATGATCGAGGCGATGATCGACACCGCGCCGAGGACCAGCGGATACAGCAGTGCCTGGAGGTCGTTGGCGAAGGTGAGACCGGCCAGCAGCATGGTGGCGATCACGGTCACTGCGTAGGTCTCGAACAGGTCGGCCGCCATACCGGCGCAATCGCCGACGTTGTCGCCCACGTTGTCGGCGATCACCGCCGGGTTGCGCGGGTCGTCCTCGGGGATGCCGGCCTCGACCTTGCCGACCAGATCGGCACCCACATCGGCGCCCTTGGTGAAGATGCCACCGCCCAGGCGCGCGAAGATCGAGATCAGCGAGCTGCCGAAGGCCAGCCCGACCAACGCGTGCAACGCCGTTTCACCGGTGACGCCGAGGCGGTTGAGCACCATCCAGTAGCCGGTCACCCCGAGCAGGGCCAGGCCAACCACCAGCATGCCGGTGATCGCGCCGCCACGGAAGGCCACGTTCATCGCCGGGCTCAGTCCGCTACGCGCCGCCTCGGCCGTGCGTACGTTGGCGCGCACCGAGACGTTCATGCCGATGTAGCCGGCGGCACCGGAGAGTACCGCGCCGATCAGGAAGCCGATCGCCGTGTGCCAGTTAAGGAAAAAGCCGAGCAGCAACAGCAGCACCACGCCGACCATGCTGATAGTGGCGTATTGGCGGTTGAGGTAGGCGCGGGCACCTTCCTGGATGGCGGCCGCGATTTCCTGCATCCGCTCGTTGCCCGGCGATTGCGCCAGGATCCAGCGCGTGGAGATCGCGCCGTACAGAATCGCCACTACGGCACACGCCAGAATGAACCAGCCATACTGCTGCAGCATCGGAACCTCCCCATGATTGTAAGTGGCCGTCCGGAGCGGGCGGCCCCGCGAAGTATAAGCAATCTGGGACGATGCGGCCGTTGTGCGGTGCAGCATAGACAGTTCGGGCAACGGAACAGGAAGGGCCATCCACGGATACATGACCCTGTATGGGTCCGGACTTGCAACGCCGGCCGTGGAATCAGCGTGGTGCGAGATTCAGGATGATGCCGGCACTGGTCGCCACCAGCAGGCAGTCATCATTGTGGCCGGGAGTCCATTGACAGCCCCGGGGAGGCGATGCGAGCCGATAGTCGGGGTAATACGCACCATATCAGGCAGGAGATAATCGCCGGCCGGCCCGCCACGGCCGGAACGATGGTGCCCGAGTATCGACCCAGATTATCCGGTTGCGCTCACCTGCCGGTAAAAGCGCTCGACGTCTTCGAGACGGCACAATTGGGTGCCGGCGGCGAGCAACGCTGCGGTGCCTGCCGCGATACCGAAGCGCGCGGCCTCTCTCAATGAAAGGCCCCGGGTCAATCCCACCAGAATGCCAGCCAGCATCGAGTCGCCGGCGCCGACCGCGCTCTTTGCGACGGCCGGGATGGGCGGCAGGCGTTCAATGGCATCCTTGCTTGCCAGAATGGCGCCTCTCGCCCCAAGCGACACCACGGCTATCTCGCAACGGCCTTGCTCGATCAGTTCTCGTGCCGCCTGCTCCTCTTCGCGTTCACCGCGGATCGGGCGGCCCGCCAGGCTCTCCAGTTCGGTCAGGCTGGGTTTCATCAGATAGGCACCGGCACCGGCATTTTTGAGTGCCGGTCCGGAGGTATCCAGGACCAGGCGCTTTCCGTCCCGTTTGGCCAATGCCGCGACACGGCTGTAGAAATCCGTGGGAACGTCCGGTGGCAGGCTCCCACTGGCAATGATGTAGGCCGCATCGGTAGCTGCGGTTGCCAATTCGTCGAGGCATCGTTGCTGGTCAAGGCTGCTGATCCCGGGACCGGGAAGAACGAAACGGTACTGCTTGCCACTTTCGCGCTCGACCACATTGAGGTTCTCGCGCGTGAACCCGGTGATCGGCACGGCGGTGTACGAGACCCCCTCCTGATCCAGCAGATGGCCGAGCGACTGTCCCGCCGCTCCGCCGGCGGGAAAGATCGCGCGCGCATCGCCACCCAGCGAATGGACTGCCCGGGCGACGTTGATCCCGCCGCCGCCTGGATCGTAGCGCGGCACATCACAGCGCAACTTGTGATCCGGGACGACCTGATCGGTCGATGTCGCAATGTCGAGAGCCGGATTCATCGTCAGCGTGACGATCTGCGTCATAACCATCTCCGTGAGTAAACCAGCCTTGTGTCACAGGGCGGCAAGGCCGGGGCGCCGGCGGTGGAAGCGGAATGCTTTGTGTCCATCGTGGATCGGTCAGTGCTCGAATGTCGGCAATTTCTTCGCCACCGCGGTGTTTTTCAGTCGCCGATACTTGGGCAGGCCATCGTATCCGTGCGGTGGGTGCGCTTGGCCCTGGATCAACGGCGAGAGATAACGCCTTGCGGCCGCAGTGATACCGAAACCATCGCGGCTGATGAAGCTCTTCGGCATCTTCTTCTCGCGGTTGGCGATCTTTGCCAGCGGCGCCGGCTCGATCTTCCAGCGATACGGCGCGTCGGAGGTGCGCACGATCACCGGCATCACCGCGTTCATGCCCTTCAACGCATAGTCGACCGCGGCCCGCCCCACCGCGTGGGCCTGTTCCGCATCCACCTTCGAGGCGGCATGGCGCGCCGAACGCTGCAGGTAGTCGGGTAGCGCCCAGTGGTACTTGTAGCCCAGCTTCTGCTTGATCAGCGCCGCCAGTACCGGTGCCACGCCGCCGAGTTGGGTGTGGCCGAACGCGTCTTGCGTACCGGCCTCGGCGAGAAATTGGCCGGCCGCATTGCGCACGCCCTCGGAGGCGACCACGGTACACCAGCCTACGCGCTCGACGGTGGCCTTCACCCTGGCCAGGAAAGCCTCCTCGTTGAAGGGGATTTCGGGGAGCAGGATCAGGTGCGGCGCCGCATCGGGTCCTTCGCTGGCCAGGCCGGCGGCGGCAGCGATCCAGCCAGCATGGCGGCCCATGACCTCCAGGATGAACACCTTGGTCGAGGTCTCGGCCATCGACGCCACGTCCATGCTGGCTTCCAGGGTGGAAATCGCGGTGTACTTGGCCACTGACCCGAAACCGGGGCAGCAGTCGGTGACCGCCAGATCGTTGTCCACCGTCTTGGGTACCCCGATGCAGCGGATGTCGTAGTTCATCGTCTTGCCCAACTGCGAGATTTTCAGCGCCGTGTCGGCTGAGTCGTTGCCGCCGTTGTAGAGGAACCAGCGGATGTCGTGGGCGCGAAACACTTCGATCAGGCGCTCGTATTCGGCGCGGTTGTCCTGCAGCGACTTCAGCTTGTAGCGGCATGAGCCGAACGCCCCACCGGGGGTGTGGCGCAACGCGGCGATCGTGGCGGCGGATTCCTTCGAGGTGTCGATGAGCTCCTCGCGCAGCGCACCGAGGATGCCGTTGCGCGCGGCGTAGACCTTGATCCCTTTCGCCCGTGCCGCCTCGATCACGCCGGCGGCCGTGGCATTGATGACGGCGGTGACCCCGCCGGATTGCGCATACAGCAGATTGCCGGTGGTGGTGGCGTGGTGGTGTGCAGGGCTCATGGCTATCCTCGAATCGATCAGTGACGCTGGTGGCGACCGGCGGTAATTTTCCCAGACGGCAAGACTTGGGGATTGCCGGATGCCCTCGCCGTTTGACGGCATCGGACGCAGCCGCTAATTTGATGCTCTATTCTGGCATCGGGTGAACTGGCGCAGTGTGCGGCAGCTGGCCGAACTTGTGGAGCATTATGCGACTCGTCCTACTTGGTGCGCCCGGCTCGGGCAAAGGCACGCAGGCTGCCCGGTTGAAGACCGCTTTGAGCGTACCGCATATCTCCACTGGCGATATGCTGCGCGCAGCCGTCGCCGCGGGCACCGCGATGGGGCTCAAGGCCAAGGCGGTGATGGAGGCTGGTCAGCTGGTCTCCGACGACATCCTGCTCGGCATGCTGGAGGATCGACTGGCGCAGGATGACGCCAAGGTGGGTTTCATCCTCGATGGCTATCCACGCAACCTGGTTCAGGCCGATGCGCTGGATGATCTGCTGGTCAAGATCGGCCAGCCGCTGGATGCGGTGATCAAGCTCGAGGTGCCGAGCGCGGCGATCATCGGTCGCTGCGAAATCCGCTTCGAGGCTGAGGGGCGCGCCGACGACAACCCGGATACGGTGCGCAAGCGGCTGGCCATCTACGCCGAACAGACCGCTCCGGTTGCCGATTTCTATGCTGGCCGTGGCAAGCTGCAGGTCGTCGATGGTGTCGGCGAACTGGACGCGGTGACAGCACGCATCATGCGCGCGCTGCAGGACAAGTCGGCCGCCAGCGGCTGATCGCATGCCGCTGCGGTCCGGGCGGTTATCCAAGGGTTCATTTCGATGCGTCTGCATATCCTCGGCATCTGCGGCACCTTCATGGGCGGCGTGGCCGCGCTGGCGCGCGAACTCGGTCATACGGTCGAGGGCTCCGACGCCAACGTCTATCCACCGATGAGCACGCAACTGGAGGCGCTTGGTATCGGCTTGATGAGTGGCTACACGGCCGAACATCTCCAGCCGCCGCCCGATCTGGTCGTGGTCGGCAACGCGATGACGCGCGGCAATTTGGCGGTGGAATACATGCTGGATTCACGCCTGCGCTACATCTCCGGGCCGCAGTGGCTGGGCGAGACGGTGCTGGCCGATCGCGATGTGCTCGCAGTGGCTGGTACGCACGGCAAGACCACCACCACCAGCTTGCTGGCGCATCTGCTGGAGAGCGCGGGAATGTCACCGGGGTTCCTGGTGGGCGGGGTGCCGGGGAATTTCGGGGTGTCGGCGAGGTTGGGAAAAAGGGGTCAGAGTCATTTTTCCCAGAATACCGACGCTTCAGAAGTTTCCAGATCGGAAAATGACTCTGACCCTTTTTTTCCTTTCGTTATTGAAGCGGACGAGTACGACACCGCTTTCTTCGACAAGCGCTCCAAGTTCGTGCATTACCGCCCGCGTATCGCGATCCTCAACAACCTCGAATATGACCATGCGGACATCTTTCCCGACGTGGCCGCGATCCAGCGCCAGTTCCATCACCTGGTGCGTACGGTGCCGGGTAACGGCCGGCTGATCGTCAATGCGCATGACGAGCGATTGGCCGAGGTGCTGGCGATGGGCTGCTGGACGCCGGTGGAAACCTTCGGCATCGACGCGGGCGACTGGCAGGCCCACCTGCTCGAAGCGGATGGCTCGGCCTTCACCGTGCATCATGCCGGTCGGTTGGTCGGTGAGATCCGCTGGTCGCTGCTCGGCCGGCACAGTGTGATGAATGCGCTGGCTGCGCTGGCGGCGGCGGCGGTCGCAGGTGCGGACCCGCAGACCCTGTTGCCGGCTTTCGCTACCTTCGAGAGCGTCAAGCGCCGGATGGAATTGGTCGGCGAGGTGGACGGCGTACGCGTCTACGACGATTTTGCCCACCATCCCACCGCGATCGCCACCACGCTGGCCGGCTTGCGCGCCAGGGTAGGCACGGCGCGGATCTGGGTCGCGCTGGAGCCTCGCTCCAACTCGATGCGCCAGGGTGCACACGCGGCGGCGCTGGCGCCGTCGCTGGCCGATGCCGACGAAGTGGTGTTCCTGCAGCGCCCCGAACTGCTGTGGGATGCTGGCGCGGTGACGGCGGCCTTGGCCGGCCACGGAACGACGGTGCCGACGGTGGATGCCCTGATCGCCAGGCTGTGCGCGCAGGTACGGCCGGGGGATCAGGTGATCTTCATGTCCAACGGCGGCTTCGAGGCCGCACCGCGCCGTTTTGTCGAGAGTCTGCGCGGCACCTGATTCTGTACGCGGTACCTCGGACCGGAACCGCCGACACTGGTTACACTCGGCGGATGGCCGTCAAGTCCGCGCTCGTCGACATACCGCTGTTCCCGCTGACCTCGGTGCTGTTCCCGGGTGGACGCCTGCATCTGCGCATCTTCGAGCCGCGTTATCTCGATCTGGTACGCGAATGCAGCCGCCACGGCAGCGCATTCGGCGTGTGTCTGATCCTGGCCGGGCACGAGCCGGCCGTGCCAGCAGCGATCGGCACACTGGCCCGGATCAGCGATTTCCACCGCGACGAGGATGGCCTGCTCGGTATCGTGGCTGAGGGTGGCGCACGCTTTCGGGTGGCGCGCAGTCGGGTACGCGCGGATGGCTTGCTGCGCGGCGATGCCAAGCTGTGGCCGGGCGAGCCGGAAACCGAGGTACCGGTGGAATTCGCCTTGCTGCAGAGCATTCTCGAACGATTGATCGAGACGATGGCGCCGCACTGGCGACAGACCCCGCGCAGCGCCTACGAGGACGCCAGCTGGCTGGGTTTTCGCCTGGCCGAGCTGTTGCCGCTGGATACCCGCGAACAGCAACGCATGCTGGAGTTGACCGACCCGCTGCAACGGCTGGCACAATTGCGCGACATTCTGCCGCGCTTCCAGAAACCCTGAGGCGAGCGTCCCGCTAGACTACGGGTCTTACCGACGGAGCCGAACACATGGGCACCCTGGCTGGCAAAACCCTGTTCATCACCGGTGCCTCGCGCGGCATCGGCCTGGCCACTGCACGTCGTGCTGCACGCGATGGCGCCAATATCGTGATCGCGGCCAAGAGCGCGGTGCCGAACCCCAAACTGCCCGGCACCATTTACACCGCCGCCGCCGAAATCGAGGCTGCCGGCGGCAAGGCGCTGGCCTTGCAAGTGGACATCCGCGAGGAGAGCGAGGTGGTAGCCGCGGCGGCCCAGGCGGCAGAGCATTTCGGCGGCATCGACATCGTGGTCAACAACGCCAGCGCGATCTGGCTGGCCGGCACGGCCGACACGCCGATGAAACGTTATGACCTGATGCACCAGGTCAACAGCCGCGGCACCTTCCTGGTCACTCGTACCTGCCTGCCGTATCTGAAGCAGGCGGACAACCCGCACGTGCTGATGCTGTCCCCGCCACCGAACCTCGACCCGAAATGGTTCGCGCCACATACCGCCTACACCATCGCCAAATACGGCATGAGCCTGTGCGTGCTGGGTATGAGTGCCGAGTTCGCCGAGCTGGGTATCGCGGTGAACGCGCTGTGGCCGCGCACGGTGATCGCGACGGCGGCGATCGGGATGATCGAAGGCGTGAAGGCCGAGCATTGCCGCAAGCCGGACATCGTCGCCGATGCCGCCTACGCGATCCTGACGCGTCCATCGCGCGAATACACCGGCCATTTCGCGATCGACGACGAGGTGCTGCGCGAAGCTGGCGTGACCGATTTCGACCGCTATGCCGTGCAGCCCGGAGCGCAGTTGCTGCCGGATCTGTTCCTGGATTGAGGTAGTTCCGCTCTGTCAGATTGGTCGGGATCCGGGTCGTGGCCATGAACGGATGCTCGAACCAGGGCGGCCTGTTTGTCCCGACCGGACACCCGCAAAATCTTGCGGTGTGGAATGCGTTGAGTACAATGCGATCAGGACAGGGGGGACGGGTGACGGTTGACGGAACGTGCCGAGTCATCGGCAGCGGTTTCGGTCGGCGGTCAGGAGTCACCAGTGGACGGGTCAGGCAATGGACGTTGCGTAGTGTGGGTCGGCCAGCCGACCGACGCGGAACAGAGTCGACTCGAACAAGCCGGCTGGGTGATTCGTGTGACTGATGCGAGTGCGTGCACGGGTGTTGGCGTGCGCTCCGATACCTGCGTGGTGGCGGTAGCGGACCTTCGTCAGCGATCCAACGGTGATGTCTCTGCGTTGCAGCGGCTGGTGACCAATTGTTCAGACATACCCTGGATTGCCCTGGTATCGACGGAAACGTCAGCCCGACACCCGCTGGTCAAATACATCCTGCGGCTGAGTGGCGAATTTTTCACGACCCCGCTCGACATGGAGCGTTTGATCGATGCGCTGACCAGTATTGAAAGCGGATCGCGGCCCTCGGTAAACGCCAAAGGCATCGGCATTCTCAGCGCGCAAAGTCCGGCGATGCGTGCTGCCGTCTCGATTCTCCGCAAATACGCACCGGTAGATTTGCCTGTTCTCATCACTGGCGAGACTGGAACCGGCAAGGAACGGGCAGCACGAGCGCTGCACCGGCTGTCGTCACGGAGCGAAGGACCGTTCGTTGCCATCAACTGCGGCGCGCTGGCGCCGAGCCTGCTGCAGGCTGAACTGTTCGGTCACGAGCGCGGCGCCTTCACCGGTGCCGCGACGAGACGCATCGGACATATCGAAAGTGCGGCCGATGGCACGGTGTTCCTGGATGAGGTAGGCGATCTGCCGCTGGATGCGCAAACCAGCCTGCTGCGATTCCTGCAGGAGGGCACCATTGAACGGGTCGGCAGCAGCCAGTCGATGCGGATCGACGCGCGGGTGGTGGCGGCGACCCATGTGGATATGGAAACTGCCGTTGCCGAGGGGCGATTCCGCGAGGATCTCTACTACCGGCTCAATGTGTTGCGGCTACATCTGCCACCCCTGCGTGAGCGGGAACGCGACATCCTGCCGTTGGCCCGGCATCTTCTCGACTCGTTCCGTGAATCGCATGGCACCAAGGCGCTCGGCTTCAACGAGGCGGCGCGCCAAGCCATGTGCCAGTTTGCCTGGCCCGGCAATGTGCGGGAGCTGGAAAACCTGGTGCAGCGGGCGGCGGTGATGGTGGATGTGGGCCTGATCACCGAGCTGGATCTCGGGCTGCCCTCGCCGGCGGTTGATGAGCACGTCGTGAGCAGCGCGTTGGGGGATGCGCGCAGCAGCGCCGAGCGCGACGCGCTGATTCACAGTCTGCGCGAGACCGACTTCAACATCAGCGAATGCGCACGGCGGTTGCGCATCTCCCGGGTCAGCGTGTATCGACTCTGCAAGAAACACCATCTGGCGTTGAAGGACATGCACTGACCAAAGTCGCTGCTTTTCCACAAGTCTGATTGGCTGGGCGACAAAAGAGCGCGGGAAGGCCCTCTTCAACAATACTGCTGGCGTCGGACTTCAGCCATCTACTCCCGCAGGCAAGCGTGGTTGAAGCGTCGAATACTCCAATCGCCTCGATTTTCCCGCTCCTCACGACCGCGATCATTTCTCTCGCTACCCGCCGCGCCGCTGCGCGTCCACGTTCAGGTGAATGGAGCTGGGCGCCCGTCAGCTCTTCAGTACATGTGGGGCACCCTGAAGGTGATGTTGAAATCGGGTGCATCCGGAGTGAGCCCGATGCTGAGCAGCGTCACAAAGGTTGTTCGGTCGCTGATCGCGCGGGTCATGCCGAGGCTGAAGGTGGCGGCGTTGGCATCGCTTCCGATGACCTTGGTCCACGGGGCATCCTGGTAGCGCAACGATGCCTTGGCGCTCAGTTTGTCGCTGAACGAGAAGCTCATGCTGGTTTGCTCGTTGAAGGCGAAAGCGACACCCGCCCCGTAGTAGTACGCATTGCCGAGTTTGACCTTGCCTGGCGTGAGCGTCTCCGGGTCGGTGTCGATATCGCCGAAACTGCGTGATGCCGAGTAGATGTAGCCCAGGTTGGCGAACATGATCGCAGGGTCCATGGTCTTGATTGCCGACAGGCCGATGTTCGCCTGCCACAAGCCATTGCCGGTGGGTTGCTTTTCCGGGACGGCAAATCGGATGAAGTCGTCGTCGGTGCGCTCCAGCACTCTCCAGCCGATACCGTAGGGTGCACGACCGGTAGGAGCGGTAATGCCGACGGTAAGCACGGTATCCGGACGGCGCGTGGTCTCGGAGAACAGCTTGTAGTTTGTGCTGAGGCTGATGTCTCCAATGCCGGCTCCATTCGTGCGCTCCTCCGCGATGGTGGCCGCGGACCCGCCTGCACCCCCCTTCTGATACGTGGTCCGGCGACCGAGGTAGGGGATATCCAGATTGAGCGTCAGCCGTGGGTTCAGGCCGTAGCGCGCCGCGAAGTTGTAGGTCAGCGTGTCGGACTCGACATTCTCGATGGCGATGTTGCCAAGGAAGATTGCATCAAGCGCAAGGAAGCCATTGAGGGTGAGTTGCTTGCGATCGTAGCGGCTGTAGCTGAGGCTGTTTTCCAATGTGAGCTTGCGGTCGAACAGTGCATGCTCCTGCTGCAAGACATCCTGCACGCTGCGACGGGACGACGGTTGTTGCGCCCGGCGCGCATCCTCCGGCGAGCCTGCCACGGTACTCGAACTCTCCGTGGTGGCAGGCGCCGCACTGCCAGCGGGAGGAGTGGATGGCGCGGTGGCAGCGGGAAGTTCTGTGCTCGCGGCGGACTTGCCGACCAGCCTGGCCTGCAATGCCTGCACTTGCGCGTCGAGCGCGCGCAGGCGCCGGATCTCCTGGGCATAGCTGGCCTTCAGGGTCTGCAGTTGCGCCGTCAACGCTGCGACGTCAGCGGCATCCTGCTCGCTGGGTGCGTCCTGTGCGATGCTCGGTGATGCGGCCAGAAGCAGAGCACAGGCAAGTGTCGTGGTGGGCAGGTTCTTCGACATGCATGTTCCCCCTGATACGCGAAAAGGACCTGAATCGGCAACGCCCCTCATCAGAAGCGCGACTCTCCGATGCCTCTGGCGAGGTGGATGGCCTGTGCCACGTTTTGCACCATTTGCACGCTGGTGGAGACTGAGCGTCGAACCAGTTCGATCTCCATGCGATTGCTGACCCACTGATTGTCGGTAGTCAGTTGTACGCTTTGACCGACGCTTCCAGAGCGAATCCACTGCTCCACCGCGCCCTGACCTTCAATGGTCAGCAACACACGTGCGCTGTGGCCGTCGAAACTCGCCAGCGCGCTGGCGTTGCCGTTTTGTGCAGAGGCCGAATCGGTGGCAAGTGCGGGGCCGTTGCCGGCTGCGGCGGGCAGCGGGACGTCGGCATCGTCGCTGACGGTCAGCCTGGTGACGTTGCTGGCGTGATTGTCGTCGCCGGCGACCTGCACGCTCTGCCGTACGCCGCTGACGTTTGCCAAACCGGAGCCGTCGACGCTGCGGGTGCCGGCACCGGCTTCGCGTGTCGCAGGCAGGGGGTCGTCGATGCGGGTGATGGTGACGCTGGGTTCGAAGCTTATCGTCGGATGGATATCGCTGACGCTGAAATCCATGTTGAGAGCCAGCGTGCTCTGCAGCATTTGTCCGGAGTCGGTCCGCCAAGTCGAAATCATCTTCACGCCGAACCAGGCGACCGTGTTGTCGTTCATGACATAGCGACCGCGCATGTCGCCCAGTTCGGCGTCGGACACTTCCTCCATGTCGGCGGCTGGTGTGGCGTTGGCCAGCGCCGGCGCGCCCCAGTGCCCCAGCGCAAGCGCCGTGCTGGCGAGCAGATAGATCCGTGTGTGGTTCATGACGGAAACACCTCAAAAGAGATCGGCATGGGTAAAGCCGAAATCGAGCAGCTCGGCATCCGTGATGGATCCCTGCCGGGCATACAATTCGCGCGCGCTGACACGGTCGATCGGCTGCAACAGGACGGTGTTGCGGTCGAAGTCGTTGCCGATCACCGCGAACACGACGTGCGAGGGCCATGCCTCGATGAAGTCGGCCAGTGGCATGGAGCGGTTGCCCAGCATTGGATCGGCCAGCTCCACGGTGTCGTCGCGAACCTGCTTGAGCACCACGAAATGCCGGAATCCGTTGATATCCATCAAAACCAGGCCGGGTACGCGCAGGCTGCGCAGGCGCTCATTGCTGACGCGATAGCCACGGCCGCGCATGCCGAGTGATTCCACGTAATGTTTGATGTCCAGCAGGGAAAAGCCGCGTTGACGCACCAGATCGACATCCGACACGCCCAGCATGCCCTCGATCACCATCGTCTCGTCGACGTCGACGTGATACGCATAGCGCAGGATCGTGGCGAGCGCTGCCGCGCCGCAGCTGTAATCAGTGTGTTGGCGCACCATGTTGCGGTAGCGCGCTTCTTGCATGCTCTCGACCTGGCCGACATACAACGCGCCGTTCGGCAACACGCCCTGAAAGCGTACTTCGCCCGCGTGGGTGAACGGCGCGCACAAGCTGCCGAACAGAAATAACGTGATGCTGATCAGTTGGCGTTGCATGAGCAATCCTGCAGTTTCCGGATTCCTGTGGAACTTGATGCCGAAGGGTCCCCCGGCCCGCAAGCGACGGGCCGGGGGTCCTACGGATACCCGACGCCAGGGGGGATGTCGGGCTACCGTCCCTGTCAACCGCTGATGCGGTTGTTCAGTTCTTACTGCTCGGGGCTTCCACCACCGCCCGGGGGCGTACCCGTGCTGGGCTGCGCAACGGCCATGGCCAAGCTGTTGGCTTGCTGGTTGCCGGTGCCGGCCGAGACGTTGACGCCGATGTTGCCCGAGGCATTCTGGAACGCGCCGCCGGACAGGCTGGCATCGTTGGTCGCCATGACCGCGATCCATTGCGTGGTCCTCACCGAACCGGCCAGGCTCGCCCACAGTTCGACATCGCCGCTTTCCTCGAAGCCCAGCGAGCCGGATGCCGAGGAGTCATCGGTATAGCCAAACGCCAGTGCGCCGCCATCACCGTTCAGATCCGAGCCGCCCTGGCTCTCGGTGTCGAGATCCATGTGACCAAGGAATGGTTCGTTGGTCGGGTGAGCGGTGGTCGGGTCATCGTTGGCGCTGTTCTGCCAGATGTCTGGATACACGTCGCCGATCTGGTCGACCGCGCCGGACAAGCCCAAGTCGGCACTGCCCTGGCCACCGCCGCTGTATCCGCCGCTGACCGGGCCTGACATCTCAACGTCGACGGTATCGGAGAACGAGTTGATGTAGCCGGAGTTGCTGGTTGCGTTGTCCTTGGAGTACTGGCTGGAATCGACCGAGGCCTGTGCGTAGGCGGAGGTTGCGACCGAAGCGGCCAGCGCATTCTTCTGCTGGTTGTTGTTGCCCGTGGTCACGTTGACGCCGATGTTGCCGGACGCCCCGTTGAATGCCATGCCGCCGATACTGGTGTTGTTGGTGACGCCACTGTTCAGGGTGGCGTTGTCGTGGCCCAGCTGGTTGACAAACACTTCGCCGTCGGCCATGCCGAATACGAAGCTGGCGTCGGTCGCCGACAACGCCGCGGCATTGTCCTGCTGGTTGTTGTCGCCGGCGGCGACGTTGAAGCCAAGATTGCCGGAGGCGGTGCTGCCGACGTCGTCTGCAATACTGGCATCATTGCTCAACAGCCAGTTTGCGGCCTCGTTGTCGTGGTTCTTCTGACGGTTGTCGACGATCGCGATGGCCGCGGAATCGATGCCGATGTAGCCGCCTACCGTCGGCTCGCCGCTGATGTTTATGTCGGTGTACAAGTTCATGCTCTTGTTGAACACAACCTGCTGGTCGTGCTCGCTCGACTGATCGAGCGAGTAACTCTGGCTGAATTCGTCCGTGCCATTGCCGCCCTCTTGCGCGTAAACGGTGGCGGTGCCGAATACCGCCGTGATGGCGATGGCGATCAGCGACTTCCTGAATGTTCCTTTCATGATGTCCTCGCTTTTCTCGTGCTCTGGGTGGAATTCACTGCGACGATGGCGGCAGGGAGAGCAACAGCTGGTTGCTCGTGACGTTGCCGGATCCCGCAGCCTGGTTGAGTTGCATCACGCCCTGGAAGCCCTGCATCGCAGACGCTTCGACGGCAACGCTGTGCGTGCCATCGCCGCCCGACGAGGCATCGGGGTGTTGCCCCCCTGCCGACGCGGAAACCGCATTGGACAAGCTGTCCTCCGCCGTTTCGCGTATGCCCTGTGCGGCCAATGCCGCTGCAACCACGTTGAGCTGTGCGTTGCTGTTGCCACTGGCCTGGTTGATTGATGCAAGCCCACTCGCGTTGTTGTAGGCGCTGCCGCCGATGCTGGCGCTGGCCACCGCAGGAGCGTTGGCCAGGTTGCCCTGCTGCTGCTGTCGGCCCCGGACCGAAACGACACCGCCAACTGCGAACGCGCGCAGGTTGGCTTGCTGGTTGAAGTCCCCGGCAGCCAGATTGACGGCGCTGGCTCCGCTGGTGCCGCTCATTGCCTGACCGTCGATGCGGCTGTTCGTGAGATAGCCGAGCATCTGTGTGTAATCGTCGTCGGTGGCCTGAACGGCAGGCGCCAATACGGCGAATGCCGTAGCCATGATCAGCGAAGCGATGGTGGTGCGTGGCGATGACATGACTGCCCTCAATGCCCCGTCCCGGGCGCAGGCGCCGCCATACCGGGTATCTGGGAGAGCGCACCCTGTACCTGGTTGTTGATGTTGCCGGTGGTTCGGGTAACGGCCCCGACCGGACTCGCGATCAGGTTGCTGAAACTGTTGCCCGCCACACCGCTGCCTGAACGGCCGGCGCCGACGCTGCCGCCAAGTGCGCTGCCGACGATGTTTTCGACGGTGGTGGCCTGACCCCGGTTGCCGGGCGAGGAAGCGTCGAGGCTGGCGTAGTCGGCGTCGGAAAGCTCGTCGGTACCGAGTGCGCGCGCCAACTCTTGCCGGGGCGTGGGATCCACGATCAGCGCCATGCCTGGCGGCGCCGGGCGATAGGCTGGTCGTGCTCCGACGTTACGAAGCAGGACGATCTCCCCGGATTTCTGCTTTACGGCCTGGTGTGCATCGGCGGCGACCGCCGACAGAGGCAACCACAGGCAGGCGAGAGCGAGCAGCAGGGAAGGCCGCGGTCGGCTATGACCCTTGTGTTCTCGTGAGCACTCCATGAGCCAATCCCCTTCCTGATGTGGTGGTCAGGAATGTCGCAAATGTCGTGCCAGGTGAAGGTAATGACGTAATTACGAGATAACTCAATATGTTACATAATGCTTGATGTACAGCATGGACTCCGTGCGTTATCGCGATTGTTACAGTCGATTTTGCTCGACCCATGACTGATCGGGCTCGAAGTAAGCTGCCATGCGGGTTAGGGCGGCTGTAACAGGGTTGTTACACTCCGTACGAGAATGTCCGGTCGCTCCGGTTGTCTTGCCGCCGCTTGATCGGGCACGATGACGAGGTGCGATCGGCAACATCCGGTGTCGATGCTTCATCAAATGGGTGGTCGGTGACCCGGCCACTGAGTGGACACTCATGCAAGTACCCGATACCAGCCTCATCGACCTTGGCAAGCGCTATTGGTTGCCGGTCTACCGGCCGCGCGAGCTGGTGCTCGACCACGGTCGGGGAGCGCGGGTGTGGGATACGCAGGGTCGCGATTACATCGACTTCGGCGCCGGCATCGCGGTGAATGCCCTGGGTCACCAGGATCCTGACCTGCTCGCGGCGCTGACCACACAGGCGCACAAGCTGTGGCATGCCAGCAATGTGTTCTACACCGAGCCGCCGTTGCGGCTGGCCGAGGAGCTGGTCAAGGCGTCGGGCTTTGCCGAGCGCGTGTTTCTGTGCAATTCGGGGGCGGAGGCGAACGAGGCGGCGATCAAGTTGGTCAGGCGCTGGGCCGCCTTTAAGGGGCGCACGCCGGAGCAACGCACGATCATCACGTTCAGGGGTTCGTTCCACGGCCGCACGCTCGCCACGGTGACCGCGACGGCCCAGCCGAAGTACCAGGAAGGTTACGAGCCGCTGCCGGCCGGCTTCCGTTATCTCGACTTCAATGACGCGGCTGCCCTGGAACAGGCCTTTGCCGAGGTCGATATCGCCGCAGTGATGCTGGAGCCGGTACAGGGCGAAGGCGGCGTGGTGCCGGCTGCGCCGGGCTTCATGAAGCGCGTGCGTGAGCTCTGCGACCAGCACGATGCCTTGCTGGTTCTGGACGAGATCCAGTGCGGCATGGGCCGTACCGGCAGCCTGTTCGCCCACACCGAAGATGCCATCGCGCCGGACATCGTCACCCTGGCCAAGGCGCTGGGTTGCGGGTTCCCGATCGGCGCGATGCTGGCTGGCCCGAAGGTGGCCGAGGTGATGCAGTACGGCGCGCACGGCACCACCTTCGGCGGCAATCCCATGGCTGCAGCGGTGGCTCGCGTCGCACTGGCCAAGCTCGCCTCGCCAGCGGTATTGGCTAACGTGGAGCGCCAGGCCAACGATTTGCGCGCAAGCCTGGCGCGCATCAACCACGAAGGCGATCTATTTGCCGAGGTGCGCGGCCGCGGCCTGATGATCGGCGCGGAGCTGACCGAGACGTATGCGGGCAAGGCTGGCGTGATTCTTGATCACGCGGCGGCCCACGGTCTGCTGTTGTTGCAGGCGGGTCCGGACGTGCTGCGTTTCGTGCCACCCCTGACCATTACCGACGAAGAGCTGGCCGAAGGCCTGACGCGCCTGCACGCGGCCTTGAGCTCGTTTGTCGCAGGCTGACTTGACTTGCGACGTTGTCACAGCTGAGGAGACCTGGCGATGAAATACCTGCACAGCATGGTGCGCGTGCGTGATCTGGATGCTTCGTTGCGCTTCTATTGCGAGGGTCTTGGTTTGCGTGAAGTGCGGCGCCACGATGCCCCCGAGGGCAAGTACACCCTGGTGTTTCTGTCCGCGGCCGACAGCCCGGAGGCCGAGATCGAGCTGACCTTCAACTGGGGCTCGCAGGAGGACTATGGCTCCGCGCGCAACTTCGGCCACCTCGCGTTCCGCGTGGACGACATCTATGTCACCTGCGAGCGACTACGGTCGATGGGCTACACCATCCATCGGCCACCAAGAGACGGGCATATGGCCTTCGTGCGCTCGCCGGACCTGATCTCGGTCGAGCTTCTGCAGAGCGGCGACCCCTTGCCTGCGCGCGAGCCGTGGGTGTCGATGGAAAATACAGGCGTCTGGTGAGTGCGGGCGGGTCAATCGGTCGAAGCAGGCAGGGGTGCGCCGCATGCCTTGCAGAATCGCGCATCGCTGTCATGTTCATTCTCGCCGCATTCAGCACAACGCAGTTTCGTCTTCTGCGCGCGCATGCCCGAGGTCAACTCGGCGGTGAATATCCCGGTAGGCACGGCAATGATGCTGTAGCCGACCAGAGTGATCAGCGCCGTCAACAGTTGCCCGACAGGCGTCTTGGGCGTGATGTCGCCGAACCCGACCGTGGTCATCGTCACCACCGCCCAATACATCGCTTCGGGAATGGAGCTGAACCCATTCCCCGGACCCTCGACAAGGTACATCAGTGCGCCAAAAATCAGCACCAGGGTGAGGATGGTGCTGACGAAGATGAATATCTTGCGTCGCGTGCGTAACAGCACGGACCACAGGAGGTTGGCGTCGCCCACGTAGCGGGTAAGTTTGAGGATGCGGAAAATACGCAGCATCCGAAGCGCGCGGATCACCAGCAGGTACTGGCTGCCTGTCAGCACCAGGCTGATCCAGGTCGGCAGCACCGACAGCAGGTCGACGATGCCGAAGAAGCTGCGAGCATAGCGGGGCGGGCGATCGACCACCGCCAGGCGAACGAAATACTCGATGGTAAATATGAGCGTGAATCCCCATTCCACCAAGTAGAAGGCGTGGCTGAGGCGCGCGTGTACGCTGGCGACCGAATCGAGCAGCGCCACCACGATGCTGGCAGCGATGACGAGGATCAGCGCAACGTCAAAGGCTTTCCCCGGCACATCGTCGTGCCCGAAGATGATGTGGAACCAGCGCGCGCGCCATGCTGCGCCCGCTGCCGGTCCGAAATCGATGGGTAGCGTGCGGTTGGTCTGGCTCATCGCCGGCACCCGGTCAAACGACTTTTGCCGCGCGCATCGCGCCACGTGCGGCATCGAGGGTCAGCGCAATGTCCTCATCGGTATGCGCGGCCGACATGAAGCCGGCTTCGAATGCCGATGGCGCAAGGTAGACGCCGCGCTCCAGCATGCCATGGAAAAAGCGGTTGAACCGCGTTGCGTCCGCAGCAGTAGCCTGCGCGTAGGTGGTCACCTTGTCATGGCTGAAGAACAGGCCGAACATGCCGCCCACGCGGTTGGTGCTGAACGCGATCCCTTCCCCGTCGGCGACCGATTGCAGGCCATCGGTCAGCAGGCGTGTACGTGAGGCAAGCCGATCATGGAAGCCTGGTGCCTGGATCAGCTCCAGCATCGCCAGGCCTGCCGCCATCGCCACCGGGTTGCCGCTCAGCGTGCCGGCCTGATAGATCGGCCCCGATGGCGCGATCTGCTCCATCAGGTCGCGTCGGCCGCCATAGGCACCTACCGGCATGCCGCCACCGATGATCTTGCCGAACGTGGTGAGATCCGGTGTGACCCCGTAGTGCGCCTGCGCGCCGCCGAGCGCCACGCGGAACCCCGTCATCACCTCGTCGAAGATCAGCACCGTCCCCGATTTCGTGCACAGCTCGCGCAGGCCTTGCAGATAGCCGTCCACCGGCGGGATGCAGTTCATGTTGCCGGCGATCGGTTCGATGATCAGCGCGGCCAGTTCGTGGCCTTGTTCGGCGAACAAGGCCTTGGCGGCCTCGAGGTCGTTGTAGGGCAGGGTCAGGGTCAGGTCGGCATTGCCGGCCGGCACGCCCGGCGAGGTCGGTACGCCGAAAGTGAGCGCCCCGGAGCCGGCCTTGACCAGGAAACTGTCGCCGTGGCCGTGGTAGCAGCCCTCGAATTTCAGGATCTTGCTGCGGCCGGTAGCGCCGCGCGCCAGCCGGATCGCGGACATCGTGGCCTCGGTGCCGGAGTTGACCATGCGGACCATTTCGACCGACGGAATCAGGCGGGTGATCATCTCGGCCATGCTGACCTCGGCGGCACACGGCGTGCCGAACGAGAGCCCGTTCCGGATGGCGCGCTCGACCGCTTCGCGCACAACCGGGTGATTGTGGCCGACGATCATCGGACCCCACGAGCCGACGTAGTCGATGTAGCGTTTGCCTTCCACATCCCACAAATACGCGCCATCGGCACGTTCGGTGAAGAACGGTTCGCCGCCGACCGATTTGAACGCGCGCACTGGCGAGTTCACACCGCCCGGCATCAGTGGAAGGGCGCGCTGGAACAGTTCGTGATTGGTCGTCATCAGGTTCTCAATGGTTGGACTGGGGAAACAGCTGGGCGAAGCGATGCGCCGCGTGGTGCACATCGGCTGCTCCGAACAGCGAGGAAATGGAGGCGACGTAGTCGGCGCCAGCCTCGATCAGCAACGATGCATTGTCGGGCGTGGCGCCGCCGATCGCCACCCGCGTCACACCGAACGCAGCGCTTTGCCTGAGCAGGTCAATTGGCGCGATCGCCGCCAACGCCTTGGTTGGCGAGGGAAACATCGCGCCAAATGACACGTAGTTCGCACCGGCCAGCGCGGCCGCACGAGCACTCTCCAGGGAATCCCGACAGGCGGCGCCAACGATCGCGGCGGGTCCCAGACGGGTTCGCGCTGCCCCGATCGCGTCCTCCGAGTACGCGAGATGCACGCCATCAGCACCGACTACCTGCGCCAGGTCGAGATCCTCATGAATGATCAGGGGCACGCCATGGGCGTGGCACAGCTGCGCGATCGCCATGGCCTCGGCGTGACGGCGCGCCATGTCAGGTGTCCCGTCCAGGTACTGAAGCAGTCGCGCACCGTCGGCCAGTGCCTGCGCCACGGCGTCCAGCAGGTCGGGGCGCGGTCCGTTGGGGATCGCATACAGTCCGCCTGCGAGTGGGGCAAGAGCATTCAAGTGTGAGCCTCCGCAAGTCGCGCCCGTTGGCAGACTGGGATGGTTGTGCTTTCGTATTGTCGGTCGAGTTGCGAGAATGTCCTATTCCTTGGCGATTCGAAGAAGCCCGACCATGAGCCAGAGTTCCCCTGAAGCCACCGTCTCACGCAAATGGATGTGCGTTGTCTGTGGCTACATCTATGACGAAGCAGAAGGCGTGCCCGATGAAGGCATTCCGGCTGGCACTCGCTGGGAGGACGTGCCTGAGACCTGGACCTGCCCGGACTGCGGCACGACCAAGGACGACTTCGAGATGATCGAGATCGACTGAGCGCACCATCCCGCCTGCAAACGGCCAGATTCAGTCAGCGCATCGGCCGGATCACCTGTTCTTATGTTCCTGCGCACAATCGGTAGCGCGCCAGACGAGGAGCATCTGATGCTGCAGTTCATTCCCTTCGAAGACGACTGGGACGCACTCGAACGCCTGCGCCCGGAAGAACTCATTCCCTATCGAGTCGGCTTGCTGCCGGAACTGACGTCGCCGACAACTCCATTGACCACGCTTGCGCCGCAGCGCGAGAGCTCAGAAGCCTGACCGCTGGCCGTCCCTGTGGCAGGGCGAACATGGTTTCGCCCTGCCAGGCCTTGTCGCCCGGCCCGTTGCGCGTTACGAACTCGTGGACCCGGCCCGAATATCCGCGCAGACACTTCCCACGGGAGCAAGGCGGCGCTATGATGCTCGCCCCTCCGACGGCATGCCCTGTCACCGGAGATTTCCGCAACAAACCACGCTGATATTTTTTCACCGAAGGTGTTGACGGTCCCAAAAAGCGATGTAGAATGGGCGGCTCACCCGGGACGAAAGGTCCGCGGGGTGTCACTGGAAACGGTGGCAGGCGAAACGATCTTTGACAGTGTGCGCAGGTGAATTGTGTGGACGTCTTGCGCTGGAAGGTTACGACCTGTCCAAGCAATGCAAGCGTCCCACCAAGTAAAAAGTCAGTAATGAGT